>Ga0079992_142183_pt1 | contig 371315 bp, 339 predicted proteins | sample FaiFalFF_MnMetaG_3_FD_69197 | JGI IMG/M metagenome (GOLD analysis project Ga0079992, IMG submission 69197) | Freshwater microbial communities from Yellowstone National Park, Wyoming, USA - Fairy Falls B (FF_Mn_B) MetaG (SPADES assembly) (version 2) | ecosystem: Environmental > Aquatic >...
ATGTAAGCTTGTTTTGGTGAGCACGTTGGCGGGTGGTGAAACGGTATCACAGGGGCCTTTGGAGTCCTTGTTCCAGGTTCGAATCCTGGCCCGCCAGCCGGAGGCATGCGAGAGCGTCTCGCAGCATGCCTGATCGATCAGCGACGGTGGACGAGAAGTCTGACAGCATACAAACAAGGCCAGCCGAGTCACTCGCAGCCGTGGTGCTCGCGGGAGGACTGGGGACACGGATGCACTCTCGCCTTCCCAAGGAGTTCCATCCGCTCGCCGGTCGACCTCTCCTCCGCTACGTCCTCGATGCCGTTGAGGCACTCCCGGTCGCCCAGCGTATCCTGGTGACGAGCCCAGCGAAGGCGGCGCTGTGCTCCCAGCTCGGCACGGATTGGGAGATCGCGCTGCAGGAGGAGCCGTTGGGGACGGGGCACGCGCTGGGTTGCGCATTGCCGTCGTTGCGGCCCGACATCCGTTGGGTCCTGCTCGTCTTCGGCGATCACCCGCTGCTCAGGGGGGAAGACCTGGCGCGCTTGCTGAGCGCGGCCCTGCAACAGCGTCCCCTCGCGGCCGTGCTCACGACGCTTCTTCCCGACCCAGCAGCCTACGGGCGAATCCAGCGTGATCCAGACGGACGCGTCACAGGCGTCATCGAGGCGCGCGAGGATGCGAACCACTACGCCGGTCCGGTCGAGGTGGTAAGCGGCGCGACGATCTACTGGCGCGCGTGGCTCGAGGATGCGTTGCCACGGCTGCCCCGCAGTCCCTCCGGCGAGTACTACCACACGGCGCTCATCGGGCTGGCAGCGGCCGAGCGGTCCGGCGAGGCGGTGATCACGGTCGTCGCACCGCCGGAAACAGCGCTCGGGGTGAACGACCGCGTTGACCTGGCGCGGGCCGAGGCGATCCTGCGCGATCGCATCGTCCAGGCGCACCAGCGCGCTGGCGTGACCATCGTCGATCCAGCGACGACGTGGATCGAGCCGACCGTGGAGATCGAGCCGGACGCCCGGATCGAGCCGTTCACGATTCTCGCGGGGCGGACGCGGATCGCACAGGGAGCGCGGATCGGCCCCCATGCCGTGGTGCACGATAGCGTCGTGGGACCGGATTCCACTGTCGTCGCGTCGGTCCTGGAGTCGGCGGTGCTGGGGGCGCGGGTGCACGTCGGACCGTACAGTCACTTGCGCCCGGGAACGATCGTCGAAGACGATGTGCACATTGGGAACTTCGCCGAACTCAAGAACGCGCACGTCGGTCGCGCCACCCGGATCGGGCACGTGAGCTACATCGGTGATGCCGAGCTGGGTGAGCGCGTCAATATCGGGGCAGGCACGGTGACCTGCAACTTCGACGGGGTCGCCAAGCATCGCACGGTCATCGAGGACGAGGCGTTCATCGGCAGCGATACCATGCTCGTTGCGCCGGTCCAGGTCGGTCGCGGAGCGCGGACCGGCGCAGGCAGCGTGGTGACGAAGGACGTGGCACCAGGGACGACCGTGGTGGGCGTGCCGGCCCGTCCGGTGGGAGCGCGGCGCCAGCGCCGCACGGGCGAGACAGGAGCATGAGGGCGTGGACGGTCGATTGCAGATCTTCGCTGGAAACTCCAATCCTCGCCTGGCCCAGGCGATCGTCGGCGTGCTGGAAACGCCGCTCGGTCGCGCCGAAGTTTCCAGCTGGAGCGATGGGGAGACGCGTGTCCGCCTGGAAGAAAATGTCCGCGGCTCGGACGTGTTCGTCATCCAGTCGCTCTGCACCCCGGTCAATCAGAACATCATGGAACTCTTGATCATCCTCGATGCGGTCAAGCGCGCGTCGGCTGCCCGGATCACCGCAGTGATCCCGTATTACGCCTACGCGCGTCAAGAGAAGAAGACGGCCGGGCGCGAGCCGATCAGCGCCAAGCTCCTGGCGAACTTGCTCACGACCGCTGGTGCCGATCGCGTGTTGACGATCGACCTGCACGCGCCCGCGATCGAGGGGTTCTTCGATATCCCGGTCGATCATCTGCGCGCCACGCCGATCCTGGCCGCGCATTTTCGGCGCCTGGGTCTCACGGACTTCGTCGTGGTCAGCCCGGATGCTGGTGCTGTGGTGCGGGCCGACGAATTTCGCCGGCGTGCTGGTGGGAGCTTGGCCATCATCTCCAAGAAGCGACCCGGACCGGAGGTCGCCGAGGTGCTGGAAATGGTCGGTGACGTCGCCGGCCGGGATGCGGTGATCGTCGACGATATCATCGCCACCGGTGGGACGCTCCTCCAGGCTGCCGAACTCTTGCGGGAGCGCGGGGCACGGCGGATCTTCGCAGCTGCCGTGCACGGCGTGTTCGCTGGGCAGGCACTGGAGCGGATCCAGGCGTCACCGATCGAGAAAGTGTTCGTGACGGATACGATTCCTTTACCAGAAGGGATGTGCACGGACAAGGTGGAGGTGCTGACCGTCGCGCCGCTGCTCGCCGAAGCGATCATGCGGATTCATAAGGATCTGAGCATCAGTGCACTCTTCACCTGACCGCTCGCCGCCTCGGGCGGGGCCATCCCGGGAGTGTGTGCTTGAGTAGTCCCTGGACAGAAGCGATCCTCTTCGTGGTTCTCGCTGCCCTCTTCTTCGCAGCGGCACTCGCTGACCTGGCAAGTTGTCTGCCGGCTCGCCGCTCGCTGCGGGAGTTCCTTGCCGAGTTGGCCGAGACGCAGAACGGGAATGGCGAGAACACGCTCGAGCAACTGCGTGTCGCCCGTCCCGCGATCCGGCTCGTGCAAGCGACCACGTTCCTCGGCTTGACCGTGCTCGCCGTACGGATCGGCCATCGGTGGTGGCCAAAGCACGAGCTCGCGGTGGCTGTGCTGATCGCCTTCGTCGCCTTGCTCGTGCTCGCCAGCGCTGCGCCGATGGCGCTGCTGGAGCGACGGTATCCCTTGACGAGCGCGCGCTTCCGCTTGCTCGCTGGCCTGCTCAGTCGGTTGGGCGCGCCGCTGCGCCTGCTCAGCGAACTCCTCGAGCGGCCACTGGCGGCGCTCATACCGCCCGCCCCGGCGCCAGCGGTTCCGTCAGCCGCCGCCCCACCAGCCCACGAGGAGGTGGTCGAGGAAGCGGAAGAACTGATCGAGCGCGTGTTGCGGCTCGATCGGCTGACGGCGCGCGACATCATGGTGCCGCGGACCGATATCGTCGCGGTGCCGTTCGAGCTGTCGGTGCGCGACGCGATCGCCGTGGCGCGCCAGACACGCCACTCGCGGTTGCCGGTCTACCAGGGGACGATCGACCGGATCGTGGGGATCGTGCACGTGCGCGACCTTTTGCGCTTTGCGCTCGAGTCGGCCGAGGGGATCAAGGTCGGGGATGTCATGCGGGAGGCGTACTTCATCCCGGAGTCGAAGCGGGTCGACGAGCTCTTGCGTGATTTGCAGCACCAGCGTGTCCACATGGCGATCGTGGTCGACGAGTTCGGTGGAACAGCGGGAATCGTCACCATCGAGGACGTGCTGGAGGAGATCGTCGGGGAGATCCAGGACGAGTACGATGCAGAGGCACCGCTCGTCGAACGTCTCAGTGCGGACGAAGCGATCGTCGATGGGCGGATTTCGCTGGAGGAGATTGCGGATATCTTCGGCGTCTCGCTGGAAGAAGAGGAGAGTTCGACGATCGGCGGGCTGGTTCAGGCGCATCTGGGGCGAATTCCGCAGCCGGGCGAGTCGGTGCGGGTCGATGGCCTGGAGGTGACCGTGCTAGAGGTGGCCGGGAACCGGGTGCGCAAGCTCTCGGTACGGCGCGTCGCGGCCCCGGTGTCTGCGTCGGATGAGGACGAGCGCAGCTGAGCGAGCATGGTCGCCTGGGTCGTGCACCGGTACCAGCGAGTGACCTCGACGATGGACGTCGCCGCGGACCTCGCTGCCCAGGGCGCACCGGCGGGGACCGTGGTGCTGGCGGAGGAGCAGACGGAAGGGCGGGGACGAGAGGGCCGGCGCTGGCTCGCTCCACCCGGAACCTCGCTGCTCTTCACGGTCATCGCGCGCCCACCGTTCGCGGTCGTGCAGGACGAGCGTCTCGCCGTGCGGGTCGCCGAGCACGTCGCGGCAGCGATCGCGGCGACCTGTGGTCTGCGACCGTCGATCAAGGAACCGAACGACCTCCTGGTCAATGGCCGCAAACTGGTGGGCATCCTCTTGCAAAGCCGCGTTCGCGCCGAGGTGCTCGAGTATCTGCTCCTCGGGATCGGGATCAACGTCAACATTCCGGCGGACTGTCTTCCTCTGCCGACGGCGACCAGTCTTCTGGTCGAACTCGGTCACCCGGTCGACCGCGACAGGCTGCTCGCAGCTGTCCTCGACCAGCTCGCTCGCGACGAGCGACTGTTTCCTCCTACCGTTCGGTGAGTTCGCGCGCGAGAGAACGGCGCAGACGCCAGAGGGTGAAGACGGTCCACGCTGCCACCTGCGGTGAGGCGAGAGCGGAAACCGGCAAGAGCCCGAGAAAGCGGAGCCCTGCTTCCCGATAGTCCCGGATCCGTGCCAGCACCTGCTCGGGAGTTCCCCAGAGGAAACTGCGTTCGACCAGTTCTGGTGGGACAGCGCGCAGGGCGGCACGGAGTGCGTGCGGGTCGACCCGTTCCGGGATGAAGTCCAGGTAGCCGCGGAAGTGCTCACCGAGTGGATGCTCGAGCCCGAGTTCCCGCCACTCGTCGGCCGGGCGGAGCAGTCCGGTGAGTCGCAGCGCCGGATGGTGGAGGAGGCGGCGCGCGGCATTTTCGGTCGGGGCGAGAAGCACGGGGGCCTGGAGAGCGGGAACGATCTGCGTGGGATCGCGACCAGCCCGCTCGGCCGCCTGCCGGACCTGCGCGAGTCGGGCGGCATATCGCTCGGGCGAGTCGATCCAGTTCGGGTACCAGCCATCGGCGAAACGACCGGTCAGCTCCAGCATGCGTGGCCCGTGCGCGCCCAGCCAGATCTCCGGTCGGCGTCGCGGTGGAGCGGTGAGTTCGAAGACGCCGTCGGTGATCTGGTAGAAGCGTCCTGCGAAGCGGATTGTGCCCGGCGTGTCCAGGCAGGCACGCAGGATGGCGAGCGCTTCCTCCAGCCGGGCGACCGGTCGATCGAAGGGAAAACCATAGGGTTCCAGGTTCTCTGCCTCCCCTGCCCCGATCCCGATGATGGGTGGCCGCCGAGTCAGATGTGCCAGGGTGAGCGCTGTCTGCGCCAACAGCACAGGATGGCGGCGAATCGGATCGGTGACGCCGACACCGAGCCGGAGGCGCCCGGCATGCGCACTCAGGCGGCCGAGCAAGCTGGCGAAGTCGTAGTAGGGATGGGGGCTCCGGCGCAGGCGAGCGATCCAGGTCGTTCGCGGTGACCAGAGGACGCGAGGAACGAAGTCCTGGAAGTGATCCCAGACCATGACGGCATCGAAGCGCAAGAGACGCGCCAGTCGCACGAGGCCGAGGACACTGGCCAGTGGCGGCTGAGCTGGGACGACGAGCGCGAGCGCGAGTCGGGCGTCCTTCATCGTCTCCCCCTGCTTCCAGTATGCCTGGGGCGAGTGACCGACCAGAAGACGGAGCGACGGGGAGATCGCCGAGCCCCGGTGCGAGAGCGACCGAGCGTTCCGATGCGCGGGAGCGCCGACTGCTCGCAGTGGGACCGGTTTTCGCGTCCACTGGCCGAGGAGGCATTGCCCGATGGTCGTCGGGAACCTGCGGAGCTCCTTCGCTGGCGCGAAGACCATTCGGAATGAGGCGCGGAGCTGCGACGGCTGCTCCTGAGCGAGGCGATCGTGTGCCGGATGGAAGAGGTCGCGCAGCTGTCGCGCCAGGTCCGCGAACTCTGGGCAGTCAGCAGCGAGCTGGTCGCCGCCCATCGCGCAGCGCTCGCGCGCTTGGCCCAGGGCGAGCAGGCGATCGCTGCCCGGCGCGAGACGGTCGAAGCGGAAGGAGACCAGGCACGGGCCTTGCGGGAGACCGTTCGACAGCAGACCGAGCAATTGCGGGAACATTCGCGACAGATCGCGGCGTTGCGGGAGACGGTCCGGGAGCAAAGCGAGCAGATTGGGCAACTGCGAGCGACGGTCGAGGAACATTCGCGACAGATCGCGGCGCTTCGCGAGACGGTCCAGGAGCACAGCGAGCAGCTGCGCGAGCATTCGCGACAGATTGCGGAACTCCGGGCAGCGGTCGAGCGTCTCTCGCAAGAGTTTGTTCAGTTTCGTGAAGCTGTCGAGCAGCGGTTCCTGCGAGTCGAGGCGCGACTCGATCGGGTTGAGAATCGACTCGATCAGCTGGTTGGGATCACGCTGGAACTGCGCTCACAGCAACGCCTCAGCTCGTGGCTCGGTTTCGTGCTGGAGAAGATCAAAGTGCGCCCTCCCGGGGACTGGGCCGAGCAGCTGCGGCCCCTCGTCGGTGCCGCGGTATTCGATGAGGTACTCGATGCCGATCTTCTCGTCCGGGCGCGCTTGCGTCGGGATCCATCGATCGAGCTCTGGCTCATCGTCGAAGTGTCGAGTGTGGTCGATCGGGCCGATGTCGAGCGCACGGTGACGCGCGCGATGGTCCTGCAACCAGCCCTGAAGCGTGTCGTTCCGCTCGTTGTCGGTGAACGGGCGACCGAGGGGGCGATGGAGCTGGCGGATCGCTTGGATGTCGTCACGCTGCTGAATGGTCGTATGCAGAATTGGGAAGAGGCGGCGGCCCGCTGGGTGGCGTGAGCGCGCTCGTAGACGCCGCGGACGGCAGTTCCTCGCTTCGTTCACTGCACGATCGTCGGACTTGTCGAGTGGTCGCCCTCCGGTGACTACGTGCTGATGGCGGTGTCGATGCAGTTCCACGGACATTCGAGCCGGAGTGGGGCATTCCCTCGGGATGCGTGGGGGGTTCCCTCAAAACTTCCGACGCTTGTGAGGGAACCCGGGCTGACCTATACTGCGCGCCAGAGGGTGCCGAGGCGGCAAGCCTCGCGGCAGTGAGTGGCGCTCTGGGAGGTCAGTCATGGATTTCGAGTTCACCCCGGAACAGATCCAGGTGCGGGACATGGTCCGCGAGTGGGCGCAGCGGGAGGTCGCTCCCTACATCCGCGAGTGGGATGCCAAGGGAGAGTATCACCCGGAGATCTATCGGCGGATAGGTGAGCTGGGACTGCTCGGCTTGCCGATCCCCGAGCGATACGGCGGCGGAGGCTTCGATTACATCGCCCTCGCGCTCGCCTGCGAGGAACTGGAGGCGGTCGATACGTTCCTGCGCGTGGCGATCAGCGTGCACGTCGGCTTGAACAGCTTGACGCTCCTACAGTGGGGGACCGAGGAGCAGAAGCAGCGTTGGTTGGTTCCTCAGGCTCGGGGCGAGAAACTCGCGACCTTCGCCCTCACCGAACCGGGTGCTGGCTCCGATGCTGGTCACATCCAGACGCGCGCGGTCCGCGATGGCGACAGTTACATCCTGAACGGCGAGAAGATGTGGATCTCGCTGGCGAATACGGCCGACCATTTCCTCGTTTTCGCCACGCTCGACCCGGCGCTCGGTCATCGCGGTTTGTGCGCGTTCATGGTGGAGCGTGGTATGCCCGGGCTCACGACCGGCTCCATCCACGGCAAACTGGGCGTGCGAGCGGGCGATACCGGTTGGATCTCGCTCCAGAACGTCCGCGTGCCGGCTGAAAACATGATCGGTGAGCCAGGCGAGGGCTTCAAGATCGCGATGAGCGCGATCGATCAGGGACGCTTCACCGTGGCGGCCGGAGCGTGCGGGCTGATCCGGGCCTGTCTGGAGGCGAGCGTCAAGTACTGCCACGAGCGTCAAGCCTTCGGGCAGGAAATCGGGCGGTTCCAGCTCGTGCAACAGATGATCGCCAAGATGGTTCGCGGCTACGAGACGTCGCGTCTGCTGGTCTTCCGCGCTGCTGAACTCAAGAACCGCGGGATCCGCAATACCCGGGAAACCTCGCTCGCCAAGTGGCACGCCTGCGATTGCGCCTTCGAGGCAGCGAACGATGCGGTGCAGATCCACGGCGCCTACGGTTATTCCAGCGAGTATCCGGTGGAGCGCTACTTCCGCAACTCGCGGGGCGCGGTGATCTACGAGGGGACGCGCGAGATCCACACGCTCCTGCAGGCCGAGTACGCGCTCGGCTATCGCGTGGACAAACCGCTCCGCTGCCCGCAGCCACCAGCGCAAGGATACGAGACAGTCGTGGCGCGGGGGTGAGATGCGTCCGCTCGTCATTCCCTATCGGGGAAAGCAGCCGCAACTCGCGCCGGATGTCTTCGTCGCGCCCACGGCGGTCGTGATCGGCGATGTCGTCGTGGGGTCGAGGTCGAGTCTCTGGTTCGGCGTCGTGCTGCGCGGCGATATCGGGCCGATCCGCATCGGCCAGCGCGTCAACTTGCAGGAAGGGGTGATCGTCCATCTCGACGAAGGGTTTCCGGTGGTGATCGAGGACGATGTCACGATCGGCCATGGTGCGATCGTGCACGGCGCGCAGATCGCCGCTGGTGCCCAGATCGGCATGGGAGCGATCCTGCTCACCGGTTCGCGTGTCGGTGCGGGGGCGATCGTGGCGGCAGGAGCGTTGGTGCCGGAAGGGATGGAAGTCCCGGCGGGAACGGTCGCAGTCGGAATCCCGGCGCGTATCCGGCGCGAGGTGACCACCGAAGAACGAGCCGAACTCCTGGAGCGTGCGCAGCGGTACGCGCAGCGTGGCGAGGAGTTCCGTCGTCTGCTCGCTGGCGGAGGTGAGGCATGAGCGTGCGTGTCGAGCGGGAGGGGGCGATCACCCTCGTCACGGTCGAGCGCCCGGAACGACTGAACGCGCTCGATACCGCGACGTTGCGTGCCTTACTCGCGGCAGTGCAGGAACTGGCAACGGAGGAGGCGATCGCTGTCGTCGTCCTCACCGGGGCAGGCGATCGCGCGTTCATCGCCGGAGCCGATATCAGCGAGATGGTAGAGAAGTCGCCAGCCGATGCGCTCGCCTTCGCCGAGTTGGGACACGCTGTTTGCCGGGCGATCGAGGAAGCGCCGCAACCGTACATCGCAGCGGTCAATGGCTACGCGCTAGGAGGCGGCTGCGAGATCGCGCTGGCGTGCGATATCCGCCTCGCCAGCGAGCGCGCCGTCTTCGCCCAGCCGGAAGTAACGCTGGGTATTCCACCAGGCTGGGGCGGATCGCAACGGCTGCCGCGCGTCGTTCCTCCTGGTATCGCGCGCGAGTTGCTCTATACGGGGCGCCGCGTCGATGCGCACGAAGCACTGCGGATCGGGCTCGTCAATGCCGTCTATCCGGCTGACCAACTCCTCGAGCGAGCTCGGGAACTGGCGAACCGGATCGCGGCCAACGGGCCACTCGCGGTCCGCTTGACCAAGGCGGCGGTTCGCTTCGGTCTCGAGCAGGGGCTGGAAGCTGGGCTGACCTACGAGCGGCAGGTGTTCGCGTACGCGTTCACCACCGAGGATCAGCGGGAGGGGATGCGGGCATTTCTGGAAAAGCGTCGTCCGGCTTTTCGCGGGCGCTGACGCGTCGTCCAACTGGTGGGATGGAGGAAAACGGTGAAGATCGCGGTCCTCGTGAAGCAGGTTCCCGATCCGAACGCCGTGCGGTTCGACCCGCGGCTCGGGGATCTGGTACCGGGCATCCAGGAAGTCGCCAACGAGTACGACCTCTATGCGCTCGAGGCAGCGCTGCGTCTCCGGGAGCAGGTCGGTGGGGAGATCGTGGTCGCCAGTGTCGGGCCGGCGCGAGACGCGCTCAATCGCGCGCTCGCGATGGGTGCCGACCGGGCGGTCTCCATCGAGGGCGAGGGGTTGCCGGGAGACAGCTGGGTGACCGCGACCGTGCTCGCCGCCTGGCTGCGAGGCGAGCAGCCGGACGTGATCTGGTGCGGGCAGGAGACGAGCGATTCCGGAACAGGCAATGTCGGTCCCGCGGTGGCAGCCTTGCTCGATGTTCCGCTGGTGAGCAATGTGGTCGGCTGGGAGTTTCGGGACGGTGTCTTCACCATCGAACGGGAGATCGAGGACGGGCATCAGTTCCAGGAGGTGGCTCCACCCCTGGTGCTCTGCGCGCTCTCGGCGTTGCCACAGCCACGCTTGCCGACTTTGCGCGGCATCATGGACGCTCGCCGCAAGCCGGTCGAGCGACTCGGACCGGCTGATCTCGGTCTGAACGCCAGCGAGCTGGTGCCGCTCGTCAGCTGGGCTGGCTTGAGCCAGCCGGAAGCGAAGGCAGCGGGTATCGTGGTCCAGGACGTCTCGCCCGACGAGGCAGCCGAGCGCCTGCTCGTATTCCTGGAAGCGCGCGGCTTGCTGGGTTGAGGAAGGGATGAGCGATCGATGGCTGGAGGAGGTCTGCTGGTCGTCGTCGAGACCGCGCAGGGTGTCGCGCGCCCGGCTGCACTGGAGCTGTTCGGTGCGGCGAGCCAGGCGAGCGCAGCGCTCGGTCCGGTCACGGCACTCGTCGTGGGACATGGGGTCAGCGGGGCTGCCGAGCAGGTCGCGCGCCTCGGCGTCGCTCGCGTGCTCGTGGTCGATGAACCAGCGTTCGCCGAGCCTGTGGCGGAGCGACTAGCGCGAGCTGTTCAGGTGGCGTGGGAGCAGGTCGAACCGGCGCTCGTCCTCGTGCCTGGCACGACACTGGGACGCGACACCGCTGCCCTGGTCGCCGCCGAGCGTCGTGTTCCTCACCTGGTCGATATCGTCGCGCTGGAGGTCACGCCGGAGGCATTCGTCGCCACGCGTCCGGTCTATCAGAGCAAGCTGGTCACCACCGTGCGGGCGGGCCGCGAGCGCGCTGCGGTCGTGACCGTGCGCTCCGGTGCATTCCGCCCACCCGAGCCAGGCGAGGCAGGTGCGACGATCGAGCCACTGGTCGTGGGACTGGAGGAGCGTCAGCAACGGGTACGCGTGACGCGGATGGTGGACAAACCGCGTGGGCAGGTCGATCTGGAAAGTGCGCCCGTGGTGGTCGTCGGTGGCCGGGGAATCGGCGGGCCGGAGGGGTTCGCGCAGCTGGCGGAACTGGCGGAACTCCTCGGTGGGGCGCTCGGCTGCACCCGAGCGGTCAGCGACCTCGGCTGGCGCCCGCACTACGAGCAGATCGGTCAAACCGGCAAACAGGTGCGTCCCAAGCTGTATCTCGGAGTCGGGGTCTCGGGCGCAGTCCAGCATACGGTGGCGATGCAAGGGAGCGAGACGATCGTGGTCATCAATCGCGATCCCAATGCTCCGTTGGTCAAGATGGCCGATCTCGCGGTCATCGGTGACTGGAGCGAGATCGTCCCGCGTCTCATCGCTCGGCTCCGCGAACGACGAGGGAACGGTGCATGAGCCAGGAGCGCGTCGAAGTCATCGTGGTCGGAGCGGGCCCTGCGGGCGTCGCCGCCGCGTTGACGCTCGCTCGAGCTGGGGTGGAGGTCGTGGTCCTCGAGCGCGGCGCCTATCCGGGAGCCAAGAACGTGATGGGCGGGATCCTCTACCGCCAGCCGACCGAGGAGCTGGTTCCCGGATTCTGGCGGGAAGCACCGCTCGAGCGGGCGATCGTCGAGCAGCGGTATCTGTTGCTGACCGACGAGGATGCGATCGGCTTGAGCTACCGCACGCCGGTCTTCGGCCAGCCACCCTACAATGCATTCAGTGTTCTCCGTGCCGAGTGGGATCGCTGGTTTGCCCAGCAGGCTGAGGCAGCCGGTGCCCTGATCGCGACCGAGGTGACGGTCGAGGATCTCCTCTGGGAGGACGGGCGCATCGTGGGAGTGCGTGCCGGGGAGCAAGGGGATCTCGTGGCGGACGTGGTCGTGATCGCTGATGGGGCGAACTCGCTGCTGGCGCAGAAGGCTGGCCTGGCGCGTGACGCTCGCCCCGAGGAGCAAGCGCTCGTCGCGAAAGAGCTGCTGCGGTTGCCCGCGGAGGAGATCGACCGCCGCTTCGCTGTGCCGCCCGGCCAAGGGGTCGCCATCGAGGCGTTCGGCGCGGCAACAGGCGGTTTGCTCGGGTACGGTTTCATCTATACCAACCGGGAGACGCTTTCGATCGGGACGGGAGCACTGCTGAGCGATCTCATCGCGCACGAGGTCAACGTCAGTGATCTCCTGGAACGCTTCAAGCAGCATCCGGCGATTGCACCGCTTTTGGAGGGGGCTGAGCTCGTCGAATACAGTGCGCACCTGATCCCGGAAGGTGGTTGGCGAGCGCTCCCCACGCTGTTCACGGACGGGGCGCTGGTCGTGGGCGACGCGGCCGGCTTCGTCAACCCGCTCAGCCGGGAGGGATCGAACTTCGCGATGATCTCCGGCAAGCTGGCCGCCGAGACTATTCTCGAGGCCCGCCAGACCGGTGACTATTCCGCGCTGGCGCTCAGCCGGTACTGGGAGAAGCTCGAGGCGAGCTTCATCTTGCCGGACCTGGAGTTGATCCGCAATGTCACACCGTTCTTCCATGCTCGACCGTACCTCCTGCAAGACGTTCCGGCGGCGCTCGCCCATGCCGTGCGCCACTACCTGACGGTCGACAGTACTCCGAAGGCACGGAAGTATCGAGAGATCCTCCGTGAACTCGGGAGGGAACTCCGCCCAGCCCGTTTGCTGCGCGATGGCCTGGCAGCGCTCCGCGAGTTACCACGCTGACCGCTGCGCGGTGCATGGTAGGCTTGGGCACGGAGTCGTCGCTCGCCGGCGGGTGTGACGTGCCGTGACCCTGTATCTCGCGCTCGATGTCTTGCTCCTCGTGTTACTCGCGCTCTTCGTCCCAGTCGGCTTCTGGCGTGGGGCGGCGCGGGAACTCGTGGTGACGTTGGGAATTTTGCTCGGCTTCGCGCTGGGCGAGTTCTGGGCGCAGCCGTGGGGCCTGGATCTCGCTGAGCGCACGGGACTGGGCGAGGGAGCAACGAGCTTTTTGGCTGCGGTCCTGGCGCTCGTCGCCTGCACCTTCCTCATCGGTTACGGAGCGAGCTCGGTGATCTTGACGCCGCAGCCGGGAATGCTCGGGCGTTTGCTCGGTGCTGTCATCGCGCTGGCCAACGGGATGCTCGTGCTCGGGTTCGCGCTGCGGGCGATCCGGCTGTATCTGCTGGGCGGTGCGCCGTCGGGACTGTTCGAGCAGGCGATCGTGGCGCGCCTCTTGAGCGAGAGCATGCCGTGGGTGTTGCTGGCTGGTGCGCTCCTCGGGCTACCGCTCATCGTGCTCGCGGCCGTGCTCGGCGCGCGAGCAGTCGAAGAAGAGGTCGAGCCGGTCCGCCGCGAGCAGGATTTTGCGCTCCAGCACACGCCGACTCGCCCCCTGCCGCCGCGTCTTCCCTTCGTCCGGCACCAGCCGGAGGTGGCGTACAAGACGGAGCCAGCCCGTCCGGCGGAGGAACCGACGCGGCCGCTGCGTGCTGCGCCTGCGGCGCCGGAGAGCGGTGGAAGCAGGCGCGATGACATCGCCGAGCAGGAGACAGCGGTGCTCGCACGACCAGCGGCCGAGACCGCACCCCGCCCGGTGGACAATCGCTGCCCTTATTGCCATGCCGACATCAGCGATGCGAAAGTCTTCTGCCCGCGCTGTGGCCGAGTGCTCTGAACGAGGCTCGTCTCAGTCCGCATCGCTGCTCTTTGGCACGGCGTGTGACGAGCTGGTGAAGCGAGCGAGCAGTGGTACGGGGAAGGCGTTCCCTCCCGATCGCCACCGTGCGCCAACGGTGTGCTCCAGTCATGAGACGAGCGCGGGTAGGGAGAACAGCTCGCCGACTGCCAGCGTAGGCTGGCGAGCCTCGAACGCGTTACAATCCGGCCCGAGAAGAAAGGGGCAGGGTATGGGATTCATCGGAATGCAGCCAGAACCGCTGACGCCCCGTGGGCGAGCGATCGTGCTCACGGCGGTAATCCTGGCGCTCCTCTTCATCGTCGTGTGGGGTGCGGGGATCGTCCTCATGCTCCACAATCCCGGGCAGGGGACGGTCTGTCTCAGCGGGCGGTGCTGGTAGACGCGTTCACTGCCAGTGCGGGCGTTCGCCACGGCGTTTCTGCATGAGGACGCCGTGGCGATTGCGTCCGTAGTAGTGGCGGACCTCGGCGATCGGCACGTAGCCGAAGCGACGGTAGAGCGCCTGGGCTGGCCCGTTCTTGTCCTCGACCATCAAGGTGTAGAGATCAGCCGCGAGTTCCTGCTCCAGCGCGGCGAGCAAAAGCGCACCGATCCCGCGCCGTCGCCAAGCTGGTGCCACGCAGAGGTTGAGGACACGCGCATGGCGGCCGCGCTGGTCTCCCACCACGCACCCGACGATCTCGTCCGCGATCCGTGCGACCAGCACCCGAACACCAGGCCAGAGCCAGAGAACGACGAGGGCCCACAGGCTGTACGCCTGGCGCAGCTCGAAGCAGGCACGCTGGAGCTGGGCGAGTTGGGGAAGGTCACGGAAGCTCGCTGGTTGGACCCAGAGTTCCTGGCCCGCGATCCGTTCGATAGTCACCAGGCGAACCGTTTGCCCGGCCACCGCTCCTCCCCCCGAGGCCACCATGATACCGTGCCGAGCGGGCACTGGTCCCGGCGTCGGACCTCTTCGCGTGGGGCGCACCCCCTCCTTCCGGGGAAGGTTACCGCTCCTGCCAGCCGGTGATCGAACGCGGGTGGCATCACACGCGTTCCTTCAGCTGGACCGGCGTTCAGCCTGGCTACTGCCGGGTTGGGCGATCACGATCTCGTAGCAGCCTTTGCCGCGCCGTTTGGCGGCATAGAGCGCCTGATCGGCACTGAGCAGCAGCGCGCCACTGTCGGGCATCGGACGGCCAGTGGCCACTGCTGCCCCGATCGAGAGGCCCACGCGTACCTCGTGTTCGCCGCAATGGATGGGCGGTTCCAGGGCAGCGAGCAAGCGTTCGGTGACGACCCGGACATCGTGCTCTCCCGTGACACCATCGAGGAGGACCGTGAACTCGTCGCCGGCGAAGCGGGCGACCGTGTCACCGGCGCGCACCTGCCGGCTCAACCGAGCGGCGACCTCCTGCAGCACGGCGTCCCCCACCGCGTGTCCCCAGGTATCGTTCACGCGCTTGAAGTCGTCCAGATCGAGAAAGAGGACGGCGATGCCTCCACCGTCCCGATCGCTGCGGGCCACGGCATGCTCCAGCCGGTCGAGGAACAGGAGTCGGTTGGGTAAGCCGGTCAAGGGATCGTGGAAAGCACGGTGACGGAGTTCTTCCGACTCCTGCCAGCGTTCCAGCGCCAGCGCTGCGAGCTGCGTGGCGAGCTCGAGCAACCGTTCCTCGTGCGGCTGCGGGCCGCGTGGCTCGCCAGCGTAGAGGGCGAGCGTTCCCAGCACGTTCCCGCTCGTACCGCGGATCGGCGTGGACCAGCAGGCCCGCAAGCCAGCTTCCAGCGCGGCCTCCCGATAGTCGGCCCAACGGGGATCGCTGGCGATATCCTCGACGAAGACCGATCGTCCGAGGTACGCAGCCGTGCCGCAACTTCCGGCCTGGGGACCGATCGGGAGGCCGTCGATCGCAGCGAGGTACCGTGGAGGCAGGCTGGGTGCCGCGCCGTGATAGAGTCGGTCATCGGACCCGAGCAGGAGGACCGAGCAGCGGAGGTCCGGAGCCTGCTGCTCGACGAGGTGGCAGAGGAGTTCGAGTATCTCGCTCAGGGGAGCCGCTTCCGCGATGAGGCGCAGCAGGGTCGTCTGGGCGAGGAGCAGTTCCTCAGCGCGCTTGCGCTCGGTCACGTCGATCAAGAGTCCGTGCCAGAAGAGTGGCTTGCCCTCGGCATTCCGCACCATGACGGCGCGATTCTCCAGCCAAACCCAGCGACCATCCTTGCGCTGGAACCGGTACGTCGCCTCGAACGGTTCGCCGGTTTCGTCCGTCCGCACGGCTTCGGCGAAGACGCGCGGCTGGTCATCCGGGTGCATGCGGCTGAACCAGAGGCCGGGAGTTGCCAGGAACTCCTCGCGGCTGAACCCCGTTACCTCCTCGATCCGCTGACTGAGGAAAGTCACTGGGTAATGGAGCGAACCATCCGGCAGGACGACTGGCTCGGCTGACGTAACGAGCACTGCCGCTGGGATCTGCTCGACCAGTGTCCGGTAACGTTCCTCTGCCTCGCGGAGTGCTCGCTCGGCCTGTTTCCGCTCGGTGACATCGAGCATGACGCCCTGCCAGTAAAGCGGTTTCCCCTGATCGTCGCGGACGAGGCGTGCGGTGCTCTCGATCCAGCGGACTTCACCGTCACGACGGAGGATCCGAAACTCGCTCCGGAATCGACCCGTCGCCCATGCCTCCCGCGTTTCCTGCCGGACGCGTGGATAATCTTCCGGATGGATCGCCTGGACCCAGAGCGTGCGATCCTGCTGGTGTTCCTCTGGCCGGTAGCCGGTGAGCTGCTCCACTTGCGGGCTGACATAGAGAAGCGGCCGAGCCAGTCGGCCGTCCGGGTAACGGACGGGCTGCGCACCCTCCAGATAGACGACAGCCGGCAACTGCTCGACCAGTGTCCGGTAGCGTTCCTCTGCCTCGCGTAGCGCGTGCTCGGCCAATTTGCGGGCCGTGATATCCATGAGCAGCACTTGACGGAAGGCGGGCCTCCCGGCGGCATCGCGAATCACATGCGAAATCGCCCAAAGCCAGATCACTGATCCATCTTTTCGGATGAATCGATATTCGATGTCGATGGGTGCGGCGGTCGCATCGGCGGCGCTCACTGCTGCCCACATCCGCTCGCGATCGTCCGGGTGCACCTGTTCGACGTAGCGTCGTGGCGTCAGCTCCTCTGGTCTGAAACCAGTCAGTTGTTCGATCGCTGGACTCAAGTAGAGGTAGGCGTTCTCTTGGTGTAACGCGTCCTTGTCGGGGTACAGCGGTCGAATCAGCACCGCCCCGGGCAGTTGCTCGACCAGTATCCGGTAGCGTTCCTCGGCCTCGCGGAGCGCTTCTTCAGCCAGTTTGCGGGCAGTGATATCGGTGAATAAGATCTGGCGATAGAGCGGTGTGCCATCAGCTGCTCGCACGACGTGGGAGATGCTCCAAACCCAGACGACCGACCCGTCCTTGCGCAGCAGACGGTACTCGAGGTCGAGCGACTCGCCCGTTCGGTCAGCCGTCGTGATGGCGGCCAGCACGCGCTCGCGATCGTCGGGGTGCAGCTGCGCGAGAAACCGCTCGGTCGTCCACTCCTCGGGCCTGAATCCGGTCAGGCACTCGATCGCTGGGCTCACGTAGAGGTTGAGCATGCCCCGCTGGAAAGCTTCCCTGTCCGGCACGAGTGGACGAATGAGCACGACACTGGGGAGTTGCTCGACCAACGTGCGGTAGCGCAGCTCGGCTTCGCGCAGCTGCTCGAGGAGTTGGCGCTGTTCGGTCACATCGATCGTGACGAGAAAGAGATACCGTGGTCGGCTGCTCTGGTCGCGGACGAGTGCTCCTTCCTGGCGCAGCCACACCCAACGACCGTCCTTGTGCCGGAAGCGATACTCCAGTGGCTGCTGTGGTCCTACCCGATACCACCGCTCGGCTTCAGCGAGTACCCGTTCGCGGTCTTCGGGGTGAATGTTGCGCATCCAGACACCGAGCTCGCTCCACTCTTCCGCGGTATACCCCGTGAGATCGACGATGCGTGGGCTGACGAACAGTGTCCGCCAGCCGAGCGTCCCATCCGACAAGGCCACCGGCTCCGGTTCCACGATCGTCACGGCTCCTGGATGGTGCTCAGCGAGGAGCCGGAACCGCTCTTCCGACTCACGCTGTGCCGCCTCAGCCTCTTTTTCTGCAGTGATATCGAGGAGCAGCGACTGCCAGACGAGTGGTTCCCCGTCCTGATCGAGCAGGAGTGTGGCCTCGTGCCGGATCCAGACCGTGCGACCGTCGGCTCGCACCAGCCGGTATTCGATCGTTCGCGCGGCTCGCTCGCGCAGGCATCGTTCCAGGCAACTCAACACGTGCGGGCGGTCGTCCGGGTGGACGAGGCGCATCCACAGGCCCGGCTCGTGCCAGGCTGCTGGGGGATAGCCGGTCAGTCGCTCGATCTGCGGGCTGACGTAGAAGAGGTCGAAGGCTGGCGTTCCGTCTGCTCTCCACCGGGGTTGTGCTGAGACGACGAGGAGCGCCCCCGGCAACTGCTCGACCAGTGTCCGGTAACGTTCCTCCGCATCGCGGAGTGCTCGCTCGGTCTCCTTTTGGGCGGTGACGTCGATGAGCAATCCTTGCCAGGCGAGCGGCTGCCCGGTCGCATCGCGCAGCTGGACTGCACGCTCGCGTATCCAGCGGACGGAACCGTCGCGCCGCACGATCCGGTAATCGACGTCGCACAGTTGCCCAGTCTCGTCGGTGCGGAGCATTTCTGCTTCGTATCGTCCCCAGTCATCCGGGTGGATGAGCCGAGCGAAGAGCGTCGGATCGGCCAGAAACTGACTCGCGGGGTAACCGGTCAGCTCTGCGACTTGGTCGTTGAGATAGCGGAGCGGATAGTAGAGCAGCCCATCGGGGAGCCTGATCGGTTCGGGCTCACAGACGTAGAGGACCGCGGGCATCGTCTCGACCAGCGCCCGCAATCGCGCCTCGACTTCCGCTCGAGCCCGCTCGGCCTCCTTGCGCTCGGTGATGTCGAGCATGACGCCGTGGATGAAGGTGCACCCGGACTCGTCCGTCCGGACCCGTCCCCAATCCTGGATCCAGACGATCGAGCCGTCGCGGCGAACCATCCGGTACTCGAGCGAGAACTCCTTGCCCTCTCGCACTGCGCGCTCGATCGCTGCGGTTATCCAGGGGCGGTCCTCCGGATGGAGATGGCGTCGCCACATGCCCCGTTCAGCCAGCCATTCCTCCGGCGTATACCCGAGCAGGCGCTCGATCTGCGGACTCACATAGGAGGTCTCCGCGGTATCAGCGGCTGTTGCACGGTAGACGACGACCGGCACGAGTTCGACCAGGTCGCGGTAGCGCTGCTCGGCCAAAGCGGCCCGGCGTTCGGCTCGCCGACGGACCGTGATGTCGCGCATCCGCAGGACGTGCGCGACCGTCGCCTCATCGGAGCGCACCGGCAGGTAGTCCAGTTCCAGAATCGCACCGTCGCGGCGTTCCAGCTCCACCTGGTGGAGGGCACGGCTCTGCAACAGGGCTTCCCGGATTACGCTGATAACGGCGCTGGAAGCAGGGAACTGCACGAGAAGCAGTTGTTCGACGACTGCGAATGGTATCCCTTGCGGCAATGCGGACTCCTGGCCGGTCAGGAGCCGGACAGCGGGAGCGTTCCGGTACCGGAGCAACGCAGCGTGGTCGAAGACGAGCAGTCCGATCTCGATCTCGTGGATCAGGAAGCGGCCCAGCCACCTCTCGAGTTCGGCCTCGTCGTCCAAGAGGGGATCTTCAGCGGGCGCTCGCGGGTGCAGCAGCCAACTGCTCGTCCCGAACTCGCCGGGAATGCAGGCGGCGTCGCAGCGCTGAAGCGTGCTGTCTCGTTGGAGCGTCACTGCTCCCCAGGCTGGCTCACCGCGACGAGCAGCCTGGAGCATCGCCTCGACGGATGCGCGATCGGTGGGAAGCACCGCGTCACTGAGCAGCGTGCCGACTGGCACGAGGTCACTCGGGCTAGCCTCGAGGACGCGCCCGTTCGCATCGAGCCGCAGAAGCAGCATTGTCTTCGTCAGGAGAGCTTCCACGTCACCTCGTCCCGGGTCGGTACCGACCGGACAGTATACGTGACCGGCGTGACCCTCAGCCAAGAGTGTCGGCGGGTGAGACCAGCTGGGGAGTCACCGATTGGTACTGAATTTCCGTGGCCAAGAGTGGTACGAGCTGCGCCAGTAAGAACGCAGTAGTCCATCGCGTTCGAGGGGGAGTGTTTTCCGGGGCCGGTTCATGTTTCCACGACTGCTGACGAGCACCGGTCGTCGGCGGTCCGTCACCGGTTTCCCGTTGCTGGCATTACCCAGTGCGGCACGCTCCCGCGGAGCCTAGCGAGGATAGAGAGGAGGCGCTCGAGTACAATGACCGGGTGTGCTGGGAACGAGCGGAGCGATGAGCGAGCCGAGCACCATGCCAGTCGAAACTCGTCCGGATCGTTCGCTCTTGGAGCGACTTCCGCCAGCGCTCCACGATATCAATGATCGCCTCGCTCGCTCGTTCGCGGCTGCCGGGCACGAGCTGTACCTCGTCGGTGGTGTCGTTCGCGATCTCCTCCTCGGTCGTCCGGTGACCGATCTCGATTACGCCACGTCGGCGCATCCGGAAGAGACCAGGTGTCTCGGCGAGGAAGCGGGCGCGGAAAGCATCTATACCGTGGGGGAGGCGTTCGGGACGATCGGGCTCGTCTTCGCTGGGGTGACGGTCGAGATCACGACGTATCGGACAGAGTGGTATCCCACGCTCGACCGGCGCCCGGCCGTTCGCTTCGGCGACAGCCTCCTGGAGGATCTGGCACGCCGCGATTTCACCGTCAACGCGATGGCCGTGCATGCGGTGACCGGTGAACTCGTCGACCCCTATGGGGGGCAGCTCGACCTGGAGCGTCGGCTTTTGCGAGCGGTGGGCGACCCCTTCGAACGGTTCCGCGAGGATCCGCTTCGGATCCTGCGTGCCGCCCGCTTTGCGGCGCAACTCGGTTTCGAAGTCGAAGCGCAGACGCGCTTGGCCATGCAGGAGCTGGCCAGCGAACTCCGACGAGTCAGCGTGGAGCGGATCGCGCTGGAGCTGAACCGGCTGCTCGTCGCGCCAGAACCGGATCGCGGGCTGGAGCTGATGCGTCAGACCGGGCTCTTGCCCGTCGTGCTGCCAGAGCTGGTTCCCTTGGCCGAGGACCCGGGAGATCGGCGGCACAAGGACATCTGGCGCCATACGCTGCAAGTGGTTCGCCAAAGCCCGCCGCGTCTCGCCGTGCGGTGGGCGGCCCTGCTCCACGACGCTGCCAAGCCGATGACGCGGACGATCGACGAGCAGGGCGAGGTGCACTTCTTCGGGCACGAGCTCAAGGGGGCGGAGCTGGCGCGCAAAGTGCTGCGCCGCTTGCGCCAGGAGAAGGCGCTCATCGAGCGCGTGGCCCAGCTGGTCGAGCTGCACCTGCGCCCGGCTGCCTACGACGAGACGTGGACCGACTCGGCGGTGCGTCGTCTCATGGTCGAGGCGGGCGACCTCCTGGAGGACCTACTCGATCTCGTCGCGGCCGACGTGACGAGCGCACGCGCCTGGCGGCGCCGCGAGGCCCGGGCGCGGATCGAGCGCCTGCGCGCTCACATTCGCCGACTCGAAGAAGAAGCTGCGCTGGCGCAGATCAAGAGCCCGCTCGATGGGCATGAACTCATGGCGATCTTCGGCTTGCCACCGGGTCGCTGGATCGCCGAGGTCAAAAATTACTTGCGTGACCTCGTCATCGAGGGGCAGCTGGCTCCCGGCGACAAGGAGACGGCCCGGGTGCTCGCCGAGCGCTGGGTCGCTGAGCACCCGGAAATCATCGAACGAGGACAGCAGGCGCGGCGCTGACAACTGGTCGTGTCGCGCTCGACTCCGTTCCCGTGCTCTCCTCGAGCGGGCGGAACGCGCGGGCCACGCTGGCCAGTTGCGCGGCGTTTGCGCGGACCGAGGCGGCCGTCAGGCGGACGCGCTCGGCCTCTTCGCCCAGTTGCTCGACGAGCGAGGCGAGTGCTTCGGCTGCCGCACTGGTATCCCGGCTCAGCGTAGCGACGTCGCGCACCTGCTGGGTGACGGTGGTGAGCGTCGATGCGATCTCCTCGGTCGCGGCCGTATGCCCGTCGACGACCTGCGCAACACGCTCCAGTTCTCCGACGAGTTCATCCTTCGCTCGGGACATCGCTTCGCTGGCTCGTCCGATCGCACTGATCTTGTCACCGATCTGCCGTGCGTTCTCGGTGAGTCGGTGCAGCGCGGCTTCTGCCTCGCTCGCCAGGGCGACTCCTTCTTCGACCTCGCGCATGCCCGAAGTCGCTTCAGCGACCATGTCATCGAGCGTGCGCAGGATCTCATCGACCAATCCGCGGATCTCCTGGGTGGTCGAGCTGGAGCGTTCGGCGAGCTTGCGCACCTCTTCGGCCACGACGGCGAAGCCCTTGCCAGCTTCCCCTGCTCGTGCAGCCTCGATCGCGGCATTGAGGGCGAGGAGATTGGTCTGTCGGGCGATCTCGTCGACCGCCTCGACCATCGCGGTGATCCGTCGGGAAAGATTCGCCATCTCCTCGACGCGCGTGCCGATGCGTCGCATCCCCTCACCGGAGTGCCGGAGCGAGGCGATGGCACGGCGCACCGTTTCGCTGCCGGTGGTCGCTTCGGCGACGTTGCGCTCGCTCGCAGCGATTCCGCCGCGTGCCGCGTCGGTGACAGCTTGGATACTGGCAGCCAGCGTCTGCGCCAGCTGGGCCAGGCGGTGCAATGCTTGCTGCTGGGCGCTGGCGCCGCGCGCGAGTTCGGTGATAGCACGCTGGACCTCGTCGATCGCCCGCTCGGCTGCGCTGAGGAGGTCGCTTTGGCGTACGGCGCCGCGGGAAACCGATTGCACGGCCTGGGTCGCTTCGGCAGCGGCATGGGACAAGTGCTCGCCGCTCTCGCTCAGTTGGTCGCTGATAGTGGCGGCCAGGGCAGCTGTGCGTTGGAGGCCGGTGATCGCTTGGCGCACCGCCTCTTTGAGCGGCCGGTACAAGTCGGAGAGATCGTCTTGCGGTCGCTCGGTCGTGACGCTCGAGAGATCGAACCCGACTGAATCGAGGAACTCGAAGAAAAACGCGTCGACGACTGCTTGCTGGTCCAGGTTGAAGACCTTGGCGAGTGCTCGTTCGACTCGCCACCAGCGCCAGGGTTGGAAAGGAAAGCTCCGGCGTAACTCGGCACGCACGAAGTCGAGATAGCGACCGTAGCTCCCGAGATACCACTTCATCGGCAAGTCGATCAGATTGTGCCGCGCACCGATGCGCAACCGTTGCTGGAAATACTCGAGGCCATAGCCCCGACGGGCAGCCTGAAAAATCTCGCGAAAGTAGGCGGCTTGTGACTGCTCGAGCCGACGCCGTACCTCCTCGAGTGGTAACCCACGCGCCTGGGCATAGCGCTGGAAGAAGCGAAGAGTCGGCTCGAAGCTGAACTGGTAGTCATAGAACCGCTGGGCAATACGGTCGGCGACACGTTCTGCCCACGGGGCGAGCCGTTCCAGCTCCGCTCGCTCGGCTTCGTCGAGGCCGAGGAACTGGCGCCGCTGCTCGAGCCCTGCAGGTGTCAGGCGGATGGCTTCGGCCAGATCGCGACCTTTTGCCTGATATGCCGTCATGCGTCGTTCTCTCCTTTCGCTCGGCTCGTCGCTGCACTTCGAGTCCAGGTTTTGGAATAATCTGGTTTCGAAAGCATCCGTTGTTGCCGGTTTCGGCTGAGTGATCGAGCGCCCATCCGTTGGTGAATATCGGCAGAATGCTGCGTTGTTACCAGCTTTCCCTCCTAGGAAATGAGTGGCATTCCGGCGGTACGTTCGGCCCGTAGACTGCTTGACGAGGGAGACGGTGGAGGGAAACTTTTCGCTCACCAGGACGATCGACGAGTGGCTTGCCGGTCGACCAGCGGCTACCCGCCGTGCTTATGCACATGACGTGCGGGAATTCCTCGCTGCGTTAGAGGGCGAGCTGGCGCAGCTCGACGAGACGGCGCTCCGGCGATGGCTGGCGACGTTCGAGCATCGTCGGCTGGCCCGAGCGACGGTCCGGCGCAAGCTGGCGGCTGTCCGCTCTTTCCTCCGCTATCTGGCTGAACGCGGCTACCTCGAGCGAGACCTCAGCTCGGTCGTTCCCGCGGCCTTCGGGAAGTCTCCTGACCAGACACCACGGGTGCACGCGACCGAGCGTGGTCGCCTGCTCGCCACTGCGCTCCAACTGGCTGACCCGCGCCTGCAGCTCTTGCTCTGGTTGGCTGGCTGTGGTTGCCCGCTCCCGATGATCGCGCGACTCCGCTGGCGTGATCTCGAACAGTGGAACGAGCAAGGGATCGCGTTCTGCCACGACGAACGCGAGCGAGCGTACCGGTGTGTCATTCCCGGCCTGATCTGGCGGGGGCTTCAGTCGCTCGCGGAAACGCAAGCGGGCGATGCGCTCGTCTTCGCTCATCCCGATGGTCGTGCGGTGTCACCCCAAGAGCTCGCGGAGACGATCGGTTGGCTGCTGGACGAGGCAGCGCCCGAACTAGCCACCGATCACCGGGACGACGACCGGCTCCTGACACTCAGCGAGGTGGCGCAGCGACTGGGACTTCCCGAAACGACGATCCGCTACTACCGTGATCGCTTCGCTCCCTATCTCCCGACCGTCGGTCGCGGTCGATCGCGCCGCTATTCACCGCAAGCGGTCGAGAGACTCCGTTGGATCATCGAACAACTCCACGCCGGCGTCTCTCCGGTGGAGATCGAAGCGCAACTCGGCGGAAAGAGGAACGCGTTCGCGTCCACGGAGGACGAGCATCGCCTCATCGAGTCTGTCGAACGCCTCAGCCAACGGATCGCCGAATTGACGGTGAGTTTGCAGCTCGTTGCAGAGGCTCTGCAGCGGCGGGAGGGACGGTTTCCCCGCGAGCCAGGGACGGACTGAACGCTGCGCCAGGTGTCTCGGACATGCCTGCTGCGCGAGGATTCGGTTTCCTCCGGTAGCAGGAAGCAGTTCGAGCAGTGCGGAAGCGTCGCCGTGGCCAGCCGAGTGCAGCTCAGGCGTGGCGCGTGCGGGCTGCCCAGATACTCTCGGGAAAGCGGACACGAAGGTGTTCCCAGACTCCATCGAGCTGTTCGCGAGAGCGCGTCGCCAGGTAGACGGCGACACCCCACCAATAGATGGCTTCAGCTGCCCAAGCACTGGAGGACTGTCGCGTGGCGACACGCTGGAAAAGCGCGATGGCGTCGCGGAAGCGCGCCCAGTGCAAGGCCACGTGCCCCTCGCCGAGGTCGAGGAGGTCGAGGAAGAGATCGGCTGGCAAAAAGTCCGGACTCTGGTAGCGGACAGCGCCGCGCTGGTCGAGGAAGAGGATCGTCGGGGTCCAGATGACTCCGAGTGGGCGAATCCAGTCCCGCGGATCGCGCAGGAGATCGAGCGAGAGCGGAACGAATCGCTCAGCGATCGCTGCCTGGACCGTTGGATCGGCAAAGGTCGCGGCTTCCAGCCGCGCGCAGCCTCTTCACCCCTCCTTCCAGACATAGGCGAGGACCGGTCGTCGCTCGCGACCAGCTAGTTCGAGCGCCTCGGGAAGAGAGCGTTGCCAAGCGATCATCGTCATGCACCTCCGTTGCCGCCCGCAGTATCCACGAGATGGCGAGTTCCAGCAAGCGTTTCCGGCGCGACAGGAGTGCTCCTCGACCAGCGAACGAGCGATGCTGTCGCGGTCGACGTGTTGCGAGCGCACCGGATGGCAGCGGGGTCGTTGTGGTGGAGCCGTGTCCTGGATCGTCGCTCGTCCGGAACGGCGCCGGGCAACGCTCGGTCGCAGGTTGGTGCGTCGGCGAACGGATCGCGCTGCCCGAGTGCTGGCCAGCTGGTCGGAGCCTTTCGCGGCGCGTGCTTCCCGCCGTACGACTGGCCATTTCGGCCAGTCGCTCCTTGCGGAGCCTGGCGCAGCCTGCTGGTGACGAGAGCGAGGGGCCGGTCGAGTTCGCTGGAGCGTCGCGCACAACGAGGCCTGTCTCCACAGCCGTGAGCGGTTGTCGCCGGCTCGCCGGGCAGGCGGATGCCAGTCGGCAGGATTGCGGAGCAGAGCAGCGCGGAGCAGAGGGGCGTTGCGCCGTGGAGCACGGCTCATGAGCGAGCGTTGCGCACCGTGCGGCTGGTCTGCGCAACAGTGGGGCATCGGGACGCCGAGCGGTGAACCGGGAATGGGCGGAGAGCGCTCCCAACGAGCTGGATGCCTCGATCGAGCTTTCCCGGCAGCGTTCAGCCGGGCGATGATCCGTCCGTACACTCCGTCCGGACACCGAGCAGAGTTGACAGAAGCTACTTGCACGGTGGGGTGTCCGTGCATATGCTTGTGGACAACTGTGGGGGAAGGTGGGGATAAGTGGGGGCTCCTGTGGAAAAGTGCCGGGCAACTGTTCCCCCGCAGGCCTGACGAACGAGGGCAGAGCGGTGTTCCTTGGCCGTTTCACCCATGCGATCGACGACAAGGGGCGGTTGGCTATCCCTGCCCGGTTTCGCGAAGCCTTCCGCGGCCAAGGTGTCCTGACGCGCGGGATCGATCGGTGCCTGACCTTGTACCCGATGGACTCCTGGCAGCCGCTCGCCGAGAAGGTCTCCTCCCTCTCCATCAGCGATCCGGATGCCCGCGCCTTCCGACGCATGGTCTTTGCCGAGGCGACGGTGGTCGAGTTCGATCGTCAAGGTCGCATCCTCCTGCCACCCGAACTCCGCGCGTACGCTGGCCTGGAGCGGGAAGCGATCGTCGTCGGTGTGCATTCCTACGTCGAGATCTGGAGTCCAGAGAATTGGGCTGCGCAAGCCGAGCTCCTGGCTGCCGAGGGGCCGTCGATCGCCCAACGCCTGGCGACGCTGATCTGAGAAAGGAGGCGGGCCGGGCATGAGCGAACGCGCACGACTCGCGCTGGAAGACCCACTGTCGACCACACACGAGCCGGTCCTGCTGAGCGCTGCGCTGAGCTTTCTGGCTCCTCGCGATGGCGGCCGCTACATCGATGCGACCTTCGGCGGTGGTGGGCACAGCCGCGCCATCCTGGAGTCCAGCGCACCGAGCGGGCAGGTGCTTGCCATCGATGCCGACCCGGCTGCGGTCGCTCGTGCCCGCGCGCTGGCTGAGCGCTACCCGGGACGGCTCCTGCCCTGCCATGGTAACTTTCGCGATCTGGCGCGTCTTGCCCAGTCGTACGGATTCGTTCCGGTCGATGGCATCCTTTTCGATCTCGGCTTGAGTTCCGACCAGCTGGCCGACCCAGCTCGTGGTTTTTCCTTTCAGCTGGCCGGGCCGCTGGACATGCGCTTCGACCCCACCAGCGGTGAACCAGCGGCCGTCATCGTCAACACGTGGTCAGCCGAGGAGCTGGCCAAACTTTTCTGGCAGTATGGGGAAGAGCCGCGGGCGTGGGCCATTGCCCAGACGATCGTCGCCGAGCGCGCGCGCCAGCCGATCGAGACGACGACCCAACTCGCGGCTTTGGTCGCGCGCGTCGCCGGTAGCTGGCGCGAGCGAATCCATCCCGCCACGCGCGTTTTCCAGGCCTTGCGCATCGCGGTCAATCAGGAACTCGAGGCGCTCGCTGCCGGGCTGGCGCAAGCGGTGGAACTTTTGCGTCCCGGGGGGCGGCTGGTGGTGATCGCTTTCCACTCGCTGGAAGACCGTCTCGTCAAGCAGTTCTTCCGGCGCGAGGCAGCGGCGTGCCTCTGCCCGCCGGGCACGCCGGTCTGCATCTGTGGGCACCGGCCGCGCTTGCGTCTCCTCACGCCGCGTCCGGTACGCCCGAGTGCGGAGGAGATCGCACGCAACCCGCGCAGCCGGAGTGCCCGGCTGCGGGCTGCCCAGCGGATAGCGCACGATGGTCGCTGAGCCGGTCGATCGCGCTGCTGCACCGGTACGGCCGACGCCGGTGGGAAGACGAGTAGCCCCACGGCGCAGTCGTGCCTGGCTCGGCGTCTTGCTGGTCCTGGTCGCGGCAATAGGCGGACTGTGCCTGCTCTACCTGGAACAAACCAGCCGGGTGGTCGAGCTCGGCTACGAGCTGACGCGGCTCCAGCGGAACCGCGATCAGGTAGCGCTGGAAGTGGCTGCTCTCCGCTACGAGCTGGCGCGGCGGCAGTCGCTCGCCCGCGTGGAGGAGCTCGCTCGGCGCGAGTACGGCATGGTGCCGCTCCGCAAGGCGGAGTCGCTCCGTCTGGCGCGGCCGGCTCCCCTGCCGACACCGGTTCCTCCACCGAGGAGCGAGCGATCCTGGTGGCAACGGGTGCAGGACGCGCTGCTCGGGGTCGGTCATGCGGAGGCGGAGACGACACCATGAGCGATCTGGCGACCTGGCGACTCCGACTGATCTTCGCGGCGCTCGTGCTCCTGGCGAGTGGGATCGGTTATCGGGTCGTCTCCTTCGCGGTCCTCCAGGGGCCGGTGCTCGCTCAGCGTGCCGAGGCCTTCCGCTTCCGCGAGGACGTCGTACCGGCTCATCGCGGCGAGATCCTGGATGCGCGTGGGCGAGTGCTGGCGACCGACGTGCCGGCCGATCGTGTCTCGGCGATCGTGCGCGAGGTCGAGGATCCGCAACGCACAGCTCAGCTCCTCGCGCCCCTCATCGGGCGACCGGCTGAGGAGATCCTGGCCGCGCTCACCCAGCCGGGTCGCGAGTGGGTGGTGCTCCAGCGCCAGCTCGATCCGGCAGTCTCCGCCCAGATCCGAGCGCTCGATCTGCCAGGGATCGTGCTCGACCCCGAGCCGAAGCGGGCCTATCCGATGGGTGACTTCGCCTCGCAGGTCCTCGGCTTCGTCAATTGGGAGTATCGCGGCGCTTACGGTTTGGAAGCCCAGTACGATGCGGTGGTCGGCGGTGTACCTGGCCAGCTGGTCGGCGAGCGTGATCTGGCTGGCAACGTCATCGCGTTGGCACCCAGTTCCTGGAATCCACCGCAGGACGGTGCGACGCTCGTTTTGACCATCGACAGTGCTGTGCAATACCTGGCCGAGTCGATCCTCGAACGGACGATCCAGGACCAGCGTGCGGCTGGTGGGACGATCATCGTGATGGACGTACGCACCGGGGCCATCCTCGCGATGGCCAACCGGCCTTCGTTCGATCCCAACCGGTTCCGGGAAGTGACCGACCCGTCGCTCTTCGCGAACCCGGCGATCGGAGCAGCCTACGAGCCGGGTTCGACCTTCAAAGTCATCACCTTGGCGCTGGGCCTGGACGCTGGTGTGGTTCAGCCGGAGACGGTGGTCGACGGTGGAGCATACCGGGAGTTGCCCGATGGGACGCGGATCTTCAATGCGCTGCACCAGGTGTTCGGCCCGGAAACGATGACCGAGGTGCTGATCCATTCGAGTAACGTCGGGGCGATGGAAGTCGCTGATCGGCTAGGGCCAGAGCGGTTCGCGGAAGGAATCCAGCGCTTCGGGTTCGGCCAGCCGACCGGAGTCGATCTCCCCGGTGAGATCGGCGGGATCGTCAATCTGCCAGGAAGTCCAGGCTGGTCACTGACGACGTTCTATACGACCTCGTTCGGGCAAGGGATCGCGGTGACACCGCTCCAGCTGGTCACTGCGGTAGCGGCGATCGCCAATGGTGGTGTGCTGATGCGACCGTACGTCGTCCAGGAGATTCGCCGAGGGGATCGTGTCCAAGTGGTCCAGCCTCAGCCGGTCCGACGGGTCATCAGCGAGGAGACGGCACGCACGCTCACCGCGATGCTCGCTGAGGTGATGGACAGCTACGCTGGGCGCTTCGCGGTTCCAGGCTACCGGATCGCAGCCAAGACGGGAACGGCTGAGATACCTGGTCCGCAGGGATACGAGCGCGGCGAAGGCGCGACGATCGCCTCGGTGGTCGGTTACGGACCGGTGGAAGACCCGCGCTTCTGCGTGCTGGTCAAGATCGACCGGCCCAAGGGCTCGCCCTGGGGCGAGCGCGCCGCTGGCCCTGCCTTCGCCGAGCTGTTTCGCCAGCTGCTCTTGCTGAAGGGGATCCCCCCATCCCAACCGGTGACGAGCACCCCATCGGGAGGGAGCCAGCCATGATCAGCCTGCGTGATGTCCTGGACGGGACGGCCGGCATGCTGCGTGGCTCGGCGGCACCTGACCTGCTCTTCCGGCGCGTCTGGCATGATTCGCGGACGGTCGAGCCGGGTGATCTCTTCGTCGCACTGCGCGGTGAGCGACACGACGGGCACGATTTCGTCGCTGATGCGGTGCGCCGGGGTGCAGCGGGGGCACTGGTCGAGGCGCGCTGGGCTGAGGAGTTGGCCAATCTGGGAATTCCGTTGATCGTGGTGGATGACACCCTGGCCGCTCTGCTCCGTCTGGCCAGTTACTGGCGGCGCCTCTTCGCCGTCCCGGTGGCTGCCGTGACCGGAAGCGTGGGCAAGACCAGTACCAAGGAGGCGATCGCTTCGGTTCTGGCCCAGCGCTTTCAGGTCGTGCGGAGTCGGGCGAGTTTCAATACCGATGTCGGCATCGCGCTCGATCTCTTGACGATCGACCCGAACACCGATGTCGTCGTGCTGGAGTTCGGGGAGGCCTACCGCCTGGGAGAAGTGCGCGAACTGTGCGCGTTGGCTGAGCCACGGATCGGAGTGGTCACCAACGTCTCCTATGCGCACCTGGCCCGCATGGGGACGATCGAACGGATCGCCCAAAGCATCGCCGAGCTTCCCGAGTCGCTTCCCGCGGACGGTGTCGCCGTCCTGAACGGCGACGATTTCCGGGTACGGTTGATGGCTGAGCGAACGCCAGCCCGTGTCCTCCTCTACGGGCTCTCTCCCGACTGCCACGTCCGCGCCGAGGAGATCGAAAGTCGGGGGTTGGATGGGATCTCCTTCGATCTCGTCGCCTTCGGGGAGCGCAACCGCGTCCGGTTGCCGCTGCTCGGCCAGCACAGTGTCCATCATGCGCTGGCAGCGATCGCAGTCGGTTACGAGTTGGGCTTGACGCTGGAGGAGATGCTTCCCGGTTTCCACGATCCACGTGTTCAAGTGCGCCTGCTCACGGTGCCTGGTATCAACGGAGCCACCCTGCTCGACGACACCTACAATGCCAGCCCGGCTTCCTGCATGGCGGCGCTCTCGCTCCTGGCGGAAATTCCCGCGCAGCGGCGGATCGCCGTCTTCGGTGACATGTACGAACTCGGCTGGTACGAGGAGGAAGGGCACCGGATGGTGGGGCGGCGGGCAGCTGCGGTCGTCGATCGGTTGTTCACGCTGGGGCCGCGGGCACGCTGGATCGCCGAAGCGGCGATCGAGGCAGGTCTGGCGCCGGAACGGGTTTGGGCGAGCGATGACCGTCGCGAGTTGGTGGCTGTCCTGCGGGAGACCTTGCGGCCGGGTGATTTCGTGCTGATCAAGGGAGCGCGCGGGATGCGGATGGAGGAGATCGTGGAGGCGCTGCGCGCCGCTCAGGAAACGGAGCAGGGACGGTGATGGATCTTTTCGAAGTCCTGCGGACGCGCAGCCTCCTACCGCGCGACCCAGGGGAGAACCTGGCGCTGTCGCTCGCGCTCTCTGGTGTGGCCTTCGTCATCACGGTCGGGATCGGCAAGCCGTACATTGCCTGGTTGCGGCGGCACAAGATCGGCAAGCAGATCCGGCTGGAAGGGCCGGAAGGCCATCTGACCAAACTGGGGACACCGACCATGGGCGGCTTCATGATCACGGTGCCGGTCATCCTGTTGACGCTCCTCTTCAACCTGGCCGGGCGACTGTCCATGCTCTTGCCGCTCGGCGTCCTGATCGGCACCGCGGTGCTTGGTGCGATCGATGACCGGTTGAGTCTGGTCACCACCGGTCGCGGCGGGATGACGGCACGTTTCAAGATGGCCTGGCTGCTCCTTTTCTCGCTCGCTGCAGCGCTCGTGCTGCATTTCCCGCTCGGTCTGCGCAGTATCTATATTCCGTTCCTCGGCAAATTCGAGATCGGTCTCTGGTACCTGCCGATCGCGGTCCTCGCGATCGCCGGAACAGCCAATGCCGTGAACCTGACCGATGGGCTCGATACGCTGGCGGGGGGAACCGCGGCGGTCGCCTTCACCGCCTACGGGATCATCGCGTTCCTCCAGGGGCAGATCCAGGTCGTGACGTTCTGCTTCACCATGGTCGGCGCGATCTTGGGTTTTCTCTGGTACAACGCGCATCCGGCTCAGGTCTTCATGGGGGATACCGGCTCCCTGGCTCTCGGTGCAGCACTGGCGACCGCGGCCTTCATGACTGGTCAATGGCTTCTGCTGCCGGTCATCGGGATCGTCTTCGTCGCGGAGGCGCTTTCGGTCATCCTGCAGGTCGCCTATTTCAAGCTGACGAAGGGAAAGCGGCTCCTCCGCATGGCGCCGCTCCACCACCACTTCGAACTGATCGGCTGGTCGGAGACGCAGATCACGATGCGTTTTTGGTTGATCAGTATGATGGCCGGGCTCCTGGGCATCGCGCTCGCACTGGTGTGAGCGATGGGGGGAGCGATGGGCGATCGCGCACCGCTCGACCTTCGCGGTAAAGCTGTCCTGGTGATGGGGTTGGGAACACGCTCGGGTGGTCTGGGCGTCACACGCTGGCTAGTCGAGCAGGGAGCGGAGGTGACGGTCACCGATCTCCGCACGGCCGAACAACTCGCGCCGAGCCTGCGCGCACTCGCTGGCTTGCCGGTACGGCTCGTCCTGGGGGAACACCGGCGCGAGGACTTCGAGCGAGCCGAGATCGTGGTGCGCAATCCGGCGGTGCCGCGCGAGTCTCCCTGGCTGGCTCTCGCCCGTGCTGCCGGAGCGCGGATCGAGATGGAGATGACGCTGTTCTTTCGCGCCTGCCCGGCTCCGATCGTCGGCGTCACCGGCACCAAGGGCAAGACGACGACCGCGACGCTCTGCGCAGCTATTCTCCGGCAATGGCGACCGGACACGGTGCTGGCTGGGAACCTGGGGCGCTCAGCGCTGGAAACCTTGCCGGGAATCCAGCCGGACACGCCGGTGGTGTTGGAACTCTCGAGCTGGCAACTGGAGGGACTCGACGAGCATGGCTTGAGTCCCCATATCGCGGTGCTCACCTCGATCTCACCCGATCACCTCGATCGGTATCCCTCCTTCGAGGCGTACATCGACGCCAAGCGCGCGATCGCTCGTCACCAGCGGCCGGGCGATTGGTTCGTCGTGAACCGCGACGATCCGGTCGCTTGGGCCTGCCGGGATGCTGGCTGCGGGAAGGTGGTTCCCTTCGGGCGCGATGACGGGGTGAGCGACGGTGCTTTCTGGCGCGACGATCGCCTGATCTGGCGCTGGGGCGGCGAAGAGCAGGACCTGCTGCGCCGGAGTGACTTCCCCCTGATGGGGGAGCATGCGGTCGGCAATGCGCTCGCCGCGGCCGCTGCAGCGCTGCTGCGTGGTGCCAGCCCCGCGCACGTCGCGGCAGCGTTGCGCGAAGCCGAGCCGGTGCCGCATCGCTTGGAGCATGTCGCGCGTTTGGGCACGGTCGACTTCGTCAACGACTCGGCTGCGACTGCGCCGGCTGCGGTCTTAGCCGCATTGGCGACCTTCCGGGAGCGGCCGATCGTTCTCATCGGTGGAGGGGCAGCCAAAGGAGTTTCGCTCGCCGAGTTGGCTGAGGCAGTCGCGCGACAGGTGCGCGCGGTCGTGCTGCTGGACGGCACCGCGACGCCCGATTACCAGGCAGCACTGCGAGCGGCGGGTGCGCGAGTGGAGGGACCCTACCAGTCGATGGAAGAGGCGGTGCGCCGGGCAGCGGAACTTGCCGAGCCGGGTGCGGTCGTCCTCCTTTCGCCGGGCTGCGCCAGCTTCGGGCTGTTCCGGGACGAGTTCCATCGAGGCGAATCGTTCCGCGAAGCGGTGCGGCAACTCGTCCGCGAGCGGGGAGGTGACTGATGCGCTGGTGCCTTCGTCGCGTCATGGACGCTCTCGCGGTACCGGGCGAGCGTCGCCTGGCGCATGAGCCTGATCTGGTCTTGCTCCTCACTCTACTGGGGCTCGTCACCTTCGGGATGGTGATGGTCTTCAGCGCCAGCGTCGGGAGTGATCCCGGTTACGCGGTGCGCCACGCGATCTGGCTCGCGCTGGGGGCGCTCGCGGCGCTCGCCACGGCGGCACTGGATTACCGGATCTGGCGGCGGCTCGCTGTCCTCGCTCTCCTCGGCGCGCTCGGGCTCATGACGCTCGTGCTCCTGCCTGGCTTCGGTGACACGCGCTTGGGCGCCCAGCGCTGGATCGAGCTCGGACCGCTCTCGTTCCAGCCGTCGGAGATGGCCAAACTCGCCCTGGTACTTTACCTGGCGAGTTGGTTGGCGAGCAAGGGGGAGCGGATCCGGCGTTTCGACCTCGGGGTGCTTCCCTTCATGTTGCTGCTCGGCCTCCTGGGTGGTTTGACGATGCTGCAGCCGGATCTGGGAACGGCTATCGTCTTGGGCTTTACCGGCCTGGCCATGTTCTTCGCCGCAGGTGCGACGCTGCGCCATACCGTGCTCCTGGGTGGTATCGCTCTGGTGGCGGGGACGGTGCTGGCTTTCGGCGCTCCCTACCGGCGGGACCGCATTCTCATCCTCTTCAGCTCGGATCAGGAACTGTTCGATCCCAACGGGCTTCTCCGCACGCTCGGCTGGCAGATCGCCCAGGCTCGTCTGGCCTTCGGGAGCGGAGGTTGGTTCGGGGTCGGGCTCGGGATGGGACGGCAGAAGTTCCAATGGCTGCCGCATGCCCACAACGACGCCATTTTCGCCGTCATCGGCGAGGAACTCGGTGTCGTCGGTTGTCTCGTCCTGCTCCTCCTGTTCTTGATTCTCGCCTGGCGTGGACTCAGTATCGCGCGGCGGGCGCCCGATCGTTTCGGGGGACTCCTCGCGGTGGGAATCACCAGCTGGCTCGTCAGTCAAGCGCTGATCAATGCCGGTGGGATCAGCTCGGTACTCCCATTCACCGGTATCCCACTCCCCTTCGTGAGCTATGGCGGCTCTTCGCTCATCACATCGCTCGCGGCAGCAGGAATCCTGGTCAACATTTCGCGGGTCACGCTGCCGCGGCCGGCGCCGGCGTCAGCTGCGCCACGCGAGCGTCCGCGGCACGCTCCGCCGGCCGTCTCATTGAGCCGTTTTGGCCGGCGCGGGCGACGTCGGGTTGCGCCGCGAGCCGGAGGACGTCATCCATGAGATGGCCAGCGCACCTGAACCACCTTCAGCCGGGCCTGCCCATCCACTTTCTGGGCATCGGTGGTGCCGGGATGAGCGGCTTGGCCGAACTCCTGGCTGACCGAGGCTATCGCGTCACCGGCTGCGACGTTGCCTGGTCACCGGTCCTCGACCGCCTGGTTGCCCGCGACATCGCGGTCGCTGTGGGTCATGACGAGCGCCACGCCCAGGACGCGCGCCTGCTGGTCGTGACCAGCGCGGTGCGAGCCCAGCATCCCGAGGTCGCCGCCTTCGCGGCCCAGCGCATTCCGATCGTCAAGCGAGCCGCACTGCTCGGTTGGCTGGCAGCCAGCTACCGGACGATCGCAGTCGCCGGGACGCACGGCAAGAGCACCACCTGTGGCATGATCGCGCTCGCCCTCGACGCGGCTGGGCTAACCCCCGGGTTCGCCATCGGAGCGGAGGTGCGCGATCTCGGCGGGACGAGCGCGCGGCTCCCCGGCGGGAATCTGTTCGTCGTCGAGGCGGACGAGTACGACTACAGCTTTCTTTTCCTCGAGCCGGACATCGCTGTCGTTTTGAACGTCGACCATGATCACCCCGATCTGTTCCCCGACCGTGCGAGCGTCGCCCGTGCCTTTCGTCGTTTCCTCGCTCGCTTGCGTCCAGGTGGGACAGCCGTCGTTTCGGCCGACGATCCGGTCGCCTGTGCGGTGGCCGACGAACTCCTGACACGCGGCCATCGAGTGGTGACCTTCGGCGAAACTGCCGAAGCTGCTTTTCGTGTCCTGCCCGATGGCGCGCTGCGCGATCCGAGCGGTACGATCTGGCCGCTCGCGCTGGCTGTTCCTGGCAGGCACAATCGTTTGAACGCAGCCGCGGCGGTGGCGGCTGTTGTCCAGGTCGGTGTGCCACTGGTGGTCGCAGTGCGGGCGCTGGAGCACTTCAATGGCGTCGGGCGACGCTTCGAAGAAGTGGGCATCGTGAATGGAGTGCGCGTGATCCTGGACTATGCGCACCACCCGCGGGAGATCGCTGCGACGATCGCCGCAGCGCGGGAACGCTTTCCCGCGGCCCGCCTTTGGGCGGTGTTCCAGCCGCACACCTATAGCCGTACGGCGCGCTTTCTCACCGAGTTCGCGCACGCGCTGGAACAGGCCGATCTGGCCGTCGTCGCTGAGATTTACGCGGCACGCGAGCAACCGCTGGCCGGCATCGATGCGGCGGCGCTGGCCAGTGCGATCCGCCGCATTCCGGCCATCGCCGTGCCTGATCCCGTGGCAGCTGCCGAGACGGTCGGTGCCGCGATGCGGGCCGGTGACGTGGTCCTGGTGCTCGGGGCGGGAGACATCTGGAAAGCGGCTGTCCAGCTGCGAGAGGGGCATGGCGATGCCGACACGGGCTGAGCGCAACCGAGTGGTGACGGTCGATGGGCGATCGCTGCGCGTCTTGGTGAGCGAGCCCTTAGCCCGCTACACGACCTTCCGGATCGGCGGACCGGCCGACTTTCTGGTGCGGGCGAGCGACCGTGCAACGCTGGAGAGCGCCCTGATCTGGGCGGAACGCGAGGGCCTGCCCGTGACCGTCATCGGCGGGGGGAGCAATCTCCTGGTGCGGGATGGTGGGATTCGCGGGTTGGTCATCGTCTTCCGTGCGCCGGGCGAGAGCGTCGGCGAACTCGCGACTGCGGCCCAAGACGACGGATCGGTTCTCGTCACCCTTCCGGCGACCGCGCCGCTCTCTTGGGTCGGACACTGGGCGAGCGAACACGGTCTCGCGGGGATGGAGTGGGCGGCTGGCCTTCCCGGTGTCGTCGGCGGTGCGGTGGTCAACAATGCTGGCGCGCACGGCGGTGAGATCGGGCACGTCATCGTCGATCTCGAGCTCTACGACCTGCCGTCACGGCGGCTGGTTCGCTGGACCCGTGAGCAGCTGGCGCCGCGCTATCGGATGACCGCGCTCAAGGCGCTGTCCCAGCCGCGGAGTCTGGTCGTCCTGGGCGCGCGGTTGCGGCTCCTGCGGGACGACCCGGCCCGGCTCTTGGCCATCGCTGAGGAGCACGCTCGTTGGCGGCGCCTGCACCAGCCGACCGGCCCGTGCGCGGGATCGGTTTTCACCAACCCCCCCGGCACTTATGCAGGGTATCTGATCGAGCAGGCAGGGCTCAAAGGGTTCCGGATCGGGCAGATGGCCGTTTCCGAGCGTCACGCCAACTTCTTCGTCAACCTGGGCGGAGCGACGGCTCGCGAGGCGCTGGCCCTCATCGAGGCAGTCCAGGAGCGTGTCGCTGAGCGGTTCGGCATCGTCCTCCAGCCGGAGATCGAGATCATCGGGGAGTCGTGAGGGATGGCCAGGAAAATCCGCGTTGCAGTCATTTTCGGCGGGCAGTCGGGTGAGCACGATGTCTCCTTGCGCTCGGCTCGAGCGATCCTGCGTCACATCGATCGTGAGCGCTTCGAGATCGTACCAGTCGGGATCACGCGCGAGGGCCGCTGGCTGATCGGAGGCGATCCGCTGCGCGAGTTGGCCACAGCGAGCCGTCTGCCGCTTGAGCTGGAACCGGTCAGCAGTGGGGCGGGCAGCGCTCCGGCAACAACGGGTGAGAGCGCTCTCGCCCTTCTGGAGTCGCTGCCTGGTGAGATCGATGTCGTCTTTCCGGTGCTCCACGGGCCGTACGGGGAGGACGGGACGATCCAGGGACTCCTGGAGTTGGCCGGCATCCCCTACGTCGGTTGCGGTGTCCTCGCCTCGGCGGTCGCCATGGACAAGCCGACGGCGAAGCGACTCTTCGCGAGCGTGGGACTCGAGCAGGCTCGCTGGATCGCTTTCACCTGGCACGAGTGGCAGTGCCAGCACCAGACGCTCCTCGCGCGGATCGAACGGGAACTCGGTTATCCCTGCTTCGTCAAGCCGGCTAATCTCGGCTCCAGTGTCGGCGTGAGCAAAGCGCGCAGGCGCGAGGAGCTTCTGGCCGCGATCGAGTTGGCGAGCCGTTACGATCGTCGCATCGTCGTGGAAGAAGCGATCGATGCACGGGAACTGGAGGTGAGCGTCCTCGGCAACGAGGAACCGGTCGCCTCGATCGTGGGAGAGATCGTCCCGAGTCGCGAGTTTTACGACTACGAGGCGAAGTACATCGACCCCCACTCTCAGCTCCTCATTCCGGCACCGATCAGTGAGGAGCAGGCGGCAACGGTCCGACGGATGGCGTTGGAAGCGTTTCGGGTGATCGACGGTGCGGGAATGGCTCGCGCGGACTTCTTCCTGGAACGCTCGACTGGCCGGATTTTGATCAACGAGGTCAATACGATACCCGGGTTCACTGCGATCTCCATGTATCCCAAGCTCTGGGAGGCATCGGGACTGTGCTTTCGGGATCTGATCACGCGGTTGATCGAGCTCGCCCTGGAGCGGCACCAGGCGCAGCAGCGGCGACGAGCTCAGGCGACCCAGCCGTTCTCCGGTTGAGTCGCCGGCGCCGCGCCCGGCGCGCGGTCGTCCGCGGCGTCGTGACCGGCCAGTTCCTGGCCGCGTTGCTCGTCGTCGCTGGCGCTGTCCTGCTCGTCGGTTTCCTCGGGGGGCCCCAATATCAGGTGCGCACCGTGGTGGTGCGAGGGAACCAGTTGGCGTTCGCCGAGGAGGTGGCGCGCGAAAGCGGTGTGCTCGGTCGGTCGGTTTTCCTGATCGATACACAAGACGTCGCGCGGCGGATCGTCTCCCACCCGGCGATCGCACAGGCGACTGTGCGGGCCTTCTATCCGGACACGGTGGTGATCGATGTGGTCGAGCGAGTGCCCGCCAGCGTGTGGGCCAACGAGAGCGGGACCTGGTTGGTGGATGGCGAGGGCCGCGTGATCGGCACCGGTGACCTGCCCGGCTTGCCGCACGTCCGGGTAGCGAGCAGTCTGTCTCTCGTTCCAGGACAGCGTGTTCCTCCAAGCGTGGCGGCTGCGCTGGCCGAGGTGACGCGCCGCTATGCGGGTCGGCTCGGTGGACTCGCCTATCGGCCCGGCGACGGTTTGGTGCTGGTTTTCGTCGGGGGCGAGCGAATCCTGCTCGGTGATGCCGAGCGGCTCGCCGAGCAGTTGGCTGTGCTCGATGCCCTGCTGGCTGAGGGGCGGGGATTCTTGCATCTCGATCTTCGCGACCCCGATCGTCCGGTACTCTGGCAGATCGCACCATGACAGGTGGTGGCAGTATGCTACACTGGAACAGTGACGACTGGCACAGCGAGCAGGTGGTCGCTTCCCCGCTCGTCGGGAGGGTGTCCGATTTTCTCGAGTGGGCTGCTGGAGCGAATCGATCGGAGGGGCTGCGTCGGCGCGGAGGAGGGTGAGCGGGATGGCCATGTTCGAGAATCACCACGAGGACCTCGAGTATTCGTTCGCACGGATCAAGGTGATCGGCGTCGGGGGCGGTGGCGGGAACGCGATCAATCGCATGATCGAGGCAGGAGTGCAGGGGGTCGAGTTCATCGCCGTCAACACCGATTCCCAAGCACTCCTCAAGTCGCTGGCTCCGGTGACGGTCAGGATCGGTGACAAGCTCACGAAGGGGCTCGGGGCGGGTGGTCGGCCGGAGATCGGCGAGCGCGCTGCTGAAGAGAGCGCGGAGATCCTGGCTGAGTTGGTGCGCGGCGCGGATATGATCTTCATCGCGGCGGGGATGGGCGGTGGTACTGGCACCGGTGCCTCACCAGTCATCGCCCGGCTGGCACGAGAGGTGGGCGCGCTGACCGTCGCGGTGGTCACGCGTCCCTTCGATTTCGAGGGCGCCAAGCGACGCCGCATCGCGGACGAGGGAATCGCCGTCCTCAAGGAACACGTCGATGCCTTGATCGTCATCCCGAACCAAAGACTGGTTTCGATGGTGGACCCTAAGACACCCCTGACCGAGACGTTCCGGATCGCCGATGACGTGCTGCGCCAGGGTATCCAGGGAATTACCGACTTGATCACCCGGCCTGGCCTGATCAACCTGGACTTCGCCGACGTCAAGTCGATCCTGCGCGATGCTGGCACAGCGCTCATCGCGATCGGTCGCGGGTCAGGGGAGAACCGTTGTGTCGATGCCGCTCGCGCAGCCGTCGAGAGCCCGCTCCTGGAGATGAGCATCGAGGGTGCGACGCGCGTGCTCTACAACATCGCGGGTGGGCCGGACCTGACCATGGCCGAGGTGAGCGAGGCAGCCGAACTCATCCGCACCATGGTCGACGACGAGGCGGAGATCATCTTCGGGACGACGGAACCGGACGATGCGATGGGACGGGACGTGACGATCACACTCATCGCTGCTGGCTTCACCGGAACCGGTACGGCGCGGCGGCCGCGTACTCCCGAGCGCCGCTTCCGACCCGAGCCGGTTCGGCCGGCAGGCAGCGGTGCTCCGCGCACGCCGATCCTGCCGGATGACGAGTGGGCCGAGCCCTCGATCCTGCGCTTCCTCCGCGAGCGCTGAGAGGGAGAGGCGAACGCGGTGAAGTGCCCGTACTGCGGTGCGCGCGATGCCCGCGTGATCGACTCGCGCGAGCTCAACGGTGGGGAGAGCATCCGTCGTCGACGCGAGTGCATCGCCTGTGGCCGCCGCTTCACGACCTACGAGCGTGTCGAGCCGATCTGGCTGATGGTGGTCAAGCGCGATGGGCGGCGCGAGCCGTTCGATGTCGGCAAGTTGCGGGAGGGGTTGCGACTCGCGCTCAAGAAGCGGCCGGTCTCGCCGGACGAGATCGACCGCATCGTGGCGACCGTAGAGCGCGAACTGCAGTCGCTCGGGACGAGCGAGGTGCCGAGCACGCTGATCGGCGAGATCGTGCTCCGCGAACTCAAGCAACTGGACGATGTGGCTTACATCCGCTTCGCGTCGGTCTATCGGCGCTTCGCTGACCTGGAGGACCTGCGCCGAGAGATGGAGGCGCTCGGGTGGCGTCCTCGAGCCGCGGTGACGGTGGACGAGGCCAGCTGAGCCTCACGCTCCTCTCCCCGAGCGGTGAGTCGCTGGCCACGCTCCGCTACACCAACGATGGGAGCGACCGTTTCCGCTGGATCCCCGATCGCTTCCGTCTACTGGTGACCAGCGAAGGAGACGCGGAAGCCGAGTTCTCATCACTCGAACTCGACCTTCCACGGCACTGGCGATCCTTGCCGATCCAGGAGGGCGAGCAGCGTGGCTGGCTCGTCTTCCCGGAAGGGCCGCCATCCTTCCCGGTCGAGCTCCGGGTGGTCGAGCACACCGGCAAGACGCAGCGAGCTTTGGCCGCGTTCGCGCTACCGGTTCGCTTCTGCGGGCGCAATCGTTTCGATCCACAGCGCGATCGTTTGCCCTGGGCGAACCGGATCGACGAGTTCGGTCCGGTCGAGCCGTCCTGGGACACCTTCCGGCGCACGTTCCGGCTCACCATCGCCCCGCGTGCGTTCTTTCGTGGTCTCTATCGCGAGGTTGTCCAGCTCCAGTGCGATGCAGATGGCGGCGTCCGCGGCGGACTCTGCACCGGGCTGGCACGGGCCGCGCTCGCTCGGGCACTCGGTCGTCTGCCAGCCGTGCACGACCTTCGCGAGACGGTACTCGTCCTGCACGGAAGGCAGTTGAGCGACCGAGCACTCCTCGCTGGGCTCCCGTGGTTCCTTTGGCCGAGCCCGCGCCGCGCGTACCGCGCCTTCGTCGGTGACCTCCTCGAGCAGGGTTGGAGCGAACGCTGCTTCGACCTGAACGTCCCGCGCCCCTGGCGGCGCGATCTGCTCCAGGCTCTGCTCGGGCAAGGACACACGGTGGTGCCTTACGCCTTCTGCCAGGAACACGCCGACGAAGCGTTCGTCTGGGTAGCGGATCCGAACTATCCTGACGCGACGAGCACCGTCGTCACTATCGATCTGGCGCGTGATCGCTACGCCTATCCGCCACTGGCAGTGGACGGGCGACGGACGACTATCGTGGCGGTGCCGCTTTCGGCTTACCTCGAGGGAAGCACGGCGATCCTCGCGAGCCTGGCCGGTCCGCTCGTGACCGCACCGCAGCGGGCAGTGCGCACGGCCGGTCTTGCGCTGCTCGTCTTTCTGGCCGGGCTGGCAGTCGTGTTGCTCCGGAGAAAACGCTGACGCGACCGGACAATCCCGGTCGCGTCGGAGGGAAGTGGCTGGTCCCAGTCTAGAGGTGTTTCTCGATCTGCTGGAGGAGCCGCTGCTTGGGCATGGCGCCGATGATCCGCTCCACCGGCTTGCCGCCCTTGTACAGGATGAGAGTCGGAATGCTGCTGATGCCGTGCTGCATCGCGACCTGCATGTTCTCGTCGACGTTGATCTTGGCAACCTTGAGCTTGCCCGCTTTCTCCTCGGCGATCTCCTCCAGGATGGGGGCGATCATCCGACAAGGACCGCACCAGGGTGCCCAGAAGTCGACGAGCACCGGTACCGGTGACTGGACGACTTCGCGCTCGAACGTCTCGTCGCTGACTGTTACCGGCTTGGCCATCCTCTCGCTCCCTCTCGCTCGGTTCCCCACAACGCGTGGGCCGTTTCCCCTCACTATACGGGAGCGCTAGCCTGGTCGGCAAGGTGAGCAGTCCGACTGCGATGCGCTCGTGCCGCCAACGGATGTCGCGACGCCAGGCCTGGATCGCAGCGTGTCGATCGGTCCGGGTGGCATCGGCACCGTTCCAGCCAACCTGCCGACCCGAGCGACGACAGACGGCTGTCGCGGTGTGGCGGTGCACTGCTTGCGGCGAGACTTGACGGCTCGGCCGACTCACCGGCATGATCGGCCGGGCGATGGGTCGGCTCGCGAAGCGGGGAATCCGAACCGTGTTCGATGTCGTGACCTGCGGTGAGCTCCTCGTCGATTTCGTCGCTTTGCGGCGCGGCGTGCGGCTAGCCGATGCTCCGGCCTTCCGCCGCGCTGCCGGCGGCGCTCCGGCCAATGTAGCGGTCGGGGTGGCGCGCCTTGGCCGGCGAGCTGCTTTTCTCGGTCAGGTCGGTGACGACGACTTCGGCCATTTTCTGGCCGAGACGCTTCACCGAGCCGGTGTGGACACGCGCGGGTTACGCTTCAGCAGTGCCGCCCGAACCGCACTGGCTTTCGTGAGTCTCCGCGCTGACGGCGAGCGCGATTTCTTGTTCTATCGCCACCCGAGCGCCGACATGCTCTGGCGACCGGAGGACGTGGAGCGGTCGGTAGCTGGTGCGACCCGCATCGTCCACTTCGGTTCCGTTTCGCTTATCGATGAGCCGGCCCGCTCGGCGACCTTAGAAGCGGTCGCGCTAGCCCGAGCGAGCGGGGCGCTCGTCTCCTATGATCCCAACTTGCGTCTTACCCTGTGGCCCTCGCCGACGGTTGCGCGCGAGGGGATGCTGCGTGGACTCGCGGAGGCTGACATCGTCAAGTTGAGTAGCGAGGAACTGGCTTTTTTGACCGGGTCGAGTGATCCCGCCTCCGCGCGCCAGTTGTGGCACGACCGACTGCGCCTCCTCGTCGTGACGCTCGGTGCAGCCGGGTGCGCCTACCTGACGCGTCACGGCGAAGGGCGCGTACCTGGTTTTCCTGTCCGGGTGGTTGATACGACCGGTGCTGGGGACGGCTTCGTGGCTGGACTGCTGGTCGGGTTGCTCGAGCACGGTGGGGAGTGGTCGCAGGAGATCATCGAACAGGCGCTACGTCTGGCCAATGCAGTGGGGGCACTCGTTTGCACGCGGCGTGGGGCGATTCCGGCGTTGCCGACACGTCAGCGAGTGAAGCAATTCCTGCGCGCTGCTGCCGAAACGTTTTGAAACGTGTGGAAAGGAAGCGAGGAATGACGCGAGACTTGCGTGAGTTCGATCGCATCGTGCTCGGTGAGATCTGGACGAGTGACGAGGCCTGGCGCAACCTCGTCTTTCTCTGCGATGATCTCGGCCATCGTTTCGCTGGGACGGATCGCGAACGGCGAGCGGCGGAGTTCCTGGCCGAGCGGATGCGGGCCTACGGACTTCAGAACGTTCGCTTGGAGGAGTTCCCGATGGCGACCTGGGAGCGCGGTTCCTGTCACCTTTGGGTCACTGCTCCGCTCGAGCGTGAGCTCCCGGCGATCGCCATGCCGTACTGCCCGAGTGCCCGACTGGAGGCCGAGGTCATCGATGTCGGCGAAGGCGAGCTTCCCGACTTCGAGCGCTGGGCGAGCGAGATTCCGGGCAAGATCGTCCTCACTGATGCCGAGACGAATCGCCCGGGCGAGCGCAAGAGTCACCGGACGGACAAGTTCAATTGGGCAATTCAGCGCGGAGCGGTTGCGGTGCTCTTCATCAATCAAAACCCCGGACAACTCCACATCACGGGCTCGCTCACCGGTCGGAACCCAAACGGTACGCGGGCCGTCGATCGCGAGGCGCTGATTCCCGGTCTCGGCCTGAGTTACGAGACGGGGATGCTGCTGCGCCGGTTGGCCGAGCGAGGAACGTTGCGTCTCCGCATCGCGACCGAGAACCGGACGTACGACTCCCGCTCGGCCAATGTCATCGGCGAGATTCCCGGCCGGGAGCGGCCGGACGAGATCGTGCTCGTCGGTGGGCATTACGATGGGCACGATATCGCCCAAGGTGCCGGTGACGATGCTGCGGGGACGGTCGTCGGGCTGGAAGTCGGCCGGGCACTCGCTCCGCTGGCTGGCCAGCTGCGGCGGACAGTACGCATCATCTGCTTCGGTGCGGAGGAACTGGGCCTGCTCGGGGCCTATCATCACGCTGCGCAAGGGGCGGCGCGCGGCGAGCGTTTTCGCTTCGTTCTCAACCTGGACGGTGCTGGGCGTGGCACTGGAGGGCAGGAGCAGCTGGTGCTTTCCGGACTGCCCGAGCTCGTCCCCTATTTCCAGTTTCTCGCCCGCCAGCTTCCCTACGACTTCACCATCCGTGACGAGTTGAACGCCCACTCCGACCATTTCCCGTTCGCACTGCACGGCATCCCGAACGCCACGCTGAGCAGCCGCGATGCGACTGCTGGGATGCTCGGGCGCGGTTGGGGTCATACCGAGGCCGATACGCTGGACAAGGTGACCTTGCGCAGCATCCAGCTGGCGGCTGCCCTGGCTGCTCGTCTCGTCATCCGGCTCAGCGAGGACGAAGCCTTTCCGGGACGGCTGCGCACACCTGAGGAAGTGCGCCAGCAGCTGGCCGACGCCGGACTCCTCGAGCGGGTACGCGCGACGGAAGGGAATGTGATCTGACGCAGCACACCGGCGTGCCGCGTCAGAAAACAGAACGCTGCTGCTCGACGCGAGGAACCCTGACGAGCGGGGTCGCTTACGCCTCGTAGACCGTCTCGCCGCCGATGACGGTACGCAGTACCCTGATCTCCGCCAGTTCCTCGGGATCGACGCGGCGCGGGTCGCGCTCCAGCACGACGAAGTCGGCCAGCATGCCGGGCCGGAGCATCCCCTTGCAGTGCTCCTCGAAGCTCGCGTAGGCGCCGTTGACCGTATAGAGCGGCAGTGCTTCCTCGACGGTGATCGCTTCTTCCAGCGCGTACGAGCGCCCGCTGGCGGTTCGCTCCTGCACCGCAGCCTGAATGCAGCGCAAGGGCTGGTAGGCCGAAACCGGGCAATCGGTCGAGAAGACGAGCCGGATGCCTGCATCCAGAAGGCTACGGAACGGATAGGTGAGCTGGATCCGTTCGAGGCCGAGGTGGCGGATGAATCCATCGCCATATTCGGCGATGAAGATCGGTTGGCTGACGACGAGAACGCCGAGACGGGCGATCCGCTCGATGAGGTCGGGACGCAAGACGCCGCCGTGTTCGATGCGGTGACGGTGGTCCGGGCGAGGCAGCCGCGCGAGGGCACGCTCGTAGGCGTCGAGCACCATCTCGATCGCCCGGTCGCCGATCGCGTGCGTGGCGACTTGAAAGCCGGCGGCGTGTGCCTGCCAGACCAACTCGTCCAACTCCTCCTGAGACCAGATGGTGATCCCGCAATTGTCTGGGCGAGGATCGGCGAGGAAGGGTCGACTCACCGCCGCAGTACGCCCGATCAGGCTCCCATCGGCGAAGAGCTTGACCGGGCCGATGCGGAGGTGATGGTCGCCGAATCCCTGCTTGATACCCAAGCCGAGGAGGTGGGGTAGGAGTTGGTGCCGGAGCATGATGGAGGTGCGGAGCCGAAGTAACCCTCGCTGGACTGCCCGCTGGAACGCTTCGACCTGCTGGGGATCGTCGAGCCCGGCATCCTGGCTCGAAGTGATGCCGGCCGCGACATACGCATCGTTGCAACGTCGGAGCGCTTCCACCATATCCTCGAGCGTCGGTGCCGGAATGACTCGCTCGATGAGTTCCATCGCGTTCTCCTGGAGGAGCCCAGTCGGGTCACCGTGCTCATCGCGCATGATGTGCCCGCCAGGCGGGTCGGGCGTCTCGCGGCTCACACCAGCCAGTTGCAGTGCCAGCGAGTTGGCGACGAGCATGTGTCCGGAGCTGTGCACGAGGACGAGCGGGTGCGCCGTGCTGGCGCGATCGAGATCCCAGCGGGTCGGGTGGCGGTGCTCGGTCAACTTGTTGTCGTCGTAACCGCGCCCGCGGATCCAGCTGCCGGGTGGTGTTCCTTCGGCACGCTCGGCGAAGCGGGCAACGATCTCCTCGATCGAACGGACCGCAGGATAGCGGCAGTTGACCTGCCCCAGCACGAAACCGAAATTGAGCATATGGTTGTGGGCTTCGTTGAAGCCGGGTAGGCACGTCGCGCCAGCCAGATCCAGCCGACCCGCCCCGCGCGGCAAGGCTGCTTCCACCTCGGCCAGCGAACCGGCCGAGACGATCCACTCCCCGATGACGCCGAACGCTTCCACCTGCGGCTGGCTCGGGTCCATGGTCAGAATGGTGCCGTTGGTGACCAGATACGCCTGCATCGTTCGCTCCTTCTCGTCGAGCCGTGAGTTCCCGTTTCCTTCCAGCACCCTACCGGTTCGGAAGGTAGCGAGCAAGGGGGAAACAGCAGTCGGCCACGAAGTCGAATACCGAGCGGGAGGCCAAGGCCTACCGTGCTCTGTGGTTGAAGGAACGGGAAGACTGCAGTGCACGTCTGTCGGCCGGCTGCGCCTCCCGGGTTTGCCGACGAGAGTCGCGCTCGCGAGCGGTGGTTCTTCGGCCAGCAGCATCGCCGCCGACTGTTGACCGGCCGAGTGGGTGCTCAGGGGCGGAAGACGATACCCTGTATTGACGTTCATCGATTTTGACGTTACCATAGGGACTGGAGGGTGGACGATGGAACATCATTGCTGCCCGATCGACGACCGATCCCGTGTCGGACACGCGCTACCGACTCGACAGCTGGCGCAGCTCGCCCGGGCGCTGGCCGACGAGACGCGCCTGGAGATTCTCACGTTGCTCGTCGAGCAGAACCAGCCGATCTGTGTCTGTCACCTCGTTGAGCGGGTGCCGGTCGGCCAACCGACGGTCTCTCATCACCTGCGCCTCTTGCGGCAGGCAGGACTGGTGACGGTCGAACGACGCGGTACGTGGGCGTACTATCAGGCGACACCACTTGCCCGTCTCTTGCTCGAGCGCCTCAGCGAAGCGATTCACCGGCCGGTCATGGCGTGAGGGGGACGGTCGAAATGGATACCGCATTTCGGCGCACTTGTATCGACGATCGTCGATACAAGGTCGCGAGGCTCACCTGGTCCAGGCGGCTCGGGGAGCATCCTCGCTCGTCCACACGGAAAAATCGAACGGACGCGATCGCTCATACCTGCCCGGCTCGGGAGCGCGGTGTGGTGTCTCGTCTCCACTCCGGAGATCGGCGAATGGGCATCTCCGGCGGGCTGGTGTTGCGTCCGCCAGTGCACGTCGTCGGAGCGAGATCGATCTCGTTCGTGGATCGAGTCCATCCATGCTGGTTGACTGTTCTGTCGTCTCGCGAGTTCGACGAGGGGGAACCCGATCAGCGGCCGACGGCGTATCGCGAGGCGCTCGGTAAGCTGCTTCTTTCTCGATCGGGACGCGGGGCGCACGCTGGAGCGGTCATTCGCGGATGAATGTTTCGAGCGAAGGAGGCGCGAGGATGGTTGTCCGGGAGACCTTGCCCGTTGTGGTGGTCGGTGCTGGACCGATCGGGTTGGTGACAGCTGCACACCTCGCGCAGCGGGGACTTCCGTTTCTGGTTCTCGAAGCTGGTCCGGACATCGCGACGTCGGTCCGTCGCTGGAGTCATGTGCGGATGTTCTCTCCTTGGCACTTCGATCTCGATCCGGTCGCGGTGAGCCTCCTGACGAGCGAGGGGTGGTCCTCGCCCGATCCCGAGAGCTACCCGACTGGTGGCGAGTTCATCGCTCGCTTTCTGGAACCACTGGCCAGACACCCACTTATCCGGCCCGCTCTCCGCTTCTCGCATCGGGTGACTGCCATCGGTCGCCTAGGGCGTGACAAGCTGTCCGGGCACTATCGAGCTGGCCGCCCCTTCGCGGTCCGGGTGATGACACCCACCGGTGAGCAGGAACTCCTCGCCCGGGCTGTCCTCGATGCCTCGGGAGCGATTCCCAATCCCCTCGGCGGGAGCGGTTGGCCAGCGATCGGCGAGCGAGCATGTACGGATTCGATCGACTACGGTATGCCGGACGTGCTTGGCCGCGATCGGACGCGGTATGCTGGTGCACGAACGCTCGTCGTGGGCGCAGGACACTCGGCCTTCGGAACCCTTCTCGATCTCGTCAGTCTGGCTGAGCAGGAACCAGGCACCGTCGTGCACTGGGCGATCCGGCGCCGCTCGCTCGCTGGTCGCCTGGGAAGCCCCCAGGACGAGCTGCCAGAGCGAGGGCGCCTCGGTCAGCGTCTCGCTCGTGCACTCGAGGCTGATCGGATCGTGCTCCACCGTGGTATCCTCGTCGATCGCCTGGAGCGCACGAGCCAGGGAATCGTCGTCTTCGCTGGCGAGCGAGCACTGCCTCCAGTTGACCGTATCGTCTGCGCCACAGGGTATCGGCCGGATCTCGGACTGCTCCGGGAACTCCGGCTGGCACTCGACACGGTCGTCGAGGCCCCGGTCGCGCTCGCTCCAGCGATCGATCCTGCTCTTCACAGCTGCGGAACCGTACCGCCCCATGGGGTCGAGGAACTCACCCATCCGCAAGAACCCGACTTCTTCGTCGTCGGACTCAAGAGCTATGGGCGGGCGCCGACCTTCCTCCTCCGGACTGGCTATGAGCAGGTCCGATCGATCGTCGCGGCGCTGGCCGGTGACTGGGAGGCTGCGCGCCGCGTCGAGCTGCGGCTTCCTGCCACCGGCGTGTGTGGTGGGGAGAAAATCGAAGCGTGCTGTTCGGAGCCAGGTGTGACGGAGAAGGAGACCGATCAGTTGACTGCCGTCGCCAAGCGGCCCCTTCTCCTCGTTGGTGGCCCTGAACGAGCTCGCCTCCGTCCGGCACTCGAAATCGCCGGGCCAGCGTGCCCATGGCCGCGCCCCTCCAAAGCCGAGCAGGGCGTGTGCTGTGCCGACCGAGCTGACGAGCCGGTGTGCACCTGCGAGAGCGAGTCGGCGGGGCAGACGTGTGGTGGCTGAGGAGTCTCAGCCAGCCGGCTCGCTCGCCATCCGGCGTCCTTCCTCGCGCAGGAGCCAGCGGGCCAGGAGGACGAGAATGATGACCAGGTAGAGTGTCCCGCCGCCGATCCACATGAGGAGCCCAGCGACCTGCTGGTCGACCAGCGGAGTGAATCCCCAAGGCATGGCGGCGTACCGGTACGGCTCGTAGAGTACTTCATCGGCGAGCGTGAGGATCGCTCCGATGACGGTGCTCGCAACGGCGGTGATGAAAACCATGAGACTCGCCCACAGCCCGCTGACCCGGTGGTGCCGTGGTACCGGATCGATGATCGGCCACCAGAAAAGGAGCGCTGTCCCGAAGAAACTCACGTGCTGGAGATCGTGCACGGACTGGCGGAGCACGGCTTCTTCGTAGAGAGCCGGGAAGTGCCAGACGACGAGGGCGAGGATGGACAGACCGGTCGCGACGAGCGGCCGGGTGAGAAACTCCAGAACGCGGCGTGACCAGATCGGCCGCAGGAGAAGGCGCGTCACGAGACCGGCCCGCTGTGGCGGCAGAGCCCGCAGGATGACCTGGACTGGGCGACCGAGGAGGAGCAAGGGGGCGGTGACCTGGATGAGGACGAGGTGCTGAGCCATGTGCATCGTCAAGAGTTCGTCGTTCCAGGTATCGAGAGGCCCAGCTAGCGCAATGAGGGCACTCAGCATGCCGGCGTAAAACGCAATGACCCAACTCGTCGGTACTGGGCGTCCTCGCTGCGCGAGCCGCCGGAGCGCGAGCGTATACACGATGGTCGGGACGGCGATCAAGAGCAACGAGGGTGGATAGAGCGTGATGCCGAGCACGCTCGGACAGGTCGGGCACGTATGGAGCAGCGGTAGAAGCATCGCACCACCTCGCACCGCAGGTGCGACCATTCAGTCAGGTTAAGGGTACCACCGCTCGATCGGTTCTCCTCGCCGATCGTTGGCTGGGGCGTATACTCCAGCACCGGTATGGAGCAGGGCGACGAGCTACTGCTCACCGAGGTTGGACGATGGAAGCGGGCGAGACAAGTTCATCGAGCCGCAAGAGCACGAGTATCCCCGGTACTCATCCAGGAGATCGCTTTATCCGGCACGTCGCCTCGAGCGACCTTCCGATTCGGGAAGTCGAGCCTGGACGTTTTATAGCCGAACTGGTGGAACCAGCGAGCGTCTGGGGCAAGACGTGGGTACGCCTGCGGCGCGCGCTGATCGGTCGGCCGCTCCGCACCGCCGAAGCAGCGCACGAGCGGATCGGGAAGGCAAAAGCGCTGGCTGTCTTCTCGTCGGACGCACTTTCCTCGACCGCCTACGCGACCGAAGAAATCTTGCGTGTTCTCGTCCTGGCCGGAACAGCGGCCTATGCCTTCGTTCTGCCGATCGGACTCGCGATCGTTCTTCTGCTGGCGATCGTCGTCTTCTCCTACCGTCAAACGATCCGTGCCTATCCGCACGGGGGTGGGACATACATCGTCACCAAGGACAATCTCGGTATCGCACCCGGCTTGTTGGCAGCTGGCGCCCTGCTGAGCGATTATGTCCTCACAGTCGCGGTCAGTATTTCGGCAGGTGTCGCCGCGATGACTTCGGCTTTCCCCTCGCTCTATCCGTACCGGGTCGAGCTGGCTGTCGCTGCTATCGTTCTGCTCACCGTCGCCAACTTGCGTGGCGTTCGCGAGAGCGCGACTATCTTCATGCTTCCCACCTATGCCTTCATCGTCAGCATCGGCGCACTGATCCTCCTCGGGCTGGTCTCCCTGGCTGGTCTCGGACCCCAACCGCACCCGATCCATACGGAGGTACCACCGCCGAGTAGCCCACTCACGCTGTTCCTCATCTTGCGCGCTTTTGCTTCCGGAAGTACGGCACTGACCGGTGTCGAGGCGATCGCTGATGGAGTTCCGGCGTTCAAAGAGCCGCAAGCCGACAACGCCCGGACCACGCTTCTGGCTATGGGGCTGATCCTCGCCTTCCTGTTCAGCGGGATCACGTTCCTCAGCTATCACTTCCGTCTGATCCCGAACGAGCGCGAGACGATCGTGTCCCAGCTCGCTCGCACGCTGGTCGATGGCTCGCCGTTCTACTACGTGGTCCAGGCGGTGACCGCATCGATCCGGTTCCTGGCGGCGAACACGGCGTTCGCTGATTTCCCGCGCCTGGGCTACTTCCTCGCGCGCGACCGCTTCCTGCCTCGCCAGTTTCGCTTTCAGGGAGATCGTCTCGCGTTCTCGACCGGTATCCTGACGCTCGGCGCGCTGACGATTCTCCTGGTAATCGCTCGTCACGCCAGCGTGGCAGCACTCATCCCACTGTACGCGGTCGGCGTTTTTACGGCATTCACGCTCTCCCAAACCAGTATGGTCGTTCACTGGTGGCGAAGTGCGCAGGGGGAGCTGCGTCGCGTTCCATGGCACAGTCTCGTCATCAATGCCATCGGCGCTGTCGTGACCGGCATAGTGACCGTGGTCGTGATCGTCACCAAGTTTACCCACGGAGCCTGGATCGTCATTCTCCTCATCCCAGCCCTGATCGGCATGATGCTCGCGATCCACCGACATTACGTTTCTGTTGCTGAGCAATTGCGCATCTCGAGCGAGGAAGCGCGTCACTGGCTGCGACTTCTCCCCCGCCGCAGCGTCGCCATCGTCCCGATCGCCTCGCTCAATCGTGCATCGCTGACCGCGCTGGCCTATGCTCGGGTGATTGCCGACGACGTGACTGCTGTCCATGTGGCTACCGAGCCGGAAACGGGTCAGACGCTCCAGCAGCGCTGGCGCGAGGCCGGTTTGACGATTCCCCTCGTCATCGTCGATTCACCCTACCGCGAGTTGCTCGGGCCGCTGGTGGCAGTCATCGAGAAACTTCACCGCGAGAAGGGAGGACCGCTCATCACCGTGGTCATTCCGGAATTCGTCCCTGTCCACTGGTGGGAGCGTCTCTTGCACACCCAGACCGCTTGGCGTCTGCGGCGAGCGCTCGCGCAAATTCCTGATCTCGTCATCACGATGGTCCCGTACCACCTCCGGGACTGAACGGCACCGGTCGGCGCACCAGAACAGGAACTGGGGCGTGCGCCAAGACCTGCTCGGCGGTGGAGCCCATCAGCACGTCGCGGAGACCGGTCCAGCCGTGTGTCACCATGGCGATCAGGTCGACGGATCTGGCTCGTGCGGTTTCGACGATCACCTGCGCTGGTCGTCCGTCGGCCACGAGCCACTGCGTCCGGTATCCCTGAGCCGTCAGGCGATCAGCCAGTTCACGGAGATACGCCTCTGGATCGTCTCCGATCACGTCGGCCTCGATGCGCCGGGCGCGGCTCTCCCGGACGTGGAGGAGCAGAACTTCCCACCCTTTCGTACCGAGCACTGGCAGGAGAGTGAGCGCCGCTTCGGCGAGTCGAGACCCATCGAGCGGGACGAGGAAGCGGTCGAGCACCGGTTCTTCGACCGGCGGTGGAAGGTGAGCCGGGACGACGAAGACCGGCGCCACACCACTGCCGATGACTTGAGCCGTCACCGAGCCGAGCACCAGCCGGCGCCAGCCTGCCCGGGCATGCGCGGCCATCACGAGGAGTGGATCAGGTACCTCGACCGCAAGCCGCGTCAGGACCAGGGCAGGATCACCTTCTTCGACGAAGATGCGGGCGGGACGACCACTCGGGAAGGTCCCAGCGATTTCCTCGAGGTAGCGGCGGCACTCGGTTCGCCAGTCTTCGAGCAGCGCGCGCAGCAGTTCCTGCTCCTGCAGCGAGCGTAATCCCACCGGAACATCGAGGACGGAGACGAGTACGAGCGAGGACTCGAGGCGACCAGCCAGAGCGCGAGCCCAGGGAAGCACGCGTTCGCTCACCCCATGCGGTTGAGGCTTGGTACGGTCGTACTCGAGCGGCACGATCAATGTCGGCACAGTTGCATTCCCTCCCCTCGACAGAAACCGGGCAGCAAAGCGAGCCGATTCAGTCGCGCGGCGGTACTTCGACCGGCTGTCGCACTGTTCGCCGCTCGGCGAGCACGAGCGACACGATGACGCTGATAGCGAGCGTCACGATCACGATACCCAGCGACAGCGCCGTCGGGATCTTGTAGAAGTCCTGAATCAGCATCTTGACGCCGATGTAGCTCAGGATGAAGGCCAACCCGTATCGCAAGTAGGCCAAGCGTCGCACCAGGCCGGCCAAGAGGAAATACATCGAGCGAAGGCCGAGAATGGCGAAGACGTTGGAGGAGAAGACGATGAAGGGATCCCGCGTCACCGCGAAGATCGCTGGGATCGAGTCGATGGCGAACATGAGGTCGGTGATCTCGACGAGCACGAGCACGACGATCAGCGGCGTTGCATAGCGCTTGCCGTCGATGCGCACGAAGAAGCGTTGCTCGACGTAACGCGGGACGATCGGGGCGAAGCGTGAAACGAGCCGGATGGCGATATTGTTCTCGACGTCGACCTCGCGCTCTTCTTTCTCGAGCAGCATGCGAATGCCAGTGAAGACGAGGAAAGCGCCGAAAATGTACAGAATCCAGTGGAACTGGCTGATGAGCCAGGCACCGCCGAGGATCATCAGGCCGCGCATGATCAGCGCACCGAGGATACCGTAGTAGAGCACCCGATGCTGGTACTGCGCGGGGACGGCGAAGGCCGTGAAAATCAAGACGAAGACGAACATGTTGTCGGCCGAGAGCGACAATTCGATGAGATACCCGGTGAAGTACTGGAGCCCAGCTTCGTGTCCATCCCACCACCAGAGGAAGACACCAAATAGCAATGAGAGGCTTACCCAGAAGGCAACCCAGAGCCCGGCTTCCTTCATCTCGACCACGTGTGCCTTGCGATGGAAGACGCCTAGGTCGAGGGTCAAGAGCCCGAGGATGAGTGCGAGAAAAGCGAGCCAGCCCCAAAGCGGCACGTCGACCATTCGTTGCACACCTCCACCCGTTGTCCGCTCGGTCCGCCGAGTCGGTCTCAAACGAGACCGAGAGGCGAGCCAGACGGATCGACCGACCCGTCGTGGTCTCGCCTCTCGGTCTCGCTCGGCCGAGGGTGTTCCCTGTGCTGACGACCGAGCGCCCCAGCGCAGTCAGCTGGGAGGCTACTCCCCACGAGCGCCCGCAGTATAATCCACGGTTCCATCCCGCGCAAGCACGCGATCAGGAGCTGACCGAACGCGCTGCACCCGAACGGCGTTGTGGGCTCGCCGAACAGTCTCTCCTGATTCCGTTGCACGAGACTGCGTGCGGCAGTGACTGACCGACACTCTTTCGCTTTCCTCGGACTGGGTGAGGTTTGCCAGGGACACCTGCTCCCCCGCGTGCCTGCTGGGACACATTGTCTTCACGCGCGCTGGAGAAGCGGGTCGCCGAGATACCCGAGCCGAAGAGGTCGCGCAGAGAAAAACGAGGAATACCTCATTATGTTTCGCTCAATGCGCCGCGAGCGCGACGATACACCCCTCATTCGGTCGCAGGTGCAGGCTGCCGGAGACCATCTCGCCCGCACGGTCCAGGTGGGTCGAGAGGAGGATCCGTCCGTGCAGGGTGAAGCGAGTCGTCGTGAACACTTGCTCGCGGCCGCCGAAGTCGAGTGCGACCAGCAGGCGCCGACCAGCTGCCTCGCGGAGGTAGGCGAGGAGGTCACTGGTCGCTGAGACAGGGCGGTAGCTCCCGATCGCCAGCGCTGGCTCGGCGCGACGCAGGATCAGGAGTTGGCGATAGAGCGAGAGCATCGACCGCGGATCATCGCGCTGGACTGCGACGTTCCTCTTCGGATAGTCAGGGTTGAGGGGAAGCCAGGGTTCGACCGTGGAAAAGCCAGCATATGGGCTGGTATCCCAAGGCATGGGTGTTCGGCAGGGGTCACGTCCAGCTCCCGGACCGATCGTGTGCTCCAGGGGATCGCGGCGACGATCCGGCGGAATAGGGACGTCGGCGAGGCCGAGTTCGTCCCCATAGTAGATGGTCGGTGTCCCGCGCAGGGTCAGGAGGAGCAGCGCGGCGACCCGCGCCTGCTCCTCCCCGATGCGTGTGGCGACGCGCGGGCGATCATGGTTGCTCAGCACCCAGTTCGGCCAGTCGTCCGGACCGAGCAACGCCTCGTAGGTATCGATGGCGGCAGCGATTCGTTGCGCTTCCCAGGGCACCAGCATCAGCTGGAAATTGAAGGGGAGATGAAGCTCGCGACGGTGCCGGCATCCGTAGTACGTGACCAAGCGACCGATCGGGAGATAGATCTCGCCGATCAGCAGGCGTTCTCCGAATGCGTCGGCCACCTGGCGCATGCGAGCCAGGATATCGTGGACCTCCGGCCGGTCGCTGGTGTAGACAGGCAAGAGTTCCCGGTAGGCAGGTTGATCCGGTGTGCAATCCGGGTCGACCGGATTGTCGCGCAGTTCAGCGTCTTTGATCAGGAACCAGATCGCATCCAGTCGGAAGCCATCGACCCCCCGCGCGAACCAGAAGCGCAGGACGTCGAGCATCGCTGCCTGCACCTCCGGGTTGCGCCAGTTCAAGTCCGGCTGCTCCTCGAGGAAGGTGTGGAGATAGTACTGTCCGGTCGCTGTGTCGAATTTCCAGGCCGAACCCCCAAAAACACTGCGCCAGTTGTTCGGTGGTCCGCCATCGGGAGCCGGATCGGCCCAGATGTACCAGTCGCGGCGCGGATTGTCACGATGACTGCGTGACTCGATGAACCAGGGATGCTGGTCGGAGGTGTGATTGGGGACGAAGTCGAGGATGACACGGATCCCGCGGGCATGGGCATCGGCGATCAGCCGGTCGAGGTCTTCGAGTGTACCGAAAGTAGGATCGACATCCAGATAGTCACTGATATCGTACCCAAAGTCGGCCATCGGGGAACGGAAGATAGGTGAGAGCCAGAGAGCATCGACACCCAGCCAGGTCAGGTAATCGAGCTTGCGGCGGATCCCTTCGAGATCACCCACGCCGTCACCATTGGAATCGGCGAACGAGCGCGGATAGATGTGATAGATGACCGCACGCTGCCACCAGGACCAGCGTCGCTCTTCTTCCACCGTTCCCTCCCCGCACGGCGAGAGCGCCGGCGAGCGATTCGCCCGCACGGCGCTCTTTCGATCGCGTGATCGCTCAGCGCCGGGCCGTCTGCCGCGCGCTCACCAGCCGAGAGACGAGCAAGCTCGTACCCACCGCGACGAGAAAGACGAGCGGGATATCGATCAGGAGAAAGCCCCAGCTCAGTGCCAGTTCTCCATTGACCAAGCTTGCCAATGCTCCGAAGAGGACGCTCAGGACGACCAGCGCGGCCGTGCGCAGCCGGACCGACGCGATACGCCAGCAGATCAGCCCAACGAGGATCCCTGCGCTGATCGGTAGGATCTCGCCCATCGCCCGTTCCTCCCATCCGAGACGTTTCACCCGCGTACCAGCCTGCCGCAGGCTGCTGGGGCTGTCAAGCGGAAACGCGCAATGACTGCTCTCCCCGATCTCCGCCTGGCTCGGCACCGAGGGGTGTCGCCTCCGTAACGCCTGGTTCAGCGGTGCGACTTCCGCGGGAAAGGCGCAGGCTTCGTCGTGGCAGGAACCGAGCGAGCGGAGGAACCGCAGCGCGGCCGTGCGCACGCCCCTCGCCTTGACGTCACGCTGGTGGAAGGCTTGACTTGAGTGCTGGGGTCGATGCCGCAGAGAGGGAATCAGCATCGATGACGACCGGCACGAGCCAGGATCCCTTCCAGTTACTCCGGCGCATCCTCGAACTGGAGAAGCGCAAAGGATTTCAGGATACCGCTGCCGCTGGTGGACTGGAACGATTGGTCGCACGCAATCTTCTGGGCTGGCTAGCCGAGTTCCCGAGCCAGAAGGCGCGACTTCAGGAGTTGGCGGCGCTCTTCCGCGGTTACGCCGACCGCTCGCCGGCTGCCCGCGCTGAGCTCGTCGAAAAAGCACTGGCGGTGTTGGACGGCTCGGCGAGCGTACCAGCTGAACAGACGCGTCGGCCGGCTCGCCCGCGACCAGCAGCACGCACCGCGCCGGTTCGGGTCGACCGAGCGGTGGAGCCCGATGACCCGGTGACCGTGTTGCCCGGCGTCGGCAGCCAGCGGGCTCGCCAACTGGAAGCGCTCGGCGTCACGACGGTCCGCGATCTCCTCTTTCTCGTACCCCGCCGCTATCTCGATTACACCCAGGTCGTGCCGATCGGTCGACTCGGACGCCTCGTTCGTCCCGGTGAAGAGGTTACGTGCTCCGTCATCGGCGAGGTGGTGCAGATCGAGACACGGGAGACGTCAGGCGGCCGCCGCTATGTCAGTGTTCAGCTGCGTGACGAGACGGGGACTATCCCGGTCATCTGGTTCAACCCCTACATCGCGCGCCAGCTGGAGGTTGGGCAGCGGATCGCGGTCAGCGGGCGGCTCGAGGGGCATGGTCCGTACGTCCGCTTCCGCAATCCGGAGTGGGAGCCGGCCGAGGCCGAGTTGCTCCAGGCCGGGCGCATCGTTCCAGTCTACCCGCTCACGCAGGGGCTCTATCAGCGCCAGGTGCGCCAGCTGACGCGGGCGGCGCTCGACCTGGCGCTTCCGCGCCTCGAGGACCCTCTGCCGCCCGCGTTGCGGGAGCGGAACCGGCTCCCCTCGCTCGCCTGGGCACTCGAGCAGCTGCACTATCCGGAGACGCTCGCGGCAGCCGAGCGAGCTCGCCGCCGCTTGGCCTTCGACGAGTTCCTCGTCTTGCAACTCGGACTCGTTCAACGTCGACTCGCCTGGCATGCCCAAGCGGGCATCGCGATCCCGATCGACCGGGCCTTCCTGGAAACGTTCCTCGCGTCCCTCCCGTTCCAGCTGACCGGAGCGCAGCGACGCGCGCTCGAGGAAATCCTGGCGGATCTCGCCGAGCCGCACCCGATGAGTCGGCTCCTGCAGGGTGATGTCGGCTCCGGTAAGACGGTGGTCGCGGCGGCAGCAGCCTTGCTGGTCCACCGTGCCGGCTATCAGGCAGCCATCCTGGCCCCGACCGAGATCTTGGCCGAACAGCACTTTCGAACCTTGACCCGTCTCTACCATGGCTTGCCTGGCGGAGAACGGCCACTCGTCGCGCTGCTCACTGGAAGCACGCCGGAGCGCGATCGTGGATCGATCCTCGCAGGACTCGCCAGCGGGACGATCAGCATCATCGTCGGGACGCACGCGCTCCTCGAGGAGCGTGTCCAGTTCCGGCGGCTCGCGCTGGCTGTGATCGACGAGCAGCACCGTTTCGGTGTCCTGCAGCGCCACACACTGCGGAGTAAAGGGGAGAACCCCCACGTGCTGGTGATGACCGCCACACCGATTCCCCGTAGCTTGGCACTGGTCCTGCACGGTGATCTCGACCTTTCCATCATCGACGAGTTGCCGCCTGGGCGCCAGCCGGTCAAGACCTACGTCGTACCGGGACGGAAGCGCACGCAGGCCTACGAGTTCGTTCGTCGCGAAATCGAGAAGGGGCATCAGGCTTTCATCATTTGCCCACTGGTGGAGGAGTCGGAGGCGATCGAGGCGCGCGCGGCCACGGCCGAGTACGAGCGTTTGCAGCGCGAAGTCTTCCCCGACTTGCGGCTCGGCCTCTTGCATGGCCGAATGAGCCCTCGGGAAAAAGAGGACGTGATGACGCGTTTCCGGGACGGTGAGCTCCATATCCTCGTTTCGACCGCTGTGGTGGAAGTCGGGATCGATATCCCCAACGCGACGGTCATCCTGATCGAGGGAGCCGAGCGCTTCGGGCTCGCGCAGTTGCACCAGTTCCGCGGTCGCGTCGGTCGCGGTTCCGCGCCGTCCTACTGTCTGCTCGTCTCCGATGCCAGCACGGAGACCGCGCGGCAGCGCTTGGAGGCGGTCGCCAGCACGACCGATGGTTTCCGGCTCGCCGAGATCGACCTCGAGCTGCGTGGTCCAGGCGAGTTCCTCGGGACCCGCCAGAGCGGTCTTCCCAATCTCCGCTTCGCCTCGCTGGCCGATCTGTCCACGCTTCAAGCCGCTCGCCGAACTGCCGAGGATCTTTTGCGCCAGGATCCGTTACTCGCCGCACCCGAGCATGCTCCCTTGGCCGAGTTGGTCCGTGCGCTCTGGACACGCAGCGTCGCCGACGTGAGCTGAAAGGAACGACAGCGATGCCGTCGCCAGTTTTCTGGCTCGACGAGAGCCTTCTCGGGCGCGTGCTCGCGCCCTTTCTCCGCCCAGTGCTGGAGCAGATGGGTTGGGAACTCCGCCAACAGCGCGATCTTACCGCCATGACCCTGCGGCGTTTCCCAGGGCTGGCGCTCCTCGATACGATCAAGGCATTGGCGCTCGTCCCAGCCTACGCTCTCGCGACCGACTTGGCTCTCGTTGCGCAGCACGCCAGTGTCGTGGCGCTGGAGACTCCGGATCGGCCTGATCGGATCGGCGAAGCGGTCGTCATGTCCGAGGGTTGTCGACCTGCCAGTCGCGCGTTGGCCCGTGCCACCATCGAGCCGTTCTTCGGTCTGCGGATCCGAGCCTGGGACGGCGAACAAGGCGCAGATGCGCTGCCGGTTCTGCGGGTCCACGAGGACGAGGCAGCGCTCGGCCCACTCGGCGAGCGCTCCCACGACCTGGGACGCGCCTGGTTCGTCCTGACCGGGCAACCGTTCGTGAGTCACCTGCTGGTCGTTGCGCCAGGGCTGCCGAGTGACGTCCTGCGTCCTGTCGCCAGCCTGTTGCAGGTGCTTCCCGAGCAACTCGCTGGCCGTGCAGCCGAGATCGCGCCTGAACTCGTCGCTGCTCGGCCACTCGATGCAGGGCGACTGCGGGTCGTTCTGACCGAGGCGCTCAGCGTCGTGACGCCCAAAGTGCGGAAAGCGGTCGACGAGTTGGTGCGGCGCAGCGGAAGTGGCTTGCGCTTGCCACCAGGGGAGATCTATCGGCTGCTCGCTTCGTGATCCTCCGCTTCGGTTTCCTCTTCGTCGGGTAGCCGCGCGCGATAGACGCGAGCCAGGGCGGCGTACCATTCTCCGCCGACGTGATGGGCGAGCGGGGCTTCTTCCAGGTGGAGCCAACGGTCGCCGAAAAGTTCGCTGTCCGCTGCGACGGCCAGGACTTCGCCGACGAAGAGATCGTGATCGCCGAGGCTCAGTCGCGCCGCGAGCCCGCATTCGATCTGTGCGATCGCTTCCTCCAGCACAGGAACGTCGGTCTCGAGCGCATCGGTCGGATGGAGCTGTGCCCGGGTGAATTTGTCCGTGTCGCGGCCGGAGAGAAGGCCGCAGAGGTGGAGAGCAGGCAGATACTCGATCGTCACGATGTTCAGGGTGAAGAATTCGCCCTTGGTGAGGAGTTCGTGCGTCAAGCGGCTGGGGTGGACGGCCAGCCCGATGCGCGGCGGTTCGAGGCTCAGCGGTATGACCCATGCCGCGGTCATCACGTTCGGTTGTGCCCGATATTGCGTGGTGACCAGAACGACCGGTCCAGGTTCCAGCAATCGTGCCGCCAGGCGCGGCTCGCGTCGCTCTTTTCGTCCCACGGTCCCTCAACTCCTCTCGGCAGTCGAGTGCCGGGCACGTGGTGCTGCCAGCATCGCTTGGTAAACCGCATAGTACTGCTCGGCGATGCGCCGCTGCGTGTAGTGCGCGAGGACACGCCGCCGGCCTGCTTCCCCGAGTTCGCGTAATCGCTCCGGGTTCACGAGCAAGGTGGCCAGCAGGCGTGCCAGCGCCTCGACGTCGTCCTCCGGGAAGATCAAGCTCGGGTCGCCGATGACGTGCGGAATTTCGCCGGAGGACGAGCCGACGACCGGTACCCCACAGGCCATCGCCTCGATGATCACTCGTCCGAACTGTTCCTTCCAGTTGCGGCGTGTTCGCGAGGGCACGACCAACAGGTCGAAGCGATTGAGCGCTTCCGGCATCAGTGCGGCTGGCACGCTCCCGCGGAAGATGACGCGGTCGCGCACGCCGAGCTGCGCGGCGAGCAGCTCGAGCCGCGTCCGCTCGGTGCCCTCACCGACGATCTCCAGCTGGACGCGGACAGGCAAGCGTGCCAGCGCCCGGATGACCAGGTCGGCTCCTTTTTCCGGCACCAGCCGGCCGACGAACCCGAGCGTGGGGACGTCAGCTCGCGGCACTGACAGAGGACGAAAGAGGTCGGGATCGACACCGAACTGTGGGATGACCGCGAGCGGTCCCTGGTATCCCTTGCGCCGGAGCACTGCGGCAGCTTCCTGATTGCCTGCTACCGCCATGCTGGCGAGCCGGTAATTCAGCCGCTCGAACCAGGAGAACGGAGGGGGGTAACGACGATAGAGATTTTGCCAGGTAAAGAAGAGCATCCGGGCTCCGTAGCGCCATCCGAGCAGGGCGGCGTGCGCTGTCACCAGGTTGTACGGTTCCTCATCGATATGCAGGATGTCGGGGCGGAAGCGGGCGATCTGCTTACCCAGGCTTGGATAGAGATGGATGTGATGGTGCCCGTTGAACCACATCGGCTCGACCACGAGCTGATAGCCTTGGACGAAGCGTCGTTCCAACTGGAGGACACCGACCCGACTCTCGTGCCAGGCTGGCGGTACGACAGCGAGGAGTTCGACGCCGGGCAAGCGCGCTAACTCCTCGAGCTTGCGCTGGTACATGCCGTTGACCAGGGCCTTCGAGACCATCAGGATCCGCATGGTTTTCCGACCACTGCTCGCAAGCCGTTCCCACCAGCCTCTGCGATCGCCTCGCGGTAGACCGTGAGGGTCTGCTCAGCTGTCCGTTGCCAGCTGAACATTCTGGCACGCGCGAGACCCCGCTCGCGCAGCGTGCAGCGGAGTTCCGCATCGGTCAAGACGCGCACCAGTGCCTCCGCGAAGGCGTCCTCTTCCGGTTCGACCAGGATTCCAGCTTCTCCGACAACTTCTGGCAAGCTCGTGCAGCGAGCCGCGATGACCGGAGTACCACAGGCCATCGCTTCGAGCGGTGACAGCCCGAACCCCTCGTAGCGAGAGGGGTACGCGTACACGCTTGCCAGTCGATACCAGAGAAGCTTTTCCTCCTCGCTGACCGGACCAGGAAGGAGAACATGCTGTTCCAAACCGAGTTCGCGAATGAGCGGTGCCAGCGGTGGGTAGAGGCGCGGATTCGCACTGTGCGGCTGTCCCGGAATGACCAGGCGAGTGCCCGCGGGAAGTCGGGGCAGGGCACGGGCAAAGGCGCGGACCAGGAGCGGGAGGTTTTTCCGGACATCGAAGCCACCCAGATTGAGAACCACCGGCCCGGTAATCCCCCATGCCTGAGCCAGTGCCTGCGTCGCGTCCGGTTCAGGAGTTGGTGCGAAACGCTCCTCGACCCCGAGGGGAACCACCCGGATCCGCTCGGCCGGATAGCCGAGCACGCGAACGATATCCTTCCGGGACCACTCGGAATCGGTCAGGATGAGTCGTGCTCGTCGCACAGTACGGCGCATCAGCGCCGTGTAGAAGCGCATGGCCAACGAGGAACGATATTCCGGCAGAACGAGTGGGATGACGTCGTGGACGGTGACGACGAAGGGAGTCGACAGGCGAAGCGGTGCCGCGAAGTAGGGGATGTGCACGAGTCGCGGCTGGACTGCGCGAGCGAGTTGAGGGATGCCGCGTTGCTCCCACCAGAGCTTGCGCACCTTACTCGGCCAACGAGTGGGTGGGACGAGGACCAGCGCCCGTGCCGCGTCAGCGAGGTCCACGGGTGGCTGCGCTGGGAGCGCAAGGGTCACGACCGGATCATCGTTTCGAGCCAGTTCGCGCCAGAGCGCGAGCGTGTACTGGCCGCTCCCGGTCCGTGGCTGGGCGATGAAGGCACCGTCGAGTAACACATCGATGCGCGTTCCTGCCACCGCTCCCCGTTCCTCCCACGGTGAGTATAGAGTGCGCGCTCGGGACGGTCCGTCTTCGAGATACCGCAGCCATCCGCCAGCCTGACGGGCTGGCAGTGCGTTCCAGGGAAAATCGGGTGCCAGCAGAGAGCGCGCGGATTGCACGTGTCCTCTCAGCGTGCTAGGCTAGTCATTCGGTGGAAAACGAGTGCGGCTTCGCAGAAGAGCGACGGAGCGACGACCATGGCGATGTGCGAACTCTGTGGCAAGAAGCCGATGTTCGGCCTTAACGTCAGCCACTCCAACCGGAAGACGAACCGGAAGTTCAAGCCGAATGTCCAGCGGGTGACGGTCATCCTGAACGGTGTCCCGAAGCGTATGCGCATCTGCACACGCTGCCTCCGAACACTCTACAAAGAGGCTCGCGAGGCGTAGCCCCTGCCTCGGCAGGCTGCCCGATCAGGTTGGATTGGGCAGCTCGATGGTGAGGTAGCGAGACAAGCCAGCGAGGTCGCGTCGTATCGCGATCTTTCCGTGTGGAAAGAGGGAGCGGGCTGTCGAAAGCGCCCGCTCTGCTTGTGCTGGATCGATCTCGACGATGCAACCACCACCGGACCGCAGCAGCGTGGCAACTTGCGGGAGCAGGCGAGCATACCAGCCGAATCCCTCGTCCGGGGCGAAGAGTGCTTCGGCGGGTTCCCAAGCGAGACCGGGGTGCCACTGGTCTGGGCGAAGATACGGGAGATTAGCGACCACCAAATCGAGCGGTCCCCGACACCAGCTCAAGAGATCGCCACACACGAGATGCACGCGCCCGGGCGCCAGTCGCTCGCGATTGGCGCGAGCCACCTGGAGGGCTGCCAGCGAGCGGTCGCTTCCAACGAGCACTGCTGGATGCTGCTTCCCCAGCGTCACGGCGAGCGAGACGATGATCGCCCCGCAACCGGTTCCGACGTCGACACAGCGGGGCTCGTCGTGCCGTGCGCGCAGTCGTTCGGCTGCCCAGGTGACGAGGAACTCGGTCTCTGGACGGGGGATCAGTGTCTCCGGTGTGACGAGAAAATCGAGGCCGTAGAACTCGCGATGGCCGGTCAAGTAGGCTACCGGCTCGCCGCGTTCCCTCCGGGCGACGAGTTCCCAAAACCGCTCCAGCGTACCCGGTGACTGCTCCGGAAGTCGGCGGTAGAGTTCGGCACGGTCGATGCTGAGCACATGGCAGAGGAGCACTTCGGCATCCAACCGTGGCGTGGGACTGCCGCTCTGGCGCAGCCGCTCGGTCGCTCGGCGCAAGACGTCGCGCAACGTGAGCACGGGCCCGCTCAGTCGATGCCAGCTGCTCGCAGGCGTTCGGCCATTTCCAGCGCTTGCAGTTCCTGAATGAAGATATCGATCTCGCCGTCCAGTACGGCTGGCAGGTTGTTGACCGTCAGCTTGAGACGATGATCGGTCACACGGTCTTGGGGGAAATTGTACGTGCGGATCTTTTCCGCCCGTTCACCCGTGCCGACCTGCTGCCGGCGCAGCCCGGTCCGCTCCTCTTCAAGCTTGCGTCGCTGGAGTTCGTAGAGCCGTGCCCGGAGGACCGCCATCGCCTTGAGACGATTCTTGAGCTGCGACCGCTCGTCTTGGCAGCTCACGACGATTCCAGTCGGAAGATGCGTGATCCGCACGGCTGAGTCGGTCGTATTGACGCTCTGTCCACCGTGTCCACTGGAACGGAAGACTTCGATGCGCAAGTCGTCTTCGTCGATGTGCACTTCGACCTCGTCTGCTTCGGGAAGCACGGCGACGGTCGCCGTCGAGGTATGGATGCGGCCGGACGATTCGGTGATCGGAACGCGCTGAACGCGGTGGACACCGCTCTCGTGCTTGAAGTGGCTGTAGGCCCCCTTGCCCCGCACCTCGAAAATGATCTCCTTGAATCCTCCGAGTTCGGTCGGGCTACTGGAGAGCACCTCCACCTTCCAACCCTGTCGCTCCGCGTAGCGGGCATACATGCGGAAAAGATCGGCCGCGAAGAGCGCAGCCTCTTCGCCTCCAGTACCCGCTCGGATTTCCACGATGACGTCTTTCTCGTCGTTCGGATCGCGCGGGACGAGACGCCGCCGCAGCTCCTGATAGATCGTCTCGCGGTACTCGCGCAGCCGGTCGATCTCCTCGGCAGCCAGTTCCACCAGATCGGGATCCTCGGCCTCCAGGAGTTCTTCCGCTTGAGCGACTTGCCGGTCGATATCCTTGAGCTGGCGGTACAGCGCGACGATCTCCTCGAGTTCCGCTCGCTCGCGTGCCAGTTGTGCCACGCGCTGAGGATCGGTGGCGACGTCCGGATCTGCGAGCTGTCGTTCCACCTCATCGAAGCGCTGCTCGAGTTCGGCGAGTTTGTCGAGTACGGATACCGTCTGAGTCGTCACAGCTCTGCTCCTCCGGTGGGTTGAACGCTGAGGACAGCGAGGACCTGGTTGACTGCTTCCTCTGGTGTGGCGACCTCGCTGATCGTGGCGCCAGCCCGTGAGAGTAGAGAGGCATCGAGCGGCCAGGAGCGCAGGGCGATCACTGGGCGCCCCAACTTGAGTGCCAATGCGATCTCGGAGAGCGTACCAAGTCCGCCGCCGACCGCGATGACCACGCGCCCGGAAGCGACGACGACAACGTTGCGTGCCTCACCCAAACCAGTACAGATCGGATGGTCGACCCATTCGTTGGCGTCTGACGGATCGGTGCCGGGTAGGATACCGATCGTCTGACCTCCTCTGCGTTTGGCGCCCCGACACACGGCCGCCATGACCCCACCGCGACCGCCGCAGACAACCGTCAGACCAGAAACGGCCAGGAGTTCTCCCAGGCGTTCGGCCAGTGCCTGTTCCTCCGGTGTCGCCTCGTGCGGGCCGCAGACCGCAACGTGTCTTGCTGACTTCATCGGAGCAGGAACTCCTCGATGATGGTGTAGCGAGGCCCGGAACGGAAGAGCTCGCTCCGATACAACGTCAGCCGGTCGACGGTGAACGGGAGCGGCGGCAATCGAGCGAGTCGCTCGAGTTCCTGCGGCAGGGCACGCAGCGTCGCCAAGTCCTCCGGCCGGACGCGGGCAAGCGTGAGATGCGGATGGAATGGCCGCTCGTCGGTCTTTTCAGCAAAGGAACCAGCGGAACGCTCGACCTGCTCGACGAGCTGAGCGAGCGGCGCCGTCTCCCCATCGATGCCGAGCCAGAGGACCCGCGGGCGCAGTGGGTGTGGGAACGCCCCCGCACCATGCACCTGGAGCTCGAAGCGAGCAAGACCGGTCACGCTTTTACGCAGCGCGCGCGTGAGGTCCGGCAGGCTATCCGTCGCGACCGATCCGAAGAACTTGACAGTGAGGTGCGTCGCCTCCGGATCGACCCACTTGGTACGGTACCCGCGTGCTTGCAGATGCGCGATAGCCGCGGCGACCCGCTGGCGCACATCATCTGGAACCGGTATGGCGGCAAAAAGCCGCCACTCTTCACGCATGGCGGCACGACCTCGTGGCCTCATCGTTCTCATTTTTCAGTATACCAATCGCAGCTTTGTGGTGCCTGAGCATGCTGGGGTAGGCGCTGGCTCTCGGCTGGCGCTCGCAGTGAGTCGCGAGTTCCCCTCGTTTCCCGTCACATCGTCCCGACTCCGCGACGTACCATCATCGGTAGGGAGGACGCCGGCACTGTGGAGAGCAGAGAACCGATCGATTGCTGGCAAGAACTCGGGCTTCCTTTCCCGCCGGAGCGTCTCCGCGGCCGTCTCGTTCCCTGTCCACAGTGCAGTGCCCCGCTTGCGCTCATGCGCAGGCGTCGTTTCTACGCGCTCTGCGCGACAGTCGAGGAGACGTCGCAGGGAGCAGTCTTGATCTGCCGGCAGTGCGGAGCCCGGCAGCCAGTACGCGAGCTTCTCCTGAGCGGACGGCGAGCGCGGACCAGCTGATCGAGTATCCTGTCCGGCGGGGACGAGCGAGGCAGCGGGAGGACGTGAGGCGTGCGGCTCGCCTATCTGGGACCACCAGGAACCTTCACTGAAGAGGCAGCGTTGCGCTACGCGGAGCGGGAGTCGGCGGAACTGATCCCGTTCAGTTCCATGCCTGCCCTCGTTTCGGCTGTCGAGACGGGATTGGCCGACCGGGCCATCCTTCCCATCGAAAACTCTTTGGAGGGAACAGTCAGCACCACGGTCGATCTTCTCATCCACGAGACTGACCTCAAGATCTGTGCTGAACTGATCTTGCCGGTGCGGCACTTCCTGCTCGCTCATCCGGGTACGCGGCTGGAGGAGATCCGCGTCGTGCTCTCTCATCCACAGGCGTTGGCCCAATGCCGGCGCTTCCTCGAGCGCTGTCTGCCGCAGGCGGAGCAAGTGGCGGCGCTCAGCACGGCTGCGGCCGTCGCCGAGGTCATGCGCAGCGAGGACCGCTCCCGTGCGGCCATCGGGACGCTGCGGGCAGCCGAGCTTTACGGGGCAGTCGTCCTGGCCCGCGATATCCAGGATCAGAAGAGCAACGCCACGCGGTTCGTCGTCCTGGCTCACCAGGATGCCGAGCCGACCGGTGTCGATCGGACCTCCTTGTGCTTCACGGTCAAGCGCAACGTGCCGGGTGCTTTGGTCGAAGTCTTGAACGAACTCGCCGTCGCCAACATTCAGATGACCAAAGTCGAGAGTCGACCGATGAAATCAGTGCTGGGGGAATATGTTTTTTTGGTCGACATCGAAGGGCATCGCAAGGATCCCCATATCGCGGCTGCCCTCGAGCGGGTCGCCGAGAAGGCTGCTGAGCTGAAAATCTTCGGATCGTACCCGCGGGACGAGGACGGCTTGAATGGGACGCGCGGATCGCGCTGACGGGAGACGAGCATGCGGGTGATCGGCGGAAGTGCCCGGGGGCGTCGGCTCAAAGCCCCGCGCGGGTTGCGCACGCGCCCGATGGCGGACAAGATCCGCGAGGCGCTGTTCAGCATGCTGGACTCGCTCGGCATCCGCCCGCAGCGGGTGCTCGATCTCTATGCCGGGAGTGGAGCGATCGGCATCGAAACGCTCTCGCGCGGTGCGCGCTGGGTCGACTTCGTGGACCGGAGCGCGGCGGCCTGCGCGGTGATCCGCGACAATCTGACTGCGACTGGCTTCGCTGATCGAGGGGCAGTGCATTGCACGACTGTTCAAGCCTTCCTGCGCCGACCGCCCCGCGAGCCCTACGATTTCGTGATCATGGATCCTCCGTATGCCGATCCGACGATCCACGAGACGATGCTCGCTGTCGCGCGGTCCCCTCATGTTCGGGATGGGACCATCCTCGTGGTCGGCCACTCGCCGCGCGTACCGATGCCCGAACGGCTCGATGGCCTGGAGCAGCTCCGGGATCGCTGTCATGGCGACAGCTGCGTGGCGATTTACGTCATTCGGCGAGGTGAGCGAGCTGAAGCAGAAGACGAGGGGGATCCGTGAGCCATAGAGCGCTCTATCCGGGAACGTTCGACCCGATCACCAACGGGCATGTCGATGTCGTGCAGCGGGCGGCGCGGCTGTTCGATTTTCTGATCGTCGGCATCTATGCTGGCCACGAGGGCCGAGCCAAGCAACCCCTCTTCAGCGCCGAGGAGCGTCGTTTTTTGGCCGAACAGGCATTGCGTCACCTGCCGAATGTGCGCGTTGACGTCTTCAGCGGGCTCGCGGTAGACTACGCTCGTGCCGTCGGGGCACAGGCGATCGTTCGGGGGCTGCGGGCAGTTTCCGACTTCGAGTACGAGTTCTCGCTGGCGCACATGTACCGTCATCTGGCGCCGGACGTGGATGTCGTGTGCCTGATGACGAGTTCGCAGTACTCCTTCATTAGCTCGAGCATGATCAAGGAGGTGGCGCAGCTCGGCGGGAACTTGACGGGCCTGGTCCCCGACCACGTGGCCGAGGCGCTGGTGCAGAAGTTCCGGACACTCGTACGGGAGTAGGGCGATGGCGTCGGTGGATGAACTGCGTGGCTATCCGGTTGCCGAGCCGGCTCCGGATCTCTATCAGCTCCTCGAGCGCTTGCAAGAGCTCGCCGAGCGTAGTCGGCGGATGCCGTTCAGCAATAGCCTGATGATCGATGAGCACGAGCTCTTGGAGTTGGTCGATAGCTTGCGACAGGCCTTTCCCCGTGAACTCCGCCAAGCGAGACGCGTCTTGCAGGAACGCCAGCAGATCATCGCGGATGCGCAGCTCGAGGCCCAGCGGATCCTGGCTACCGCGCAAGAGCGTGCCCAGTACTTGATGAGTGAGCAAGGGATCATGAACGAGACCCGCGCGCGCTGTGAAGAGATGCTCCGCCAGGCTATGGAACGAAAACAGCGTATCATGAGCGAGACTGACGAGTACGTGCGCCAGATGCTGGAGCGGATCGAAGCGGCGGCCTTGAGCACGCTCCAGCACGTCCAGCGTGTCAAGACCGAACTCAAGCTCTGAGCGTGTCTCTGCCTCGGGGATCACGATCGATCGTCGAGTCATCGAAGGCGGAGGTGAGCGCGACGAGCGTTGAGTTGCGCGCGAGCGAAGCCCGGGAGGATCGTCGGCTTCGCTCGCGCGGTTCGGACGTGCTGAGCGCGGTCTGGCAGCAGAAGGGCAACACTCCTGAGTCCGGGTGTGAGTTTCTCGACCTCCTCGACCGAGCGCGACTCCAGGGACATGGAGCGTGACGGCGTCTGACGCAATCACGGCTCTCCATGACCGTTCGTCCACCGGCTGGGGGCAGGCATCAGCGACCCGGTACGACTCGATGCCACTGGAAGGGCAAGCCCGTCGCCCAGGGAGTGGACGGAGTCCACTGGGAGCAGGCGCCGACTGGAATCGACTTGCGCGTGTGCAACCGGCTGATCGAGGAGGAAGCGCTCCGTCTCTCGGAGCAGCTGCTGGGCGAGCTGGAACAGGGCTTGCGCATTGTGAGCCACCTCTGAGAGTTCGTGGCTGATCTCTTCCATCGCGTTGCTCGCGTGCTCGCTTGCCTGGGCATTCTCTTCCCCGATCGCAGAAAGCTGGGAAGTGGTGGTACTGATGGTTGCCACGGAAGTCGCGAGTTCGGCAGTCCCAGCGCTCGTCTCCTCGACTGTCGATGCGGCTTGCTCGAGTTGTGCACGCAGATATTCGACACTCTTCAGGGCTTGCTCGGCCAGGGTGAGTGCACGCTCGCTCAACGTCGCGAGTTCGCGGGCTGCCTCGGCGGTGGATTCGAAGAGGTCCGAGACCGTGTTGGTTTCGGTAACGACTCCGGTCATCGCCTCGAGGCTTTCGGTCGCTGCCTGCACGGCAGACGCTGCCGAGTTCTGCAACTGGTGGACCAGTTCGGCGATGTGCGTCGTGCTTTCGGCAGCATTGGCGGAGAGCTTCCGGACTTCTTCAGCGACCACGGCGAATCCTCGTCCTGCTTCCCCGGCTCGCGCTGCCTCGATCGCGGCGTTGAGTGCGAGCAGGTTCGTTTGTTCGGTGATGGAGCGAACGATCGTGAGCACCTGATCGATCGATTGTGCATGCTTGACCATCTCGTCCACGCGCTTCTGCGCCTCGGTGCTCTTGGCTTGAGCGCGTGTAATCGCGCTACGTGTACGCTCGACCGCTCGCTGTCCTTGCTGTGCGTGCTGGGCGTGCTCTGTTGCGAGTTGACCGACCGCGCGGGCGGTTTGCGCCGCCTCCTGATTCTGCCGGTTGATCTCGGAAGCCAACTCGAATGCCTGGTGCACGACCCGTGCTTGGTCAGCAGCGGCCTTGGCGAGCGCGTCACTGGTCTGAGCCAGTTCGGTCAAAGACTGACGCAATCCGGTGAGTGCATTGGCTTGATCGGCACTTCCGCGGGCGACGCTTTCAGCAGCGCCGGTCACACTCTGGATGGCGACGGTCGTCTGTTCGACACGCCGATGCACGTCAGCCCCGACATCGTTGATCAGAGCAGCCGCGCCTCTGAGGCTGGTGACCATGTTGCGGAGGCCCTCGACCAGTGTGCGAAAACTCTGTTCCACACTACCCAGAGCGGACTGGAGACGATTGTAGGCTCCGATCAGTGTCGCTACTTCGTCTCGCCCAGTCAGCTCGTGCGGCCGCACTTTGAACGAGACGGTCGCTCGCAGGTCACCGCGGGCGAGCGCACCGAGCGCTCGCTCGAGGGCGGGTATGTCATGGGTCGTGAGTTCGTCGAGAGCCTTGGCCACATGTCCGAGGCGCTTGGTCAAGAGGCGGGCCATGAGCGCGGCCAAGAGGGTGGCCAAAAGTGCGCTGATGAGACTGACAGCGGGGACGAGAACGTTGACTCGAGCGACGACACCCTTGGCAGACTGCTCCGAGTTGTTGACCGAGGCGTACCCGAGTTCGACTGTGCGGTCGATTGCGCTGCGGTGCGCCTCGAAACGGGGTCGAAGCTCGTTCCAGATGAGTTCCTCCGCACGAGCTGTCTCCCCGGCGAGGAGGGCGGGAATCACCTGGCGATCGCGGATGTCGAAGAACTCGCGGGCAGGATCCGCTGCTTGTTCGGTCAAGGACTGGCGGATCTCACCTTCTGGCAGCACGCTTCTCCAATAGGAGAGCCGCTCTTCATAGTCCTGGCGCGTTCTCTGGCTATCGGCCAGGAGGCGCTGGACCGTTTCCTCGTCCGCGCCGTTCTCGATCGCCAACTTGAGCTGGAGGACATTGGCGTAGGCATCGATAATGTAGGCCGGCGGTGGCAAGATATCGGCGATCAATTCCTGATCGCGGGCGATCTGCTGATACAACGGGCCGTTCACCATGACTTGCCGCAGACCATACATGCTGACCGCGCTGGAGAGGATGAACCCGGTAAGGAACACCAGCACCATCAGTCCCATCTGGTAGCCGAGTCGGAACCGTGCGATGAACCCGACCACTCCAATCCTCCCTCGAGATACCGCCAGTCCTTTTCCCCCAGGATCGATAACGGCGAACGCTGCGCTTCTCAGGGGACCAAAAGGTCCTGTTCGCGTCGGTAAGGTATTCCTGGACATTCACTGCGTCTGGAACAGGAAAACCAGGCGATTTGGTCGGAATCTTCGCGGCGACCTCTGACTCGTGGCGCTGCATGCGTTCTGTCCAGCGCCGAGCCGTACCGGAGGCGCATCATGCGTTGTGCTCTGGTTGGTCGTCGCAGCTGCCGAGAACGGGATTTCTGGTCTCAGCGTGTCGACTTGTCGGTCCCCGGTGGTCTCTCCTGTCGGCTTGCGATGAGTCACCGCAAAGAGTCGGAGGTGTTCTCGTTCGGGAATCGGAATGCGTAAACATGAGGACTCGCCACGCTGACTGATCCGAGCTGTCTTTTGGCACTTGACGACACGACGTGCTTCCCGCATACTAGCGGGAGGAACAACGCAAGACCGGTAACGACGACGAACGGAGCGAGTACGTCCGGCACGGGGCGCAGCGAGCCGGTGGGTGGTGCGAGACCGGTGCTCACGGCTGGACGGAATGGATCCGGGAGTCGCGCCCCGAACGCCTCGGGCAAGTAGGCGGCGCCGGAGGCTCCACCGTTATCCGGAGCTCGGTATCGGATCGCACAGCGATCCCGTACCGGTCGAGGTGGGATGCCTTCTCGATGGCATCCAACCAGGGTGGCACCGCGGAGCCTGACCCCTCCGTCCCTGATGGGACGGAGGGTTTTTCTTTGGGAATCCATCCATCGGAGGCGAATCGATGACGAGAACGGATGCAGCTCTTCGCTCGCTAGCTCGCCGCTATCACCCCTCACTCGAAGAGGTGGCAGTCCTCGCGCGCGAAGCGACAGTGATCCCGATTTATCGCGAACTCGACGCTGACTTGGAGACACCTGTGTCGGCGTTCCTCAAGGTGGCCAGCGAGCCCTACGCTTTCCTCCTGGAAAGCGTCGAAGGTGGGGAGCGTCTCGCTCGCTATTCCTTCATCGGGACCGATCCGTTTCTGCTCGTCGAACTCGACCGCGGCTGCGCTCGTCTGCGCCGTACCGGCACCCGAACGGCCTTCGCCGCACCAGCCCTCGCCTCGTTCGGCGGTGCGGACTATTATGAGCCTCCCACGGCGGAGCAGGTGACGACCTTCAGCGATCCGCTCCGCTTCCTCGAGCGCTTGCTCGCACGTTATCGGACAGTCCACCTGCCGGGCATGCCGCGCTTCCTGGGTGGGGCGGTCGGCTACCTCGGTTACGAGGTCATTCGCTATTTCGAGCCGCGCGTTCCCGCAGCACCGCGCGACACGCTCGGAATGCCGGAAGCGGTCTTCCTCCTCGTCGACTCGATGCTCGTCTTCGATCATCTCGAGCATACGATCGCCGTGGTTAGCCACGTGCATGTGGAAGAGGGAATATCGCTCGCCCAAGCATACGCTGACGCGGTCGAACGGATCGAACGGTTGGTCGATCGCTTGCGCCGGCCACCAGTCATCCCGTTCGGTCCCGGGCCGGTTGACCCGGAATCGGTCGAGGCTCGGCTTCGCCCGCACGTCGAGCCCGCTCAGTACGTCGCGATGGTCGAGCGAGCCAAGGAGTACATTGCGGCTGGCGACGTCATCCAGGTGGTCCTTTCCCAGCGCCAGGAACTGGAGACGGGTGCCCATCCGTTCACGATCTACCGAGCGCTCCGGCGGATCAATCCATCTCCATACATGTATTTTCTGCGCCTCGGTGACGATGCGCTGATCGGTGCGTCTCCCGAAATGCTCGTCCGAGTCGATGGTCGCGAGCTTTCCACCCATCCGATCGCCGGGACGCGACGGCGAGGTCGCACACCGGAAGAAGATGCCGCATTAGCGGAAGAGCTCGCTGCCGACGAAAAGGAGCGTGCTGAGCACATCATGCTCGTCGATCTGGCGCGCAACGATATCGGTCGTGTCGCTCAGCCCGGGACAGTGCACGTGCCCCGCCTCATGGTCGTCGAGCGGTACAGTCACGTCATGCACCTCGTCAGCGAGGTAGCTGGCCGGCTCCGCGAGGACCTGAGCGCGCTCGACGCGCTGCGTAGCTGTTTCCCGGCCGGAACGGTCAGCGGTGCGCCGAAGGTTCGCGCCATGGAGATCATCGCTGAACTGGAACCAGAACAACGCGGTCCCTATGCGGGAGCCGTCGGCTACGTCGACTTCAGCGGCAACTTGGATACCGCGATTACGCTCCGAACGATCGTGATGCGAGGCCAACGGGCCTTTCTCCAAGCAGGGGCGGGGATCGTCGCTGATAGCGTGCCGGAATTCGAACACAAGGAATGCCATCACAAGATGCGGGCACTGGTGCGCGCCATCGAGCAGGCCGAACGATTGGAAACCGAACAGCGAGGAGGCCGTGCATGATCCTCGTGATCGATAACTACGACTCGTTTACCTTCAACCTGGTCCAGTATCTGGCTGAGTTGGGTGCCGACCTCGTAGTGTTCCGCAACGATGCAGTGACTGTCGAGGAGATCGAGGATCTCGCGCCTGCTGGCATCGTCGTCTCGCCGGGGCCCTGCACACCGCGTGAGGCGGGGATCTCGGTACCGGTCATCCAGCGTTTTCGCGGTCGCGTGCCGATCCTCGGTGTCTGCCTCGGACACCAGGCGATCGGGGCAGCCTACGGAGCGCGCATCGTGCGGGCTCCCCGACTCATGCACGGCAAGACGAGCTGGATCACGCATGACGGGCAGGGAGTGTTCGCTGGCTTGCCGAACCCGTTCCTGGCTACCCGCTATCACTCGCTCATGGTGGAGGAGGAAAGCTTGCCGGAGGACCTCGTGGTCACAGCCCGGAGCGAGGATGGCGTGATCATGGGAGTACGCGATCGGACAGGGCTCGTCGAGGGAGTGCAGTTCCACCCGGAATCGATTCTCACGGCGGTCGGTAAAGAACTGCTCCGCAACTTTCTGCACCAGGTCGACACGCACCAGCGCGAGCTCGTCTCTTCGAAAGGGGGTACCGCATGATCGGATCGGTGCTGCAGAAGGTCATTGCAGGCCAGATCCTGGACATCGACGAGGCGATGGAGGCGATGAGCGCCATCATGACGGGGGAGGCTACCCCAGCACAGATCGCGGCGCTGGTGACCGCACTCCGCATGCGTGGCGAGCGTGAAACCGAGATCGCTGGCTTCGTCAAAGGGCTGCGAGCCCACATGATCCCGGTGGAACTCCAGCTTGCGCAGCCGGTCATCGATGTCGTGGGGACCGGTGGTGACGGGAACCGGACCTTCAACATCTCCACGGCGACTGCTTTCGTCGTTGCTGGTGCGGGGGTTCCGGTCGCCAAGCATGGCAACCGGGCGATGTCCAGCCGAGCCGGATCGGCTGATGTCCTGGAGGCACTGGGCGTCCGGATCGACCTGAACCCGAGCGCGGTGGCACGCTGTGTCGAGGAGGCAGGGATCGGCTTCATGTTCGCCCAGCGTTTCCATCCCGCGCTGCGGCATGCGGCGCCGGTGCGGCGAGAACTCGGCTTTCGAACGGTCTTCAACGTGCTCGGCCCTCTCGCGAATCCAGCCCGCGTGCGCTACCAGCTTCTCGGAGTCGCGATGCCTGAACTCGTGGAGACGGTGGCGCGGGTTCTCGCCCTGCTGGATGTCGAGCATGCGCTGGTCGTCCACTCGGCGGATGGTTTGGACGAGATCAGCCTCGGCGCGCCGACGACGGTGTACGAGGTCCGGCGCAACGGGACAGTCGAGGTCCGACGTTGGACGCTCGAGCCAGAGTCGCTCGGGCTCGAGCGGGTTCCCAGCGATGCGCTGCGTGGCGGCACTGCCGAAGAGAATGCGCGCATCGTTCGTGCTGTCCTGGAGGGAGCGCGCGGCCCAGCACGCGATGTGGTGTTGCTCAACGCGGCTGCCGCGCTCGTTGCGGCGGATGCGGCGCAGTCGCTCGCCGAGGGATTGGAATTGGCTCGTCACTCGATCGACAGTGGTGCCGCGCTGGACCGCCTGGAGCGGCTGAAGGTGCTCTCCAACGCGCTGGCTGAGGCGGAGGTGCCCTCGTGACACGAACGGGAACCGTCCTCGACCGCATCGTCGAGCGAACGAGTGCGGACCTGGCTGAGCGTCGCCGCCGGGTACCAGAGGGTGCACTCCGGGCACAGGCCCACGAGCAAGCGCCGCCGGTCCCGTTGGTACCGGCCTTGCGCGCTGATCGAGTCAGCGTCATCGCCGAAGTCAAGCGCGGCTCCCCCTCGCGTGGCCTCTTCGCTCCTGAGGCTGATGCTGCTGCAGTCGCGATGGACTATCTCGCGGGTGGGGCCGCTGCTCTCTCGGTGCTGACTGACGAACCCTTTTTCCACGGGAGTCTCGAGGATCTCGCAGTGGTTGCACGGCTGGCGCATGCCAGCCCGGGACCCGTACCGGTTCTGCGCAAGGATTTCCTGCTCGATCCCTATCAGATCGTGGAGGCGCGGGCCCATGGTGCAGACGCCGTCCTCCTGATCGTGGCAGTGCTCGATCGCTGGCAGCTCGCCGAGCTCCTCGGCGTCACCTGGGAATTGGGCATGGAGGCACTCGTCGAAGTGCATGACGAGTCGGAGTTGGCGACCGCAGTGGAAGCCGGTGCCCGGGTCATCGGGATCAACAACCGCGATCTCCGGACCTTCACGGTCGACCTGACGGTCAGCGAGCGGCTGGCGCCGCTCGTTCCGGCCGATTGGGTCGTGGTCGCCGAGAGTGGCATCCATTCAGTCGCTGATGTCGAACGGCTGGCGCGGGCTGGTATCGATGCGATTCTGGTCGGTGAGGCGTTGATGACGGCGCCGGATCGTCGTGCGATCGTGCAGGCACTGGGGAGCGTGGAGGTGGTCCGATGCCGGGGCTCGTGAAACTCTGCGGTATGCGAACGCCGGAGGACGCACGAGCAGCGATCGAGGCCGGCGCGGATCTCATCGGATTGGTCTTCGCGCCGAGCCGGCGTCGGGTTTCGCTCGAAGAGGCTCGCGCCATCTGCCGAACGGTACGGGAGTCGCGGAATCCGCCGCGCATCGTTGGACTCTTCGTCGATGCTCCCGTCGACGAGATCGCGATGATCGCGAGCGCGCTCGAGCTCGATCTCGTCCAGCTCCACGGGAACGAGCCGCCAGAGGTTCTCGCCCGGCTCGGTTGGCCAGCCCTGAAAGCGATGCGGCTGCGGCCAGGCGAAAGCCTGGAGGCAGCCTGCGACCGCATCGCGCCGTACTTCAGTCGAGAACGGAAGCTGCTCGCGATCCTGCTCGATGCCTATCATCCGTCCCTCTTGGGTGGGACCGGCCAGATCGTCGACTGGACGCTGGCAGCCGAACTCGCTGCGCGCTTTCCGATCATCTTGGCTGGCGGATTGCGCCCAGAGACGGTAGCGGAAGCGATCGCGCTCGTCCGGCCGCTGGGTGTGGATGTTTCCAGCGGGATCGAGCGCGACGGGCACAAGGACCCTCAGCTGATGCAGGCGTTCGTCGCGGCAGCGCGCCGCGCGTTCCTGACCCTCGATCGACCGGCGGAGATACGGATCGGAGGAAAGCGATGACGACCAGAACCCAGCCAGTACGACAGCTTCCCGACGAGCGTGGGCGCTTTGGGGAATTCGGGGGCATGTATGCGCCAGTGACGCTCCTGCCAGCGATCGAGGAACTGATCGCGGCGTACGAGGATGCCCGCCGTGATCCTGCTTTCCAGGCCGAGTTCGAGCGATTGTTGCGCGACTTCGTCGGCCGCCCCACGCCACTCTATTACGCTGCGAGTCTGACCGAGACGGTGGGAGGTGCCCGCATCTTCCTCAAGCGGGAAGACCTCGCGCACACCGGCGCACACAAGATCAACAACGCGGTCGGCCAGGGTCTCCTGGCCAAGCGCATGGGGAAGCCGCGCGTGATTGCCGAGACCGGTGCTGGGCAGCATGGAGTTGCGACCGCGACCGTCTGTGCCATGCTCGGTCTCGAGTGCGTCGTATACATGGGCGAACTCGACGTGCAGCGTCAGTCGCTCAACGTCTTCCGCATGAAGCTGCTGGGGGCAGAAGTCCGACCGGTCAGTTCGGGAAGCCGCACGCTCAAGGACGCGATGAACGAGGCGATCCGCGACTGGGTCACCAACGTGCGGACCACCTATTATCTCGTGGGGTCGGTCGCTGGGATGCACCCGTACCCGATGATCGTGCGCGATTTCCAGTCGGTGATCGGGAAAGAAACGCGCGAGCAGGTTTTGGCCGCAGTGGGACGCTTGCCTGACGCGGTCGTTGCCTGCGTCGGTGGGGGGTCGAACGCGATCGGTATCTTTTCAGCCTTCCTGGAAGACGAGTCGGTCGAACTGCATGGTGCCGAAGCTGCTGGAGAAGGGATCGAGACCGGACGGCATGCGGCCAGCTTGACGGCTGGTCGTGTCGGCGTGCTGCATGGCTCGCGGTCGTTCGTGTTGCAGGACGAGGATGGGCAGATCGTCGAAGCGCACAGTATCGCGGCTGGCCTCGACTATCCGGGGGTGGGGCCGGAGCATGCCTATCTCAAGGTGACGGGTCGCGCGCAGTACCACGCGATCACCGATGCGGAGGCTCTCGCGGCGTTCCAGCTGCTCTGCCGGACAGAGGGAATCATCCCGGCCTTGGAATCGGCTCATGCGATCGCTCTGGCGGTGCGGTTGGCCAAGGAGCGGCCACACGACCAGGTCATCGTGGTCAATCTCTCCGGACGAGGCGATAAGGATATGCAGACGGTCGCGAGTGCGCTGGGGGTGACACTGTGATGCGACGGACAAGCCGGATCGCTGACGCCTTCGCGGCGTTGCGTGCACGAGGGCAACTGGGGATCATCCCCTATCTCACGATCGGCTATCCGCAGCGGGAGAGTACGCTGGAACTGGTTCCTGCTCTGGTGCGTGGCGGAGCGTGCGCAGTGGAACTGGGGATTCCCTTTTCCGATCCGCTGGCGGACGGTGTGACGATCCAGCGGGCGAGCCATGTCGCGCTGGCCAATGGGGTGACGGTGCGCTTCTGCCTGGAGACGGCAGCGCGGCTGCGTGAGCAGGGTGTTGACGTTCCGCTCGTCTTCATGGGATACTTCAATCCACTGCTCCAGTATGGTCTGGAGCGGTTTGTTCATGCGTGTGTCGAGGTCGGCGTCGACGGCGTGATCGTGCCGGATCTTCCACCGAACGAAAGCAACGAACTCCACGCCCTCTGTCGGGCGGCCGGGCGCGACCTGATCTTTATGGTGGCGCCGACGAGCACCGATCGACATCTGTGCGAGGTGGCCGCTCGTGCGAGTGGCTTCGTCTACTGCGTCTCGCTGACCGGCGTGACCGGAGCGCGTGAGCGTCTGCCGGACGATCTGTCAGCCTTCCTGCAGCGCGTGCGAGCAGTGACCGCTCTCCCGCTCGCGCTCGGTTTCGGTATCTCGCGACCGGAGCACGTGAGTCAGGCACGGGGGCTGGTCGATGCGGTCGTCGTCGGGAGTGCGCTGCTCGATCGCCTGGCTGGAGAGCCACCGGAGGGACAGGCTGCCGCGGCGGAGTCGTTCATCGCTTGGTTGCGGCAAGGAGCGGATGCGGTCGCACCAGTCGGGGAGGGGTCGTAAGCGACGATGGTCCAGTGTCGCGGGATCCGGGGGGCGACGACGGTCGAGGCCAACACCGCGGAAGCGATCGTCCAAGCGACCCGCGAGCTCTTGCTCGCGCTCGTCGAGGCCAATGGAGTGGAGCCGGACCAGATCGCGAGCATCATCTTCACGACGACGCGCGACCTCACCGCAACCTTTCCAGCCGTCGCCGCACGCGAACTCGGCTGGATCCATGTTCCGTTGCTCTGCGCCCACGAAATGGACGTTCCCGGTGCGCCGATGGGGGTGGTGCGGGTGTTGATGCATGTCAATACCGAGAAGTCGCCGCGCGAAATCCGGCATGTCTATCTGCGTGGCGCCCGTGTCTTGCGTCCCGAGTTCGGACAAGACCTGACTGTGCTGACCGAAGATCGCCGAGGAATGGGAGGGGCTGAGCAATGATCGTCGTCATGCAGCCAGGTGCGACCCAGGAGCAGATCCAGGCAGTGATCGATCGGGTCGCCGAGTTCGGTTTCCAAACCAAGCTCGCTCCCGGTGCCGAGCGGATGGTGATCGGGGTCGTCGGATCACCGTTGCCGGATACGCTCAAGGAGGCCCTCGAGCGCTTGCCGGGAGTCGAGGAGGTGATCCGTGTCAGCAAGCGCTACAAGCTGGTCAGTCGCGAGTTCTACCCACTGGACACCGTGATCCAGGTGCGCGACGTGACGATCGGCGGAAACGAGGTCGTGGTCATCGCTGGCCCCTGCTCGGTGGAAAATGAGCGACAGATCCTCGAGACGGCTCGAGCAGTCAAGGCGGCGGGCGCCAGCATGCTGCGCGGCGGTGCCTTCAAGCCGCGCACCTCCCCCTACGAGTTCCGCGGGTTAGGTGAGCAAGGACTCAAACTGCTGGCCAAGGCGCGCGAAGAAACTGGGCTCCCGATCGTCACCGAGGTACTCAGTGCCCAGCATGTGGATCTCGTGGCCGAGTACGCCGACGTGCTGCAGATCGGTGCCCGCAACTGCCAGAACTATCTCTTGCTGGAGGCGGTGGGACGAGCCAAGAAGCCGGTTCTCCTCAAGCGCGGAATGGCGGTGCAGATCGAGGAATGGCTCTTGGCTGCTGAATACATCGTCGCGCAGGGGAACGAGCAGGTGCTCCTGTGTGAGCGCGGTATCCGCACCTTCGAGACCTTCACGCGCAACACGCTGGACTTGAACGCGGTTCCAGCAGTGAAGCACCTCAGTCATTTGCCGATCATCGTCGATCCGAGCCACGGCACTGGTCGTTGGTTCATGGTTCCCGCCATGATGTTGGCTGCTGTCGCTGCTGGGGCTGACGGCTTGATCGTCGAGGTGCATCCGAATCCGGACCATGCGCTCTCCGATGGCGCCCAGTCGCTCACTCCGGAGAACTTCGCTGCGGTGATGCCCAAGCTGGCCGCCGTCGCCCGGGCGGTCGGCCGTTCCCTCCGCGGCGTGGCGACTGCCGAGCCCAGTCTCTCGCCGGCCGATTAGGAGGGTGCATGAGCGACGACGCACTCGCTCGGCTCCTGGGTGCCATTCGCTTCGGCGCGGATGGGCTGGTTCCGCTGATCGTGCAGGATGCCACGACCGGTCAGGTCCGCATGGTCGGCTACGTGAATGCCGATGCGGTGCGACGGACAGTCGAGACAGGGCGAGTGCACTTTTGGAGTCGGAGTCGTCAGCGGCTCTGGATGAAGGGCGAGACGTCGGGGCACGTCCTGGAGTTGGTCGAGCTGCGCACCGATTGCGATGGGGACGCCCTTCTCGCGCGGGTCCACCCGCATGGCCCGACGTGCCATACAGGTCGTCCGAGCTGTTTCGATACGGAACCGCTCGTGGGCACGTCCCAGGATCCAGTGAACGCCACGATCCTCGACGAGCTCGCCAGCATCATCGCGGCACGAGCAGTCGAACCACAGCCGGGGTCCTATACCAGCGCCTTGCTCCAGGCCGGAGTCGATCGCATCGCGCGGAAGATCGGCGAGGAAGCGGCTGAGGTGATCGTCGCCGCCAAGAACGGCGAGCCCGAGGCGATCGCCCAGGAAGCAGCCGATCTCCTCTACCATCTCTTAGTCTTGTTGCAGGCGAGTGGTGTTCCTGCTGGAGAGGTCTGGCGGGTCCTGCAGGCGCGCCGAGGCCGTCACTCCTCGTCATAGTAACGCGGCGGGCGAACGACCAGGCGTTGCTGCTCGAGGTCGACCGCGAGGATGACCGAGCGGATGGCGGGAAGGAGGAGTTCGCTTCCATCCGGTCGCTGAACGACATAGACGTCGTTCGCGCCGGTCTCCAAGATCTCGATCACGCGTCCGAGCACGTTTCCTGCTTCGTCCACCACCTGCAACCCGAGGATCTCGAACTGGTAGTACTCGTCCTCACCCAGAGGGGCCGCTTGGCTGCGGTCGATCCGGACAACGACGCCGCGCATGGCCTCCGCTTCGTTGCGCGTCGTGATACCTTCCAGCTGGAGGAAAGCGAGATCACCCTGCACCCGAGCGCGGAGCAGCCGACGCGGTGTCGGCTCCTCGCCCAGATAGACGTATTCGAGATGCGGAATGCGCTCAGGGAAATGGGTCCAGATCTTCAGTTTCAAGGTGCCGCGCACCCCATGCGCACCGACGATCCGACCGATCGACAGTCGCTCGGGAGACGCTGGACGCTCAGCTGGTGGCTGTCGGTTGGGCGTCGATCTGGTCATCGATGGTGAGGCTGGCGTGGACACCTTGCCGCACGGCGGCGATGCCGAGCATCGTGCGGATCGCGCGGGCGATCTTTCCTTCCCGACCGATCACCTTGCCCAGTTGGTCGTGTGGCACTGAGAGACGGAGAATGACCGCGCGGCCGCGACGCCGGGCGCGCACCTGGATGGCGTCCGGATCATCGACCAACTGGCCCGCGATATAGCGGACGAGCGTCGCGAGCCGGTTCATCGCCAGGTCCGGGTCGATCGGTGGACGCTCGCGGCGCGGCGGACGTTGGGGTGGTCGTTGGCCGTCGCGGCGCTGCACGATTCACGCTCCTCATGCCTCGGGCTGCGCGGTTTCGGCAGTTTCGCGCTTGGCCTCGTTCTGCTGACGCGGTGGAAGGACGCCGGCACTAACCAAGAGAGCACGGACCGTATCCGTCGGCTGTGCCCCATGCTCGAGCCACCACCGCGCTCGCTCGACATTCACTTCGAGCGTATACGGATCGGTGCGGGGGTTGTAATACCCGATAACCTCGATGAACCGGCCATCGCGGGGCCAACGTGCCTCGGCCGCGACGATCCGGTAGTGCGGCTGCCTCTTCTTCCCCATGCGGCGTAGGCGCAGCTTGATCATCTTCTGCTCGCTCCACCCTCCGGCTTGTCCGACAGTCCATCGATAGCAACAGCAGGCGATCGGTGCAGACCACCGACCGGCACCAGGCAACTGTAGCAGGCAATGTGGGAAGGCGTCAATCGCTCGAGCCCTGTTGCGCGGTAGTCCTGTCCTGATACCCGGGCAGCGTGCAGACCGAGCACTCGAGAGCGCCTGTCGCGAAGCGTTGCTGCAGAGCGGCGCTGCTCCAACGTGTTGGACGCTCAGGAGTGCAACGAGAGCGAGACACGAGATACCCGCTCTGACTCCGCAACGCTGGTCTCAGTAGAGAGATCGGATGACCGGTGAACGCTGTGGGTTTACGCGAACCAGTCGCTCCCAACCATCCCGCGCCGCGCCGGTCGGCTGGATCGAAGCACAGCGCGCGACCGATTCCAGGCTGACATCTCTGGTAGACCGCCACGGCGGGCGTTTTTCTCTCGTCTTTGCCCGGTTTTAGATCCGGACTGCAGTACCCGAGACGGTGACCATGAGCATGTTGCTCCCGCCCATGTCGATCGTCTCGTAGTCGATATCGACTCCGATCACTGCGTTGGCACCGAGCTGGCGGGCTGCCTCGGCCATCTCCTGGAAGGCGATCTCGCGCGCCTTGCGCAGCTCCTTCTCGTAGGCTCCGGAGCGACCACCGACGATATCGCGGATACTGGCGAAGATGTCGCGAAAGATGTTCGCTCCCAGGATAGCTTCCCCCGTCACCACGCCCAGATACTCTTTGACCGGTCGTCCCTCGATCGCCGTCGTGGTGGTGATGAGCAGATCGGATGCCATACTGCTCTCCCCCTTCGCGGCCGAACTGTTCATCGGCAACATACTACCACACCGATTGTCTCGGAAATCGCCGGCGGCGCAGGCGTCACGGGACGCGCTCATGAGCGCGTGCCTGCTCCGTGACGTGGGCTCACTCTCTTCCTGCCGTGCGAACTCATCGATGCCAGCCGTGCACCGTCGCACCGCAGAACGATCGCCGACCCGGTTCGTGTGGCGAGTCCTCGTCGATCCTCTTACCGAGCGACGCGGGTCGTCATCTGCACAGGCCGTGAGAGCAGCGAACACGGGGGGCGCGATCAGCGATGCACGCCTCCCCTGCCATCCGGCGACGATTCGCTCGACAGCGCACGGCGAGCGAGAACGCTCTCAGTCGTCAGCTGCCACCTCGTCAAGATACCGGAAGCCCCAATCCTGATAGGGGCGATCGACTGCTAACGCGCGCTCGAGCATGCGCTCGACGCGGATCGCGTGTTCGCGTGTCCGTTCATCTGGTGCGCGCTCCGGATCGTAGAGCTTGGACATCTGCTTCCAGATGATGCGCCGCTGGATCTCGCTGGTTCCTTCCACGATGCGGAGACTCCGATAGTTGCGGTAGATGCGCTCGAGCGGGTAATCCCGGCAATAGCCGCGCGCACCGAAGAGTTGCACTGCCGTATCGACGACGTGCTGGCACGCTTCCGTGGAGTAGAGCTTGGCCATCGCTGCTTCCTTGGCGGCGAACTCGCCGCGATCGATCTTGCGCGCTGCCTCGTACATGGCCAGGCGAGAGAGCCAGATCGTCGTCGCAGCTTCCGCGAGCTGCCATTGGATGCCCTGAAAGTGAGCCAGCCGCTGACCGAAGGCCTGCCGCCGCTTCACATAGGCCATAGCGAGTTCCCAGGCGCGCTCGGCATAGCCGATCGCGAGCGAGCAGCACTTGACGCGCCCTTCGTCGAGCGTGCGCATGAGCAGCCGGAAGCCCCAACCGAGTTCACCCAACAGGTTTTCTGCTGGAACCTTGCAATCTTCGAAGACGAGGACGCTCTCGTCGATGCCAGCGTTGCCCATCATCTTCTGTCGACGCGCGACCCGCATTCCGGGCGTCCCTTTGGGAACGAGAAACACGCTGATCCCGCCGTGAGCACCCTTGCCGGGATCGGTCGCCGCGGCGACTGTGAAGACATCGCCCCGCTCTGCCCAGGTGATCCAGTACTTGACGCCGTTGAGTACCCAGTAGCCGTCACGCCACTCGGCGCGGGTGGAGATGCCCTGGCCGTCCGACCCGACCTGCGGCTCGCTCATGGCGAAAACGCCGATGATCTCCCCACGTGCAAGGCGGGGCAAGTACTCGCGCTTCAGCTCTTCGCTTCCACCATGCAGGATGGCCAGGCTGCCGATGCCGTTGTTGAGGTCCACCACGTAGCCGATAGCCAGAGGGGCCTTGTGGATTTGCTCCAGGACCATGCACGTTTCGAGCAGGTTGAAGCCGAGACCCCCGTACTCTTTGGGAATCGTCATGCCGAAGTAGCCACGCTTGGCCACATCGGCGATGACCTCCGGGGGAAGGTAGTCTGTCCGCTCGATCTCGTCTTCGAGCGGCATCAGCTCCTCATAGACGTAGCGCTTGGTCTCCTCGACGAACTCGAGAACCTCTGGCCGGACGCCATCCATCACCCATCCCTCCTTTCCGGAGCACGCAGAACGATCAGACTGTCGACTGCCCACGCACCTCGTCCTTCCTCGAGCACGATGAGCGGATTCACTTCCGCGACCTCGATCAGGTCAGCCGCTGCCACGGCGAACCAGCTGAAACGAGCGATGGCCTCGGCCGCCGCACGGCGGTCGCGTGGAGCCAGCCGTCGATGACCAGCCAGCAGGGCTGCGCCCCGCAGTTCGCTGAGCATCCGATCCGCCTCCTCTGGACTGACCGGGGCCTTGCGATAGACGACATCTCGCCAGATCTCCACGAACTCACCGCCGAGACCGACACTCACCACCATGCCGAACGTCGAATCGCGGAGGCATCCGAGGAGAAGCTCCAGCCCGTGCGGAATTTGTCGTTGAACCAGATAGCCGGTGACCTCCAGCGATGGTGTGGCCGCGAGGGTCTCGACCATCCCCTGCCATGCCTCGATCAGCGCCTGGCGATCACTGATACCGAGCCGGACCGCTCCGAGGTCGCTCTTGTGGAGCAAGTTCGGTCCCTGTGCCTTGAGCACGACCGGAAACCCGATCTCGTCGGCTGCCGCGAGTGCTTCCTCCAGGCAGGTCACCCAGCGTTCGCTCGGGATAGGCAAGCCGATACGTGCGAGGATCTGCTTCGCTTCGTACTCGGTCAGCGTCACCGGTTGATCGTGTGCTGACCGCGTGGCACGCTGGTGCCAGCGCTCGATCTCCTGGCGAATCTCCCCGAGGGAGGACGGTGAAGCGAGCGAGTCCGGTGCGCTGGCTCGCCACTGGCTGTAGCGCGCTGCATGAGCGATCGCGCGGTACCCGTATTCGGTTCCTTGCAAAACGGGAACCCCGGCCGCGCGGAGGCGCTGCACTTCCGTGCAATCGAGCCCCGTTGCCTGATTGGTGACCACAGCGAGTGGCTTCGCGGTGCGCTCGCGCAAAGCGAGCATCGCCTCGGCATACAGGTGCGCTTCCTCGGTTTCCCGCACCATGTCGGTTCCCAAGACAATGGTCTCGATGTTCGGGTCTTCGGCGAAGGCGGCCAACGTGGCCGGGTAGACTTCGTCGAAGTTGCCGGAACCCCAGGCGTCCAGCGGATTCTCGAGCTTGACGTACGGAGCCAGAACCGTCCGCAGTCGTTCGGCAGTTTTGGGTGACAAGGGTGGGAACTCGAGGCCGATCCGCTCTCCCCAGTCCGCGATGAGCGCTTTCTCTCCTCCGCTATCGGTCACCACGCCGACGCGGAAGCTCCGTGGCCAGCGCCCAGCGAGCAGAAATTCAGCCGTGTCGTACAGCTCGTCGAGCGTCTCGACCAGGATCACGCCGTATTGGCGCATGATATCGCGGAAGATCGCGTCCGAGCCAGCGATCGCGCCGGTGTGCGCCAGAACCGTCGCGCGGGCCAATTCCGAGCGACCGACCTTGAGCAGGACGATCGGGACAGAACGCGCATGAGCGGCCTGGATCACGTCCAGGAACCGCTCGCCATCGCGCACGACTTCGAGGAAGCCGACGAGAAGACGCACGTGGGGGTCGGACAAGGCGGCCGCGAAGTAATCGGCCGCAGTCAGGACGGCTTCGTTCCCGCTCGAGACCAGGTAGCGAAAGCGGAGTGACCGCGTGTTGTGGGCCAATGACCAAAAGACGGAACCGCTCTGCACGACCGCAGCGACCGGACCGGTCGCCAGGTCACCTGGCAGGTGATAGCCGGTCAAGGTTGCTCGTGCGTCCGGAGTGACCAACCCGAGACAATTGGGACCACAGACGGCGATGCCGCGGTCGCGGGCGATGGCGGTGATTTCCTGCTGAATCGCCAAGCCTGAGGGACCCGCCTCGGCGAAACCGGAGCCGAGTAGAACCGCAGCCCGCACTCCTCGCTCAGCGAGTGCGCGAAACGCCTGCAGGGTATTTTCCGGTGAGAGGGCGATCACTGCGCAGTCAGGCGTTTCGGGAAGGTCCTCGACTGTGCGGAAGCAGGGGAACCCCTCGACCGGCTCACCACTGGGATGCAGTGCCCACACTGGACCGCGAAAGCCGAAGGTTCGCAAATTGGAGAGGACAGTCCGGGCCATGCGCCGCCGCGGGCTCGCGCCGACGACGACGATACTGCGCGGTCGCAACAGCGGAGCCAGCAGCTCCGATTGCACTGTTCTCTGCTCGTGCATCATGCACCCTCGAACGCCTCGATCTTTTCCCGGACGAAATCTGGCAATGGGCAGGATCGTCGAGACCGGCTGTCGTAGCAAACGAGCACGAGACGACCGTGAGCATGGACGCGCTCGCGCGCTGCGTCGACGACTGCAAAGTGCACCTCGAAACTGGATCGCCCACACTTCGGGATGCGGATCCCGATCGAAACCAGGTCATCGAAGGCGACCGGCGCCCGATAGTCGATCTCGGCATGCGCGAACGCCCAGTCGAACGATCCTTCGTGGATCGTCTTGCCGATCGGGACACCGATTTGCCGAAAGTACTCCATGATCGCCTGCTCGACGTACTCGAAATAGACACTGAAGTAGACGATCCCTTGCATGTCGCAGTCACGGTAGCGCACTCGCCAGGGGTACCAGAAGCGGAACGATTCGAGTTCGGCCTGCATCATCATTTTCCCGTCAGACGCTCGAGCAGCTGATCCTGACCATGTTCGCGTGAACGGATGATCGGGAGCGCGTCACTTCCTTTGACTGGCCGTTACTGGCGTCGTGTTGGCGATCCGATCGATTCGGTGGAACGAAGCTGCTGCTCGAGTAAAGCATAGCGAAACGGTGCTCCCGCTCAATTCGCGCCGCGTATGGTGACAGGAGGGATGCATGTGTCAGGCGTATGAAACCGATCGGCTCTCGAACTCGGCCCATCTCACCAGTAGCGGAAGGCATCTCTCCTCCCTCGTTGTACCCGAGGAAACGCGGTGTATCGACCCCGTAGGTGGATCCGTTCCAGCCAGCGGTACGCCGGACACCGAAGCCAGGTGGTGTCCGGCGTACCTGCAGCGCTGGACGATGGTGCTAGCGAGCGATCCAGCTATTGAAGCGCTCGACGACCTCGTCGAGGTGATCGGCCCACCACTGATAGTCCGGATAGACCTGGAGCGCCTTGTTCTGTGGCGCACTCGGCAACACGGCCACGCGTTCTGCGGGCAAGGCTTCGAACGCCCGCTTGTTGGCTGGGCCGTCAGGATAGGCCAGCGCGAAGGCCCGCTGTACCTCCGGACGCAAGGCGAAGTTGATGAAGTCGTGGGCGACATCCACGTTCTTGGAGCCGCGCGGGATGACCAGCGAGTCGCTCGAGAGCCGTCCCTGGTTCCACGTGTAACCGAGGACCGTGGAACCTTGCTCGATCAAGAACTGGATGCGGGCGATCCAGGCATCGGTGAGATAGACCTCGCCATCGGTGAGGAGTTGAGCCGGTTGGGCACCCGCCTCCCACCAGACAGTCACGTGTGGCTTGAGGCGGTCGAGTGCACGGAAGGCACGGTCGACATCCGGCGGGTAGAGTTGGTCGATCGGTACTCCGTCGGCCAGGAGGGCTGCCTCGAGCGGTCCCCACTGGATGTACTTCTGGAATGCACGCGGCCCAGGGAAACCTTGCACATCCCAGAAATCGGCCCAGCTCTGGGGCGGCTTGTCCGGGAACTTGTCCTTCCGGTAGGCGAGACACGTCGAGTAATAGAAGTAACCGACGCCGTGTTCGAGCACGAGTTCCGGAAAGATATCGGTCGTATCGATCTTGCTGTAGTCGAGTGGCTCCAGCAGGTTGAGGCGACCCATCGGGATGACCGATTCGGTCCCGACATCGACCACGTCCCACTCGACAGTGCCGGACTCGACCATGGTTCGCAGCTTGGCCTCGTCGGTCGTATCTTCGACGATCTGACAGCCGGTGAGACGCGAGAAGGGCTGGTAGATCGTCTTGCGCAGGGCATCCTGCAGAGCGCCGCCCCAGGAGGTGACGACGATACTGCGGCCCTTCCAGCGGTTGGGATCGTCATAGCCAGGAACCGCGAATTCACCCGCCGGCGCCTGGGCAGCAGGCGTCGGTGTCGCGGCTGGGGCCGGAGTCGGTGTCGGAGTGGCCGCCTGCCGGCAGGCAGCGAGCGTGCCGGCTGCCAGGAGGCCACCGAGTAGCTCGCGGCGGCGGAGGCGCTGCTGGCGCGCCAGGAACTGGAGCAGGGCATGGATCCGATCAGCCATGGTACACCTCCTCCTCGTCTGAGCCATGCACAGTGCTCTCAACGGGTCGGGAAAGGAAGCGCGATGGCATCGCGCACTTTGCCAGGTTCCTGGAAGCGGCTGAGCCGGATTTCCTCGTCGGGAAGGTCGCTCACGCGCTCGTCCAGGATCAGTTCGGCCATCTTCATACCGAGCGCTGGTCCCCACATCATGCCGTGTCCACCCGCGGCCAACACGTAGAAGCCGAAGCGTGGCTCATCGATGATAGGAAGATGGTCCGGCGTGTAATCGATCGAACCGGTCCAGGCGCGCCCGATCGGCAAGCCACGGAGTGCCGGTATCGTCGCTTCCCAGTCGGGCTTGAGTCGCTCGAAATAGTCCCAGTCGAATTCCAGGAGGAAGCGATCGGTCGGGTCCGGCTGTTCCGCCGGGTTGCTCATCCCCAAGAGGACGCCGTGCTCGTCGGGACGCAGGTAATATCCCTTGGCGAGCACGAAGAGCATGGGGAAGTTCGCCGGCAGGTCGGCAGGCCTCGTCGGGAAACTCACGATCTGATGTCGAGCTGCCGAAACTGGCACGTCGATGCCGACCAGTTCGCCGATCCGGCGGGCACCGCGTGGACCGGCGGCATCGACGACGCGCTCGGCCTCGAAGGTGCCCCGCGTTGTCCTCACGCGGTAGCCGCTGGCCAGCGGCTCGATCTCCTGGACCTCGCACTCCTCGAAGAGCGCGACGCCGGCGCGGAGAACGGCGTGCGTAATGTTGCGTGCCACGATGTGCGGGTAGACGAAGCCGTCGTTCGGTGTGTACGTCGCGCCCAGATAGCGGCTCCAGTCGACGAAGGGAAGGCGCTGAGCGAGCTCGCTCGGCTCGAGCCAGGTATTTTCGACCCCGCAGCGCTGGCGCAAGGTCACGAGTTCCTGAAAGGCTGCTCGTTCTTCCGGTGTCGAGGCGAGCACGTAGTAGCCGACTTCCACGAAGCCGCTTCCGAGTCCCAATTCGCGGCCCAATTCCTGATAGAGCTCGCGCGACCATTTCCCGAGTTTCACGGCGGTTTCTGAACCGCCCTGCTGGCGCACGATCCCAGCCGAGCGCGTGGTGGCACCGAACCCGGCCCAGTAGCGCTCGCAAACGGCGATTCGATGCAGACCGCGCTTCGCGAGAAAATACGCTGTCCACAGTCCGAGGTTTCCACCACCGATGATCAGCACATCGTAGGACGGCATTGCCCGTCGCTCCTTTCACCGCTTTCCTCTCGCTCGACTGCCTGCCTCAGGTCGATGAGTCAGTCGCGTCGTCGCCGAGTTGCGTGAGTACCCAATCGTTGAAACGGCGGATATGCGCTTCGATCGGTGCGAAGACGCCCCCTTCCGCATAGACCCGCGAGCCGACGCCCAGCTGGCACCGCTCGCACATCGCCCAGTCCTGCCGGTTGACGAGATCCCAGAGCTCGACCGCATCGCTGGGATCGAAATCCGGAATGGCCACGAGAGCCGGATCGAACAGCCAGTCGCAGTGCACCAATGTGCGTCCGACGTCGAGCGGCTCCAAGCGATGAATGAGGACGTAGTCCGGATGCAAGTTGACGAAGATGTTGGGTACCAGGACCATGCCATAGTAGGTGCGATCGTCCTCGGGGCGCAGGCCAGGCAAGAGCGGGCGCGTGCGCTTGCCAGTCAGTGTCAGTGTCTCGACCCCCTCAGCGAAGGTGGCCCCGACCCCTTCCTGGTAGGCGTAACCGGCGCGGAAGCTCGGGACGAGCCGACTCAGCTCCGGGTGGACGACGGCACAGTGGTAACATTCCATGAAGTTCTCGACGATGAGCTTCCAGTTGGCTTGCACATCGTAGGTCAGCGTTGCCCCGATGCGGAGCTGGCCGACCCCATACCGATCGAAGATCGCGCGATCTCCCAGTCGCTCGATGATCCGAGGCACGATTTGCGACTCGACCGGCGGAGGGTCGTTCGAGAGGCTGACCCAGATCATCCCTTCCCAGACTGCGAGCGGTACGGGCACGAGCCCATATCGCTCCGGGGAGAACTCGGGCACGTCCCGCATGTTCGGTGCGCCGATCAGGCGTCCATCGAGGGCATAACTCCAGGCATGATAGGGGCACTGGATCACGCGCGATTCCAGACATCCGCGGGACTCGGTGCAGAGTCGCGCTCCGCGATGGCGGCAGACGTTCAGGAAGGCCCGCAACTCGCCATCGTGACCGCGGATGACCAGCAAGGGCTCACCGGCGAGCTGGGTGGTGAGATACTGGCCAGGCTCGGCTAACGACTGGGCGAGCCCGATGCAGGTCCAGAGGCGGCCGAAAATCCGCTCCTGTTCGCGCGCGTAGATCGCCGGATCGACATAGTAGCGGCCCGGCAAAGTAGGGACGAGCGAGATGCTCTCGACCTTCACGACTCACCTCCGCTGCGCGCGATCGATCAAGAAGCTGAAACCGAAGGATCCATCCTCATCTTTGCCACGACTGGGAGATCTTCCGTCACTACGTATACTGATTGGAACCCCTGCTGGCAATTCGCGGAGCGTCGAAAGATTGTCGAAAAGCTTCGTACAGATGCACGAGGACGAACAAGGGTATGGCTGAGAAGCGCTTTACCGGCACGCTCGTCAGGCGACAGCCGGCTCGTCCCAGCGAGCGCTCCTCCCCATCAGTGACAGCCCGCACCACTCGTCGTCGCGCGGTGGACCCAGCCCGAGGGAAGCCGGCAATCGAGAGCACGGTACCGGTTCTCGGAAGCACCTCGACCAATCGAGCGGGGGACAGCGTGATGGACCACGCTGTCCCCCGCTGACGGTCGGTTTGGGGAGAGTCGACCGTGCGCTCAGTGCGGGAAGGGGAGATGAATGGCGTCGGTGGCCATCCGACCTTCCGTAAAGCGCCGCAAGCGCACTTCCTCCGGGTCGAGATCGCTCAAGCGCTCCTCCGTGACCAATTCCGCCATCTTCATGCCGAGAGCCGGCCCCCACATGATCCCATGTCCACCGGCGGCGAGCACGTAGAAGCCGAAGCGCGGCTCGTCGATGATGGGAAGCTGATCCGGTGTGTAATCGATCGATCCGGTCCAAGCTCGACCGATCGCCTTCCCTGCCAAGCTGGGGATGGTCGCTTCCCACTCCGGCTTGAGCTTCTCGAAGTAGTCCCAGTCGAATTCCAGAAGATAGCGATCGCTCGGGTCCGGTTGCTCCAAGGGATTCGAAAACCCCAAGAGCACTCCCTGCTCGTCCGGGCGTAGGTAAAAGCCAGCAGCCAGAACGAACATCATCGGAAAGTTCGCCGGCATGTCGGGCGGTCGCTCCGGGAAGGAGATCACCATGTGCCGGGAAGCAGCCACCGGTACATCGATCCCCACGAACTCGGCGATCCGCCGGGCACCGCGTGGGCCGCCAGCATCGATCACCCGTTCCGTCTCGAATACGCCTCGCGACGTCTCGACTCGATAACCACTGGTGAGCGGCTCGATCCCCTGGACCTCGCACTGCTCGAGCAGCTCGACGCCGGCTGCGCGCACGGCCATGACGATGTTGCGAACGATGATCGCTGGCTCGACATAGCCATCGTTGGGCGTGTAAGTCGCACCGGCGAATCGGCTCCAGTCGACATAGGGCAGGCGCCGAGCGAGATCCTCCGGATCCAACCATTCGTTCGGAACGCCGTGAGCAGTTCGCAGTTCTACCAGGCGCTGGAACACCGCTTTTTCCATGGGACTAGAGGCGACGACGTAGTAGCCGACTTCGCGGAAGCCACTGTCCAGCCCGAGTTCCTGGCCCAGCTTTCGGTATAGCTCGCGCGACCATTTCCCGAGTTTCACGGCGGTTTCTGAACCGCCTTGCTGCCGCATGATCCCAGCCGAGCGCACAGTGGCGCCGTACCCGGCCCAATACCGTTCGCAGACCAGGATCCGACGCACCCCTCGCTGGGCCAGGTGGTAGGCGGTCCAGAGACCGAGATTTCCACCGCCGACGATCACGACGTCGTAGCTGCTCATGTGCTCACTCCTTTCCCTGCTGCGCGAGGCACTCTCGTTCACTCGTGCGTCTCGACCGGCTGTTCGCTGAGCAGGGTCCGTTCGACACAGCGGAAGAATGCGTCGATCATCCGGCGATTCACCTCTTCCAGCATGCGCCGGCCGAGACTGCCGAAGAGCCCAGGACTCGAGACCGTGAGCGTGTAGCGGATCGCCGTTCGCTCGCCGTCTTCTCGAAGTTCGGCAACGGCATGAGCAGTCACCGTTTCTCGTGTCAGTGGATCAGTCGCCAGGGCAGTCAGGCGGATCCGCTCTGGGGGAATCAACTCGGTGAGCTCGACGGTGGCATCGAAGGCGAACTGCACGAAGCCAGCCCGAAAGCGCACCGACCCGCGAAACGTGCGCTCTCCGACCTGGACGACGTCGTGGACGCCAGGCAGGCAGCGCGTGGAACGCGGGATATCCAGGAGAAATTGCCACACTCGTTCCCGCGAGGCAGGGAGCAGCGTCTCCGCCCCTGCTGTAACGTCCCCGCCGTGTTCTCCCCGTTCGGACACGCTCGCCTCCCCTCTCGCTCGTCGTCGTTCCGCCTCTGTCGTTCTCCCCTGACGGTTCCGGTCGCTTCATAGCCAGTGTGAGGTGGAGAGAGATGGTCGAGCAATCCCACAGTTGCACGAAGCGGCAGGGATTTCCTGGACGATCGCAACGAACCGTCCGGTATCCTTAACCGTGCAGGCCGGGTGATGCGAGTCACAGGGATGAGCGGTCGAGACCGTCACGGGCTTTCAGTGAGGAATATCGTCGAAGGGCTCAGCGGACGATCGCGTTGGCAGGTGCATTGCGAGGTGCTATGGGCATCACGGTGCGCGAGCTGCTCGAACATCCAGAGTTGAAGACCCGCCTGGTAGCGGGTGAAGCTGGTCTCGACCGGGTGATCACCTGGGCCCATGTTTGCGAACTGGAGGATCCAACGGTCTGGCTGAGTGGTGGTGAACTCGTCATGACCGTCGGGATCGGTATACCCCGGGATGAGGCTGGGCAAGTCGCGTACATCGAGCGTCTCGCTCGGGCTCGTCTGAGCGGGCTCATGATCTGCGAGGGGATGCGGGCCCCAGCCCTGTCGGATGCCATGCTGGAGACGGCTGATCGCCTTGCCGTACCGGTTCTGCTCGCGGCCTACGATGTGCCATTTGTCGCCGTCTCTCGGGTGGTGGCTGACGCCAATCTGGGCGACGAACATGAGCGCCTGCGTCGCACCGTGCAGATCTATGAGGTCGCGCGGCTCGTCGTGCACGGGACAGCCGAGGACGCGGAACTGCGGGGACGCTTGGAGCGGATCCTGGCTGCCCGACTCATCGTCCTCGACCTCGTACTCGGCCAGGAACTCCTGCCAGTGGCGGTTCCCGAGCCGGAGTTCCTGCGGGCGGTGCGGCGCGCCGTGGAGCGCTATCCGGAAGGGCAGCTCCCCGCCGTGGTGCAGTTGCCCGAGCTCGCCAGTGGGGCTATCGCGTTGCCCGTTCCGACACGTGGTCGAACGTTCCTAGTCGTTGTGCCGAAGGATCGGCGACGCGGTCACGATGTCGTCGTCCTCCGGCATGTGGCGACGGTCGTTGCGCTCGCGTTGGAACGCAAGGCGGTCGAAAGGGAGCGGCAGCGACGCCTGGCGGGTGAGCTGCTCGCTCAGCTCGTCGACCAGCGCCTGAACCCGGACCTCGCTCATGAGCTCTTGCTCCGCGAGCATGGCTTTCCCGAACCACCGTATGCGATCGCTGCCGTGCCAGAACTCGCTGTGACGCTCGAGGAGCTGCACACCATGCTCGAGGGACAGTTCGTTCCCCACGCCGTCATCCGGCGGGATGGTTACTTTCTCGTGCTGCTACCCGACTCGTCGGATGCGCTCGAGGTGATGCGGGCGCTCGCGACCGATCGGGCGATCGGGTGGAGCGATCCGATCCGCTCGCTCAGCCGGATACCAGTGGCTGTGGTAGAGGCTCGCTGGGCAGCGCATGTGCAGGAGCGCGGCCTGCAGCGGTATGCAGCGGTGCGTGGCGGTGCGCTCGGCTGGCCCCTTTCGCTCGAAGCAGCTCAGGAACTGGTCGCGCGGGTGGTGGCTCCCGTGCAAGCGTACGACGCCACCCACGGCACGGCACTCCTGCCATCGTTGCGCACCTTCCTCGCCTGCAACGGATCGTGGAGCGAGACGGCCCGTCGGCTGAGCATCCATCGCCAGACACTGCTCTATCGCTTGCGACGGGTGGAAATGCTGACGGGATTGCGCGTCGACCGGTTGGATGATCTGGCGACCCTCTGGCTCGCGATGCGAGCGGCTCAGATTTTGGGTGCTGATGCCAGTAACTCAGCCCCACAGGGATCGGTGGTCGACTAGTGGAAAGGCACGGTTGTGGAGGCGAGAACGGGCCGGTGTCGATGATGGGCGAAGCGGGGTCGCAGCTGGTGGCGTGTTGTGCTTCATCTGGCTCCCACGGACACGAGCAGAACCGTGGCCGGCTGGGCGAGCCACGAGGTCGAGCGGGTGGTGGACAGGCTACGCAGACGTGTGATGGTTGACCGGCCAACGACCGGTCACCGTCGTCTCACGGAAGCCCTTGCGTCGATGCCGTCGGCTCTCTGTACGCATGGGGGTGCGCACTGCCGCTCAGAAGAACGAGCGGTTATACTTACAAGGAGTGACGCCGGAGTGGCGGAACGGCAGACGCGGCGGTCTCAAAAACCGCTGGGGGTAACCCCGTGTGGGTTCGAGTCCCACCTCCGGCACCGCACCAGGACAGGCAAATCGTGGGGTACAGTGGGGTACGCTAGTGTAACTGGGGTACGCCAGCGTAACACCCCGTGAAGACCAAAACACCCCCGCCGGCGACCTGGCCAGCGGGGGTGTCTGATCGGCTACACTAGGGTTCGCCGGGTCAGCCCCATCCTGACCTGGCCAGGTCCCGGCGCTCTTGCCCAGCGGCCGGAGACTGCGCCCACCAGTCCCGACGACGAACTGCATCGTCCCATGCCGAGGATCGGGGTGGCCGTCGGCGTCGAGCGGCTGAAAACGCTCGTAGTCATGGTCGTGCCCGCTGAGGACGATGTCGACGCCGGACCGGACCAAGAGGCTCCAAATCGGCTGCATCGACTCGAAGCTCCCGTGCTCACCCGAACTCCAGCGCGGATGGTGCCAGTACGCAAGCGTGCACCGTGCTGGATGGGTAGTGAGGTCCGCTTTCAGCCACTGATACTGTGGCGACCTCTCGTCGCATCCACCGACCGGCTTGCAATTCGAGTTCAGGACGATGATGTGCCATTCCCCCCAGGTCGTAGGAGTACCACCCCTGGCCGGGAAGGCCTGCCCGCGCGCCGAAGTACTCGAAGTACGGCCCAGCATCGCGCGAGCCGTATTCATGATTGCCGACCGCCGGGCGCAGGCGATCCTTCAGCGGACCATAAAGTGGATCGAAGCAGCGAGCGAACTCCTCCGGTGTCCCGCGCTCGTAGACGACGTCGCCGAGCAAGGCGATGATCCCTGGTTGCTGCGCCAGGAATGCGGCGATCTCGTCGTCCTGTTTCGATCGGCACGTCGCTGCATCTCCCACTGCCCACAGGATGACTGGTCGAGCTGGCGTCGCAGAGGTGGTTGTGATCGCTTCGGTCGCGTGCGGCGTGATTGTGGCCGCATGGCTGGTGGTGCAGGCGGCCAGGAAGACCAGCGCGATGATCGAACACCGGAGACGAGACATCAGGCGCACCATGGTTGGTTCTCAGCCTGCGATCGGCTGGGTGTCGAGCAGGACGTCGTCGAAGCGGACATCGAAGGTACGGCCTGTCCTGTTCTCTCCCAGTTGGAAGCCTCCGATCGGGTCCGTTCCGAGATTGCCACTGATGGAAGCGATCTGCATGCCATCGTACCAGAGTTCGACTGTCCCGCTGGTACTCACGACGACGTGCAGGAGCAGCGTGTGCCAGGTACCTGGTGAGACAGCGACAGTCGTCGTCGTACTCTGCCCGGCAATGTCGTTCCGGAAGCCGAGCTTACCGGTACTCGAGATGAAGACGCCACCGAGCGAGGTGCCTGTCGGGGTGCGCAGCTTCAGGAGATAGACTGTATTGGCACCTTGCGTGGCGACGAAGAAGCGCACGCGAACGTGGAGATCGCTCGCTGAGTTCGGAAGCGCAGTGATGGCGTAGGCGGGTGTGCCGCTGGTGGAAAGGGCTTGGGCAGCATATGTCCCCGCATACGGATCGGTCGTCGTGAGCGTGAGTCCGCTCACGGTGGTCCAGGCGTTCAGGGTGCCGGACTCGAAATCGTCGGCGAAGAGCACGAAGCGACCGGTCGTTACCGAAACAGGATCGCTCTGGGCTGAGGCGTTGCCGGCCCGGTCGCGCGCAGCCACGGTATACGAATAGGTCGTGTTCGGTTGCACAGAGCTATCGACGTAACTCGTGGTGTCGCCGACCGAGGTGAGTAGCGTTCCGTCGCGGTAGATCTCGTAGCTGGCGATTCCATTCGCGTCGCTCACGCGTTGCCACGTGATCGTGACTTGTCCGTTACCGGGCGTCGCGCCGACGCCAGTCGGAGCTGGGGGAGGCGTCACGTCGATCGTCCACGCCCAGCTTGCCGGTGTGGGATCGACATTGCCGGATGCATTCACTGCGGTAACAGTGAAGGTGTGCGCACCTTCACTGAGGTTGGTGAGCGTGAGCGGGCTCGTGCACGGAGCGGGTGCCGCTCCGTCCAGCTGGCATTGGAAGGTGGCGCTCGGATCGTCGGAATGGAAGGCGAAGGACGCCTGGGTGCTGTTGGTGAGGAGCGGCGGTGTTTCGGTGAGCACGGTTTCGGGGGCAGTGGACGTCGCGGTGACTTCCCAGTTGAAGGTTGCCGGTGTGGGATCGGTGTTGCCAGCGAGATCGGTTGCGGTGACGCTGAAGGTGTGCGTGCCGACCGCTAATCCTGTGTAAGTCACCGGGCTCGTGCAGGGTTGTGCGGGAGCGCCGTCCAGGCTGCAGCGGAAGGTGGCGAGTTCGTTCGCTGTGAACGAGAAGGTCGCTGAGGTCTGGTCGGTCGTGCTCGGGGGTGCGCTGGTGATCGTCGTCTCGGGGGGAGTTGAGTCGGGTGGCGCATCGATCGCTGCTGTGTCAGCGACGACCTCGTCGAAGCGGACATCGAAGATGCGACCGGTGCTGTTCTCGCCGAGCTGGATAGCCGTCGCCTGGTTGGCTCCGAAGTTCTGGAAGCTCTGGTGAATGCGTATCCCGTCGTACCAAACTTCAACGAAACCATCGGGTCCAGTGCGCACGTGCGTTTCGAGCGTATGCCACGCCCCGGTGGTGACGAGAGTCGTGGTCGACAGCGCTTGTCCAGCGATGTCGTTGCGAATAGCGAGGCGACCAGTACTGGTCAGGTAGACGCCGCCGAGCGAGGTTTTGTCGCTTCGCCACTTGACCAGATAGACAGGATTGTTTCCTTGGCTGACGAGCTGGAAGCGGATGCGGTAAGAAAACTCGCTGACAGGACGAGCGAGATTTCCCAATGCGTAGGCGGGTGTGCCGCTGGTGGAAAGGGCTTGGGCAGCATATGTGCCCGAGTAGGGTGCGTCGGTCGTGATCGTGAGGCCGCTGACGCTGGACCAGCGCACAAGCGAACCGCTCTCGAAGTCGTCCTCGAACAGGCGCAGGCTGGGCGTCGTCACCGTCGCTGGCACCGAATCGCTGGAGACGTTTCCAGCGTTGTCGCGGGCGCGGATGGTGTACTGGTAGGTCGTCGCTGGCTGTACGGTCGAGTCGGTGACGCTCGTGACGGGTCCCAGCTGCACGAGCAGGGTACCATCGCGGTAGACATCGTAGCCGGCGATCCCGCTCGCGTCGGTCACGCTCGTCCAGGAGAGACTCACCTGTGTGCTGCTCAGCGCGCTCGCCGTGACGCTGCCCGGCGCGGGTGGCGCGGTCGTGTCGATGGTCCAGGACCAACTCGCCGGAGTGGGATCGGGAACACCTTCGCCGTCGATCGCGCGCACGGAGAAGGTATGCAGTCCCTCGGTGAGGTCGCTGAGCGTCCACGGGCTCGCGCAGGGCACGGCAGGGGTGGCATCGAGTTGGCACTCGAAGCTGGCCGCAGTATCGCTCGAGCTGAAGGTGAACGTCGCGGTGGTCTGATTGGTGAGTGCCGGTGGAGTGGTCAAGAGAGTTGTCTCCGGGGCGATCGGTGCAGTGATCTCCCACGCGAAGCTGGCCGGCGTCGGATCGGCGTTGCCGGCTCGATCGACCGCAAAAACGCTGAAGGTGTGCGGCCCAGTCGCGAGGTTGCTGAACGTGACGGGGCTCGAGCAGGTTTGCCAATCGGCACCGTCCAGGCTGCATTGGAACGTTGCTGGCTCGCTGGCAGTGAAGGAGAACGTTGCCGTGGTCTCCGCGGTCGATAGCGGTGGCGTGCTCGTCAAGGTCGTGTCAGGGGGCGTCGTGTCCGGTGGCGGAGCAGCCGGAGGCGTGACGAGTACGTCATCGAAGCGGACGTCGAATGTACGCTTGGTTTTGTGTTCGCCGATCTGGATCTGACCGACACTGCTGGAGCCGAAGCTCTGTGCCGAGCTGATGAGCTGATTGCTGTCGTACCAAAGTTCGACACGACCACCCGAGCCGGTGACGAGGCGAAGACGCAGCTGGTGCCAAGCGTTCATGCTGACGGAAGCGGTGGTGGTGATGGTCGTGCCTGTCACCTCGTTCCGGAAGGCGAGAAGGCCATCGGCAGCGATCTGAACGAAGCCGAGACCGCCGCCGGTTGGCTTGAGGAGGCGTACCAGCGTGACTTGATCATTCGTGCCACGCGCTGCGAGATAGAACCAGGTTTCGACTGTGACATCCGTTTGCGCCGACGGCAACAGAGTTCTGGCATAGGCGACAGTCCCTCTCGTCGAGAGGGCGCGCGCGGCATACTGCCCGGTATGCGGTTGCAACGTCGTGATCGTGAGACCACTCACTGCGCTCCAGCGACTGAGCGTGCCGCTTTCGAAGTCGTCGGCGAAGAGCGTGGTACTCGTCGAAATCGTTACCGGTGCGCTCGCCGTGGAACGATTCCCGACTGCATCGAGCGCGACAACCTGGTAGGAGTACGTCTGGTCAGGTTGTGGGGTGTTGTCCAAGAACGTGCGTGTGGTACCCGGAACGATCCCGATCACCGCACCATCCCGCAAGATCTCGTACGATGTGACGGCATAGTCATCCGTTGCAGCGTCCCAGGAGAGCGCCACCTGCTGGCTGGAGACCAGGGTCGCGCGAAGGCCAGTCGGTGCACTCGGCGCCATGGTGTCGTTGGGACCATGGCATGCGACGGTGGTGCTGTCGCGTACCTGCCCAGCGAGATCGACGAAGGCAAGATCAGCCCGGTCGGAGAAGAGCGAAGCAGTTAGGACACCGTACGCGGAGGGTGGCTGATCGAATCCTGCAGCGACGCGCGAGTCGCTCCGGGCGAAAGCACGGATGCCATGCCCGCCGGTACCGATCACCAGCTGGACGATCCCGTTGGGGTGCGGTTGGCCGTCCCGGTCGAGCGGCATCCAGCGCTGATAGTTATGGTCGTGCCCGACGAGCACGAGTTCGACACCGAACTGAAAGAGGAGTTCCCAAATCGGTTGGAGAGCAGGAGTATCTCCCTGTGGGCCGATACTGAAACGCGGATGATGAAAGAAGGCGATGGTACAGGCATCGCGGTGTGCTTGCAGGTCACGGAGCAGCCATTCGTACTGCGGTGTCCCCGGTCCGTATTGGCCGAACTGGCTGTTGGAGTTGAGGGCGATGATGTGCCATCCTCCCGCATCGAGGCTGTAAAAATCCGGCGGTGACTGCCAGTAGCGGACATAGCCTTCAGCGACTCTACCCTCGTACTCGTGATTGCCGACGATCGGGTTGGTGATCGAGCGGTAGGCCGAGAAAAGCTGTCCGTTCAGGCCGTAGTAATTGACGAACTCGGTGTAACTCCCCTTCTCATAGAGATCGCCGAGATACAGGAAGAGATTGGGCGATTGCGTGCCGATCAGTTGGGCCACTTGCGCCGAGTACGTTCCGTCGTCACCCCCATCCCCGACGGCGACGACGCGGAAGGGTTGCCCAGCGGGCGGAGTTGTCCCGCTCGTCGGTTGGAAGCCAGTAGGGATGGGTGGCGGACTGCTCATGCCGTTTTGAAAGAACAGCGTGATACTCGTCGGTGCGCTGGTGAAGCCGTCGCTCATCAGTGCGGAAGCGGAGAGGGTATGCTGGCCGTCCGCCCACTGCCGGGTCGGAAGACGGAAGGTATAGGGAGAGAAGAACTCGGTGAGCAGATACGTGCCATCCAACGAGTAGATCAGGCGTTGCACGCGAGGTGCTGCCCCACTGGTCGTCACGCTGGCGGTGACCGTGATGTCGCCGGAAACGAACGCGCCGCTCACCGGTTGAGTCAGACAGACCGTGACGAGGTACGTGCCGGTGGAAGGGCCACTCGTCGCGCAGCTCGCTGCTGCCGCAGGCTGTGGTCGTGCTCCGAACAGACCAGTGACGAGCGCGCAAGCGAGGAGAAGAGGCAGGAGGCGACGGACTCGTCGCATCGAACGGATATGGAGCGACTGCTCGCGGCCATCGTTCATGTGGGAAATCCCTCTCGCCAGCCAGTCGATGTGACATCAGCTCCTCGCGCAGGTGCGCGGGTAGACTGGCCGCACCTGGCTGTGCTCCACTCAGTATGCGGAGACATCATCGCCAAGTGGTTGGTCAGCCGGTGGCTAAAAAGCTCTCACCGAGTGTTCAGTCGACAGAATGCGAGGATCTGCCGGCATGGCGACGAGAAGGGCCTGCGGGTCGCTCATCGATAGCCGACCAGGGCGAGGGTGCTATCGTGCTCAGCGCATGCTTTCCACGGCACGCAGGATCGCGGCGGCGAAGTCGTCCGGGCTGACGCCTGGCGATTGCAAGCCGAGTGCGCGATAGACGTCCCGAACTCGGGCCGTGAGCTCCTCGCGGCGCAGGGCGAGACCGCGGACAGCCTGTTCGATGGCTGCCAACCCCAGTGCCGGTAGGAGCGTGAAGTCACCGCTGATGCTGATATCGTCGATGCGGCCCCGGTGCGTCCGCACGATCACGCGGATGAGGCCGCCAGGTACCTTGAGTGCTGCCTCGTGCAAGTGCACATCGGCATGGATCTTGATTCCCGATTGGCGGAGCCCACCCTTTTGGTACAACCACTCTTCGGAAGCGAACCGCTCGTCGAGTTCAGCGGCCATCGCTTCTTCTTCCGGGGTCAGCGTGCCGAACTCGATTTCCGCCCCGAGTGCCGCCGCACAGCATTCCAGATAGGTCTCTACGACAGCGTCGCGATCTGGGAGCGTTCCGAGTTCGCGATGCATGGTGGTCATGTACTCCTCGAGACTCTCGAACACCTTGTCGCGCATCTTCTCCGAGGCGACCTTGAGCACGCGCGCCATCTGCCGTGTGTCGAAATCGAGCATCAGGCTGCCGACGAGAATCTCGGCTTCCCCGATGCTCGCGGCACCCGTTCCGCCGATCTTCCGCCCCCGTACGTGGACATCGTTGATCGGTCGCCACGTCGCTTCGATTCCCCAACGACGGTAGGTTTCGACTAAGGGGCGGACGTACCAGGCGAAACGCTCCTCCAGGCGAAGCGGCACCAGCTCGCGCGGAAAGATCCACTGGGTGAAAACCTGGTGCTGATCCAGATACACAGCCCCCCCACCCACCTCGCGGCGGATGACCGGGAGGCCCACGCTCCGGCAGTAGTCGAGATCCACCTCGCGCTCAGCATCCTGATGGAAGCCGATCGACACATAGGGGGTGGTCGGTGAGACGAGCAGGATGGTCGGTAGCGTGTCGGATCGGAAGGTGTACCCGACGGCGTGGTAGACACTCTGGGAGCGGATTGGGTCGACCAGACCGAGATCGACGACGCGGACACGCATCGTTTCCCCCTTCCAGTCACTCGGCACAGCGGAAGCAGTTGAGATCCAACGCATCGATCCGCGCACGATAGCGGGTGAACGCCTCCTCGCCGGTGACGAGTTCAGCGAGTTCCTCAGGGGCGAGCGGGCGGACTCGCACGAGCCAGCCTTCACCGTAGGGGTCGCGGTTGGCGATCAGGATGTCGCGCTCGAAGGCTGCCTGGTTCGTCTCGACGAGTTCGCAGCGGAAGGGGGCCGGGAAGGGGCCGACCCATTTCCCGCTCTCGATCGTGGCCAGCGCACGCCCGCGCTCGACGATGGTGCCGGGTCGGCGGAAGCGAATGGCCACCAGTTTGCCTGCTCGCGTCTGGGCTGGATCGGTCATTCCGAGCGTAGCCAATTCTCCCTCTCGGCGCACCCAGACGTCGCGCTCGACATCGTAGAGCAGGTCGAGCGGGATGACGCAGCCGCGATAGACGCGAGTCGTTTCGGCAAAGCTCACGAGCAGGAAATCCCTTCCTGTTCCAAGACCTTCCGGTAGGCTTCGACGGCCTCCGGACCGGTTACCAAGAGTTTCGACTCGTTTTCCCAGTCATCCGGCCGCAGGCGGGCGAACCATCCGGCCCCGTACGGGTCCTGATTGAGGAGTTTGGGATCAGCGATCGCTGCGTCGTTGACCGCCACGATCTCGCCGGAAATCGGTGAGGTCACTGGGCCGACCCACTTCCCGCTCTCTAAGGTTCCGGCACTCTTGCCGCGCTGGACCTTGCGCCCCACGCCACGTGGTGTCACGCTGATGATCGTCTTGGCGAGATGTTGCGCGACGTCGGTAATGCCGATCGTCACTGTCCCATCCGGCTCGGGGCGGGCCCACACATGCTTTTCCGGCCAGTAATACCGATCCTCTGGGATCGAGCAGCCGTGTACCTCAGCCATCTCTCACCTCACCTTCCGTTTCATGTTCCCCGCGGATATGGTGGAGGAGTAGGTCGAACAACACCAGGCGAATCTCGTAGGCGTACTCGTCCAGGAAGCCTGGATCGCGCCGTGCCTTGCGCAGTGGTTGATCCCAACTCGCACCGCACAGCGGACAGCGCACCGTCGCGATGGCGTACCCCGAGCGCTCGTGCCAGCTGAAGGCGAGTCGGTCGGCGTGCGCCTCCGCCAGGTGCACGTGAATTGTCGGCCGGTCACCCGCGAAATCGCAATACGGACAGCGCATGCTCACGACTGCGTGCTCCGTACCAGTTCCAACCACGCGCCGACCTGGTCCAGAGTGCATCGGATCAGTGTGTCCAGCCAGTCCCGGAGTGCATTCCCCAGCGCCGTGAGCCTGGCTGCTTCGCGCTCCAGCTCCAGCGCCACGAGTCCCGCCTGCGCGAGTTCGCCCAGGCGCACGTGGAGCGCGATCCGCTCGAGCATGAGCTCCGCAGCGAGTTCTGCCAGCCCGGTGGCTTCCTCGACCGACAAGTGACGCAGCAGGGCCAAGTTCATGGGGTCGCTCGCTGCACGCAGTGCCTGGAGCACGAGTGCTTCGCTGGCATCCTGGAGAAGGTGCGGTTGTTCGGTGAGCTGATCCAGCCAACCGACGAAGGCACGCTCCCCTTCCAGCCGGTCGAGCCGATCCAGCGCCCGCGCCAGGACACGAAAGCGCTGTGCGAATGCACTGGCCAGCTGGTCAGGGCACCCTGCACTCACGAGCGTTCCTCCGTAGCGGCGAACACCGGTGCTTCCTCGAAGCCAACCGCGCTGGCCACGAGCCGGGCGATGTCGGTGACGACCAGCCGCCCTTCGTAGCCCGTTGTCTTGACGGCGTCACTGTACATAGCCATGTCCTTCGGGCAGGCGACGACGAAGTAGCGGAGATCCTCACCGAGCTGCACTGCTTCGCGGATCCGCTGCTCGCTCGGTCGCTCCTCGCCGTCGCTGGCCATCCAGATTTGGCCACCACCCGCGCCACAGCAGTACGTGTTTTCCCCGTGTCGCGGCATCTCGCGGAGTTCTGCCCCGAGTGCCCGCAAGATCCGGCGGGGTGCTGCTGTGATCCGGTTGTAGCGGCCGAGATAACAGGGGTCGTGGTACGTGACTGCCGCCGCGAGTGGCTGCCGGACGGTCAATCGCCCATCTTCCAGGAGCTGTGCGAGGACTTCCGTGTAGTGATAGACCGGTACGGAGAAACCGAAGGCAGCGTACTCGTTCTTGAGCGCGTTGTAGCTGTGCGGGTCCGTGGTGACGATCGCTCGGAACTGCGCTTTCTCGAACGCGCGCAAATTCTGCTCGACGAGCAGCTCGAACAGCCCTTCTTCGCCGACGCGACGCACGTCGTTCCCGGCATTGCGCTCGTCCTCGTACAGGAGGCCGAAGTCCAGGCCGGCCGTGTGGAAGAGCCACGCCACTGTCTTGGTGTTCTCCTGCATCCGTGGATCGAAGGAAGCGAAATCACCGACGAACCACAGGTATTCGACCGGCTCCTTGCGCGCGTCCTTGATGGTGAAGGGAAGTTCTTTGGCCCAGCGAGCGCGTTGGCGTGCTGGTTTCCCGAACGAGTTGCCATAGCGTCCGAGACTCTCCAGTGCTGCTTGCAGGTTGGGGTCGAGCGGATCTCCCTTGTTGACGAGGGCACGCCGGATATCGATGAGATCGAGCATCGGGCGGTTGCCGACCGGACAGATCCGGACACACGCTGCGCAGGTCGTACAAGCCCAGACCGCTTCCTTGGAGGTAGCGATCTCGAGTAAGGACGGCGAACTCGTCCCACCAGCGAAGGCACGCAAATTCCGGTTCAGATAATAGCGCTTGTTGATTTCCAGTGCGGCAGGACTGAGTGCGCGCCCGGTGCCATGTGCCGGGCAGACGTCCTGGCAGCGGTTGCACATGATGCAGGCGTAAGCATCGAGGATTTGGAACCAGCGCAACTGTTCCAGCCGTTCGCTGCCCAGCTGGCCGTCGCGGGCGACCGGTGGCTCGAGCTGCCCCAGAGGACGTTCCTCGCGCAAGATCAGGTTGAGCGGAGCCATGAACAGGTGGATGTGCTTCGAGTAGGGGAAATAGGGCAGAAAAGCCAAGATCAGTCCGAGTGCGAGCCACCAGGTCACGTGGCTGGCCAGGGCGAGCGTCTCGACTTCCCACCGAGTGAAGAGTCGAGCGACTAGACTGGCGGTCGGCTGGCTCCAGTCGGAGTGCCCGCTTTCCGCGATGCGCACAGCTTGCCCGACCCAGCGTGAGCCCACGTGCAAGAGGATGAATCCACCCACGATTGCCGAATCGCGCGCGATCCCGAACCGAACGCTCGGGAGGAGCAGGACACGCTCGTTGAAGCGGAAAGGTCGCAGGCCGAAGCGGCGGAACAAGAGCCCGATCATGCCGACGAGCGCTGCCACGCTCAAGAGATCGGCGACGAGATTGTAGGCTCCGGCGATGCCGCCCCGATGCAGGGTCGTGAAGCCGGTGAATCCCTCGAGGATATCGAGGATATTGACCAGGCCGTAGAAGACGAAAGCGAAGAAAATCCCGGCATGCAGCAAGCTCACCCACGGACGCGCTCGGAAGATCGGCCGTTGCAGCAGGATGTCGAGACTGACCGGGACAACGCGCCGCACGAAGAGCGACCAGCGTGGCCGACCCTGTCCGCGTCCGATGGCCCGCACGAGGCGTGAGACACCGTGCGCGGTGAGCAGGAGCGAGACGAGAGCCAGGAGAAGGAACGCGATCCGTTCCGGTGTGCTGAGCACGGGATCAACCCTCCAGTCGCTCCAGCAGCGCCTCGGCGACCTCGAAGAGGTCGGCGACTGCTCCATAGTCGGCGACGGTGAAAATCGGCGCCTTGGGATCCTTGTTGATGGCAATGATCAGCTCGGCATCCTTCATGCCTTCCAGATGCTCGGGTGCGCCGCTGATCCCGAGCGCGACGTAGAGCTTCGGCTTGACCTTTAGGCCAGATTTGCCGACTTGTCGCGAGCGCGGCAGCCAGCCGGCATCGACCAGCGGGCGGGAGGCTGCCAGCACGGCGCCGAGCGCCTGAGCGAGCTGTTCGGCCAGCTCGAGGTTGTCCTTGCTCTCGATTCCGCGGCCCACCGCTACGATCTTTTCGGCTCGCGTGATGTCGACGTCGGCTGCTTCCGGTCGTTCCAGCGCGATGACGCGGCTACGCAGTTGCTCGAGTTCAGCCGGTGCCGGCACTTGCTCGATCGTTCCTGGCGGACCCGGTGATGCGGCGTCCTGCGAGAAGGCTCCGGCGAGCGCGCCGATGATCGCCGGTTCGTCGCCCAACGCCACATCCGCCAGGATCTTGCCGCCGAAAAGCTGGGCGGTGGCGATCCACTGTCCGTCGCGTGACTCCAGTGCCCGGCAATAACTGACCAGCGGCCAGCCGAGACGAGCCGCCACCCAGGCAGCGATGTCCATCCCGAGCGACGTGTTCGGCACGAGAGTCAGCTTCGGTGGAGCGTCGGCCAGCAATGCAGCGAGTGCCCGCGCTGCGGCCTCCGGTGCGAGATAGCGGAGGGAAGGGTGGTCGAGGATCGTCACCCGGTCGGCTGGCAGGCGCTCGGAAAGCTGCCTGACCTCCGACCCCAGCAAGACTGCGTCGACCATCGCGCCGTCCTCGTCCGCCATGCGGCGCGCGACGCCGAGCAGTTCGTAGGTCACATCGGTCGGTTCACCGTCGAGGTGTTCGACGAGCACGGCGATCCGCTGGGCCATCGTCCTCCTCCTCGCTCACAGCAGTCCGCGGGCGCGCAACAGCTCGATCATTCGCTCGGCGATCTCCGCTGCGCTTCCGGTCAGGAGCTCAGCTTGGCTGGCTTCCTCAGGTAGACGCAGGCGCTCGACCGCGACACTCGGTTGGGTGGGGAGTTCGACTTCGATCTCCTCGATCGTCGCCTCGCGCATCACCTGCCGGACGCGGCTGACCGGGACGTAGCGTGGCGCCTGGCGAGCCGCTTGAATACCGAGGATGGCGGGGGGTTCTAGTTCGAGCAGCAGGGTCATTCCGCCCCAGAGTTCCTTACGGGCCCTGAGACGGCCATCACTGAACTCAGTGCCGATCACCACGCTGGCGTGTGGCCAACCGAGCAGTGCGGCGAGTGTCGGTGCGAGTTGCCCATCCAGATCGTCCGGTGCCTGCACACCGGTCAGCACGAGGCGCGGCGCCAGATTGCGTAGGATCGGTGCCAGGATCTCGGCTGTCGCACGGGTACTCAGCCAGGTCTCTTCGAAATCACCGACCAGCTTGATCGCGCGCTTGGCCCCCTTGGCGAGCGCCGTGTACAGGGCTTGATCGAGTTCCCCAGTGGTATCGATACCGACGGCGATCACCTCGTCGCCGCTGGCTTCGGCCAGCAGCAACGCCTCTTCCAGCGCGTGGTCGTCGTACTCGTTCAACACGTAGGTTACGGTGTCGCGGTCGAGTTCGTTCCCCGAGGGGGCGATAGCGAGTTCCTCGACCACATCCGGCACTTGCTCCAGGATCACCGCGATCGTCATGCTGTTGCCTCCCCGATCATCCCCATCGCCTCGGCCAGAAGCTCAGCGATATCGCGGACACGCAAGCGTCCCTCGTTTCCGGTCGACTTCACGGCATCCTCGAAGCGGGAGACTTCGTACGGGCAGCACACGACTAAGGTGTCGGCACCGGTGCTGACCGCTTCGAGCACGCGCTCCTCGGAAAGGCGCCGGCGCTGATGGCCAGCCGCGAAGCTGTCCAGCCACATGCCACCCCCACCGCCGCCGCAGCAGTAGGAGTTCTCGCGACAACGCAGCATCTCGACGAACTCGATGCCGGGAATCGCCTGGATCAGCTGCCGTGGTGCGTCGTATTCGCCGTTGTGACGGCCGAGGTAGCAGGGATCGTGGAAGGTGACGCGGTAGGGCAGCGGGCGAACGAGGAGCGGCTGCAGGCGCGAGAGCTCGCGGGCGAGGAGCGTCGTGTAGTGCCAAACGTCGTATTGTCCGCCGAGCTTCGGATAGTGCTTGCGGAAGGCATTGAGAGCATGCGGATCGGTCACGACGATGTGCTGAAACTCGTACTTGGAGAGGGTACGGATGTTCTCCTCGGCCAGCATCTCGAACAGCCCGCGCTCACCAGCCAGTCGCTGCGAGTCGCCGGCACACTTCTCCTCGCGACCCAAGATGGCGAAATCGAGACCGAGCGCGTGGAAGATGCGGGCCAACGCGATCGAGGCGTCGATCCCGCGCGGATGGTAGGAGGGGTAGCACTCGACCCACCACAGCCACTCGACCGGACGCTGGATCTGGTGCAAGATCGGCACGGGTACGCCGGCGTCCTTGACCCAGGCTTCGCGCTTGCGGGCCGGTTGCCCGAGCGGGTTGCCGTATTTGGCAGTGTTCTCGAGCGCCTCCTGGAGTTCGCTGGGGATGACGCGCCCACTCAGCATGGCGTGCTCGCGGGCCGCGGGCATGATCTGGATCATATCGACCTGCTTGGGGCAGACGCGGAGACAGTTGGCACACGTGGTGCAGAGCCAGAGGTCGGGCGAATCGAGGAGGTTGATCCCGGTCTGTGCCCGCCGGTACAGCTTGCGTGGCCCATAATCACCGACCACGTCGACCGGGCAGACCGGGACGCACTTACCGCACTGGTAGCACCAGGCGAACGATTCCCCACCAGGCAAGCGAGCGATCTCTTCGATCAGCTCAGGGGTATAGTCCCAGATGACGCGTTGGCCGAACATCCGGTTCCAAGGACCGGAAATATCGACCCCTTCGACGATCGCGGTTTCTCGCTCCCAGACTTCCTGCACCTTTTCCAGGCTCGGATCCATCGTCAGCTCCTTTCACGAGCGGACAGCGCGTGCTCGGCCGAGGCCCAGCAAGCGCCGCGCGAGTTGTGGGAGAGGCGGCAGGAGCCGATTGAACTCCCGACTCAGGCGCCAATTGGTGATGCCATAGAGATAGACGCTGTAGGCCAGCGCGAGAAAGGCGTCGGTGACGAAAGGACCGAGTTCCGGATCGTCCGCGAGGTCATGAGCCACCAGCCCGCTGTTGCGGCCCAATTCCGTGCCCATCGCGACGAGCGGGCGCAACTGGCGGTACTGAGCGCCGACGCTGCGTCCCTCCAGGGCTCGCGTGGAGGAAGCGAGGAGCGGGAGGATACCGGTGCCGTGCTCGATGTCCCACAGCCAGCGGGTCCACAGCCAGTAGCGGGCCGGTGCTCGCAGGTGAAGGACGCCGGTGGCCAACTCCAACGCCAATCGCCGATCCAGGTCGCTGCAACGGGCCAGGAACTCGTCGAGCCGCTGCTCGACCGGCTGTTCCTCGCGGAGGAGCAGCGGGAGGGCAGCGCAGGCCTGTGCGCGGGCGGCCTGCTGCGCGAGTGTTTCCGCCTGGCGAGCCGTTGCGGTTACAGCGCGGGTCAGCTCTTCCCACCCGCGTAACTCGCCTCGTTCGACTTCGCGGGCGATCCGTTCGACCAGCGGTGCGAGATACTGACGTCGCCCTGCCAGTTCCCGGGCGATCGCGAGCACATCGTCCGGTGATACTTGCTCGAGCCCTTCCCGGAGCGTCTCGGCCAGTTCCGGGTCCTCTGGGCCGGTTTTGGGCTTGATGAGATGGCTGGGACGCAGCGGTTGACCCATCGTCGCCTCCTAGCGCCCGCGGATATCTCGGCCCCAGAAACCGACACCGAGCAAGGGCCCGAGCAGGCAGAAATCGAAGACACCGGCCGCCAGCGGCACGAGGCCGATCACGACCAGCACCCAGCCCCACGTCCCTTGGACGACCAGGAGGCCGAGCAGAATGAGGACGATGCCGACGACGATCCGCAAGAGGCGTCCGGCCCCGCTGGCCATGAAACTGACGAAGGGATTGCGCTTGGCTGGCAGTGCCATCTCGCTGCTCCTTCCTGTATCCGGTGAAGCACCCGTGCGTCCGCGGAGCTTCATCACGTTCCGACCAAGGCTTGGCGCGCCGTCGCGACCGCTCGCGCCGCAGCGAGACCGGCAGTAGCGAAGGTATCGTCCAGGTCAGCTGGTCGGGCCGCAGCACCGACGACGTAGATTCCTGGTCGGGAAGTCGCGACCGGGTCGAGACCGGAGGGTCCGCCGGCCTCGATGTAGCCGTACTTGTTCTGGGCGATGCCCAGCAACTTGGCCATCTGCCGCGTCCCGCTGCTCGGCTCCATACCGACGGAGAGGACGACCAGGTCGACCGTGATCTCCATCGGTCGACCCATCGTTGTGTCCTCCCCGCGGATCAGCAAGCGATCCCCCTTGGGCAGGATCTCGCTGACGATCCCTTTGACGTAGTTGACCTTGTAGCGTTCCTGAGCCGGCCAGTACAGCTCGTTCTCCCAGTAGCCGTACATGCGCATGTCGATGTAGAAGATGAAGACACGGGCGTCGGGCAGCTGTTCCTTGATCTCGATCGCTTGCTTGGAGGCGATACCGCAGCAGACTTTGGAGCAAAACTCGTTCCCGATCTGCCGGTCGCGGGATCCGACGCACTGGATGAAGGCCACTCGTTCCGGGGGTTGCCCATTGGAGGGGCGGACGACCTGGTGGGCCTTGAGCATCGCCTCCATGTCGCTCAAGGTCACGACATCAGGGAACGAGTAGTAGTTGTACAGTTGCGTCTCGCGCCCCGGATCGAAGTGTTGGAAGCCGGTGGCGACGATGATCGCGCTGACTCGAGCCTCTCGGCTGCCAGTGGGCGTGCTCACCGTCACTCGGAAATCGCCTGCCTCCCCCTCGCAGGCGGTGACCTCGCTCCGGGTCAGCACTTCGATGAGGGGGTGATCGGTGACCGCGGCGACGAGCTCGCCGATCGCCTCTTCGGCATCGCGAAAGTGGTGCGTCAGCTTGGCATACCGTTCGGCATCCGGTGTGCCACCCAGTCGACCTCGGCGCTCGACGAGGAGCACTGGATGACCGAGCGCTGCAACGGTGCGGGCGGCCTCGAGCCCACCGGGGCCGCCACCGATGACCAGAATGGGACGGGTCGTCTCCTGCACGGCTTCCCCCTCACCGCGTCACGATCGGCTGTTCAGCGTCTTGCCAGGTCAGACCCGGCTTCTCACCGCGCTCGATCGCAGCCAAGTCCTCTTCGAACTCGGTCCAGTAGCGCTCCCAGTCGATACCAAGCTTCTCGAGCAGCGGTCGCCAGTCAGTCGAATGCCAATGCAACTGGAGCACGCGGAACGGATGCGCCCCCATGGCGAGGGCGGCCACTTGCGAATCGGATAAGACCGGGACACCGACGCGCCGCTGGTGGGCTCGCGCGGCGAACTGGCTCTTGTCCAGCGTCGTGACGCACCCCGTGTCGTGCGTCACCGTCATGTCTGGATTGGCTTCGTCTTTCATCACCTCGATCTTGCGCAGAACGGCGAAGGAACGAGTGAAGTCGCGCTGGACGAGGATGTGACGGAAACCGAAGCCGCAGCAGTCGAACCACGTGGAGTAATCAGCGACCGTGATGCCCAGTGCCTGGAGCAGCGCGGTCACCGTGGCCGTTCGCTGCCCACCGTAGATATCCGGGTCGTAGATAGCGTCTTCCGCCACGATCTTGTAGTAGTGGCATGCAGGATGGACACAGGCGGTGATACCGCGCATGTCGATGACTTGCCGCTCCGCGATCCGCTGGCGCATCACGTGCACCCACTCGCTGTAGTGCACGATCTCCTCGGGAACGACGAGGGGCTTACCGAGTTTGTCGAGTACGCGACGGACTTGATCGCGCAGTTCCTTGTGATGCACCAACTGTTCGCGGAGTTCCTTGTAATGGCCATAACTCGTGCCGCAGTGGATCAGCGGGTAATAGCCGGTCTCGTAGGCGGCCGCGAAGTTCCGGCACATCACCAGGAGCTGGGCGACCGCATTGGAAGTCGCTGAGGCGTAGTAATTCCAGCCGGTGCAGGAGGTCTGGTCGGTGGGATCGAGGTAGTCGATCCCGAACTGTCGGTTCAGCCACAGGATGGAGGTCGTGTAGCCTGGAATATGACCGCACTGACCACACGACTTGTGGTGCCACAAATGATCGATCGGCACCTTCTTCGTGCGTCCGTACTTGGTCGTCACCTCGACGTACGGTTCGGGAACCCGCTGCACGATCAGCTCCCCGCGAGCCTCCAGCTCGAACAACTCCTCGCGGAGATCTGGTCGGGGCGCTTCGGCTGGATTGGGACGGACTGGTTGAGCCTTCTTCTCGCGAATCTCGACGAGCGGAAGCATGTACTCGCTCATTCCACCGCCTCCAGTTCCTCTTCCATGATTTCGACCAGGAGTTCGTAGAGACCTTCGTCGACCTCGCGGATCACCTCCATGTTTCCAGTCTCGAACCAGATGGTGTAGAGCTCGCGCAGAGTCTTGTCGTCGGTCCGCCAGGCGGCATCGGTCACGTTGCGCAGCGTGTCGACGGGAATCGCCTTCCGCCAGGCTGTCATGTTGCGGCTGAATTCGCGCACCCATGGTCCCCAATCGGGGAAGAAATCGGGCTGGAGCATGTCGGGGGAAACCTGATTCCCTTTGAGCATGATCTTGTAGATGACCCGGCTGTACCCTTGGAGTGCCTGCTGAGCGCGCTCGAGCCCATGGCGGACAGCGACTTCGCGCATCAGGGTGACCAGCCCGCCCGGATTGTTGCCACGCGGGCAGCGCACGCAGGAAAAGCACTGGGCGCAATTCCAGATGTCTTCCATGAGGATTTCGTAGAAGCGCTCGACGTCCTCGCGGGCGAGCGCTTGCGCGATGACGCGAGGACTGAAGTCGTAAAAGCGAGCCGAGGGGCAAGCGGAGACGCAGATGCCGCATTCATAGCATCCATAGAGGAAATCCGGATAGCGGGGATCGCTCTTGACTTCTTCGAAGAGTTCCCGCTTGCGTTCTTCCGGAACGTCAGCGTAGCGTTGCCCGCTTTTCGTCGGGCTCCAGGTCGCGACGCTCATCGTCAGCCTCCTGTTCGGGTAGCGTGCTGCACCCGTGCGCGAAGTTCCTCGAGTGTCGGGACACCAGTGAGGCGCTCGCCGTCGATCAGGAGCGTCGGAACCACGACGACCCCTGCTTCCTGCGCTGCGGCGCGACCAGCGGCCGATGCCAGGCTGATCACTTCTACCCGAATCTCCGGCTCTTCGGCAGCCAGGCGCTGCACCAGCGCGAGCGCTTCCGCGCAACCAGAGCAGATCGGATGTGTGAAGAGCCTGATTCGCGTCACGGCAGTTCGTACCCCTCGCAATGAACGCAGTCATCGAGCCCGCGGCGCGTCATGAACGCATCGTAGGCGGCGACCGCCGCTGGGCCACTCAGGAGTTTGCTGAGATCGTGCGCGAGGTCATCGGGGGCCAGCCGAACCAGCCAACCGCGACGATAGGGACTACGGTTGACCAGCTCCGGATCCTCGAGCAGGGCAGTATTGGTCTCGAGCAGTACGCCGGCGATCGGTGTCCGGTAGGCGCCGAGCCACTTCGCACTCTCCACGACTGCGACCGTGGCGTCTCGCGCGTAGTGGCGTCCGGTCGGACGGAAGGTCACCTGAAGGATGCGACCAGCGACCGTTTGGGCAACATCGGTGTAGCCGAGCCGCACCGATCCGTCCGCTTCCACCCGTACCCATTGGTGCGATTCCACTCGGTACAGGTCGAGCGGCAGGATGCAACTATGGACGATCGCGTAGCCGGCAGTCTCCCTCATCAGAACGCCACCACTGCGTCGGCCTCCAACGCCATCAGGTTGAACGCCGCACCGCCGATCATCTGCACTCCCTCGATGAGGTCGTCCATCGTCAGGCCGTGCAGATCGAGCGATGGCTGGCAGACGTAGAGTTTGACGCCCAAATCGAGTGCCTGATCGATGAAGTGCTTGAGCTTGGCGCCGCCGCCCCCAGCTTTCGGTACCACCAAGGTTTCTGGGACCCCCTTCTTGAGGAGTGTCGGGCCGTTCATGGTGAAGTAGATCGCGGCTTCGATCTCCATGGCGGCAGCTGCCGCTGCTAAGAAGAAGGGGGTGGCGCTGCGTTCCGGCGTGTCCACACCGTGGGTCTGGACATACAAGATCTTTTTGGTCTCCTCGCTCATCACCGTATCCTCCGCCCTGTCTCAGATGAAGAGCGAGACATCCGCATCAGCTGCGAACTCTAAGAAGGTCGCGGCACCACCGACCGTGCACTCGGGGATGAAGTCCTCCTTCTTGAAGCCGAAGACGTCCATCGTCATCTGGCACGCGATGAGATTGACGCCCGCATCGATGCACAGTTGCCGCAGCTCGAGCAAGGAGGGAACCCCCTTTTCCTTGAAGGTCTGCTGCATCAAAGTCGTCGCGAGGTGCGAGAAGCCGGGTAGTGCCTCGACGAGCGCGGGGATCGGCCAGGAGATCTGGCGGAGTGCCGGTGGACCGAACGGCATCTTGAGCGGCATGGCGGGATTGCCGAGCGGACTGACTTTGGGATCGTAATTTCTCAGCAGCAAGGGAAGGCCGTAGAAGGTAAAGAAGATCGCGACTTCCCAACCCATCGCCGCTGCCGTGGAACCGAGGATGAAGGGCGGATAGGCAAAATCGAGCGTTCCTTTGCTCGCGATGATCGCGAGTCGCCGGGGCGCTTCCGGATCGCGACGGGACATCGTTACCTCCTCTCGTCCTCAGCGGACACGTCGGAAGAAGAAGACGTATTTCCCGTTTTCCTCGTGAGCATCGATGAGTTCGTTTCCGGTCTGCCGAGCCCACGCTTCCATGTCTGCCGGCGCACCCGGGTCGGTGGCGATCACTTTGAGCACCTGCCCGATAGCGATCTCCTTGATCGCCTTGGACGTCCGGATCACTGGGAGTGGGCAGAGCAAGCCGCTGCAATCGAGAACCCGGTCTGGCTGCAGCACATCCGTCATGCCGTCGCCTCCTCCGATGGCACCCTACTCGGGTACAGTATTCTGCAAGTCGAGATAACCAGCACAGCTTGAGACACCCTCATCATAGCACTCAGGATCTTCCTGGTCAAGCATCGTCTCCTGCCTGTCAGGGGCGCTGCCCGTGCGCGTGTGTTCGACAGCGTGGAGTGATCGCCGCGGAGCTGGCTTGGCGTTCAGTGGCCCGATAGACTGATCGAGCGGGGAGCGTTCCGGATTTCGTCCGGGTATTCGTCAGCGCGCTGCGTTGGCTCGCTTCGGAATCACTCCAGCCCGGTCGCCCACTTTCGGTGCCTCGCGTTGACGGGCAGTGACGCGAGTGCCCAGAGTGCGGATGTGGTCGCCGAGAGGACGGTCTTGTGGCCCAGTCGGGCATCCCGTCTTACACGACGATCGGGGGTAATCGAACGGGCGATCCACTCGCAATCGGAAACGACACCGCGTGCCGCGATCGAGGCGGCAGCCAGGAACGGTGGGTATCGGCGAGACAGGATGACAGGGCGTGTGCGCTGCGGCATGGTTGCAGGGGTAAGGGTCCTGTCCGAGCAGGCTACTCGCCGAGCAGCCGCGACTTTCGTTCATGCTTCGTTGGAAACGAATGATGGAGGGGGCGAAAATGGATGCCACGGCGATCGTCCGAATCACCGAACGCGTTCTCGCGCGACTCGATCTTCTGAACAGTGCTCGGGAGCGTGCGCTGGCGGAAACGCGCCAGATCACCCGCTTGAGCGCCAATGCCGTTCGGGCTGTCCATCGGGGCGAGTTCGCCGAAGCGGGGGCGCTACTCGAAGAGGCGCGGCGGATCAAGGAATCACTGACAGCTCATCTGGCCGACTACCCAGCGATCTACTGGTCCGGCTATGTCCAAGATGCGCACAAGGAATATGCGGAGGCGAGCCTGACGCTCGCGCTGGTGGCTGGTCGGCCGATTCCCAGCCCGGAGACGCTTCAGGTCGAAGATGCGGTCTACTTGAACGCGCTCGGCGAGGCATGCGGGGAGCTCCGCCGCCATATACTCGACCTCATCCGGGCGGGTGATCTCGCGCGGGCTGAGACGGTGCTCGCTGTGATGGACGAAATCTACGGTGTCCTGGTGCAGGTCGACTATCCGGATGCAGTGACCAACGGTCTTCGGCGAACGACCGACATGGTGCGGGGCGTGCTGGAGCGGACGCGGGGTGACCTCACGCTCGCAGTCGAGCAGCAAAAGTTGAGCGACGCACTGGCCCAGGCCCGCCGAGCGGTCGGCTTGGGCGAGCCTGGGCAGCCGAGCTGATCGGCCGTCGCTCAAGCGACGCCGCGGAGGAGTTTCTCGCACTCCTCCTTGTGGCGCGTCTCGTCTGAGATGATCTCCTGGAGGTCGTTCGCTAGGCCGTAGTCGCCGAACTCTTCGGCCTGCTTCATGCGCTCGACGTAGCTCTTGATGGTACGTTCCTCTGCTTCCAGCACCCGTTCGATCATTTCCCGATTCGAGTTCGCCCTGGGTACCGGCAGCGGCTCATCGACCGGCTCGCCGCCGAGCGCAGTGATCTTGTTGGCCAGGAACAGCGCATGACGAAGCTCGTCCTGGATCTCCTTCTGGAAAAACTCAGCCAGTTCGATGCGATCCACACCGGTCGCTGCGGCAGCGTAGTGGATGTACATGATGATGGCCTGGAATTCGCCCGCCAGATCCTGGTTCAGTCCATCGATGAGCGTTTTCTTGTCCATGGTTTTCCCTCCAGTTCCCTGAACCCGACGAGGGAAGTATAGCTCGTGCGGCCTCAGGGAGTGGCGGCAGTCGCCCGCTCCGGTTGCCAGCGCAAATCCAGTTCCCGATTGGCGCGCACCTCGTCCAATCGCTTGTAGAAGGTCTGGTGCGGTGCCTGACGCACGAATTCTGGATCGCGCTCCACTTCCTCGGCGATCTGCCGCATGGCCGCGACGAAGCGGTCGAGCGTTTCCAGACTCTCCGTCTCGGTGGGCTCGATCATCAGCGCTTCTGGCACGATCAATGGGAAAGCGACCGTTGGTGGGTGGAGACCGAAATCGAGCAAGCGCTTGGCGATATCCATCGCTCGCACACCATGCCGCTTCTGGCGCACAGCAGAGAGTACGAACTCGTGCATGCAGGTCCGGTCGTACGGCACCTCGTACACATCGCGCAGACGGGCCAGGAGATAGTTGGCTGCCAGCACGGCGTCCTCGCTGACTCGGCGGAGTCCGCTCCCGCCGTGCATACGGATGTACGCATAGGCGCGGATGTGCATCCCGACATTCCCGTGGAAGGAATGGATCTTGCCGATGGAGCGCTCAGGCCAGTGCCAGGTGTATTCGGGATCCTCACCGGGGCGTCGTACGACGATCGGGCCAGGGAGGAACTCGGCGAGGTGCGCTTTGACCCCGACCGGACCACTGCCCGGGCCGCCACCGCCGTGCGGTGTCGAGAAGGTCTTGTGCAAGTTGAAGTGCATGATGTCGACGCCGAAGTCGCCGGGGCGCGCGATGCCGAGCAGCGCGTTGAAGTTCGCACCGTCGTTGTAGACGAGTCCGCCGACGCTGTGGATCAGGTCGACGATCTCGGTGATGTTCTCGTCCCAAAGACCGAGCGTGTTAGGGTTGGTGATCATGATCGCTGCGGTGTCCGGCCCGACGAGCTGCCGCAGCTGTTCGATATCCACATTGCCACGCGCATCCGACTTGACTTCGACGACCCGGAATCCGGCCATGGCTGCGGTGGCTGGATTGGTGCCGTGTGCCGAATCCGGGATGATGACGGTCCGGCGCTCGTGTTCGCCGCGGGCATCGAAGTAGGCTCGCGCGATGAGGATGCCGGTGAGTTCGCCGTGCGCGCCAGCGGCTGGCTGCAGCGAGACGGCGTCGAAGCCAGCGATCTCCGCCAGGAACCCTTGCAGTTCATACATCAGGCGAAGAATGCCTTGCACGGTTCGCGGATCCTGGAGCGGATGGAGATGTGCGAAACCGGGAAAGCGAGCCACCAGCTCGTTGATCTTCGGGTTGTACTTCATGGTGCAGGAGCCCAGCGGGTAAAAGTCGATATCGACGGCATGGTTGAGCTGCGAGAGGCGGGTGAAGTGCCGCACGACATCGATCTCGCTGACTTCGGGGAGCGGCAAATCGTCCCGCACGTGTTCGACGGGCAGTGGTGCCTCCGGGACATCGAGATCCGGTACCGAGGTACCCGTCCGTCCCGGCTTGGAAAGCTCGAAAATGAGCGGTTCCACGCGCATCGCTGATCCTCCCAGGCGAGATCCCAGCCTCGACGGTAGCCTAGCATGTCGTTCCTCAGTTCAGCAATCGCGGACACGCCGATCGACCGGAGTCGATGGCCCAGAAGCCATCCCGCATGGGTGTGACCGAGTGGCTTCGACAGTTGTCATCACCGTGTGCACCGACTGCCGCGTGACTCGCCCGGCGAGTGCTAGAATCGGCGTCGAGGAGCGGGGCAGCACGGAGCGACGACGTGGCGGACGAGCGCACCATCTACGGCGGGCAAGCAGTCCTCGAAGGTGTCATGATGCGCGGCGTCCGCCATCTGGCGACGGCGGTTCGCTTGCCGGACGGCCGGATCGCCGTCTGGGAGCTGCCGCTCGCTTCCGAGCGCTGGGCAGCGCGGCTGCGCCATGTTCCCCTTCTGCGCGGTGTTTTGGCCTTATGGGAGACGCTCGTCCTCGGTGTGCGCGCGCTGGTTTTTTCCGCGCACGTCGCTGTCCGCTATGATCCGGAGCTCGAGCAGACAAAGCCTGGGACGAGTGCGAGCTCATTGGGTGGTCTCTTGTGGGCAACCGTCGCGCTCTCGCTCGCCCTTTCCGTGGGCCTCTTCTTTCTCCTCCCGCTCGGTGTCGCTAGCCTGCTCGACCGATGGGTCGGGTCGGGCTGGACGATCCATGCCTTGGAGGGGACGATCCGGCTCGGGATCCTGCTGGGCTACTTGGCTGCGATCGGACGGACACCGGATATCGCTCGCGTCTTCGGGTACCACGGTGCTGAACACAAGACGATCCATGCCTGGGAGCACGGGGATCCGTTGACGGTGGAGGGAGCTCGCCCGCACAGCCTGCTGCATCCTCGGTGCGGGACCGGTTTCCTGCTGATCGTGGTTGCGCTCTCGATCGTGGTGTTCGCCTTCCTGGGCTGGCCGTCGCTGGTGTGGCGTGTTCTTTCGCGCGTCGCGCTGATTCCCCTCATCGCGGCCTTGGCCTACGAAATCATTCGCTTGGCTGCACGCTGGTTCCACCTGTGCCCGGTGCGGGTCTTGCTCGCGCCGAGCCTGGCGCTGCAGCGGCTGACGACTCGGGAACCGGACGATGCGATGCTCGAGACGGCTATCGTCGCCTTGCATCGCGTCCTGGTTGCCGAAGGGCATGCAGTCCCGGCGCTGGCGGTGTCCGCACCCGTTATCGTGGTCGACGAAGCCGGGCAGGAGCAGGCGGTCTTCGCCCCGTCCGGCAAGCGAGAGGAACGAGCATGACGACACCAGCCAAATTGTGGGGAGGTCGTTTCCAGAAGCCGACGCACGAACTCGTCGATCAGCTCAATGCGTCCCTCCCCTTCGATCGACGGCTGGCGCGCCACGATATTTTGGGCTCGCTCGCGCACGTGACCATGCTCGCCCAGCGAGGAATCATCCCGCGGGAGGATGCGCAGACGATCGCTCGTGGACTCCGGACCATCCTTCGCGAGATCGAAGAGGAGCGCTTCGCGTTCCGGCTGGCGGACGAGGACATTCACCTGAGCGTAGAGCGGCGCCTCCACGAGCTCATCGGGCCGGTCGCGGGGCGACTCCATACGGCGCGCAGCCGCAACGATCAGGTGGCGCTCGACTTCCGTCTCTGGATGCGCGAAGCTCTGCTCGAGATCGCCGAGGGAATCGTCGAAACGAGTGGTGCGCTCCTCGATCTTGCCGAACTCCACCGCGATGTCGTGATGCCCGGCTACACGCACCTCCAGCGTGCCCAGCCGGTTCTCTTCGCTCATCATGTGCATGCCTATGTCGTCATGTTGACGCGGGATCTGGAGCGCCTGCGCCAGCTGTATCAGCGCGTCAATCGCTCACCGCTCGGCTCAGGAGCGCTGGCTGGTGTTCCCTATCCGATCGATCGGCACGTGGTCGCAGCGCTCCTGGCCATGGACGGGGTGCTCGAGAACAGCATCGACGCCGTCTCCGATCGCGATTTCGCCCTGGAGTTCTTAGCTGATCTCGCGATCCTGATGGCGCATCTTTCGCGTTTGGCCGAGGAGTTGGTCCTCTGGTCGAGCAGTGAGTTCGGCTTCATCGAGTTCGACGATGCCTTCGCAACCGGTTCCTCGATCATGCCCCAAAAGAAGAACCCGGATGTCGCCGAGCTCTTGCGCGGCAAGAGTGGGCGCGTGTTCGGGCACTTGATCGGTCTGCTGACGGTCGTCAAAGGACTCCCGTTGGCCTACAACAAAGATCTTCAGGAAGATAAAGAAGGAGTCTTCGACGCCTACGATACCGTCGCACTCCTGCTGCGCGTCCTGCCGCCCATGTTGCGCACCTTGCGGATCAACCGCGAGCGGCTCGAGGCGGCGGCTGGGCAGAACTTCACACTCGCGACCGACATCGCCGATGCATTGGTTCGGGCGGGTGTCCCGTTCCGGGAAGCCCACGAGGCGGTCGGACGCTTGGTCGCGTTCTGTCTCGCATCCGGGAAGAGCCTCGATCAGTTGACCGCTGACGAACTGGCTCGGTTCCATTCCAAGCTCGCGGAGATCACGTTGCCGCGGACGGTGTGGGATGCAGTGCGCGCTCGGGAACACCCGGGAGGCACCGGACCGGAGCATGTCGCGCGGGCGATCGCGGCGAGTCGGGCTGACTCGGCCGGCGCACGACAGTGGCTCGAAAGCGAGCGACAGCGGATCGAGCATGCCTTTGCCCGGCTCTTGAGCGAGGACGTGCCATGACCGGCATCGAATCAGAAACGCGTTCCGCGCAGCCACGAGCGATCCGGGTGGAGCCGGTACGGACCCCGGAGGAACTCGAGATCGTCTACCAGATCCGCCGCGAGGTGTTCGATCAGGAACAGCACCTGACGACGTGGGTGCACGATTATCCGGAGGATGGTGCGGGACTGAACGTGCTCGCCTGGATCGACGGGGAAGCCGTTGGAACAGGGCGGGTCACGCTCTGGGGTGACGAGGCACAGATCGCCTGGGTGGCGGTCCGCAAGCCCTACCGTGGGCAAGGCGTCGGGCGAGCCATCATGGAGCGACTGATCCGCTGGGCAGAGGAACAGGGCGCACGAACGGTCACGCTCAATGCTCAGACGCACGCTCTCGAGTTCTATCGCAAGTTGGGTTTCCGACCGATCGGTCGGCCGTTTTCCATGGCCCACATCGAGCATCAGTTCATGGAGCGCGAGCTCCGCCCGGTCCGAACGAAGGGAGGCCAGTGATGCCCTCGGTCCGCCAGCCGATTTTGTTGCAAAAGAAGCCGGACTGGTTCCGCGTGCGGCGGGAGCACGGGCCGAACTATCTCGAACTCCGGCGCCTGGTGCTGGAGGAAGGTTTGCACACGGTCTGTCAAGAGGCGCGTTGCCCCAACATTTACGAATGCTGGAACCAGCGTACCGCGACGTTCATGATCCTCGGCGATCGTTGCACGCGGGCGTGCCGATTTTGCAATGTCCGGTGGGGACGAAGCGGCACAGTCGACTGGGAAGAGCCGCGCCGGGTCGCTGAGGCGGTCGAGCGTTTGGGGCTGGACTTCGCGGTGATCACGTCCGTCAACCGGGACGATCTGCCTGATGGTGGAGCTGCCGTCTTCGCGGCGACGATCCGTGAGATCCGCTCACGCATCCCCTCGTGCGGCATCGAGGTTTTGATTCCCGATTTTCTCGGCAACTGGGACGCACTGCGTACCGTCGTCGAGGCACGGCCCGAGGTGATCGCGCACAATATCGAGACGGTGCCGCGGCTCTTCCGCGTCATCCAGCCGTGGGACGATTACGGCCGGAGCCTCGAACTTTTCCGACGAGTGCAGGCGATGGACGATGCGATCGCGCTCAAGTCGGGCCTGATCGTCGGTATGGGTGAGACGTGGGACGAGCTTCTTGCTGTCATGCGCGATCTCCGTGAGGTCGGCGTGGAGATCTTGACCATCGGGCAATATCTGCCGCCGACACCGCGACATTTCCCGCTCCATCGCTACTACACCTTGGAGGAATTCGAGGAGCTGCGGCGGATCGGCGAGGAAGAGTTGGGTTACGTGTACGTAGAGTCCGGCCCGCTGGTGCGGTCGTCCTACCACGCCAAGGAGCAGTACGAGCGCTATCGGGCCCGCCGTCTCGAGGTGCGTCGGGGGTAGGAGCCATGCCCGATGACCCCGTCGTCGCACTCCAGCTCGGAAGAGTCGACTATCTGGCGGCCTGGGAGTTGCAGCGACAGCTCGCGGCTGCCCGCCGGGCTGGAGCGATCCCGGACACCCTCTTGCTCCTCGAGCATCCACCGACGTTCACGACCGGGCGGCGCGGTGGGACGCATCACCTTCGCCTCTCCGTGGATGCGTTGGCTGCCCGCGGGGTGCCTTATTACGTGACGGACCGTGGGGGCGACGTGACCTACCATGGACCGGGGCAGCTGGTCGTGTACGTCATCCTGCGGCTCGGTGAAGGGCAGCGGCGCGTGCGGCGCTTCGTCGAGTCGTTGGAGGCGACTGTTCTCGACGTGCTGGCGAGCTACGGCATCACGGGGGAACTCGATCCACGTCATCCCGGCGTGTGGATCGGACGTAACAAGATCGCGGCGATCGGTATCGCCATTCACCATGGGGTGACCTACCACGGCATCGCGCTCAACGTCACGACCGACCTGGAGCCGTTCGACTGGATCGTCCCCTGCGGGATTCCTGACCGCGGCGTGACCTCGCTTGCGGAACTCGTCGCTGGCCCGGTCGAGTTGGCCGACGTGCAGGCCCGCTGGCTCGCGGCTTTTGCCGAGCGCTTCGGACGCACCGTGGAGCTCGATCCTGAGCCGGTCCGGTCGCTGGACGACGTCTTGCTGCGACTCACGTCCCGATGGGCGGGAGTAACCCGATCATCAGCGATTGTTCGATGATATCGCGACGAGCGAGGGCTTCGGCGGTCGCGATGCTCCAGCGGAGCGGGTGATCCGGGTACAGCTTCTCGAGCATCTCGCGGACTTGCCGCATGAGATCGAGCGACTTGTTGAAGGTGAGGACGAGATCACCCTCGCTGAGTTCGATGAGTTCCGTAATCTCCGCCATCGTCGCACCGTTGCACCAGGCGCGCATGGCACCGTAGAAACCCTCGTGGTGACCGGTGGAGAGCGCGAGGCCGTTGCGTCGCTCGACCTCGAACACTTCCTGCTCCAGACTTTCGAGACGGCGTCGCAGGAGGACCAGCTTCGTCGGCAACGTAAAGTGATTGGCGAAGCGAGTCTCGCGATCGAAGGCGAACCAGGAGAAGACCTCAGCGACGTCGGCTGGCTCCAGCCCCTTGAAGAAGTCGCGATCCAGCATCTCGCAGATGATGAGGCCGTTGGTGTCGAAGACATCGGCCAGAGTGTCAGCCTTGCTGGTGGGATACCCGCGATGCAGGTAGCCGAAATGTTCGAGCACGTTGCGGATGCCGCGCAGAAGCTCGCGAACGCGCCGCTCTTCTGCCGCGATCTCGCGCCCGAGTTGGGCTTCGAGTTCCGCCCGCTCCTGCTCCAGCCGGGCGATCCGCTGTAAATTGCGCTGGTGTTCCTTGCGCCGCTGGCAAGCGTGACAGGGATGGCGGAAGCGCTGCTGCGTCAGCTCGTGCAGAGTCTGCTGGATGGTTTGGAGGCGTTCCTCGATCCGCCGGCGCTCGGGTGCGAGGCGCGCCTCGACTTGCCGACGGTGCTCGAGCAGCATGGCATCGAGATCAGGGAGCGGGCGCGCCGCGAATGCACGCCAGATCTCCTCAAAGGCTTCCGTGCTGACGATTCCCCGGACATCGCTCACTGGCTGGGCCAGGAGCGTCAGGGCTTCCGGAATCGGTACTGGTTCGATACCGTGCGGGACATAGTCGATCTGCCGGTACTCGGTCAGGAGTTCGGCCGAGCCCTCGCGCGTCAGGACCAGCGCGATCCCTCCGTACGGTAAGCGATTGAGGAAGAGCACCCAGCCGCGTTCGCGCGTGTGGAGTGGCGTTCCAGGAGCCATTTCGCGGATGAGCCGCCGCAAGACCGGCCGAGAAGGAACGGCCCAGGGACGGTCGTCGAGATCGGCCTCCAGTTGCGCCAGGTCGTGCTCCAGGTGCCGCTCCTGGCTCTTGGCGTGATTGAGTTGGGCGACGATGTTGCGGTAATCGTAGAGCAGTTCGTCGCCGTCCAGCCCCAAGAGACAGCCGCGCGGCACTGTCTCCAGTTCGTGGCCTACCTGGAGAATCTCCTCCTCCAAGAGCCGGACACGCTGAGCGGCTTGGTACTGGGCCAAGCTCTCTTGGAACAGCTGGCGGACCCGGTCGCCGCGTGGTGGATCCCAAAGATTGAGAACCGTGTTGTAGCGGATGGTGAAGGCCGACCGAACCGGCTCGAGTTCGCCAGTCGCGACGGCGAGCACTTCCTTGAAGGAGATCCAGGGGCTATACGGAACGACGACGTTTCCCCGTTCATCCATGCCGCGGCGTCCGGCGCGGCCGGCCATCTGCTGGAACTCGTTGGGTGTGAGCAGTCGCCGGCGCCGTCCATCCCATTTGGTCATGCGGCCGATGACGACGGTGCGAGCAGGCATGTTGACACCGAGCGCGAGCGTGTCGGTCGCGAAGACGACTTTCATCAAGCCCTGACTGAACAGCACCTCGACGAGCTGCTTGAGGATGGGCAGCAATCCCGCATGGTGAAACCCAATCCCCTTGGCAGCGAGCTGGACGATCGTCTGGACCTGGCTCAGTTCGCGGTCTTCTGGCCGCAAGCTGGCGAGGAACGACTCGATGACATGGGCGATCCGTTGCCGAGTCGCGCGGTCACGCACGAGATTGACTCGCATCATCGCGAGGCGGGTCGCATAGTCCTCGCAGTCGCGCCGGTTGAAGAGGAAGTAGATCGCCGGCAGCATATCTTCGGCCGCGAGTGCCTGGATGATTTCCCACGGTGGTGGTTCGGCTTCCTCGGCCTCGCGGCGACGCTCGGCCGTGAGCCCACCGCGTCCGATGAGCGCGCGGATTTCGCCGCCGACATTGGAGTAATCAGCCACCTGACGGCCGTGATGATCGATGACGAGCCGCAACTTTCTGTCGTAGAAGTACCAGAGTGCCAAGGGGACAGCGCGCTGGGTGTGGACGATCAGCTGGATGGGCCGATGGGTTCGACTGATCCAGTCGGCAATCTCTTGCGCATTGGAGACCGTCGCCGACAGGCAGATCAGCTGGATGTGCTCGGGGCAGAGGATGATCGATTCCTCCCATGTCGTACCGCGCTCTGGGTCAGCGAGGTAGTGAATTTCGTCGAAGATCACGCACTGGACGCTGTCGAGTTCCCACGGCGTCTGGAGCAACATGTTGCGCAAGACTTCGGTCGTCATCACCACGATCGGGGCGTGTGGGTTCTCGGTGACGTCGCCGGTCAAGAGACCGACGTTGTCCCCGTAGATCGCTCGCAGGTCGCGGAACTTCTGATTGCTGAGCGCCTTGATCGGCGTCGTGTACATGACACGCGCGCCGCGCCGGAACGTCTCGTAGACGCCGAACTCAGCGACGACCGTCTTTCCAGTTCCCGTGGGAGCAGCGACCATGACCGATTTCCCCTCCAGGAAGGCGAGCATCGCCTCCAACTGGAAGGGATCGAATCGGAAAGGATAGAACACGGAAAACTGCTCGATGCTCTCGGGTAGCGAGACCGCTTCTGTCGCGTCCATGAATCCGGTCACCGGATCTCCGCCTGTCGTATCTCGACCAGTATAGCAACCCCGCACGGCAGCGGACGCGCCTTCCGCGCTCCCGGTAGAATCGCCCGGGAGGCCGCGCGTGCGGGTCGGGCTGTTGGCATCGCTGTTGAGTCGCCAAGCTGGATACCGGCGTGCCGGTGTGAGCCGGTACATCGAAGCCTTGCTCCAGTATCTTCCGACCGTTGCGACTGACCTGGAACTGGTCGCGACGGTGCCGCGAACGGTGTGGGGACTCGCCCACCAGGATTTCGCGGGTATCGAGTGGCGCCTCACGCGGTGGCCGACCGAGCGTCCGGTGGTGCGTATCGCCTGGGAACAGCTCTGGGCATCGCGCGTGCTGCGCGATTGCGCTGTCGTGCACGGCCCGGTGAACGTTCTTCCGCTCGCGCTCGACCGGCCGAGTGTCGTCACGGTGCACGATGTGGCGTTCCTGCACTTCCCCGAGCATTATCCACCAGCCAAGCGCTGGTACCTCCGCGTCATGACCGGCCTGAGTGTGCGACGAGCCCATCGCGTCATCGCGGTCTCCGAGCAGACTCGGCGCGATGTCATTCGGGCCTACGGTATCGAGCCTGGTCGAGTCGTCGTGGTTCCCAACGGGATCGACGCTGGCTGGCAACGAGTCAGGGACGAGGAACTCGCGCATTGGCGGGCAGAACGAGGGCTTCCGGAGCACTTCCTTCTGTTTGTGGGAACGATTCAACCGCGGAAGAATGTGACCACGCTCATCGACGCCTTGGCGAAACTCGATGCAGCGATCGATTGGCCACTGTACATCGTCGGTGCTCCTGGTTGGCGGGAGACTCCGGTCTACCGGCGTGTGCAGGAACGAGGGTTGGCGCAGCGGGTCGTCTTCGTCGGTTACGTCTCGCCGGCGGAGTTGCGGTATTGGTACAGCGCGGCCACGCTCTTCGTCTACCCCTCGCTCTATGAAGGGTTCGGTCTTCCGGTCCTCGAGGCGATGGCCTGCGGAACGCCTGTCATTACGTCCGATCGTTCGGCTTTGCCGGAAGTCGCTGGTGATGCTGCTTGGCTAGTCGATCCGACCGATCCGGCTGCGCTCGCGACGGCGATCGCGACGCTCGCCCGTGATCCCGAACGGCGGATCGCACTCGCTCGTGCGGGGTTCGCTCGTGCGCAGGCATTCTCCTGGGAACGAACCGCGCGCGAGACGGCAGCAGTCTATCGTGCTCTCGGTCTTGGGTTGCTGGATGAGCGAGGAGGAGCGACGGCATGACCGGTGCTGGCCGGCCCCTGCGCGAAGTCGGTGAGGAAGAGTTGATCGAGCAGATCGCTCGTTTGGTCGGCGACCGCGCGAACCGTGTGTCGATCGGGATCGGCGATGACGCTGCTGCTTGGCGCCCGCGAGCAGGGCACGAGCTGGTGATCACGACCGATACGTTGATCGAGCGTGTGCACTTCCGGTTGGAGTGGACGGATTGGGAGGCGCTCGGACACAAATCGCTCGCGGTCAATCTGAGCGACATCGCAGCGATGGGCGCGATCCCGCGCCTGGCCGTGGTCGATCTTGCCGTGCGCGGAACGGAGCGTGATCGGGACATTGCGGACTTCTATCGTGGCGTGCAGGCATTGGCCCGGCGCTTCGGTGTGGCGATCGTCGGGGGTGATACGACGCGCTCGCCGCTCGGGGTAGCCGTCTCGATCACCGTGATCGGTGAGTCGCCGCGCGACGGCCACCGCCTGCTCCGTCGGGATGCCGGCCGGCCCGGTGATCTCATCGGTGTGACCGGCCCGATCGGGCTGGCGGCAGCCGGTCTGCGTGTCCTGGAGCGTGGGCTGAAAACCTTGGACGGGAACCCGGTTATGCAAGAGCATTACCATCGTCCGCAGCCACGCGTACGGGAAGGACTCTTGCTGCGGCGGTGTGGTGTGCGCGCGGCGATGGATATCAGCGATGGCTTATTGGGGGACCTCCAAAAGCTCTGTCGAGCAAGTGGAGTGGCAGCGATCGTCGATCTGGAGCGTGTCCCGGTACCGAACGCGATCAAGTGGGCGTTTCCGGACTGGGAAGAGGTGGCGCTCCGCGGAGGCGACGACTATGAACTGCTCTTCGCCGCTCCCCCGGCTGTGTTCGCACGCGTCGCACGCGCTTTCGCCCGTGCAGGGCTCCTTCCCCCGTGGAAAATCGGTCAACTCGTCGAAGCGGGATCGGCCGGGCCGATCGTCGAGTTGCGGGACGTGACCGGCCGCTGTCGGCCAGCCGATGCACGCGGCTTCGATCACTTCCGCACCGGCTGACCGTGCCGGCTCGACGTGCTAGCATGCCGGCGAGCCTGGTGAGCTGGAGGTGACTCGTGGACAGTGCACGGAGCGAACTCTGCTTCCTCTCGGCGATGGAACTTTTGGATCACTATCGCCGACGGGCCCTTTCACCCGTGGAAGTCGTCGACGCAGTCCTCGCGCAGATCGAACGATTGGATCCACACCTGCACGCCTTCCTGACCGTGACCGCCGAGGAGGCACGGCGGCAAGCGCTCGAGGCGGAATACGCCTACGCGCACGGTGAGCACAGACCACTCCTCGGGGTACCAGTCTCGATCAAGGACGTAACACCGGTCGCCGGAGTTCGCTGGACGAGTGGCTCGCTCCTCTGGAAGGACCGGGTGGCGACCGAGGATGCACCGGTGGTCGAGCGACTGCGGGCAGCGGGTGCGATCATCCTGGGGAAAACGAACACGCCGGAACTCGGCTGGAAAGGCGATTCGGGAAATCGCTTGATCGGTCCCACCTCCAATCCCTGGAAGCTCGATCGGACGGCAGGGGGATCGAGCGGCGGTGCCGCGGCGGCTGTGGCTGCCGGCATGGGACCGCTCGCTCAGGGCACTGATGGAGCGGGCTCGATTCGGATTCCGGCATCCTTCTGCGGCATCGTCGGGTTCAAGCCGTCGTTCGGTCGGGTACCGTACTATCCGCCATCGGCTGTCGAGCTCTTGGCTCATGTGGGACCCATGACGCGCACGGTCGCCGATGCAGCGCTCATGCTGTCGGTCATGGCAGGGCCCGATCCGCGCGACCGCCACTCCTTGCCGCTCGAGTGCAGCGACGGCGAAGCGCTCGAACGGGATCTCGCGGGTGCTCGGGTTGCTTGGTTGGGCCGCGTGGGTGACGTGCCGGTGGATCCTGAAGTGGCAGCGATCGCTCGCCGGGCTGTGGCCGTCTTCGAAGACCTCGGCTGCAGCGTCGAGGAGCTGGTGGAGCCGCTGGAGGATCCCTATCCAGTGCTCGACATTCTCTGGTCGGTCGCGATGGCTGCCGTGCACCGTGATGATCTCGACGCTGTCCGCGACCAGCTCGATCCGGGGCGACTGACGGTGATCGAGCACGGCTTGCGCTGGCGCGGTGTCGATGTCGGCTGGGCGCTTGCCGAGCGCAATCGCTACGTCGACCGCTTGCGGCAACGATTGGAGCGATTCGACTTCGTCGTGAGCCCGACCACGCCGGTGACGGCCTTTGCGGCCGGTGCCGATCATCCCGGTCAGATCGCTGGCTATCCGACGACATACCTGAGCTGGACCCCCTTCACCTATCCGTTCAACATCAGTGGCCAACCAGCGATCAGCGTGCCGTGTGGGTGGACGCAGGAGGGACTGCCGGTCGGCCTGCAGATCGTCGGGCGCTGGCGCGCTGACGCGAGCGTGCTGCGGGCCGCGGCCGCGTTCGAGCGTGCCCGGCCGTGGAGCCACCAGCGCCCACCGCTGGCCAGTGGAGGGGAGACAGGATGAGCACGCGTGTTCCAGCGCTTGACCTGGTGAGTCACAGCCCGGACCAGACCCGCCAGATCGCAGCGACGTTGGCGCGGCATGTCCGGGGAGGCGATGTGCTGTTTCTGCAGGGGCCTCTCGGGGCTGGAAAGACGACGTTCGTGCAAGGGTTGGCGCGTGGGCTCGGTATTCGCGAGTACGTGCAGAGCCCGACCTTCATACTCGTCATGGAGCACCGCGGCACTTTGCCCGACGGCCAACCGGTCCGGCTCTATCACGTCGACCTGTACCGGTTGGAAGAGCCGGGTGAGTTGGCGACCTTCGGACTGGAGGATTGCTTGAGCGATCCGGCAGGTATCGTCGTGATCGAGTGGGCAGATCGCTTGCCTCCCAACTGGGTCGAGGAGTATCTCGTCATCCGTTTCGAGCCGCTCGCCGAGAGCAAGCGACGGCTGGCGTTCTATCCGGTCGGTGCCCGCGCGCAGGCGATCATCGAGACGCTCCGGAAGGAGGTAAGCGGTGGAGCGAAGCGATCAACTGCTCCTGGCACTCGATAGCGGCGGGGAGCAGGTGGCGATCGCGCTGTACAACGGACGCCTGATCGGAGAGCTCCTCTATGATGCCGGGCGCGAGCATACCGCGACTGTTCTCCCATGCATCCGCCAGTTGCTCGCCGAGAACCGGCGGACTATCCGTGATGTCGCAGCGGTCGCCGTCACCACCGGACCGGGGAGCTTCAATGGTCTGCGGGTGGGGATGAGTATCGCCAAGGCGCTCTGTTATGCGCTGGACGTACCGCTCATCGGCGTCTTGACGCTCGATGCGCTGGCCTATCCTCATACCGCCTTGCCTTACCCGATCCGTGCGTTCGTCGCAGCGGGGCGTGGTCGCGTGGTCTACGCCGATTACCGGCGGCAGGGCGAGATCTGGGTACGGGACTCGTCCTTGCGCTCGGTGCGTCTCCACGAGGTGACGGATGGGTTGTTGGGACGCACCGTGCTGACGGGGCATCTCGCGCCCGAGGAAGAGGCGCTGGTACGGTCTCATCCGCTCGTCATTCTTCCTGCTCCAGCGTTGCGCCAGCTTCGTCCTGCCTGGGTGGCCGAACTGGCTTTCCGACGCTGGCAGGCAGGCGAGAGCGATCCGGTGGCTGCGCTGGAGCCGATCTATGTCCACGGGGGCGGGGCAGAGGCCATTCCTTCGGTACAATTGCCGATGAGTTACGATGTCCGATCCGCGCGGGAGTGACAAGGTGGAGGAGCGCACCCAGCAGTCGAGTGCTGATCCGAACAGCACTGTGCGGCGCTACGTCTTGTCCCCGATGCGGAGTTCGGATGTACCCGAAGTGTCCCAGCTCGAGCGGCGATGCTTCTCGAATCCCTGGCCGGAATCAGCGTATTACCGGGAACTCAGGGAGCCGGAGCGTAACTATTACGTCGTTCTGCGTTGGGAGACAGCGCGCAGCGAGGAGGAGCCGGAGCTGGTTGGAGCAACCGGTACGCTGGCTCGCCTGCTGCGGGCAGCCCGCCCGGCGCGCACGAGCGCGCATCCACTCGTCGGCTTCGCTGGGATGTGGGTCATTTACGGTGAAGCACATGTCACCACGATCGGTGTCGCACCGGAGCACCGCGGGTTGGGGCTGGGTGAGGTGTTGTTCTTGACCTTGATCAGCGAAGCGATCCGGCGCGGTGCCGAGTTCGTGACGCTCGAGGTGCGGGTTTCCAATGTGACGGCGCAGTCGCTCTATGCCAAATATGGTTTCACGCGCCGCGGTGTCCGGCCCCGCTATTACAGCGACAATTTGGAGGATGCGTACATCATGACCTCGCCGCCACTCCGTGATCCAACGTACCGGCAGGAATTGGTGGCCTTGCGTGACCGTCTGCTCGAACGGTTGGCCGCGGAAGGGATCGAGATCGTGGAGGAAGCAGCGTGATCATCCTGGGCATCGAAACCTCCTGCGACGAAACCGCTGCAGCCGTCGTCCGAGACGGACGCTTCGTGTTGTCGAACATCATTCGCTCCCAAGTGGATCTCCACCAGCGTTACGGCGGTGTGGTGCCCGAGCTCGCCTCGCGGCGGCACGTGACGAGCATCGTGCCGGTGATCGATCTCGCCCTGGAACAGGCGGGGAGCGGTCCGAGCGCGATCGATGCCATCGCCGTTACCGAGGGGCCGGGCCTAGCGGGCTCGCTGCTCGTCGGCATCAACGTCGCCAAGACGCTCGCCTTCGTGTGGGAGAAGCCGTTGATCCCGGTCAACCATCTGGAGGGTCATATCTACGCCAACTGGCTCACGCTTCCAGGTCAGGACGAAGTGCCGGAACCGACTTTCCCTCTGGTCTGCCTGATCGTCTCCGGCGGGCACACCGAACTCGTGCTCATGCGCGGCCACGGGGACTACGTGCTCCTGGGCCGGACGCTCGACGATGCAGCAGGAGAGGCCTTCGACAAGGCCGCTCGCCTTTTGGGATTGGGTTTTCCGGGTGGACCCGCCATTCAGAAGGCCGCCGAGCAGGGACGGCCGGGTCGATTTTCCCTGCCGCGAGCCTGGCTGGGAGAGAGCTACGATTTCAGCTTCAGCGGCCTGAAGACAGCGTTGTTGCGCGTCCTCGAGCAATACCAGCGACGGCCTTCGCGGCGTGTCGCCGCGGGGCAACCCTTTCCGGAATACGTAGCACCGGAGTACGGGCCGAGCGTGCCGATCGCTGATCTGGCCGCTGAGTTCCAGGCCGCGGTCGTGGAGGTGCTGGCGGAAAAGACCGCGCGGGCTGCGCGCGAGTTCGGCGCGACAATGGTGCTCCTGGCTGGTGGGGTAGCAGCGAATGCCGCGTTGCGGCAACGCTTGCGCGAAATCAGTCCCGTTCCGGTTCGCTATCCGCCTCCTATCCTCTGTGCCGACAATGCAGCGATGATCGCCGGTGCTGCCTACTATTTGGCTCAGCGTGGCGTGCGGGCCGATCTCGATCTCGACGTTCATGCGCACTTGCCGCTGGTGACGCGGACACTGCTCCGTGCCGGGGAAGCTTAGGGGATGAGGACGATGGCGACGGTGCGGCAGGTGGCAGTGGCGGCGGCACTCTCCGCTGGCCGGTTGTTGCGCGAACGGCTCGGGCGGGTCCGCGAGATCCGCTACAAGGGAGCGGTCAACCTGGTGACCGAAGTGGATGTCGCCAGCGAACGACTGATCGTGGAAACCATCCAGGCAGCCTTCCCCGAGCACGCGTTCTTCACCGAGGAAGGAACGGGCAGTGGGTCGCTGGATGCACCCGCGCTCTGGGTCATCGATCCCCTCGATGGGACGACCAACTACGCTCACGGGTACCCGATGTTTTGTGTCTCGATCGCGTTTCTCTGCGAGGGAGAGCCGGAGTTTGCGGTCGTGTACCAGCCAGTTCTGGACGAGCTGTTCATCGCTGAGCGAGGGGTGGGAGCATTTTTGAACGGGGAGCGGCTCCGCGTTTCCCAGCATGCGGATCTGCATAGCGCGCTCTTGGCGACTGGTTTCCCGTACGATCGCGAGCGACGACGCGAGGCCCTCGCTGCTTTCGCACGCTTCACGCTGACGGCTCGGGCAGTGCGGCGAGACGGGAGCGCAGCGTTGAACCTCGCCTACGTTGCTGCTGGCCGTTTCGATGGTTTTTGGGAGCAGGAACTTTCCCCGTGGGATACAGCAGCGGGAACGCTCCTGGTCACCGAAGCTGGCGGGCGCGTGACTGATTATGATGGGCAACCGTATCGACTGACCCAGGGCACCTGTGTCGCGTCGAATGGGTTCATCCACGACGCGATGTTGGACCTGATCCGTCGCGACGATCGAGGTGGTGCGTGACGACCGAGCCTACTGTCCTCATCACTTCACGCCTCTTTCTCGAACACGAAACCGGCGATCATCCTGAGCGTCCAGCTCGCTTGGAAGCCATTCTGCAGTTGCTCAAGCGGACAGGGCGGCTCGACAACCGTCCGGTCATCGAGCCGGATCCGGCGGACGAAGAAACGATCGCGCTCATCCATGATCGAGCGTATATCGTGGAACTGCGGGAGTTCGCGGCGCGGGGCGGAGGCTGGCTCGATGCCGATACCATCGTTTCTCCGCGCTCGTTCGAGGTAGCGCGACTCGCCGTCGGTGCGGTCGTGCAGGCGGTCGAATCGGTGTTGTCCGGGCAAGCGAGGCGCGTCTTCGCCTTGATTCGCCCGCCGGGCCATCATGCCGAACCGGAGCGCGGGATGGGCTTTTGCCTCTTCAACAACATCGCGGTCGCCGCACAGTATGCCCTGGAGCGGTACGGCTTGCGCCGAATCGCGATCATCGACTGGGACGTCCATCACGGCAACGGCACGCAGGCAGCGTTTTATCGAACGGATCGGGTGTTTTTCGTCTCGCTTCACCAGTGGCCGCTCTACCCGGGTACTGGCCGGGCGGAGGAGATCGGTGAGGGGCCCGGGCGCGGCTATACGCTCAACATTCCGCTCGCACCGGGTAGCGACGACCAGGTGTATCTCGCGGCGTTCGCCAACGAGATCGAGCCCCGCCTGGCGGCCTACCGACCGGAACTCGTCATGGTGTCAGCGGGGTACGACGCGCACTATGCCGACCCGTTGGCAGCGATGGCCGTGACCGAGCACGGTTTCGCCGCGATGGCGTCGCGAGTCCGCGCCATCGCGGAGGTCTGGTGTGACGGGCGGCTCGTTCTCGCTCTGGAGGGTGGTTACAATCTGAGCGCGCTCGCCTCGAGCGTTGCGGCAACCCTCGATGCGCTCGACACAGATGGTCGAGCTGACCGCTGATCGTGAGGCGTACCATGGTGATCGTCGTCGTCGATTATGGAGCCGGCAATCTCGCGAGTGTGGTCAATGCGCTGGAGCGGATCGGCGCACCGGTGATCGTCAGTCGCGATCCTGCACCGCTCGAGCGAACGGACGGCGTCATCGTTCCGGGTGTGGGTGCTGCGGCGGACACGATGCGGCATCTCGAGGAACTTGGGCTCGTGCCGGCTCTCCGTGCCGCGATCGAACGTGGTATTCCCTTCCTCGGAATCTGCATGGGACTGCAGGTTTTGTTGGAGGTCAGTTACGAGGGAGGTGAGCACCGCTGCCTGGGGATCGTGCCCGGTGTGGTGCGTCGCTTGCCCGAGGGGATCACTGTTCCCCATATGGGTTGGAACGAGGTCTGGTTGCGCTCTTCTCACCCGCTCTTCGCTGGAATTCCCGATGGGACGGACTTTTACTTCGTGCACTCCTTCTATGCTGAGCCGAGCGATTCCTCATGGATATTGGGTGAGACCGATTACGGGGTGCGCTTTGCCAGCGTGCTCGCTCGAGACAACGTCATGGCTACCCAGTTCCATCCGGAGAAGAGTGGATTCTGGGGGTTGCGGTTACTCGCCAACTTCGTCGATCTCGTCGAACGAACGCGTGGCGGTTTACCGTTGGAGGCACCGGCGTGATCGTCATCCCGGCGATCGATCTCCGCGAAGGGCGTTGCGTCCGCCTCTTCCAGGGTGACTTCGCCCGTGCGACTGTGTACAGTGACGATCCGATCGAGATGGCACAGCGCTGGGCCTCGGCTGGTGCGCGCTGGCTCCACGTCGTCGATCTCGACGGCGCGCGGCTCGGCCAACCAGTGCAACACGAACTCATCGAGCGAGTGATCCGGGCGGTGCCTGACGTCGCGGTACAGGTCGGAGGCGGGGTGCGCACGCTGGATGCGGTCGAACGCCTCCTCGTAGGTGGTGCGGCCCGAGTCGTGATCGGGACGGCGGCACTGGAGCGCCCGGATATGCTGCGCGAGGCGCTCGCGCGGTTCGGTGTCGAACGAGTGGTCGTCGCGGTCGATTCTCGTGACGGCTGGGTTGCGACACACGGGTGGGAAACCGTGCAAGCGATCCGGGTGGAAGAGGTGGTCCACCGTGTGGTGCTGCTGGGGGTGCGGCGGGTACTGGCGACTGATGTGACGCGCGATGGCACGTTGACGCGTCCGAATCTCGAACTGATGGGACGGTTGGCGGCGCTGGGCGTGACGGTGATCGCTTCCGGCGGGGTGGGAAGTCGATCGGATCTGGAAGCGCTCGCTCGCGTACCGGGTGTCGAAGCAGCCATCGTGGGGCGTGCGCTGTACGAGGGAAGAGTTCGTTTCGAACGACCGGAGGACTGGGTCATCGGAGCGGAGGCGGCGTGATGGAGCGGCGTCCCGATCAGCCCGACTTCATCCAGCAGGTCCGCGAAGAAGAGCGCCGCCGTCGCGAGGAAGCGCGCCAGCAGGCGATGCAGAGTCAAGTGGATGAGCTGCGGCATCGTGTGCGGGAGTTGGCGGCTCGGCTCCTGCGGCTCGAGGAGGAAGTCAAGGCAGCCGAGGCGGATTGGGCTGAGCAACGCCATGCACTGGAGCAACATCGCCACGAGACGCAGCAGGCACAGCAGGCCCGGCAACTCGAGGAGGCACGTTTTCGTCAGCAGCTGGCGGAACTGGCTTTGCGGCTCGATGAGGTTGCTCGCCCGATCCGTACGTTACAAGCGCAGGTTGCCGAGCTTCTCGAGGCTGTTCGCCGGCAACGCGACGATACTGGGCAAGACACGCGGCGTTATGATGAGCTGCGGATCTTGATCGAGCATCTGGCTGCCCATATCGAGCGCCTCTCAGCGACCGATCAGTCCCTGCGTGGCGGATTGGAGGCCGTCACGACCGAGGTCGAGCGGCTCGGTCGCGAAGTCACCCGTTTGCACGATGCCATCCGCATCGTCGAGCAGGACGTTCGGCGACGGGTCGCGGAAGCGATGCAAGTGATCGAGACGTTGCAGGTCCAGCTGAAGGAGGGTGCCTCGCGCGACAGCCAGTTAGCGGAGGAACTCGAGCGCGTGCAGGAGTTCCTCGCGGCGGTTCCCCAGCAGTTCGACGACCTCCGGTCAGTTGCCCAGCGGCTCGGGGCCGATATCGAGCGAGTACGGAGCCACAGTAGCGAGCGGGACGATCTGCTCCTGGAGCGAGTGGAAGAGATCCGGCAACAGTTCGATCAAGCCTTGCGGGATCTCGCCGCAGTGAGCGATCAGCGGGCCGAGCGGGTTCAGGCTGAATTCGAGACTCTGCAAGCAGTCGACCGCGAGTTGCGCTACCGGATCGATCTCATCGAGGTACGGTTGGACGAGTTGCGCGAAATCGACCGCCAGCTGCGTGCCGAACTCTGGCGCCTCCTCGAGCAACGAGTGCGCTTGCACTTCGAGCAAGCCCAGCAGGAACTCGAACAGTTCATCGAGCAGCGACAGCGGGCGGAGCGCGGAGAAGGACCGGTTTCCTGATGCTGAAGCGGCGGATCATCCCCTGCCTCGATGTCACCGCTGGGCGTGTCGTCAAGGGAGTGCAGTTTCTCGACTTGCGCGATGCCGGTGATCCGGTCGAACTCGCGGCGCGGTACGATGCCGAAGGTGCTGACGAGCTCGTCTTCTTGGATATCACGGCCTCCGCGGAGGGGCGCGAGACGATGGTGGAGGTCGTTCGGCGGACAGCCAAGGAAGTGTTCATCCCGCTGACGGTCGGTGGAGGAGTGCGAACACCAGCAGACATGTATCGACTCCTCCGCGCTGGTGCGGACAAGGTGAGCGTCAACACGGCAGCTGTTCTCGACCCGGATCTGATCCGGGTTTGTGCGCAGCGGTTCGGGAGTCAGTGCGTCGTCCTGGCGATCGACGCGCGTCGCCGGCCTGAGGGCGGGTGGGAAGTCTATACCCATGGGGGACGCCGGCCGACTGGGCTCGATGTGATCGAGTGGGCCAAGCGGGGGGTGTCGCTCGGCGCTGGCGAGATCTTGTTGACGAGCATGGATACCGATGGGACGCAGCAGGGCTATGATCTCGCACTCCTGCGCGCGGTGGTCGATGCAGTGGGTGTACCGGTCATCGCGTCCGGTGGTGCGGGCACGCTGGAACACCTCTACCAGGCGCTGACGATCGGTGGCGCGCATGCTGTCCTGGCTGCCTCGATCTTCCATTTCGGCCGATATAGCGTCGCTGAGGCCAAGCGCTATCTCGCTGCTCGGGGTGTGCCGGTGCGGCATGTCTCGGTCGAGTTCACCCCATCGTGACCAGGAGTCACGACCATCCTCTCTGCCGAATCCGCACAAATGTCCTATGTCACCCCTTGACAGCGCCGGCGCGCGCATGGTAGTCTGCGGGCGAACGGGCGCGGCAGGCGAGGCCGCGTCCGGACGGGGGATCGCAGGAAGCCGTCTCTCGGCTCTCCTGATACGGTGCGGCGGTGTCGGCCGCGCCGAGCGTGATGCGGTCGTCATCTGGGAAGGGGAGTTCGATTGGGGAAGAGACGACTCCCGTTGTGGTTTGTCGCCTCGTACTGCGCGTTCCTCGCCGCGATCTTCGCATTCTCCCCTGTTCTCGCTACCAATGACCTCGTCACGGGTGCGCTCGGGCAAGTGAGTGGCACCAACGGTGACGGTGTGAATGTCCGGGCCGAACCAGGACTCGGCGCGTCGCGGGTCGGTGGGCTCCCAGAAGGGGCACGCGTTCGTATTGTGGAGGGGCCGCAGGCGGCGAGCGATGGGACGACCTGGTACCGAATCGAGAACGGTGGGATGACAGGCTGGGTTTTGGCCGATTACTTAGCTCGAGCGGTGCCCGTTGCTGGCGACACGGTACTCGTGACGGGGACTGGTGGCTATGGTCTCCGGGTGCGAGAGGCAGCGGGATCGGAAAGTCGCGTTCTCGCGATCATGCCCGAGGGCGGGCGCGCGGTCGCGACCGGTTCCCCGGTGCAGGATGCAGCTGGAACGTCCTGGGTCCCGGTGCGCCACGAGGGGGTCGACGGCTATGCAGCCCTGGCCTATCTGGTCGTGGTGGAGGGTGATTCTACTCCGGTGGCCCAGGCGCAGCCGATCGCGAACACGCCCACCATCCGTGTCGGTGGCAATGTCGAGGTCGTGAATACCGATGGACAGGGAGTGAATGTCCGGCAAGGTCCGGGCTATGGGCAACCTGTCGCCGCGGTCGCTCCGGAAGGGGCGGTCATGCGGGTCATCGGTGGTCCGCAGACCGACGGGCAGGGGATCACCTGGTGGCAGGTCGACTATCGCGGGTTGCAGGGCTGGGCGCACGGTGGTTATCTGGCACCGACCGATCGTGAACCAGGTGCGCCAGCCGCGACGCCGGCCGAAGCCGCGCCGCAGTCTAATCCGGTGCCAACGACTCCAGCACCGCCGAGTACGGTGGGCGATGCGATCGTGGCGACCGCCATGCAGTATTTGGGGCGGCCCTACGCCTGGGGTGGAACCACGCCAGCCGGCTTCGATTGCTCCGGCTTCGTCTACTTCGTCGTCAACCAGGTGCTGGGTGGTGGCTTCCCGCGCAGCCTCGAAGCACAGGCGGTGAGTGGCGTCTCGGTGGACCCGAACCAACTGCAGCCGGGTGATCTTGTGTTCTTCCAGAACACCTATAAGTGGGGCCTGTCGCATGTCGGGATCTACATCGGCAATGGCCGGTTCATTCATGCGGAAAATTACGGGACGGGAGTGACGATCAGCGAACTCTGGGGCGACTATTACGGACCCCGTTTCTATACCGCACGGCGCGTCGGGACTTGAGACGTACGCTCGAACAGCCGATCCGGACGGCCAGGTGGGATCTCACCTGGCCGTTTCGTTTGGGTGCACTTTCGAGCGGACAGTGCCAACGATCGAGAGGCGGAGCGAGGCGTCGATTGCGCGCTCCAGGAAGACGGACGCGCCGACGCGCAGCGGCAGGATTCTCAGGGTAGTCGACGAGTGCAACGGCACCCTCTGACGGATGAGTCGAGGACGTCGTCTCGCTGGGTCGTCCTAATCAATGGGCAAGACGGGGTTCCTGCTGTGCTGCTGGCGCGAGCGTCTACCGCTCTGGTGGCGAGTTTCGGCGTGCCCGGAACCATGAGCGAGCCGACGCTCGGACGCAGACGCTGGCCGGTTTTCGCCGAGGTGATGACGTGCTCAAGCACTGGTCGGGCGAGTCGGAATATCGCGGCGGAGCGCGACCAGAGCGGCGAGCAGGAAGGCGAAGCTGTAGGCTGCCAGAACGACGGCTGCGCGCCAGGGGTGAAGATCACCGGACGTCGCCTGTTCGGCGAGACCAGTCGGTAGGAAAGCGCGCGTGTTGAGTGTCTGAAGCGTGGAAGCGTTCTGACCGAGCAGGGTCCAATCGAGCAGCGTGAAGAGCCAGGAAAACCCGCTGTCCTCGATCATCGGCCGGAGAAGTTGCAGGACGCCGAGGCCGACTTGCTCGACGATGACGTATGCCAGCACCATACCCATTGCCAGGGCCGAGGAACGGAAAACGAGAGCGATAGCGAGCGCGGCCAGAACGTAGGGAACCGTGGCCCAGTAGGCGCGCAGAAGGGCCAGCAGGAACTCGCGCCAGTCGCGCTGGAGCCATTCCAGCGGAATTTGCCCATGATGGAGCTGGGACGCGATCGCACCGAGGACGAGTCCTACTACGGTGGTCGCGATGAGGTAGAGCAGCGCGACGACGAGCGCGACCAGTGCTTTCGCGAGGACGAACCGCGTGCGCGAGGCACCGCGGGCGAGGAGCGGGACGATCGTGCCCCAGGCGAACTCGGTACCTGCGAAACTGGCCGCGACGACGAGCAGCGCGAAGATACCGGTGCTGGGAAGGAAGTTGACGCTGTCCGCGATGGCTCCAGGCAAGGTCACGAGATCCGCGAAAAGATTCGTGGGCATCTCTTGGCCCGGTGCGGACGGGAGGGAAACGAAGGAGAGGGCGATCAAGAGAAGACGGAGGGTGGCCATGATGGCGAGCAGGATACCGAGCGCGATCCAGGTCATCGGCCGTCGCGTCGCTTTGAACCATTCCGCGGCGATGAGCGCACGCATGCCGTAATCCTCCGCTACCGCTCGCGCGTCAGTTCGACGAAGGCAGTAACGAGGTCTCCCTCGAGTGGACGCAACTCGCGCAGGTAGAGTTCATGGTGCACCAGGAAGGCGCTGAGTTCCGGTAAACGTTCGGAGGGCAAATGGACGATGAGATGGTCGTCTCGGCGCTCGACGCCGCGGATCCAGTCTGGACGGGCCGGTCCACTGAGGAGAAGGAGGGCACGATCGTCGGCGACTGTCCGGACCAGCACGGGCAATTCGCTTGGCCGGAGAAGTCGTTCGATGTGACTATCCTCGATCAGCCGTCCGCGATGGATGATGATCACGCGCTGGCAGAGTTCCTGGACGTCGCGCAAGAGGTGGCTCGAGAGCAGGATCGTCTTGCCGCGGGCGACGAGTTCGCGCAAGAGATCGTGGACACGTTGTTGACCGTACGGGTCGAGTCCGTTGGTCGGTTCGTCGAGCAGCAGAAGATCAGGGTCGGCCAGCAGCGCGTTGGCGAGGGAGAGCATCTGGCGCATGCCCTGGGAGTAGGTCCGGAACGGATGTCGAGCGTGTTCCAGCAGGCCGACGCGCTCGAGGAGATGGTCGATCTCGGCGGGGTCAGCTCCATAAACACGCGCCATCACCGATAGGTTTTGGCGGGCGTCGAGATACGGATAAAAGCTGGCGACTTCCGGCATGAGTCCGACGCGCCGAAGTTGCTCGCGGCTCTCGGCCAACGGGCGACCGAACAAGACGATCCGGCCCGCGGTGGGCCGGATCAAACCAGCGATCATCGACAACGTCGTCGTCTTGCCGGCACCGTTCGGTCCGAGGAGACCAACGAGTTCGCCACGTCCGAGGGAGAAACTCAGATTATCGACTGCCGTGCGGCTACCGAACCGTTTCGTGAGCCCCTCGATGACGAGGATCGTTTCACTCGTCACTGAATCGGCCTTTCGCAGGGCAGCAGTGATGTGCCGCGGGACGCCTAGACATCGAAGAGTGTCGGGACAGCCGATTCGGCGTCGGACTCCTCTGCTGCGCTTCCATCGTACTGGATACGTCCGCGCAATTCAGGTGCTGCTTGGCGGATCCGCTGCTCGATCTCCCGCATGAGTTCGGGATTGGCCTTGAGGAACGCCTTGGCGTTCTCGCGACCCTGGCCGAGCCGTTCCTCGCCGAGGTAGTACCAGGCACCGCTCTTGCGGATGATGCCGAGATCGGTTGCCACATCCAGCAGGTTGCCGGCCACCGAAATGCCCTCGTTGTACATGATGTCGAACTCGGCCTGGCGGAACGGCGGGGCGACCTTGTTCTTGACGACCTTGACCCGGACACGCGTGCCGACGGTCTCGTTTCCTTCCTTAATGGCGTCGACCTTGCGGATATCCAGGCGAACCGAGGCGTAGAACTTGAGTGCATTGCCACCGGTCGTCGTCTCAGGGTTGCCATACATGACACCGATCTTCATGCGGAGCTGATTGATGAAGATGACGGCGGTCTTGGAGCGACTGATCGCCCCCGTGAGTTTGCGCAATGCCTGGCTCATCAGCCGTGCCTGCAGGCCGACATGAGCATCACCCATCTCGCCCTCGATCTCGGCGCGTGGGACCAGTGCAGCGACCGAGTCGATCACGACGACGTCCACCGCGCCCGAGCGCACCAGCGTTTCGGTGATCTCCAGCGCTTGCTCACCGGTGTCCGGCTGCGAGATCAAGAGGTTGTCCAGATCGACACCGAGGCGCTCAGCATAGACAGGATCGAAGGCGTGTTCGGCGTCGATGTACGCGGCGATACCACCCATCCGCTGGGCCTGGGCGATCACGTGGAGGGCGAGCGTCGTCTTTCCGCTCGACTCGGGACCGAAGATCTCGGTAATTCGACCGCGCGGAATCCCACCGACTCCGAGTGCGAGGTCGAGGGCGATCGCACCGGTCGGAATGACATCGACCTGGAGCTTGGATGGGTCCTCGCCCATCCGCATGATGGCGCCTTTGCCGAAGCTGCGCTCGATTTGAGAGATCGCGAGTTCCAGTGCCTTTTGCCGATCCATCGCTGCCGCCTTCCGCTCACCGACCGCGCAGAAATAGAACCCATGTTCGAGTTCTGCTCAATCGTACTGTCTCGTTTCGTTCCTGTCAATCGCCAGTGATCCGCTCGACTCGCTCGACGGGCAGGACGAAGACTGTTGCTCCACCGACCTCGACCTCGAAGTTTTCTGGCAACCACAAGAGCCCCGGCTCCAGGGCGGGCGCGTAGGGGATGACCACTTCCTTCCTGCGCCGGCAGGTCCGCCGGATGATGGACAGCACTCGCGTGACCTGGTGGTCCTCCACACCGAGCAATAAGCTAGCGTTCTCGCGCCGGAGCAAAGCACCGCTGCTCGCGATGCGCGTCACCCGGAACCCTTCGTTGACGAGTTCGCCGATCAGACGATCGGCATCCTCGCTCTGGACGATCGCGATGAGGAGTTTCACGCTCGTTCCCGATCGAACTCGCCGTAGTCCCCCTCAGTATAACCGATTCGAGCGTGTTTCGCTGGCGCTGGATTGTCCCGGAGCGCCTGCTCGACGTCGCTCACCGTGACGAAGCTAGGACCGAAAAGACGGCTGACGATCGGAGCATAGGAGAAGCTCTCCCCCAGGACGAGGTGCGGTGGCCCTTCGTTCACGATGCGTCCTTCGCTCAGGAGAACGATTCGATCAGCGACCATCGCGGCGAAGTCGACGTCGTGCGTGGTGAGGAGGACAGCAGCCCCCGCAGCAGCACGCCGGCGCAGCTCGCTGGCGAGACGCTGCTTGAGTCGCAACCCTAACCCGCGCGTCGGCTCGTCGAGCACGATGAGTGCCGGGTGACCGGTGAGCGCGACGGCGAGAGCGGCACGCTGGCGTTCACCGCTGCTCAGGTCAGCGGGATGGGTATCCAGCAGCGGGTGAAGTTCGAAGAGGTCGACGATCTCGTCGACCGCAGTCGTGCTGACCTGGCGTACGCGCGCGACGAGTTCGAGGTCGTCGCGGAGGCGGCTCCCGACCAAGAGTGCGCCGGGATACTGCGGGACGTAGGCGATCGAGCCAGACTCGCCTGCCCGCAACGTTTCATGTACCGGACGGCCATCGAGCCAGACCCGACCGCGTACGATCCCTTCCAAGCCGAGAGCCGCGCGCAGGAGCGTCGTCTTGCCTGATCCATTGCGCCCGACGATACCCGTCACCAGCCCGCGCGCGACCTCCAGCGTCACATCCTCCAGCACCAGACGCTCACCGCGACGGCACGCGATGCGCTCCAGGGCGAGAAGCGTCGGGCCGGGTGACGGCGCTGGGCGCTGAACAGGGGAGAGCAGCTGGCATCCACGCAACCGCCGTTTGCCTTCGGCGACGGAGAGGGCCGGTGGCGACCAGCCGAGGAGACGACTGACCTGGACGAGGATCGGTGGATCGGGCAAGCGTTCGGCAACGTGCTGGGGCGAGCCGTCCGCAACGATTTTCCCATCCTCCAGTAACGTGAGTCGCGTACAGCTCCCGAGCAGGCGGTCTAACCGGTGTTCGGCGATGACGAGCGTGATCCCCAGCTCGTCGACGAGGCGGCGCAAGACCTCGAGGACGGTCTCGGCGCTCCACGGGTCGAGCTGCGAGGTCGGCTCGTCGAGGAGGAGCAATTGCGGCCGCAGCGCGAGAACACTGGCGAGTGTGAGTCGCTGTCGTTCACCGCCGGAAAGTGTCTCGATCGGGCGATTGCGGAGATGAGCGAGCCCGAGGAGATCGAGTGCTTCCTCGACGCGGGCAGCGACGACGCGCGGTGGGAAACCGAGGTTCTCCAGCGCGAAGGCGATCTCGTCCCAGACGCGATCCATCAGCGTCTGCGTCTCGGGCTCTTGACCAACGTACCCGACCAGCCCAGCCAAATCCGCTGGGCGATGGCGGCGCGTGTCGCGTCCGCCGACGAGGACACGTCCGCCGAACCACCCACCATAAAAGTGGGGAACCAGGCTGACGAGACTGCGCAGCAAGGTCGTTTTCCCCGAACCGGTCTCGCCGGCCAAGAGCACGAACTCACCAGCTTCCACTGCCCAGTGCGGGGCGACCAGTGCTGGATACCGGCTCGTGGGGTAGCGGTAGCGGAGTGCCTCCACTTCGATCATCGCGCGGATCCTCGCAGAAAGAGTGCCGGTGAGGCGAGCAGGAGAAAGGCGAGCCCGGCGAGCGGAGAGAAACCCGGCCAGCGCAAAGCCGGATAAGGCGAGTACGCCAGGTCGGCAGCGGAGTCGCGGAGCGACAGGACGAGGAGGGTCGAGGCGGCGAGCAAGAGCGACGCCGCCGCTCCGGTCGCGAGTGACCACTGCAGGGTGCGGAGATTGCGCCAGGTCGAGTGGACGATCAGCGCCGAACCGAGGGACAGTCCGGCAACGCCGACCAGAGCGAGGCTCGGTTTCCCAGCCAGGCTGCCTCCGATGACGGCGAAGCTAGCGAGGAGCATCGCGAGCGAACTGGCTTGCGTAGCGGGTCTCGCCCGGTGCCGCGCAGCGAAGCTCCGTGTCTCCAGTACCTCAGCTGTGGCGAGACTGTAGTCGATACCACGATAGAGGATCGCTGTTACGACGATCTGAAGCTGCCTCCAGCGTGGCAGTGCCAGGCCGCGCAGGCGCGACGCTTCGACCGCATCGCGTGCTGCTGTCGCGAAAGCAGGGAGCGCGTTCAGGGCAATCGCGAGAGTGGTCGCGAGCACACGCTGATTGGGAGGAATCGCGCGCAGAGCCTGGTGACGATCGATGACGGCGTGGAGGAGAGTCGTTCCGGCGAGTGCCGTGGTCAGTGCGATGCCAGTGAGCAAGCCGTAGAGTGCTGCATTGAGCGTGATGGGTCCGCCGATGACCGGCCAGGCGGGAAGTCGGAAGAGGACGCGGTCGCCGATGTGGGCAAGCAGCGCATTGACGGCGGTGCTCCACGGTAGGAGAAAGCCAGCAGCCAGGAGCGGTAAGCGAGGCGCCTGCCGGCCGAGCGGCCGCGCCGTATCGACTGCGATCCAGACGGTCGCAACGGCCAGCGCTGCCAGGCTCAAGTAGAACGGATTGCGCGTCACGGAGATCGCGAGCACCAGCACGAGTGCCCAGAGCAACCAGGTGATCGCGTTCATGGTGACCGCCTCCGCCAGCGGGCGAACGAGTACGCGAGCAGGACGATGGCCGCGAGACTCGTGAAGAGGAGCGCGCCCCAGGGCGGGTCAGTGGAATTGCTGTCGGCCACAGGCGCTGACGGCGTCACCCCGATGCTGGGGGTGCTCGAGGACCCGGCGAGCGCTGCAGCGGTCGGGGGAACCGTTGGCTGGGCCTCGGCAAAGGCCGGCGATGTCGGGGTGAGTACTCCGAGCGTCGGAGTCGGCAACGTGGGCGTGACTGTCGGGGAGGATGCGGGACCAGTCTGTTGGCCGTCCGGCTGGGTCGTGGAGGATCCGACGGCCGGTTGGCCCGAGGTCGGCACTGGAGTCACGGGCGAGGTCACCGCTGGCTCGGTCGGACTGGTGGCCGAGGGTGCTGGCGGCGCGGTCGGTTGCGTGGTGGCAGGCGGACCGGACGAGCGCTCGATGCCATGCACGCGTGCGATCTCCTCGATCGTCAAAGCGGGAAGGCCGCTCTCTCCGGCTGTCCATGACCAACCGTCCACGTCGCCGTCGCGGACGATCCGGTTGGAGGCACCGACTGGGTGGAGTACCCAGCGGCCGTCCGGCGTGAGCCCGTAATAGTGCCAGAACCACGCTGGCTGGCTCTTGGCTCGACAGAAACAGTCGTCCGCTGGGCATCCTTCACCGGAGATGGCACAGACGGCGAGTCCCAGTCCACCGAACTGGGCCACCGTGACCGGTACGCCAGCACGTTGGAGGAGTTCGATGCCAGTGATTGTCGGTTCTTCGAACTGGACGTACGCGGTGACGATCCGGCCGTCACCGTAGCGGATGACCAGTCCAGCGCCGTTCGGCTGCTCAGCGCGCGAGGACGTGCTGCCCGCGCCCGCCAACGCGAGCGCGAGCAGCAGCGTGAGGAGGAGGCGAAGCAGGCGAGACGTGCGAGTCACGAGCCTTCCTCGACAATACGAGCGCCGAGCCGGGTCAGCAAGACATCGTGCCGCTCCGGCCAGCTACCGGGGTGCCATTCGAAGCGGGCACGCTCGAAATACTGCACGACCATCCCGTCTTCGACGAACTCCTCGCTGAGCGGGTAACCGAAGACGGCGAGACCACCGTACTGTTCCCAATAGGCGCGGAAACCATGGCAGAGGTTGTGCTGCGTCTCCACGAAGTACGTGCAGGCTGCCGGATCGCCTGGCTGAGCGGGGGCGAACGGTTCGCGTGGTGCTGCTGGGAGCCGCTCAGCACCGAGCCGGCCGAGCATCACGAGCGTGCTTCCGTCCGGCTTGAGGTGGAACTCGAAACGCGCGCGCTCCGTATACTGGACGAGCAGCCGGAGGTGCGGATCGAAGAAGGGACCGGTGATCGGATAACCGAAATTAACGAGCCCTCCTCGCTGCTCCCACGTCTCCAGGAACGGGCCGCACAAGCTGTGTCCGGTCTCCGGGAACAGCCGGCAGCCTTCTTCAGCGGTCTCGAACGGTATGCGAGCTCGAGTCAGCGGGAGAGCGATGCCGCGGAGCGGGAAGGCCTCGCGCGCCAGCGCAGGGATAGCTTGCACGGTGGCGAACAGATTGTCGTCCGGGGCATCGTCGCGCCAACGGAGTGCGCCGCTCGAGTTGGCGAAGCGAGCCAGGGCATCGAGCGCAAAGCGCCAGGACGGGGATTGCGGTTCCTCGCCCGCAGCCAAAAGCGCTTGGACAGCGAGTGCGGTGGAGTTGGCATCACCGATCAGCTGATCAGCGGGTTGGTAGGCAAAGGAGCCATCCGCGGCTTGGACGCTGCGCAAATACAGCAGGGCCTGTCGTACCTGCGGATGCTCGCGCTGCCCCGCGGCAACGAGCGCCTGGATCACGAGTGCCGTCGTGTTCGAGTCGCCTGCGCCCGGCTCTGTGCTGCCGTCCCAAGCCCAGCTGCCGTCAGCCGCTTGCCGTTCGAGCACGGCTTGGACCGCACGCTCGGGAACCGGTACGCCGGCAGCAGCGAGTGCCAGCAGCGCGTACGCGTTGCTGAAGAGCTGCTGGTCGTAGAGTCCGGTCGCACGGTCGTAGGCACGTTGCAGGCGAGCGACGAGGTCGACGCCGCCGAAAGCACGTGGATCGCGCCCGCTCGCGACAGCGGCGAGAATCAGCTTGGCCGCGCCACCCGGCTTCTCGCTGTAGCGGGCAGCGGCCGACTCCAGGTACGCGATGGCGCTCGCTCCACTGACTTGCTGCACCGAGCCAGGGTCGATGCCGACCGAGGCGAGAGCCAAGACAGCATCGACCGTCATGCCAGGATCGCTCTCGCCCGTGAAGCCGGCAAAACCTCCATCAGCACGTTGCTGGGTGGTGAGCCAGGTTACTGCCCCAGTGAGCGCCCGGCCTACTGTGAACTGGTTCGCCGATACGCTCGCCCCTGGTGCGAGAACGAGCAAGAAAATGGTCAGAATAGCGAGGATACGACGCATACCTCACTCCTCCCTCGTCACGCCGACTGAGGTCGTTCCAAACCGCACTCGCTTGTCCGTGTTGGGAGAACGAGAACAGCCCGCACGGGGCGGGCTGCCAATGGTTCACTGCGTCGAGGCACAGTGCATCACCGGCGTCCTCCCCCCTTGGCTCGAGGCGGGTCGGACACGGCGGCGACGGTAGACCTGGCTTCGTCGCACCGACTGGTGCGACGTCACAGTTGCGGCACAGCCCCGGACTTTCACCGGTGTTCCCCCGTGTGGACGAGCAGAACGAACTTCTGCGCTCCTGCTCGCACTCGCCGCCGTCTCGCACATCCTGTCAAGGTGCATCGCCGATCGATCGGCTGCGCACATTGTGAAAGCTCGTGGCTCGGTTGTCAAGCCTGCCCGGACACATACCGCGCCAGCGATCGAGTTCCTGGCGCACTCGACCGTCGGCTCGCACGTGGCACGAGACCTTCCGGTGATCGTACTCGGTGCGCCGGAGGCGGGAAACCGCCGGGTTTCCCTCATGGCCTGGTCGATCGGAACCACCTGTCCTCGGCGCGAACCGATAAGGCGATCACGGTCGCTCCTGGCTCGGGCAATCGGTGGTTCCATCGGAACAGCATGACTGAGGAGACCCGCCCAGCTCGATCGCTGGCTCCTGCCCCGATGACTGGACCGCCCGCGCATTGGGCGATGCTCACCAGTACCGCATGGCCTCGCGGTAGATGGCGCGCAGTGCTCGCTCGTCGACTGGCCGTGGGCTGTTCACCAGGATGCGCTGCTGGGCCAGTGTTCCCTCGACGAGTGCGGGGATGTCGCTCTCGGTGAAGCCGAGTTCCGCGAGACCACTCGGCAGGCCGAGATCGCGCATGAGCTGGATGAGTGCATCGGCAACCGCTTCGGCAGCTGCGCGGATCGGCAGGCCGCGGGTGTCGATCCCCAGCATCTCGGCCACCTCAGCGTGTCGTTCGGGCCAGGCCGGTGCTGTAAAGCGGAGACTAGCCGGAGCGCCCACGACGACGGCCAGGCCGTGCGGGATGAGCGGCTCGTCGACCTCGTAGTCGGGCGGGAAGAAGTCACGAACGAGCCCGGCGATCGGGTAGGACATGGCGTGTGGGATGTGGACCCCGGCGTTCCCGAAGCCGATACCGGCCGTCAAGCTAGCCAGCGCCATAAAGGTGCGGGCCTCCAGATCGAGCGGGTTGTAGACTGCTCGCCGTAGATACCGTGCACCCCACCGGATAGCCTGTGCGCTCCACAGGTCAGCGACCGGGTTGGACCCGATATAGGCTGGTCGCTCGGTCGGGCTGTCCGGTCGAGGACGGACGTGATACGGCTTGGCTGTGTACGACTCGATCGCATGGCAGAGGACATCCAGCCCGGCGAACGCGGTCACCATCGGGGGACACGTGACCGTATTGAGCGGATCGACGATCGCCATGGTCGGGCGGATGAAACGGTGCGAGATGCCGGTCTTCAACCGACGATCGGTCAGTTCGAGGGCGATCACCGCGGTGGTTTCGCTGCCTGTACCGGCAGTCGTGGGGAGTGCCAGGTGTGGCTTCAATGGGCCGGGAACTGGATCGCCTCGACCGACCGGCTTGTTGATATAGTCGAAGAGGTCGGCCGGGTAGGACGTGAAGAGGTTCATCGCCTTAGCTGTGTCGATCGTGCTCCCACCGCCGAGCGAAACATAGGCGTCCGGCTGGACGCGTTGGGCGAAGGCGATGGCATCGCGCAACGAGCGATCGGTCGGCTCGATGTGCACCTGGTCGAAGACGACCACTTCCGCACCAGCACGCAGGATCGCTGCCTCGACTGGCTCGACCAGGCCATGCTGTCGCAGATGACGGTCAGTGACGAGGAGGACGCGGCGTGCCCCGAGCCGCTCGAGTTCAACGGTCACGTCAGCGGTCGCACCGGGCCCGAAACGGAAGGGGACGAGGTCCATGGCGATGACGGTCTGGGTTAGGTTCGCGCTCATGCCGGATGCTCCTTCCGGAACACAACAGGCGGCATCATCGTCGGCCAGGAGGGACGAGGTGTCAAGAGGAGCGTGTGCTCTCCATCACGGAGCGTGGTGGTGCCGCGCCCGGGTCTGTCGGTCACTGCTGGACGGTGCTCAGACAGGCTCGCGGCCCGTGACGGCATCGCTTTCCTCGGCCAGTTGGTCGAGGAAGAAGCGGAGCAGTCGATGGAGGCGCGGCCGGGCCTGTTCCCCGATGGCCGCCACCTCTTCGTGAGTCGGGATCGCTGGCTCTTCTGGGATCGCCAAGTTGGTCACGACGGAGATGGCCAGGACGCGTAACCCGAGTGCCCGCGCCAGGATCACTTCGGGGATGGTCGACATGCCGACCAGATCAGCCCCGGCGGCTCGCAACCAGCGAAGTTCGGCTGCCGTCTCGAAGGTCGGCCCAGCGACCATGGCATACGTTCCCTCCGGGAGTTCCAGGCCGAGTCGGGCCGCAGCAGCGCGAGCTACCGCGCGGAGGTGGCGATCGTAGGCATCGCGCAGACTGAAGAAGCGAACCCGTCCCGCCGGTGGAATCAGCGGATGGTGACCGGCCAAACCGGGGACGAAGAAGTGATCCCGGATCAGCACGAGATCGCCCGGTGCGAAGGTCGGATGCAAGGAGCCGGCCGCATTGGTCAGGATGACGATCGGACCAGGCAGGTGGGCGAGGAGGGCGATCGGCGCAGCGGCTTCTGCAGCCGAGAGACCCTGGTAGAGGTGATAACGACCGAGGCAAAACCAGATCGGGTGCCCATTCCACTCTGCCAGCACCAACTCGCGTGGATGACCGGTGACAGCCGGGGCAGCGATCGCAGTGAGTTTGTCGAGCGGGACGCGTGCCACGACATGCGCGTCTTCAGGGAGACGCGCCAGCCCGGAGCCGAGGACGATGAGCGCCTCAGGAATGTGGTGATAACGCTGGGCGAGTATCTGCGCTCGCTCAGCGGCTCGTTCCTGCCAGGGATGGAGGATGTCCATCACCGTGCCCTTCTTCCTGCAAGAGTGTCGCCACGGCGGCGGAGGCAGCGATGTCGCCGATGTGCGCCTGGAGCGCTGCCTGGAGGGCACTCGTGATCTGGCCGCGCAAGGCGAGGCTGAGCGGTCGGCGGGCGAGTTCCTGCCAGTGATCGGCCAGCAAGAGGCGCAATGCCTTGACGGCCCCGACGCTGAGCGGGACTTCTCCAGCGCTGTGTCCCACGCACTCGCCGCAAAGGATGCCACCGTGATCCGGTGCGAAGGCGAGCCGCCCCGGCGTCAGTTGTTTCCCGCAGTGTGGGCAGACGACGAGTTCCGGCTGATAACCGAGGAGAACCAGCAAGCGCATCTCGAACCGTCTTACGACCGCGAAAGGATCGGGCAACTCGGCGAGCAGTCGGAGGCACTCGAGCAGGAGGTCGTAAAGCGCCGGTTGCGGGTCCTCGTCGGCGGTCGCTCGATCGGTCAGGTCGGCGAGGTAACCGGCCCAGCCTGCTCGCCAGGGTTCCCGGCGCAGTCCAGTGAACGGCTCCACCAGCTGCGCTTGTGTCACGAGATCGAGTTCGCGCCCGCGGGCGAGCAGGACTTGGGTCCGAACGAAGAGGTCGAGATGGCCGGCCAGGCGACTCTGCGGCCGACGTATTCCTTTGGCGATGACCCGGAGTTTTCCTGCTTTCGGAGTGAAGAGCGTCAGGATCCTGTCGGCCTCGCCGAGGTCGCGGCGGCGCAGGACGATCGCCTCGGTGCGGTACAGCCGGATGCGGTGGTTCGTCGTCTCGGCCATGCCTCGCTCGCCGATCACGATGCCGGAACGCCGATATCCGGGTGAGCGACCAGTTCCGCCCATTGGTGAGCGCGTTCCCGCAATCCAGCCCAGTCGCGGCGCGCAACCAGCGTGCGATCGACAAGGTGACTGCCGACCGCCACGGCGACGGCGCCGGCCGCCAGGAAAGCCGGTGCGGTCTCGAGTGTCACGCCACCCGAGGGGATCAGTTTCACCTGCGGCAGGGGAGCGAGCACGTCCTTGAAATAGCTCGGTCCCGCGAGACTGGCCGGGTTGACTTTGATGTAATCAGCGCCCCATTCCCACGCGCTGAGGATTTCGGTCGGGGTGAAAGCACCGATCACGCTGGGGATGGAATAGCGTCGGCAGATCTCGATCGTTTCTCGCCGGAGTGTCGGGGTAACGATGAATTGAGCCCCAGCCAACATCGCCTGACGCGCGGTTTCTGCATCCAGGACCGTCCCTGCTCCGACCAGGCAGTATCCATCGAAACGATGCCGCACCTGTTCGATGGCACGACCAGCTTCACGATTCGTGTAGGTGAACTCGAGCACGCGCACTCCGCCCTCGAGCAAGGCTTCGGCGAGTTCGACGGCACAGCTCAAGTCATCGAGCCGGATCACGGCGATCAGCCGGTACGTTTCGATCCAGTTCACGTCGCTCCCCCTTCCGCTCGGGTACCATTCGCATCGAGTGTAGCGGGCCGGGTCGGCGGAGAGTAGGAGTCATCACGATGGCACGACGGTTCGGCGTCGTCGCGGCGCACGGCAAGCCTGAGGCAGTCGAGTTGGCTGACCGGATCCAGCGCTGGCTCGCCGCGCACCAGTGCCAGATCGCTAACGAAGAAGCTCTCCCGGTCGTCTGGCCAGAACTCGACGCGATCATCACCATCGGCGGTGACGGGCTCATCATGCGCGTGGCGCACCATTATCCTGATGTTCCGATTCTCGGGATCAATGTCGGCCGGGTCGGCTTTCTGGCCTTGGCGGAACGCGAGGGATGGGAACGGGCGTTGCACGACCTGGTGCACGATCGGTACCACGTCCAAGAGGGTCCAACGCTGGCTGTCCAGCTGGAACGCGGGCGGAGCGTGCTCGTCGATGCTTGGGCGATCAACGACGTCGTGGTTCGTGCCGGGTACCAGCTCATCGAAGTCGAGCTCTACATCGATGGTCAGTTCGTCAACACCTATCCGGGTGATGGCATGATCGTCGCGACTCCACAGGGAAGTACGGCTTACTGTATGGCTGCGGGTGGGCCGGTGTTGACTGCCGGGGTGCATGGGTTCGCCGTGACGCCGATCTGTCCGCACTCGCCGATCCGCATTGCGCTGGTCGTCCCGGAGCAGGCGACGATCGAGCAGGTGTACGTGAGCGACCGGGAAGCTCGCCTGATCATCGACGGAGAGCCGGTCGCGTCTTTGGAGCGGGGTGATCTCGTTCGGGTGCGACGGGGCAAGCAAGCGTTCCGTCTCGTGGTTCTGCCGGGTACGAACTTTTACGAGGCATTCCGCAGCAAGTTCAATTTCCAAATCCGACCGGAGGCACAGCCCAGCCGGCGAACCCGAAATGCCGACACGCCATCAGGCGCGCGGTAACTTGCTGGTATCCGGCTCGTTTTCCCGCATGCTCCGCGACCAGCCAGGTGGGAGCGTGGTCGCCTCGTTTTCCGGTAGGGTCTTCTCCGGTCGTCGTCCGCCCGGAGTGCGTCCGAGAGCGCGCTGCACAGCCTCGAGCGGCGAGCGACGCTCCTGTACGGTCACGTCGCCTTCCTCGGTCGGCTGCTGGGTGCCACAGTACGGGCAGTGCGGCCAATCCAGGCTGAGGAGACGGCCACAGGCGATACAGAGTTGTTTCAACGGTGCTCGACAGTAGGGGCAAAATTGGAAGTCGTCCTGCACCGGTCGCTGACAATGCGGGCAGCGCCCGGCTGTTTCCAGGTCCTGGATCAGATATTCCTCCTCCAGCGCCCGCTCGTACTGCTCTTCCAATGTTTCGCGCGGGCGCATCAGGAGATAAAGCAGTGCGCCCGGGACGGAAAAGAGCACGACGAGCAGCGTCGCGAAGATTTGGGCGATGACGCTCCGGGTCCGCGTTTGGATGTCCTGGAACGTCCACACGATGAGCGCGAACCAGAGTGCCAGATAGTACGCACCGCCCAGGGCGATGAGAAGATGCGCTGCTTGAGCGATGAGCTGTTCCACCGCTGTGCTCCACCCTCTCGCTTCAGGGCAGGCGCTCGAAACGCTCGATCGGAACGACGAAGACGTTGGCGCCGCCGACCTCGACCTCGATCGGCTGCGGAACGAAGAACTCGCCCGATTCCACGATCGGGAACAAGGGGTTGACGTACTGGGTGCGCGTGTAGCAATGGGCCTTGATCAGGCGCAAGACCTCCCCGATCCGGTGGGCTTCGACACCCATCAGCAGCGTGACGTTCTGCTCGCGCAGGAACCCTCCCGTACTGCTAATCCGGGTCGCGCGGAATCCCTCGTGCTGGAGCGCATCGAGCAGCCTGTCGGCATCGCGTGCCTGGACGACGGCGATCACGAGCTTCGAGGGGGCCGTCATGGTGAACGTCTTCCCCGTTTCATGACTTCCGTCACGGTTGCCCAGACGACGTCGGCGACAACCTCAGGCGGCAATGTCGCATCGACGACACGCCAGCGCTGGGGGTCGCGCTGTGCAGCGGCATGGTACCAAGCGCGGACCCGTCGGTGGAAGGCGAGTTCTTCCTGATCGAGCCGCGTGATCGTCGCGGCGGCAGCCCGGCGGCGAGCCAGGCCGACTTCCACTGGAACATCCAGCAGGATCGTCAGATCGGGCCACAAGTCGCCCGTTGCGATCCGATGCAACTCGCGGAGCCATCCTTCGTCCAGACCGCGCCCAGCTCCCTGATAGGCCAGCGTGGAATCGACATAACGGTCACACAGGACGATGGTGCCGCGTTCCAGGGCGGGCCGGATCCGATCCCACACGTGCTCAGCCCGGGCAGCGGTGAAGAGCAGGGCTTCCGTTTCCGGACGAAGTGCCTCACCAGCCAGAAGCCACTCGCGGATGGTTTCGCCGAGTGGTGTACCACCCGGTTCTCGCGTGACGAGAAGGGAATAACCAGCTTCGCGGAGCCGGGCACCCAAAAGAGCGCATTGTGTCGTCTTGCCTGCTCCTTCCGGTCCCTCGAAGGTGATGAACCGACTCACCAGCTCTCGTCCTCGCGGTAGATTTCGACGCGCCGGAAGGGCTCTCGTCCGCGGCTGCGGGATGCCAGGTTGTACCGCTCGGCGAGCTGATGCTGGAGGCGTCGAATCCAGGCTTCCTGCGGACGCAACTCGATCCGGCTGCGCGTCCCCTGGAGCACCTGGTGCGCGGCAGCTTCTGCTTCCTCCATCGCAGCCAGGATGCGATCGTGCGCTGCGTTCTCGTCGCCGTCGTCAGCAGCTGATTCCAGTTCCTGCTCGCCCGCGAATCGCTCGGGGAACAGCGAGCGGAACAGGTTGGCCATCTGCTGCGCCGTGTTGCTCCGCAGGACGTATACCGGGATGCCACGTTGTTCGGCCTCGCGGAGTACCTGCGGTCGCTTGCGGAAGTAGTTCTTCAGCGTCACGACAGCATCTGCCTCACGGGGCGAGCGGACGAGCTCGACCGGAAGCATCAATTGGCGAATCACGTCCTCCAGCCGGTTCCGACTCACGCCGAAGGGAAAGAGTCGCATAGTCCGCCTGATCGGCTCGCTCGGTGGAGCGACGGCTACGATCGTCCCGGAAGGAGTCGCTGGTCGAGTCGGGGCCGGCGTACCGGGAATCCGCTGGTAGGTTCGTCGCGGTCCGGAGGGGAGCATGGAACGCTCGGCACGTTGGTCTTGTCCGTGCAGCTCCTCGTACCAGATGGAGACCGTTCCGTCCGGGTTTCGCTCGCGGATCTCGACGCGGAGCGGCTGGCCGCGCAGGATGGCATCGACCGCGGCCGCGACGTCGCGGTGCACGGCGACGCGGTTACGCGACTGAATCTCGACCAAAACGCCGAAGGTCGGTGGTGCCTTGCGTTCCAGGATCGACTTCTGGGTTCCCCGCCGGCGAGCTTCCTCGTCGCTCAACGTGACCGACTGGATTCCGCCGATGAGATCCGAGAGGGTCGGATTCATCATGATGTTTTCCAGCGTGTTCCCGTGTGCGGTTCCGATGAGCTGCACGCCACGCTCAGCGATCGTGCGTGCGGCGGCAGCCTCGAGTTCGGTACCGATCTCGTCGATGACGATGACCTCCGGCATGTGGTTCTCGACCGCTTCGATCATCACCGCGTGCTGAAGGCTGGGCGTCGGTACCTGCATCCGGCGAGCGCGACCGATCGCTGGGTGAGGGATATCGCCGTCACCCGCGATCTCGTTGCTCGTATCCACGACGATCACCCGCTTGCGCAGGTCGTCAGCCAGCACCCGCGCTGTTTCGCGCAACATGGTCGTCTTGCCGACACCGGGCCGACCCAATAGCAAGATGCTTTCGCCCGACTCGATCAAGTCACGGATGATGGCGACCGTTCCATAGACTGCTCGACCGATGCGGCACGTCAGGCCGACGATCTCACCGGATCGCGAGCGAATCGCGGAAATGCGGTGCAGCGTGCGCTCGATACCTGCTCGGTTATCATCCCCGAAGCGACCGATCCGCGACGCGACGTAGGCGATGTCCTCGCGCGTGATCTCGCGATCCGCCAGATACACCTCGCGGTCCTCGAACCGTGCCTCGGGGCGCCGCCCCAGGTCGAGAACGATTTCGAGCAGCTTGGCCCGGTCCTCTGGGCTGTTGTACTCCCGGAGTGCCTCGACGATATCGGGTGGCAAGACTGCCAGCAGATCCTCGAGATTATCGGTGATCGTCTGTTCCGGCATTGCCGGAAGAATGGTAACAGGCTTCGTCACGGTGCGCGTCGTCGTCCTCCTCTTCGTTTCATGATCGTGTCGCGCGTTCCAGCACGGCGACCTTCGGTCGCTCGTGGTTGTAGAGCACGCGTGGTGCCTCAGCGAGTCCAGCCAGCCGGGCATGCTCGGCGATGGGAAATCCGGCGCGGATGCGTCGGATCGTATAGCGTGCGACCCAAAGCCGTGTCTCGAGCAGCGTGAGTCCCGCCTGCTCAAAGCGTGCGCGTGTGGCTCCTGCCTCATCGGGAAGCAGGAGCAGCACCTGATCGCGCGGGCGCGCGCAGCAAGCGAGCGCTGCTCCCACGATCGCGATAGCCTCGCTGGCGGCCTGGTCTTCCGCGACCAGTTCCACGATGTGCCAACCAGCGCGCGAGCGAACGCGGCAGTAGGCTCGTGTCTCACCGTCAGCTGTGAGCAAGTAGCCACGGATACGCCAGCCGGCTCGCTGCCCCACGTGCCAGGCCGCCCGGGTGCGTGCCTCGGCGAACTGAACTGGTCGTGGGGTGACGCGCTCGTACAGGCGCTGAACCTCCCATGCATCGAGCGCTTGCTGGTGACGAATGGTCAGCGACTGGCTCGGCAGTGCGAGTTGCTCCCGCTGGCCGGCGAGCAGGTGTATCCGCCGGAACGGTGTGAAACCGGCTCGCTGCCACCAGGCGATGAGGTCCGGGTGCTCCGGAATCAAGGTGTGCAGGCGGATGACCCCGCGTAGACCAGCCTCCCGGGCCAGGCGATCCAGCAAGCGCTGTCCCTCTTCTGCCCTCGAGACGACCAGGCGAGCGATGAACCAATGATCGCGTCCGGGTTCCGCGATGACTTGCGCGTAGGCTCGCTGTCCGCGCTCGTGGACGAACCGGCCGGTTGCTGCGCCGAACGCACTGCCGAGCAGTCCCCGAATGGGCGAGAGATGAAAAGCAGCTGGCAGTGCGACCAAATCACCGCGCAATGCAGCTGCCGGCTGATCCGACGAGTCATCCGCGATCATCGGTGCGTTGTTGGCTCGCCACCAGAACACGCCAGGACCTCCTCCGCGCGCTTCAGAGCGCGCGTCGTCCAGCGAGCGCGCGACCCAACGTGATCTCGTCGGCGTACTCCAGGTCGCCACCCACTGGTAAGCCGCTGGCTGGCCGGGTCACCGTGACGCCGAGCGGAATGAGCTGGCGTGCAATGTACATGGCGGTCGCATCGCCCTCGATGTTCGGGTTCAAGGCCAAGATGACCTCGTTCGGCTGCTCTTGCTGGACCCGATGCACGAGCTCGCGGATCCGCAAGCGTTCGGGCCCGATGCCGTCGACGGGTGAAATGACCCCGTGCAGAACATGGTAAACGCCGTGGTAGGCACCAGTTCGCTCCAGGGCGAGGACATCGAGCGGGTCCTCGACGACGCAGATCGTCCGCTGATCGCGCGACGGATCAGCGCAGATCGGGCAGGGATCGACATCGGTCAAATTGAAGCACCGCGAGCAGAGCTGCACTCGCTCTTTCACCTCGATGATCGCCTGAGCCAGGGCGAGCGCGTCTTCCCGCGAACACCGCAACAGATGGTACGCCAGCCGTGATGCGGTCTTGGGACCGATTCCGGGAAGCTTCGCGAATTCCTCGATCAACCGAGCGATCGGCTCGGCTGGCCCACGTGCGCGCACTGTCACCTCGGTCGCCGTCAGGCAAAACGCGCGTTAACTGGTTTGAGTATACCAGAAGGGCCGGTTCCACTCGTCCCCGTCACTCGTCACCGAGATAGACAACGCGGCCGCGCGCTCCCTCAGCCGGGCCGACTATTCCTTCAGCTTCCAATTGCTCCATCAGGCGTGCTGCCCGGTTGTAGCCGATCCGCAGTCGTCGCTGGAGGAGCGACGTCGAGGCTGTCCCGAGTTGGCGAACGAGTTGGCGGGCCTGTTCGAGCAAGGGGTCCTCGCCTCGACTCGTCTCCTGAATGGTTTCCTCGAGATCGAGCCAACTCGGGTCGTATTGTGGGACCGGATAGAGTTGCCGCCAGTGCTCGACGACGTATTCCAAGTCGCGGTCGTCGATGAACGAACCTTGTACGCGCAAGGGACGTGCCGCGTCGGGCGGGAGATAGAGCATGTCGCCGCGCCCGAGCAAGCGTTCGGCCCCGGGCATATCGAGGATCACCCGGCTATCGGTCTGCGAGGTGACAGCGAAGGCGATCCGCGCCGGCACATTGGCCTTGATCAGCCCGGTGAGGACGTCGACTGAGGGCCGCTGTGTCGCGATCAGGAGGTGAATCCCAGTGGCACGAGCCATCTGGGCCAGTCGCACCAGGAGTGTCTCGACCTCGTCCGGTGTCGTCAGCATGAGATCAGCCAGCTCATCGATGATGACGACGAGATAGGGCAAGGGCTCGAGCGATGGGTCTTCCTCGCGTCGCAGGCGATAACCTTCGAGATTGCGCACTCCCAGTTGGGCGAAAAGCTCGTAGCGTCGCTCCATTTCCTGCAGGACGCGTCGCAGCGCACCGACGACGAGTCCCATATCGGTCACGACTGGGCGCTTGAGGTGCGGCACTCCATCGTAACCAGCGAGTTCGACCTTCTTCGGATCGATCAACAGCATCTGGAGCTCGTCCGGCCGGCGCGTGAGCAGAAAGGTGGCGATGATGCCGTTGATGCACACTGATTTGCCGGATCCGGTCGCGCCAGCGATGAGGAGATGCGGCATGCGAGTCAAGTCAGCGACGACATACTCGCCGTGCACGTCCCGCCCGAGAGCCAGCGGGAGGCGTGCTCGAGAGCGCTGGAAGGTCGCCGATTCCAGGACCTCACGCAGGCCTACCGTGGAAATCGCGCTATTCGGGACCTCGATGCCCACGCGTGCCATACCGGGAACCGGTGCCTCGATCCGGATCGCTGGCGCAGCCAGCGCTAATGCCAGATCGTTCTGAAGCTCGGTGATGCGCCGCACCTTGACGCCGGGACCGGGTTCCAGGGTGAACAACGTCACGGCAGGACCGGGATAGATTTCGCGGACACGAGCGTCTACTCGGAAGTTTGCCAGCGTCTCCTGGATGATCGCGGCCTTGCGCTCCAGTTCTTCCGCATCGGGCAAGCTCGCCTCGTACCGCTGCAAGCGGCTGATCTCGGGAAGCACCTGATCCCCTACAGCAGCCGGAGTGGCCGCGTTCGCTGCGACCGGTTCCGGCTCACCGGACGGGCGCTCTTGGACACGCTGCTGAGGGGAAACGGGCGTTCGGCGCCCACGCGAACGGCTCGCTGGTGTGTGGCGTGTCGCGATGACCGGTCGCGTCGTTTCGCGCTGGACGGTCTCGTCCGAGCGGCCGGACTCCGCTGGCGCTGGAGACGCGGGGAGGTCGACCGCGCGAGCGGACGATCTCCGCCGGACGATCTGCCCGGTTCGTCGCGCCGCCGTGAAGATTGTTCGCGCGAGCGTGCCGAGCTCGATACCAGCGACGAGCGTCGAGCCGGCCAGGCCGAGGGCCAGAGCGAGGAGCCCGAGACCGAGGTCACCCCCGATGAGCCGGAGGAGTGCTGCCACGCCGGCACCGATGTAACCTCCAGCCTCCTCGACCTGGTCAGCCGGGCGAGCGTCGAGCAGGGCGACGGCTGCGGAACCATACAGTGCGAGCCCCACGGCCCGGCGGACCGTGCCGGCTCGCGAGCGGGAGGCAACGAGTTCGAGGGCACCCCACCAGCAGGCGAGCGGGACCACGATCGCACCGCGGCCGAAGAGTTGCCGGCAGGTCTGGGCGAACCAGCCGGCAAGCCCAGTCTCGCGCTCGTGGCCGAGAAGCGCCAGGGTCAGGAGCACGCCGACCGTGGCGAGAAACAGCCCAGCGAGGTCACGCGGCAGGCGGCGCGGAACGAGTGCTGCCACCTGTGCCAGCCGGGTGACGATCGCGCGCAGGCGGCGTCTTTGGGAACCGGCGGCGAGCGGTGCTGTCTCCCCTCTGGTTCTCCGTTCTTTTGCTCGCTTCCGCGCCATCGTTTCCCCCTGCGTTCGTTCGCGTGTCCGTACGGAGTATAGCAGGGGTTTAGAACAAGCGCATCTGCTGTGCCTTTTCCTCGCTTTGCTGCACCTCTACTGTGCGCGCTGCTTCAGCTCGGGCCTGGGCGATGATCTCGCGCAGTGCATCGAAATCCTTTTCGACGAGCTCCTTGAGCGCGGGCTGGTGCAAGGCAGCTGCGGGGTGATACATCGGCACCACGACAACGTCCCCGAACCGGCGCGGCTTTCCATGGATACGGGAGATCTTTTCGTTGGGGAACCAGCGTGCCATCGAATAGCGTCCGAGCGTCACGATGACGCTCGGACGAATCACCGCGATCTGCTCGTCGAGGTAGGGAGCACACGCAGCGATTTCGTCCGGGAGCGGATCCCGGTTCCCGGGTGGTCGGCACTTGACGACGTTCGTGATATAGACCTGTTCGCGTCGTAGTCCGGCTCGCCCGAGAAGCTCGTTCAAGAATTGTCCTGCTGCTCCGACGAACGGGCGACCCTGTCGATCTTCGTGGTACCCCGGTGCCTCCCCGATGAACATCACCTCAGCATGCGGATCCCCCTCACCTGGCACCGCCTGAGTGCGGGTCCGCCACAGATCGCAGCGCGTGCAGTGACGGACGCGCTCGGCGATGCTTTCCAGGAGTTCCCTCGCACTGCGTTCCTCGCTCACTGTCTGCTCCTCTCGTTCGTTTCGTCGTCCCGTTCTCGTCATCCACGGGGGCATGGACAGCGAAAGCCGATGCGGGCAGCGATCGACCGTTCCGCACCAGTGCGAGCCAGTCCACCGGCTGCTCGAGGAAGAAGACGGTCGGGTCCTCCGCGTGCTCGGACAGCCAGCGCGCGATGATCACTGCGGCATCGAGCGAGTCCTGGTCGAGCGTCCAGGGAGCGGCCTGTTGGGCGCGTTCCCAGGCCGCTCCCAATCGGGCGGCCACGGCTGCATCGTGCTCGCGCGGATCGGCCACGACACGCGCCCAGAGTCGTCCGGCAACGATGAGGAGAAAGGCGCGATCGCCGGTCTCAGGACAGGGAGTGACGATGACGCACGGTCGTCCGTTGATCGTCTGGCGGACCAATCGATGACTGAACACGAGTTCCTCGCTGCGCCGCAGGAGATCGCGCAAGCGCGCTGCTCGTTCAAAGTCGAGTCGCTCCACCGCGTCGGCGAGAAGCTGTTGAGCACGTTCGACAACGACGCTCGTCTCGCCGCTGAGATAACGCAGCGCGCAGTCGACGAGCGCTCGGTACTCGTCAGGCGTCACGCATCCGGTGCATGGGCCGATACAGCGTCCCAGCGTCAGTTGCAAGCACGGGCGCCCATAGGAACGGGCATCCCGGAACGATCGGTGGCAGGTGCGCAACGGGAGGAGTTGGTGGAGCAACTCGACGACCGAGCGGGCAGCAGCCGTGCTCCGAAAAGGCCCGACGTACACGGCGTCGTCATCGTCACGCTGACGAGCCAGCATGAGGCGCGGCCAGGGGCGACCGAGCTCGACCTTCACGTAGGGGTATGCCTCGTGATTGCGGAGTTGCGTATTGTACGGTGGCTTGTACCGCTGGACGAATTGACTCTCCAAAAGCAGTGCTTCTAACTCCGAGCCGGTAACGACCGTCTCGATCTCGGCCACCGATTCGAGCAAGCCGTCCATCTTGCGGGTGTATCCCAGTGTTTGACTGAAGTAGGAGCGAACTCGCTGTCTGAGATTGCGCGCCTTGCCGACATACAGGACACGTCCCAGCGCATCGCGCATGAGATACACCCCCGGAAGTTCAGGTGTGTCGGCCAGCAGGCGCTGGTCCAGGACTGCGCGCCCCCGGGCGACCGGCTCGACGACGATCGTTCGCCGCGTCGCAGCTGGCTGGAGGTCGCTCGGCGAGCGGTATCCGACCTGCTCGGCTCGCTCGACGAGGTGGAGATAGAGGACGGCAGTCGCTTCGGCATCCGGTAGCGCACGGTGACGGGTGCCCCGAGCGAGACCGATGGATCGACAGATCGCGTCGAGGTCGTAGCGGCCGTTTGCGGTGAGAAGTGCCCGGGCGAGCGGCAAGACGTCGAGTGCGGGATTGGGGAGCGGTCCCTGACCGATGCGCCGGAGTTCGGCGTTCAGAAAATCGAGGTCGAACCCCACGTTGTAGCCGATGACCGTGCTCTCGCCCAAAAAGACACGAAATGCGGCGGCCACATCGACGAACGACGGTGCCGTCAGCAGATCCTCGTCCCGGATCCCGGTCAGACGGACGATGTAGACCGGCAAGCGCCGATGGGGGTTGACGAGGACCGAGAAGCGCTCGACGCAGCAGCCGTCCTCGTAGCGCACTGCGCCGATCTCGATGATGCGGTGCCGTGCTGGGCGGAGGCCGGTCGTTTCGACATCGAGCGCGACGAACGAGCGAGGCCACCCCTCGCTGGGTACCAGCGGGCGACGTCGGAGTGCCCAGGTCCCATCCGGTCGACGGACGATCTCCGCGTCGGTCTCCAGCAATTGAGCCAGGAATGGTGCCCACAGCCGGCGGTTGCCGAGCGAGCCAAAGAGCGCCTCGATCAGCTGCTCTTCGCTGGCGATCCCTCCTCGCGCCAACAAGAGCTGCCGAGCTCGACTGCGGAGACGATCGTAGGCTGGCTCCACGGGCTGGTCGCTCATCCCGCACTCCTCGTCCCGCACCCCTGGTATGGTACCCGACCCACGGTCGACGGCTCATCCTGCCGACCAGCTGCTGCACGGAGAGGGCGCTGGCGTATACTCGCCAGCGCGATGGAACGCCAGACGCGAGTCAGCAGCGAGGGAGGAACAGGATGGCGGAGCAACCAGCGCTGCAGGCGGATCGTGTCCCGCCGGAGGTTCGTGCCCGGGTCGAAGAGCTGCGGCGGCTCATCCAGCGCTACAACTACGAGTATTATGTGCTCAATGCTCCGACCGTAAGCGATGCCGAGTACGATGCGCTGATGCTCGAACTTCGGCGCTGGGAAGAACAGTACCCGGAACTGGTGACTCCGGATTCGCCGACCCAGCGGGTAGGTGCACCGCCAGCCGAAGGGTTCGCCACAGTCCAGCACGAAATCCCCATGCTCTCGCTCGGCAACGTCTTCTCCGATGGGGAAATCCGGGCATGGGCGGAGCGGGTGTACCGGCTGAGCGGTCGGCAGGATGTCGAGTTCGTGACCGAGCCCAAGGTCGATGGTCTCGCGGTCTCCTTGCTCTACCGAGATGGCGTACTGGTGCGCGGTGCGACGCGTGGAGACGGGTACACGGGAGAAGACGTGACGAACAACGTGCGGACGATCCGCATGATCCCGCTCCGCCTGTATCCCCCCGAGGGGGTCATCGTTCCACCTGTCTTGGAGGTGCGCGGCGAGGTCTACATGAACGTGCGGGACTTCGAAAGGCTGAACCGCGAGCGCGGGGAGCAGGGACTCCCGCTCTTCGCCAATCCCCGCAATGCGGCTGCTGGCTCGCTGCGCCAGCTCGACCCTAGCGTGACTGCTTCGCGACCGCTCCGTTTCGCTGCGTGGGATATCGGCCTTTGGGAGGGAACCGAGCCGCCCGCGACGCATCTGGCTACGTTGGAATTCCTCCGCCAGCTGCAGATTCCGGTCGTTCCCGATTATCGGCTCTGCTGTACGGTCGACGAGGTGATCGCTGAGTGCCATCGTTGGCAGGAGCGTCGTGACGCGCTCGAGTTCGAAGCCGACGGAGTGGTGATCAAGGTCAATGACCGGGCGCTCTATCAGGCGCTCGGCGTCGTTGGGCGCGAGCCGCGCGGGGCCACCGCGTACAAGTTCCCGGCTCATGAGAAGACTACCATTGTCCGGGACGTGATCTGGAGCGTCGGCCGGACGGGGAAACTCACTCCGGTGGCAGTGCTCGAACCGGTCGAAATCGGTGGAGTCATCGTCGAGCGAGCAACGTTGCACAACGAGGAAGAGATCCGGCGACTCGGTCTGCTCATCGGTGATGCGGTCGTGGTGCAACGCCGAGGTGACGTGATTCCTAAGGTCGTCGCCACGATCCCGCAGCGGCGCGATGGCGACGAGCGACCGGTCGAAATTCCGCGCCAGTGTCCGGTGTGCGGTGCTCATACCATCCGGCTGGAAGGAGAGGTCGATCGCTACTGTCCCAATCCGAATTGCCCGGCTCGCCTGAAAGCCTCGGTGCGCCACTTCGCCTCGCGCAATGCGATGGACATCGAGGGCCTCGGTGAGAAGATCTCGGATCTCTTCGTCGACCTCGGAATCATCCGCTCGCTGCCTGATCTCTACGAAATCGACTGGGCACGTGTCCTCCAGCTGGAAGGTTTTGGCCCCAAGAAGGTGGAAAATCTTCGAAAAGCCATCGAAGCGAGCAAGAACCGTCCCTTCGCGCGCTTCCTGTTCGCCTTGGGGATCCGTCACGTGGGGGAGCGCAATGCGCAACTTCTCGCCGACCATTTCCGCTCGATCGACCGGCTCATGGAGGCCACGATCGACGAGCTTCTGCAGATTCCGGGGTTCGGTCCGGCCGTCGCCCAATCAGTCTTCGAGTTCTTCCGGGAGCCCAAGAATCGGGAAATGATCGAGCGGTTCCGCCGTCTCGGGGTGCGCATGGCCGAGGAAGAAGCGGCTGCGGTGGCTACCGTTCAGGGGCCGTTGGCGGGTAAGACGGTCGTGCTGACCGGACGGTTGGAGACGCTGACGCGCAGTCAGGCGGAGGAGTTGCTGCGGCGTGCCGGCGCCCACGTGACCGACAGTGTCTCGCGCAAGACCGACTACGTCTTCGCGGGCGCTGATCCCGGTAGCAAATACGTGCGAGCACAGCAGCTCGGTGTACCGATCCTGGGGGAAGAAGACCTCCTGCTCATGCTGCGCGAGTCGGGCATCGAAGTCGAGGCCGCCGCTCGTTCATGATGAGGCATGCCCCGGCAGCGCGGTCGTCCCTGGTTTGACCAGCGGGAGACCCTGCTGACACAAGGGGCATCGGTCCGGTGGCCAGTTCGCGATGTCCAGCCGGAGCAGCGCGACGAGCGGCACTCCCAGATCGATCGACTCGGTCGATCGATCGATGAGGACGGCAACCCCAACGATCTCGACTGGATGCTCGCCCACCGCGCGCAGCGTTTCGCGGAGCGAGCCACCGGTGGTCAACACATCGTCCACGACGAGGACGCGCGTGCCGGGTGAGAAACGGGTTCCGCGGCGGATCACCCGCCGGCTGCTCCCCTCGTGCTCGCGTTCCGCGTACGCTGCCTGGATGCCGAGTTGCCGGGCGCACTCGAAGGCCAGAAGGATGCCACCGGTCGTCGGTCCCACGACGGCGTCGATTCCTCGCCACGGTAGCCGCGCGAGGAGCTCGCGACACATCTCTTCCACGCGGCGCGGCCAGCGGAGCAGAGCGAACTTTTCGATATAGCGATCACTGTGACGGCCGGAGGCGAGGAGAAAATGCCCTGTCAACAGTGCGCCGACGTCGTGCAAGTCTCGCAGGAGTGTCTGGGCAGTCTGCTCGTCGGCGAGAACCTCGACCATCGCTCTCTCCTCCGATGGTGCCTGGCGGCTCGGACAATCGACTGGCTGCTCGCCCATGCTGCGCCGAAGGGTCGATCCGCTTCACCTATACTCGTCCAACCGGTGCGCGCTCCAAGCTCGAGGCGCGAATGAGAAACCGGGAGCTCCCGGTACGAAGACGTGTCGGGAACCCGAGTCGACACACGTGCCGACCGATACGGGTCAGACACGCAGACGGTGCCCTGGCCCGGTACTCGAAGAGCAGCGAGCATGGCAAGAAGAAAAAGCCGACGGCCAGGCCAGCGTAAACCGCAGGCAGGATCACTCCTTCCAGCCAGTGCGAGCGCGATGAGTGTCGAGACCAGCGCTGCGCCGAGCAGGGCGACGAGTTCAGAGACATCGAAGACGAGCGATAGCGGCCGGCTCGGCACGAGACGAGCGAAAACGAGAATGGACATCACGGCGAGCGCGATTTGCAAGGTCGATCCATAGCCGATTCCCAGACTGGAGTCCATGCGGTTCCGATGCGCCACCTGCACCGCGACGAAATGCTCCGCAACACTTTCGACGAGTAGTACCAGCACGACTCCGCCGAAGAACGCGAAGATGCCAGTCGCTGCGACGACCGGCTCGACTGCGCCGACGAGAACCTCGCTCATGAACAGGAGGCCGATCGTTGCACCGGCGAGGACGAGGGCTGCTCGCCGCAGTGGCCATGCAGTGTGCTCATGCTCGGTAACCGTCCCTGGAAGGCGCAGAGTGGCGAGCAAAGAGAGGGCGTAAAGCCCGGCGACGACGAGGGCGAGGCCGACGCTCATCCACTCGACCGCCTCACCCTGCACGGGGGTCGGTCCCAAGGTGAAAAGCCCGGGGACGAGCAGAAGCACGACGGCGAGCATCATCATCGGCGCGCTGATTCCGGCAAGCTGGGCAGCGAACTGCTGGAGACCGTGGCGCAGTCCGCCGACGAGAAGACAGGCTCCGAGTATGAGCAGGAGGATGGAACCAGCAAGCGAGGCCTTCACCAACTCGTGAAGGTCCGCCCGCAAGGCCGCCAACGCGATGATCAGCTCGGCAGCCTTGCCGAGCGTCGAATCGAGTAGTCCCCCAACCAGCGGGCCGGTGTGCGCCGCTGCTTCCTCCGTTGCTCGACCGAGCAGAGCAGCGAGCGGGACGAGCACCGCGGCCGAAGCCAAGAGGGCTGGGAGCGGCGGCGCGTGCAGGAACTCGAGCGCGAGTGGAACCAGAAGCAGCCCCGCGAGCCACCGGCGCATGATCCCCCCTCAGGCGAGGACAGCTTCGCGCGTCCGGTAGGCGGGGAGCGGTTGGACGGAAAAGCTCGTGCCGCCGCCGAGCAGAGCTCGCACGAGTGCACGGGCCGTATCCAGACTCGTGAGGCACGGAATGCCGCGCTCCACGGCAGCCCGGCGAATCAAGAAGCCGTCCTGGATCGTCCCCTCGTCGCGACCCGGGGTATTGATCACCCCGCGCACCTTTCGCTCGAGGATCACCTCCAGCACGTCCGGGTGCCCATGCCCGATGTGCGCGACTGTGAGTTCGACCGGTACGCCATGCGCCCGGAGATAGCGAGCGGTTCCCTCTGTCGCGACGAGCGGGTGACCGAGGGCTAGAAGGCCGCGGGCGAGTTCCACACCGGCGGACTTGTCGTTATCGGCCAGGCTCAACAGGACCGGGGCACCCCGTTCGATCGCAAGGCCAGCGGCGAGGAACGCCTTGGCCAGCGCAGCTTCGAACGTGCGGTCGATCCCCATCGCTTCGCCGGTCGACTTCATCTCCGGCCCCAGCTGCACGTCCACGCCCTGGAGCTTGGCCATGGAGAAGACCGGCGCCTTGACCGCAACGAGCGGCTGGCGCGGCCACAGCCCACCACGGTATCCCTGATCGCCGAGTGAGCGCCCGAGCAGAATCTGGGTGGCGACGTCGACCATCGGCACCCCGGTGACTTTGCTCAGGAAGGGGACCGTGCGCGACGCTCGCGGATTGACCTCGAGGACGTAAACCACTCCCTGGTGGAGAACGAATTGGATGTTGATGAGACCGCGTGCAGCGAGGGCCAGCGCGATCTCGGTCGTGTACCGCACGAGCGTGTCCACGTGGACGGATGGCAATTCGACTGCGGGGTAGACCGCGAAGCTGTCTCCTGAGTGGACGCCTGCCCGCTCGATGTGCTGCATGATGCCTGGTACGAGCACTTCGTGCCCGTCGCAGAGTGCATCCACTTCCAGCTCGATTCCGTCTAGATACTTGTCGATGAGAACGGGCCGACCGCTCGCGAAGGCTCCAGAGGTGGCCAGATACTGCTCGAGGTGCTCTCGACGATACACGACTTCCATCGCTCGACCACCCAGGACGTACGAGGGACGCACCAGCACGGGATAACCGATACGCTCGGCAGTCTCCAGTGCCTCCTCCAGTGTCGTGACGCCTGCGCCCGGCGGTTGAGGAATACCCAACTCGCGGAGGAAGCGTTCGAAGCGGCGCCGATCTTCAGCCAGATCGATCGCGTCTTGATCGGTGCCGAGAATCGGTACCCCAGCTGCTGCCAGGTCGGCCGCCAAGTTGATGGCGGTTTGTCCTCCGAACTGGACGATCACCGGTGGCAGCTGGTCGTACTGGCTGCTCGCCTCATGCCGGAGGACGTCGAGGACCGACTCGGCGTCCAACGGTGTCACATAGAGGCGATCGGATGCGTCGAAGTCGGTCGAAACGGTCTCGGGGTTGTTGTTGAGCATGATCGCTGCCACACCGGCCCGGTGGAGCGTCTGTGCAGCCTTGACGCTACAGTAATCGAACTCGATGCCCTGACCGATGCGGATCGGTCCTGCGCCGATGACGACAGCCTTGGGAGAGTCGAGCGGGGGTGCTTCGTTTTCGTCTTCGTACGTGGCGTAGAAGTACGGGGTCTCGGCTGCGAACTCGGCCGCGCAGGTATCGACGAGCTTGTAAACAGGAGCGAGGCCGAGCGCGAGACGCTGAGCGCGGATCTCCTGCTCCGTCGTCGTGCGGAGGGCAGCGATGGTTCGATCAGCGAAGCCGAGACGCTTGGCTTCCCAGAGAAGTTCCGCCGTGAGTGGTTCACTCGCGAGCCGCTGTTCCATCTCGACGAGACGTTGGATGGCCCGGACGAACCAGGTGTCGATCCCGCTCAACGCGCTGACGTGTTCCGGTGTCCAACCGCGCCGCAGCGCTGCGGCAACTGCCCAGAGGCGCTGATCGGTGGGTATCCGGAGTGCCTGCTCCAAAGCGGATGGATCCTGCCAGCGAGAATCTTCCCAGGTGAGGTCGGTCTGATCGGTCTCCAGCCCACGTACCGCTTTCTGCAGTGCAGCCTCGAAGCATCGATCGATCGCCATGACCTCGCCGGTCGCTTTCATCTGCGAACCGAGTCTCCGGTCGCCGTGCCGGAATTTGTCGAAGGGCCAGCGCGGAATTTTGACGACACAGTAGTCGAGTGCTGGCTCGAAGGACGCCATCGTCTTTCCGGTGACGGGATTAGGGATTTCGTCCAGGGTCCGTCCGATCGCGAGCTTGGCTGCGATGCGGGCGATCGGATACCCGGTCGCTTTGGAGGCCAGTGCCGAGCTCCGACTGACGCGGGGATTGACCTCGATCACATAGTACTGATCGGAGCGGGGGTCGAGTGCGAACTGGATGTTGCAGCCGCCGACGATACCCAAGGCTCGGATGATCTTGAGTGCGGCACTCCGCAACATCTGATAATCGCGATCGCTCAATGTCTGCGAGGGGGCGACGACGATGCTGTCGCCGGTATGCACGCCCATCGGGTCGAGGTTTTCCATGTTGCAGATGGTAATGCAGGTATCGTTGGCATCCCGCATGACCTCGTACTCGATCTCTTTCCAACCGAGCAGGCTGCGCTCGACCAGCACTTGGCCGATCGGGCTGGCCGCGATCCCGCGTTGGACGAGGGTGACGAGTTCGTCTTCGCTGAAAGCGATGCCACCCCCGGTTCCGCCGAGCGTGAAGGCTGGACGGACGATCAAAGGTGGCGGGACTTCCTCTGCGAAGCGGAGCGCGTCTTCGACGCTGTAGGCAGTGAGGCTTTCCAGCACTGGCTCACCGATTTCGAGCAGCAGTTCCTTGAATAGTTGACGGTCTTCCGCCCGACGGATCGCCTCCAGCGGCGTCCCGAGCAAGCGCACGCCGTAGCGATCGAGAACGCCTGCCTCGGCCAGCGCGACCGCCAGGTTGAGTCCGGTTTGACCGCCGAGCGTCGCCAGCAAGCCTTCCGGCCGCTCGCGGGCGATGATGCGTTCGAGCACCTCGACCGTGAGCGGTTCGATGTAGACGGCATCGGCCATGTCTTCATCGGTCATAATCGTCGCGGGATTGGAGTTGACGATGATGGTGCGGATTCCTTCCTCGCGGAGAGCCCGCAACGCTTGACTTCCCGAGTAGTCGAACTCCGCGGCCTGCCCGATGACGATCGGACCCGATCCGATGACGAGGACGCTGGAAACCAACGGCTGCCGTGCCATCCTCATGCCCCTTCCCCAGCGAGCACGATCGGCCGCGCTGTGCGTGCTCGCCACCGCTGCTGGACGAGTTCGACGAAAGCGTCGAAGAGATCTTGGCTATCTTGTGGTCCGGGTGATCCCTCGGGATGAAACTGGACAGTCAGGACAGGAAGCGAGCGATGCCGGAGCCCTTCGACTGTTCCATCGTTCACGTTGATCATCCACACTTGCCAGCCATCCTGCTCGGGTATGCTGTCGCGGGCCACGCAGTAGCCGTGATTCTGTGACGTTATACGCACCCGGCCGGTGGGAATCTCCTTGACCGGGTGGTTGCCGCCACGGTGGCCGAAGGTCAACTTGATCGTTCGAGCGCCGGCTGCGAGGGCCAGGAGCTGATGACCCAGGCAGATACCGAAGAACGGTATCCCCGAGGTGGCCAGAACGCGGACCGTTTCGATGGCATCGGTGGCTCGGGTCGGGTCACCGGGGCCAGGTGAGACGACGATCCCGTCCGGCTCCAGCGCGAGGACGGTCGCTGCATCGACCCCATAGGGAAGGACGGTGAGGCGTACAGCGCGGCGGAGGAGGGAGGCGATGATGTTGCGCTTGACGCCACAGTCGATGAGGACGATGTGCGGTGCATCCGCTGGCCCGAAGGTCGCTGGCTCCCCGCGAACGGCTGGGACGACATCTTCTCGATCGGGCGTCCAGGCTCGCTGCGCCCAGGCAACGAGTTCGGCGTCGGTCAGGCCCGTGCGGTCGGGAACGAGGATCGCACGCATGGTTCCGTGCGTGCGCAGGTGGCGCGTCAAAGCGCGCGTATCGACATGAGCCAGCCCTGGTATGCCCCATCGCTCCAGATAACTGGCGAGCGTCTCGCGCGCCTTCCAGTGACTCGGACGGTCGCAGTACTCGCGGACGATCAGCCCGGCGGCCCACGGGCGTCGGGATTGTTCGTCCTCGTCACAGACACCGTAATTACCGATGAGTGGGTATGTCATGCAGACGAGTTGCCCATAAAAAGAGGGGTCAGTGACCACCTCTTGATAACCAGTCATGACAGTGGTGAAGACCGCTTCGCCCTCAGCCGGGCGGCGTGCTCCGAATGGAGTACCCGGAAAGATCCGCCCGTCTTCCAGAACGAGTGCACCGATCCGCGAACGCTGTATCGACATAGGCTACCTTCCCTCCAACGATCGTGAGTCGGACGCGCCCACGCAGGGTCAGTCCGAGGAGCGGTGTGTTGGCACTGCGCGAGCGCAATGTCGCGCGCGTGACCTGCCAGGGTTCCTCCGGATCGAAGACGACGACATCGGCCGGGGAACCCGGCCTCAGGGTCCCTCCTGGCAGGCCGAACAGCGTGGCGGGACGACAGGAGAGGAACTCGACCAGTTCGCTCACCGTGAGTGCTCCGGTGCGCACCAGCCGTAGGAGTAAGGGGAGGGCGAGTTCCAATCCGATCATCCCGAACGCGGCTCGCTCGAGAACCGGCGGCTTGTCCTGCTCATGATGCGGCGCATGGTCGGTGGCGATGAGATCGATCGTCCCATCGCGTAACCCGGCGCGCAGGGCCAGGGCATCCGCTTCCGGCCGCAGGGGTGGGTTGACCTTCGCATTGGGATCGGGGCAGGGGCCGGCAGGAAACGGTTTCATCTCCCCGGCGAAGCGACGAATACCTGCGACCCACTCGTCAGTCATGAGCAGGTGATGCGGCGTTACCTCAACGGTGACACGGTTCCCCTCGCGCTTGGCTCGCCGCACCAGCATCAGTCCTCGAGCGGTGGTCAGGTGGAGCACATGGAGCCAGCCGCCGGTCAGGCGAGCAAGTTCGAGATCGCGAGCCAGGACGATTTCCTCGGCAGCAGCTGGAATCCCAGGGAGGCCGAGCTGCTGCGACACTCCCCCCTCGTGCATCACGCCGCCCGCTGACAACGTTGGGTCCTCGCAGTGCACCATGATCGGTCGCCCGAGTAGCCGGCTGAGCTGGAGAGCCTGGCGCATGACACGAGCACTCCGCGTGCTGTCACCGTCATCGGAAAAGCCGATCGCTCCGGCTTCAGCCATGCCGACGAGGTCGGCCAGTTCCTCCCCACGACGGCCGCGCGAAATGGTGCCGATCGGGAAGATGCGTACGGGGAGACTGCGCGCTCGCTCGACCAGTTCGCGGATCCGTTCCGGTGTATCGAGCGGCGGCATCGTGTTCGGCATGCAACAAATGGTCGTGAAGCCACCGGCCGCGGCCGCGACACTGCCCGTTTCCAGCGTCTCTTTTTCTGGAAAGCCGGGATCCCGCAGATGGGCGTGCACATCGACGAAACCAGGCGCGACCACGAGTCCAGCGGCATCGATCACGGTCGCTCCAGAAGGTTCCGGAACTCGTCCGCCGACCGCTCGAACCTGCCCATCTGCGACGAGGAGGTCTGCCTCGCCGTCGATCCCTTGACTGGGATCGACGAGACGACCGCCCCGCAGCACCAGCGCAGAACCCCATAAAAAAGGCCTCTGGATTCGGGCTGAATCCAGAGGCCCGCTCGCTCGCTCGATCCGAGGTTGTGGGCTACCGCTGCCGTGCACGCCTCTTCCAGTCAGTCGCGTTCGTACGCCATGCTCTCGACACTCGAGTGTCAAGTATAGCGCGTGACCAGACGCTGGTCAACCCCGCTGCTGTGGTGGCGCCCGATTGCTGGTAGACGGGCCTCCTCGATCTCACCGGAGCGTGCGATGAGACCGTTCCCTCGCCTGAACGCGGGCTTACCGACGCTCGTGACCAGGTGGCGGACTGCAGGATCCGGCATTTACCCGTTGGCGCCTTCGCTGCCTCGTGGTGCGACCATTACACCGCTGGCCGCCTCAGTCGCCTCGTTCCCGCAGGCATCCATGCTACTCCCTGTTGGCTGTGCGCGAGGTGACTTCTGCTGGTGCGAGAGGACACTGCTGGCAGACCGGTGGGAGAGTACGCTCGTCTGGTGTGGAGACTGGAAAACCGGCCTGCTGGAGGAGCCGCCAGGTCAGCCAGATGGAGAGACCGACTACGTTGCAGTAGCAGCCGCGCCAGCTCTCGACTGGGCGTAGGTCGGGATCCTGAATTGCGTAGCCTCCCGCTTTGTCGAACGGCTCACCGCGGGCGATGCTGGCCGTGATGTCCTCATCGCTGTACTGGCGCATGAGGACCCAGGTCGTGGTGTGATCGACCCAACGGCGACGACCACGAGCGAGCGCGACAGCAGTGATAACTCGGTGCCAGCGCCCACGCAGGAGGCGCAACATGGCGTGTGCTTCCTCCGCGCTCTCCGGCTTACCGAGTAGCCGGCCACGAAAGACAACGACCGTGTCAGCTGCCAGTACCCAGTCGCCCGGCCGCCGGGCGGCGACGACCGTGGCCTTGTGACGTGCCAATGCGCGGGCGATACGCTCCGGATGGGAGTGCCGCTCCGGGAGCGGCTCGTCGATCGCCGCGGGATCGACGACGAAGGGGATGCCGAGTGCGGCCAAGAGCGCACGCCGGCGCGGCGAGGCCGAGGCGAGGACCAGCGTCACGGCGTTCCCTCGGCCAGCTCCAGTGTCGCGACCGACTCGATGTGGTAGGTCTGTGGGAACATGTCGAGCGGTGTGACATCGAGTAGTCGGTAACCGCCGTCGACGAGCTTCCTCAGGTCCCGTGCGAGCGTTGCCGGGTCGCACGAGACGTAGATCAGTCGAGCTGGTCGCAGCATCAGGACACCGGTGAGCGCCTCCGGCGCGCAACCGACGCGCGGAGGATCGAGGATGACGACATCCGGCCGAACGGCCAACTTGCCGAGCACGTGCTCGACCTTGGCTTGCACGTACTCGACGTTGTCGAAGGGATCGAGGTTGACTTGCGCATCGCTGACGGCCGAGGGAGACTCCTCGATCCCGATCACTCGCGCGACGCGTGGGGCGAGAAAAGCGGCGAAGGTGCCGACACCCGCATAGGCATCGACGACGACCTCGTTCCCCGTCGGAGCGATCCGTTCCAAGACGAGCTGGATGAGGCGCTCGGCGACCGCAGTGTTGGTCTGGAAAAAGGACGAGGCCGAAATCCGGAAGCGATGCCCGAGCAGACTTTCGTGGTAAGCGGGTTGGCCGGAGGGAATCGTCGGATCGATCGCGCTGACGTCCGGATGCACCAAAAGCTCGCCAGTATTGACTCCGTATCGGACCATGAGCTGGTGCTTGACGTGTGCTCGTTCCTGGAGTCGCCTCAGGACCTCGTTGATCGCTGGATGCATGATGAGGCAGCGATCGATGCGGAGGAAGCGGTAGCCATGGCCGGGGCGCGAGATGTACCCGAGGTTCCCCTTGCCATCGACCGAGAAGCGAGCGTGGTTTCGATAACCGTACGGCTGCGGCGAGGGGACAGTGGGCAAGACAGGCGGATCGTCGAACTTGCCGATGCGGCGCAACTGCTGGCGCACGACGGCCTGCTTGAGCACGAGTTGGTATTCGTAACGGATGTGCTGCCACTGGCATCCGCCACAGATACCGAAGTATGGGCAGGGAGGATCGACCCGCTCCGGTGAAGCGGTCCGCACCTCGATGACGCGCCCGAGCGAGTGGTCCTTGCGGTCCTTCTCGATCGCGACGAGTACGTCTTCGCCAGGAATCCCGTACTCGGCGAAGACGATTCGACCGTCTTCGCGCCCGATCGCCGCGCCCTGGTAAGCCATGTCCTCCAAATGGAGCGGAACGGTCCGTAGGGTGCGTGGTGTCGGCAACGTCTCCCCCATCGGCATCCTCCCTCGTTGGAAAGTGTAGGGAATCGTGGAGAATGCGGCTACCTCATGCCCGAGTGGGCAGCCGGGAGTGGGCGTCGCGGGCTGCTCTCAACGGTATGGTGGGGAGACACCGCATGCGCAGGAGTGGCGATCTTTCTGGGCAGCGAGCACCAGGTGGGAGAGCATTGTGACGGTTCCGCCTGGAGCGATGCGGCGCCGCATCGTGCCGTCTGCGCCGCGGATCGGTCGGTAAGGGGGCACTCGCGGCACTGGATCGAAAACGGCAGGATGGTGCGTTGCCAGCGGGAAGACATGATGCCAGGCTCTCGAGGGGGTTGCGTTCAGCGATCAGCGGTGCTAGACTGGAATGTCGTTGCCCGTTGGACTGGGCACGGTCTGTTGGGGGGTGATCGTCTACAGCTAAATGGAGGTCCGTGGGGAGTGAAGAGCCTGGGGCGACACGTCATTGTCGAACTCTGGGGTTGCCAGAACATCGACTCCCTGCAGGCAGTCGAAGAGGCCATCCGCGATGCAGTCGCGGCAACCAATGCGACGTTGCGCGACCTGCAGGTTTTTCCCTGGGAGCCGTACAACGGAGTGAGCGGCATCGCGATCCTGTCCGAGTCGCACCTGAGTATCCACACGTGGCCGGAGCTCGGGTATGCGGCGGTGGACGTCTTTACGTGCGGCGAGCACACCAATCCGGAAGCGGCGATCCCGGTCCTGCGGGAGCGGTTCCGGCCGCAGCGGATGGAAGTGATGCAGGTGAGTAGGGGGATGATCGTTGATTGACGGTGGGCTCTGGCATACCGATGATCCGGAAGTCCCGAGCCAGCGGGTCTTCCTGCAGGTGAGGGATGTTCTGTACCGCGGCACATCTCCGTTCCAAGAGATCGCGGTCATCGAGACCGTGCTCTTCGGCCGTGCCCTGGTACTCAACAACGTGCTCCAGACTGCGGAGCGCGACGAATTCTGCTACCACGAAATGCTCGTGCATCCGGTGATGATCGCCCACCCGGCACCGCGCCGGGTGCTGATCATCGGCGGGGGTGATGGTGGTGCCTTGCGGCGGGTACTCCAGCACCCCGTCGAGCAGGTCACGATGGTCGAGATCGACCAGCAAGTCGTCGAGGCCTGCCGCGAGCATCTCTGGAACATTCATCGTGGTGCCTTCGACGATCCCCGCGTAGAGCTCCGTTTCGAGGACGGTTTTGCCTACGTCGAGCGGCGTTCGGCGACCTTCGACATCATCATCGTCGATGGCCCCGATCCGCTCGGCCCGACACCGGGTATGGTTCTCTTCTCGCCGGATTTCTACCACGGGCTCGCCGACATGCTGGCCCCAGGGGGGCTGGTCGTGCAGCAGACCGAGTCACCGATGCTGCTGCCGATCCAGACCGCAGCCACGCATCTCCATTTGCGTGAGGTGCTGCCGATCGTCCGGACCTATTTGACGACAGTGCAATCGTACGATAGTTTCTGGAGTTTCACGGTCGCCTCGCGCGATGTCGATCCGGCCGCTCTCGACATCGAGACAGTCGCCGCTCGTCTTCGGGAGCGCGGCATCGACGATTGTCAGTACTACTCTCCGGAAATCCACTGGGCGGCTTTCCGTCTACCGCCGTTCCTGCGCCGCTTCATCGAGGACTCGATCGCTCTCGGGCGTCCGGCTGATTCTCACCCGTTGTTGCCGGAAGCTGCGGCCCGGCGAGCGACCGCGTGATTGTCGACCATCGCTTTCGACGGGGGTACGGTGCGACGCACCGTACCCCGTTTCGTTTGCGCTCTGTTCTCCTTCCCGAAACTGATCTGGACCTCTTGCGCTGATCGCTCGCGGTCGCTGGACAAGCAGCTCCTCTATGGCGCGTGAGCTTACGGATCGATGAAGTACGAGCGACACGCACGGTCGATCAGGTCGGGCGTCAGACGGGGCTCCTGGCCGAGGTACCGAGCTGCACCGATCAGCGCGCGTAAGAGATCTCGGGGATGACAAGCCCGCAACTCGCGCTTGCCGACATAGTAGGTGCGGAGGAGGTAGGCCAGTCCGCGCTGATCGAACGGGACACCCAGCTCCGCGCACTGCCGGCGGAAAATTTCCGCAAACTGTTGCACTGTCGGGTTCGCGAGGTGGATCTTGTTCGGGATACGACGCAGAAAGGCTTCGTCGACGAGGTCGGTCGGTTGCAAGTTCGTCGAGAAGATGACGAGTCCCTCGAAGGGAACCTCGACCTGCTTACCGGTGTGTAGCGTGAGAATATCGATCCGTTGCTCGAGAGGGACGATCCAGCGGTTGAGCAAGGCACGCGGTGGCACGCGTTGCCGACCGAAATCGTCGATCAGGAGCACGCCATTGTTGGCCCGGAGCTGGAGCGGTGCCTCGTAGAGGCGATTGCGTTCATCGTAGATGAGATCGAGCTGCTCGAGGGTCAGTTCTCCACCGACTTGAATGAGCGGGCGGGCGCAGAGCATCCAGCGACGGTCACTGGTCGGCTGCTCGGGTAGAGGATGGTGGTGATGGCGATCGAAGACGCGGATGATCTGCGTGTCGACGAGAATCGCGTGCGGGATGAAGACCGCACCGCCGTACATCGCGACGACACGCTGTGCCAGTGCAGTCTTGCCGTTACCCGGTTTGCCGAAGAGGAAAATGGCCTGCCCGCTGTTCAGAGCCTGGCCGATCTGATCCAGCACGCTCTCGGTGAAGACCAGTGGCCCGAGAGCTTCCTTGATCATCCTCGGTGTCACGGAGAGGTGACGGAGACTCTGCGCGGCGACGATCTGTCGATACTGCTCGATCGGAACCGGTGCTGGGCCGATGTATCCGTTGCGTGCCAGGAACTCCTGAGCTCGCTGGTGACCTTTGCTCGTCAAGGCATAGCGGTAGCCCAGTTCGCCGATCCCGTTGCTTCCGGTGATCTCGACGAGTTCCTCGCGCTTCGCTTGACTCAGGGCCCGTTCCAGGAGGCCAGCGAACGGCAGACACAATGCTTCGACGAGTTCACGAGCGGTCTGGGTACCATGGGCGTAGAGGAACTTGAGGGCGAGTTCGAGGACGAGTTGCAGATCCAGCCCTGCCTCCTCCAGGCTCGTCGGTTGGGCTAGCACTGGAAGGCTGCTCGTTTCGATCTGGATCGCCATGGTGAACGATGCCTCGTCCTTCCGCGTCGACTTCCTCGATAGGAGTATCGGCGAGAGGAGATCGTTCCCGTAGAGGGACTCTCGTCCTGCCGTGGTCTCGTTCCGTTTTCTCAGTTGCCAGCAGGAAGGAGGACCTGTTCACCTTCGATGAGTCCTGCCGCAATCTCGACGAGTCCACTGCTCCGCAGGCCGAGTGTCACCTCGCGTTCCTCCCGGCGCCCATTCGTCACCACGGTCACGAAGGCGCGTTCCCCAACAGTGCGGATGGCCCGCTCGGGGACGACGAGAACATCGTGGCGTACGATCGTGTCGAGGTGGATCGTGGCTGTCATTCCGGGCCGCAGGTCGCTCGCGGTCTCGGCGAGCCGGATGAGAAGCGGAAAGCCGACGATCCCAGCCTGCTGGGTAGCACTTTCTCCTCGTCCGACCACTTCCCCGCGACCCTGCCAGCCAGGCAGCGCGTCGACCGTCACGCGAACTGTCGTCGCTTCGGCGAAGAAACGAGCATCGACTTCGTCGATCGTCGCGGAAACGCCGAGAACGCTCGTGTCAGCGAGCCGGGCGAGGATACTGCCAGTGGTGACCGGTGCCCCTTCGCTGACGAGGAGTTCGGTGACGATACCGTCGCTCGGTGCGAGCACATATTTGTCTGCCAGTCGGCGCGTCACCTCATCGAACGCGCGTGCCGCCTCGCGGCGTTGTTGCTCAGCCCGTAGTCGAACCTCGAGTGGTGCATCGGTCGCTTCCGCTTGGCTGAGCGTCGCCTCAGCCTGGAGAAGTTGCTGCTCGGCTTGGGCTCGACGAGTCAGGAGCGGTGTGTCATCGAGCACAGCGACGATGTCGCCGGCCCGAACGCGATCTCCAGGTGCAACGGCGAGGAGGCGCACGCGTGTCTCGTAGCTGGCGCGAAGCGGGAGCGTACGCAGGGAGACGAGGCGTCCCGGCACCTCGACGGAAGCGGTCAAGTCAGCCCGCTGGGTTACCCAGACCGTCTCGCTCGGCCGTCTGAGCCAGAGCCACAGTCCGGCAACGACAGCGACCGTGACGAGTGCCAGGATGATCGGTATCGAGCGACGGCGTCGCTCACTCATAGCGGAGGACCTCGACAGGGCGGAGTCGGACAGCGAGCAGAGCCGGGATCAGGACGGCGAGTGCGGTCGTGAGTGCGACCGCTGTGCTGAGAACGAGCACCACGGTCGAGGGAAGCGCGAGCGGGATAACGAAGAGCTGGCGGCTCACCAGCGCGAGGATATTCACGGCGAGCAGAAAGCCAACCGGAACAGCCAGTAGTGCGCCGAAAACGACGATAACCAGCGTTTGGCCAGCCAGGAGCAGCACGAGCGTCGCGCGCTCCGTCCCGAGCGTCCGCAGGATGCCAAACTCGCGGCGGCGCTCCGTGAGATCGAGGAGCAGCGCGTTGGTAATTCCGAAAACGGTCGCGATAGTGATGACGAGGACGACGATGCGGGCCAGGATGGTCAAAACGGCCAGCACACGCTCGGTCGCGGCGCGATCTTCCGCCATGAGAAGCGTGAGCGGGCGCAGCGTGCGAGCGTACTGCTCTACGGTCGTCAAAGAGTCGCTCGGTCGAACGGTGTCCCAGAACCGAAGGGCGTAGAGCGCTGCTCGATCGTCACGTCCGAGGAGCCGAGTGAGGATCTGGTGATCCAGGAAAACCTTGCCGATGGCCGTTGCCCCCAGATAGGTGCTTTCGTCATCGACGATTCCGCTGACCTGAATCGGGAGACGCTGTCGGCCGAGGTCGAGGGGGAGAACGTCACCCACTTGGGCGTCGAGGCGCCGAGCCAGATTGCCAGTGATGACCGCGCGGGGGGGATAGGCAGCGGGTGCGTCGTCGAGCCACTGACCAGCCAGCATCACCGGCTGGTAGACGCTCGTCTTCGCTGGAAGCCCCCAGACGTCGGTGCGGACCGATCCGATCGCGCCGGATGTCAGGACCCAGGGTTCCGCGGCACGGACAGGAGGGCTGTTCGCCAACCGGTGTGCATAGGTGGGTGGAACCGGTGGGTTGGTCAAGAGCCAGGCATCTGCCCGATAGCGATCGTAGAGTGCAGCGATACCGGCACGCAACGAGTGGTCGACGATCTGGCTGGCGAGGAGCGCAGCGAGTGCCACAGCCGTCACCAGGACAGTGAGTGCCGCGCGGAGTGGGCGGCGGAAGGGATCGCGGGTACTCATGCCGAGAATGGGAGAGCGCTGGGCCAACCAGCCTGTCGAGCGGGTCAGCCAGCGCGGTGGATCGCCCGGTGCCCGGGTGTCGCCGCGGAGGAGCTGAGCGGCTGGCGTTCGCGTGGCGTGGAGGATCGGGCCGAGTGCACCGGCCACCGCGATCCCGAGGCCACAGCCGAGCGCGAGGAGCACGCTGCTGGGTGCGACTCGGAGCGGTGGGAGTACTAGCCCGGCAAGGCCGGCCAGGTACGCGGTCAGGACGTACCCACCGGCTGTCCCGGCGAGGAGGCCGACCACGCTTCCAGCCGTGCCGATGACGACGTGTGGTGCCAGGTAGGCGCTGACGAGTTGGCTCCGCGTGGTGCCGAGGGCGCGCAAGGTGCCGAGTTGGGGGCGTTCCTCCGTGACCAGCCCGATGGTCGTGTTGGCGACGATGAAGAGTGCTGTCAACGTACCGAGTATCGCGAAGGCGCGCAGCAGGAGAAGCAACGTCGCGAGTTCGCGGGCACCGAGGAACGAATCGGGGTCGCGGACCGTCCAACCGCTGCTCGGGATCTGGCGTGCTGCGAGGAACCGCTGGAGTTCGCTCGCTACTCGACCGGCCAGCGCCGGATTGTCGACACGGACCAGTAACGTGTTCGCTGCCTCGCTGCCGGTCCACTGGCGTAGTGTGCGCAGCGGCACATAGGCTGTGAACTGGTCGAGGAGCGTCGCACTGGGGCGAGCGGGAACCCAGGCGAAGCCGCTCACGCGCGCATAGTGAATCGGATCACCCGGGTTGGCTTGGAAGGCGACGAGCGTCCCGATTTCGATACCGAGCAGGTGTCGAGCGGTGACGTCGAGCACTACCTCGCCCCGCTCTGGCCACCGTCCGGCGACCAACTCGGGACGGTCGAGTGCCAGTTGGTCGAACCGCTCGATGCCGACGAGTCGGACAGCCCGCCAGCGCCCATCCACGGTGAGGCGACTCGACTGAATGAGGCGCGACTCCGCCTCGAGAACACCGTCGCGTCTCGCCAGCGCTGCGACGAGGCCGGGTGTCAGGCCATGAACGCTCGCGACGATATCCGGCTGTCCGGTCGCCGCATAGGTCCGCTGCTGCGCCTCGATCAATGCCAGACCAGCACTCCGAATGGCGACGACGGCGAAGACGGCGAGCGCGATGCTCGCGCCAGCGAGCGTTGCGCGGATACGGCGCAAACGGAGGGAGCGCATCGCGAAGGCAGCGAGCAGCGCGATCGGCACGTCCGAGCCAACCTCTCCGCTGGCGGATTGTACGCGATGTGGAGAACCGGCTGACGCTCGCTCACCCGGTCGTGGCCCTGCTCGTTCACACGACCCCCTTCGCTGATGCCTGAACCGATGCGTGCGGGATCGCGCAGCGGCGATGATCTCGAGGACGGGCGGATGTGGGGCGTCACTCGAGTGAACGACAAGGGGTCTTGCCAGGGTGTGACGATTCCACTACGATGGATGCCGAGCTGGTATCGGCGTGAGTGAGAGAAAGTGTCGAGGAGGGGATCCGATGCAGGAACTCGAACGACTGCGGGAAGAGATCGCGAGTGGTCAGGTGACGCGGCGCGAGGTACTGCGCCGGGCGGCGGCGCTGGGGCTCAGTGCACCGGTGATCGCATCGTTGCTGGCTGCCTGCGCGCGCCAAGAGGCGACACCGACTGCGGCTCCAGCGGCTCAAACGCCGGCAGCAGCCGCGACCCCGACGCCGGCAGCAGCTGCCACGCCGGCTGCTCAGGCGACACCGACCCAGGCTGCGGCGAAACGGGGTGGTGGAGGAACCTTGCGACTGCTTTGGTGGCGGGCGCCGACGATCATCAACCCGCACTTGGCGCAGGGGACGAAGGACTTCGATGCGTCGAATATCGTCCTGGAGGCGCTGGCCTACTTCGATTCCGAGGACAAGCTCGTCCCGCGCCTGGCCGAGGAGGTCCCCTCGGTCGAGAAGGGGACGCTGGACCCGGAGGGTCGCTGGGTTATCTGGAAGTTGCGCAAGGGTGTCAAGTGGCATGATGGCCAGCCCTTCACCGCCAAGGACGTCAAGTTCACGTACGAGTACGTGATCGATCCAGCCACGACCGCGACGACGATCGCTTCGTACCGGGCGATCGAAAGCGTCGAGATCGTGGACGACTATACGGTCAAGGTCACCTTCAAGAATCCGAATCCGGCCTGGTTCGAGCCGTTCGTGGGAGGGTTCGGGTTGATCGTTCCCGAGCACATCCTGCGGGACTACACGGGCGAGAAGGCGCGCAACGCGCCCTTCAATCTCAAGCCGATCGGAACCGGTCCTTACAAAGTGGCGGATTTCAAGCCGGGCGACGTGGTGATCTACGAGATCAACCAGGACTACTGGCAGGAAGGGAAGCCGTACTTCGATCGTGTCGAGCTCAAAGGCGGTGGTGACGCGACGAGCGCCGCGCGGGCTGTCCTCCAGACCGGTGAAGTTGATTGGGCTTGGAACCTGCAGGTCGAAGCGCAAGTGTTGCTGCAATTGGAGAAAGCTGGGCAAGGGAAGCTGATCATTACGCCTGGCCCGAGTACGGAACGGATCATGGTGAACTTCGCTGATCCCTGGACCGAGAAGGATGGTGCCCGCGCTGAACCGGATGTCCCGCATCCCTTCTTGACCAACAAGAACATCCGGCAAGCGATCGCGCTGGCGATCCGGCGCGATGTCATCGCCGAGCAGCTGTATGGTCCAGCCGGACAAGCGACGGCCAACAACCTGAATGCGCCGGCCCGCTTCAAGCATCCGGAACTCAAGTGGGAGTTCAACCTGGAAAAGGCAGCCCAGCTTTTGGACGAGGCAGGGGCGAAGGATACCAACGGTGATGGTGTCCGCGAGTACAACGGGAAGCCGCTTCAGATTCTGTACCAGACCTCGATCAATTCCATCCGCCAGCGGACCCAGGAGATCGTCAAGGCCGAACTGGAGAAGATCGGTTTCAAGGTCGAGCTGAAGTCGATCGACGCCTCGGTCTTCTTCTCCTCCGATCCCGGCAATCCGGATACCTACGGGCACTTCTACGCCGACCTGGAGATGTACACCAATGGTCCTTCCAATCCGTTCCCGCTCAACTGGGCACGGCGCTATCACTCACAGGAAGTGGCGCGCAAGGCCAACAACTGGTCGGGTGTCAACATTACCCGCTACCAGAACCCGGAGATGGATAAGGTGCTGGACCAGCTGGCGACCGAGATGAATCCGGATAAGCAGACCGAACTCTTCCGACAAGTGAACTGGATCAGCGTGACCGACGTCGTCGAGATTCCACTGGTCCACCGCAACTCTGTCTCTGCGGCGACCAAGAATCTGACTGGGTATAAGCCGTCAACCTGGGCTTCCGATGTTTGGGACATCGGTGATTGGCGCCGCGAGTGAAATGGGTTAGCCAACAGGCAAGACCGGGCTGGGATACCAGCCCGGTTTTCATTTACCGTGCAGGACTGACTCGGCTAGCCGAATCGGCAACGACACGCCCATCGCGCAGTTCCACGATCCGCTGCGCCCGCGCAGCCACCTCGCGGTCATGGGTCACCAGGAGAATCGTGGTCCCGTTGAGCCATGCGGCATGGAACAGTTCGAGAACGGCCTCACCGCTCATGCTATCCAGATTGCCGGTCGGCTCATCGGCGAGCACCAGGGGCGGATCGTTGGCCAGCGCCCGGGCGATCGCGACCCGCTGTTGTTCGCCGCCCGAGAGTTCGCTGGGAAGGCGGTGCGCCCGATGTGCCAGCCCGACGCGCTCGAGGAGCTTGCGTGCTCGCTGGCGAGCGTCCCGGCGACCTGCCAAGACGAGTGGAAGTTGAACATTTTCGAGGGCGGTCAGCGTTGGCAGGAGCTGGAAGAACTGGAAGACGATGCCGACGTGGCTGCGACGCCAGCGAGCGAGCGCCTCCTCGTCGAGCTGGGCGAGATCGGTGCCAGCGATGATCACGCGCCCGCTGGTCGGTCGATCGATGCCCGCGATCAGGTTGAGAAGAGTCGATTTGCCGCAGCCGGATGGCCCGACGATCGCTACCCACTCACCAGCGGTGATGTCGAGCGTCACCTGGTCGAGCGCCACGATTTCGCGCTGCCCGTCTCGGTAGACTTTGCTTATGCAGTCGAGTCGGACGAGCGGTGGATGCGACATCAGCGCGCGCCTCTCTCGCTCCTCAGCGGCGCATCAGATTGACGACGAGCAGGAGAACGCCGGCACCGACGAGTGCGACCAGGAGACTTCCCAAGAAGCCAGCTGGTCCCCGGACGCCCAGCAGCTGAAAGAGATAACCGCCGACAATCGCACCCAGCAACCCGATCGCGACATTGCCCAAACAACCGAATCCGCGCCCGCGTGTCAGGAGTCCGGCCAACCACCCAGCGAGGAAGCCGATCACCAGCCAGCCGAGCAACGAACGTGGTTCAGCGGGAAGCACCCTGCTCTCCTCCCTCTGGTCGCTCGAGCTGATCTCCCTCGTAAACCGGCCCCTGGTGGGCGAAGGGATCCGGTGGACACCGTTGCAGGAGTTCGTGGTCGCGCGGCGTGAGCGCGGCGCGTGCCAAGAGATCCGGGCGGCGTGCCGCGGTGCGACAAAGCGCCATCATCCGCCGCCACTCGGCGATCTTGGCGTGATTGCCGCTCAGCAGAATCTCCGGTACGCCCAAGCCGCGGAAGATCGGTGGACGCGTGTACTGCGGGTATTCCAGGAGACCGGAGTTGTGCGATTCTTCAGCGAGCGACTCCGGATCGATCACGCCCGGGACCAGCCGGCTCACCACATCGATGACGACGGCTGCGGCCAGTTCGCCACCAGTGAGCACATAATCGCCGATCGACAGTTCGCGTGCTCGCAGAATGATGCGCACGCGATCGTCGATTCCCTCGTAACGGCCACAGATGAGAGCGAGCCGGGGAAAGCAGGCGAGTTGGCGAGCGATGTCCTGGGTGAAGAGTTCGCCGGATGGGCTCATGATGATGATCGGGGTGCTGTTCTGCTCCTGTCCGAGTACGGATTCCACGGCGTGAACGATGGGTGGCGCCATCATGACCATGCCTGGCCCACCACCATAGGGGGTGTCGTCGACCGTCCGGTGCTTGTCGGTTGTCCAGTCCCGGATGTTGTGGATGGCGATCTCGATCAGCCCGGCCTGCTGGGCTCGCTTGAGAATGCTCTCGGTCAGGAAACCGGTGAACATTCCGGGGAAGATCGTGAAGACATCGAAGCGCATCGCCGGCTGCTCCCTCTTGGGAGAGCTTAGCAGAACGAGGCGTCCGGCGCAGCGGCTCAGGAAACCGGCGCACTCATGGAGGGGGCGGCCTTTTGGGGAACGGCCTCGCGTGCCCGCGCCAGTGCTCGCTCGAAGGCGGCCACCACAACGGGATCGAATTGCGTGCCGGCACCCCGCTGTAGCTCGGCGAGCGCTTCTTCGTGGCTGAGCGCGCGACGATAGGGTCGATCGGTCGTCATCGCATCATAGGTATCGGCAACAGCGATGACGCGTGCGCCGAAGGGGATCGCTTCCCCGGCTAGTCCATCCGGATAGCCACGCCCGTCCCATCGCTCATGGTGATGGCGAACGATCTCGACGATGTGGCGGTAGGGAGTGAGGTGGCGGAGGATCTCGCTTCCGTCGACCGGATGACGCTGGATGACGGCGAACTCGTCGTCGGTCAAGCGACCTGGCTTGCGTAAAATGAGATCGCTCGTCGCCACTTTGCCGAGATCGTGAATGCGCGCCGCCGCAATGATGGCATCGCGCTCGTCCGCCGAGAGTTCGGGGAACTCGTCCAGGATGAGCATGGTGAGGTGGGCGACTCGCTGGGAGTGAGAAGCAGTATAGGGATCGCGGCGATCGAGGAGATCCGCCAAGAGTTCGAACGTCGACTGGGTCTCATGGTGGAGCTGGCGGTAATCGCGAAAGGCAAGGTAGGGGCCGACGAGTGGGATGACCATGAGGACGAGGGCCAGCGGGTGCTCGCGGGCGAGTATGGGAAACAGGCTTCCCAGCGCGGGCAGAGCCAAAAACTCGACCAGAAGACCGCGCGCCATCCCCCGCCAGAGGTACCAGGCACTCGTTCCGGAGGCGAGCGAGAGAACGAGCGCGAGGAGAACGGTCTGGAAGCTGGAGGAAACCACCGCTGCCAGCAGCATGGCCAGAAAGTTGCGCATACTTGCCAAAGGGGATCCCTCGTCGGCGAGCGTGAAGTAGAGGGGGGCCGGGATAGTACCCTGTAGGGCGTAATTATTTGCATTCGTAAGGATCTTCAGGGGCTCGCGACGATCGATCAGATCATCGATAACCGTGCCGAGCACCGCTACCGGAATACTCAACGCAGGGCCGAGTGTTAGAACGCTCGCGAACGTGATAGCCGAGGAGACGGAAACGGTAATGCGAGCGTGTGGGATCGGCAGGTCGATCGCCAGTTGTTCGGCGAGGACGATCAGCGCGACGAAGATTACGGCAGTAAAAAGCGTTCGCGGGGTCAAATCAGGGGGCCACAGCCGAGTGAGGTAAACCCAGGCAGCCAGGTTCGCTGCCGACAATGGGATCAGAATCGGCAGAAGTCGCCGGAGGTCGACTGTCGCACGCTGCACGGTCATGGACGCTCTCGGATCCGATCAGTCCAGAAATGATGTACCACACCTGCTCCGAGCGAACCATCGTACTCCGGTGAGTGATTTCGACGCTACTCGCGTCTCCGCAAGGAGGAGGAAAGTCCCTATTCTCCATAGACGGAGACCCCCGGCTCGCGAACTGCCAGCGAGCCGGGGCTCCTTGGCCGCTCCTCGCGCGGAGCTCGCCGGATTCAGCGGATCTTCCAACTCTTCCACTTCACCGGGGTCCCCCTTCCCGTGTTGCGACCGACCCGGACCGAGTAGTACCTGCGTCCCGATCACTCTTAGTGCGAAGTTCCCGAGACCGGTACGACTGGTCACCCTCAATCTAGTACAATCGGCTCCCCTTGTCAAGACCTGAGTACGCAAACGTTCGTCCTTCGGTCGCCATGCTCGAGACCGAGGTGGACGCTTCTGAGAAGAGACGGTGAGACGAGAGCGTTTTTCACGGGCCGAGCACGAGAGTCATAGCGAAAAGCCGTGTTCGGTCGTGACGTGTGCTGCTGGCACGCCGGTTTCCCATTCGCTAGCGCCTCTTCGGCGGCGGGGCCGGATCGGCCTCCCGAGCGTGCCGTCGGTTGGGGTCAACTGGGCTTGCCCCCGACCCCCGACGATGCTAGGCTGGGCCCGGCGAGTGGGAGGATGGAGTGAGCGACGCGGTGTTCCGACGCATCTTGATAACCGGCGGGGCTGGCTTCATCGGGAGTCACTTCGTCCGTCTCGCGCTCGCAGCTGGCATCCCGAGCGTTGTCGTTCTCGACAAGCTCACCTATGCCGGGAGTCTTCTGAACCTGGAAGACGTGCTCGACGATCCGCGTGTCCGTTTCCTCGAGGGAGATATCGCTGATCCAGCGGCAGTGGCCGAAGCGATGGCCGGCTGCGACGCGGTGGTCAACTTCGCGGCCGAGACGCATGTGGATCGCTCCCTCCTGGAGCCGGCGGCCTTTATCCGGACGAACGTGTGGGGCACCATGGTGCTTCTCGAGCAGGCGCTCCGGTTGGGTGTCGGTCGTTTTCTTCACGTGAGCACTGACGAAGTCTACGGTGAGGTGCTCAGCGGTTCAGTCAGCGAGGACGAGCCGCTGCGGCCCCGCAATCCCTACGCGGCGAGCAAGGCAGCCGCAGAGCACTTCGTCTTCGCCTATTGGACGAGTTACGGCCTCCCCGTGCTGGTGACTCGTGGCTGCAATACCTACGGTCCTTACCAGCATCCGGAAAAATTCATTCCCTTGGCCATCACCAATCTTCTCACTGGCCGACCGATCCCTCTCTATGGTGACGGACTGCACGAGCGCGACTGGCTCTACGTCGAGGATCACTGCCGAGCCATCTGGACCGTGCTGGTGCGCGGTGAGCCTGGTCAGGCCTACAACATCGGAGCAGGGCAGCATCGACCGAACATCGCGGTGGCGCGAGCGTTGGTTCGTCTGCTCGGCGCCGACCCGAGTGCCATCGTGCATGTCACCGATCGGCCCGGACACGATCGGCGCTATGCCGTCGATTGGAGTCGCTTGCGGGCGCTGGGCTGGCGGCCGATGGTCGACTTCGAGGACGGTTTGGCGCGGACGGTCGCTTGGTATCGGGCGCGGACGGATTGGTGGTCGGCACGCCGCGATGCCGCGTTCGCCGCGTATTACGCGCGCAATTACCAGGGACGAGAAGGATACCGCAACCAGCCGTGACGCTGACGATCGAGCTGGCTGTGGCCAAGACGCATCGGGCTGGTAACCGCGAAAGCGGCGATACGGTCGAACTCATCGAACGACCGGGCGGCGGGCTCTCGGTCGTCCTGGTCGATGCGCAAGGCAGCGGAATGGCCGCGAAGCTGCTGAGTCTTCAGGTGGCCGGTCGTGTCCTGACGTTGCTCAATGAGGGGGTGCGCGATGGTGCGGCGGCTCGCGCCGCGCACGACTTCCTCTTTACGCTGCGCGGTGGGCGGGTCTCGGCCGAACTCGATATCGTCTCGGTCGATCTGGCGAGCCGGACTTTGGTGGTGACGCGCAACAGCGAGGCACCACTCGTGCTGATCCGCGACAGCGACGTGGAGATCATCGCTTCGACCGGTGGCCGGATCGGACTGTACCGGCATACGCGCCCGAGTGTGACCGAGTGGACGCTCGAGCCGGGGCTGACCGTGATCGTCGTGAGCGATGGAGTGGCGCATGCCGGGGCGCACGCCGGGAAAACGATCGATCTTGCAACGCTGGCCCGCCAGGAGTCTCTGGCATGCGGGACAGCACAGCAGTTGGCTGACCGCGTCCTGTCCGCAGCGCTCGCGGCCGATCGCGGTCATCCGCGGGACGACATGACAGTGGTGGTGCTGCGGTTGCAGGCTGGTGGGGTGAGGCAACCGGTTCGCCGACTCTCGCTCACCTTCCCGCTGACCGAGTGAGCTGTCGCCCAATCCAGTCGCTACACTTCACGGTCGAGTCTGGTGAGGCAGGGCATGCGAGTCGTGCTCGTCGGTCCCTGTGGTGCGGGAAAATCGACGATCGCTGCAGAACTCGCCGCTCGTGGTGTGGAGGCGATCGCGGTGGGCCAAGAGCATTCGATCATTCGCGATCTCTGGCGCCGACCGGCGGCTGATCTGGTCGTGTTCCTCGATGCCAGTTTGGAGACGGTACGAGAGCGGCGAGGTGCTGATTGGCCGGCTTGGCTCTATGAGGAAGAACAGCGGCGATTGTCTGAAGCGCGCGCGCATGCTGATCTCGTGCTGGATACTGGTCGGCTGACGGTGGGCGAGGTGGTGGAGCGGATCCTGCGAGCGCTCGAGAAAGCGGGTCAGCATGGGACGTGAGCGGCTTCTCTCGCTTTTGCTCGCCATCACTGTGCTGCTCACTGGGTGTCGGTTCAGTCTGCCGCTCAGCCGGTCGGCCACTCCCACTCCCGATTTCGTACTCCCTGTCGAGGCGTCGCCGACTCCCCCCGCGCCGGCAACGGTGTCGGTGACCGCAACACTCCTGCCGGGAACCGTTCTGACCGCGCCGCCAGTGCCCACGCCACCGTCCTCGAGTGCGGAGCAGGTGCTCATCCTGGCTGGCACGCCGGAGGGACCGCTGACGCTCGATCCGGCGCTCGTGCGGGACGTGGAATCAGCGTTCGTCGTCCAGCAGCTCTTCCGCGGTCTCGTCCGGTTCGATCGCGCGCTCGTCCCTGTCCCGGAGCTGGCCGAGCGGATCGAGATCGGGCCCGACGGGCGCTCCTACACGGTCCGTCTGCGTGCTGATGCGCGGTTTCACGATGGAGACCCGATCACCGCGGCGGACGTCAAGTACTCCCTCGAACGGGCCTGCGATCCCGCTCTCGCTGATGGCGATGGCCGCGCGTTACCAGCCTGGGGTTTCCTGCGCGATCTCGTCGGTGCGCAGGAGCGGATGCTCGGCCGCCGCAGTGATGTCCCCGGTATCGAGGTCGTGGACGAGCGAACGCTCCGCCTTCACCTCGTCGAGCCGAGCCCGACCTTTCTCCTTCGGTTGGCTCTCCCGGTGGCGAGTGTCGTGAAGCGCGATGCTGTCGAGCGCGGGCCGGACTGGTGGCGTCAGCCGGTGGGAAGCGGGCCCTTCCGGCTCGTGCGGTGGACCGACGAGGAAATCGTGCTGGGCCGTCACCCACAATACCGGCCGGCGACTGCCTACTTGCGCGAAGTCCGCATCCGGATCGGTCCGGCTGCCTTGTCCCCGCTCAACCAGTACGAACGGGGACAGCTCGATGTCGCTGCTGTTCCCGTTTGGGCGGTCGATCGCCTGACCGCGCCCGAATCGCCGTACCGCGACCAACTGATCGCCCAGCCGCTCCTCGGTGGAACCTACGTATTCTTCAATCCAGGTGTTCCGCCGCTGGACGACCTCGTGGTGCGGCGCGCTCTGATCCAGGCGTTCCCGCGCGCCAAGGTTGCGGGGGTGACGCTGCAGGGGAAAGTGCCATTGGCACAGGGACTCATCCCGGAGGGAATGCCGGGAGGTCCTTGGGAAGCGACGGTGCTGCCCTATGACCCGGGGGAGGCGCGTCGGGTGCTGACCGGCCGCTCGCTTCGTGTGGAAGTCGCCAGCGCTGGGAGTGATGTCGCGATCATGTTGGGGCAGGTGTGGCGCCGCGAGCTCGGAGTCGAAGTCGAAGTGCTCCAGTACGACTGGCCCGACTACTTGACTGAACTCGATGCTCGGCGCCTACCGATCTTCGTCTTCTCTTGGGTCGCTGACTATCCCGATCCGGAGGCGGTGATCGATGCGCTCTTCGCTGAGGAGAGTCCGAACCGGCCGATCGACTATCGGAATGCTGCGGTGCAAGAGCTCCTCGCGGCTGCCCGGCGGGCCACTGGTCCGCAGGAACGGCATGCGCTGCTCCTGGCCGCTCAGCAGCAGATCCTCGACGACGTAGTGGTGTTGCCGCTGACGTTCGACGTGGAATACTTGCTCGTCGCACCGCGGGTGCGCGACCTTCCGGTCACCCCATTGGGTATCCTCGGTCTGGAGAGAGTTTGGATCGCGCCGGAGCGTGCTGCCCGTTGATGCGAGAATCGGCCGAGGGCGACTGCGTGATGGTTGGATCGACACTCATCGTTCCTCTGGAACCGGAAGATCTACCCCGTCTCCGGCTGAAGTGGGGTACCCGTTACGATCTCCGGGACGTGGCTCACCTCGTGCGCGAGGCGCCCGGACTCTGTTTGTGGGCACCCACGACCGGCGAGTATGTGTTGGCTGGGCCGTGGCGTCACCGTGAGGAGATCGTTGCGCTTCTGGAGGTGACGGCGGGGAACCTTACCGATCAACTGATCGAATCCGTGGCGCGAGCGGCCTCCGAACAGGGGAAACAGCTCCTGGTTGCCACGGAACAGGAGGAGCGGCGATCAGGTAGCTTCTACCAGCGGTTGGGTTTCGAGTTGATCGAAGAGATCCTCGTCTACGAAATGGTCCTCTATTCGACGCCGCCGGGTCCAGCCCGCTTGCGGTTCGAGCGCGTTGTGCTCGAAGACCCCTTCGCGATGGGAGAACTGTTGGATCTGGATCATGATGCCTTCGCGTGGCTTTGGTGGAATAGTGAGCAGGAGTTCGATGCGTACATGAGTGATCCCCGCGTCGATGTCTATCTCGGGCGGGAACGGGACGGCACGCCGGTCAGCTACGTAGGCATCACGCGTCTGCGCGGGTGGGGACATCTCGATCGGCTTGCGGTGGCGCCGGCATTCCAGGGACGTGGATACGGGTACGAGTCTCTGATCTGGGCAGCGCAGGTCCTGGCTGCTCGTGGAGCGCATCGCATCGCGCTCAGCACGCAGGCGAGCAATCAGCGGAGCCGGCGGCTCTACGAGCGGTTCGGATTCCGGCGCGTTCCCGAACTCGATTACCGGATCTACGGACGCTGGCTGGCTGATCCAATCGAAGCATGGGACCGACGCAGCTGGCGAGGAAACGGAGGAGCGTAGGGACGATGGGCAGCACGTTCGGACGATTGTTCCGCGTGACGACCTGGGGCGAATCGCACGGGCCTGCACTGGGTGTGGTCGTCGACGGGTGTCCAGCAGGCCTGGAACTGAACGAGGAGATCATCCAGCGTGACCTCGATCGGCGGCGCGTCGGGCAGAGCGAAGTGACCTCGCCGCGTCAGGAGCGCGACCGCGTGACCATCCTCTCCGGAGTGTTCGAGGGAAAGACGACCGGAGCTCCGATCTCGCTCATCACCTACAATGCTGACGCTGATTCCAGCAAGTACGAACCGCTGCGCGATGTCTTCCGTCCTGGCCATGCTGACTACACCTACTGGGTGAAGTATGGGCACCGGGATCACCGTGGTGGCGGGCGCTCGAGTGCCCGCGAGACGTGGGGACGAGTCGCTGCCGGTGCGATCGCGCGACAACTCTTGCGCACGGTGGCGGGCGTCGAGGTCTACGGCTTCGTCCGCGAACTCGGTGGAATCACGATCGAGACGTTCGATCGTGACGAGATCGACCGCAATCCGGTGCGCTGTCCGGATCCGGTCGCAGCGCAAAAGATGGTGGCAGCCATCCTCGAAGCGAAGGAGCAGAAAACGAGTGTCGGAGGAATCGTCGAGGTCCGGGCACGCAACGTGCCGCCCGGACTCGGTGAGCCGACGATGGACAAGCTCGATGCCTTGATCGGGTATGCGATGCTCAGTATCCCAGCTGTCAAAGGAGTCGAGATCGGCGACGGCTTTGCTGCCGCGCGCCTCCGTGGTCATGAGCACAACGATCCCTTCATCCTGGACAATGGTCGCGTGCGCACGTTAACGAACCATGCCGGCGGCATGCTGGGAGGGATTTCCACCGGCGAGGAGATCATCGTTCGCCTGGCGGTGAAGCCGACTTCCTCGATCGCACGGCCGCAGCGAACGGTCGATATCCACGGGAACGAGCGCACGATCGTGGTGGAGGGGCGCCACGATCCGTCGATCTGCCCTCGCGTGGTTCCGGTGGCCGAGGCGATGCTCCTCTTGGTCCTGGCCGACTGTTATTTGATGAACCGCGCGGCTCGCGTCTGACGACTCAGCGGCGACCGAGCGCTGCCTCCAGTCTCTCGAAGAAGTCCGGGAAGGTCTTGGCCACGCATCCTGGGTCATCGATCTCCAAGCCGGGGACGGCGCAGCCGAGGATCGCGAAGCTCATCGCCATGCGGTGATCCCCATAGGTTCGGATCACGGCCGGCTGGACGGGACCAGGCTCGATGCGCAGTCCGTCGGGAAACTCCTCGACGGTGATTCCCAAGCGGCGGAGTTCGTTCGCGACCGCTGCGATGCGATCGGTTTCCTTGTACCGGATGTGCTGCACATTGCGAATGATGACCGGACCGTCGGCGAGCGGCGCGAGAGCGGCGAGCGTCGGAACCGTATCGGAAATCGCGTTCATGTCCGCCTCGATGCCGCGAAGTGGTCGTTTCCCGATGACCGTGAGAGCATCGGGCTCGCGAATGACGGTACAGCCCATGCGCTCCAGGAGGTCCACGAACTGGACGTCACCCTGGCGAGATCGCGTGCCGAGATTGACGACGCGGATACGACCGGCTGTTGCGGCGGCGAGGGCGAAAAAGTAGGATGCGGCCGAGGCATCCGGCTCGATGGCGTAGGTGCGGGATCGGTAGCGCTGGTTCCCCGGGACGTGGAAGACCTGGGCATGTTCGTGCGTGGCGATCGCCCCGAAATCAGCCATCACGGCTAGCGTCATCTCTACATAGGGCACGGAGACGAGCGGGCTCTCGAGTTCGATGCGGAGACCGTCGCGCGTGCACGGGCCGATCATGAGGAGCGCGCTGAGATACTGACTGGAGATGTCGCCCCGCAGGCGGATGGTTCCTCCGGCGAGCCCATGACTCCGCACCCGGACCGGCGGACAACCGGTGCCGAGCAGCGATTCCGCCTGCACACCCAATTGCGCCAGCGCGTCGAGGAGCGGTTGGATCGGTCGCTCGCGCATGCGCGGCACGCCGTCGATCAGGTATTCGCCGTGACCGAGCGCCGTCATCGCAGTGAGGAAACGAGCCGTCGTGCCCGAATTGCCGACGAACAGCTCGGCCCGCGTCTCTGGCAGTGTGCCGCCCTTCCCCTGCACGATCATGCGTTCCGCGGGCTCGTCGACGTCTACTGGAATGCCGAGACGGCGCAGCGAATCGACCATCACCCAGCTGTCCTCGCTGAGGAGGGCACCTTCGAGCACGCTGACGCCATCGGCCAAGGCGGCGAGGACGAGTGCCCGGTTGGTCAGGCTCTTCGAACCCGGGAGTCGGACGATGGCATCGACCGGCTGCTCGGCGGGTCGAATGGGCAAGCGAGGCGGATAGGTGCGATGCAGTGTCACAGCAGCTCCTTCAGCGATACTTGATCTCCCACGAGTACGGGATTTCCGGTGTGTCGTAGGGCAAGCGATATTCGTCCGGATCGTCCGGATCGTAGGGCTCGGTCGGGAAGTTGAGTAGATAACAGGGTTCCGTCCCGATGTTCTTGAACCCGTGTGCGACACCCGGCGGAATCTTGAGAACGATCCGATTGTCATCGCCCAGGAAGAATTCGTTGAGCTCGCGGTAGGTCGGTGACTCCGGACGCAGGTCGAACAAGGGAACCTTGATCATCCCGCGGATGCAGACGAAGTAATCGGTCTGTTTCTTGTGCCAATGCCAGGCGCGGATGACCCCGGGCCAAGAGACGGACACGTAGCACTGACCGAACTTCTCGAAGAAGGGATCGTCGCAGCGAATGAGTTCGGTCAGCGAACCGCGCTCGTCGACGTGGGTAACCAGCCGCTTGATTTCGACACCGTGGATCACAGCCGTGCCTCCGCAACGATCTCACGCTCGACGCGGAGCGAGTATAGCCGGGGAAAGCTGGCGCTGCGCCACGACGAACATCTGCGGGCTCTCGTCGGTAAGCGGATCGAGATCGTACGAGCCATAGATGGCTTCGACAGCGAACCCAGCCTGTTCGAGCAGGAGTTCCAACTCGAAGCGATGAACGAAACGAAGTTTGTAGCTGACGACCCGGCGTGTCACCTGGCCGGAGTGCGCATCAGTCCGGTCGTAAAAGAGTGTCGTGGTGATCGTCTGCTCCGACGGATGCACGCTGCGACTGGCGAAGCGGTCGAGGCGACTGCCGTCCGGTAAGCGCCAGTTCCCGTCCCAGCTGAGCGGTTGCTCCAAGGCCTGGAGCTGCGCCGGGGTGGGGTGGAGAAGATCGAGGAGCAGGAGCCCGCCTGTGGTCATGACACGATGCAGTTCGGCCAGCGCTTGTTGCTGGGCAGTCCGATCGAGGAGATGGAGGAACCCGTTCAGTGCGATGATGGCGAGCCGGTAGAAACCGTCGGCCAGTGGCCGGAGATCGACCGCGTCGGCCTGGAACAGCTGGACATGCTCGAGTCCCTCGGCACGGAGACGTTCGCGAGCGCGGGCCAGCATAGCGGGGGAACGATCGACGCCGTGAACGGTGTATCCAGCCCGGGCCAGCGGCGCGAGTAGCCGACCGGTTCCACAGCCGATCTCGAGGATCGGATCGCCGGTGCGCTGCGCGAAGGCCAGATAGACCTCGATGTCGTCGCCGAAGCGCGCGAACTCGAGGTCGTAATAGTCGGCGATGATCTCGTAGGCGTCGATCGTCTCGCCCATCCCCATCCAGTGTACTCAGCGAGGCCACCGAGTGCGCGGATCGGCTGCTGGCTGGATCGATCGGCGGCAACCCAGCAGAACGCTCGTTGCCTGGAGGCATCGTGTTGTCCTGTCTCGTGGCTGGCGGAAGATGTCTGGAGCGCACCGGCGTGGCGGAGTAGGATTGAGGCATGAGCAAGGGAACGGCCAAGAGCCGCGAGGGCGAAAAGGTCATCGCGGTCAACCGCAAGGCGTACCACGACTATTTCATCGAAGAAGAGTTGGAGGCGGGCATTCAGCTCACCGGCTCGGAGATCAAGTCGATCCGGGCTGGGCGTGTCAACCTCCGCGATGCCTACGCGCGCATCGAGGACGGTGAACTCTGGCTCATCGGTATGCATGTCAGCCCGTATCCGGGTGCCAGTGGGAAGCACCAGCACGATCCGACGCGTCCGCGCAAACTGCTGGTGCACAAGCGGGAGCTAGACTATCTCCGCGGCAAGCTGGAAAAGCGTGGGTATACGCTCGTGCCGCTCCGGCTGGTCATCCGTCGGGGCTTGGCCAAGATCGATCTCGGCCTGGCGCGCGGCAAGAAGCAGTACGACAAGCGCGAGGCGATCGCCGAGCGGGAGGCGCGGCGCGAGATCGAGCGGGCGATCAGCCCGCGCTGGTGACGACACGAAATCATGGTCGCCGGTGAAGCTGTGGGAAAGGCTGACCCGTTAACCGAGCTGTCACGAGTTCAAGACGCGTGACATCCCACGCGATCCCTTCCGATGGCACTGAGCGCCGGTGCGCTCGCCTGCCCCTGTTCTAGTGTCGCACCGGTCGGTTGGAACTCGTCGGTTGCCTACTGATCGCTCGGAGAGCCCCGACCGACTCTCGGCGGAGATGCCGCGGCCCCCGGAGCGCGCCGACTGTTTGCGTTCCGGTTCTTCTCAAGGGGTTGCTCGAGTGCATCGATGCCTCGTTCAGGATGAAGAGTCAGCAAAGGTCGGCAAAGCGGGCTTGGTCGGGACCGAGGATACCGGATGAGAGGCGGGGTAGAGCGAGCCCTGCCTGAGACTGACCCTTGGCGCTCGTCTTCTCGAGGCTATGGGTCATCGGGGAGCTGAGCCGGTGGCAGCGCGGTATCACCGGTTCAGCCGCAGCAAGACGTGTGCGGGTTCACAGTTGACCAAGCGTCGGGAGGGGAAGTCGGGAGAGTGCGACGTGTCCTCTGGATGCCTCCACCCCAGTCTGCTCAGCGGGGTGGAGGCATCCAGGAACAGTGTCCGGGCGCTCTCAGTTCACTCCAGGAGGTCGCGCAAAAAGATTGTGGCGTAGCTGAAGTACACTAGGAGGCCGAGGATATCCATAATGGACGTGATGACTGGACCGCTCAGGGTAGCCGGATCGAATCCGAGCCGTCGGGCGAGGAAGGGGAGAGCCGACCCGATCAGCCCGCCGAGAGCGGTTACCGTGAGCATGGTGCATCCCACGACAGCGAGGATCGGGACGCCAACGCCTTTCGTGACCAACGCGAGCAGGGCTTCCAATATGGCGATGATGACGCCGAGCCCGAGAGCGATTGGGAGTTCTCTCCGGAAGACGAGAAGATAGTCTGAGAGCCGGGGTCGGATCTGCCCCAGGGCGAGCGACCGGATGACGAGTGTGGCAGCTTGGCTGCCGGTGTTTCCGCCCATATCGATGATCGGCGCGATGAAGGCCGCGAGAATGATGACTTCGGTGAGGATCGCTTCCTGGGCAGCAACGAAGTTCGAGGCGATGACACCGAACAGCGTGAGGATGGCCAACCAGATGACCCGCGCTCGCAGGATGACACGGAGCGGGCTGCTCAGGAGGTCAATGTCGGGACCCCCTGCGGGGAGGATACCGCCGAACGTGGTGAGTCGCGCAGCCTCGTAGGCCTCGACGAGTTCGAGGCCTCGCTGTGCATCGATCGCGCCGACTAATCGCTTCTCTCGATCGACGACAGCAATGAGAGGATATTGGTGGCGCTTGAACAGTTCTGCGACGCGATCTTGTAAATCGTACACCGAGACCGCTGGTCCAGCGATTGCAAGATCCTTAAGAGGCTGTTGTGGTGCCGCCTTCAGCAGAAAAGCAAGCGGCACGTAACCTCGGTAAAGGCGGCCAGGGCCCAGTACGAAAACGACTTCCAAGTTTTCCTGCGGGAGCTGCGATCGGGACACCTGTTCGAGGGCCTCGGCTACGGTGGTCTCTTCAGGCAAGGCCAGGTAGTCCGGGTTCATGACTCGTCCGGCGCTTCCCTCCGGGTAACCGAGGATAGCGCTAGCTGCTTGGCGGGATTCGGGCGGGAGTTCCTGCGTGACGCGCTTCACCACCTTGGCGGGGAGTTCCTCGAACAACCGCACTTGCTCCTCGGTGTCAAGCTGTGCGAATAGCTTGACCAGATCAGGGTCTTCCATCGCTTGAACGAGGTCGCGCTGCTCGCCTCGCGTGAGGCTCTCGAAGACCTCGAGAGCACGCTCCTTGTCCAAAAGTCGGAACACGACGACCTGATTCCTCGGCTTCATGCGGCGCAAGCAAGCGACGAGCTCCGCGACGCCAACATCGTTTAACAAAGTCTTCGCACTGGCCAAATCGCCCTCCACAACGAGCAGGAGCAGCTTCCGGCAGTCCATCGCGACACTCCTTACCTTTTCAGCATGATTCACGAGTTGCCCCAGGACACGGTCAACCCTCGCTACCGAGAGGAGCGTCGAGGTGATCGCGAAGTCGCCGACGAGTGGGCGGGGCGAGGGATGACCCACGAGTGCAGCGCACGTGTAGCCAGACTGTCCGTCGAGCCTCTCTCGCTTTGTCCTGTAGGCGGCAGGAATCGGCGAGCAAAATCGAGCTTGTAGGCTGCCCGCCAACGTGCCTTACGCCGTTCCTGGATAGGCAGGTGCCCACCCCTATCAGGACCGCGGATCAGAGGCCCGTATCGATGAGTCGCCCTCCTTCCGTCAGGTCACGGTAGTCCTGACGGGTACCCCCAGGAGAGCGGAGTGCGGGCAGCATACGCCAGAGAATGGAGGAAAAGAGGTGGCTGGACCGGATAGCTGCTAGCCTGCCCCCGTCGACCCGAGGGACCCGGTACTACGTTCTGGAGGCTGGTTGCGTTCCATACGCGGTACCCTCCGCTACGAGCCGACCGACAGCTGCCGCACCGTGACGCGGGCGGTGCGAACGCCCAAGAGGGTACCAGTCTTCGAGGTGCGTGTCAAGGAGTTGTTCAGAGAGAGAGGGATCGGACGCCGGAGGCTGGCGCTGGCTTGTTCGCCGACGGGTTGCGCTACCGGCAAGGGATTCCGTGCGACCGGTCCGGACGTGATGGCGTGCTCCAGTCGAGGAGATCTGTTTCGTGCTCGCTGCCTGCGTGTGGAAACGATGACTGCTGCAGTACGGTGTTGGCGTCGACTCTTCCGAGAGCAGATGGGAGGCTGTTTCAAATCGGGTCGTCAGCGACGACTTCCGTCGAAGGTGGCTGAGCGTCCTTGTTGAGGACCCTTGATTCGTGTAAACTTGAGGCTGCAATCGCAGAGAGGCTTTGGGGATGACTGGATTCGACAGGGCCGTAGGTACGAGGATTGCAGGTCGAGGTCGCCCACGAACTCGTAAAAAGGGGCAGCCAAGTAACTGGCGAGCGCGAACTCGCTCTGGCTGCGTAATTCACGCAGCCACGTCTGCCCGGACCCTTCCCTGGTGGGTTCGGAGCGGGCGTCGCAAGACCAGGGTGCCCCTGGCCCAAGCGCCGGTGCGGGCCAGGTCAAGCGTGATCCGGCTCGGCTGACCGGGATCCTGTCGGTGGGAGCCTGGCAGCGACAGTAGAACACCGACTAAGCCTGTAGCATATCCTCGGCTGAACGCTCTGGACGGGGGTTCGACTCCCCCCATCTCCACCAGAAAGCGCCTCGGCAGCTTGTCGGGGCGCTCGTTTTCTGCACCCCGCGCGGCGCGAAACGCACGAGGTCGCTGGGCGAGTGCGAGGGATGCTCTTCGCCGCGTTTCACCGGGCGATCGGTGCCGGTGAGAAGCGTCCGTCCTCGCATTCCCGGTCGAGACTGTGGGGCACGTCGCCGTTCTTCCGAGGCGGATGCGTCTCACCGGACGCCATCGTCTTGGTCCTCGCTCGCTCGCGACGACCGGTCCGTCACGTTGGTCGCTTGTCGATCGCCGTTTTGCGGAGATTCCGCCTGTCGTGCGACAGGAAGCAACTCGGCATAGCAGCGTGGCTGCTTGCTTGCCGCCCAGCGATCACCTGGCCAGGCTGGCCACCGCTCGCACGACGGAACACGCGGATTCAGACGTGTCCGACCCGGAGCAGCGTCAACTCGTATACTTCCCCGACCCGGCGCACACTGAAAAGGCATCCAGCGTATCGGATCGTTGTCCCATCAGGAACGTCCGGCGGAATCGGCACGATGCGGGAGTGGACTGGGATGCGGATCGGAAGAAGTTCCATCGTCCGCTCCCGATCCTCTTCCCGATACGGCGTGTGTTCACCGCAACGTGGACAATAACCCATTCGCTCACCCTCTCTCACCTGGCACGCTGACCCTGCTGGCCTCCGAAATACGCAGCGACCCCGCTCAGTGTGCCGGCGTAGATGGCAGCCCCGACGCCGAAAAACCAGAGTGTCGCGGTTCCCAACTCCAGATGAGCGAGTACCGGAAGGATGAAGCCGACCACGAGACCAGCTGCCGTCGCCTCGACGAGGCCGAGCACGAACGCCTCTCCAGCGTGCAGTTCTCCGACGACGCCGGCGGCAAAGCCACCGATCAGTGGCGACAGTGGTCCCAAGACGAGGTGCAAACCCGGCGGAAGGATGCTCAGGACCATCACCGCGAGCGCGACACCGAGACTCTTGATCAGACGCCAAACAGTGCGCGTCATGGGGCAACGCTCTGCCTATTCGCTGCCTGGACCAGCGCTGTGCGGATCAGCTCGTAATCATGCTCGTCGATGCGATGCAGCTGCCCTTGGAAGGCTAATCGCCAATGGTCTTTTGGCCATTTCTGGACATGGTGAAGCTGAAGGGCGATGTCTTCAGCCGGGAGATATACACCAGGAGGTAGAGCGATCTCCGGTTCGATCTGGACACGCCACGGATAGTCTTCCGCCGCTTTTTTGGGGTCCTTGCTTTTCCAGATCGGCGTGTGATCCTCGAAAGCGTCCGAGGTCACCCGAGCAATGGCAGCGAAGCCCTGGACACCGGTCACATAATAGACGAGGCGATCACCAGGACGCATCGCCTCAGCCTTCTTGCGGTGACGCGACTTGAAGCCCTGGACGGTGAAGCCGTGCGCCTGCGTCGCCTCCAGGTTCTCGGCCGATCCGACGAGGATCCAGTACTGCGGCTCAGCCATCAGTCTTCCCTTCCCGCATCGCTCGTTCTGCCCGTCACCAGTCTACTGCGGATCCGCACGGGGTGCTCGGCAGGATATTCCGAGCGTGCGACCAGTGGTCTCGCCGCACGAGAGGAGAGCAGCGCAACCTCGCCGTGACCGTTGGCTCGTGAGAGCAGGAGCGCTCTGACCCATGCGGTCACCTCTCGAAAAGGCTCGAACGCGACGATCCGTCGTCGCCGCGGCGAGGAGTTCCGGTGACTGGGGCGGACGGGAAGGAACGATCCGTTCACTCGGCGGCGACCGAATCCTGACTGTCGCTCTTGCCAGGTCGGCGAGGATGGAGCGACCACGTGTTCAGCAGGGGAGTCGATCGGAGGAGCCGAACGATCGGTGCCCTGGTCCGAGCGTCGCTCGGACCAGGGCACTCCCGTGGAGGGAGGGACGTCGTTTCAGCGCGGTCCTTCCCACTCGAAGAGCGGTGCGTAATCAGGACCGAGCTGATGCTTGACGTCCTCGATTTCGCCGGCACTGACCGCTTCTTGGACGACGCTCATGACCGCACGAGCCCAGAAGGCGGCTTCCGGCATCGGCGCGTGCAGTCGCTCAGCGACACGCTCGTAGAACTCCTTGAGAGACATGTGCCGTCCTTCACCGGCATGAGGATATTCTAAGATGTAGTCCTTTACGATCATCGGGAGTTGTGCGGCCAGGTCTTTCGCTTCGCCCCCAGCTAGCCGCTCCGCGAGCGTCTCCAAGACGGCACGAGTGACCCGTTCCGCTTCGCCCCGAGAGGCCAAACGCGCCCGATGCTGGACCTTGCCGATGAATTCGTCGAACTGCATAGCCATCCCTCCCTGCCTCATCGACTCGTGCACATCCAGCATGCCCGAGCGCGCTGGTTCGTGCAAGCACTCGCCTTGTCGTCTTCCGGATGCGAATCGACTCGTGCGGAGCGCAACGAGCAGAACCGCTGGCAGGCAACCTCGGGTGGTTCACTGGTTACCGGGACGCTCGGACACGATCGACTTCACAGACGGTAGACCCGCTGGGCGTTGCCACCGAAGATCGCTGCCCGTTCCTCGGTCGTGAGCCCGGCGGTGAGCGCTTCGTAGGTGCGGAACGTGCTGAGATAGTCAGCGGCCAGCGTCGCCACCGGCCAATCGCTCCCCCAGAGGAGGCGCTGTGGCCCGAACCGGTCGAGTGCGAAGTCGACGACTGGACGGAGCGTCTCGACCGTCGGACGTGGGCCGGCCTCGGTCAGGAGACCGGAGAGCTTGCACCAGATGGTGGGATAGGGGACGAGCGCTGCCATCCGCTCGCGCCACAACTGGAGGTCGCCACTCGCGATGGGTGGCTTGGCCAAGTGGTCGACGACGAGCGTGAGATCCGGGAAGCGTTCGGCGAGGCGTGGAACATGGGGAAGATGCTCGACGCGAACCAGAAGGTCCAGGGTGAGGCCACGTTCGGCGACCGCAGCGATACCGCGTTGCACGGCGGGTGAAGCCAGCCAGTCCGGGTCGGGGACGTTCTCGGCCGTCGCTCGGACGCCGCGGAAGGCAGGATGACTCGCCAGGCGGTCGAGCTGCTGACCGACCTCTGGCGCGGCGAGGTCGACCCAGCCGACGACGGCGACGATCCAGGGATACCGCTCGGCGAGCGAGAACCACCACTGGTGATCCCACTCGGAGCGCGCAGCCTGCACGATGACGATGCGATCGACACCGGCAGCCAGCCGCTGCGGATCGAGGTCATCCGGCGTGAAGCTCCGCCGCAATGGGCCGAGCTGCTCGACCAGGTCGGGTGTCATCCAGTAGAGATCGGACCGCTCGATGTCCCAGAAGTGGACGTGCGTGTCAGTGATCGGCACGCCGGCGATCGGCATCCTCGCTTCCTCCCTCTCCGGTCGCGACGAGCTGGCCTGTCTGTGGGTCGTAGGGAAGCGGTTCGACCTGGTTCAGTTCGTCCCACAAGGCATCCGGGATCGGCCAGGTGGCGAACTGGATCGTTTGGGTGACACGCTCCGGTCGGCTCATACCGACGATCGTGGCGCTGATGCGAGGATCGCGCAGCGAGAACTGCAGGGCCGCCGCGGCCAGCGGGACACCGTAATGGGCGCAGACCGCCTCGATCGTCCGCGCGCGCTCGATCTCGTCAGGCCGTGCCTCGCGATACGCATAGCGGGGAAACGCACTCGGTCCTTTGGCGAGGAGGCCGCTTCCATAGGGCGCGGCATTGACGACGGCGACTCCAAGTTCGTTCGCACGCTGGATCAGCGGCTCGGCCGTCCGGTTGAGGAGCGTGTATCGATTGTGGGTGATGACCACCTCGAACACGCCGGTTTCGATGTAGGCGATGAGCATATCGATCGGACCAGCGGCCACCCCGACATGCTCGATGACTCCCGCATCGCGGAGCGCGAGCAGTGCCTCGACCGGACCGCCGGGTGCCATCGCCTCAGCCACCGACAAGCCAGCGTGCTCGGGGTCGTGAAAATAGACCAGCTGGAGCCGCTCGAGCCCGAGCAGGCGGAGGCTGCGCTGGACCGAGCGTCGGACTTGCTCACCGTCGAAGCGGCCGGTGGCCAGATCGCGGTCGGCCTTGGTCGCCAGAACGTAGCCAGGTGGAAGGCCACCGAGTTCGCGGAGGACGATCCCGATGCGTCGCTCGCTCTCACCGTCACCGTACGCAGCCGCAGTATCGAGGAACGTGATCGGGCTGCTGAAGATCGCGCGCAGAGTCGCCAGAGCCTGCTCTTCCGGCACGCGGTAGCCGAACGCTTCCGGCATATCGCCGAGCGGCGCGCAACCCGCGCAGACGCTGCTGACCTCGAGTCCCGTGCGGCCCAGTACGCGACGAGGCAGCGACATCATGACCGGGGTTCCCTTTCCTGCGCGAGGCCGTGACGGTGCTGCGGCCAATCCAGGTCGAAGACGAGCTCCATCGGTGCCCACCATTCGTCGGGGTTCGCCTCGGGCGCGCGTTCCTGGAGCGTCGCCATGAGGCGGTTCCACTCGGCTGAGACAGGGTCCTCGTTCACGCGTGAGAAGTCGCGTGCGAGATCGAACGCGTCGTCGGTTTCGATGTACATGAAAAGCCGACGGCCGCGCAGAAAGATCCGCATCGTGTGGATCCCGACTTCGCGGATTTGGGCGCACACCCGCGGCCAGACCGCCTGGTGGTATTGGATGTAGGCCGCGATCGCGTCCGGATCGTCGCGCAGGCAGAGGGTGAGACCATAGCATTTCATCGGCCCGACCTCCTCACTGGGCGAGCCAACCACCGTCGATGACGAGAATGCTACCGGTCACCGCGGCGGCCTCATCGGAAGCCAGGTAGAGCGCGGCTGCCGCGACCTCCTCTGGCTGCACCAGGCGCCCCATCGGTTGGCGCGCTTCCAGTGCTCGGCGTGCGGCGACCGGATCCGGTTCTCGCGCGACCAGTCGCTCGACCCACGGGGAGTCGACGGTTCCTGGGCAGATGCAGTTACAGCGGATGCCTTCGCGGACATAGGCGATAGCGATCTGTTTGGTCAAGGTGACGACAGCTCCCTTGCTCGCGCAATAGGCGGCTCGCTTGGGGATACCGATGAGGCCGGCGACCGACCCGATATTGATGATCACGCCCGAGCGGCGGGCGAGCATGCTGGGAAGCGCATACTTGCAGCACAAAAAGACTCCACGCACATTGACCGCGAAAACGTTCTCCCACTCGGCCAGATCAGTCTCGACGAGATCCTTCGTCGTGCCGATCCCGGCGTTGTTCACCAGAATGTCGAGGCGACCGAAGCGGTCGAGTGTCCGCTCCATGAGTGTGCGCACGCTCGCTTCGTCGCGCACATCGACGTGGTCGGGAACGATGCGTTCCGGTGCCCGCCGGGCTGTTTCCTCGGCTGCAGTGGCGTCCAGATCCGCTGCGATGACGAGTGCACCGGCGGAGGCGAACCGCTCGGCGATTGCACGACCGATCCCGGAACCAGCACCGGTCACGAGGGCGATACGGTCGTGGAGTTGCATCGGTCTGCCTTCCTCCTGTTCATCCGCGCACGGCACCGAGCAGAAGACCGCGCGCGATGTACCGCTCGAGGACGAGTGCGAGCGCGATGACGGGCGCGATCATGAGCAGGATGAGGACCGACATGTACCACCACTGTGGACCGCGGGTCGCGTTCTGCGCTGCCACGAGCAAGGGCATCGTTTGCGCCTTAGCGCTGCTCAGGAAGAGGGCGAGCAGGTACTCGTTCCAGGCCAGGACGAAGATGAACAGAAATGTCGCGACGAGACCGGGTAGAGCGAGCGGCAGAACGATCCGCCAGAGAATTTGGTAGCGGTTAGCCCCGTCGATCGCGGCACTCTCTTCCAGTTCGATCGGGATCGTGTGGAAGTAGTCGCGCAGTAGCCAGACGGCGATCGGGAGGTTTGCCGCGACATAGGACACGACAAGTGCCGTCCGCGTATCCAACATGCCGAGCCGCTGGAAGAGAATGTAAATCGGGATCACGATGGCAACCGGTGGAAGCATCCGCTGCGAAATCATCCAGAAGGCGATGTCGGCATTACCGAGCTGCGGACCAGCTGCACGCCGCAAGGCGGTTGCACGGGCGAGGACGAACGCTCCCAACGCACCGGCCACCGCCAGTGGCCACGGCAGTCCTAGTTGGATACCGATGCCAGCGAGAATCGCGCCAGCGAGAAAGACGATGACGCTGGCCAGTCGGACGCGATAGGTGAAGCGACTCAGCCCGTAGGTCGCTGCGGCACCGAGGAGCAAGGTGAGGATGGAACTGGTTCCTCCGACGATAACCGTATTGAGATACGGGCGAAGCGTATCGTTGCCGAGATCGACCAGGATGTAGTGCCAGGCATGCAGCGAAGGCTGGAAGTCAACGAACGGCAGATAGGTTGGTCCTTCGTTGACATGAACTGGAAGCTTGAAGGCGGTGATGGCCAACCAGTAGAGCGGAAAGAGAACGACCGCTGCCCAGAGAGACAGAATGGCGTAGGACACGAGGGCGGCGAGGGGTCCAGGGCGAGTCGGGCTAGTCTGCCAGCGGAGTGCCATGACGATCCCCCTAAAGCGCTTCGCTCACTCGGCGGTGAAGCAGCCGCACGTACGCGATGCCGACAAAGGTGACGACGAAGAGGAGCGTATAGGCGACAGCAGCGGACGTGCCGTAGTCGAGCGATCGCCAGAGCACGTAGGCGTGCAGGGTGAGTGATTCCGTGGCGGTGCCTGGTCCCCCACCAGTCAAGACGTTCGGCATATCGAAGATCTTGAAGGCTTCGATGAGCCGGATCAGGATCACGGTGCTCGCTACCGGAGCGATTTGGGGAAGCGTGATATGCCAGAAGATCTGCCAGCGGTTGGCACCATCGACGATCGCCGCTTCGATTGGCTCGGGTGACTGGCTTTCCAGTGCTGCCAAGAGGACGATGAACATGAACGGCGTCCACTGCCAGAGATCACCGATCATGACGGCGATGCGTGCGCCCCACGGGTCGTTGACCCAGCTGACGTTGGCGTAGCCGAGCCAGTTGGCGATCGGGGCGAACGGTCCCTTGCCAGTGTCGGTCAGCATGCGGAAGGTATAGGCGACTCCGACTGGCGTGATCATCATGGGGAGGAGAAAGACGACGCGGAAGAAGCGTCGTCCTGGTAACTGCTGGGCGCAGAGCGCGGCGAGCAGCAGTCCGACCAGGAATTGCAACGCGACGCCGCCGAAGACGTAAACCCAGGTCACGACCAGCGTGCCGGGTCGTCCGCCACTGACCACCGTTCGGCTGATGAGCCACAGTGCGAGGAGCAAGCCGAGCGCGACCGTCCCGTGGCCGAGCAGGCGAGGGAAAGTGAGCGGGCCGCTACGCAGCGAGCGTCCGAGCAAGAAGACGGTCAGGGCGCCCGTGGCCAGGAAGAACAGCCAACCGGCCGTATCGAGCCTGGCTAACTGACCGAGGAAGTGCTGCTGCTCGGAGCCCACGAAGAGCTTGCGATAGTTGGCGAGCCCCCGGAAATGGATCTCGAATCCGCCAGAAACTGGTTGGAAGCGCGACAGCGAAAGATAGAGCGAGAACAGGAGTGGAAAGATGGAAAGGACAAGGATGACCAGTACGGCTGGAAGGACCAGTACTGCCCCCGCCTGCTGGTCGGCCCAGCTCACCACTCGCTCGCGGCTGAGGGGGATGCGGCGGGTCGGTGCCGCGACCGCATCCCCCGTTCGTGGTGGTAAGACACTCGGTCGAGTCTGCCGCACGAGTCACGTGATCCTTACGCATTCAGCGGATGCTCAAGCTGGCGCGATAGGCCTGCTTCTGCTTCTCGCGTCCGAGCTCATCGGTGATCTCGTTCCAGCCCTTGGTCAGTTCCTCCATGGCCTGCTTGGTCGTGAGCTCGCCGGCGAGATAGCGGGAGAGCACGGTATCGAGCACAACGCCCTGGTACCGCTGCGCGCCGGGGATACGGAGATCGAGTACCATGTTGGGGCTGTTGAGACTCGCCTTGATGGCTCCCAGATAGTTCTTGGCAGCCGCCTCGCTCATCCCGGCCTTGACCCAGAGATCGATGTTCTCGAACTGGGAAATGCGATACGGGTTGAATCCGGTCTTTCCGATCGTGACGTCGACGTTGGATTGAGCCGGTTGGCTCATGTAGGACAGGAAGGCATAACCCGCGTCCTTCACCTTGGCCGGTGCGTTCTTGTTGATCGCGCCCGACCAGCCACCGAAGGCCGCATACGGCGCGTGGTTCACCCCGTTGATCGCGTGCGGGCAGGTGTTCTGGTCGCAGGCGACCAGCTTGCCTGCCTTGCGATCGAGCACCTCCTTGGTGCCGGGCAGGATGACCGCACCGACCTTGTCCTTCACTTTGGACTGCTCGGGATCGATGGCGAGCGTGCCGATATCGCCCCAGTCGAGCGTGAGCGCGCAGCGCCCGGTGACGAAGGCAGCACGGCTGTCACCGACATCCCAGTTCAGTTCGTCCGGTGGCCCGTACTTGCCGGTCTCCTTGTAAATCTCCAGCGCTCGCTCGAACGCTTCGTTCATGGTCAGCGGTTCCATGGTGTCGACATCGAAGAAGGCGCCCTGCTGCGTTCCCTGACTCTGCAGGAACGAAGCAGCGATCGACCAGAACATCCAGTAGCTCTGGGCTCCGCGGCGCTTGGCGATCCCCGAGCCGAAGTCGGGCACACCGTCGCCGTTCAGGTCCTTCCCGTGGAACTTCTGCGCAATAGCGAGATAGTCCTCCCAGGTCTCCGGTGGCTTGAGCCCTTCGGCCTCGAGCAAGTCCGTTCGGTAATAGACCATCTGGAAGTCGCCGTCCAAGGGGATGGTGTAAATGCGGCCACCGTAGGTAGCACTGAAGTTGCGGAAGAAGGGCGCGATATCGTCCCACTGCAGCGCGGGATCGGCTTCGATGCGCGGGGTGAGGTCCTCGAGATAGCCGGGCTCGACGTAGTCGGCCATCCACTGTGGGGCGAAGACGATGACGTGATAACTATTGGTACCGGTCGTGAAGTCGGTCAAGATCTTCTGGTAGAGGTCAGCGAAGGGAACCGTGATCACGTTGATCTTGGCGCCGGTGAGCTTTTGGAACTCGGGCGCGCGACGCTGCAGCGGCTCGGCGATCTGTGGCCCGGTGAAGGTGATCACGTTGACCTCGACGCCCTCGAACTGCTTGCCGGCGGCCGGGGTTCCGGCCGATGGAGCAGGGGTGGGTGTCGCCTCACCGCGGCGACAGGCAGCGAGCAGCGCGCTCCCTCCTGCCACCAGCATGGTGCCGAGAAAGTGCCGACGCGAGAGTTTCCTCGTCATGGTGCAACCCTCCTCCTCGAACTATGCATTCCCATCCGATCGATCACTCGATCATCGACCCCGCTGAAGCCGAGTTGTCGGGAAAGCTCGTCGGCCGCGGCTCGGGCTGCTCCGACCAGTTCCTCCACGCGCTCGACGCCGATACGGGTCACCGGTACCGAGATGCTCAGAGCGGCCACGACGACACCATGCGCGTCGCGGACCGGCGCACCGAAGCACCAAACGTCGGGAAGCGTCTCACCGCGATCGATGGCGAATCCCTGCGCGCGAACCTGAGCCAGCTCGGCGCGAAGCGCGTCCGGATCGGTGATGGTGCGCGGGGTGAGGGCGACCAGCGGCCCTTCGGCCAAAAGGCACTCGAGTTCGTTCTCTGGTAGCCAGGCCAGGAGGCACTTCCCGAGGGACGTGGCGTGCGCGGGTAGGCGCGTCCCGACCTCCGAGGCCAAGCGAACCCATTGGGTGCCTTCCTGCTTGCCGATGTACAGCACCTCGCGCCCCTGAAGGATGGCGAGCTGGATCGTCTCGCCGAGCTCGCGGGCCAGCGGACGCGCGACCTCCGTGAAGGCGCGGATCAAGTCGCTCTGACGAGCGTAGGCGCCAGCGAGTGCCAGGATGTGGGGGCCGAGCCGATACCGTTTACCGGGCTCCTCCCGGATCAGGAGACCGGCCTCGACCAAGGTTGCGAGGACGGCATGCAGCGTGCTCTTCGGCTCGCCGATCGCCCGGGCCACTTCGCTGAGCGTCAACCCATCGCTGGCTCGCGCCACGGCGTTCAGGCTCGCCACCGCACGCCACACGGCTGGAGACTGTACCGGCATCGTCACCACTTTCGTTCGTTATCTCGAAAGCTGTTCCGCTCTCCGAACTGTCTCTATCCTAGGGGTAATCGTGATGGTTGTCAAGAGGGGAGTGTGCGTTTCGGTGATTCTCCTCACGGGAGATCGCGAGTCGCGCGAGCGAGTGCACGCGCACGTCGTAGCCGTGCAGCACCGGACCGCTCCGTCGGGACACGGTCGTGACACAGCGCGTGCCAGGATCGTGCTGGGGGGGCCGGGATGATCGGCAGGCTTCGTATCTTGGCCATTGCGACCTCAGGGAGTCGCGGAATGGATGGAGATCGGCCGGCGCTGCGTGTTCCCGATGGGGTGTGACGGCGAGTACCGACGGGAACGGTGGAGCGATCGCTGGGAAGCATCGAACGGGCCAGGCTCGGTGGGCCGAGTTTCTCCGGTTAGACTTTGGAGTACGACAGGAGCAGGAACCGTATTGCCTCGTGCCGTCTCGGGTCGGGCAGCACCTCTGGACGCCTGTCAGACAGGGTGGGGCTTGCCGAGCAGGGTGCGCTGACTGATCGATCGCGCCCTAGTGCGCTCATCGTCCGAAGCGAGTGTCCGGCTGGTACGAAGCCTGGTTTCCGTTGGGTCAAGCTCCACTGTGGCCAAACGCTGCTCGAGCCTGCGCTCGTTCCGAGCTACTCGCGGATCAAGAAATGCTGATGACCGATTGCACGAGCAGCGCGATCAGCAACATCCCCGCAACGACGAAACTCGTGATCGCACCGGCCAGGAACAGATAACTGCGCCGGCGGAGGCTGGTGGCGAGCTCTTCCTCGGAGCGGGCGCTGATCAGGAATTCACGCAAACGACTGCCCTCCGGGGGACGACCGATGCTGCCGTCGTCCTGCAGCACACCGAGGACGTACACCGGATACCCGACGAGCACCGCCTCTTCGATCTTCCGGTATCCCAGTGTCCGCCATTCGGCCGCGCGGACTTCGACTGACATCCCAGCGATGCGCAGCGTCGCTCCCTCCCCGTTCTCCACTGGCTCGAATCGGTCGAGGAGCTTGCGCCCGTCGATCTCCGCGCCGACGGGGTCGACAGCGACGCGACCGGTGCCGTCATCGACCTCGAAAGCGATGCGCTGCTCGTTTTGGGCAACGACCTCCGAGAGCCGACCGCCCTTCTTGCTCCTGCCCTGCCGCTCCACGACTCGCTCGGTCACCGTGCGGTAGTACACGCAGGGTTGGCCAGTGTACTCGCTTCTCAGCGGTGTTGCGCAGTGCACGGTTCCGGTGATCTCGACCATCTCTCCGGGGATCCGCTCCTGCAACTCAGCGATCGGGCAGGTCGCCACGAGACGCAGGAGCCGCAGCTGCTGACGCGTCCGGCGATACCCGATGAGGCAGACCAAGCCAACGCCGGCCGTTATGAGGAAGCAGAGCGTGACGAAGATCATCTGCCCTCCTTCGGGATTCTAGATCCACGTGAGCATATTGTGCTTGCTCTCTGGACAGACGACAACAGGCCGCAAGCTTCTCGGAACGTGTACTCGGTGAGCAGAACACTCGGCTGCTTCCTGTGTCGAGCAGGCGAGCGGCACCGCAAGGAGCTGTCGACGAGCGAGCCGATGTGGCGCGCCGGCCCTCGCCTACCGGGAAGACGAGGGAGCGTGCCAGGAAGAAATCTGTTGTGGTGTCGCAAGGATCCTCCGCTCTCGAGCGACCGGAGCTGCTGGTCGGCTGGGAGCTGCTTGGGGAGGGGTGCGCAGGGGTGGAGCCTAACCTGGAACAGCGAGGCTGGTACTGAGCGATGACCACGAGGTGGCATGCACGCGCGGCGAGGCACGGACCAGCTGATGGGTGGACCAAAGGAGCGCCCCGGTTTCGGGCCGCGCTACCCGAATGGCCGAGTACGCGTTAGCTCTCCGGACGGAACAACCACCGACTGGCCTCGCGCTCGGCAGCGGGTCGAAGGGATCCGGGCCGATAGCATGAACTCGCGCGAGCGACAGTGCAGAAACGCCTGCTCCGCGTGGGAGCCGCGAACCGCTCATCCGTCTCTCGACGAGTACTCAGGTCGGCTGGCCGGTCAGCCGTTCGCGGACGCCTGCCACGCAGGCTTCGAGTCGACCCATTACCCACCGGAGCAGGCGGCGACGGAGTTCTCGCCCACTCGCGGGGGCGAAGAGCAAGCCGAGTGCGAGACCCCAGGTAAAGAATTTCGCGGCGGTGCGCAAGCGGTCCAGCATCGCTCGCTAACTCTCCGTGCTGACCGTTACCTCGCTCGTCGCTGAACGCACTGCGCCGGCTGACTGCTCCCCTGCGGAGAACCGTGTCTCGAGCAACCCGCGCGCCGATGCGAGCCGCTCGCGCGCGAGCGCGGCGATCTGCTCGCCCTGGCTCCGGGCTTGCTGAGCCAGCTGGCTGGCTCGTTGGCGCCAGGCCACCGAACCGGCTCGGCGCTCCGAACTGGACAACCAGATAGCGAGCGCGCCGATCGCGGTACCGATGAGGAAACCGCTGAGGAAGCTGCGGATGAATCCTCGTCTCATGGCCAACCTCCCTCCCGGTCTCTCCTCTTCTGCCGACCGGACCGTGCAACAGCAGTGTAATCGGTCAACTGCGACGGGACAAGGGGGAAATCGACGTGATGGAGCCTGTGAGGCGCTGCGTCAGCGATCCGGAGCAGTGCGCTGGGATCATGCAAGTCTATTCTCGGAAAGGTGGGGAAGAAGGTCCGGTTCGCTCTGGTCGAGCGCTCGACTCCGACCGATCGGAACGAGGTGCTCGCGTTCGGTTCCGTCTCCGACAAAGCTCCGAGACGAGAGCGAGTGTTTTCGGGGAGTCCGACCCTATCGACGAAACCAGCATCTTCGCTGGCGATTCCTCCAGCCAGCTGGAGGATGGATGAGCGAGGCTTTCCACATTTGATTTAGTAATAAAGACTATGGTACCCTCGGCTCGACGATGAAGCGCGGCGACGAGAGTCGAACGGAGGTTGGAATGCGTTCGGGGATAAGAATGACGCGGCGCTCGCTACTCGGCTTGGGATGTGCCGCGGCCAGCGGGATTCTAACAGCGTGTGCAGTGGCGACGACGAGATCGGTTCCGGGTTCGCCCGCGGGGACGGTGACGGAAGCATCTCCCCGGTCGATGGCGACGGCTACACCGGCATCTTCCGTGACGGGTGAGCCGGTACGGGTCGGTCTGTTGGTTGCTTTGTCCGGCTCCTTCGCTTCCCTCGGGGGAGCATTTGGTCCGCGGGCTCGAACTCGCACTCGATGAGGTCGGTGGGCAAGCCGCTGGGCGAGCGATCATCGTACAGGTCGAGGACAGTGCGGGGAATCCCGAACAAGCTGTGGCGAAGGCGCGTCAGCGCGTGGAGCGCGAACGTGTCCATATCCTCGCTGGCGTGACACTGAGCAGCGAGGCCGGGGCACTCCGCGATTCCGTCGTTGCCGCTGGTATTCCGCTTCTCGTGAGGAATGCCGGGCTACCAGGCTTGACGCGTGATCCCAAACGGCGCAACCCGCTCATCTTCCGTGTCTCCTTTGCCGATGGGCAAAACGAGGCTCCCTTCGGTCGCTACGCCGACGAGAAGCTCGGCGACCGCCGCGTTGTCCTGACCGGCTTGGACTACTCGGCCGGGCACGACAAGCTCGGGGCATTCGGTCGCCATTTCCAGGCAGCAGGAGGGAGGATCGTTGGCTAGGTGTTTGCACCGGTCGACACGGCCGACTATGGACCCTACCTGCAGCGGATCCGGCAACACGATGCTGATGCAGTTTTTGCTTTCTACTCCGGGGTCGATGCAGTGCGCTTCGTCCAGCAATATGCCGAGTTTGGCTTGCTGGAGCGGTCACCCCTCTTCGGTTCAGGTGAGACGGTCGACGAGAGCATCCTTGCGGAACAAGGTGAGGCCGGGCTGGGGTTCGTCAGTTCCTCGCACTAGGCGGTACTGTACGACTCGCCTGAAAACCGCCAAATCGTCCAGCGGTGCCACGAGCGCTTCGGTGGCGGGGCGAACCAGTTCGTCTATCAGGGTTACCTGACCGGTCGCGTGATGACCGAGGCGCTCCGTGCGGTCGATGGAGCAGTTGAGCAACGGGGGCGATTCCTCGCTGCACTCCGAGCAGTCGAGTTCACTGGTCCAACCGGTCGGTTCCGCTTCTACCCGGAATCCCAAGGTGCCGTGATCACCGTCTTCGTACGTCGTGTCGAGCGACTGCCGAACGGTGAGTTGGGCAACGTCGTGCTCGACCGAGTCCGCGACGTCGACGATGTCTCGCTCTGACGCGGGTGCGAGCGGTTCGTGGGGCACCGACTCGGTTGCGGCGACACCGGTGATCCGGCTGTGCAATGGCACCGTGACTTCCCCTGCCGGTCCGCACTCGTGCGCTTCTACTCTGTGGCGGCGGGTTACTCTCCCTGCGATCCGATCGAGGCGAGCATTGCGAGGGAGCAGGGGTGGAGCGTGCGCTGGCGATTAGGCGAATGCTGGTGTCTCCATGGGTCGACCGGATCTGTCGAGCCAGGAGAGCCGGTACCGATTGCGGCCTCAGGGGTTCCGTCGCATACTTGAGGCGAATCGGCGCGCCGGCTCGATCGGTTTCGCTGTGCCGGCGCGTGATCGAGAGAGGATTGCTCCCATGGACCGTGCAGCGATCCGGAGCCGTCTCGTCGAGATCGTCGGCTCGGATGGAGTGCTCGACGATCCCGAGGAACTCCTCGTGTACGAATACGACGCATCGGACGAAGTCTTTGCGGGGCATCATCGCCCGGATTTCGCAGTACTCCCGCGTACGGCGGAGCAGGTGAGTGCGGTCGTGCGCCTGGCGAACGAGTTCGGGATTCCGGTTGTCCCACGCGGCGCTGGCACCGGGCTCGCTGGTGGAGCGCTGGCTCTGCGGGGTGGGATCGTCGTGGTCGTCACCCGGATGAATCGGATTCTGGAAGTCAACGAGCAGGATGGCTATGCCATCGTCGAGCCGGGGGTCATCAACCTCGAACTCACGCAGGCATTACAGCCGCGAGGTTATTTCTTCGCTCCCGACCCAGCTTCCCAGCGTGCCTGCACGATCGGTGGGAACGTCGGGAACAACTCCGGTGGGCCGCATTGTCTCAAGTACGGAGTGACGACGAATCACATCCTCGGTTTGGAGGTCGTCCTGCCGGACGGTGAGCGGATCTGGACCGGTGGACCGGTTCCCGAGACGCCGGGCGTCGATCTGACCGGTGTGCTGGTCGGTTCCGAGGGGACCCTCGGCATCGTCACCAAGGTGATGGTGCGGCTGACGCGACTCCCCGAGGCAGTGAGCGTGCTGTTGGCGGCCTTCCCGGACATCGAGTCGGCCTCGCATGCCACCTCGGCGATCATCGCAGCGGGGATGCTCCCGGCAGCACTGGAAATGATGGATCAACTGACGATCAAGGCGGTCGAGGATGCGTTCCATGCCGGCTACCCGCGTGAGGCGGGAGCGGTGCTGCTCGTCGAACTCGATGGTCTGCAGGAAATCGTCGCGGAGAATACCAGCCGGGTCGCTGAGCTCTGTCGCCAGCATGGGGCATGGGAGGTGCGGGTCGCCCGCACGAAGGAGGAGCGCGATCTCCTCTGGCTCGGACGCAAGTCGGCTTTCGGGGCGATGGGACGACTGGCACCCAACTATTATCTCGTCGATACGACCGTGCCGCGGACGAAATTGCCTGCGACCATGCGGCGAGTCGAGGAACTCAGTCGGGAATACCGGCTGTCGATCGCCAACGTCTTCCATGCGGGCGATGGCAACCTCCATCCGCTGGTGCTGTTCGATCGGCAAAGACCAGGCGAGGTCGAGCGCGTCCTGGAGTGCACGACCGAAATCCTGCGCTACTGTGTGGATGCCGGGGGGACATTGTCCGGCGAGCACGGGATCGGCTTCGAAAAGCGCGATTACATGACGCTGGTCTTCACGACCGAAGACTTGTGCGCGATGGCTGGCTTGAAGCGGAGCTTCGATCCGCGTGAACTCTTCAACCCGGAGAAAGTGTTGCCCACCGGTTTCCGCTGTGGTGAGGTGGCTGCGTTGCGGCAGCAGGCGATCGCCCAGCGGCTCGGCTTGGAGTACGTGTGAGGGAGCGGGATGACCGGGACGACGCGACTCGCGCCAGGAGTGGCCATGGAGCGTCTCGCTGAACTGGGCGCTCACCACGATCCCCGTGCCTATCGTGTGGATGGCCTCGAGCCGCTGGTCGCCCTTGCCCCCGAGACACCGGAAGCGGTCGCTGAGGCACTGGCCGTCTGTGCTGCGGCCGGACTGGTTGTCATTCCCTGGGGCGGCGGTCGGCAGATGGGGTTGGGGAACCTCCCTGAGCGATACGATGTCGCCCTCGATGTGCGGTCGCTGAGCGCGATCACGCATTACGAGCCAGACGACCTGACGATCGCTGTCCAAGCGGGGCGGAGCATCGCCAGCCTCAGCAGCGAACTGGCGGCTCATGGGCAGATGCTGCCGATCGAGGCGGCTGACCCGGAGCGTGTCACCATCGGTGGCCTGGTCGCCACCGGAATCGGTTGCCCGCGGCGTTTTGGGTACGGGAGCTTGCGCGATCTGATCATCGGCATCACCGTGGCGTTGCCGGACGGGACGCTGGCGCGCGGTGGTGGCATCGTCGTCAAGAACGTCTCGGGTTATGACATGATGCGGCTCCACTTCGGCGCGCTCGGTTCGCTCGGGGTGATCATCCAGGCCAACTTCAAGGTCCTTCCGGCGCCGGAAGCGCAGCGGACGCTGCTTCTCTCCTTTCGGGAATCGGATCAGTCGGCTGCCGCCGCCCTCACCCTGCGCACTTCGCAGCTCGCGCCGACTGCGCTCGTCGTGCTCGCGCCGCCAGTAGCCAAGCGGCTCGCCGATCTGGAGCGCTGGGTGTTGGCCGCACGCTGCGAGGGACCGGAGGGAGCGGTCGAGCGCCAAGTCGAGCGCCTGCGAGCGAGCGTGGAGACAGCGAGCGGCGAGTCGGTCGTGCTCGATGACCGCAAGACGCTGGCCTTCTGGTCGTCGGTGCAGGGAGAACTGGAAGCGACGCCGTTCGATCGCGAACTTCGGGTGCGGATCGGCGAGTTGCCGTCTCGGCTCGGCGAACTGGCAACGCGCCTCGAGCGCCGTTATGGCAGCGCACTGCGCAGCCTCGTCCTCGACAGCGGGAGCGGATTGGCCTACGCGACGGTCAGTGGAGAGCCGGTCGAGCTCCGTGCTTTCTGGGGTGAACTGCGCGAGCTGGGCCGACACGCGACGCTCCTGGGTGCGCCGATCGAGGTCAAGGCAGGAGAGGATGTCTTCGGGCGACATCCGGAGGGAATCCCGGTCATGCGCCGACTCAAGGAGACGTTCGACCCCGAGCGCATCCTCAACCGCGGGCGATTCATCGCCCATCTCTGAGCATGGAGCGAGGAGGCATCGATGACAACGGCATCGGCACCGGCGCGCCTGCGTGGTTTCAGTGGTCGGGATGCGCCATCGTACGACGCGATCCGGAAGTGCGTCCACTGTGGTTTCTGCCTGCCGTCTTGCCCGACCTACCGGATCACCTGGCGAGAGCGCTCCTCACCGCGCGGCCGGATCTGGCTCATGAAGTCGGTCGCCGAGGGACGACTGGATCTGCTCGATCCCGTGTTCGCTGAGGAAATGCAGCTGTGCCTCAATTGTCGAGCGTGCGAGGCCGTATGCCCGAGCGGCGTGCATTACGGCGAGATCCTTGAAGCATCGCGCGCCCAACTCGTGCAGCATCGCCAGCAGTCATGGCGCGAGCGACTCTTCCGTCTCGCTGGTTTCCGCATTCTCCTGGGCGACATGCGTCGCTTCCGAGCGGCGAACGCACTCCTGCGCTGGTACCAGCGCAGCCCCCTCCGGCCGCTGGTTCGTCGCAGCGGTGTCCTGCGGCTGCTCGGTTTGGAGCAGGCTGAGGCGTTGCTTCCGGCTATCGCGGATCGCTTCGTCGTGGCTGATGGGCGTTTCGTGCCGGCGCAAGGGGAGCGGCGTGGCCGGGTGGCGCTCTTCACCGGTTGCGTGATGAGCACTGCGTATGCGCACGTGCACGAGGCGACGATCCGCGTCTTGACCCGCAACGGCTTCGATGTCGTGCTCGTTTCTGGACAGCAATGTTGTGGTGCGCTGCATGTGCACAGCGGCGAGCCGGAGTTGGGTCGCCGGCTCGCGCGACGGAACATCGAGGCGCTGGAGTCACCGTATCTCGATGCGATCATCGTCAATGCAGCTGGTTGCGGCGCAATGCTGAAAGAATACCCAGCGCTATTGCGGCAGGATCATGACTATGCTGAGCGAGCTCGACAATTGGCTGGAAAGGTCCGCGACGTGCTCGAGTTCCTCGTCGAACGCGGCCTCACGGCACAACCGGGTCCCTTGCCCTGGACCGTGACGTACCAGGAACCATGCCATCTGGCGCACGCGCAGCGGATCACTCAACAACCGCGTGTCCTGCTGCGCACCATTCCCCAGCTGCAACTCGTCGAGATGGCCGAATCGGCGCTCTGCTGCGGTTCGGCCGGTATCTATAACCTCTTGCAACCGGACATGGCGTCGACGCTCTTGGCGCGCAAGCTGGACAACGCGTTGGCCACCGGCGCGGACGTCATCGTCTCGGCCAATCCCGGGTGTATGCTCCAGTTGGAGGCCGGACTCCGGGCGCGCGGCGTGCGCCTCCCCGTCCTCCATTTGGTGGAAGTGCTGGATCGGGCTTACGCGGCGGCGGAAGGCAGGCCGGCTGACATTCTGACAGCGGTCGCCGACTGATCGCTCGCGCAGCTCTCGTGCCATCGTAAGGAGCGCTCGGTGGTGCGTCGCGGACTCGGACGCTGGTTCCTCTTCGTCTGGCTCGCTTTCATGCTCTCTGCGTTGCCGGCTCACGCGCAAGAAGGGAACGGCGTCATCAGTGGCCGGGTGCAGAACGGGACGGCTGGTGGTGGACCGGTCAGCAGCCTCACGGTGACTCTGCGCCACTTCGCTGGGATGCAATTGGCCGAGGAGCGGCAGACGCAGACTGGCCCCGACGGATCGTTCCGCTTCGATGGGGTACCGACCAGCCCGCAGGACGCCTACCTGGTGGTCGTGCGCTATGCGGGTGTGGACTACGTCAGCGGCATGGTGCAACTCCACCAGCAACCGGAGCAGACGGTCGATCTCACGGTCTACGAAACCACCACGGATCCCAGTGCAGTGCGGATCGCCTCGCGCTCGCTCGTCATCGCTGGTGCGTCACCGGAGTTGAGGGCGGTCGATATCATGGACATCCTCATCGTCGAGAATAGTGGTGACCGCACGTATCTCGGGGATCGATCCGGTGTCGTCCTGCGCATACCGTTGCCCCGAGGGGCGCAAGAGATCAGTCCGCAACCAGGATTCGATTACGGCCAGCCACGACTGGAGGATGGTGTGCTCCTGACGACCGGTCCGCTCCCACCTGGCTCGCAGACGGTCGTCTTGAGCTATACCGTCCCTTACGAGGGAACGCGGGCGACGCTCTCCATCGGAACCGCGATGCCGACCGGCACGCTCCGTGTCCTGGTGCGGGACGGGACCTACCGTCTCAGCTCGCGCAGCTTGATTGACACGGGCACGGTCGAAGTGAGTGGCGTGACCTATCGTGTCTTGGCGGTCGATGCGCCAGTCGTCGGCGATATGCACGTCGTCCAGGTGAGTGGACTGCCACGTACCGGCTTGCTCTTCGATCTTCCTACCGGACCGATCATCGCGCTGGCAGTCGGTCTCGCTGGACTCGTCGCGGCAGCAGTGTTGACCGTGATCGTTCTTCGCCGACGCCGCGTGGGAACAGAAACGAGTCGAGCGGCCATCGACGAGCGGCTGCAACTTGCCGCTGAACTCAATCGGTTGGACGAAGCACGGGCAGCGGGCGAACTCGACGAGACGGTGTACCAGGAGCAGCGATCAGCTGTCCTGACACGCTTGCGTCAGCTCGTCGCCCGCGAGCAGGGTGTCGAGGGGAGCGGGTGACTGTGAAACGATCGGTCCGTGCGGAGGATCTTGCGCTTCTCCAGCTGGCGAGCGATGCGCAGATCGCACCAGATGCGAGCGCTGTCGCCTATGTCGTGACGACGATGGATCGGGAAGCGGATCGGTATCGCTCGGCGATCTGGCTCGCGCGGACCGATGGCTCACCACCGCGCCGGTTCACGAGCGGAACGCATCGCGACACGATGCCGCGCTGGTCACCGAGCGGTGAGGAACTGGCTTTCCTGTCCGATCGCACCGGTAGTGACCAGTTGTGGGTGATCCCGCGGAATTGTGGTGAGGCGCGGCAGCTGACGAACTTCGTGGAGCCGGTGACCGGCTTTGCCTGGTCCCCGGATGGGCAACGCATCGCTGTCGTGACGCGTGCGCAACAGGCAGAGGGCAAGGTCGATCCGGAAACTGACGTCGTCCGCTTGACACGACTCCGTTACCGCTTCGATGGCCAGCGAGGTTTTCTCCACGAGCGACGGAGCCATATCTGGGTCGTCGACCTGCGAACAGGGACGCTGGAACGCGCGACTGATGGTGACTGGGACGATGACTGGCTAGCCTGGTCACCGGATGGCTCGCAGCTCGTCTTCACATCCAATCGCACTGAGGAGCGCGAGTGGAATGCTGCGAGCGAGCTCTGGCTCCTCCGCTTCGATGCGGCGGGCCGCACTGTCGATCTCTCCTGTGTCACCGGCGGACCATCGGCAGCGTTCGGGCGACCGAGTTGGTCGCCGGATGGGCGACTCATCGCTGCTGTCGGTCACTTCGAGTCCTGGGCGGGCTCGGCACGGCACAAGCGACTGTGGGTGATGACGCCGGACGGGAACGAGCGCTGGAACCACTCCGCTGACTTCGACGCGACCCTCGAGGATAGCTTGCTCACCGACGCGTTCGGACCGTCGAAGCCGGGATTGCTCTGGTCGCCGGATGGTCGCTGGATCTTCACCCAGGTGAGCGAGCAGGGGGCGGTCCGCCTCTACCGGTTTCCGGTCAGTGGCGGTGCCCCGGAGTGCATCATCGGTGGTGCACGGCGCGTGCTCGACTTCAGCTTGAGCGCTGATGGGCGCTGGATCGCGGCGGTGATCGCGGATCCGGTCGATCCGGGATCGGTTTGGCTGATGGCGGCAGACGGGAGCTCGAGCCGATGCCTGGCCGATCCCAACGCGGCCTGGAAAGAGGAGGTCGAAATCCTCGGCCCGGAGGAAATGTGGGTGTCGAGCCCGGTCGACGGGCGTCCCATCCATGCGTGGGTTCTCCGGCCTGCGAACGCTGGCGGTGAGCGGGTGCCACTCGTCTTGTCGATCCATGGCGGGCCGCACGGAATGTACGGGTGGGCCTATTGTCACGAGTTCCAGGTTCTCGCGGCGGAAGGGTACGGAGTGGTCTACGCGAACCCGCGCGGGAGTCAGGGGTACGGAGAGACGTTTCTGGCGTGCACGCGCGGAGCCTGGGGCGAGGCCGATATGCCCGACCTCATGGCGGTCGTCGACGCGGTCCTCGCCCAAGGGTGGGCGGACCCGGAGCGTCTCGGCGTCTGCGGCGGCTCGTATGGCGGGTACATGACGAACTGGATCATCGGCCATACCGACCGTTTCCGCGCGGCGGTCTCCATGCGATGCGTTTCTGAACTCGTGAGTATGTATGGGACGAGCGATATCGGCGTCTACTTCAGCGAATGGGAAATCGGTGCGACCCCGTGGGACGATCCGGAGCGGTACCGCCGTCTTTCTCCGCTCACGTACGCGCCGAATATCCGCACGCCGCTTCTGCTCCTGCACGCTGAGGAAGACTGGCGCTGCCCGATCGCGCAGGCTGAGCAACTCTTCACCTGGCTGCGCCGCTTGGGGCGCACGGTCGAACTCGTCCGCTTCCCGGGTGAAGGTCACAACCTGACTCGAAGCGGCCGGCCACGTCACCGGCTCGAGCACCTCGAGCACGAGTTGCGCTGGTTCCGGACGTATCTCTAGAGCGCTTCAGCGCGGCTCCGAGCTGCGACTCTCGACGCGCTCGATGATTTCCCGGCCGCGCTGGATGACGGCTTTGGCGAGTTGGTCCGAAAGACGATGCAGGTTGACCCAGCGCTCCAAGAGGCTCACCGGATCGTGACGGGAGGACCGTTCGAGTTCGACGCGGGGACGCGCGACGCGTTCGGTCTGTACCGTGATACCGGCGACGTGTGCGGCGCCCAACTCGCTGAGCCAGCGCCGCACCTCGAGGGGACGAATGGCTGCCGCGCGCTCTGGGGTCGTGGTGATGGTGACGCGGACGATCGCCTCCGGGATCAGCGTCGCGTGCCGCTCGAGTGCGCGGCGGATCTCGTCCATCGGTGTGTCGGTCAGAATGTCGAGACGGAATGTGCGCATCGGGCGGGTACGGAGCGGTCGAAACTCCCAGCTGACGTCGCGCGGGTATGGTCCAGCGGCGATCCGGACCGCGACGTAGCCTTTGTCCTCGCGCTCCTCTCCAAAATCGATCCGCTCGACGCTGCCGGCATACACCACGGGTGGCCGCTCGTGGAGCACTTGATGCGAATGGAGATGGCCGAGCGCGACGTAATCGATGGGAGCGCTGTTCAACCCGAGCTCGTCGAGTCCGAAGAGCGGGTCGTTACCGAGGATCACGCTGCGTTCGCTCCCGAAGCGTCCGCCTTCCATCGAGAGGTGACCGAGGAAAACCGCCGGGGTCGCTGCGTCGAGTGCAGCGAGGAGGGGAGCCAGCGCAGACGCGATGACTTCCTTGTAGCGACGCTCCAATTCCGGAGTGCCGGCCTCGCGAAGCGCATCGTCGGCCAGTAGGAGACGGGGTGGTATCCAGGGCAGCGCGACAACCTGGAGTGGGCCGCTCGGGGTCGCGATGGTGAACCGCTCCGGCCGGTTGGCGACGATGACGCCGGGTAGACGCAGTGCAGCGTAGATATCGATCGGTGTCGAACGCACCACGCTGCGTGGCCGGTCATGGTTTCCGACGAGGAGCACGATCGGGATTCCCGCAGCGAGGAGGCGCTGGATGCGCTCGGCAAAGCGGCGCTGAAGGGTCGGGCTCGGCTCGGCGTGTTTGAACGCATCGCCGGCGAAAAGGACGGCATCGAACCGCTCCTCGATCGCCGCATCGATGATCTGATCGAAGGCGTCGAGAAAGTCCTGGATGCGGGAGCTATGGCCGAGATCCGGACGGAACTGCCCGTGCGTCTCGACGCCCAGATGCAGATCAGCGAAGTGGATCAGGCGAAGCATCGTCTCTGCCTTCAGGTCACTGGCCGAGGAGCAGCCGCAGATGGCGCTCGTCGTCCATCGTCTTTCCCCAACCGCGAACCAACGCGAGGATCTCCTCGCGTCGATACTGTCGGGTGCGGATGGCGACCGGCATGCGTACCGCGTGTCCGACGATGACGCATTCCTGGCGTGGACTGAGATTGGCGAGGAGGCTGCGGAGGCCGGAACGGTCGGCGACGCCGGTCAAGACAGCCTCGATATCGTGCTGGTCGCTGAGCGGCCCGATCACCTTGGTGCCCAGCTGGGAGAGGATCTCGCGATCGATGCTGGAGGGACGCTGATCGACGATGAGCAAGGTAACGCGATACTTGCGCATTTCCCGCGCGATGGTGCCGAAGATCGACTGCCGAGCAGCTTCGGGGGTGAGGAACTTGTGCGCTTCTTCGAGGACGATGACCAGTGGCCGCAGGTTGCTTTGCCCACCCGCTTGCTGTGCCTCGAGAACATCTTCGGTGTAGCGATCGTGAATCCGGCGAGTGAGCAGGTTGGCGACCAGCATGTAGTCGAGGAACGAGTCGCAGCGACCGAACTGGACGATGATATGGGTACCCCGCTGCAGCTTGCCGATGATCTCGTCGATGACGGACGTATCGAGTGTCTCGCAGATATAGGGCCGTTTGGCCAAGCGATCCAGTTTGGCTCGCAAGGCATTGACCGAGGCTTCAGCGACACCAGTGCTCGCGCAGAACTCTTTGACTGCTTCGGTATCGAATTCCAAGGTCTGGCGGATCCACTGCGTCCCGTAGCGTGCCCGCAGGTGATGCGCGACCGTGGCGAAGGTCGGGTTGAGATTGAGCTCCTCCGCCAAGAGTTCGATGTCATCCGGTTCGATCTGATCGAGGCCGATCTGGATCGTGCGGGCGCTCGCACTCCGCTCCGTCCGATCGTCGAGCGTGTAGATCTGGACCCGCGATGGTCCGAAGAGCTCGAGCAAGCCGACTAGTTCGGGCTGATCAGTCGGGGCGCGAGCATATTCGTTGTGCATGTCGAAGAGCAAGATCGAGACCTGGTCGGCCAGGACGAGGCCAACGAGGAGTAGGCGAGTCAGCACGCTCTTGCCGCTACCGCTCTGCCCGAAGACGCCATTGGAGCGCTTGACCAGCTCGGCCAAGTCGAGCGGGACCGGGATCTCCATCGCCGGTGGTGTGCCGAGCGCGAAGTGCGTGCTGTCCTCCTGGCCGAACACGAGCGCGAAATCGTCCGCCGTGGCCTGACGCAAGCGTGCGAAGTGGGGCGGAATGCTGCGTGCGGGTTGTGGCTGGTCGCTTTCCGGCTCGAGAACGAGCGAGGGCCGAATCTCGGCGGTGGCATAGGCGTGTGTCCCGCGCACGATGCGACTGAGGAAGGGGGAGCGGATCGGTGGATCAGCCAGCAAGGCGGCATCGGTCGTGTCGAGCGAGAGATCGGTGATCATGCCGAAGTAGCGGCGCTCGATTCCCTCGATGACGACGAAACTACCCACGCGCAAACGCTCGACGGCAGCCGGGTCGAGGAGCCGGACGCGGAGTCCCTGACTGAATCGGCCATCGGTCACGACACCGAGGAACGCGTTGTCGCTGACGTGGTCGGTGACGTGGGCGTTGTGCTGGCCGTCGAGGCTCATGATCCTCGTCCGTTCGCGTTCTGACGCGCTCGCGCCCCGGATTGTACCATGGAAAAGAACTCGATCGGTGGAGACGAGCAGGATGCTGGATAACGAATGGGAAACGTTAGCTGAACTTCTCAAAGCGCCAGTCGATCCGAGTCGACGCGTCCTGGCTGGTCCCGTCGGCCGCCTGCAGGCACTGCATTGGATCACCCGTGCGGCGACGAGCAGTCTCGACCTCGACGAGATGCTCTCGACCGTCACGCGGGTTTTGCGCGAGACGATGCGTGTCGATTCCTGCGGTGTTTTCCTCTATGACGAGTCCTCTGGCACCTTGACCTTGCGCGCGGTCGATGGCGTGGCACCGGACCGTCCTGGCGGGTTCACGCTGCCGCTCGGGGTCGGTATCACCGGTCAGGCAGCGCTCACGCGCCGGCTGCAGATCGCCTTCGATGCGCCGCGTCATCCGGCCTATGTCGATTATCCGCACGTGGACGATCGACCGTTCGCCAGCCAGGTTTCCGTCCCGCTCATCGCCCGTCAGCCGGGAAGGTTGCTCGGCGTTCTCAACGTGCTGACGCTGGAACCGCGCGAGTTCTGGCCCGAGGAGATCGATTTCCTGGAAACGGCTGCTGGGGAAATCGCCATCGCGATCGAGAACGCGCTGCTGTACCAGGAGACGGATGCCGAGCTGCGCCGTCGGATCGCGCAACTCGAGCTCTTGCAGCAGCTCTGGCGCGCAGTCGCTTCGACGCTCGATCTCGATGAACTTTTGGGGACGATCGCGGATCGCGCGCTCGAGTTGTCGGGTGCTCGCGGGGTGGCGATCTTCCGACAGTCGCGTGCCTCGGGTGGCGAACTCGAACTCTTGCGGGCTGCGCCGGTGGAACTGGCGACCCGGCTCACTGAGGGCTTGGAAACGGTCTTTCGTCAGGTCGTCCAGGAAGTGCTCGATAGCGGCGCTGCAGTCTGGCGCGACCCGCTCGCCGAGCAGCTCGCTCTCTATGCGCTGCCCATGATCACCGGTCGGCGGGCGGTCGGTGCACTCTGCCTGGTCTACTCCGCGGGAAGGCCGAGGCCAATCCAAACCGGACTGCTCCATGCCTTCACCGATACGGCAGCGATCGCGATCGAGAATGCTGAGCTCTACGAAGAAGCGCGGCGTGGACTGACACGAGCATCGGCGCTTCTGCGCGAGCTGCATCATCGCGTGCGCAACAACCTGCAGACGGTAGCGGCGCTGCTCTCGCTCCAAGCGCGTCGTGCCGGGCCCGAAGCGCGTGCCGTGCTGCAGGATGCGGTGAGCCGGATCCGGAGCTTGACAGTCGTGCACGATCTCCTGAGTGGCCGCGAGCTACCGGAAGTTTCCCTCACCGAACTCGCACGCATCGTCGTGACCCAAGCCGTCCACTCCCTGTATGGAGACGAACTGGCTGTCGAGTGGAGCGTCGAGGGGGAGGAGGTGACGGTTTCCTCGCGCCAGACTACCGTGCTGGCGCTGCTCTTGAACGAATTCGTGACGAATGCGGTCCGGCACGGCTTCGCGGATGGTCCTGGGCATCTGGTCGTCCGCGTTCAGCGCGAGGGTGATCGTGCGCTCCTGGAGGTCGAGGACGATGGCCGTGGCCTGCCATCCGATTTCGACCCACTACGGGGACGAGGGCTCGGCTTGCAAATCGCCCGAACGCTGGTGGAAGTGGATCTCCGCGGAGATCTGGAGATGAGATCCGGTGCACGCGGTGGGACCGTGGTGCGCGTGCGCTTCGTCCCGGAAGGGCGGGTCGCAGCCACGCAACCGGTGAGTTGACGGCACTGCTTCGGCTGCGGATACTCCAGCCGAGTCGAGCGACGTGGTGGGAATGGGAAGGGCACGATGGGGAACGAGGGGTTCACAGGATACTGGGCAGTGATCCTGGGCGCTTCCAGTGGATTTGGTGCAGCGACTGCCCGCGAGCTCGCTCGGGCGGGGATGCACATCTGCGGCGTGCATTTGGATCGCCGAGCGACTTTGCCGATGGCAGAGGCAGTCAAGGCCGACGTCGAGGCTGCAGGAGTCGAGGCCCTGTTCATCAATGCCAATGCGGCCGATGCGGAAACCCGGCGACAGGTCGCTTCGGCGCTTCGGGAGCGCGGCGCGCGCGTGCGAGTGCTGATGCATTCGCTCGCCTTCGGTACGCTGCGGCCGTACATCGACGAGGACGCCGCTCAAGAGGTGACACAAAAGCAATTGGAAATGACGCTCGATGTCATGGCGAACAGCTTGGTGTACTGGACACAGGATCTGTTCCATTACGGTCTCTTCGCGCCGGATGCCCGGATCTATGCCATGACCAGCGAGGGATCGACGCGCGTCTGGCGCGGGTACGGTCCGGTCTCCGCTGCCAAGGCGGCGCTCGAGGCCCATGTCCGCCAGCTCGCTGTGGAACTCGCCCGCTACGGGATCGCGGTGAATGCGATCCAGGCCGGCGTGACACCTACCCCGGCACAGGCCAAGATTCCCGGTGCGGAGGAGATGTTGCGCGAAGCCGAGCGGCGCAACCCGAGCGGACGACTGACGAGCCCGGAGGACGTCGCGCGAGCGATCCGCGCGCTCAGCGCACCGGGGCTCGGGTGGATCACCGGCAATGTGATCCGGGTAGATGGCGGCGAGGCGCTCGTGCCCTAGCCCGGGAGGACGTCACTGGTCAGTGGGCCCTTCGTAGACGACATGCTCGAGCAAGTGGAGCGTCGCTTCGACGTCAGCGAGATCGACAGCCTCGAAGGGAGCATGCGTGTGGCGAGCCCCGACCGCAACCAGCGCGGTCGGGATTCCCTGGCGGATGAGGGCGGCGCCGTCACTGCCGTAACGATCGAAGACGACGTGCTGGACCGGTAACCCATTGCGATCGGCAAGGTCAGCGAGCCGCCAGAGCAAACGCTGGTCGTAATGGGTGGCCGCATCCTTGTGCACGAGTTGTGGCCCGCCACCGAGCGTTGCCGGCATCCACTGCTCGCCGATGGTCGGCAGGTCGCCGACGAGCCCGACATCGAGCGCGATAGCCCAGTCGACGTCCAGGTCAGCTCGGAGCGAGCTGGCTCCGAGGAGCCCGTTTTCTTCCTGCACGGTAGCGGCGAGGTAGAGCGCGCAATCGAGCTGCTGTGCGTCGATCTGGCGAACGAGCAGGGTCAAAAGGGCGAGCCCCACCCGGTCATCGATCGCTTTCCCATAGAGGCGCGATCCGAGGCGACGAGTCGGCGGGTTCCAGACGACGCTCGAACCGACCGTGATGCCGCGCTCCAATACCTCCTGCTTGGAGTTGGCACCAATATCGACGAACAAGTCAGCGAAGGTCACCGGCTTGCTTCGCCGCTCTTCGGGCACGACATGGCCAGTGGCTAGGACGAATATCCCCTCGATCGCCACATCGCGACCGAGCACGAGCGCCGGTTGGCCGACGGGGAACCGTTCCTGTGGCTCCCCACGCACTTGCCCAGTCGTCAGCCACAACAAGCCGGACGAATCGATCGACCGAACTACGAAGCTCAACTCGTCGGCATGCGCAGTGAGCAGAAGCCGAGGACCAGCGCCACCGACGTAGGCGAGTAGGTTGCCGATCCGACTGCGCCAGAGTCGCTTAACGTGCGGAGCCCAAGCACGTTCCAGCCACGCCAGAACTGGCTCCTCCCGACCAGTCGGTCCGGGGAGCGCCATCAGTTCCGTCAGTACCTCGGCGATCCGCTCGCGCATCCTTCTGCCCCTCGCTCACTCGATCGACCCTCCGGCGCCAGGATACCTTAGAGTCGAGGCGGAGCGGAAATCTGGCCAGGTAGCACCCGGCGCTGGCAGCCAGGAGAGTCGGTTGACGGCACTCGGTTTACGGTCCGCCACTTGCACGAATGCCTACCAGGCGTGACACTCCGACTGGGAAAGCGGTTGCTGGTGGTGGACGCATGGGACGGGAACGAACCCGATCCGACCGAACGCTGATCGTGCGCCGCAGCCGGCTCCGCGGTCTGCTCATCGCGGCGCTCGCTCTCGCGTTCTTCGTGGCAGCGGTCTGGTTCGCTTGGCATGCCGGATCCTGGTTGGAACGCCTCTTCGCGGTCTCGATGGCAGTCTTTCTCGGTCTCGTGACAGTCGTTTCGACGTTGATCGCGTTGGATCGAACTCCTGTCCTGGAAATCGATGAGGAGGGGCTCACCGATCGCGGATCGCCGGTTCGTGCCGGAAGGGTGCCGTGGCAGAGCATACGCCGGATCGAAGCGAAGTCCGTGGGTACCCGGCGCTATCTCGTCGTCCAGGTCTATCGGCCACAGCGCTTCATCGCGGATCTCGATCCCGAGCGCCGGAAAGCAGCGGAGGAACTGATCCAGCGGCATGGCACGCCGATCGTGATTCCCTGGGAAGCGCTCGATCAGCCGCTCGACGCAGTCGTCGAGCAGGCCGAGGCTCTTCGACAGTCTACTGCCACCTGAACGAGGAGCATCGTGACGGTCGGTTCGTCTGGGCTCGTTCGCTCTTGACCGCGAGCGACCAGCACATCGCGGCGCGTGACTCTCCTGGCGCATGACCTGCTCCACTCGTTTACCGTCTGTTTACGTCACGTCTCCAATGATCGAGACAGGTCAGCGATTGCCTCCGCTGGGGCGTCAGAGGATGGTCGCAGTCGACTGTGGCCGGATCGGCGGAATTCCGATCGACCATGGTACCATCGATCCGTTCCGGGAGAGGTGATCCCGGTGGAGGGAGTTAGGTCATGGAGACTGTAGCGAGAACTATGGGCACCACCCGAGAACAGGAGCGAACTCCGATCGTCGAGGCAACGAACGTCGTGAAGATCTACGACACGGGACGCGTGAAGGTTCCGGCATTGCGCGGCGTTTCGCTTACCGTGTACCGAGGCGAAATGGTCGCGATCATGGGGCCCTCCGGAAGCGGGAAGACGACACTCCTCAACTGCCTTTCTGGCCTCGATACGATCGACGAGGGGATGATTCTGATCGCGGGGAAAGAGCTCGCGCGCCTACCGGACGATGTCCGATCGGAATTCCGCGCTCGTCATATGGGTTTCGTTTTCCAGCTGTTCAATCTCATTCCGGTCTTGAGTGCCTTGGAGAACGTCGAACTTCCCGCGCTTTTGGCGGGTATACGGCCGAGCGAGGCGAGACGGCGCGCGTGGGCAGTGCTCGAGCAAGTTGGTTTGGCTGACCGGGCTGGGCATAAGCCGGCCGAGCTATCGGGAGGCCAGCAGCAGCGGGTGGCGATCGCTCGTGCCCTGGTCAACCAGCCGGATATCATCTGGGCCGATGAGCCAACCGGGAACTTGGACACGGAGACGGCTGACGAGGTCATGGCGTTGCTGCGCCGGCTGAACCGCGAGAATGGCCAGACCTTCGTCATCGTGACCCATGATCCGCGGATCGGCTCGATGTGTGACCGCGTGATCCAGATGCGTGATGGGTTGATCATCGACGATGGACTCGCTTCCTTCCGCGCAGCTGCTGGCGGGGAGTGAGCGGCGATGAACGAGATTTTTGGAGTGTCCCTGGCACTCGTGTTGCGCATCCTCCTCGTCGCCTTCGGCGTGATCCTGGCGCTCACGCTCGGCCTCTGGATCTGGCGTCCCGTGCTGGGCCGGATGGCGCTGCGCAACATCCCGCGTCGGCCGATCCAGACCGCGTTGATCGTCATCGGTTTGATGCTTAGCACGCTCATCTTTTCCGCATCGCTGACTACCGGGACGACCTTGCAGCACAGCATCACCGGGCAAGTGCTGCGGCTGGCAGGCCCGGCAGACGAACTCGTGGTGCAGGCGAGCGGTGATGCCCGCTTCGCTGGACCACAGCCTGGGGTCTACCTGCCGAGCGAATTGGTCGACCGGTTGGATGCGCTGCAAGCGGGTGAGCCGCGGCTGCGTGCCGTCATTCCTGCGCTGTGGCAGCCGGTGGCCGTGATCGATCTGCGAACCAAGCAGAGCGAGCCAGCCTTGAACTTGATCGGCGTTCCACCGGATCGACTAGCCCAGGTCGGCGGCCTGACTGATCGCGACGGTCGCGCGGTCGACCTCGGAACTCTGGGGGATGACGAGGTCGTCCTCGGGCAGGAGGCGGCCAAGCGCCTGGATGCCGAAGTCGGGGATCGCTTGCAGGTCTTCATCCAGGGCCGCCCCGTCGAGCTGCGCGTCGCAGCGATCGCGCCTGACAGCTTCTTCACCGGGACGCTCAATGTCGGTGACGCTGGAGGACTCACGGTCTCGCTCGCCCGGGCCCAGGAGCTGCTCGGACTGGCCGATCGGGTCAGTTTCGTGGCGTTGAACAACCGCGGTGGCTTGGCCGATAGCCAGGCGGTGACCGATGCCGTGAATGCGGCGCTGGAGGGGACACCGTATCGTGCTGTCGCTGTCAAGCAGCGAGCCGTCGAGCAGGCGGAGCGAGCTGGCGAGACCTTCACGAACCTGTTCCTCTTGTCGGGCCTCTTCTCGGTGGCGGCGGGTATCTTGCTGATTTTCCTGATTTTCGCGCTGCTCGCAGCCGAGCGGAAGACCGAGATGGGTACGATGCGGGCGCTGGGGATGAAACGCTGGCACCTGGTCGCCCTCTTCGCGCTCGAAGGCATGGGTTACAACCTCGTCGCGGCGGCGGTGGGTGCGGTTGCCGGCGTTGCCGTCGCGTTCACGATCGCTGGCTTCATGGGTCAGCTGGTCGGTGAGTTTTTCACCATCGAGCCCTCCTGGCGACCGCGTGATCTCGTCCTCGCGTATCTATTGGGTGTCGTGGTGACGTTCGTGACGGTGGTCATCGCTGCCTGGCGAGTGAGCCGCCTCAATATCGTCACTGCGATTCGCGATTTGCCCGAACCGCGACTCCCGCGGGCCAGCCGGCGCTGGCTCATCGCTGGCTTGGCTGGTCTGCTCGTCGGTGGGGGACTCACCTGGCTCGGGCTGCGCGAAGAGAGTCTCGCCTGGTTCGCGCTGGGTGTTTCGCTCCTGCCGCTCAGTGCGGCGGCGGTCTTGCGCCGGTTCGGAGTGCCTGCCCGGCCGCTCTACAGTGTGGCCTCGCTCATCGTCCTGGCCTACTGGCTGTTGCCGGACCGTTGGCACGAGCGTCTCTTCGGGCCGATGAGCGGCGGCTTCGAAATGTTCGTCCTCTCCGGTCTCATGATGGTCGCGGCGCTGACCGTGTTCCTGGTGTGGAACATCGAAGTCGCCGTCGGTCTCGTCGGCAGGCTCGGGCGAGCGTTCCGCCGTTGGTTGCCGGCTGTCCGCATCGCCATTGCCTATCCGATGGCTTCGCGCGGGCGGACCGGCCTGACCGTCGCGATGTTCAGTCTCATCCTCTTCGCGCTCGTCGTCATGTCGACCATCTATGCCAATGTCGTGGCCCTTTTCGCCGGTCCGCTGGCGAGCGCCGGTTGGGACGTGGAGGTCACGGTCGTCGGTGGTCGAGCGATACCGGATCTCGAGGGAGTGCTGAAGGAAGGTGGGGTGGACGTTTCGGCGATCGTAGCCTCGGGTGGCACCATGAGCGTGCCCTGGACGAGAGCCAGCGTGCGCGTCGCCGGCACCGAGAAGGAGTGGGCACGGTATCCAGTTCGTGGGATCGATGGCGATTTTGCCAGTGCGGTCGAGGCTCCGCTGCAACTGCGCAGCCCCGACTATGCGACGGACCGAGAGGCGTGGGAGGCCGTCGCGCGTGACCCGTCTCTCGCTATCGTCGATGCCAACGTGCTCCAGCAGCGTGGTGGTGACCCAGCGAACCTCTATCTTCCGGAGTTGCGCGAGGGGTTCCGGCCGCTCGAGCTGGAGATTCGCGACAATACGAGTGGGCAGTCCGGGACGGTGCGCGTGATCGGCGTAATCGATGGCCGCGTCTCCTCGTTGCAGGGAGTCTTTGTCGCCGAGCAGGCGGTGAGCACGATCTTCGGGCGTCCGACGACCGTCGACTATTACGTGCGGCTGACCGACGCCGCAGACGCGCGGTCGTTCGCGCGCGCGGTGGAAGCAGCCTTGCTCCCCTACGGCGCGCAGGCAGAAGCGACTGCTGACCTGATCGGTCGGGCTACGGGAATCATTCGCGGATTCATTCGCATCATCCAGGGCTTCATGGCACTCGGGCTGGTCGTCGGGATCGCTGCGTTGGGCGTCGTCTCGTATCGAGCCGTGATCGAGCGACGGCAGCAGATCGGTGCGTTGCGGGCGATCGGTTACCGGCGTGCGATGGTCGCACTCGGCTTCCTGCTCGAATCGGCGCTGGTGACCAGCGCGGGTATCGCCGGCGGAACGGCTTTGGGCGTCCTCTTGGCGCGCAACGTGGTGACGGGTCAGGAGGATCTGGCGGGCAGGTTCGAACAGTTCTCGCTGGTCATCCCGTGGGGGCAGCTCGCGCTCTTCGCTGGCCTGGCGCTCGGTATCGCACTGCTCATGGCGTACGCTCCGGCCCGTCAGGCCTCACGGGTGTCGATCGTCGAAGCGCTCCGGTACGAGTGAGCAAACGGGTGCTGGTTCGGTTCGTTCTGGTCACCGTGGCAGTCTCGGTGCTGGTCGCCGCTGCGCAGAGTGTCGCTGCACGAGAGCCAGCGCGCCAAGCGCAGACGCATACGGTCAGCGCACGGGTGCTCAGCATCCTCGAGGAGGGTGTCACCCAGGTCGGGCCGGTGACCCAGCCGTACCAGCGCTTGCTGGTGGAGCTCACCAGTGAACCGGAGAAGGGACGGACAGTCGAGGTTTCCATCGGCGTGCGTGACCTCAACACGGCGGGCCAGCGCTTCGTACCGGGTGACCGGATTTTCCTGTCGGTGTCGACCGGGCCGGACGGCAGACAGGCCTATACGTTGCTCGATCGCGATCGGACGACGCCGCTCGCTGTGCTCGCCGTTCTCTTCGCGGGAGCGATCGTCGCGCTGGGACGTTGGAAGGGGCTTCGGGCGCTCCTCGGTCTCGTCTTCACGTTCGTGATGCTGGTCTGGGTCCTGATTCCGCTCATCCTGCGCGGGTACCCGCCGGTCGCGGTTGCGATCATCGTCTCCTTTGTCGTCTTCGCCGTGACGCTGGTGGTGACGCATGGCCTCGGCCGCATGGCACTGGCCGCCCTGGCCGGGACCAGTCTGAGTCTGATCTTCACTGGTGTGCTGGCCGCACTCTTCGTTGCGGCAGCTGGGTTGACCGGCTTGGCCGACGAAGAGGCCAGTTTTCTCCAGGTGGTGCTCGGGGACCGCGCGATGAATCCGCGGGGCCTGCTGCTCGCTGGTATGCTGGTGGGTGCTCTCGGGGTACTCGACGATATCACGGTTTCGCAGAGTTCACTGGTCTTCGAGCTGCGGCGAGCGAACCCCTTCTGGAGCGGCTGGGAACTCTTCGCTGCCGGGGTGCGGGTCGGACGCGATCATATCGCCGCGACGGTCAATACCTTGGTACTGGCCTATGCAGGTGCCGCTTTGCCCCTTCTCCTCTTGTTCAGCCAGCTCAACGAACCGCTCCTCTGGGTTCTCAACCGGGAGATCATCGCGCAGGAGGTGGTTCAAACGCTGGTCGGCAGCCTCGGGCTCATCGCGGCCGTCCCGCTCACCACCGGTTTCGCAGCCTGGCTCGCGGTGCGTACGCCGGTCGAGGCCCTCTCCGAGTTGGATCACGGGCATTGGCACCATCATTGACAAAAAAGGGAGTGCGAGCGAGAGCGTGCGATCGTCGTACCATCGAACTCTTCGCGCCGAGCGGGCACTTCGACGTCTACGGCTGGGAACGTGGTTTGCTGGCGGTGGTGCTGCCGGATGAGGACCGTGCGCGAGTCCGGGCACGACTCACTGCATGCTCGTCTGGAGACCGAGCGCACGCTCTCCGATTCGTTGCGGATGCGGCGTCCCTGCCGCTGGTGGGCGAGCAACGCGACGAGTATGTGGCTGGGACGCGGCAGGACTTCGCACTCGAGCTGAACCCGCTGGGTACGCCTTCCAGCGCCATGATCGGTGACTCGTGGCTGCGATCCCGTACGGGAAGACCGTGACCTCCTCCACGCTCGCTCAGCGACGCGGGTGCCCACGTGCAGTTCGGGCAGTCGGTGTGGCGGTACTGCGTATCCCTTGCTGATCGCGATTCCTCGTCACCGCGTCGTCGGGCAGAGCGGCAAACCGACTGGTGATGCCGGTGGCCTGCAGTGCAAGGCCTGGCTTCTCGAACACGAGCGCATGCACACCTGAGCGGATCTCACCAGCCACGCTCCAGGCGCTGGAAGGCGCGGTGTGCCCGACGGGCGAGACGCTGGCGCTCGACCCGCTCGGGATCCCGGAAGAACCAGACCAAGACAAGTCCGGCGACGAACCCGCCGATGTGTGCCCAGTAGGCGACGCCACCGGTCGGTGCGGTCGGGACACCGAGCGAGGCGATGCCGGCAAAGAACTGGAAAACAAACCAGAGACCGATGAGGATGAGTGCGGGAAGATAGAAGAAGAACGGAATGAAACCGAAAAAGGCGACGGTACGGATGAGCCCGCCGGGATAGAGGACGAGATAAGCTCCCATGACGGCAGAGATGGCACCCGACGCACCGATCATCGGAATCCGCGAGGCTGGGTCCAGCAAGGTTTGGGCCCAGGCGGCTGCGATGCCGCCGAGGAGATAGAAGATTAGGTACCGGAAATGTCCCATCGAGTCCTCGACATTGTCACCAAAGATGTAGAGGTACCACATGTTCCCGATCAGGTGAGCGAACCCTCCGTGCAAGAACATCGAGGTGAAAATCGTGAGGTAGATGGGAAAGCCAACAGTCGGCGGAAGATCCACCCCACGTGTGAGTTCGTAAGGGATCGCGCCGTACTTGAAGACGAAGTTCTCCAGGGCGAGAGGCGATTGGGCCAGCAAGAGCAGCTGATAGAGAAAGACGAGGACGTTGAGCGCGATCAGGATGGTGTTGACGATCGGGAAGCTCTGCCTTCCGCTATTGTCGTCGCCGATCGGAAACACGGTCTCCTGGCCTCCATTCGCAACCTCGAAGTGGGGGGCGACGGGGCGATCTGTTCCCCGGTTCGCTGGTCACTCCCCTTGGCGGGTTTCCTCTTGCGCTTGCTCGGCGAGCAGACGCCGGAATTCGTGAACTTCGCGCTCGTACCCCTGGTACTGGAACGTCACGCGTGACTGGTTATTGGCATCGCCGCGGATGTCGAGCTCGACGAACCCGTGAACATCCTCGAAACGCATGTACCCAGCCATGTCTCGCACCAAGGGAATGCCGAGCTGATCGGTGAAATACTCGCGGGCGCGGCGCGCGACTTCGTCGGGGTGCAATCGAAACGGATGCGTTTCCGCCATCTCGCTCCCTCCCTCCGATCGAGTCTCATGCACGACGATACCCGTTTGCGTCTCCGGCTGGCAAGCGGCGGCGAAACTCGGATACTGGTCGGCCGGGAAGGACTGTGGCGCGCGTCTCGTGAGCGATGCGGCACTGCTATCACCGTTTTCTGGTGAGGCGCGGCGCATAGCGTGACGGTCGCGGGATCCGGGTGACTCGTCGCATGGCGAAGAGTGCCGCTTGATTGGGACGGCTGGGCAGTCGTCGCTCCCCGTCCTCCTCGTGGTGAGCCCGGCGTGGAGGGCTGAACTCGTCTCATCGCGGATGCGTGCCAGCGAGTGCCTCCAGGGTTCGGAGCACCGCCGCCGTGTCAGCCAGATCGGGCAGAACGGCATCGGCCAGGCAGGCGGCCAGTTCTGCCACGCCGAAGCGGCCGGTCGCGACGGCGAGAATCCGCACTCCGCTCGCCTGGGCCGCCGCGATGTCGCGTGGCGTGTCGCCGACGAGGATCGTCTGCTCGGGTGGGATGACCAGCCGATACCGTTCACGGACGGTCGCGCGTGCCAGTGCGACGAGCTGATGTCGCTCGTCGGCCTGGTCGCCATAGGCACCGAAGGGGAGGTGCTCAGCCAAACTAGCAGCAGCGAGTTTGGCACGAGCCACCAGTTCGACATTGCCGGTGAGGACGCCGGTAAGATGCCCCCGAGCAGCGAGCTGGAGGAGAAGCGGTCGCACGCCGGGCAGTACCCAGTCCTGGCGCTCCCCGGGACGGAGACGGGTAGCGTAGAGCGCACCGGTCCGTTCCATGATCCGTGGGAGGAGTTCGGAAATGGCCGTTTCGTCCAAACCGTGCCGGAGCAAGGCCAAGCGTGCGATCTGCCGGTCCAACATACCGGCCAGCGGAATGCCGTCGAGCGGAACGGGTTCACCGACGATGTCGTGCAGCGCTTCGCGCATGGCTTGGGCGTGGAGGGGATCCCCGGCGCGCAACAGCGTGCCGTCGATATCGAAGAGGACGAGCAGCGGCATTACCGGCTCCTGGCTCGGGGTGCGCAGAAACGTGTGACGATTTCGAAGAGCGCACGGGTCGCAAAGCCGAGCGTGGAAACGGAAATGCGCTCGTCGTGGGCATGCGCCAGCTCGAACTCCTCTGGATGATCTCGCATCGGCATGAAGCCGTACACCGTGATCCCGGGCAGGCACTTGGCATCGGTTCCCCCGGGGATCAAGTAGGGAACCACCCGCGCACCTGGGTCGAGCTCGGCCATAGTCTCAGAGATCGTGCGGAAGAGTGGGGAATCAGGATCTGCCTCCAGTCCTCGACCGCGCGTCGTCAATTCGACCTCGACGTGCGGGCCCACGAGTCGCTGGACTTCGGCGGCGAACGCTTCGGGTTCTTGGCCGGGGAGAATTCGTCCATCGACCTCGACCACGACTTCGGAGGGGATGACATTGATGCGGTGACCACCGCGCACGATGGTCGGGACAGCAGTATTGCGGGTCATCGCGTAGAGGAGACGGCGCTCGCCCGGGCCGAGCGGCAAGGCAGCCAGTCGTTCCCATGTCGGATCGGCGAGTGCTGACTCGATCTGCTGACGGACTGAGCCGCCCAGGGCGCGACCGATCTCGTGCAGAAAGCGGGTGACGGTTGGCGTGAGGACAGTCGGGAAGGTATGCGTCGAGAGGGTCAGGATAGCTCGAGCGGCATGCTGCATCGCAGTATCGGGGATCGGCATGGAGGCGTGTCCTGGCTGGCCGCGTGCCGTCAGGCGCAAGCGTGCAGCGCCCTTCTCGCCGGTCTGGCAGAGATAGAAGCGCTGGCCACCGAGGGTGAGCGCCATACCACCCCCTTCGTTGATCGCAAACTCGGCGTCGATCAGGTCGCGCCGATGCTCCCACATCCAGCACGCCCCGTACTGACCGCCGGCTTCCTCGTCGGCGAAGACAGCGAAAATGAGGTCCCGCTCCAGCGGGAGCCCCAGGCGCTGAATCGTCAGCATCACGCCCAGTTCGCAAGCCACCAGCCCCTTGGTGTCGACGGCACCTCGTCCCCAGACTCTCCTGTCGACCAGTTCCCCACCGAACGGGTCGCGTGTCCACTTGTCGCGCTCCACGCTGACGACATCGCTGTGGGCCATGAGCAGGAGCGGGCGACCGTGCCCCCGACCGCGGAGGCGGGCGACCAGGTTGCCCCGACCGGGTGCACTTTCGACGACCTCAGCGGCTATCCCCTCACGCCTGAGTACCCCCGCGAGATACTCGGCGAGCGGGGTCTCGTTGCCGGGCGGATTGACCGTCTCGAAGCGGATCAATGCTTGCAAGTGGCGAGTGACTTCGTCCTGAAGCGCATTCCAATCGATTCCACAGTCGGTCACGGTTTCCCTCCTTGTCCACTGATCACCGCAGCCGCAGTCAGCACCAGCAGCCCACCAACGAGCTGTACCAGCGTCAGTTGCTCGCTGAGCACCATCATCGCGACGAAGACCGAGGCGACCGGTTCCAACGTGCCGAGAATCGCCGCTGGGGTCGGTCCCAAGCGGAGCGTGCCGATCAGGAAAAGCTGAACGGGGAGCACGGTGGCGAGCACCACGATGCCGAGCACTGGGAGCAGTGCCGAACGGTCGATGAGGAGCGGAGCACGCTCCACGGAGAGGAGAGCCAACGCGACGACCGCTGTTGCCGAAAAGGTGCAGGCAGTCGCCAAGACCGGTGACGCGTCGCGGAAACCACGGTGGCCGAAGACGATGTAAGCGGCATAGAGTGATGCCGAAGCGAGCATGAGAAGCGAACCGGTCAGGTCGATGGTGTGCCAGCGCCAGCCGAGTGTGAGCGTGACGCCGCTGAAGCCAGCCAGGAGCGCGGCGAGCTGGCGCCGCGTGGGCACCTCTCGCCAACCAACGAGCCGGAGAGCGAGGACCACCAGCGGATAGACGTAGAACAGGATCGCTGCCGTGGCAACCGAGACGCGTTGCAGTGCGATGAGGTACAAGATGGTGTTACCGACGAAACAAGCGACAGCCGCTGCCGTGGCCAAGCGCCGACGGTCGGTCCACGGCTGGCGCCCGAAGAGCTGCCCGTGACGCCACTGCTCGAGCGGGAGCGCCATGATCACGAGCAGCGCAGCGATGCCGAATCGCCAGGCGATCAGAGTCGGGACAGGAACACCCGCACCGTAGGCCAGCTTGGTGAGGGTGGCCAGCGTACCGAAACCGAGAGCGGAGAGCACGACAGCGCCAGCACCGATCCGGTCGATGCCAACGAGCCATCTTCGCTCGACACGGGCACGCCGACCAGCGGTCACCGCGACACCCCGTGGGTCATTGTCTCCCAGCTTCCGCCTCGACACAACCTGAACGGTTCCGGTCGGGAGGGTGGACAGTTGTCCTGTACGGCTGTCTGGCTCGCGCAGCGTGATCGAAGGGAAGACAAAGGAACCTGTTTCGCACCGAGAGGGAGGAAGTGATATGGGAGCGGGCTGTGCACGCGGAGCGCTAGAATTGGAGGGTCGCTCAGCCGAGCGGGGCGAGAGACGATGACTGGGGTGCGCGATTTCGATCCGACCATGGACTACTACCAGATTCTGGGAGTTCCCGTCACGGCGACGGGCGACGAGATCCGGCGTGCCTATCGGCAGCTCATCCGTCATTGTCACCCTGATCGAATACGGGATCCCGACAAACGTCGCATCGCCGAGGAGCGGGCCAAGCTCCTGAACGCCGCCTACGCGGTGCTGAGCGATCCAGCGCGGCGACGAGCCTACGACGAGCAGTTGCGCCAGCGGGCAGTGGCAGACCTCCTCTTCCAGCGCTATATCGCTCCAGCACCGAGTCCATTTCGACCAGTGCCGACTCGCCGAGCACGAGCCTGGTTCGCCGCCGATGTGGCAGCTTTCGTCCAGCTTTTGGCCGTGACGATCATCTTCGTCGCCGTGCTCGTTCTGCTCCTCGTCGCGAGCAGCGCGCTGACGACCCTCCTGCAGGGTTTGTCTTAATCGCTGATCGGCTCCCAGCGGAACGAACCGTTCTCTTGCCGGATCCGACCGGGGATCGTCGGAAAGTGACTCGCCATCACGAGCGCGTCCTCCTCATGGGCTCGACCGAGCACCTCGAAACGTGTCGCGATCGCTTGCGACCGGTCCATATCGAACGCGGAACACCAGGTCGGCTCGGTCACCTGAGCTGGATGCGTGAACGTATCAGCGACGAGCCAGAGCGAGCCTGGCGTTCCACGGAGGACGACACGCATCATCCCGGGTGTGTGGCCGGGCGAAATGGTCAGGTGGAGTCCGGGCGCGATTTCGGTGTCATCGTCCACCGTTGCCAGGACTCCTGCCTGCTGGAGCGGATCGAGACAACGGTCGAGATACCCGGGTGCGATCTGGTGCATGGCGGCGCGCACGTCTTCACGTTGGAACGTCTCGAGTTCTCGAGCGTGCACCAGATACCGGGCGCGCGGGAAGGTCGGCTGGCCGCTCTGTGCTGCCCAGCCGATATGGTCAGGATGCAAATGTGTCAGGATGACCGTATCGATATCACCTGGCGCGAGTCCTCGTTGAGCCAATTCCTGGAGTAAGCGCCCGCGCTGATGGCCGAAGAGCGGATCGGGACCGGCGCCGATGCCCGCGTCGACGAGCACGGTGCGGCCATGGCCACGGATCAGGTAGCAGGTGACGCGCGTGTAGAGCATGTCCTCTCGGGCGAAGGTGTCCGGGAAGCGGTCCCGGTACGGTTCCCAGGACTCGAGTGGAACATCGGGGAAAACGACTGCGAGCGGGAAGAATGCTCCCTCGACATCGACGAGTGGTTCCACCGTGTAACCAGCGAGTGTCACCGGCATCGCGTTGCTCCTTTCGCTCACCGTCCTAGTCTAGCGGGTCGCGAAGGCGGCAACCCTCTGGGAACTTGCCCGGCATGCCGATCGTCTCATTGACGAGAGCATGAGAGGAGGCTGCGATGCGACGACCCAACGCGAGACGGACGATGAGTGTGAGCTCATTCTTCACCCTCGTCATGCTGTTCGCTGGCCTCGCACTGGCTGCTTGCGGAGCAGCGACGAACGCGAGCGATAGAGGGGCAACTGGTGGTCCTCCTACCCCGGGCTCGCCGGCTGTGGTGGAGCCGACGGCTGATCCTGTAGCGACAACGGAGCGACGTGGGATCTTTTTCCAGCACGTGACGTTGCGCGACGCCCCATACTCGAACCAGACCGAACTCGTGATCGATCTCACGCTCCCGGATGCGTGTACGGAACTGCATCATGCGGTCACGATCGACGGGAAGCGAATCCGAGTCGAAGTGTGGGGAGTGGGGCCAAGGGACCAGATGTGTGCGCAGGTGCTCCGCGAAGAGACACTGGTCATCCCGCTCGGTGTCGTGGTGAGTGACGACTGGATCGTCGAACTGAACCGAGTGGAGATCGATGTGAACTCGGTCGCACGTGAAGAACCAGGAAGCGGTAGCCATGAGTATGGCTACGCCATGATCGAACAGGTCGAGGTGCGTGTCGGTGACGAGCGACCGCGGCAGGTCGTCGTCGATGTGCAGGGAGCATTGCCTGATGCCTGTGCCGAACTCGTCGAGTCTCCGGAGGTTACCTTCGACGGCACAAAGGTGACCGTCACACTGCAGTGGCAGCGACCACGCGGCCTCATGTGTGCACAAGTGCTGCGGCCGTTCACGACCTCCGTCGATCTCGGCGAGTTGGAACCGGGAACCTACACCCTGGTCGTCCATGACCTCGAGACGACGTTCACAGTCGAAACGAATTAACCGTTCGCCCAACTCGGTGGGCGTCGTTCGGCGAAGGCCCGGAGTCCTTCCTCGTACTCCGGGCTTTCGTCGAGTGCGCGGCGGAGGGACCGTATATCGGCGAGCGTGACCGCATCGGTGGTGAGTGCCCGCTGGAGAGCAGCTTTGACCGCGCGCACTGCGCCGGGAGCCGCTTGCCGGAGTTCGGTGATCCAGTGGTCGAGCATGGTGTCGAGATGACCCGGCTCGCAGAGCTGGTCGATGAGCCCGATGCGGAACGCTTCCTGCGCATCGAGTGTTCGGCCGGAAAAGAGGAGATCGGCTGCTCGCCCGCGGCCGACGAGTTGGGGCAGGCGCAGGACACCGCCTGCCCCGGGGAAGATGCCGCGGCGCACTTCCGGGAAGCCGATGCGGGCGGTGGTATCCGCGAAGCGGAGGTCACAGGCGAGGGCGAGTTCAGCCCCGCCTGCCAGACAGGCGCCGCTGATCGCGGCGATCGTCGGAACCGGTAGCTCAGCGATCGCCTCGACCGCGGCGGCGATGGCATCGGTGTGAGCGGTGCGTTCGCGTGGGGACATCTTCGAACGCTCGGTCAGGTCCGCTCCGGCACAGAAAGCGGGCGGGGTACCGCGCAAGACGACGAGGCGCAGGCTCGCATCCTGGGCGAGCTCCTGTGCGGTCGTCGCGATCGCTCGCGCGAGAGCGAGATCCAGCGCGTTGCGGACAGTCGGCCGATTGAGCGTGAGCGTCACGATCCCAGCATGATGTGCGACGAGCAGGACCGGTTGCTCCATCGCGTCTACCCTCTCCGGTCGATCGAGCGAGGATCCCTACATAGCCGGTGGCAGCTTCCCCCGCACGACCGAGTATGGCACACGCTGCTCACTGCGAGTGTTGACCAGAGTCGGCCGCTGGTCTCTGCGTACCAGAGCCGCGACGAGCGGACGATCGGTTGGATTGCGAGGACGAGTCGAGAAGCGGGAACCCCTGTGTTCCCGCACGCCTCCGAGACTGGGAATTGGGTGGATCGTCGCTGAGGTGAGGAGAGAAGCGTCATGATCGATTTCGGCAAGCTCGTCATGGCCGGACAAGCTGCACCGATGGCGATCTGGTTGCGCGATCGCGGAACGGAGCGACCGACCATGCTCGCGGAACTCTTCGCAGCAGCCGAGGACTGGCGCCACAGCGGGAAACGACTCGATCTCGGCCGCGCGCTCGCGCAGGTCGATCCCTCGCTCGTCGATCCGCTGACCGGCTTGCCGAGGGGAAGCCCTTTCGGGTTGTACCGAGAACTCTTGGGTATTCACTTCTTTCAAGACATCATCGACCAGTTGAGGCCGCTCTCGGAGACGCAAGGCGCGATCGCCTTGGCGAGCATGCTCGGTCTCGAGCCGTGGTACGTCTTCGCCACAGTCTATCCGCGCCGCGTGCGACGCGAGGAGCAGGATCCGACGGAGCTGGATGTTCCGGAGGAAGTCATCCAATGGATCGGAAACTGGGCGCTCGGTCTCCAGATGATCGACGTCGCCGGCCAGGCGGTTTTGCCCGAGTACATCGGACGCCCAGTCACGGCGGAGCCGATGGTCTGGCCTGCCTTGTTGGCGCTCCGCGAGCGCATTCCACACCCGTTGCTCATCGACGAGCCGGAGCGTACCGACTTCATCGCGGCGGTCGAGCAGTGGGATCGCCGCATCGACGAGCGGATGTTCCTCATCGAACGGGCGTCGTTGGCCTGGGTCGAGCGCTACGGCGAACCGCCACGCTCGTTCGCACGCCTCCGCTCCGGCCGGCCGTGGCGGCCGTGGCATTACCCTGACACGTTCGATCCAGCTGACGGTGTCCTCCCCCAGCTCCTGCGCGCAGCAGTCGCCCTCGTGAAGGGATGGGGTGACCAAACGCCGACACTGTTCAGCTCGGCAAAGGTTCTGGAGATCTGGGAGAGCAGCCGCGCGGCACTCGGGCCACTCGTGGAAAGTGCCTATGCGCGCATGATCGCGCGAGTGCTCGATATCGAGTGGGCGCTCCGTCCGTCGCGCACGAGCCAGTCCGTCTCCGACGACCTGGTGTGGCGACTCGTCTTGCTCGAGGCGATCCTGCGCGAGTCGGCAGGTGCGGTCCGCGCGCTCGTCGCGGAACCGCTAGAATGGATCGCCGAATACCGGGATGTGATGGAGCAGTTCGTCGAGTGGACAGCGAGATTCCTCCGGATCGGCACGCAAGGTGGTTGACTCGGCGTTCGTGGGTGCTGGACACGAAACCAAAGGATCCAAGGCGTGAGCGAGAGCGAGCGCACTTTCCAGATCGCACAACGGGTGCATCGGGCGTTCGTGGAGAGTACGATGGCGGATGCTCGCCGCGATCGGCTGATCGGTGAATACGCGAGAGCTGCTCGGGCATGGCAGGCGCGTGGCCAGTCGTTGGGACTGGAGGTCGCGATGCAGCGCTCGGGTCTCGATGCGCGGATCCGTGAGTCATGGCTGGACGCGGTCGCATTCGACTTCTTCCGAGCTGTGGTGACTGAACTGCAGCCGCTACTGGAGACGCAACTCGCACTGCGCTTGGCTGGTCTCGTCGGGATCGAGCCGTGGGTCGTGGTCGCGCTCCGGGAACGCGAGGAGGGTGGGTTGCCCGGCACCCGGCGTGCGCGTGTTCCCTGGGAAGTGGTGCGCCGCTTTTCGCGCTGGAGTCTCGGATCGATCTCGGTCGCTCTCGCCGTTCTGGAGTTGGAAGACCACGTGCGTGGCCGGTGCGATCCGGACCGATTTTCGTTGGACTGGCCGCTGCTTTGGCACCTGCGCGAGAGGATCCCGCATCCGTTCGCGCTCGAAGACCAGGCAGCAGCTGAGTTTTCGAACGCCTGTGCGCTGCGTCGCGGAGAACTCCCGATCTCGGACTGCTTCCTGGAGCAGCTCTGGCGGGATACCACGGCGTCCTGGAGAGCGATGGCGACACGCGAGGTGGACGAGCGATCGCTCGCTGGCCGGTCGATGGCGCCGCGAGGCTCGACCGGTCAGCTGGACGACTATCCGCGCGACGAGGTGGCGAGCGCCGTCCTGACGGCCGCGGCTCTCGCCGCCTGGTTTGACTCGGACACGATCGCCGCCGAGTTGGCGGATCGCGTCGCGACGATGTTCGCCAAGCAGTCCGACGAGCCGCTCCCGCCCGTGTTTCACCTCCTGGGTATGGGCACACCGGAGCGCTGGCAACAGGCAGCCGGTCCGCTGACAGCATTGCTCCCCACAACCTATGCCCGGATGGGCGCAGCAGGGCTCGGACTTCCTGGGGTCCCGGAACGAGATGCTGGATGGCTCGATGGGTCACGAGCAGTGGGGGCAAGCTCCTGCTCCTCGCGGGAATCCTACGTGAAGCCTGCGGCGCACTGTACGCCCTGGCCATCGATCCGCTCGATCATCTGGAGCGGACGCGCGACTACGCGCACGCGCTTCTGGGGCCGCTCGATCCGGTGTGATGGGCGAACCTCGTCCGAATCGCTCGAGTGGTTTCGGTCTTTTCGGCTCGCCGCGGGGAGGGGAGCGCGTCGTGAGGCGTGGCGATCGGGGCGCAGCCGACCGCTCTCGGCGGACGATGGGGTTGCTCGGCGGACACGGTCGGTTGAAAGCGAGAACGTTGCGAGGAATCCACAGGAGAACGGCTCGCGACGACCACGCCCTTCCCGCCTCATCAGCGTGGGAGCGACGAGTGATACGGGAGGATGCGGGTTTCCCGCGAGAAAGCTCGTGTCGCGGCGGTATGGGAACAGAGCCACGGGCGGTGGGGTCGGGTCGGGCGGGTCACGCCCTCTCGGTGCGAGCCGATGAGGTGAAGCGGAGCGCAGGCAGGAAGCGGCGGAGAGGTCTGAAGCACGAAGCGGACGATCTTGTGACCGTCCGCACGCTCGGAGCGGGAGACGGGATTCGAACCCGCGACAACCGGCTTGGGAAGCCGGCACTCTACCAGCTGAGTTACTCCCGCGCTCGTTTGTTGCTCTTAGTATACCCTGACCCGCTCGCGTTGTCCAGGGGGACTCGGTCGGAACTCCGTGGAGCGGTTGCGCGGAAGCACATGGCCACTCGATGAGGGGCAATCGTCTTTTCGGCTTCGTTGGGCTCGACTGAACGGCTGTGCCGGTGCACGACCCGGAGAGAGCGTTTCGCGGAGAAGCCCTCGGGCCCCTGGGCGCTTCGGCACTCGCGGCTGGCGATACGTCCCTTCGGGGCATCGAGTTCGCGTCAGTTGCAAGCGAGTTCGCTCCCGACTCGACGCGGTCGGTGACCGGTCATCATCGCGATCGATGGGATGGTAGGAGAAGAGTTGACGCGTCGCTGCGTGGTTACGGGGCTCCGGTCGAGAGCGTGTCACTCATCGGAGCGTTGACCAGGCGGTACCGGCAGAACGTTGGCAAGCTCCGCGGAGCAGCAACCTTGCTTGACAACAGGGTTTCCGGCTCGGTACACTTTCCGACGGCGAACGTGGGGGCATAGCTCAGCTGGGAGAGCGCGACAATCGCACTGTCGAGGTCGGGGGTTCGAGTCCCCCTGCCTCCACCGCTGTTCGATATCGGTTCGACCACCCGCTACCGTTTCCCGTGCAGAGTCAATGCAGCGTCCTCGCTGCTCGTCGGAGAGGGGGCACCGATGAAGACACGGACATTCCAGCTGATCGGCCGACGCAGCAGCCAACCGGATGTCCTGCTCGTCCGTGACCAGGAGGGTCGGTATTATCTCCGGCCGGGTTGCAACGGGCGCCTTGTCCGGGTGACCGCACGCGATGCCGAGCGGCTCCTCCGCAACTACGAATACCGACCGATCCTCAGCGCAACGTGGCTCTCGTTCGAGGAACTCATCCGAACCGATTGCCCGCTTCCTGCCGAGTCGACGCCCTCGCTCACCAGTCATGAGCGCGCCTGACTCCAAGCACAGCGGAGGGGGCTCGGTGCAAGCCCCCTCCGCGAGCTGAATGATTGCCCGAAACGATCACGATGCAGGTTGGGGCTTGATGTGCGGCACTGGCGCTGCCGGCCGCGCTTCGGACGGCGAGTCAGGACGGGCTGTCTCCGGCGTTGCGATGAGAGCAGCTGGCCGGGTGAGCGGTGGGCCGACGAGCTCCGGCCGCGGACGCGGCTCGTCGAACAGTGCCTCGATCTCGTGACCGTCCAAGGTTTCCTTCTCGACCAACAGAGTCGCAATCTTCTCCAGCTTGTCCATGTGGTCCAGCAAGATCTGTTTGGCCGTCTGATATGCCTGATCGATCAGACGGCGCACCTCCTGGTCGATCTCGTATGCGACCTGGTCGCTGTAATTCCGCTGTTCAGCGATCTCGCGACCGAGGAAGACCAGCTCCTCCTTGCGACCGAAAGCGAGTGGTCCGAGCCGCTCGCTCATCCCGAACTCGGTCACCATACGGCGAGCCAGCGTGGTGGCACGCTCGATATCGTTGGCTGCGCCTGTCGAGACCTCCTGGAAGACGAGTTCTTCCGCCACGAGTCCGGCCATGAAGACAGCGAGCTGCGCCTCGAATTGCTTCTTGGTCCAGAAGAAGCGATCCTCTTCTGGCAGGACGCGAGTGTAGCCGCCCATCATGCCGCGAGCGACGATCGAAACCTTGTGGACCGGATCGGCATGCGGCAGCATGCGCGCGACGAGCGCATGCCCAGCTTCGTGGTAGGCCGTCATCAGCTTCTCGCGCTCGCTGATACGCCGACTCTTGCGCTCGGGACCAGCGACCACGCGATCGATGGCCTCGTAGAGCTCTCGTCGGCCGATCGTCTTCTTGTTGCGACGCGCAGCCAGGATAGCTGCCTCGTTGACGAGATTCTCGAGATCGGCACCGGAGAATCCCGGGGTCTGGCGGGCGAGATCCTCCAGATCGACATCGCTCTCGAGCGGCTTACCGCGGGTGTGAACTTTCAGGATCGCCAGGCGACCGTGCAAGTCTGGCCGGTCGAGCACGACCTGCCGGTCGAACCGCCCCGGACGGAGCAGCGCTGGATCCAGCACGTCCGGGCGGTTGGTCGCGGCGATGACGATCACGTTGGTACTGGAATCGAAGCCATCCATCTCGACCAGGATCTGGTTGAGCGTCTGCTCACGCTCGTCGTGGCTTCCACCGAGCCCAGCACCGCGCTGGCGCCCCACCGCGTCGATCTCGTCGATGAAGACGATGCAGGGAGCGTTCCGCTTCGCTTGGTCGAAGAGGTCACGCACCCGGCTGGCGCCGACGCCGACGAACATTTCGACGAACTCGGATCCGCTGATACTGAAGAAGGGCACGCCTGCCTCACCGGCAACTGCCCGCGAGAGGAGCGTCTTCCCTGTTCCCGGCGGTCCGACCAGCAGAACCCCTCGCGGGATACGGGCGCCGAGTGCCGCGAACTTCTCTGGATACTTCAAGAATTCGACGATCTCCTGCAACTCTTCCTTCGCCTCGTCGACACCTGCCACGTCATCAAAGGTCACGGTCGGCCGATTACTGGTGAACACCCGCGCGCGACTCTTACCGAAAGAGAGAGCCTGATTGTTCGTGCCTTGTGCTTGCCGCATCATGAAGATGATCACGCCGATGAGGAAAAGAGTGGGCAGCAGGAACGTCAGCGTGCCCAGTACATTGCCCCACTGGCTCGCGCGATGCGTTTGGATATCGACCTGCTGCGGGTCGATCCCGAAGGTCTTCAGCAGCTCGAAGATGTCGACGTTGGGTGGCAGGCGGAGTGTGCGGACCTCGTTGGTTCCGATGTACTGAACCTGAATCTCATCGGATCCGCTCGTCATGACGAGTCGCTCGACTTTGCCGGCCTTGATATCGGCGGCCATTTCCTGAGTCGTGATCGTTGCGCCGCCGCGACCTCCCTGAACGAAGGTCACCCAGACGGCGATCGCGGCGATGATCAAAATCATCCACACGAAGCCGTTGCGAAGCCACTTGTTGTCGGACATCGGGATGCCTCCACTCTCGTTCGGCCCGCTTGCTGATGTGGTGCAGCGGGCGTCCCCGATTATAGCAAGCTGTCGTCACCGGTCGATTCGGGGCATGTGTCGTCGGCTGCCCCGGGCCGGTGCGTCGGCACTCCGATCGGAGAATCGCCACCAGGCGAGCGAGACGCGAGGGAGAATCGTCCTTGCCTCGCCGGTGATTTCGCTCGCAAAGCTGGATGCTCGTGTCGGCCAGGCCGGATGGGCTCGGTTCAGTCGCTCAGCTCCTTTGCAGGAACGAGCATCCTCGGAGCGCAGCTGACCGGCTGCCAGTCGTAATCGGGTAGGCGCCCGGAAATCACCCTCGCGCTGCGTTCCGATAGACGGCGATGAAGGGGAGATTGCGGAACCTCCCCGCTGCATCGAGGCCGTAGCCGACCACGAACTCGTCCGGAATGTCGAAGCCGACCCAGTCCGCTCGAACACTGACGGCACCTGGCTTCTGCTTGCGCAGGAGGACAACGACGCGCAGGCTGCGCGGGTTGCGGCGCTGGAGAACGTCCAGAAGATATTGCAGGGTCAGACCGCTATCGATGATGTCTTCGACGAGGAGAACGTCTCGTCCCTCGATCGGGCGATCGAGATCCTTGATGATGCGGACGACACCGGATGTGACGGTAGCCTGTCCGTAGCTGGAAACAGCCATGAAGTCGATGTCGAGGTCGATGGGAAGGTGCCGAACCAAATCAGCCATGAAGACGAATGCTCCCGTCAAAACGCCGATGAGCACAGGGCGCTTTCCCTGGTAAGCGCGGGCGATTTCCTCACCGAGTTCGGCCACTCGCCGCTGCAGCGTCGCTTCATCGATGAGGACCCGCTCGAGTTCTCCGCTGGGAGCCTGTGCTGTTTCGCTCACGCCTCGTACTCCTCCCTTGCGAACCAGTTCGAGCACGACGGTATCGTCTGGAGAGCGGTAGCGCTCGCCTTGCAGGCCAGGAATCCAGTGCACGATCCCGTCACTGGCTACCAGCGGTAGCCAGTCGCGAAGATAGCTCGGAACTTTCTCGTTGACCAACCAGTCCTGAAGGCGAACCGGAACCGGCTGGCCCGGACGGACCAGGCGGTCACCAGGACGCCGGGTGCGCACGACCCATCCCTCGGCGGGCGCGCGCAGGATCGCGAGCTCCCACTCGTTCTCCAGCGCGAGAGTCGTGCCGCTGCGGAGCGGCAGGACACTACCAGGCTGGATGAGCGGACGCCCGGAGCGGTTCCGCAGGTATTGCTCGATCCGGTTGCCCGGACCGAGAACGGCTTCAGTGTAGCTGATCACAGCGACGAGACCATGGCCGAGTTCGATCGCTCGCCCCGTCTGGCCCTCGACGAGTGCTTTTCGGAGGGCTACCAGCCGCTCACGACTCAAGCTCCAGGTCGGATCCCAGTGCTCGCGCAGCGCTGTTTGCAGAATCCGCCGTTGCAGAGCCGGGTCCAGCGCGCGAAACGCCGCCCGATCGAGCACTAAGAAGTCGGCCTCGGGTCGGAAAACCTGTGCCGAGGCTTCCCGGGCCACCCGCTGGAGAAATTCCGCATCTTCGCGCAACTGCTCTGCGACCTGCGCGAGCGCGTCCGTCGTACCGGGGCGGAGTTGCTCCAGTATCGGAAGGACTCGTCGGCGAATCGCATTGCGCTCGTACGAGAGGAGCAGATTCGTGGGGTCTTCCAGCGGTTGGAGGCCGAGCAATTCCACAGCTGCTCGTACGACCGATCGTCGAATCCTGAGCAGCGGACGGATCAAGCGGATGGACGCGAACTCGCGGTGCAGTGGGTCGAGTGGAATGCGGAGTTCGGTGACCGGTCGCATCGCCGCGAGGCCGTCCAGCCCAGCACCACGGAGCAGGCGCAGCAGTACCGTTTCTGCTTGATCGTCACGCGTATGGCCGACCGTGATCCAAGATGTTCCCTCCGCCTGTGCGACCTGAGCGAGTGCAGCGTAGCGAGCGGCTCGCGCTCCTGCCTCCAACCCGCCCTCCTTGTACTCAGGCCAGAGAGAAACATTGACTTGCACGACTCGTACCACCAGGCCGAGTTCGCTGCCCAAGGCGACAGCGCACTCGGCCATTGTGCTGGAGCTCGATTGCAGGCCGTGATCGATATGGACAGGGATCGGTGTCGGAGCGAGCCCTCGGTGGGCCAGATGTTGGAGGCTCCAGAGCAGGCCGAGGGAATCCGGTCCACCCGAGAATCCCACGATGATCCGATCGTGCCCTGACAGGCCTGCTTCTTCCAACGCCGTACGGACGACGCGTAGGACTGCACTGATGGCCGAATTGGAGCGTCTCACGAGCGTGCGCCCCCATATCGGCGAGTCGCTCGAGTGATTCTCGCCCAAAAGCGAAAGCGGCGCAACTTGCGCCGCTCCGCTCGGTGCCGGTGGGCGGATTCGAACCACCAACCAAGGGCTTATGAGTCCCCTGCTCTACCGTTGAGCTACACCGGCCCACTTCCCGCGTCGAAGTCTAGCATTCCCGCTCGGCAGCCGTCAAGTTTCCTACTGCTTGTATGGCGTACCTGGCCCGGCAGGAACGGGCCGGCGACGCGAATCCTCGCGACGCCGCGATGGGCGTGATGGACTTCGATCGCCAGGCCGTGCCGGCTCGACTGAGCCGAACCGTTCTATGCGAGGCTGCTGCCTTCGTGACCAATGGTGAGGTTGCCTGTGCGCCTGACTGTCTCGAAGGACAGTACGGCCAAGGAGGAGAAGCACCCCCATGGCCGGGGAGCTACTCACCGATATCCTTGCCGATCTGGCGAGCCATCGCACGATACTGAGCGAAGTCGCCCAGGCCGGTGGCGTTGACGCCCGGAACGACGATGACGCTCGCCGAGATGAGGTGTGCTTCCGGACTCGCCAGGTAGGCGCAGATCTGTCCGATATCGTCTGGTAACGCCCAAAGGCGCGTTGCGACGAGCGCTTCGGCGCGTTCTCCCATCTCAGCGCGCAAGCGACCGCTCAAGATCCCAGCAGGCAGCACCGCGTTGACGGTGATGTTGTACGTATAGAACTCGGCAGTGAGCTGCCGGGTCAGACCGAGCAATCCTCGCTTGGACGAGGTATACCCTGCTCCCCCGTTGAGACTCGCCCGGAGGGCAGCGAGCGAGCCGATATTGATGATTCGGCCATATTCGCGCTGCATCATGTGGGGGATGGCTGCTCGGCTCATGTAGAAGGGTCCCGAGAGGTTGACCGCGATGTAGCTGTGCCACTCCTCGTCCGACATCCGCTCGACGGCGGGAGTCCGCCCCAAGCGCGCCGCGTTATTGACGAGGATGTCCAGTCGTCCACAGCGTGCGATGACCGACGAGACCAGCTCGTTCGCTTGCCGTGGATCGGAAACGTCGCCAGCGAGCGCGAAGGATTGTCCACCGTTCCGGGTAATCTGATCCACGGTCGCTCGCGCGTAGTCCTCATGAAGATCATTGACGGCGACGATCGCTCCCTCCCGAGCGAGAACGCGTGCGATCCCTGCGCCGCCACCTCCCATTTCTCCGCCCCCAGCTCCGGTCACGAGGGCGACGAGTCCTGTGAGTCGTCCCATCGCACCTGCTCCTCTCTTCACGCGAAGGCAGACGCTGGATCGGTACGGCCACCTGGTACGACGGAAACCGCACCATCGATCGGAATCGCCGCACCGGTGATGTAGCTCGCTTCATGGCTCGCCAGAAACACGACGAGTGCGGCCACTTCCTCCGGTGTCCCGGCTCGTCGAATCGGTATGGTCTCCGCGAGGCGTTGTACCCGTTCCTCCTCCCATCCGTGGAGCAGCTTCGGGGTCACGATGAAGCCGGGGAGGATCGCGTTGACCGTGATCCCATGTTGCGCGACTTCGATCGACAGGTGGCGTATCAATCCGTACAACGCTTCTTTGGCTGCGACATAAGCGACGCCGTTCAGCGCACTGGTGCGGCTGGCTGTGATGTGCGACACATGAATGATGCGACCGAACCTGCGCTGTCGCATATGCCGCACTGCCGCTCGACTGAGATAGAAGGGAGCATGCGTGTTCACTGCGAGGAGGGACTCCCATTCGTCATCGGATACCTGGTCCGAGCGGCGACCGCTGCCATGTGCCTCTGCCTTGTTGACCAGAATATCCAGTTGGCCGAAACGCTCGACGACCTGTGCGATCAAGCGATCAACCTGAGCCGAGCTGGCCACATCGGCCGGAAATGCCTCGACTGCATCGTAGCCGGCAGCTCGCAGCTCAGCGACTGTCTCTCGTGCCCGTTCGGGAGTCCGATCGTTGATCGCGATCCTCGAACCCGACTCGGCGAGTGCCCGGGCGATGAGCGGGCCGAGCCCACCGCGCGAGCCACCGCCAGCGCCGGTCACCAGTGCGACCATGCCGTTCAGATCGAAACGCTGCTGTCGTTGCATCCATTCCTCCTGCTCCATCGTCGGCGTGCAGAGACCACTGATTGGCTAGGAGGGCATCGAGACGATCGTGCTGGTCGTGCTCGTCGATGCTGTTCGCTTGTGCGAAGCTCGCATCGGGATCGCTCGCAAAATCGGTATCCGCAGCAGGATCGCCATGGTTCCGTCGCTTGACTCAGCTGGACTGTTATGTTGTGCAAGCACGGCCCCGCGGCGTCGAGGCGGGTAAGCGCAGCACGATCCAAAGGACAAAGCTGGTTTGCATCATCGACCACTGCGCTCAGTAGCAGGCGACTTTGGTCATGGCTCATGCACCTGTGCTGAGCAGAGCGGTTTCCGCTCTTCACGATGGAACCATTCCTCGCTGACGTTCCGTTCGCCGCTCGCCTCAAGATGATTTGGTGCGGATCGGTATGGTGATCTGCTGGCCGATGAAGGTCGGGCAGACGGTCGAGATACCAGCGTTGCGAGCTCCGGCGACGACGATCAGGATGGTTTCCGGTGAATGAGCGAAGCGCACGAAGGCATCGTCCGACAGAGAGGCATCCAGCAAAGCGTCCTTCGCCAACCGTCGCAAAACTCCTGCTGGTCGACCGAAGTGTTCCCACAGGTATTGTCGTGCCCGGGTTTTGCTCCAGCCGGCGGCAGCGATGAGTTGGGCGTGCTCTGGCCCCATCACGACGATACCAGCGTGCCCGCGCGGCGTCGGGAAATACGTTCCCGCGTACGACATCGAATCGGCGATCGTTTCCAGGATCACCTCGGGGTGCTGGGAGTCGCGTTGCTCGACCTGAATCGTGCCCCGCACGAGGCCGACCGTTACCGTGCTTTCGTCTTGCGCAAAACCTCGCTCGACGTGCAGTGGCTCCCACGGACTCTCTTCTTCGTTCTCCGCGATGCAGAGACTGAACTTACCGGGTTGGCCCTGGGTGCTTTGATCGAACTCGTGTGGACGGATGCCGAGCGCATTCATGATCACGAGTCGGATCGCCCGCCCGATCGTCGCATTCGGACGGTCTCCCGGGCTGAAGACGTTGTCCCTGGCGTTGAAACCGAGGCGATGTCGGATCGGTCCATTGACGACGACAAAAACCGCTTGGCCAGTCGTGCTCTGCAAGAGGCCGCGACTACCGGGCACTCGATCGAGGGCTTCCAGGGCCGCGAGAACGACAGGGAAATAGTCCGGTTTACAGCCAGCCATGACCGCATTTGCAGCAGCGAGACGTACCGTGCACTTGCGACCGAGATGCTCTTGCTCGATCACGACCTCTTCGGGATCACGGTCGGTCTGGGCGAGGAACTCGGCGACGAACTCCTCTGCCGGTGGCACGACAGGTAGTCCATCGGTCCAACCGCGTTCGTAGCAGTACTCGATCGCCTCCCGGGCGTGCCGTACGGCCTCGAGAGTCGGCTCAGCCATCTGATGCACGCTCATGTCGTCCCTCCGCGGCAGCGTCCTCGACTCCCAGCAGCCGAAGCAGTTCAGGAACTACTTGTTCAGCCCGTTGTCGGACTTCCTCCGGGCTGAGGCTGCTGACCGGATGCGGGATTACCGCGTACGGATAATCAGGCATCCCTTGCGCTTGCGCCATGGCATCCGCTGTGGTCCGGAAGGCCTCGGTGATGATCGCTGCTGAGGGGATCCCCTGCTCTTCGAAACGGATCGCATCGGCCACACTGGCCGCGCTGCATGACCCTCAGTCACCGATCGCGGCGATCGCAAAGTCGCATCGCTTCCGGAGCTCGGAGATGGCTGCTGGATCGACCGGCACCGAGATACTCTGCTTCCGGTATGTGATCAGTTCAGCGACACCATGCTGTTCCTGGAGAATTTCGCCGATATTCCGGAGCAAGAGATCGGCATTCTTCTTTCCGTTATCGATCAGGCAGACGCGCGCGCCATGTAGCGAGCGTCGAACGCGTGGGGCCTTCGCCTTGGTAACGAGCCCGGTTTGTCCTGTCGGATCCACGAGAATTGGCATTATCGTCCCTCCTCTGGTAGTCGCTTTTCCAAACGGACCTCACGTAGCGCTGGATAAACGGGAGCGATCGCCTGTCGCAGCATCGCATCCAGCAGCTGGTCAGGAACGAGGCAGTCCAGGCACGCATCGGGTAATGCCTGGAGCACTAATTCGACGATACCCTCGTCCGTGACACGCTCGACGCGCAGCTCGAACCCGTCCGGTGCCAATCCCTCCCGGATCCGGTCGAGTGCGCGATCGATTGCTCGAAGCACCGTTGGTGACGCGCTCATCGTTCTTCCACGGCCTCCTTTCGCCTTATCGACATCTGTCGTTCTGCACGAGCGATCAGACCGTCACCAGTTGGATACCGGCCAATTCAGCTGGAATGTCCATCGTCGGCACGCGAGACGGAATGGTCAGCGATGCACCGGTGCGCGCGGTAACGTCTTGGACCGTGACGCCCGGTGCGACTTCCTCGAGGAGGAGTTCGCCGCCCACGACGGAAAGAACAGCGAGATCCGTGTAGATTCGCTGGACACAACGCGGCGCAGTCAGCGGATAGGTGCACTCTTCAACGATCTTCGGCTCGCCGTGATCGGTGGTATGTGTCATCGCTACCCAGACACGTTGTGCTCCGACGGCGATGTCCATGGCGCCGCCGACCCCTGGAACACGAGCACCAGGGATGCGCCAGTTCGCCAGATCGCCCCGGCGCGAGACTTGAAGAGCACCGAGCACGGCATGCGTCAGGTGACCTCCTCGAACAATCGTGAACGACAGTGCATGGTCGAAAAGACTCGCACCCGGAACGAGCGTGACGAAGTCACCGTTGGCGTTGACGAGATCAGGATCTTCTTGACCCGGGGGTGCCTTGGGGCCGGCACCGAGAATGCCGTTCTCGCTATGAATGAGCACGGTTTTCCCGAGTGGCAAAAAGTGCGTAACGAGTGACGGCATACCGAAGCCAAGGTTGACGAAGCTGCCGTCGGGGAGATCATGGGCGATACGGTAGGCAATTCCCTCGCGTGTCAGCGGCATCGCGCACCACCTCATCGTCGTTCAGCGGATGTTGCGTGTCGGAACCAGTCACGCGGCACCTCAACGACTCGGTCCACGAAAAGACACGGTGTTTCGATTTCCTCGGGTGAGAGGGAACCGACCGGAACGACTTCATCGACTTCAGCGATCACCATCCGAGCGGCTGTGGCCATGATCGGATTGAAGTTCCGCATGGTGCGCCGGTAGACGAGGTTGCCCCACTGGTCAGCCCGAAAGGCCTTGATGAGGGCGTAATCGGCTGAGAGCGGAAGTTCCAAGACAAAGGCGCGTCCGTCGATCAGGCGCACTTCTTTCCCTGCGGCCAACTCGGTTCCGACGCCAGTCGGGGAATAGAATCCACCCAGGCCGGCTCCCGCCGCACGGATACGCTCGACGAATGTCCCCTGGGGCACGACCTCCAGCTCGATCTCACCCTGGAGATAGCGCTCCCGAACCGCGTGTGCGCCAGGGTGAACTGGAAACGAGGTGATCAGCTTGCGGACTGCACCGTCAGCGATCAGTCCGCCGATGCCGTCCTCCTCCGTGCCGCCACCGCAGTAGATGAGGACGAGGTCGTGCAGCCCTCGCTGCCGAAGCGCCCGGACCAGGTTGACGGGAACTCCGGGCGGCCCAAAACCCCCGATCATAATCGATGCGCCGTTCGGGATATCGGCGACTGCTTCGTCACAACTCGCGACAACTCTGTCCATCGGTCCGACCATTTCCTTTAAGGATTAACTTGGCGACCATGTGGATGATACGGTGTCCTCAGACAGGCTGTCAAGGCATGACCGACCGAAGCGGGCGGGGAAACAGGTGGCGTGCGTCGCGGAATCGAAGATCACGCAGCGGGAAGCCGCTCTCGGGATCACCACCCGTTCGTGTACCAGCATTATCTCGTTTTCCTCGGTATCCTGATGGGGAACGCCGGATGACCCGGCAACCCAGGAGGATCGGCCGTACCCGGAGGAACGAGCATGCTCGAGGAGCGGGGGAATGCGCGTGGGGAACCGGGAAGCGAGGACCTTTCCGTAACCGGCGAGCCTGAGCGAGGCGGGCCATTCCAGATGGCGGGCGAGCGGCTTGTGCCGTTTTCCGGAATGGAACGGATCCTCATTGGCTTAGATGCGGATCAGTGCGTGGCGGTCACGACGACCGAGGGTCCGGTACTCGTGGTAGCTGGTCCAGGAAGTGGCAAGACGCGCGTGCTGACGCATCGCGTCGCATATCTCATCGGTAGCGGCCGGGCTCGACCGTGGCAGATCGTCGCCGTGACCTTCACCAACAAAGCAGCACGGGAGATCCGGGAGCGTCTCGGGGGCCTCCTCGGAACCGAATCAGCACAACTCGTGCAGGCGGGCACCTTTCACAGTCTGTGCGTTCGTATTCTCCGACGTGATGGGTATCGGATCGGGCTCGAGCCGGCGTTCACCATCTATGACGAGGAGGACCAACTGGCGCTCGTCAAGCAGGCCTTGCGCGATCTCGGCCTCGATCCGCAGCGGTTCTCCGCGCGCATGCTGCTCGGACGTCTCTCGCGGGCCAAGAACGACCAGCACAGCCCGAGCGATCTCCAATCGATGGCCCAGAGCTATTGGGACGAAGTCGCTGCTCGCGTCTACGAGCGCTATGCCCAGTACCTCCAGCGCGCTCAGGCCGTCGATTTCGACGACCTTCTCCTCCGCACTGTCGAACTGTTCACCGAATACCCGGACGTGCTCGCCCACTATCAGGACCGCTGGCGCTACCTGCAGGTCGATGAGTACCAGGACACGAACCGGTTGCAGTATCAACTGGTGCGCCAACTCGCCAGCGGGCACCGGAACCTCTGTGTCGTGGGTGATCCTGATCAATCGATCTACAGCTGGCGGCAGGCGGATATCCGTAACATTCTCGAGTTCCAGCGCGACTTCCCTGATGCGACCGTCATTCGTCTCGGACGCAATTACCGCTCGACACCGCAAATCGTCGCGGCTGCCGATGCCGTAATTCGCGTCAATCGCCAGCGGATCGAGCGCCCACTGTGGACCGAGAATCCCCCTGGTCCGCCGATCCGCTTGCTGGCTTGCTGGGACGAGCAGCAGGAAGCGGAGATGGTGGTGAGCGAGATCGATAGCTTGGTGCGGACAGGGAACGCACGATATCGCGATATCGCAGTCTTGTACCGCATCAACGCCCAGAGTCGCTCCGTCGAGGAAGCGCTGGTTCGACGTCAGATCCCTTACCAGGTCATCGGCGGGGTCCGCTTCTACGAGCGGAAAGAGATCAAAGACGCGTTGGCATTGCTGCGCGTGCTGGTCAATCCGCGTGATTGGCTCAGCCTGCGGCGAGTCCTGAGCGAGACAGTGTTCGGACGGGGGATCGGGGAGAAGACGCTGCTGCAGCTGGAGCAATGGGGGCAACGCCAGCAGTGCTCGCCCGCGGACGTGCTGCTGCTCCTGGTCGAGGAACGGGAGGAAGCACCTGCACTGGCGGCCGCGACAGTCCGTCGACTCCGGGAACTCGGCGGCGAGCTTGTCCGATTGCGGGCAGCGATGGTCGAGCATCCGGCGAGCCAGCTCTTCGACCTCGCGCTGGAACGGAGCGGGTTGGCGGCACGTTACCGGGATGCGAGTGACCCCACCGAGCGGGAACGATGGGAAAACCTGGTCCAGCTGCGCAGCGTGCTCGAGCGGTACGATACGGTCCCCGCAGCAGAGGGGCTGCCGCTGTTCCTCGAGGAAGCGGCGCTGGTGGCCGCCATCGATGAAGCGGAGATGAGTGGCGATCAGGTGACCTTGCTCACGTTGCATGCAGCCAAGGGACTGGAGTTTCCCGTTGTCTTTCTGATCGGTGTCGAAGAAGGTCTGTTGCCGCATGCCCGAGCGTTGGAGAGCGAGGCCGAGCTGGAAGAAGAGCGTCGGTTGTTTTACGTGGGCATCACCCGGGCGAAAGAGCGCTTGTACCTGAGCTATTGCAGTTCGCGCAACCGTTTCGGCCTGCACGAGCGGAGCATCCCGTCCCACTTCCTGGACGACTTACCGCCTGACGTCGTGGAACGAGTGGGAGGGCGAGGATGGAGTGCTTCCGCTCACGTTTCTTCCAGCATCGAGGATCGTGCGCCGGTTGCGACCGGAGGCACTGTACCAGTCATGCCGCGATTGCGCGCGGGCCAGCGTGTTTTTCATCCCCGGTTCGGCGATGGGTTCGTCGTGGCAGTGCGCGAAAAGGCTGGCGATCAGGAAGTGACAGTGCAGTTCAAACGACACGGAATCAAGACGCTGCTCGCGAGCCTTGCCAAGCTGGTCGTCGAGGAGTAAACAGGGGAAAGCAAGGCGTTCGGACTTTCGAACAGCGCGAGGCCGCAGGAGAAGGGAGGGAGCGCCATGGTATCCGTCGCGACTGGGCGGCGCTGGGTATTTCTCTTCCGGGAGGGCAACGCGCAGCTGCGCGATTTGCTCGGTGGCAAGGGTGCGAACTTGGCCGAAATGACGCGTATCGGCCTTCCGGTGCCCCCTGGCTTTACCGTCAGTACCCGAGCGTGCGTCGCCTACCTGCAGGGTGGCCGTCGGATGCCGGAAGGGCTCTGGGAGGAAGTCCTGGAGGGGCTACGGGATATCGAGCAGCAGATCGGACGTCGATTCGGTGATCCGGTGCAACCACTTCTCGTCTCTGTGCGTTCCGGGGCCAAGTTCTCCATGCCGGGCATGATGGATACGATCCTCAATGTTGGCCTCACCGATGAGACAGTGCTTGGCCTGGCGGCTATGACCGCGAACGAGCGGTTCGCCTACGATTGCTACCGCCGGCTGATTCAGATGTTCGGCAAAGTCGTGCTGGATATTCCCTCCGAACGCTTCGAGGATGCGCTCGACGAGCTCAAGCGCGAACTCGGAGTCATCCACGATTACGAAATTCCAGCGGAACATCTGCAGCGACTGGTTCAGGCTTACAAGGAGATCGTCCAGCAAGCGACGGGAACCCCCTTCCCCCAGGATCCGTTCGAGCAACTGCGACGGGCAATCCTGGCTGTCTTCGAGTCATGGAACAACCGGCGGGCGATCGATTATCGCAACGCACACGGGATCCCGCATGATCTCGGCACGGCGGCGAATGTTCAGGCGATGGTCTTCGGTAACCTCGGGCCGGATTCCGCGACTGGTGTCGCCTTCACGCGCAACCCGAGCACCGGTGAAAAAGGAATTTTCGGCGAATATTTGACGAATGCGCAAGGGGAAGATGTCGTTGCTGGTATCCGCACCCCGCAACCGATTCAAGAGATGGCCAAGGACCCGCTGCTTCGTGGTGCGTACGAGCAATTGCTCGACGTCGCTGATCGCCTGGAGCGTCACTACCGTGACATGCAGGATCTCGAGTTCACGGTCGAGCGCGGCAAGTTGTGGATGCTCCAGACACGCACCGGCAAGCGGACAGGCCGAGCAGCAGTCAAGATCGCCGTCGACATGGTCCACGAAGGGTTGATCGATCCACGGGAAGCAGTGTTGCGCGTCTCACCGGACCACCTCGACCAGTTGCTCCACCCGATGCTGGACCCGTCCTGGAAGGGTGAGCCACTCGCCAAGGGTCTGCCAGCGAGTCCCGGAGCGGCTAGCGGGAAAGTGGTGTTCGACGCTGACGAGGCCAAGGTACTCGGTGATCGCGGTGAGGCGGTGATCCTGGTCCGGTTAGAGACCTCACCGGATGACTTCCACGGCATGCTGGCAGCGCGTGGCATCTTGACGGCACGTGGGGGCATGACCAGCCATGCTGCGGTGGTAGCGCGCGGGATCGGGAAACCGGCGGTCGTCGGTTGCTCTGCACTGGTCGTGGACTACGAACGACAAGAGTTTCGTGTCGGTGACGTCGTCGTCCGCCGGGGCGACGTGATCACGATCGATGGCTCGACCGGTGCCGTCCTGCTCGGCGAAGTGCCGACCATCCCGCCGAGTGTCGGTGGAGACCTGGCGGAACTGCTCGACTGGGCTGATCAGTTCCGCCGGCTGCGGGTCAGGGCGAATGCCGATACGCCGGAAGATGCCGCGAAGGCACGCGAGTTGGGGGCCGAGGGCATCGGACTGTGCCGCACCGAGCACATGTTCTTCCAGGGTGATCGCATCTGGGCCATGCGCGAGATGATCATGGCGACAACTCCGGAAGAGCGGCGCGCTGCGCTTGCCAAGCTGGAGCCAATGCAGCGTGAGGACTTCGTGGGGATCTTCAAGGCGATGGCGGGCTTCCCTGTCACGATTCGCACCCTGGATCCACCGTTGCACGAGTTCCTGCCGAAGCACGAGGAGGAAATCCAGGCCATGGCAGAACGGCTAGGGGTCTCGCCGGAGGCGATCCGTGCGAAAGTCCAGGCACTCACCGAGGCCAATCCGATGCTCGGTCATCGCGGTTGTCGTCTCGGGATCACTGCTCCGGAGATCACCGAGATGCAAGCACGCGCGATCTTCACTGCCGCGCTCCAGTGCGCTGCCGAAGGCATAGAGGTCCATCCGGAAATCATGGTGCCCCTGGTCTCGGACGTTCGCGAACTCATGGTGCAACGCGAGATCATCGATCGGGTGGCGCGACAGCTTTTCGCAGAGGCAGGACGAGAGATTCCGTACTCGATCGGAACGATGATCGAGGTTCCGCGTGCAGCGCTCACTGCGAGTGAGATCGCTCGGGAAGCGGAGTTCTTCAGTTTCGGTACCAACGACCTCACGCAGATGACGTACGGGATCTCGCGCGATGATGCTGGCCGCTTCCTTCCCTACTATCTGGAACACGGAATCTATCCGGCTGATCCGTTCCAGACGCTCGATCGCGCTGGGGTCGGTCGCCTCATCGAGATCGCTCGTGATGGCGGCCGAGCGACCCGGCCAGCGATCAAACTCGGCATCTGCGGTGAACACGGTGGGGATCCCGCCAGCATTCGCTTCTGCCACGAGGTTGGGCTCGATTACGTCTCGGCTTCTCCCTATCGCGTACCGATCGCGCGACTCGCTGCCGCGCAAGCGGCGCTCGGCTTGCGCGAAGGGGACGTTTGAAACATCGCTGTCTTCGTCTCGTCCGTTGGGCCGGTGCGCTGACGCCGGCCCACTTCGGTTCTTGCAGTGGTCTCTCGATGAGGAGCCCGGACGACAGACCGACCTGACGCCGCGGTGGTGCCTCGTGCTCGATCGTTTACCTTCACCCTGTGGGATGGCTTGGATCGCTGGAGCAAATCCCTTGCACCGGCGTTCTGTACACTCGTCATCGTGCGTCGTCGTGGAGGGAGTCGTGCCATGCCGGAACGCGAGATACTGGGGATTCATCACGTTACAGCGGTCACGGGACGTGCCACAGAAAATGTGCGTTTCTATACGCGTGTGCTTGGACTCCGTCTCGTCAAGAAGACGGTCAACCAGGACGATGTGTCAGCATATCATCTGTTTTATGCCGATGCTGTCGGGAGTCCAGGTACGGATGTCACCTTTTTCGACTGGCCCAACTTGCCGCCGCATCGTTCCGGCTCTGGGGAGATCGCACGCATCGCATTGCGGGTGGATAACGCAGCGGCGCTGGAGTGGTGGGTCGAGTGGTTACAGCAGCATGGTGTACCGGGCGTGGAGTGGGGAAACTACGCTGGGCGGCAGGCCGTATTCTTCCGGGACTTCGAGGGGCAACGCTTGGCCCTCGTCGACGATGGTGGGACGGTCGGTGGCACGCCGCGGGATCGGTCGCCGGTACCTCCTGCCTACCAGATCAAGGGGATCTTTGCGGTTTCGCTCGTTGTGCGCTCGCTCGAGCCGACCGCACGTGTGTTGACGGAAGTGTTAGGATTTCGCCTTCGGCAGGAAGAACGCTCTCACGCACGAACCGCTCTCTTCGAGGTCGGGCCGGGTGGTCCGGGAGCACTGATCGTGGTCGAGGAACGCCCCGATCAGCCTCGGGCGCAGCTCGGAACCGGTGGTGTCCACCATGTCGCTTTTCGCGTTTCCGATGATGCTGCGCATCAGGCGTGGCGTGCCCGGATCGCCCAAGCTGGCATTCCGGTCACCCCGCAGATCGACCGATTCTACTTTCGTTCCCTGTATTTCCGCGAACCAGGAGGTATTCTCTTCGAGCTCGCCACGGATGGGCCCGGTTTTGCCATCGACGAGGATCTCGAGCACCTGGGTGAACGCTTGTCGCTCCCGCCGTTCCTCGAGCCGCGGCGGGCAGAGATCGAAGCGAACCTACGACCGCTTGAGCCGATCGAGGCTTGAGGGAGGGGTTGGGCGCGGATAGCGAGCGCCGGGAGATCCCCCGGCGCTCGCTCATCGATCCGAATGCTCAGCCGCGGTCAGCGCTTGAGACCCTCACGATAGCGCTGGGCCACCGCGTCCCAGTTGACCACGTTCCACCAGTTCGCGATGTACTCAGGACGGCGGTTCTGGTACTTGAGGTAATAGGCATGCTCCCAGACGTCCAGCCCCATCACGGGATAGAGGTTGTCCATGTAGGGGCTGTCTTGATTGGGCCTGGTAATGATTTGGAGCTTGCCGTTCTGATCGAGTACCAACCATGCCCATCCTGAACCGAAGACCCCTGCGGCAGCTGCCGAGAACTGTTCCTTGAACTGCTGGAAGCTCCCGAACGTTTCAGCGATCGCCTGCGCCAGCTCTCCGGTCGGTTCACCACCAGCGTTGGGACCCATGATCTGCCAGAAAATGGTATGGTTGGCGTGGCCTCCACCGTTGTTGCGGACAGCGGTCCGGATATCCTCCGGCACTTCGTTGATGCGGCGCAGGAGTTCCTCGATCGGCATGCCCGGGATTTCTGGGTGCTTTTCGAGCGCCGCGTTCACGTTGCGCACGTAGGCTCCATGATGCCCGGTGTGATGGATCTCCATCGTGCGCGCATCGATGTAGGGCTCGAGCGCGTCGTACGGATACGGCAGCGGTGGGAGTTCGTACGGCATCGTGACCCTCCCTTTCCCTTGTCGACCGACTCGTCAGCGGCACGGAGCCAACGACACCGAGGCCACTGCGAAACCGTACCGCCTGGTTGAAGTATGACGCAAATCTCTGCTGGTGGAAAGGGTTCACCCCGAGTCCGCGCCGGCAGAATCCAGAGGGCAGCCGTCTGACGCTTTGCTGAACCATCGATCGTTTGTCGAGCTGCGCGTCGTGGGTCGGCCATGACGATCTGGCGAGTCCACCCCTTTCAGTTCGAGCCTCGGCTCGATCGAGTCGCGCGTTCGACCAATGCTCCTGCGGCGATGACGAGATCTTCCCGCCACGGACGTGCCACCAGTTGGAGACCGATCGGCAAGCCGTCATCGCCGAGGCCGGCCGGAACGCTGAGGGCTGGCCATCCCAGCAGGTTGAAGGGGGCGGTCAGCCAGCTCGCTCGCGCTGTCCACTGCCCGAGCGGCGGGGCTGTGGTCGGCGTTGTCGGGAGAGCCAGCAAGGCGATATCGTGCTCCTCGAGAAGGCTCGTGACCCGCGCACGAGCCTTCTTCGCCAGTCGCTGGGCGGCGACGTAACCCCAGCAGGGGTAGGCGAAGCAGCCGAGGAGGCGGAGACGGAAGAACTCACCGTAGTGGGTCCAGCGCTCGCGCGCGGTGGGTGCGTGCAGCGCAGCAGCCTCGAGTTGCGCGATCGCCGCACTCACGATACGCAATGTCTCGAGTTCCGGCAGGACCAGCGGGATCAGGTCGGCCCCAGCGTCCGCGAGCGCGGCCACTGCCCGTTCGCACGCAGCGACCGCGTCGGGCGCGGCCAAAGGTTGGTTTCCACCCGTAGAGGGCACGACACCCACTCGGAGTTCGAGACGCTCGACTTGTGTGGCGCTGACCAGATCCGGGAGTGGAACGGCGCGGGTTCGTGGGTCGCCCTCGTCCGGACCAGCCATCGCTTCGAGAGAAACTGCGGCGTCTGTCACGGTGCGGGTCAGCGGTCCGATGTGGTCGAGTGACCAGGCGAGCGGATAGACACCACGCGCACTCACCCGCCCGAAGGTGGGCTTGAGACCGACGATTCCGCAATAGGCCGCCGGAATGCGGATCGATCCCCCGGTATCCGAGCCGACCGCCATGACGACCAGGCCAGCGGCGACTGCAGCGGCAGAACCACTCGAGGATCCCCCGCTGTCGCGACGACGGTCTCGCGGATTGGGGACCGGGCCGTAGTGCGGGTTGTTGGAGGCTCCCGAATAGGCGAACTCTGGTAGTCGTGTTTTCCCGACGATCACGGCTCCGGCGGCTCGGAGGCGCTGGACAACCGTCGCATCGCGTGATGCCACCGCGTTGGCGAGGATAGCTGATCCGGCGGTCGTCGGTGTTCCCGCGAGGTCGATGAGGTCCTTCAAGGCCACGGGCAGGCCATGGAGCGGTCCGCGGTCGATACCGCGAGCGAGTTCAGCATCGCGCGCCTCCGCATCGGCGAGCGCCTGCTCGGGGAGCAGCAACTGAAAGGCGTTGAGTTCCTGATCGCGGCGAGCGATCTGCTCGAGCGCTCGCTCGACGAGCGCGCGACTGCTCGTCTCGCCGTTGCGCAATGCGCGGGCGAGTTCGAGGATCTCCGGTGCCGCCGAAGGGGACTCCTGTCCCGTCGCGGCCCACGATCGCGGCGCTGGTAGACGATCGGTCAGGAAATCTGGTAGGTCATCGACCTCGCCGTCTCGCCGCACTACTACCTGGAATGCCTGCGCGGTGCTGAAGAAACCTGCTGCGTGGGCTTTCTCGAGATCCTCGTCGCTCACCGGAATGCCCAACGCCGCGAGGTTTTGCCTGGCGAGTGCGACCGATGCCGTATCGTCCATGAGTCTCTCCCTTCCCGCAGGGCGTGTCCCGAACGGTCATCGTAACGCGAAGGAAGCGGATCGACCAGCGTGCGTCGAGCGAAAGGGTCAGGTATGATGCCCGTCGAGGGAAGGGAACGGACCGAGGAGGGACGAGCGATGCCGCAAGCTCCACTCGCGCCCGAGGTGTTGCGAGCGCTCCAGACCTTGACGACACCGACGGTCGCGAACGCAATCGAGACCTTCGATGTTCGGCCACGCAACGTCGGGTTCATGGACGCCTCGATCAAGTGCATGTTCCCGCATCTGGGCACGATGGTCGGGTATGCCGTCACGGCCAAGATCCGCGCCGCACAGCCACCGCGACCAGGCGAGTCCGTGCCGCGCCGGGCCATGTGGGAGTACATCCTGACCATCCCCGAACCGCGGATCGTCGTGATCGAGGATCTGGATGACCCACCGATCGGGTCTTTCTGGGGCGAGGTGAATGCCAACATTCACCGAGCGCTCGGTTGCATCGGCACTGTGACCAACGGTGGCGTGCGTGACCTCGACGAGGTGGAGCGGCTCGGTTTCCACTTCTTCGCGAGTCAAGTACAGGTCTCGCATGCCTACGTGCACGTTGTCGAGTTCGGTACACCGGTTACAGTGGGCGGCCTGACCGTGCACCCCGGCGACCTCCTGCATGGGGACAAGCATGGGGTTATCCAGATTCCACTGGAGATCGCCCCGGAACTCTACCGAGCAGCCAAAGAAGTGGAGGCCCGCGAACGGCGCATCATCGAGGCATGTCAGGCCCCCGGTTTCACGATCGATCGGCTGGCTGAGCTCTACGGCTGAGCGTTGCTGGAGGACCACTGCACGCTGAGTTCTGGCGGCTGACGGAGCGTCTGGAAGATGACACAGAACTGCTCCGTTTTCTCGCGAAGGCTCGCCAGTTGCTCGGGTGTCGCGTCCGGTGCCTCGATATCGATGAAGAGGCGAATCGCTCCGAACCCGACTGGGACCTCACGTGACACGCCGAGCGTCCCGCGGAGGTCCAGGTCACCCTCGGCTGTCGCGCTCACTCGCGTGAGCGGGATGCCGAGCGCGGTCGCGACCATTTGGCAAGTGATCTGCGCGCACGCGGCTAAGGCGGCCAGGAGCAGGTCACCAGAGCAACTGGCGGTGCCTGGCCCGCCGACGCCGGGGTGAGCTTCGCTGACGATCGTTCCACCGGTCGTCTCGACCATGCACCGCAGCGGACTGTCCTGCTGACGGGCCACTGCTCGCAAGGTGATGAGCGCCTCCTCAGGCCGTTCGCGGTAGCGCTGCTTGAGCGGTCGTTGCAGAGCGCGCAGATCCAGCATGTTCTCTTCCTTTCGCTGCACTGGCGCGTCGTTTTGGTAGAACGCTCCTCACTGGTCAACCGCAACGTGTACCGGATAGGGCGCCGAGCTGGCAGCGTCGAACCCATCGAGGGCGACACGTGCCAGCGTGACGTCCAGGAAGGCTTCCGCCGCGATCGAGCGGAGCCGATCGACCACGGCATCGATTGCAGCCAGCGCCGGTTCCGGCACCATGAAGTCGGGCAGTACCCTGGCTCCAGGTAAGGTGAAACGTCGAACGGCGCGCTCGGCCTGGGCGAGCAGTTCGCTGCGTACCTGAGCGAGACGGTCAGCCTCGATGCTCCGTCGCAGAGCGAGGAGTTCGGCGAAAGCAGCAGGTTCGCTGACTGCGAGCGCCCGGCTGAAGTCGTCCAAAGCCGGTGAGCCACGCAACGCGGCGAGATCAGCGAGCAGCACTCGCCGCCTTTCCAGCACAGTGGAGAGGTCGGGTAGCGGGGCGATGCGTTCGTCCACCGTGCGCGGTAGTTCCGCTGGGCGCACAGCGATCGGTTCTTGCGCGGGAAGAGTCGTGCCGAGCGGCGGTGCAGATTCGCTCGCGCGCCCACGCAACCCGACAGCGAAGGCGGTGAGGATGAGCACGATCTTCGGTGCCAGTTCGTGCTCACGCAAGATCAACGCGCGAGCTGCGGCCAGGCGTTCGCTTCGCGGCGGGGAACCGATCGAGGTCGCCGCTCGTGCTCGCAGCGCGTCGGCAGCGGCCTCGAAGGCGAGCGAACGGATGAAGGGACTGAATTGCCGCACCGCGAAGGCGAAGTAGGGTGGCCAGTGGGCCAGGAAACGAAACGGAAATGGAATATCTGGAACTCTCAGCGCGGTGCGCAGATCCTCGAAGACCGGTTGCACGCGCGCTGGCGCCGTGTTCGGCCAGATTTCGCTGAGCTGCTCGAGTACGTCGTCGCCGGATCGCTCGCTCGCAACGCGCATCGGTTTCGCCCCTCCTCGCATGCTGCGTCGTCGAACCTCTTCTTCTCCGATACCATACACGGGTGTCGGGTTCTCGTGTACTGTAGAACGAGACGAGCAATGCAACACAGAGTGCAGTCGGCGCATTCGCCAGTGTGGCCGCTCACGATCGGATGCTTGGTCGTTGCCTCCTCGCTGGGGTTGTGCTGTGTCCTGTCGTTGGCCCTCCTCGAGACATCCCCAACCGCGTTTCTCGTCGGCCTGGTACTCGCGGGAATCTTAGCCCCTGTCTACGCGACGTATCTCCTCTTCCTCGATCCCTTGGAGCACGAGCCACCGTGGTTGCTCGGGCTGGCTCTGGCCTGGGGGGCCGGTGTGGCGACGCTGAGTGGTGGCGCGGCCACGGCTCTCTTGGAGGCGGTGACGGGGACAGTACTCGCTCTGGATTCGGACGTGAGCGACACGCTCGGGACGATCATCTTCGCGCCACTGACCGAGGAAGCAGCGAAGGGAGCCTTCGTGTTCGCGCTCTTCCTCCTGGCTCGGCACGAGTTCGACGACGTCCTCGACGGGATCGTGTACGGTGGATTGGTCGGTCTCGGCTTCGCGGTGGTGGAAGACCTCATCTATTACGCTGCAGCCTTTCTTGAACAGGGACTGAGCGGCGTCGGCTTACTCTTCCTGGTTCGTGGCGTTCTCACCGGGTTCGGGCATCCGCTCTTCACTGCTGTGACCGGTCTCGGCCTCGGCCTCGCCGTGCAGGCACGCTCTTCCGCCCTTCGGTGGCTGGCGCCCTTTGCTGGCTTGGTCGGCGCGATCCTGCTCCATGCCCTGTGGAACGGTGGGCTCACGCTTGCCGTGTACGATGAAAGCGGTCTCCTCGCGCTCCTCATGCTCCTCGGCTATCCGTTGCTGGTGCTGCTTCCTGGAGCGATCGGGCTCGCCGTGCTGGCAGTCGCCCAAGCTCGACGCCGCGCTCGCGACGTGAGGCGCTATCTGGCTGAGGCGGTGCAACTCGGTTTGGCAGATACCGAGGATCTTGCGGTCCTGACCAGTCCTTGGCGCCGGCGGGCTCGCCAGCTTCGCTACCTCACCCGGTATGGTGGACGAGCGTTCTGGTTGCGCCGTCGCATGGACATCGCGCTGGTCGACTGGGCGTATCGCCACTGGCACCGCGAGCGAGGCGAGCGGTTGCCGCGCTATCTGGCGACTTTCGAGGCAGACGCGATCGCGGCGCGCATCAGGCGCTGGCGCCTGGAACTTTCCACTCTGCTGGCTGCAGGAACTGGTTGATACACTTGGCGAGATAGGTCATGAAGTGTAGTGGATCGATCACGATGATGACCGTGACCGAATGGACGACACCTCGCCCGACTGGGCGAGTGCAACGGGAAACGTTACATGACTTCACGCTCGGTGAGCTCGAGGCCTGGGTGGAGGAGCGTGGACTGCCACGCTACCGGGCGCGTCAACTATTTCACTGGGCATACCAACAACTGGTGCTCGAATACGAGAGCGTGAGCGTGCTCCCCAAGGCGATGCGCAGCGAACTCTCGGAGACGCTCCCGATCAGCGGGCTCGTCCCTGTGCGTCAGCGGGTGAGTGACGACAGGGAAACGATCAAGCTCTTGTTTCGCACGCGTGACGACCAATTCGTCGAGACTGTCGTCATGTTCTACCCGGATCGGACTACGGTGTGTGTCTCCTGCCAGATCGGCTGCGCCATCGGGTGCAGTTTTTGCGCGACAGGTCTTTCGGGGCTGATCCGCAACCTTTCGGCTGGCGAGATGGTGAGCCAGGTCGTGCACGCGGCGCGACTGGCACGCGAGCGAGAGCGTCGGATCTCCAACATCGTCGTGATGGGCATGGGAGAGCCGTTTCACAACTACGATGCGGTCATGCGCTTCGTCGCCATCGTGAACGATCGTCAGGGCTTGGGAATCGGGGCGCGGCACATCACGCTCTCGACAGCTGGCGTCGTTCCCTTCATCGACCGACTCGCCGAGGAGCCGTATCAGGTCAAACTGGCCGTCTCGCTCCACGCCCCCAACGATGCTCTGCGCTCGCAGCTCGTTCCGATCAACCGGCGTTGGCCGATCGATGAATTGCTGGCCGCCTGCCGTCGGTACGTGGCCCGAACCGGCCGGCGTGTCACCTTCGAATACGTTCTGATCGAGGACGTCAACGATGACGAGCGGACGGCCGCGGAACTGGCTCGTCGCCTGCGTGGTCTGCTCTGTCATGTTAACCTCATTCCGTACAACCCAACGCCGGCTGCTCCGCTCTTCCGGCGGCCGGGATCGGAGCGGATCGAGCGGTTCCGCGCCGTACTCGAGCGGTATGGGATTCCTGCCACCGTACGCTACTCTCGGGGTGTCGAGATCGCGGCAGCGTGCGGGCAGCTGAGGGCACAGGAAGAGGCGCGCAGCCGGCGCCGTCGAGCGACGACGAGTTGAAGGAGACAGTCCGTGCGTGTCGCGTACGTTGACCCGTTCTCGGGGGCCAGTGGCGACATGCTGCTCGGTGCGCTCGTCGATGCTGGCGTCCCCCCGGAGGAGCTGGCTGATCGCTTGGCCAGCGCGCTCGATGTTGACGGTTATCGGTTGGTCGTGGAGCGAGTCGTCCGGCGTGGGCTAGCTGGGACGCAGGTGCGGGTCATCGTCGAGGGAACGCAGCCAGCACGCGATTGGGCCGAGATCCGCGACCTGTTGAGCGCTTCGGCACTGCCGCCGCGGGTGAAAGAGCGGGCGCTGGCCGTTTTTCGGCGACTCGCGGAGGCGGAAGCCAGCGTCCACGGTGTCCCACTGGAGTCGGTGCACTTTCACGAGGTGGGGGCGGTCGACTCGATCGTCGATGTCGTCGGCGTGGTCTGGGGATTCGAGCTGCTCGGCGTGGAGGAGATTACCTGCGGTCCCCTGCCGTTGAGTCGTGGCTGGGTCGAAACTGCGCACGGGCGTCTGCCGGTGCCAGCGCCAGCTACGGCGCTCTTGCTTGCGCAGGCGGGAGTTCCGCTCGTACCGCTGGACATCGAGGCGGAGCTGGTGACGCCGACTGGTGCGGCGTTACTGGTCGAACTGGCCCGCTTCGTCCGCCCGGCGTTCCTCCCGGAGCGGGTCGGCTACGGATTCGGTACGCGCGAGCTTCCCTGGCCGAATGCCCTGCGTCTCTGGATCGGGGAAGCGTTCGCCGTACCGAGTCGACTGGACGAAGCGGAACTTCTCCTGGAGGCCAATCTCGACGATATGAATCCGCAGTTCATCGAGCCGCTGGTGGATCAGCTTTTCGCGGCTGGAGCCCTTGACGTGTATCTGACGCCGATCGTGATGAAGCGCTCGCGCCCGGCGGTGACCGTGAGCGCGATCTGCCGGGCGAGCAATCGGCCACTCCTCGAGCGAGTGCTCTTCGAGCACTCGACGACGTTCGGCGTGCGAGCGATTCCGATCGAGCGGACTAAGCTCGCGCGCCGCAGTGTCGCAGTCGCGACCCGCTGGGGTGAGGTGGCGGTCAAGCTGAAGATCGTGCAGGATCGCATCGTCGATGCCGTGCCGGAATATCGCGACTGCTTAGCTATTCACCAGCGAACCGGGTTGCCGATCCGGGAAATCTGGAACGAGGCAGCGCGACTGGCCGCGGTGTGGATCGGACAGCGGGTGGGCGAGGAAGACCAGGAGGCCACGCTGCCGGAATAGGGCTTCCCTCGCAAGTTCTACGGTGCTTCCGCATCACGACAGAGCCTTCCGTTCGAAATTGGAGACCCAAAAAGGATGAATCGTGGCTCCAGCTTCCGGCTCGATGGTAAATTTAGACAACGCTAAATCGAATTCGTGTTGGAGCGATCTGGGAGGACGACGTGCTGGACTGGTTCTGGTCGCTCGACCCGATCCTGCAGGCGTTACTGGGAGGACTTTTGACGTGGGGTGCCACCGCGGCGGCGGCAGCGCTCGTGTTGTTGGGCCGGAGTATCCCCCGCTGGTTACTGGACGCGATGCTCGGCTTCGCTGCTGGAGTGATGGTCGCGGCGAGTGTTTGGTCGCTCCTGATTCCCGCGATGGAGGTCACTGAACGGAATGGTGGTATCGCCTGGATCCCGGCCGCGACCGGTCTCGTCGCTGGCGCGCTAGCACTGCGCATCGTCGACCGCTTCCTGCCGCATCTGCACCTGTTCCTACCGCGCGAGGCAGCGGAAGGAGTCTCGACGACCTGGCGTCGGACGACGCTTTTGATCCTGGCGATCACGCTGCACAATGTCCCGGAGGGTCTGGCGGTCGGGGTCGCTTTTGGGGCAGCAGCACGGGTGACGGACCCTCTGCTCGCTCTTTCGCTCGCCAGTGGTGCGACTGCTCTTGCGATCGGGATCGCGCTGCAGAACGTGCCGGAGGGACTGGCGATCGCGGTTCCATTACGACGCGAGGGATTCAGTCCGTTTCGCGCCTTCTGGTACGGGCAGCTCTCCGCGATCGTCGAACCGCTGGCCGCGTTACTCGGGGCAGCGGCTGTACTCTTCGTCGAACCGCTCCTGCCGTATGCGCTCGCCTTCGCGGCTGGAGCGATGCTGTACGTCGTCGTCGAGGAGTTGATCCCGGAATCGCAGCGCGGCGATCACGGAGATCTCGCGACGAGCGGCACGATCATTGGCTTCACGGTGATGATGGTGCTGGACGTGGCGCTCGCCTGACTGGCTGAGAGGGTGAAAGAGCGAGTCGCTGCGAGGGGTTACCCGGCTCGTCTCCTGCGTCGTTGGCAGTTCAGCGTGCTCGGACGAGCGTCTCGTGCTCAGGATGCCTGACGAGAAAGCGATGACTCTCGCGGCATCTTGCCCGCGGCTCGGGGTCGGGACGTGCGTTCTCCTCGTCGGCGAGGCTGTGCTGGACCAGGCTTGCACGGCGATCGAGAGTCGGATGCGTCCTCTTCGGAGAAGAGCATCGGCTGCCTACTGAGAGTGGTCATCCTTGGTACTGATCAGGCTCGCCATGGGCTTGTGGCGCTGGCTGCGGTTGACGCTCGATCCGATCATCGCGGCGACGTATCCGCTGCCGAAGAGCGCACTCTTCCCGCTGTTGCTCCTGATCTTCGGTCTCGGGGAAGGTTCCAAGGTCTCGATGGTGGCGATCGGTGTGTTCTATCTCGCCGTGACCAACGCGATGGAGGGAGTTCTCGCCATCAATCCTGTCTACTTCGATGTTGCCAAGACGTTCGGCGCCAGGCGCTGGGATGTGATCCGGACCGTCGCGCTACCGGGGGCGATGCCGCTGGTCTTGGCCGGATTGCGCCTCGGCGTGGGTACAGGCCTGATTCTCGGAGTGCTCGCGGAGATGCTGGGGGCGCGCGATGGACTCGGCTATCTTTTGTGGAGTGCCTGGCAGACGTTCTCCGTGTCGTTGCTCTGGGCCACGCTTTTCGTGACAGCCATATTGGGTTTTGCGAGCGTGCAATTGGTCGACTTCCTGCGAAGGGTACTCGTTCCTTGGCAACGAGGAACGGCTCGACGCTAACAGGAGCGAGTGCCACTGGGAGAGAGCGATCCTCGGCTCTCTTGCCCGGTGTCGGCGATCCCCCTCTTGCATGCCTGTGCGTCGCAGCTCTGCGCGAACCGCCGCTCGGCGCTAGCGAGGAAGCCCTGCGACTGTGCGGTATCAGCGCTTTCGAGCGCGAATCGGCGATCGCATCGGAGGTAAGGTGACCTGCTAACGTCGAGTCAGGTGACCAAATGGGTCGAGGATCCGACCTCATCGACGGGGGAGCAGACGCGATCGGTGGCGGAGGTCACGAGGGAGGGAGCCCGCTGGGAACCGCACTTCGGCCGTGAGGGGGACATTTCCACTGCCTCACCTGACGCCCGCGAGCACAGCGAGCGAACTTGACGGGGGAGGACGCAGCTGAGGGGCCTGGAAATGCGCTTTCGCCGGGCATTCTGGTGTCGACGACTCACCTCCGCCCGAGAGCTGCACGCGCCCGGTTTTCGGAGGCTGTTGGTGAGCGTCAAGATTCGGTCGCGCGAGCAGGTTGCGGGTTTATGCCCGGACGAGGGCGGGTGGGCGCAGCTGGGCCGGACGGAGTGTGCAGGCAGGCCGGCCCCGTGCCGAGTGATCGAGTATTCGGCTACGCGCGACCGCTGAGAACGCATCGCGTGGTAACTGGGTCAGCGTCAGCGCAGCGTTTGGCGGAGAGAGGAGCGGTCGCGCAAGAGTGAAGTGCGTGGGTGCCTGTGCGACGCGTTTCGGGATGACGCTCCTGACGGTACGAATTCGGCCGGCTACGCATCCTCACAGGAAATCCGGTCGCGTGTGGTCGACCACGACAGGTAGGGTGTGCTGATTCCTGCGCGGAGGGGCAGAGCGACTGCATGATCGACGATGCGTGCATGTCGCCCGGCGGCGTCGCGCTGCAGCTGGCTGCACGCCGTGGTTTCCAGGAGCCCCTGGGCGTGCTGCCGTCTTCGCCGGGCCGCGGCAGCGCGCCGCACCCGAGAGTTCGTCAGGAGACTTGGTCGCTGGCGCGACGATTCGGTTGCGGCGAGCATACGCGCAGCTTTTGTTCAACAGCGCGGGCGGCGCGAACCGTCGTTATTGCAGACGTAACAGCCCTATCCGAGGACGATGCGTCGCCGCTGGGATAGGGGTCTGTCGTTCGGACGACGGTACGCAAGCGTTTTCCACCGAAAGAAGCAGCTGACCCGCCAGATGTGCGTTTGCTGCTCTCAGCGCTGCGCGACCGGTCAGGATGGTGCGTCGTTCAGTGCCGATGAGCATCCTCGGACGACTCGTCGGTGAGGAGATCGAGGCTCTCTTCGGGCCGCAGCTCGTAGAAGGCCAAGCGGAGTCGCCCGGGCGGTGTGCCGAGCACGCGGTGGAAGATCTCCACCGCTTCGCGGGCGAAAGCGCGTTTCTGGTCGGTCGTCAAAGGGTCCTTACGAGCCACGACGATCTCGAGCATCGGCATCGTCCAACCCCTCTCGCTATGCGCTCCGAGCGTACCATGCCAGGGTCTGGTCGGGAACCGGTGGTCATTCTGAGGCCACCCGTCTCGCTCGTCGAGCGGGACGGGTGGCCAGTTCGCGGTTCACTGGCAGGTCAGTCGTCGGCGCGGGCGGGTTCGGCAGCCTCGACCGGCGGGGTGCCGTAGAGGAAGAACTCGGCCGGCAGTGGGGAGCCAAACCAGATGATTCCCTTGTCGAGCTCCTCCTCCCGCCAGGTGATCGGCTGCCAGGCTGGGTCGAAGATCAAGTACCCGGCATCCCCGAAGAGTTCGACGCGGTTGCCGCCCGGCTCGATGACGTACATGAACATGGCTTGGGAGATCCCGTGCTTGCCGGGGCCAGCTTCGATCTTGATCCCGACCTCGCTGAACACATCCGCGATGTCGTTGAGGTGCTGCGGGTAGCCGTACCAGTAGCAGACGTGGTGGAGCCGCCCCTTGGCGCCGGACTGGTCCATCATGAAGGCGATCTCGTGCACCAGCGGACTGACCGAGAGCCAGGCGCCGGCCTCCCGGCCGTTATTGAGCTGGATGTTCTCGCGCAAGCGGAAGCCCAGGAGGTCCATCAGGAACTGCTTGTTCTGGGTCACGTCGCTGGCCAGGAGATTGACGTGATCGATGCGGCGGACCGGAACGCCGCGCAGAGGGCGGCGCTGCGGCCGGTTGATGAGCTTGGTCTTAGCCTCGGCCGGGGTCTTGTAGTACTCGACCTCCCAGAGGAGCTCCATCGGGTGCCCGTCGGGGGTGTGGAAACGGTAGGCCCGGCCATGCCCGCGGTCTCCCTCGATCCACCCCTCGCCGAAGCCGGCTGCCTCGAGGGCGCGGACGCGGCGCTCGAGCGCCTGGGGGGAGGTGGTGCGCCAGGCCACGTGCCCGAGGCCTGGCTTTTCGCGCTTGGTGACCTTGAGAGTGTGGTGGTACCAGTCCTCATAGGCGCGCAGATAGACCGAGTCGCCGACCCGCTCGGTCTCCTCCAGGCCGAGGAGGTCCTTGAAGAACCAGAGCGTGCCGTCGAGGTCCGGGGTATAGATCTCGACGTGCGCCAGTTGCGCGACCTCGAAGAGTGGTTCCGCATGCCCGTTCGTGCTCATGGGACTCCCTCCCATCGTGCCACGTCAGAAGACGACTTGCCTCGCGACTGGCGCGGGTGCCGATCCCATCGTGCGGCCATACCCTCCTTCCCGGCGGCCGCTCACGGGCCGGCGGGAGACCCGCCGGAGCCGCCGGCCCGACGAGCGGGGCCGCGGTTACCCCTGCGTCTCCCGGAAGCGCCGGAGGACGAAGGAGACGTCGTCGTTGTTGACCAAGTCTGGGGTCAGCCATCCCTCCAGGTCGTATTCGGCCATGCACTGCTCGGCGAAGCCGCGCATCCGCTCGGCGGTGCCGACCGCTTCGGCGACGATCAGCGTCTCCAGGCGGATGTTCTCGTGGTTACCGGCGTAGTTCCGCTCGTAGAGTTCGTGCCGACCGGCGAACTCCGAGATGGTCGCGTCGTAGAGGAGCTTCATGAGCTTGACCCTGTCGTGCGCATCCATCCCACCGGCTCCCCGCACGTACTTCTCGAGGTAGGGACGCTCGGCCGGGTTCTGGAAGTCCAGGGCATGGCTGGGGATGTAAATGAGGCCGCTCGCGACATTGTCCAGGATGATCTGGCGGACACGCGACCAAGCGGTCGGGGCCAGCACGCGATAGGCCATGCCGTACTCGAGGTTCGGGTGCACGTAGCCGTCCGTCCAGGGGATCGGGTTGCGGGCCATGGCGTCGGTGATGGCCCAGAACAGGTTGCGCCAGGCGATCACCTCCCCGACCTGGGCTTGCACGCCCCGGTAGTCCTTGGTGCCGGTGGCGGCGACGGCCTTGAGCAGCACCCCGGCGATGAAGTCGAGCTTGACGGCAAAGCGGGTGCAGCCGTGGAGGGTGAAGCGTGGGATGAAGCCGGAGGCTGGGAAGAAGTTATTGACCTTGTCCACATCGGCGTAGACGAAGACGTTCTCCCAGGGGACGAAGACGTTGTCGAAGATGAAGACGGCGTCGTTCTCGTCCAGGCGACTGGAGAGTGGATAGTCGAAGGGGCTGCCCATGACAGCAGCAGTGTACTCGTAGCTGGGGCGACTGATCAGCTTGACGCCCGGTGCATCCATCGGGACGGTGAAGATGAGGGCGAACTTCTTGTCCTTGATCGGCAAGGGGCCGTAGTGGGCGATGAAGTTGTAGTGGGTCAAGACCGAGCCGGTGGCGACCACCTTGGCGCCCGAGACGTAGATCCCGCCGTCCGTCTCCCGCTCGACGTGCATGTAGACATCGCCGACCTCGTCGGGTGGGCGGTTGCGGTCGACCGGTGGGTTGACGATGGCGTGGTTCCAGTAGAGGACCCGTTCCTGACCGAGCTGGTACCAGCGGCGGGCGTTCTCGCTGAACGGCTCGTAGAAGGCGGCGTTGGCACCGAGGGTGCCGAGGAAGCTCGCCTTGTAGTCCGGACTGCGCCCGAGCCAGCCGTAGGTCATACGGGCCCATTCGGCGATGGCGTCGCGGGCGCGGACGAGATCCTCGACCGAGCGAGGGGCGCGGAAGAAGGGGTGGGTGAAGCCCCCGTTGCCGGTATCGGTCTCGACGGTGAGGATGTCCTTCTTGGCCGGATCGTGCAAGGAGTCGTAGAGCCGGGCGACCATGCGGGCGGCGTTGCGGAACGCCGGATGGGTCGTCACGTCCGTGACGCGCTCCCCGTAGACGTAGACCTCGCGTCCATCCCTGAGGCTCTCCAGATACTCCTCACCCGTGAACGGCCGGGTAGCGACTGCTTGCGCCATACTCCACCTCCGTGGCTTGGTGGCCTCGGTTTCGATCCGTTCCTGCGGCGGGTCCCGATGTCTAGTCTACCGGTTGTCATGCAGCATAGTCAACGGGAAAGTTCCGGTATTCCGAACGCTGAGGGGTGCGATTTGCCGGATCCAGGCGTGACACGTTACAGGAATGAAGAATTCGGTCTCTCTGGATAGCTTTCGAGCTGGCTCGGATCAGGCCAACAGTCTGGAGCGACATATAAAGTCAGTCGGAAAACGGGCTCAGGAGAGATTGCGCTGTAATCGCTCCTGCAGGCGAGGGAGATCGGTGTTGCGGAAGGAGAACTGGGCAACGGAGGCGAGATCAGCGGCGTGAGCGGCGGCCACTCCCATGGTGATGCATGGCCCCATCACGCGAGCGCTGGAAAGCGCTGCTGGTTCGGCGTCGATGCAGCGACCGATGGCGAGGAGGTTGGCTAACTCAGGTGAGAGCACGGCACGATACGGGATGGTATAGGTATGGCCGTCCGGGAACGGCTGCCAATGGTAGCTCGCCGACGAGTCATGGAGTTCGATCGGCCACGCGACTCGCGCGATGGCGTCGGGGAACCGGCGACCGGCGAGTACGTCCTCCACTGTGAGCATGTACTCACCGCCGATGGTCCCCGTGTGCCGGATACCGGGGTGACCGAGTCGGCGCAAACGAGCTCGTCCGAACACTGCGAGATAGTGATCACGCAAGAGTTGGGCAGCCCGGGCGTCCTCGGTGCGAGCGGGCCAAGTCACCTGCCAGAAGGCGACCGGGTACCGCCGAATCGGATGGCAAAGGGAAATCACCGGGAACTGGTGTACCGAGAGACTGATCGCGACTGATCTGCACGAGGTGCTCGTGAACAGACAGAATATCAGGAACGATATCCGACTGCACGCGCCAGCGCAAGTCGGCCGTCGAACGACCCTGCGCTCAGGCGGCGAACTGCCGATGTATGAAACAGGGTGAGTCCGGCTCGCCAGTGAGGGGGACGGGAAAAGACGGCTCGGATGGTAGCGACATCAGCGGCACCTCATTGGGGGGAGCGAGGCGCAACGACCGCGTCCGAAGGGATTGACACCAACTGGATTCCATGGTATCGTCATATCGCGATATCGAGGAGGCCGGGCCAGCGACGTATGGGTGAGTTGCTGATTGGCCGGCCGGCGCTCAAACTCGAAGTCGCAATTTCGGTTCCGCTCGATTTGACCTCGGTTATTTCGCTGGTCTTTCGAGCGACGGATGCGCGCCGATTCGAGCGTTGGCTGGTCGAAGCGCGAAAAGCACTCGGAGCGGAGTGGGAGCACGATCTCGATACGCTGCTCGGATTCTCGGGCCGATTACTCTACTACGTCGAAGAGTTGTTGATGTCGTTCGATCCTTTCCGGCCCGAGCATCGTGAGGCAGGTTTCGAGGACTATATCGCTCACCTGAAGCGGTTGCCGGCCTGGGCCTACCGCAGTATGGCGATCCAGGCCGTCCTGCGGGTGGCACTCGATCGGGGGGTGCTGGAGGCGCCCCCGGAGTCGGAAGACCCAGCAGCATGGCGGTCGTTCATCGAGCCTGGTCTCACGCGGGCAGATGCTGACGAGGTCGTCCGGCTCGTTCTTGCACCTGAACAACTCAAGGAGCGGACTGTCCGGCTCCTGGAGCGATTCTGGCGGGAGCTGTACGCGGCGGAGTTCGAGCGTGCGTTGCCGGCCATGCGGCGAGCGCTCCGGCAGGCGAAAGCGACCACCTTTGCTAGCGTGGCAGCAGCTTTCGAGGAGCTGAGTGGCCATCGCTTGCCGGACGAGGTTCAGCTGGCGCTGCCGCGGGTCGAGCGGGTGACCTTCTGCCCCTCGTACTATCTCGGCAACTTCGTCCAGTTCATCCTGTACCCGCCGGAATTGATCCTGTACTTCAATTGCCAGCGGACCAGTGCAGCGACGCAGCCAGAGGTCGAGTCCGTCATTTCGCCTGACCTCTTGCCTGGTCTGCGCGCTCTGGGAGACGGTACCCGGTTGCGGATCATTGAGTTGCTCCGCAACGGTGAACGGTACGCTCAGGAGATCGTTGGCATGCTCGGCATCAGTCAGTCAGCCGTCTCGCGGCACCTGGCGATGCTGGAGGCCGCCGGAATCGTCACCGTGCGGCCAGCCAACGGGATGAAATACTATGCGATCAACTCCCAGCGCCTGCGGCAGATCGCCGAGGAGCTGGAGCGGATCGGTTCGGTCGAATCGCTTTCGACCGAGCACGACAAATCAAACGGTCTGCGCGCGGACTTCTCGCGCGCAGCGGGTCGATCGCTGCTGGCCGAGGATAAGCCACCTCACTCCACCGTCGGGTGAGGCCAGGCAACTCCTCTGAGTCACCTCCTCACGCGATCCCGTTCGGGATCGCGTCCCCCTCGACGACCCGCATCCAGTTCGGCCGGACTCGGCCACGGTCGAACTGCGATCGCCCTCCTTCGGCGATCGGCCCGCTCGACGACGGGGACGCAAGTCCCCTTCGTCTTTTATCGAGGGGCAGTGGAGCACCACTGCCCCTCGTGCATCGAGCACGAGTTCTCCACGGATTCCCTTTCGAGGCAGCGACTTCCCGGAGCATTGGCCACGGTTCGACCGGATCGAGTCGTCGCGAGCGCGGGTCAGAGAACGGGGCCGTCGACTGACGGCCCCGGGTACAGGGAGGGAGGGAGAAGTGGTCGAAAGGGGAAGAAGCCTTTGACGACAGTCGGCGCGCGTTCGAACGCTGTACGTACGGATCCTACATCGTAGGATACTGCGGAACGTTCTTGCTGTCAAGCCTCCATCTCGTTCACACACGCATTCGCGTTAGCTTGTAAGGAAGATCGCGCAATTCTGGCCGGCGAGCCAGCTGCAACGCAGTCTCCTCGAGGGGCGCTGCTGCCCATGTGGCTGCTCGGTAAGCGTGTGACAGGTCGATGAGATGACGAAGTGCGAACGATCCTGCCCGGGCGGGCTGCCGGTGCTGCCCGTGTAGCGTACCGTTGGCGTGATGCGAGTAGCTCGGTTATACTGAGAGCCGGACCGTGCTAGGCGGGGAGCTAGCGGTGCCCTGTACCCGCAATCCGCTCTAGCGGGGCCGAATTCCCTCCCGAGGTCCAACCCTGTGGGACTGCTTGGGCCACGCGGTGAGGATGGTTGGGTCCCACGCGGCGAGGACCCGTGAACCTGGTCAGGGCCGGAAGGCAGCAGCCATAAGCGGTCTTCCTCGGGCGACGTGGGAGTGCCTGGCCGGAGCTAGCGAGCCCAGTGCAAGCTGGAGGGTTGCGATCGACGGAGGGTGCACGGTCCGTTCATCGGGCCACAGCGGTCATGGCCGCTGTGGCCCGCGTCGTTTCCAGAAAGCAGATCGAGCGAGGGCGTTTCAGCGAGACTTGCGTGGAGATGCTGCCGAGGTTGCACGGCGAGCTGCTCGCTTCGGGGTCATCGCGTACTGCTTGCGCCGGAGCTCTTCGGCGCGCTGCCGCGCGAGGGGTGGATAGACGCGAAGCAGCAGGTGCGCGGCATACGCTGTCCACACGAGTACCAAGAGGGCGCTGAGATACAGCCAGATCCGCTTGTAGAGATCGAAGGCACTGATGCGGCCGAGCCGGAAGAGAAAGAAGAAGAGTCCTACGCCGAAGACGATGAGACCCCATCCAGCGATGCGCTGCAGGAAGTCGGCCAGGAGAGGATCGCGCTTGCGGATGAGTCGGCGTGGGTCGTTGTAGATCCAGAGACACGTGAGGAAACCGAGCGAGAAAACGACGACGTACGTGATCGAGAGCGGTCCCCAAGTAGGCATTTGCCAGAGCGGAGCGGTCAGGTAGTCCCAGTCGAACGGATTACGCATCGCTGGCTCCCGCTAGCTTTGCTCGAAGAGGATACGGCGCTTGACCTGCTCGATCGCGTTGGTGACCTGGATACCACGCGGGCATGCTTCCGTGCAATTGAAGATCGTCCGGCAGCGCCACACACCGAATCGCTGGTTGAGAATCGCAAGTCGCTCCTCGGTCGCTCGATCGCGCGAGTCGAACAAAAAGCGATGCGCGTTCACGATCGCGGCCGGGCCGAGCCATTCGTTCGTCCAGAAAATGGGGCAGGCGGAGGTACAACAGGCGCAGAGAATGCACTTGGTCGTATCGTCGTAGAGAGCGCGCTCCTCCGGTGATTGCAGGCGCTCGCGGACCGGTGGTGGCTCCTCGTTGATGAGGTAGGGCATGACGGTGCGATACTGGGCGAAGAAGGGCTCCATGTCCACGACGAGGTCGCGGATGATGCGAAAGCCGAGCAACGGCTCGATCGTGATCTTCGGCCCGAGGTCCTTGATGAGCACCTTGCAGGCCAGTCGATTGCGCCCATTGATACGCATGGCGTCGGAACCACAGACGCCGTGCGCGCAGCTGCGGCGGAAGGTCAAGCTGCCATCCTGGTACCACTTGACGTAATTGAGCGCATCGAGGACCCGATCAGTCGGCTCGACCTCGACCGTGTACTCGCGGTAGTACGGTTTGGTATCGGTTTCGGGATTGAACCGTTGGATACGCAACGTCACCTGCATCTCAGTACACCCGTTCCTTCGGCTCGAACCGCGTGATGACGACCGGCTTGTAAAAGAGCTGGAGTCCACCTGATGTCCGCGCGATCAGGGTGTGCTTGAGCCAGTTAGCATCGTCCCGCGCTGGGAAGTCCTCGCGATAGTGAGCGCCCCGGCTTTCCTCGCGGGCCAGCGCCGAAGCAGCGATCGCCTCGGCACAGTCGAGCAGGAAGCCGAGCTCGATCGCTTCCACCAGTTCCATGTTGAACGTGCGGCTCTTGTCGTCGATCCGAATCTGCGTGTAGCGGTTGCGCAGCTCGCCGAGCTTCTGTTGTAAGCGCTTTAAGCCGTCGCCAGTGCGAAAGACTCCAGCGTCAGTCATCATCGCTTCCTGCAACTCGGCGCGGATTTGGGCGACACGCTCGGTCCCGTCGTTCTCCCGGATCCACTCGATTTCGGCACGAGCGCGGTAGGCTGGGTCTTTCGGGAGTGGATGGAAGTCGTTCTCCTGGACGAAACGCGCTATGTGGCGACCAGCGCGTCGACCGAAGACGACGAGATCGACGAGCGAGTTGGTCCCCAGCCGGTTCGCACCATGGACGCTCACACAGGCACACTCGCCTGCCGCGTAGAGACCGGGTATGGGCGTGTTCTGCGCATCGATCGTCACGCGGCCGTCGACATCGGTGGGGATACCCCCCATGGCGTAGTGAGCCGTCGGCTGGATAGGGACAAGATCTTTGACAGGATCGAGCCCGAGGTAGGTTCGGACGAAGTCAGTGATGTCGGGAAGTTTCGTCTCGATGACCTCGGCCGGGAGATGGGTCAGATCGAGCCAGACGTAATCCTTGCCATCCACACCGCGACCGGCGCGAATTTCCTGATAGATGGCGCGGGAAACCATGTCGCGCGGGGCCAAATCGAGGAGTGTCGGCGCGTAGCGCTCCATGAAGCGCTCGCCCAGTCCGTTGCGCAGGATGCCACCTTCCCCGCGGCAGGCTTCCGACAGGAGGATGCCCATCTTGTAGATTCCTGTGGGATGGAACTGGTAGAACTCCATGTCTTCCAGGGGAATACCGCGCCGGAAGGCGATGGCCACGCCGTCACCCGTTGCCGCGAGGGCATTGCTCGTGACCTTGAAGACACGCCCGAAGCCACCGGTCGCCAGGAGCACGGCTTTGGCGTGGAAGACATGGATGTCGCCGGTCTCGATATCCATAGCGACGATGCCGGTGCAGACACCGTCGTCGGTCAGCAAGAGATCGAGCATCATGAACTCGTCGAAGAAGGTGACCTGCCGCTTGAGCGCAGTCTGGTAGAGCGTTTGAAGGATCATGTGGCCGGTACGATCAGCCGCATAGCACGCCCGGCGCACTGGACCCTCACCGAAGTTACGGGTGTGACCACCGAAGCGCCGCTGATCGATCCGACCATCCGGTGTCCGGTTGAAGGGAAATCCCCAATGCTCCAGTTCGATGATGGCGTCGATCGCCTCGCGGGCGAGGACTTCGGCAGCGTCCTGATCGACGAGATAGTCGCCGCCCTTCACGGTGTCGAACATATGCCAGATCCAGTGGTCCTCCTCGACGTTCCCGAGGGCAGCGGCGATCCCACCCTGAGCAGCACCGGTGTGCGAGCGAACCGGATAGAGTTTGCTGACGACGGCCACATTGCATTTGCCGGCCAGCTGTGCGGCAGCCATCAGGCCAGCACCGCCCGCGCCGACGATGACCGCATCGAAACGATGGAACACCATGGCTCAGCCTCCTGCCTGTGCGACGACTTCGAACTTGGATGGGTCGAAAGTCACGATCGCGATCGAGCCGATGACCAGAAAGAGAAGGGCCAAGGTCCAGAGGACCGAATGGGCGAACACGCGCCAACCGTGCGGACGGACATAATCATCGATGGCGAGACGAGCGCCGTTCAGCCCATGCGTCAGTGCCAAGAACAGCAGCAGCCAGTCGTACACGCGCCAGAACGGCGAATTCCACCGGTCGGCCACGAATTGCCAGTCGATCTCGTCGACCGTGTTCACGACGTGCATGATCACGACGTGTCCAACTGCCAAAAGGATCAACAGGAGTCCACTGATCCGGAAGTAATACCAGCTGTACAGCTCGAATCCGCCAGAAGGTCGCTCTCGTCCGAGGTGCGGTCGTGCGATCGTCATCGGAATAACTCCTTTTCATCAGCCAGCTTGGATGATCGCGCGGATCATCAGGAAGGCAGTGGGGATGAAGGCGAGCAGGAAGACCGCCATGACACCATAGAAGAGCTGCCGTTCGTAACGATAAGCGGCTGGCCAGAAGTCGATGAGCATGATGCGTACACCATTAGCTGCGTGATAATAGACCGCGCCAACCAAGATGATTTCGCCGATCCGGAAAACGGGGTGCCGGTAGAGAAAGAGCAACTCGTTGAACACCTCAGGACCGTAGTTCACGAGGAAGATGTCCACGATGTGCAGTAAGAGGAACAACAGAACCCCGAGGCCGGTAATGCGGTGAAATGCCCAGGAAATCATGCCAGGTGGTGGTCGATAGCCTCGATAGGCGCTGATTCCACGCGTCGTCGCTGATCGCGACTCTTGCGCTCGCGTGACCGTCATTTGAAACCTCCATCCCTCGCGCGTCGGGACACCCTTCGAGCGTCCCACGTTTGCGCTATCGCTAGTGTACGAGGCATTCTGGCGTTGCAACAACGACCAATTCGACTCATCCAAGCCGGCAGCCGGTGACACGCGAGGACAGTGGTACACTGCGCTTGCTGACCGGTGCGTCTTGGTGGATCGGGAGCCATGTCGCTGTCGAAAGAGGATTCGGTCATCCGCGAGGCGTGTGCGCGCACGATCAATGTGGCCTGCCAAATCGCTCTAGTCCCCGCACCGACCTTCGAGGAAGGAGAACGAGCCGAGCTGGTCCGCGAACTCTTTCGGGAGCGCGGTGCGTCTCCCTTCATAGACGATGTGGGGAACGTGGTCGTGCGTCGACGGGGAGAAGGTGAGAAGCGAGCGCTCCTACTGGCAGCCCACTTGGATACCGTGTTCCCGCGTACGACTCCGTTGACGATCGAGCGCGGCGAGGGGTGGGTGCGTGGTCCGGGAATCGGCGATAACGCGTTGGGCGTGGCGGCATTGCTCACGCTGTGGGATCTCCTCGAAGCGTTCGGCGTCGTACTGCCGGGCGATCTTGTGCTCGCGGCGAACGTCGGGGAGGAGGGGCTGGGAAATCTGCGCGGGATGCGCGCGCTCGTCGATCAGTTCGGGCGCGAACTCGGGGCCGCGGTGGCAGTGGAGGGACACAATCTCGGTCGGGTGACGCATATCGCCGTTGGATCGATCCGCCTGCGGTTGATCGTGCGCGGGCCTGGTGGTCATAGCTGGGGGAACTTCGGGACGCCGAGCGCGATCCACGAATTGGCACGGATCATCTGTGCGCTGACGGAGCTTCCGGTGCCGCGTTCACCCAAGACGACGTACAATGTCGGTATGATCAATGGGGGAGTGTCGGTCAACACGATCGCTCCTTTCGCCCAGGCGGTGATCGATCTGCGGTCGATCGACCCGCGTGAGTTGCAGCGGCTATCTCGCGCGGTCGAGGAACTCGCTGCGCGGCAACGCGCAGCGGGTGTCGAGGTCGAGCTGGAGTTGCTCGGCGAGCGGCCGGCTGGCGAGACGCCCGTGGATGCACCAGTCGTCCGGACAGCGTTGCAGGTGCTCCGTGCACTCGGGATCGAGCCGGTCCTGGATGCCTCGAGCACGGACGCGAATGCGGCGATCGCTGCTGGGATTCCAGCGATCTGCATCGGGTTGACGCGAGGGCGGGGGAGCCACACGCTGGAGGAGACAATCGAGATCGCGCCCCTGGAGCTCGGCCTCCGGCAGCTTCTTCAGCTTGTGCGAGCTTTCCCAGTCATCTGAAACGAGTCGATCGAGGGGTGCCGGCGATGCCGCGGATTTACGTCGCGCTCGACATCGAGGCGACTGGTATGGATCCGGAGCGCGACGAAATCATTGAAGTCGCGGCGATCAAGTTCCGCGAGGAGGAAGTGCTCGAGCGATTCGAGACGCTCGTGCAGCCGCGGCGTCCTGTCCCGCTCGCGGTGGCGAGTTTGACTGGTCTCACGATGCGCGATCTCCGGCGTGCACCCTCGTTCCAGCAGATTGCGCCACGGCTCCGCCAGTTCGTCCGCAATTACCCGATCGTCGGCCAGTCTCCGGATTACGACCTGCAGATGCTGAGCGCGCACGGACTCGAACTGCGCAATCCGGTCTACGATACGTTCCGTTTGGCGACGATCTTGTTGCCCGATCTTCCGGCCTACTCGTTGGCTGGCATCGCGGCACGACTGGGCATCTCGGTCGCGCAGCAGCATCGGGCGATGGCCGATGTCGAGACGACCATGGCGGTCTTTCTGGGACTGTGTGACCTGCTGCGCGCCTACGATCCGGAAACGTTGCGACGGTTGGCCGACTACAGTGCGCAGGCCGGATTGCCGGAAGCGGAAGTCTTCGAGGCGATTTATCACGAGTTGGTCACTCAAGGGATCGGGCAGCTCGGCGATGCGCTCGCCGAGCGCGTGCGTTCGTCGGTACCGGGTGCCAATCATGCGGCCGAACTGGTCTTTCTGCTGCCGAGCGATCGGCCACCACGCCTCGAACCGACCGGTGAGGCACCGGTCTTTGACCTCGACTGGATCGGCCGTCTCTACGGACCCGAGGGCCCGTTCGCGCGCTCACTTCCCGGGTACGAGTTTCGAGCTGGTCAAGTACGGATGGCCCAGGCGGTGACGAACGTCCTCAACCAGGGAGGCCAGCTCTTGGTCGAGGCAGGGACGGGAACTGGTAAGTCGCTGGCCTATCTCCTGCCGGCTGTCCTCCATGCGGTCGCGCGTGGCGAAACGGTGGTCGTCTCGACCGATACACTTGCATTGCAGGATCAGTTGTTCGCCAAGGATCTCCCGTTGCTTCGGCGTGCGCTCGAGGCAGCAGCTGAACACGATCCCCGACTGGCCGATGCGGCACGGTTTCGGGCGACGGTTTTGAAGGGGCGATCGAATTACCTCTGCCTGCGGCGCTGGTTTCTGCGGCAGCGTGAACCGTTCACGAGCCGCGCCGAAGCGCTCCTCGCAGCGAAGATCACCGCCTGGCTCGCGCAGACGGAAACAGGCGATCGCGCGGAACTGCACCTCTCGAACGAGGAACAGCTGGCGTGGGCACAAGTGGCGGAGTCGGAAGGGGCCTGCCTACCGAGCCGTTGCCTCTTCCATCGGCGGAACCAATGTTTCCTCTACCGGGCGCGGGCCACAGCCGAAGGCGCGCACATCGTCATCGTGAACCATGCGCTGTTGCTGTCCGATCTGCTGGCCGAGAGCCGTGTGTTGCCGTCGTACCGGCACCTCATCATCGATGAAGCGCATCACCTCGTCGATGAGGCGACGCAGCAGTTCGGTTTTCAGATCGCTCATGAGGATATGCGTGAGCTGGTGCGGCGGGTGCTCGGACTCGATCATCTGGGTCGCTATACTGGTGTGCTCGGCGAACTCTGGTCAGTGCTCGCTCAACGGCCGGATGGATCGGCGCGGGCTGTCGCTCGCGAACTGGGTCAGCGGCTGACCGACCTGTGGCCGCGCGTGGAGACGCTGCACCAACACACCGAAATGCTGTTCCACCTCTTGGCGGAGGCGGCGCAACGCCATCCGGTGGAAAACGGAGGTTATGATCGACAGATCCGCATCACTGGCGCACTGCGGCAGGAAACGATTTGGGGCACGGTCGAGGAGCTTGGCCAAACGGTGACCAGCCATCTCCGGACGGTTCTCTCGGCCCTCCAGTGGGTCAGTCACCAGCTGGAGGATCTTCCCGCGGCGATCCGCGACGAACTGAGCGAACTCGTGACCGAGTTGGACGTGCTGGAGCGGCGGGCGCGCGAGCTGCACGGCCGCTTGCAGGAGATTTTGTTCTCGCCGCGCGTCGAGCGGGTGTACTGGTTAACGTGGCGTGCGCAACCGTTGTCGGTCAGCCTGAATATGGCGCCGCTGGACGTCGCGCCGCTCCTTCAGGAAATGCTCTTCAGTCGAGTCGATACCCTGGTTCTGACGTCAGCGACCTTGACCGTGGATCGCTCGTTCGACTACATCCGACAACAACTCGGGTTAGCCGATGCGGACGAACTGGTCGTGGAATCGCCGTTCGACTACGCCAGTTCGACGCTACTCTGCCTGGCTGAGGACATGGCAGAACCGGGTGAGCCGGGGTACCAGCGACAAGTGAACGAAGCACTCTTGGCGTTACTTCGCGTGACGCGCGGTCGTGCGCTGGTCCTTTTCACGTCGCACAGTGCCCTGCAGGCAGCCTATCGGGCGATCAAGCGGCCGCTCGAACAAGAGGGAATCCTCGTGCTCGGACAACGGTTGGATGGCAGCCCGCGCCAGCTGGTCGAACGCCTCAAGGCGCGACCGGCGACGGTCGTCCTCGGGACGAATGCCGTCTGGGAGGGAGTCGATGTACCGGGTGAAGCATTGAGCGTCCTCGTGATCGCGAAGCTGCCGTTCGCGGTTCCGAGCGATCCGGTCTTTGCGGCGCGTTGCGAATCGTACAGCGATCCCTTTCAAGAATACGCCGTGCCGCAGGCTGTCCTCCGCTTCAAGCAAGGCTTCGGGCGACTCATCCGCAGCACGCGCGACTATGGTGTCTGTGTCGTCTTGGATCGGCGCGTCGTGACGCGCCGCTACGGGCAGCTCTTCGTTCAGTCACTGCCACCATGCACGGTCAAGCGGGTACCAGTTGCACAGATCCCACGCTTGGCGCAGGACTGGTTAGTACGGCAGCAGGATCGCTTGGCAGCACGGGTACCAGCGGAAGGAGGATCGGGCGATGGATCAGCTGGATCGTAACCTGGCGATGGAACTCGTGCGCACAACGGAGGCCGCCGCATTGGCCGCGGCCCAATGGGTCGGGCGTGGAGACAAGAACGCAGCGGATGCCGCAGCGGTGCAGGCGATGCGGCGGATGCTTTCGACGGTGCACATGAAGGGAATCGTCGTCATCGGCGAGGGGGAAAAGGATCAGGCGCCGATGCTGTACATCGGCGAGGAAGTGGGAACCGGAGAGCCGCCGGAAAGCGATTTGGCGGTCGATCCGATCGATGGGACGCGGCTGTGCGCTAACGGCATGCCAGGTGCCGTCTCGGTCGTTGCCTTGGCCGAGCGGGGTTCGATGTATTACCCGCCGGGAATCGTCTACATGAACAAGATCGCGGTAGGGCCGGAAGCCGCGCACGCGATCGATATTCGACTTTCCCCCACCGAGAACTTGCACCGGATCGCCGAAGCGAAACGGATGAGTGTCCGACTGTTGACGGTCGTTGTGTTGGACCGTCCCCGCCACCAGGCACTGATCGAGGAGATCCGCCGTGCGGGAGCTCGCATTCGGCTGATCACCGATGGCGATGTGGCGGGTGCCGTGATGACCGCTTTCCCGGAATCGGGTGTCGATGTGTTGATGGGTATCGGTGGTTCACCGGAAGCGGTCGTGGCGGCGGCAGCGCTCAAGTGCGTTGGCGGGGCGATTCAGTGCACGCTGTATCCGCGTGACGAAGAAGAACGCCAGCGCGCACGCGAACTCGGGCTCGAACTCGAGAAGGTTTTCACGGCTGACGACCTGGTGCGCTCGGACAACGTCTTCTTCGCCATGACCGGGATCACGACCGGGGATCTGGTGGAAGGAGTTCGCTTCACGCGGCACGGTGCCGAGACGCACTCGATCGTGATGCGATCTCGAACCGGGACGATCCGGCGGATCGCGGCCGAGCACCGGCTGGCGAAGGTACAGGAATACCAGACGATCGCGTTTGACACGGATGGTAGAGTCATGGTAGAGTAAAAAAGCGCGGGTTGACCCGCGCTGTCTCATGCCTCTCCATCGTGCCCCGGTCTCGAACCAGTCCTGTTGACGCTTCGAAGACCGGCATCTCTCACGGGAAATCGAAAGACGCGCACAAGAGGTTTCCGAGATTTGTCCGCACTGCGATCACCGTTTTCGCGCACGAAGCCAGCCTGGGCCGTTCCGACTCCTCCGCGGGGGTGATCGGGCGGTTCACCTGGTCTCCGTGCGGCGAGCGGCTCATCCGGAATGTTCGAGAGGACGAACCAAGTAGAGGAGAACGAACGCGTGGCAAAACGAACCGATTCGAGGAGGGCGGAACTTATGGATCCTGTTGCACCCACCACGACTACAGTCGAAGAGGTCAAGGAGACTCCGACGCTTACCGCAGCCGAGCTCCAGGACAAGAGTCTCGAGGAACTCCAAACGATCGCCCGGGACTTCGGCATCCCGAATGCGCAGCGGTTGCGCAAGATGGAACTCGTGAACAAGATCCTGCGCGCCCAGATCGAGCGCGAGGGGGGGATTTTCGGGGAAGGTGTCCTCGAAATCACCGAAGACGGATTCGGATTCCTCCGCGGTGAACGCTATTTGCCGGGTCCCAATGACGTCTACGTGTCGCAGTCGCAGATCCGGCGCTTCGGCCTGCGCCAGGGAGATTGGGTCGCTGGGCAAGTGCGTCCGCCGAAGGAGAACGAGAAGTACTACAGCCTGCTTCGAGTCGATGCCGTCAATGGCATGGACCCGGAGTTGGCACGGCGACGACCGAGTTTCGATACCCTGACTCCGATTTTCCCGATGGAACTGATCAATCTGGAGACCGAGCCGCACATCCTGTCGACGCGGCTGGTCAACCTGGTCGCGCCGATCGGACGCGGGCAGCGTGGTCTCATCGTGTCGCCGCCCAAGGCCGGAAAGACAGTTCTGCTGAAGCACATCGCGAATGGCATCACGACCAACTACAAGGACATCCATCTCATCGTGTTGCTCATCGGTGAGCGCCCTGAGGAAGTGACGGACATGCGGCGCTCCGTCGACGGTGAGGTCATTTCCTCGACCTTCGACGAACCGGTCGAAGACCACATCCGAGTAGCGGAAATGACGCTCGAGCGGGCCAAACGATTGGTCGAGTGCGGTATGGACGTGGTGATCTTGCTCGACTCGATCACCCGGCTGGCTCGTGCCTATAACCTGAGTGTTCCGCCGAGCGGGCGAACGCTTTCCGGTGGTATCGACCCGGTCGCGCTCTACCCGCCCAAGCGCTTCTTCGGTGCTGCGCGCAACATCGAAGGCGGTGGGAGCCTCACCATCATCGCCACCTGCTTGGTCGATACCGGATCCCGTATGGACGACGTCATTTACGAGGAGTTCAAGGGCACCGGCAACATGGAATTGCACCTCGACCGCAAGCTGGCCGAGCGGCGTATCTTTCCGGCGATCGACATCCAGCGCTCGGGGACACGGCGCGAGGAATTGTTGTTGGACGAGCAGACCTTGCGCCAGGTCTGGACGATGCGACGCATGGTGTCGATGCTCGGCGGGACCGATGGCACGGAACTCGTGCTGGGCCGGCTGGCGCGGACGCAGAACAACGCAGAGTTCTTGGCGACGTTGCACAAGGATCTCTGAGTCGAGTGGACGTCGGACCCGATGGTTCGCGAGCCTCTCGTGCGCTCACCTGAGCGTGAATGGAGCGATCGAGACATTCTCGTGCTGGTCGCGGTGGCGGCGACAGCCGTCCTCTGGCCGATCGGGCTGCTGTTGACCTGGGCGAGTGTTCGCTGGCGCTTGCGGGACAAGCTGATCGCGACGATCCTCCCGTTGGCGGGCCTGATCCTTTCCCTCGTGATCCTCCCGGCGGGAGCGCGCGGGATCGGTTTGAGTGGCCCCTCCGGACTCGCCTGGACGGTCGAAGTCGGGCACTACGCAGGCCTGGTCGGGGCGCCGCTGCTTGCTGCCCTCTATCTCGGTATACGGGCGCGGCTGCCAGCACGTCTCCTCGGTGGGCTGGTGCTCCTGGCGCTCGCCATCCTGGCGCTCGGACAACTCGCCTTTTTCCTGGGCGGTCGGTTGCATCCCGGCGGAGTCTGAGCGCTTCAGCTGCTGGCTCGCTCGGCGCGCAGGAGAAAGTCGAGCAAGACGAGTCCAGCAATATGCGGGAGTAAGCGATGTGGGAAATGACCGGCGCGCGGCAGGAGACAGAGTTCTCCTGCCGGTAGCCGGCTGGCGATGTCGACGAGCCACGGCGCAGGGGCCACCGGATCATTGTCGCCGCTCATGAGTAACACCGGGCAAGTGAGCGACTCGACCCCAGCCTGCCACTCGCGCATCTCGGGCGGCTGCTCCTCGCTATCGCGAATGAAATTGGCGAGGAGTCGGTCGCGGGCGTGGTGCGGGCCATGCGCGCGGTGCAGGTGGGCGTGCTCAGCTTCGTTGGTGGGAAACTGTTCCTCGATGATTTGCCGGGTGTAAGCGGCCGTGGAGGGAGCGGCGAAATTGGGCGGGCCGATGAGCACGAGAGACCGTGGTTGGATGGCACCCTCGACAGCTAGGCGCGTCGCGACCATGGCGCCGAGGCTCGCTCCGACGAGATGCGCTGACTCGATCCCCAGCCGCCGCACGAGTTCAGCGATATCAGTCGTGAACCCGGGCAGCGTCAGGCGCCCACCGGGATCGCTGCTTCGTCCATGTGCTCGGAGGTCGGGGGCTATGACGTCGAAGGAGCGACGCAGGGTATCGAAGATGGCAAGCCAACTCTCGCTGGTTCCGAAGTACTGGTGGAGGAGGATAACCGGAGGGCCCGTCCCAGCTCGACTGTAGTACAAGCGTACGTGGCTGAGATCACAGAACGGCATCTTCCCCTCCTCGCTGACAGGGCACGGCCGGAGCCGGCCAGCCGAACCACTATACTCACTGCCGAGCGCTCAGGGGGAGGGATTGGTGTGCGCGACGTCAGTGCGCTCCGGACGATTCTCCGGCGTATCGATCGTCGGGGTTACAAGGCCTACGAGGAGCTTCGCGGCTTCTTTCGGCTCGGGGATATCATCCTGGCGATCGATCACGTGCAGGGTGATCCATATGCGCCTCCGTCGCGCGTGCGCGTGATCGTGGAGCGTTCTCGGCTCGGCTTTCCCCCACTGACGAATCGGATACGGCGGGTCGCATTGGAGGATTTTCTCGCTCGGCGTGCACGGCGAGCCATCGATCGAGTCGGGCGTCGGCGGACGGGAACCGGTCGCTCGGGGATTATCCAGGTCGATGCCGGTGGTCAGGAGGTTCTCGAACGCACCGCCTGCCGGATCAGCGACGATCGGGTCGAATTGCGCCTTTCAGTGGGACTACCGGCAGCTGGTCGAACGGTGCTCGGTGATGTGGCGGAAGACTTGCTCACGGCCGCGCTGCCCGAAATCGCTCGATATGCTCTCTGGCTCGATCGGACGGCGCTTCAGGAAGCAGAACGGTTCATCGCGGTGGTCGAAGATGCGGAAGCGCTGCGCGAGCAGTTGCCCAGGGCCGGTCTCGTCGCTTTCATCGGCCGAGGAGCGATCCTGCCGCGCAGGAGCGGTGTCAGTCAGGAGCCACTGACCGATGGAGTCGTTCCCTTCGAGCCACCGCCGAGTTTGGAAGTCGAACTGGCGACTCCGCACAGTGGTCGCCTTCGTGGGATGGGTATTCCAGAGGGAGTCACGCTCATCGTCGGTGGCGGATTCCACGGCAAGTCGACGCTTCTCGAAGCACTGGCCCGCGGAGTCTACAATCACATCCCCGGCGATGGACGAGAGCGAGTCGTGACGCGAGCCGATGCCGTGGTGATTCGAGCGGAGGATGGCCGTCGCGTTGTCGGTGTCGATCTCTCACCGTTCATACGTGACCTCCCGCTCGGTCGCTCGACGACCTGTTTCACCAGCGAGGATGCGAGCGGATCGACCTCGCAGGCATCCAATATCCTCGAAGCGTTGGAGGCCGGTGCTCGGGTGCTTCTCATGGACGAGGATACCTGTGCCACGAACTTCATGATCCGCGACCTCCTGATGCGCGAACTTGTCCCTGCTGAAGCTGAACCGATCGTCCCCTTCATCGATCGTGTCCGCCAGCTGCACCGCGAGGCAGGTGTTTCGACCATTCTGGTAATGGGTGGTGCGGGCGACTATCTGCACGTGGCAGATACGGTCATCTGGATGCACGCCTATCACCCACGCGACGTGACGGCTCGCGCTCACGAACTCGCTCGTCAGCATGGGAACGGGGTGTTCGCTCCACCGAATCCCTGGCCAGGAGTGGTGCAGCGAGTACCGATTCCAGAAAGCATCGATCCGCGGCGACGGGAGCGAACGCGGATCAAGGCACATGGCACCGAGGAAGTAACGTTCGGGTACGAGTCGATCGATCTTCGACATGTCGAGCAGCTGGTCGATCCTAGTCAAGTGCGCGCGATCGGCCTGGCGCTGGCCTATGCCGTCGAGCATGACATCATCGATGGGAAGCGGGCACTGTCGGCGATCCTCGATCTGGTGGACGAGATCGTTGACCGCGAGGGTCTGGATATCCTCTCACCGTACCGGGGCCACCCAGGCGATCTGGCACGCCCGCGACGGTACGAGCTGGCAGCCGCCCTCAACCGGCTGAGGAGCCTGGAGGTGCGGCAGGTTCGCCTGGCTCCCTGAACTGCGGACGAGTCGGACACGTACGTGCCTGGACGGCGGCAATGCCGCTGATCGCGGCGGTTTCCGCCCGGAGAATCAGCGGCCCCAGCGAGCGAAACTCCGCCCCGTGCCGTCGGAAGAGCGCGATTTCCTCGGCTGTCCACCCGCCTTCGGGGCCCACGGCGACAGTGACCGTCTGGTCTGGCGAGAACGAGGCGTGTGCGATCGCCTCCGCTTCGGGTGCTTCCCAAAAGACGAGCAAGCGAGCGGTGCGCACGGTGGCGAGTGCGCGGTCGAGCGTCGAGGGGGTGTCGATCTCAGGCAGCGTGCCGCGCCCGCATTGCTCGCTGGCCTCCATGGCGATCCGCTGCCAACGCGCCAGACGTTGGGTCACATCGCGAAGGGCTAGATGAACAACAGTTCGTTGAGTGTGCAGGGGAACGATGCGAACGATGCCGAGTTCCGTCGCCTTTTCCACCACCAGGTCGAAGTGATCGTGACGCAGCAAGGCCTGCAGTAACACGATCGGTGGCGGGGGGAGGGGTCGTGCCGGCTGGGCATCGACGAGAACGGCGACCGTGCGCTCAGGATCGAGCTCGATGAGTTCGGCGACGAAATCGATCGCGCGACCATCGCAGAGGAGCACCCGATCGCCTGGGCGCAGCCGCAGGACGCGGACAAGCTGATGGCTCACGCGCCGAGGTAGGGTGACGCGAGCACCGAGTTCGAGATGTTCGGTCACGAAGAAGCGATGGCCCCGCCGGCTCATGGCCGATTCCGCCGCAGGAGCAGGCTCACCCAATCACCATCCTGCCGGCGCTCGACGAGTTCAGTGCCGAGATCTTGATAACGGCGACGGACTCCCTCCTCGGCTGTGTCGATGATGCCGCTGAGGACGAGGTGAGCGCCGGGCCGTGCAGCCCGCACCAAGCGCGGCCCCGCTTCGATCAAGACGCGGGCAACGATATTGGCCACGACGAGGTCATAGGCCTCGCGATCAGTGAGGGCCTCGGTGACATCGCCGATGCGCACCGTCGCACGATCGGCGACGCCGTTCCGCTCCAGGTTCTCCCGTAGGACCTCGCCAGCAACCGGATCGATTTCCCATGCCGTGACCGACCGAGCACCGAGCGCGAGCGCAGCGATGGAAAGGATGCCCGACCCAGCTCCAGCATCGAGGACGCTCACGCCGGGGGTGACCAAGCGTTCCAACCAGAGGAGACAGTGCTGGGTAGTCGGGTGGAGCCCCGTTCCGAAGGCCATACCAGGATCGAGGTGAACGACGATCTCGTCGTCGCGTGATTCGTAAGGGATCCAGGAAGGCCGGATGACGATCCGGTGGCCGATGCGCGTCACCGGGAAATGGCTCTTCCATGCCTCGGCCCACTCCTCCTCGGCGAGTGCCCGCAGGCGAAGTTCACCGATACGCCCGAGTTGGCTCAGGTGCCAAAGCCCATGTCGGAGTCGTTCGACTGTGGCATCGACCTGCTCGTCGAGCGGCAGATAGGTCGCGATGAGAACCGGAGTCGCCGGATCGATGGTCGCGTTTTCTCCGTCGGGATCCTGTGCTACCGGGTGAAAGACGGCGGCTCCCTGCTGGTAGCCGAAGCGGGCGAACAGTTCGGCGACTGCATCGGCGACCTCAGCATCAGTCTCGACAGCGACTTCGAGCCAACGCGCAGGCATCAGCTCATGCTCCGTCTCGTCCGGAGAAAGTGATCTCCGAGGAATCGCCGACGTTCACGCGCACGAAGTCACCGAGTACCCGGGCGCGGCGACCGACGATCGAGCGGTGCAGCATAACGCCGTTGATGGTCGCCTCCTCGTCGATGATCGAGTCGGTGACGATCGCGTGGGAGACGACCGCGCCCGGACCGATGCTCACGTAAGGACCGATCACGGCGTGCTCGATGCGGGCAGTGGGATCGATCACGACCGGTGGAACGACGACGGCGGTCGGGAAGGACGGCTGTGGGCCGGCTTGACGGTCCAGGAGGAAACGATTGGTTTCGAGGAGTGCTTCGACCGTGCCGCAATCCTCCCAAACGGAGACAGGTTGCGCCACGATCGTGCGGCCGCGGTCGATGAGGATCTGGATCGCTTCTGCCAAGTAGTACTCGTTCCCGCGCTTGCGGCCCTCGGCGATCTGCTGCTCGATCGCAGCGATGAGGTCTACGAAGTCACGGAAGTAATACACCCCGACCACGGCGAGCCGAGAGACCGGTTGCGCTGGCTTTTCGACCAGTTGGACGATCCGTCCGTCTTCGACGATGACGACACCGAAGCGGCGGGGATCGTCGACCTCTTTGACGAAAACAATTCCATCCCACGGACAAGTGAGAACCGCTTCGAGGTCGGCATCGAAAACGAGGTCGGGAAACACGACGAGCGTCGGACCATGGACGAGACCTTTAGCCTGGAGCAAGGCATGCGATTGCCCGAGCGGCTCAGGTTGCTCGACGAACACAGCGTCGAATCGGTAGTGAGTGCGCACATACTCTTCGATCTGCTCGCCGAGATATCCGGTCACGAAGACGACGCGTTGGAGTGGCAACCGGTTCAGTCGGTCCAGGACATGGCCGAGGATCGGTTTCCCGGCGACGGTCACGAGCGGCTTGGGTTTGCTCCAAGTGTGGGGGCGAAGTCGGGTCCCCAGGCCGGCAACGGGGATCACCACGTGCATCGGCTCACCTCCCTCGTCGGAATCGAGGGTGTGTCCTTCCCGAGCAGGTCCGATTCCAACGAGCGCCGAGTGTACCCGCGCTCGTGCTCGAGTCTGGGCGGATCGAGTTGCAGCGATCGCATTCGGCAGGATCCTCGTCCGCGGTCGCGCAGGGCAAAACGCTTGAGAAAACCGGGGTGCCCCCAGCGGGATTCGAACCCGCGATCTCCACCTTGAAAGGGTGGTGTCCTGGGCCTCTAGACGATGGGGGCCGGCGCCCACACAATCTCTAGCAGTATAAACTTTCCAGGGTAATTTCGTCAAAGGCGCGTGCAAAGAGGAAAACGACCGATGGATCATCCGCATTTTGCTCCCACGCCGACTGCCGTGGTGCGGGCCGACCGGGTCGAAGCCGTCGTGAATCGGTCGGTCGCATTCTGGGCCCGGCACTGGCTCGCTGGGCTGAACCTGCTCGCTGGTGTCTTCGCGTTCTTGCCGCTTCTCGCTCCCTGGCTCCTCGCGCAGGGGTACACGACATTGGCGAATGGTATCTATTTCGCCTACCGCTTCGTCTGTCATCAGAAACCGGAGCGGAGTTTTTTCCTCTTCGGTCACCAAATGGCGTACTGCCAGCGCGACCTGGCTATTTACCTGGGCGTTTTCGCGCTGGGAATGGTGTATGCGGTTGTCCGGCGCTGGCTCCGACCACTTTCCTGGCGGGGTGCGTTCCTGTTGTCGATGCCGATGGCGATCGATGGCCTGACGCAGCTCGTCGGTCTGCGGGAGAGTACGTGGCAGCTGCGGGTCTTGACCGGCGTCTCGTTCGCGCTGGCGACCGTCTGGTTCGTGTACCCTCGGCTCGAGAGCGGTTTCGCTGAGGTGCGGGCGGTGCTCGCTGCCCGATCACTGCAGATCGAGCGAGGAGCGGAGGGGATCAGCTGTGGCCAGGGTGCTGGCGAATAAACGAGTTGTCGTCGGAGTGACCGGCGGGATCGCCGCGTACAAGACGGTCGAACTCGTGCGTCGCCTGATCCAGGGTGGCGCCATCGTCGATGTGGTGATGACGGAAGCTGCCACCGCTTTCGTCGGCTCCTTGACTTTCCAGGCGATCACGCGTCGCCCGGTACAGGTCACGACAGTCGGCGTCTGGGAAGGGGAGCAGGCTGGACACGTCACGCTCGGTGCAGCTGCCGACGTCATGATCATCGCGCCGGCAACAGCTGATGCCCTGGCGAAGCTGGCGCATGGTCTGGCGGATGACGCAGTCACGCTCACCGCACTCGCCTGCCCAGCACCGCTCATCGTCGCGCCGGCGATGGACCAGTACATGTACCTCCATCCGGCGACTCAGGAGAACCTGGAGCGCTTGCGGAGGCGTGGCGTCACGGTGATCGGACCGCATCGTGGACCGCTCGCCTCCGGGATGGTCGGTGAGGGTCGAATGGCCGAACCCGAGGAGCTGTTCGGTGCTGTCCGGGCGGTGCTCGGTCGTGCTGGGCCCCTGGCTGGTCGCCGAGTCGTGGTGACTGCTGGTCCGACACGGGAAGCGATCGATCCGGTACGATTTTTGAGCAATCACTCGAGCGGCAAGATGGGTTATGCGTTGGCCGAGGTCGCGCGTGACCGCGGTGCAGGGACGACGTTGATCAGTGGTCCGACCTGTTTGCCTGCTCCGTTCGGCGTTCGCTTCGTTGCTGTCGAGAGCGCAGCCGAGATGGCGGCAGCCGTTGAGGAGGCGATCAGCGATGCGGACGTGCTGGTGATGTGCGCTGCAGTGGCTGATTTCCGGCCCCGTCACGTTTCTACCGAAAAGATCAAGAAACACACGGCATCGCTGTTGCTGGAACTGGAGACGACACCGGACATCCTGGCATCGGTCGCGCGTCCTGGACTCCTCAAGGTCGGGTTCGCGGCGGAGACGGAGCGACTCCTCGAGCATGGCCACGAAAAGCTCGTCCAGAAGGGGATCGATCTTCTCGTCATCAACGATGCGCGGCAGACGATGGGAGCGGAGACTGCGCGTGTCACGTTGTTGCGACGTGGTCGGGAACCTGAGGAGTTACCTGATCTTCCGAAGGAGGAGGTAGCTGAACGGATCTGGGATGCGATTCAGGAGCTGCTCGCTGAACGGGAGAGGGTTGCACAGGGATGAGTGATCGGCCACCACTGCGTGCCCGGCGTGCCCGACGGCGCGGGACAGTGGCAGTGCAGCTCGCCAACTGGGTTCCTGTGCTCATCTCCGTGTACTGGTCGATCCTATTGGCGCGCTGGTTTGTGTGGGTTCTGGCGAACGCAGTCGGGGGGCAGTTTACGCAACTCCTGGTCCTCCACCGATGGCTCGCCTGGCCCTTCACCGACCTTCCCGGGGCGTCTCGCTGGCCGCTACTCGCCGATATCGCGGCTGTGGTTCTGAGCGGCGTCGCGGCACTCGGTCTTCTAGGTGTCGCGGCGGGATGGTGGCGGGAAGCCGAGCGACGACGCCCATCCTGAGATGACGAGCGCATGGCGACTGCACACGCGAATCGCCGCGAACGCTGCGATGCAGCGTGGTAGACTGCTGGATAGACAATGAGTGGGGAGGCCGGAGGGCTCGCGTGCGTGGCCAAAGGAGCAATCGGATGGTGCGCAACCTCGTCCGTGGGGTTCTCAATCTGGTGCTCGCCGCCGTGGCGACTTGGCTGGCGAACTATTTGGTCGAAAGACTCTTCGGCCCTGAAGAAGCGGTCAGCGAGCATTCCTGAACGATCGCGGATCGATCATCTGATCGACGGGTATGGGGAGGGTCGAGCGTGGAGATAACGCGTCGTGAAGTCGAAGGCTTGGGAGCACTGCGCAGCGACGAATGGCCGATCATCAGTCTCTACTTACGAGTCGATAAAGAGCATATCACGGACGATCACTATTCGATTCGGTTGAAGAACTTGCTCAAGGAGTTGGAGCGAGCGCGGGAACATATCGGACTGAATCGAGCACAGTCCCAAGCGGTCGACGAGGATGTCGAACGGATCCGCGCCTTCTTCCGCGATCATGGCGACGAGTTCGGTCAGGGAGTGGCCCTCTTCGCGAGTAGCCGGGCTGGCCTTTGGCGCGTCTATCATGTGCCGCGAGAGGTCGGGAATGAAGCCGATCTCGATTTTCGGCCTGTCATCGGGCGCCTGGTGCGCGTGGTCGAGTTGTTCGAGCCGATCTGTACGTGTGTGATTTCGCGAGACCGGGCAAGGATCTTCCGCGGCCATTTGGTGAACTTTCAAGAAGTTGCCGTACGACTGGACGAGGAAGTTCCCGGACAGCATGGGCAAGGGGGCTGGTCGCAGGCGCGTTTTGCCCGCCACATCGAGGATCATGTGCGCCAGCATTTTCAGCGGGTCGGGCAAGTGCTGTTCCAACTGTTCGAGCAAGATCCGTTCCGGTTTCTCGTGGTCGCTGGTCCCGACGAGGTGGTCGCGGACTTCGTCGATGGCCTGCATCCGTACTTGCGCGAGCGCTATGTCGGATCCTTCAACTGTTTGATGGAGGCGACAGCCAAGGAGATCCGCGAGGAGACCAAGCGCATCGTGACGGCGTGGCAGGAGCAGGAGCGGCGACGCTATGTCGACTTGGTGCTGGAGGAGGCGCTCAGTCAAGACATGGCGGTGGTCGGGCTCGATCGCGTCGTCGAAGTGGTACAGATGCAGAATGTCAACAGTCTCGTCGTCGATGACCAGCTGAGTGCGCCGGGGCGATACTGCCTGCACTGCGGTGCCCTGCAACCGATCGGCAGTGAGGCGAGCGAGTGCGTGTTCTGTGGTGGCCTGACGCGCATGCGCGAGAATATCGTGCCGGAAGTCTACGCCGAGGCTTATCGACAGAACGCGAATCTCGTCTTCCTGAGTGAGCGGGATTTACGCGCTCGACTCGAGCCGTTCGGCGGCATCGGGGCGATCCTACGGTATCGAATCGGGGCGCCGGCGACCTCATGAAGGCGTTTCCGACGCTCGCGCTCATCGTCAACAGCGGGGCTGGGCGTGTGCGCCCCTCGAGCGTGGCGCGCGTCCGGGAGGAACTGGCCAGGCGCTTCCGGGTCACTGTCCATGTCGGCTCTTCACCGGATGAGGTGGCGAGACTGGCGCGCCAGGCGGCTCACGAGGCCGAAGTGGTCGTGGCGTTCGGTGGGGACGGTACAGCGAGCCGCGTCGCTGCTGGCGTCGTCGGCAGCGATGCGGTCTTCAGTGCACTGCCCGGAGGCTCGACCAATCACGTTGCGCGTTTGCTCGGTTTCCCGGCTGATCCGGTGCGGGCGGCGCGCCTACTCGCCGGCCCAGCGCGCTTCCGCTTTCTCGACGTTGGTCGCGTGGATGCTGAGCGAATCCTCCTTTTCCTCGGCGGAACAGGTATCGATGGGACGATTGTCCGCGATGCGCCTCCCTCCGCCAAGCGTTTCTTCGCTTGGCGAACGTATCTCGTGCCGGGACTTCGTCATCTGCTGGACGGCCCATGGCCTTTTACGGTCGAGGTCGATGGGATCCAGCACGTGGTGCGTGCGCGCAGCGTGCTTTTGGCGAATGGCTCGTTTCTGGTTCATCCCTATTTCCGTCTCGGACCAGCGATCGATCCCAGCGATGGATTGCTGGACGTGCTGATCTTGTACCCTCCACATCTCGTGGGTTGGCTAGAGCTGTTCGCCTGGACCGCGCTCGGTCGCTTGTGGCGCTCGCGCTATGTCTCCTCGTATCGTGGGCGACGAGTAGTGGTGCGAGCAGCGACACCGGTCCCGGCCGAGATCGATGGGGACAGTTCGATCGGTATCACCGAGCTAGCAGTCACGGTCGAGCCCCGAGCTCTGCGCGCCCTGGTTCCCGCGTTCGTCCGCGGTGTCGGCGAGTGAAAGCACGTCGGGCTGCTCTCGATCACGGGTAGCTGGCGGTTGCGTCCCAACGTTGGCCCAGCAGCCCGCGATCCTGGCCGTCGACGATGATCCGAACGAGTGGCGCATTACCCGAGCTGACCGTCATCGTCTTACCGCGGAAACTCCGTCGGTCTCCCTCATTCAGCACTTCAGCGAGCACCGTGCGCCCATCCACGGTCACCTGAACCCAGACCCGACCCGTGGTCACGATCTCGAAGGTATGCTCGGTTGGCGCCGGTCCGGCGGGCGCCGGTGTTCCCGATGTTCCTGGCGCGGGGGAATGCTCCGGTTTCGCTTCGGTGGAGGCCGCAGAGGCAGGAGACGCCGTTGCGTTCGCCGGGGGGTTCACCGGTACGGTGCCTGGTGGCACGGTGGGGACGGTCGTGGCAGTCGCTGCCGGAGCGGAAACCACGCCGGTCACTGTCGGCATAACTGCTTCCGCGCTGGTGGCGACGCTGCTCGCCTCCGGTGTGGGCGATGTCTCGCGGGGAACGAGGTAGGTCGTGTAGACGAGTGCGAACACGATCGCGGAGAGAGCGAGCATGAAGACGATCACAGCGAAGTTCGGTGCCCAGTGCATGAGCGGTTCTCGTACGGGCTGCACCGAGGGGACGACGCGGAATCCCATGCTGCGCTGACCATGCGCTTCCTCGAACTTGGCGAGGACCGTGACCGGATCGAGGCCCAGGTACTGGGCGTACAGGCGGACGATGCCACGCGCGTAGGTCAGGGGTGGGAGCTGCTCGAACGCTTCCTGTTCGAGCGCAGCGAGATAACGCCGGTTGATGCGGGTCGCACGTTCGGCGTCGAGGAGCGTCACGCCACGGTACGCGCGTGCGTTCCGCAATAATTCCCCGAACTCACTCATGCCGTGCCCCTCAGGAGCTCGCTCGGCGCCGGCGTTCCTGCTGACGCATGCTCAGAAGCTGGCGCAGCAACTCGTCGACCAAGGGCGTCGGCTGGCCATGGTGAGAAATATCGACTTCCTGGAGCCACCAATCGTCGGTCGGTAGCCACCAGGAACCCAGCGTACTGTGGCAGCCCAACGTCTCCGCGGCGACGAGCGTTCGCTCGGGAAAGGCATAGCGATTGGCACACCAGCCGTGACGTCCATCCCCTACCGGCCGAAAATCGCGACAGGTGCGGCAAATACGCGGGAGCGCAGCGAGCGAGGCATGGGCTGCCGGCTGCACGTCATCGAGCTGTGGTTCGATGAGGTGCGATGGTTCGGTCGGTTCTGGGGCTGCGTGCTCTTCGACTGTTGGGAACGGTTCCGTCTCGCCACTCTGACCGTTCGTGCGGTAGCTTTGGGACGCTGGTCTGGTGCGCTGATGGTGCACTGGCCCAGCAGATGCCGCGGAGACCGAGGGGGTACTGACCGGAGTGGCCTCGGGGTGAAGGGCAGGGCTCGAGGAGTCCGCCCGTTCGACCCACGAGCCGGCGATCACCGACAGGGCAGGGCGGTTTCCGGCCTCGCGCGGCTCCCAGAGATCCTGATCCCAGTTGGTGCGGCAGGCGAGTTCACCGCGGCGAACGAAGACGACGTGCTGGAGGCCTTGCCGCTGGGGATGGCGACACCAGCCGGATCCAGCGAGTCCACCCTCTTCGAAGTAGCGGCACGTCCCACAGCGTCGCTGCATCAACGGTACCCCTCCCCGAACAGCGAACTCGGCGCGGCCGCTGCCGCCCCGCGCGATGGTCCCTCGCCTCGTCGGCCACCACCTGCGGACTATCCTAGCACACGGTCTCGGCTGGTGCTGCCCGTCGATCGAGTAGGATGCTCGAGCGGTATAATGAGAGACTGTACGAGACACGGGCGCCGAGCGCCTGTGGAGGGAGATCCATGCAGCTCATTCAGCTCCAGCCAGCGCCCGCTTCGATCGTCGACGCGGTTCCAGGGGTCAAGCGCTTCCATATCTGGACGATCGGTTGCCAGATGAACGAAGCAGAGTCAGCCAAGGCCGCAGCACTCTTGCGGCAGGCTGGGTACGTTCCAGCGGTGCGAGAGTGGGACGCGGACATCGTCATCGTCAATACCTGCGTGGTGCGACAGCAGGCTGAAGACAAGGCCCTCGGGTACATCGGAGCCTTGGCACGCCTCAAGCGGCGCCGGCCGGATGTCCGGATCGCGGTTACGGGTTGTCTCGTCACCGGGCAGGAGCGCCGGCTCGCCGAGCGGTTCCCGTGGGTCGATCTTTGGTATGGACCGTCGGAGTTCGAGCGCCTCGTTTCCTTGGTGCCGGAACTCGCTGACGTTGACATCGACCTGGTGGAGTTACCGCATTACTACGACGAGGGCCAGGCTGACCCGGAAGTGACCGCCTTCGTACCGGTCATCTACGGGTGCAACTTCGTCTGCTCCTATTGCATCGTCCCGTACCGGCGTGGTCGCGAGCGCAGTCGCCCGGTCGAGCAGGTGGTGGCGGAAGTGGAAAAGCTCGCTGCACGTGGTGTGCGGGAAGTGACCTTGCTCGGGCAAACGGTCAACGCGTACGGTCATGATTTGCCTGGCCAGCCGGATCTGGCTGATTTGCTGGAGCGCGTGCACGATGTGCCGGGAATCGAGCGGATTCGTTTCCTCACCTCGCACCCCAAATACTTCAGTGACAAGCTCATTCGCGCGGTTGCGGATCTTCCGAAAGTCTGCGAGCACGTCAATTTGCCGGTGCAATCGGGCGATAACGAGGTCCTGCGCCGCATGCGGCGTCACTACACCGTGGAGGAATACCGCGAACGGATCGCGCGGATCCGCGAACTGATTCCGGACGTCACCCTCTCTACCGATATCATTGTTGGATTCCCGGGTGAGACGGAGGAGCAGTTCCTGAACACCTATCGGCTGCTCGAAGAGATCCGGTTCGACAAGGTGCATGTCGCGATGTACTCGCCACGTCCAGGAACCTTGTCAGCACGCTGGCCCGACGATGTGCCCCGCGAGGAGAAGCGGCGGCGTCACCGAGCCGTCGAGCAACTTCAGGAACGGATCGCTCGGGAACGGAACGAGCGTTATGTGGGTCGAACGGTGGAGATCCTCGTCGATGGGCTAGCGCGCGGTCGCTGGCGTGGTCGGACCCGAGGAAATACGCTCGTCTTCTTCGAGGCTCCCGGCGACTGGCGCGGGCGGTTCGTGGAGGTTCGTGTCACCCAGGCGAGCCCATGGTACCTCCTCGGGGAACCGGTCACTGTCGGGGCAGCCGAGCCGGCCATACTGACACGATAGTACGGACGGAGGCGGAGTACGACGATGTCGATGCTGACCAATCAGGGCAGTCATGAGCGACGATTGCTGCGCCGCCTGACACAGGCGGCCAAGCAGGCGGTCTTTCAAGGCAACTGGGAACGAGCGGTCCAGCTCAATCAACGGATCACCGAGTTGTCCCCGCGCGATGTCGCGGCCTGGAATCGTTTAGGGCATGCCCTGGCCGAACTCGGTCGCGTGGCCGATGCGCGGGCCGCTTATCAACGAGTGCTGGAGATCGAACCGGGCAATGCGATCGCCCAGCGGAACGTGACCCGATTGGAGTGGTTGGTTAGCCAGACGAGCGATGGCACGATTCCGGTGCCGGTGAGGCGACCAGCACCGCGCGCGGATGTGTTCATGGAGGAGATGGGCCGAACCTACGTCACGGACCTGCTGCGACCGGCCGCACCGGCTGTGCTGGCACAACTTTTCCCGGGGCAAGAGGTCTTTCTGGATATCCGCGACGATGCCGTTATCGTTCTCGATGCTGACGGCACTCGCCTCGGGCAACTCGAGGGGCGCTTAGCACGTCGCGTGGCCCGACTCACCCGCGAGGGAAACCAATACCGCGCGTTCGTTATTCAGCTCACTGGTGATACGTTGCGGGTGATTCTCCGGGAAGTCTTCCGTACGCCGCACTTGCTGGATACGCCGTCTTTCCCGCCCCAGCCGAAAATCGCTCCGCCGCGTCCTTACCTTCCGGAAGCTTTTGGCCGAGGAGAAGAGATCATCGAAGAAGAGGAATTCTTCCCAGAAGAGGAGGAAACTGAGGCGCTGGAAGTCGAAGAGGAGGAGCTCGTCGAGAGCGAAGAGGAGATCACCGAAGAGCCGCTCAGTGCGGTCGACGAGGAGGCGCTCGTCGTGGAGTTCGACATCGACGAGACGATCAGCGAGTGAGTCCGTTGCCGCAGATCCGCGAGCCCTCGTCCCCTCGAGAGGACGAGGGCTTTTCGCGTCGGGTTCACCGCAGGACGATCGTCAACAACAGGAGCAGTCCAAGCAACAGAGCGGTGACCCAAAGGAGACGCGTCAGATCAGCTTTGATCAGCGCATACTCCTCGTCGACTCGCCCCCATGGGCTGATGATTCCTTGGGGTTGCGTCGCTGACCGGCTTCCGGAGGGTTTGTCCGGTGAGGGGGACACCGAACCAGCGGGGACGGGTGCGCTCGCCCGAGCGGTCCGTTTGCTCGTCTTGCGCCGTGCCTTCGTCGTGTTCACCCGTCCCATACCGTCTACCTTCCCGATCCTCTGAGCAGTATAGCACGCTGTCATTTGACCGCGCGGCGGACTTCGACCAACATGCCCCGCTCGAGGTGCCAGGTTGCCGCAGCATTGCCGTCGCGGACGGCGATTTCCAAGCCACCGTGGCTGCCGAAATAGGCGAGCGGCATGCCAGGGGCGACATCGGCGAAGGTGCGCACGATACCGAGCAACTCCAGCTGACCGCAGCGGATGCAGAGCGTTTCCGATTCGTCAGGAAGCTGCTCGCGCCGGATCAAGGTGCGGCAATTCCCGAAACGATCGATCGACACGATGGGACCGACGACGCTTCCTCCGCTCGCGATGACCGGCTGGATCGGGAGTTTCACCAAGGACGCCGGGTCGAGCGGCGTACCGACTTCTGCCAGGGACATCCCGCTGGCGAGCAGACCACAGATCGGGCCGAAGATGTCTCGCCCATGGAAGGTGGGTGCAACCGGCTGACGGAACCACTCTGATCGATCGAGCGACCAAGCAGCGACCTGGTGCGCCTCCGCGAGGACGAAGGTCGCGAGTCCGTTGTCGGGCAGGACGAAGGCATGACCATCCGCCAGGAGCGAGACCGCGCGTCGCTCGCTACCCACACCGGGATCGACCACAGCCAGATGGATCGTGCCGACAGGAAAGGCACGCCAAGCGGTTGCGAGTTGGAACGCTCCCTCGAGGATGTCCTGGGCTGCTATCTCGTGCGTGACATCGATGATCGTGCTCGTGGGAGCTCGTTCGAGGATCACTCCCTTGACCTGTGCCACATAGCTGTCACGCACGCCATAGTCACTGGTAAACGTCACGATCCCTGAAGGCCGCCAGGTGGTCAGCATCGTCGGATCCTCTCACCAGGCCAGTGCATAGGCGTCGCTGCGCGGATCGGCAGCAGCTTCGACGACACGCTCAGCATCACGCCAGTGAATCCCCTGGCAGGAGCCGATCGGACCCCAGCGGGCCAGTCGTTCGACACGATGGCCGCGTGCTTGGAGCCCCTCGATCGTGGCGTTGGGAAGCCTCCCCTCGACCTGGACAAGGTCGAGAGAGCCGTGCGGCCAATTGGACTCGTGCCCAGGACCGCGATGGCGCCAGCGCGGCAATTCTATCGCTGTCTGGAGATCGAAACCGTATTCGAGCCAATGCACGAGAACATGCACCAGGATCTGCACTTGAGCATCGCTCCCCGGAGTTCCGAGACCGAGCCGTTCACCCGGTCTGGTGAGCAAGACTGGGCTGAGCGTGTGACGAACGCGCTTCCCCGGCTGTAGCTGATTCGGGTGCTTCGGCTCCAAGTGCCAGTAGGTCATCCGATTGTTCAGCAAGATGCCGGTATCGCCGGCGATGAACGCGGAACCGAATGCCATATTGAGGCTGGCGGTCACGACGACGAGATTACCCTCGTGATCCATGACCGAGAACGAGGTCGTGTGGTCCTCGCGGGCAGGTCGAGTCGTGAGCACCGGCTTTGCTCGCGTGAGATCGATCGCCGCCGCGAGCTGCTGCAGTCGCTCGGGGGCGAGCACGTCGGGCGGGAAAGGACCAACGAAATCGGGATCTCCAGTGAAGCGCTCACGATCCAGGAAGGCGAGTTTCTTGGCCTCGATCATCACGTGCAGAAGTTCGGGCGAAAGCGGGCGCCACCGGGCGAGTGGAAAGTACTGCAGGATACCCAGCATCTCGAGAAGGGTATGAGCACTGGAATTCGGCGGCGGGACGCAGATGATCCAGTCGCGGTACGCTAACTGGAGTGGCTCGACGATCGTTGCTCGCGCCAGCCGAAGACTCTCGCGTGTCAACAGCCCACCAGCCGCCAGGACGGCGCGCGTCAAGCGCTCGGCGAGATCGCCTTCGTACAACGCGTTGACGCCTTCCGCAGCGACCGTTTCCAGCGTGCGAGCGAGATCCGGTTGGCGGAGCACATCGCCCGGACAAGGTGGCGAACCAGTTGGGAGGAAGGTGCGAGCCGTCTCGGGATAGCTGGCGAGAACGTCAGCGTAGGTCTCGATGTAGGTCGCAAGATTATGGCTGACCGGGAAGCCGTCGCGGGCCAGTTCGATCGCCGGCGCGAGGGTTATCGAGAGCGGCAGCCGGCCCCAGCGTTGGACCAGCAAATCCCAAGCGCGAGCAGCAGCCGGAACAGAAGCAGCGAGTGGACCGCGTTCCGGAATGCCATCGCGGAAGCGTTCCGGGGTCGCGTCGAGCGGGGCCGGCCCTGTACCGTTCACCGCCCAGACGGTCGAAGTCCCTGCCTCGTAGACAAGGGCGAAGAGATCACCGCCGATACCGGACATGTGTGGTTCGACCACGTTCAACGCCGCGGCGACGGCGACAGCGGCGTCGGCGGCACTGCCGCCGCGCTCCAGCACGCGGGCACCTGCCCAAGAGGCAAGGGAATGACCACTGGAGACTGCCCAACAACGGCCCATCAGAAGCGGTCGACCAGCACGCTCGGCGAAGGTGGCGATCGCTCGTGCTGTCATGCGCTGCCCTCCACGGGAGACTCGAGACACTGTTCGGTCCCTTTCGCTCGCTCCAGGGCTGCACGGTAGGCCTCGGGAGTGTTGGTATTGGCGAACGACAACAGTTCTGGGTCGATGGTGCGGAGGTGGCTCTCTGGAACCGGGACGACACGAACCTCAGCGAAAAAGCTCACGATCTTGAGGTTTCCGGCAGCGAGCTGTCGCTCGATCGCGCGCAGGCAGCGCTTCGAATAGATGGCGTGGAGTGTTTCATACGTCAACATGCCGCCTTGACCAGTCCGTTCTGCCCTGGTCGGCACGAGCACGTCATAGTCGCGCGGGATAGCGAGCAGGGCCGCCAGGAGATCTGGTGAGACGAAGGGAAGGTCGCAGGAGAGCACGAGGCAATACTCGTGGCGAGCAGCGAGCAGTGCCGAATAGATCCCACCGAGCGGTCCGCTTCCCGGGAGACGATCGGGTACGATCGGGACGCCGAACTGAGCATACGCTGGGCGATCGCTGGCGACGACGAAGAGGTCGTCGGTCAGGTGTCGAACGCGGCGCAAGACGCGAGCGAGAAGCGGCTCGCCACAAAAGTCCAGCAGTGCCTTGTCTTGCCCCATGCGTCGGCTCTGGCCACCGGCGAGCACAGCGATACTGGCTTCCATCGATACCCCCGTCGGAGTGTAACGTGATCTTCGCTCGAAGACGAGGTCCCGTCCTCTCGCCGCCTCGGCGGCTTCGCGGCAGCGAAGGGGTGCTCCCGGAGGAATCGCAGGCGGAATCGGAGTGAGCTGGAGGAGTGCTCGTGGGTGGCCCGGTTTCGACGCCGGTTCGGCACGGCTTCGTGCGCGGCGAACGGGTGACATTCCCAACGCGTTCATGTCGGATCTGTTGTATCGGGAAGTGATGCGCTATAATCTGGCCAGAAACCCCTGAGCAGGAAGGCGAGGACCCCGAAATGCACGGTGGTCCGCCAACCGAAGAGCGGTCGAGGGCACTGGGAAACTGGCCTGGTGCCCTGCGTGTTCATGGTCGGTCAGGCGCGACGGGACGGACCGGAAGGGGGATGGATCATGAATTCGAGCCTCATCGGGAAGATCGAGAAGGCACGCCGCTATGCTGCGGAACCGGAACGAGTCCAGGTGCAATCCCTGCACGTCCGGTTCCGCGGTGAGCACGATGTGTACGACGTCCTTTTTGCGGACGGGAGCTGGAGTTGCACGTGCCATTCCTTCGAGGCGCTCGGCCTGGGCACGTGCAGCCACATCATGGCCCTCGAACGCTTGCTGGGGCCGATCGCTCCACAAGCGGTGGGGCAGGCCGAGCGGGTGAGCTAACATCGAGGCGATCAGGCTCGGCGGGGATCGTTGCGCTCGAACCGAACACCGGTCGAAGACGCCGTCCGGGTGCGGGTGTGCTCGGCAGAGAACCAGCGCTGAGTGTGCCGGAGCATGGTCTGTTCTCTCGTGACGGCGCGACCGAGATCCTCGGATCGCCTGGTTGATCGCAGCGTGACGCGCTTGCCCCAACTAGTTGTCGAGTAGTCCGATCGGGGACGTTCGGCTACGCGAGCACTCGCCGCTCATCGAGGTGCTCGCGCACTGCTACTCGAAGGGGAGAACGGGCGATGACTTTCGACGTCACGTGGTACGCTCAGTCGGCCTTCCGGATCGACGTTGCTGGGCTGCGTCTCTATCATGACCCTTTCCAGATTCCGGACGGTGAGCCGACTGCTGATGTCATTTTGATCAGCCATGAGCACTTCGATCACTGCTCACCGCCCGACATCGCGAGGATCCGCGACATTCACAAGACGTTCGTCGTAGCGAATCCCACTGCGGCGAATACGCGTGAACTCGAACCCCCCGTTCACGTGATCAGGCCGGGCGGTGAAGTGCAGTATGGTCGCTTGTCGATTCGCGCAGTACCAGCCTATAACTTGAATAAGTTTCGTAGCCCTGGTGTGCCCTTCCATCCTCGAGAAAAGGAGCATGTCGGGTTCATTTGCCGAGCAGAGGGTGTCACCTGGTATTTCGCCGGTGACACCGACGCCATACCGGAGATGGCGCAGTTCGGTCCGGTCGATTATGCCTTTCTCCCCGTCAGCGGGACCTACGTTATGACGGCAGAAGAAGCCGCGGAGGCCGTGCGCATGCTCCAACCGCGTGTCGTGATTCCCATGCATTATGGGACGGTCGTCGGGTCGGTGGAGGATGCTCGACGTTTGGCTGCGCTCGTCGGTGATGTCGCGGAGGTCAGGATCTTGGAGCCCCGTGGTCGTCTGAGCTGAGCGATCAGCTGGACACAGTCAGCAGTGCTGCGAATTGCTCGAGTGTCATCCCTCCTGAAACGCGGAGGCGAGGAAGAGCGAGCGGGTCATCGTCCGCACCGGCTCGGCCTGGCTGAGTAGTGACCGCCATGCGGTAGCCTGCCGCAGCAGTCGCTGCTTTCACGCGCTGATCCATCTTGCCAGCGGGATAAGCAAAGGAGAGAACCGGGTGACCGAGTGCCTCGCGAAGCGCCGTCGCGCACTCGGTGAGTTCTGCTCGCAGTTGCGCATCGGACACCTGGGTCAAATCGACGTGATGGACCGTATGAGCGCCGATTTCGATCGCCCCTGAGCGATCGAGTTCACGAACCATCTCCCAAGTAAGATAGCGCGGCGAGTCGAGCAATCCGGTGATCACGAAGATCGTGGCATGAAAGTTGTACTGGCGCAGGATCGGCCATGCATGCTCGTAGAAGTCACGGTAGCCGTCGTCGAACGTGAGAACGATCGGCTTGGCTGGAGCAGGTTGGTCACCCCGTCGGATCGCTTCGAGTTCGGAAAGCGTTATCGGCGTGTAGCTATGGGTGGAAAGCCAGTGCATCTGAGCTGCGAACTCGGCTGGTTCGACCGAGAGGGCCCGACCGATCGGGTCATCGGGGCCCGGGCGCGGACGAATGTAATGATACATGAGTATCGGAACAGGCTTACGATAGGGTTTCGGTTGTGGTGTGTCTGCAACCGGCGTCGAGTCCCGAGTCGGTCTGGTCGAATCGTGGAAGAACTGAAGAGAGTGGTGCGCGGAATCGGTAAAGAGAGACTCGGGTGGGTTACCTGCGATTCCTCTTAAATTGCCAACCAGATGCAAGGAACCGGTGATCGAGTACGGAGGCCGCTCGTCGCTCGGCTCACTGGGGAGATCCCTCGTCATGGACCGCTGCGGGGCGGAAACGACGAGGGGAGCTTGTGGCGGCTGTTCGGGAGGCGCGGCTACGCGAGGATGCAGAAAGGTCACCGGTTTTGCGAGCAGTATCGCCACGAGCGCGATGAGCGAAAGACTGAAGTGCTGACCAATCCGCACCATAGTCTTCCTCCTGCAGGAGTCTAGCAGAATTCGCGCCCGGACGCGCTCTGCCGCCAGGTCTGGCCGTATAATCGCCGCGCTGGCTGGCATGATGGATGGAGAGGAAAACGATGCGGGTTACTGGTGGAGAAGCGGTCGTCCGCACGCTCGAGCGGCTCGGCGTGGAGGTCGTTTTTGGCATCCCGGGTGTTCATACGTTGGCGATCTACGATGCGCTCTATTCGTCGCCGATCCGCCATGTGCTCGCGCGGCATGAGCAGGGTGCGGGCTTTATGGCCGATGGGTACGCGCGGGTTTCGGGGAAGCCCGGTGTGGTCATCGTCATTACCGGACCGGGCGTTACGAACATCGCTACAGCGATCGGCGAAGCGTATGCCGATTCCTCACCAGTCGTCGTCATCGCGTCGAACGTCGAGCAAGCCTGGCAGGGGCAGATGCTCGGCCACTTGCACGATTGCAAGGATCAGCTCGGCATCATGCGTGTGGTCACCAAATGGGCAGATCGTGCGCGCTCAGTTGAGGATGTCCCCCGACTCCTACGAACAGCGTTCGCGGAAGCGATCAGTGGGCGACGACGCCCGACGCATCTGGAGGTTCCCTTGGATGTTCTCCATGGTTCTGGCGAAATCGAGTTGGCTCACCTCGCACCGCTGTCGATGGAGCGCTCCCAACCGCGGCGGTCGGCCATCGAGCTGGCAGCTCGCATGATCGAGGAAGCGGAGCGCGTGGTTCTCTACTGTGGTGGGGGCGTGGTCGCTAGTGGCGCAACGGCTGAACTCAGTGCGCTGGCTGAACGCTTGGGAGCGGCGGTCATCACCTCCTTGCAGGGGAAGGGCGCGATTCCGGAGGATCACCCGCGTTGTCTCGGGAATCTCTGGGAACCCGAAAACGCGGTCGAGCGCGTCTTGCGCGAATCGGATCTGGTCATCGTGATCGGATCCAAGCTGGGTGCACAAGATACGGCGAATGGGCGTTTGCCGCTCCCGGACCGGCGCATCCGGATCGACATCGATGCCCAGGAGATCTTGCGCAACTATCCGCCGACGCTCCCGATCGTCGCTGATGCACGCGAAACGGTGCGGGCCCTGCTGAGCGAGCTAACGTCGCGCGGCATCACCAAGCAGGGATGGCCTGTCGACGTCTTGCAGGCGACCAAGCGTGAGGCGCTCGCGACGGCTTGGGGGGCAGGTCAGGCTGAGTGGCTCCGAGCCATCCGTGCCGTGCTGCCGCGGGATGGCATTCTGGTCAGCGACATGACGATGATGGCCTACGTCGGCAACCGGCACTATCCGGTCTACGAGCCAGGTACATACCTTTTCCCGACCGGTTACGGCACGCTTGGGTTCGCGTTGCCGGCAGCGATCGGGGCGAAAATCGCGCGTCCCGAAGCTGCGGTCGTCGCGCTCGTCGGCGATGGCGGGTACCAGTTCACCATGCAAGAACTCGCCACGGCAGTCCAATTCCGGATCGGAATCCCGATCATTCTCTTCAACGATGCCAGCTACACGGCAGTCAAGGACGAACAAGCACGCTCGTTCGGAGGGCGCTTCATCGCAGTGGACTTGGTCAATCCTGACTTCCAGAAGCTCGCGACTGCGTATGGCATTCCGAGCGAGTACGTGACCAGTCCCCAGGCGCTCGAGGGAGCGATCGCGCGGGCACTGGAACGTGACCTTCCAACGTTGATCGAAGTGCCCATCGATTTTCCACTCGGTGCGTGAAGCGTGTACTATATCCGGCGGAACACGCGAGAAGCGAGTATCTGAGAAGGGAACGATCCAGTTGACACGAGGAGGAGCGTACGCTAGGCTAAAGCAGGAGAACAGGAGGCCGGGCAGCTGATGGTTTGCCCAGCGTCGCCGACACTCGCGATCCTCTCGATCATCATCGCGATTATTCGGCCCCGCGTGGCGGGGCATGCGGCGTTGGGGAGGAGCGTAGCTGGTCAGGCCTGAAACGATAACCAGTGGATGACGATGAGGCGGCCTCCCCGACGCGGGGAGGCCGCCGAACGTTTCCGAGAAGGAAGGAGGGAGCGGATGAGCGAGAACGGCGAACGACGAGTGGTCATCTACGATACGACGTTGCGGGATGGGACGCAGGGATCCGGTGTCTCCCTAACGACGGAAGATAAATTGAAGATCGCCCGGGCATTGGACGAACTGGGTGTGGCCTATATCGAGGGTGGCTGGCCCGGCTCCAATCCGAAGGACATGGCGTTTTTCGAGCGTGCCCGACACCAGCAGTGGCTACACGCCAGGATCGCTGCCTTCGGAAGCACACGCCGAGCCGGCGGAACGGTCGAAGAGGACGTCAACTTGCGCCTCCTGTTGGAAGCGGAGACACCGACGGTGACGATCGTCGGCAAAGCGTCACCGTTTCAAGTGCGCGTAATCCTCGGCACGACCCTCGATGAGAATCTCCGGATGGTTGCGGAATCGGTCGCCTTTCTCAAGGCGGCAGGACGCGAAGTGATCTTCGATGCCGAGCACTTCTTCGATGGGTATGCCGAGGATCCGGACTACGCGCTCGCCGTTCTACGGGCGGCCTGCGATGCTGGCGCGGACGCGGTGGTGCTGTGCGACACCAACGGTGGAACACTGACGGACCCACTCGTGCGGGCAGTGCGGCATGCGCTCTCCTCGGTCTCCTGTACTGTGGGCATTCACACACACAACGACTGCGAACTGGCTGTCGCCAACACGATCGCCGCAGTTCTGGCTGGTGCCATGCATGTTCAGGGGACGATGAATGGGCTCGGGGAACGGATCGGGAACGCCAATCTCTGTTCGATCATCCCGATTCTCGAGTACAAGCTGGGCTATCGCTGCTTGCCGCCGGGTAATCTGCGTAAGCTCACCGAGACGTCTCGATACGTTGCGGAGGTCGCCAACCTGGCGCACGATCCTCGCCTCCCATTCGTGGGAGCCTTCGCGTTCACGCACAAGGCCGGACTGCACGTGAATGCGATCGCCAAGCACCCCTCGGCCTACGAGCACATTCCGCCGGAAGTAGTGGGCAATACTCGGCACGTCCTCGTCAGCGAACTGAGCGGTCGGAGCAACATTGTCGTGAAGGCGAGGAGCTTCGGCATCGAGCTCGGCGACAAGCCGGAGGTCGTGCGACGTGTCCTGGAGCAGATCAAAGAACTCGAGTTTCACGGTTATTGGTTCGAGGACGCTGATGCATCATTGGAACTCTTGATCCGCCGCAACCTGCCCGACTACCGACCACCGTTCGAGGTGCTCGACTATACGGTCCTGACCGAATATCGCAATGGGCGTGGCATGCTCGCCGAGGCGATGGTGAAGTTGCGCATCGGCCAGCACGTCTTCCACACCGCGGCCGAGGGTAACGGACCAGTGAACGCCCTGGACCGGGCTACTCGCAAGGCGCTGCAGGAGTTCTATCCGGAGATCGCTGAGGTAGACCTCGAGGACTATAAGGTACGCGTCCTCGATGATCATCACGGGACGGGCGCGAAGGTGCGCGTCTGGATCCGCTCCGGTGACGCGCATGGCAGTTGGAACACGGTCGGTTCCTCGGAGAACATCATCGAGGCGTCCTGGTTGGCATTGGCTGATAGCCTGGCCTATCCGCTGGTGACCCGGCCAGAACTCGCCGCTCGCATTCCTGAGCTCGTATCAGCTGTTTCGTGAGCGAGAGCGCGGCAGGGCGCACCCTGCCGCGCTCTCGGTTGCGTCCTAGAGCAACCCCTCGCGGTAGAAAAGCTCGGCGTTCAAGACCGAGGCTCCGGCGGCTCCGCGGATCGTGTTGTGGCCGAGGACGACGAACCGGATGTCGAACACCGAGCAAGGCCGAACCCGGCCGACGACCGATGCCATACCATGTTCGGCGTCTCGGTCGAGCACCGGTTGCGGCCGGTCGGGCTCGTCCAGCACGATGACGGGGTGACGGGGAGCACTGGGGAGTTCCAGTTCCTGTGGACGCGCACGGAACGCTCGCAGCACGTCGATTACCTCCGCCGGGGTCGCCGAACGATGGAGATCCAGGCTCACGGTCTCCAGGTGTCCGTCGCGTACGGGGACTCGATTGCAGTGCGCACTGAGCACGATCGGAGCGTCCTCGAAGGTACCGTCGATCCAGCGACCGAGGATCTTACGTGATTCGGCTTCGATCTTTTCTTCTTCTCCACCGATGTACGGGATGACGTTATCGATCAGATCGAGTGAAGGAACACCAGGATAACCGGCACCCGAGGAGGCCTGGAGTGTGGTGACGATGCCTCGCTCGATCCCGAACGCATCGTGAATCGGCTTGAGTGCGAGGACGAGATGGATCGTCGAGCAGTTGGGGTTGGCCACGATGAATCCCTCGCGCCATCCGCGGAGCTGCCGCTGTCGCTCGATCGCCCGGGCATGATCGGGGTTCACCTCGGGGATGAGAAGGGGCACATCCGGATCCATCCGATGATCGCGCGCGTTCGTGAACACCTTCTTTCCTTCAGCGGCCAACGCCTCCTCGATCGGCCCAGCGACTCCACCGGGAAGGGCCGAGAAGACGATCGGGCTGTCGATCGGTTCTTCGATGTGCTTCACCACGAGATCGCGCACTTCTTCTGGCGGGGCAGCGCTGATGCGCCAGTTCACCGCTTCCGCATAGCGCTTCCCGGCCGAGCGGTCGCTCGCGACGAGTTCAGCGATCCGGAACCAGGGATGGCCAGCGAGGAGTTGGACGAAGCGCTGGCCGACGCTACCGGTTGCCGCTAGGATGGCGACGTCGATTCGATCGGACACGAGTTCCTCCCTTCACTGGTGGTGCCGATACAACAAAACCGGCAGAGGTCGCAACCCCTGCCGGCATTCGCTCGAGTTCGGCCGCGCGTTACGGACTCCCCGAGCGCACGCCGGCGCAGCGAGTAGCGGTCGTTCCAGTTGTCGTCCGTTTCGCTGTCTGCACGACGTTCGTCCTTCCGGCTCGTCCGCTTGCGCAGAGGGCGCAGGCTCACCTACCCTGTCAGCGCCCGCTGCCACTGTACCAAGCGGGCGTGGGATGGTCAAGTCACAGGTGAGGAGAGCATCACATGGAGACCGTCGGGATCGCGCTGCTTGGAGTGGGAACGATCGGAAGCGCCGTGCTCCGCATGATTCGCGAGGAGCGTGAGCGCATCGCCGAGCGGACTGGACTCTTCTTGGACGTGCGCTGGGGGCTCGCGCGGCACCGTGAACGTGTTGTCCAGGCTGGCCTTAGCGAGCGGGCGGCGACGACGTCGATCGAGCCGATCTTGGCGGATCCGTCGGTTCAAGTCGTTGTCGAGGTGCTCGGGGGAGAGGAACCAGCAGCGGCCTATATGAAACGTGCGCTCGAGGCGGGTAAACATGTCGTCACGGCCAACAAGGAGGCCCTGAGCAAGCACTTTGCTGAGCTGGTCGCGGCAGCCCGGGAACACCAGCGGGCCCTGCTGTTCGAGGCGAGTGTCGGGGCAGGAATTCCGCTCATGGTCAGCCTGCGGCAGCTCTTGACCACGAATCGTCTGCACCGCATCCGCGGCATCGTGAACGGCACGACGAATTTCATCCTGACTCTCATGGCAGAAGAAGGGGTACCCTACCAGGAGGCCCTGCGACAGGCGCAAGAACTCGGCTACGCAGAACCAGATCCAACCGCCGATGTCGAGGGTTACGATGCTGCCTACAAGCTGAGCATTCTCGCCTCATTGGCCGCAGGCAGGCATATCCGGCCGGAAGTGGTGGAGCGGCGCGGCATCACCACTGTGACGCCGGATCAGATCCTCGACGCGCGTACCCGCGGTGGAGCGATGAAGTTGCTCGCCGAGGCGGAGTTGGCTGACGAGACTTGGCGATTGCGCGTGCGACCGGTTTTCGTCCCAGCGAGCGATCTTCTGGCGCACGTTCGTTTGAATCTCAACGCTATCGAGTTGACTGGGGATCGAGTGGGAACCATCGTCCTGTACGGGCCGGGTGCTGGACCATCACCGACCGCGAGTGCAGTGATCGCTGACGTTCTCGATGCTGTTCGCTTCGGACCAGCGCTCCTGCCTAACCTCGAGCCAGCTACCTGAGGAAGCGTTCGATTCGACAGGAGAAAACCGACGAGCTGGACACCGCTGTCCAGCTCGTCGGGGCGCGTCGCGATGCTGCTCGCGGGCAGCGAGCGCAGGCGGTTTCGGTACAGCTTTTAGGGCTCGGCGAGGAAGGCCGCGATCACTGGCCCGATCTGGTCGAAGTCTTTTAGAAAGGCATCATGCCCGTTGGGGGAGTCGAGTTCCCAATAGCGAGCATCGACGCCGAGCGCACGCAAGTCTTCGGCGAGACTTCTCACCTGATTGGGCCAGAAGAGGATATCCGAGCGGATACCGATGGCGAGCGTTCGGGCACGGATTCGGGAGAGTCCAGCGTGATAGCCACCTCGGCCACGGCCCAGATCGTGGGAATCCATAGCGCGAGTGAGGTAGAGGTAGCTGTTCGCATCGAAGCGGCGCACGAGCTTGTCACCCTGGTAGTGGAGATAGCCCTCAACGTCGTAGCGTCCGAGGAACTCGGGCCACTCGGTGTAGCGTGCTCCTGTCCGGCGTTGGAAGCGGGCTGACATGAGCTCGTCGGACTGATACGTGATCATGCCGAGCATACGAGCGATCGCCAGTCCATAGCGTGGACCCTCTCCATCCTCGTACTCCCCGTTCTGCCATGCTGGGTCGAGCATGATGACACGCCGCTGGACCTCGTTATAGGCGATGCCTTGGTCGGAAAAAGAGGCGCCAGCAGCAATGGGAACGATACGGTCCACTCGGTCCGAATACATCGCTGCCCACTCTAGTACCTGCATACCACCGAGCGAGCCACCGATCACGGCATAGACCCGCTCGATCCCGAGTTGGTCCAGGAGCATCGCCTGGGAGCGGACGATATCGCGAACGGTAATGAGGGGGAAGCGAAGGTTGTAGCGACGGCTGGTGCGGGGATCGATCGAACGCGGACCGGTCGAGCCGTAACAGCTCCCGAGCACGTTGGCACAGATGACGAAGTACCGGTCCGTGTCGATGAAGCGGCCGGGGCCGACCATGGGATCCCACCAGCCTGGTTGATCACCCGGGCCATGCGGCGCGACATGACTGCTCCCAGTCAGGGCATGGCAGATGAGGACGACATTGTCACCGGTAGGGCTCAGAGTTCCCCATGTCTCGTAAGCGATATCCACGACCGGCAAGACGTCGCCATGCTCGGTCACAAAAGGCTGTTCGGGTGTGGCGATCCGTGCAATCTGGTACGTCACAGGCAGAGTGGACGTCACAGGAATCCCTCCCTCGGGCACGTCGTGGAAGCGACCTGCTCCACTCGCTCCCGTCACGACCTCATCGACTTGCGTGGAGGGACTGAAAGGAAGACCCTCCACGACATGGTGGAGGGGCTTGCGTCGTCGCAAGGACCGCGCTCATCGTGCGGAGCTTTCCCGCTCCGCCGGCATTGGCACCTGGCGCAGTGGCCTGCGCTGGTTGCCGGGTTTCGTCGGGCCGTTCCCTCCACCGCTCGAGATGAGCGCCGGCCTCTCGATTGTTGGCGGCTATTTTAGCGTTTTCGCTGAGACCTGTCAAGAGTACTCGTGCGTGCTCCGCTGCGTCATGCCGTCCCGGCTTGTTCACTGGACCCGATCGCTCACGGTGGGGTAACCGGAACCGAGGGTGTGGCGTATCCGGTCAGCTCCACGTACCCCTGGCCGGTTGTTTTCACACCAGCCTGTGCAGCGATGACCGAAACAGCGCCTTCCCAGTAGATCACTCCCGTCGAACGCACGGTTTGCAACTCCTGATCGAGGACGAGCGGGGTAACCGTGAGCGTCATGTCAGGAGGGAGCTCGAACCGCCACCCGCTCGGGTAGATCGCGCCGCTGTGCGGACTTTGCCAGGATCCAGTCGCTTGGAGACGGATATCGGCGTCGTGCAGCCAGCGGATACTTCCATCGGCTCGGAGCAGCGTGCCGCTCCGCTGGATGACGCGTTGAGCAGCATCACGCGATTGCCAGAGCATGAGGTCGGTGCCGTCTTCGAGTTGAATGGCGAACCAATCCCAACCGCCTGCTCCGAGGAGGAAGTTGCCCCACTGGTGATCGTTCCACGCGAGGCCAGAAACGCTGACGTCGTGACCGCCGACAGAAACGACGCCCAGGGTCGCCAACCGTGTGCGCGAATAGTAGTAGGAGCCGGTCTCTGGTGCCCAGGAAAAGTAGCCATCCTCGTCATGCAGGAGCGGTGGGCGGAGATTTTGGAGTTCCAGGGTAAAGCCGAACGATCCGCTGCGGACCGTAATCCGATCCGACTCGCCATCGCTGGCCATCGTCCAATCCGCCACGGCGAGCACGAGTGGCCAGCTCTCCTGCCGCTGCGGGACAGCGATCAACCGCTCATCCCACAGGAAGGCCTGTCGATCGACGAGGGTCAATGCAGCGTGTGCGGCATAGACGACGGGATAGCCGAAGCGCTGCACCTGGAAGATGACGAATTCGAAACCGAACCGCTCGCCCGCCGCGGATCGAAGATGACCAGTGTAGTACCACCATTCGGTCAAAACATCGTGGGAGCCGAAATCACGCGGAAACACGACTGGGCCGGGTGCTGGCGGTGGTGTGAGGAAGAGACTGGCTGGTCGCGGGCTGGCTGATGGGGTCGGCCCCATCGGCTCCTGTGACTGCGGCCCATTGGAGCTTCGGCAGGCCAGCAGCCCGAGTGCGAGGGTGCCGAGAAATGCTCGTCGGCGCATTCAGTGTCCGATCCGTACCGTGTCGAGAGTCCGCGCGAGGCGGCGCGGAACCCACCAGTTCCATTGGCCGAGCAGGCGCATCGTGGCGGGGACGAGCAGCGTGCGTACGATGCTGGCATCCAGCGCGATCGCGAGCGCGATACCCAATCCGAGCGCTTTGATCAAGACGACATCGGCGGTCACGAAGGCGGCCGCGACGACGACCAGGATGAGAGCAGCACCCGTGATGATGCGACCGCTGCGGGCGAGCCCCGTGGCGACGGCTAAGCGGTTGTCGTGAGTCTGGTCCCAGGATTCCCGCATCCGGCTCAGCAAGAATACTTCATAGTCCATGGAAACGCCGAAGAGGATGCAAAACATCACGATCGGTAAGGATGCCTCGGTAAATCCGAGCGGCGAGAAACGCAACAGCGAGCTGAAGTGTCCCTCCTGGAACACGAAAACGAGTGCACCGTAACTCGCGGTAAGGCTCAACACGTTGAGAATGATCGCCTTGAGCGGGAGAAAGACCGAGCGGAGGAGAAGGAAGAGCACGATGTAGGTCGCCAGAATGACCGTCGAGGCAGCCAAGGGAAACTCGCTGTACATTCGATCGACGACATCGACGATTTCCGCTGTGCCGCCATCGACCCAGAGCTTCAACCCTGGACCGGGATCCATCGCGCGGATGTCATGCAGGAGAGCCTTCGCGCGATCACTGGCTGGCAGTGCGTCGGTGTACACGTAAATTGCCGTGAGATGATCCCCAGCAAGCTCCCGGTACACGCGCTGCAGCAGTGGCTCGGGAATCCGCTCCGGATCAGCGTACAGAAGCTGGTATTGGGCGAGACTGATGCGCGGGTCGATGGTCACGATGCTGGTGACCTTGGTCACCCGCGGATCCGCCGCGAGCCGGCGAGTGAAGTCGTAGAGGGAAGCTAGTGTCTGGGGATCGTTGACGGGACGCTCGGTTTCGACCGCGATGACGATCGGTGAGAGTTCCCCATCGCCGAACGCGCGGCGAAAGGTCTCCAATGCCTGGCGGGAGGGAGTCGAGGTGGGCAGGATGGTCGCATCGGGCGAGCTGAGTTCGACGTGGCGGAAGGGAAGTCCGAGGAGAACCAGGAGGGCAACGACCGGTAGCGCGACTTGCCAGGGTCGCTGCATGACGAACTCGGTGATCCAGTGCCAGAAGCGTCCAGTCTCGGTACCGCGGCGAATGACGCGGAGTGCATCGATCCGGCGCCCCAGGATGCCGAGGACAGCGGGCAGGAGCGTCAAGCTGGCACTCACGGCAACCAGCACCACGAGCATGCCAGCGATGCCGACCGAGCGCATGAAGAGGAATTCGAAAAAGCCGAGGCCGGAGAGTCCGATCAGGACCGTCAGTCCGGAGAAGAAGACCGCTCGCCCGGCAGTCGCTGTCGTGCGGGCCACCGCATCAGCGAGTTCGTGTGCGGCCAGTTCTTCGCGGAAGCGACTGACGAGAAACAGGGAGTAATCGATCGAGAGGCCCAGGCCGAGCAGCGAGGCTACGTTGAGTGTGAAGATCGAGAGTTCCGTCAGGTGCGTCAGTCCGTAGACGATACCGAGAACCAGCGCCACCGTCACGCCACCGATGAAGAGGGGAACCGCAGCGGCGACAGCGCTGCCGAAGACAAAGAGCAAGGCGGCTAACGCGAACGGAAAAGCGATCAGCTCGGCTCGCCGAAGATCCCGCTCGGTCACACGCTCCAGGTCTGCATAGAAGGCGGGAGCCCCCGCTAGTTGGACCTGAAGATCGGTCTGGGCGATCGCTGCCTGAATCTCGTCCAAGACCCGCTGTGCTTCTTCCGGTTGCAAGTCCAACTCGATCACCGCGTAGGCCAGTGAACCATCCGGTGCGATTTGGCTCGGGTTTTCGGTGAACCAGCGAATGCCAGTCACATGGGGAATCGAGGGAACAGCGCTCAGGGCGCGCTGAGCTTGCTCGACGAAGGCGGGATCGGAGGGAGACAGCGTCGGATGCGAGAAGAGGACGAGCAGCGAACTCGGACTGTAGCCAGGGATCCGCTCGCGCAGGAGTTCGCGCGTCCGGGCAGCTTCCGTGTGCGGGCTGGAAAAACCACCGACTTCGAGTCGACCAGTCACGCGGGGTAAGGTGGGAAGAACTGCCAGAACAACGACGAGCCAGAGTGCGAGCACGAACCAGCGGTAGCGAAAGGAAAATCGACCGATGCGCTCGAACACCATTCTCCCTCCTGGGCACGGGGCTACCCGTGCCGGATGAGTTGTACCAAAGCCCCGGACGGGGAAACAGCTCGGTCAAGAAGGGGCGATGAGGCGGTGCGGCGCGCGCTCGGCGCGGAGGTCGGCGATGTCGTGCAGCTGATCAACGAGCCAACGGCGGAGATCATGCTCGACGACGTGACGGCGCAACTGTTCGGCCCGCCAGGCCCGTTCTGCGGCAGGCATTGTCAGCCCCTGCCAGAGGGCCTCCGCTGTGCCTTCGATATCCGTGGGCGAGACGGTCAATGCCCACTGCCCGAGTTGCTGGTATGCTCCGGCCCCTTCCGAGAGGATGAGGACTCCATTGCGCTCGTTGAGCAGCGCTCCCTCCTTGGCTACCAGATTCATGCCGTCGAAGATCGCATTGACCAAAAGCACGTCGTAGAACTTCATCGCAGCGAGCGCTCGGGGATAGTCGTCACCGACGAAGAGGTGCACAGGCTCCCAGTGGATGCCTTCGATCTCCGCAGCGTTCGCGTACTTGGCGTTGATGCGGCCGACAACTGCATTGATCTCGTCGAGGTAGTTGATGTATTCGGCAACCTCCATCCGTGTCGGGACGAGAAAAGCGAGAAAGTTGACGCGCCCGATCAACTCGGGGTGCTTTTCGAGCAAGCGGTCGTACGCCAGGAAGCCGCGCACCACGTTCTTGCTCGGTTCGGCTCGATCGACCCGGATGATGGTGTATTCGTTGCGGAACGCCTCGAGGTGTTCACGATGCCGGCGGGCATCTTCGCTTTCGGCGACGGCCCGGACCAGTTCGGGGTCGATCGAGATCGGATAGACGCGGACGCGGGTCGTATGCCCGCGATAGGTCACTTCGCGCCGCCGATAGTCGACTTCTGCCTCTGGCAGATTCGCATCGACCGTATTGAGGAAGCTCCGGGCGTGGCGGGGCGTTTGGAATCCGACGATATCGTTGGCCAGCAGTCCCTCGCAGATTGCACGCCGCATGGCAAGTGGGAGCAATCGCCAGTAGTCCTGGTCTGGCCACGGGATATGGACGAAGTGGTGCAAGAGCAGGTCAGGGCGCAACTCGCGGATGAAGGTCGGGGTGAGGTAAAGGTGATAGTCCTGCAAGAGCACGATGGGCTCGCGTGGGGCCGCCGCTGCGGCGGCCACCACCTCTTCAGCGAAGAGTCGATTGACTGCAACGTATCCCTCGTGCCAGGCTTGCCAGGTCTCGTGGTCGATGTCGGGCGCGCGAGGAGTATCCCAAAGATAATGCTGCAGGAACCAGAGCAAGGGATTGGCAATCCGGTTGTAATAGCCATGGTAGGCTTCGGTATCGGGAACGACGAAGCGAAGTCGGAAACCAGGCAGATCCGGTATCGTGAGGAGCGCTTCTCGCCGTTGCCGCATCTCCTCCGCGATGACGCGATCAGTGGGCGTCATCGCGCAGGCCACCCAAATGGCTTCGGCGAAGCGTGCTGCGGCGCTCATAGCAGTAATAACTCCGCCTGTGCCCCGCTTCGTGGTGATCTCGCCATCGTTGGTCTGGTGGAACTCGACCGGCCCGCGGTTGGAGACGATGATCAAGGTCGAGCGCTCGAGGAGCTCGCGCGCGTAGTCGGGGAGCTGCACGTCCAGCTGACCATCCCGGTGCTGCCCCGCTCGCTGGTGTGCCATCGTTGTCCTCCCCTCTGGTCGTCCCAGCTGTGGTCCGTGGCCAAGTCATGGAGACGTCGTTCCTGGACCGGTCGTCGTTCCGACCGCTCCACGGCGACGCATGCTGGTCGGTAGCTAGCCAGATCGTAACATACCCGTCAGCCTGTCTGCCGGTGGCGCGGGTTGGTCGTGGGTTCACGCTCACTGGGTGCCTGCCGTGCCTGGACGTGGGGCTGTCCGAGACAAAATGAGCGACCTGGAACATTCCAGGTCGCTCCAGAATCGTTGGACGCGCGGTGCGGTTACTTCACTTCGAGCTTACCGACCATGCCGAGTTCCTTGTGCCCCGGAACCGTGCACCAGAAATCGTAGGTGCCAGCCTGGCTCGGTGCCGTGAAGGTGAAGTCGATCGACTTGCCGGGATCGACGAGCGGAGAACCCGTCGGATTGATCTGGTCGCAGTGGAAGTCGTGCTGCAGCGTCCCAGCGTTCTTGAGGGTCACGGTCACGCTGGCACCCGGTGAGACAGTGATGGTGGACGGGTTGTATTTGTATTCGCTCATCTCGATCGTGATCTTGCCACCGCCGCCACCGCTGGTTCCACCGCCACCACCACAGGCAGCCAGAAGCATACTCACGGCCGGGACTGCGATCGCTACTGCACCGGCCCGTCGCATGAAGCCGCGTCGCGTGAGTCGCTCGGTCGCGTCTCGACGCATGATTCGAGCCTCCTCACTCCGCAAGAGTCGCTCCAACGACTCTTGCACCATCACTCCGCCTGTTCCCACAGTGGAGCCGTGCTCGGGCACAGCTCCTGCAGAGAGTATGCCAAAGCGGTCGCAGACAGCGGACTGCGACGCACACTTCGTCAAATTTTTCCTGACAACGGTTGTGGAGTCACCCAGGCTGCGTATCGATCGTGACGAAACCGTATCCACGCTCCTGGAGAGCTGCGATCAGCTGCGGGAGTGCAGCGGCATCGGTCGACTGTGCACCGACATGAAGGAGCACGATGGCACCCGGTTGTGCTGCCGCCAGAACGCGCGTGACGACCTCTTCGGGCGGAATGCCGCGCCAGCCGAGGGAATCGACTGTCCACATGACGACGACGCTGTAACCGAGTTCCGGGAGGAGCGTAAGGAGTGCCTCGTCGTAATCCCCGTAGGGTGGCCGAAAGTAGGGGCGCATGGTGGTTTCGCTGCCCGAGACGGCAGCGACCGCCTGCTCGGCTCCTCGGATTTCGGCTGCGCGTTGGTCGACCGGCAATGGTGGAGATCCGGTCGAGCGACCGGTGAAGGAGGGGTGCGTATCGGAGTGATTGATGAGGCGATGTCCTTCACGGAGCATGCGCGCGACGAGGTCGGGATTCGCCCGTGCCCAAGCTCCCGTCATTCCGAAAGTGGCACGGATGCCGTGGCGAGCCAGTTCGTCGAGAATCTCTTCCGCGTAACCACGGTCGGCCCCGCAGTCGAAGGTAAGGGCGATGACCGCCTGAGTGGTCTCCAACCGTGTGATGACGCGTGCGACCGATTGCACCGGAAGGGAGGTAGGGGTGGGGGACGATAGCGACGGTGAAGTGGGCGTGGCGAGTGGCGTCGGTTCGATGGGTGAGATCGGTGGAGGTGGAGTCGGGTTCGGTGTCGGGAACGGTGTCGGTCGGGGCAACGGTACCGGTGATGCGATCGGGGTGGTCGCGGCCGTCGGAGCGGACTCGGTAGGCGATGGGGTTGCGGTTCCTGTTGGCTCGGTGACGGTCGGGTAGATGGCTGGCCCTCGACAGGCCAGGCCGACGACCAGCCAGCTGATCAGAATGCCCGAGAGACCGAGCAGGGGACGTCGTCTGATCACCAGATCCCCAAGGCGTCTTTTGCCTCTTCGCTCATCATGTCCGGTGTCCAGGGCGGGCTCCAGACGAGATTGACCTCCACGTTGCCGAGATCGGGGAGATCGCGGAGTGCGTAATTCACCTCCTCGGTCAGGATCGGCCCCAGAGGGCAGCCGAACGTGGTCAACGTCATCGTGATCAGTACGTCCGTCTTGCCGTCCTCCCGGTCGATGAGATCGATGCCATAGATCAATCCCAAGTTCACCACATCGACGCCGAGCTCAGGGTCGATGACCTGCTTCAGACGCTCGCGGACATCATCTTCGGTGAACTTCGCCATCTCGCCTCCTTCTGTTGTGGAATCGCCGAACAAGCGGCGCGCGAGGTCGTCGGATCGCTTTCTGTATCGGGTCGCGTCCCTTCGTACCGATCACGTCGGCCATTCGTTGAGGCCATAGGCGGCTGCTTTGAGTACTTTCAGGCTGAGCAGAGCGCACTTGCGCCGTGCCGGACTGATGGGGACACCGAGCTCTTCGAGAAGATCCTGAGCTCCCAGCTGTTTGACCTCCTCGAGCGTTTTCCCTTTCACCATTTCGGTCAAGATCGACGCCGCAGCCTGACTGATCGCGCAACCACGGCCGGTAAAACGAATGTCGGCGATCCGGTCGTTCTCCAGCTTGAGATCGATGCGGATCCGATCACCGCACAGCGGATTGGAATCCTCGAAGGTGCGGTCCGGTCGTTCCAGGGTCCCGTAGTTCCGGGGATGCTGGTAATGGTCCAGGATATGCTCGCGGTAAAGTTCGGCCACAGCCTCTCCTCCAGTCAGCCGCTCACCCCGCGACGCCGAAAACGCGACGTACCTCGCGGAGTGCCTCGATGAGGCGGTCCACGTCGTCCTCGGCATTGTAAAGGTAGAAACTGGCGCGCGTCGTCGCCACGACGCCGAGGCGCCGCATCAAGGGTTGCGTGCAATGGTGGCCAGCGCGGACAGCGATCCCGTGCTGATCGAGCACGGCGGCGACGTCATGGGGATGGACGTCGCCGATCGTGAAGCTGATGACACCGCTTCGATCATCACCGACCGGCCCATAGAGCCGGATGCCCGGAATTTCCTCCAAGCGGGGGAGAGCGTAGGCCAGCAGAGCTCGCTCGTGTTGCCGTATGGCTGCCATCCCGATCGACTCCAGATAGTCGATCGCGGCTCCCAGGGCGACCGCGTCAGCCACGCTCGGTGTTCCAGCCTCGAAGCGGGCTGGTACGTCACCTGGTGAAAAACCGTCGGTCGTGACCGTGCGGATCATGCCACCGCCACCGAGGAATGGTGGCAAGCTGGTAAGCAAGTCGTAGCGGGCCCAGAGAACGCCGATCCCGAATGGCGCGAGCATCTTGTGGCCGGAAAATGCCAGGAAATCGGCTCCGAGTTCGCGGACGTTGACCGGTAGATGAGGAACGCTCTGTGCACCATCGACCAGCACGAGTGCACCGGTACGGTGGGCGAGACGAACGATCTCCGGGATGGGATTGATGGTCCCCAGTGCATTCGAAACGTGCGTCACAGCGACCAGCTTGACCGGATATGCGTCCAGTAACTCCTCAAGTTGATCGAGTCGGAGCCGGCCGTGCTCGTCGATATCGACGAAGCGGACGATGATTCCGCGCTCGACGGCGAGCTGATGCCAGGGGACGATATTCGAGTGGTGCTCGAGGATCGTCGTCACGACGACGTCTCCTGGCTGGAGCGCGGTGGTACCCCATGTTCTGGCCACCAGGTTGATCGCCTCCGTCGTATTGCGGACGAAGACGACCTCTTGCGCGCGGGTAGCGCCGATGAAGCGCGCGACTTTGGCGCGCGCTTCCTCATAGAGGACCGAGGCCTCCTCGCTCAACTCGTAGATGCCGCGGTGAATGTTGGCGTTGCTCGTGCGATAGAAGCCAGCGAGCGCCTCGATGACGCTCGCTGGCTTCTGTGAGGTTGCCGCGCTATCGAGATACACGAGGGGCCTGCCGCCGCGAACCGTCCGCTGGAAGATCGGGAAATCCCCTCGGATCCGCTCGACGTCGAGTGGCTGCGTTCCAGTGAACGACGTCATAGCCCGATTTTCCGCGCAATCGCTGCCCGTACGGTCTCCTGTACCTCTGTCACGGGCACCCGCTCGATCACCTCATCGAAGAAGCCATCGACGATCAGCTTTACCGCTTCTGGTCGGCTGATGCCTCGGCTCATCAAGTAGAAAATATACTCCTCTTCCACTTGGCCGACAGTGGCACCATGCGTGCAACGCACGTCATTGGCGCCGATTTCGAGGTTCGGAATCGTATCGGCCCGAGCGGTCGGGGAAAGGATCAGGTTGCGGTTTGCTTGGTATGCGTCGGTGCGCTGGGCCTGCGGGAAGACCTTGATCAGCCCGCTGAAGACGGTGCGGGCCCGATCCTTGAGCGCTCCCTTGTACAGGAGGTCGCTCGACGCATAGGGCGCGACATGCCACTGGCGCGTCTGGTGATCGAGATGCTGCGCATCGTCGGCGAAGTAGAGCCCGAGCATTTCGGCAGTCGCACCAGGCCCCACGAGATTGCTGGCGATGAATGCCTTGCTCAGCCGCGAGCCGAGGCTGACGTTCAGCGTGTTGACGGTCACGTCCTGCCGCAAGAGGGCTCGTTGTGTCGTGAAGTTCCAGACGCTCCGCCCCCAGTCCTGCAGCTGGATGTAGCGAACCTGTGCACCCTCGCCGGTGATGATCTCGACGACATTGGAGGCGATCAACGGCTCCTCGACGGTGGGAGAAGCCCAGGTGTCGATCAGAACGACGCTGGCTCCTGGTTCAGCGACGAGAAGCGTGTGCGCGAAGATCGCCGAGCCCGGCGTTTCCGCCCAGACGAAACTGCGCAGCGGGAGAGCGACCTCCACCCCCTCCGGGACGTACAGAAAGGTTCCGCCGCTCCAAAAGGCACCGTGCAGCGCTGCGAACTTGTTGTCCTGCGGCTTCACCGCTTCGGTCATGAAGATTCGCTGGAGGAGTTCCGGCATGTCGCGCGCTGCGGTCAAGAGATCGGTAAAGACGACGCCCTCGGCAGCGAGCTGCGGATCGAGCTGGGTATAGACCACGGAGCTATCGACCTGCACCAGAAGCCCGGATCGCAAGGCGGCATCGCCCAGGATCTCGAAGAGAGCGGATGGGAGCACGTCTGGCCCGCTCACTCGCTGGCCGACCCCGGCGAAGGGCACGACTTGATCGATCGGAAGGCGCCGAATGTCGGTCCGTCGCCATTCCTCGTCGGTCCGGCTGGGCATCGGCGTCCGTTCGTAGATCTCCCAGGCGGCGAGACGCCGTTCTCGCAACCAGGCTGGCTCGTCGAGGAGGTGCGAAAGTTCCTCGACTGCCTCACGCGTGAAGCCTCGTGTTCGTTCTGCGACCCTCGTGCTCATGATCTCCCCTCAGGTGACGGTGCGGCGGTCTGGACCGAGCCAGACCGCCTGCGTCTCATCCGACTGAACCTTCCATCTCGAGCGCGATCAGCCGGTTCAGCTCGACCGCGTACTCCAGCGGCAGTTCCTTCGTGATCGGCTCGATGAAGCCGTTGACGATCATGCTCATCGCCTCGGCTTCGGTGAGCCCCCGACTCTGCAGGTAGAAGAGCTGTTCCTCGGCCACCTTGCTCACCGTTGCCTCATGACCGATCGACACCTGCTCCTCTTCGATCTCCATATACGGGTAGGTATCCGTGCGGCTCTGCTCGTCGAGCAGGAGCGCGTCGCACACCACGTTGGCGCGCACATGGTGGGCGCCGCGATGCACCTTGACCAAACCGCGGTAACTGGCCCGGCCAGTCCCTTTGGAGATCGACTTGGAGATGATCTGGGATGAGGTGTACGGTGCGACGTGCACCATCTTGCCGCCGGCATCCTGGTGCTGACCATCACCAGCGAAGGCGACCGAGAGTACTTCACCGCGGGCGCCCGGCTCCATCAACCACACTGCTGGGTACTTCATGGTGACCTTGGAGCCGAGATTCCCATCCACCCACTCCATGGTGGCATCACGGTACGCGGCTGCTCGCTTGGTCACGAGGTTGTACACGTTCTTCGACCAGTTCTGGATGGTCGTGTACCGGCAGCGTGCACCTTCTTTGACGATGATCTCGACGACTGCGCTGTGCAGCGAGGCAGCGCTGTAAATCGGAGCGGTGCAACCTTCCACGTAGTGGACGTAGGCACCAGGCTCGACGATGATGAGCGTGCGCTCGAACTGCCCCACGTTCTCGGCATTGATGCGGAAGTAGGCCTGGAGCGGTACGTCGACCCGCACCCCCTCGGGGACATAGACGAAGGAGCCACCCGACCAGACGGCCGAGTTGAGGGCAGCGAACTTGTTGTCGTTTGGTGGCACGATAGTCCCGAAGTACTGCTTGACCAGGTCCGGATATTCGCGGACGGCCGTGTCCATATCGCAGAAGATCACGCCGAGCCGCTTGAGTTCCTCGCGGAGCGAGTGGTAGACGACCTCCGACTCGTACTGGGCGCCGACTCCAGCGAGGAAACGCCGCTCGGCTTCCGGAATACCCAACCGATCGAACGTGCGGCGGATGTGCTCGGGCAGTTCCTCCCAGCTCGTACCCTGTCGCTCGGTTGGCTTGATGTAATAGACGATCTCGTCGAAGTTCAGTTCGGACAGGTCCGCGCCCCAGGTCGGCATCGGGCGCCGCAGAAAGTATTCGAGTGCCTTGAGCCGGAACTCGCGCATCCACTCCGGCTCATTCTTGATCCAGGAGATCTGCTCCACGACCTCCCGATCGAGGCCCTTGCGGGCTTTGAAGACATACTGCTCGGGGTCGCGGAACCCGTACTTTTCGGCGTACTCGCTTCCCAATCGCTTGAGTTCGACTTCTGGTGTCGTCATGGCACGTTCCTCCTTATGGTACGGCTCGGTCAGGAAGCCGCTTCCGCGAACTGCTCCTTGACCCAGTCGTACCCTTTCTCTTCGAGTTCTTCAGCCAGCTCCGGCCCACCGGAGACAGCGATCTTACCGTCCAGCATGACGTGCACATAGTGTGGGCGGATGTAGTTCAAGATGCGCTGATAGTGCGTGATGACCAGCAGGGCCATATTCGGGTTGAAGAGACGGTTCACACCTTCGGAGACCGTCCGCAGCGCGTCGATGTCGAGACCAGAGTCGGTCTCGTCCAGCACGGCGAACTCCGGCTCGAGCATCGCCATCTGCAGGATTTCGGCTCGCTTCTTCTCGCCACCCGAGAATCCCTCGTTGAGGTAGCGCGAAGCGAAGCTCTCATCCATGCGGAGCATCTCGAGCTTTTCCCGGAGCAATCGACGGAACTCCCGGGGGCTGAGGGCCTTGTCCTCACCGAGACGCGCCTTGCGCACCGAATTGACCGCCAGGCGCAGGAAGTTGGCCATGGTCACGCCAGGGATAGCGGTCGGATACTGGAAGGCCAGGAACATGCCCATCCGTGCGCGCTCGTCGGGCGGGAGCTCGAGAACATTTTCGCCCTTGTACAGGATGCGTCCTTCATAGACCTCGTAGTTGGGATGCCCAGCGATCACGTAGGCCAGGGTGCTCTTGCCGGAACCGTTGGGTCCCATCAAGGCGTGAATCTCACCCCGCTCGATCACCAGGTTGACCCCGCGCAGGATCTCTTTCCCCTCGATGCCCGCGCGCAGGTTTTCGATCACGAAAAGCGGCGTGTGTTCGGTCATGCTGTTGTGTCCCTCCTTCGTTCCGTCGACTCCGTCGGCCACCGATTTACTCTACCATGTCGTTTCGAAACTCGATCTGCATCATCCCCCTTCCACCGCCAAACACGGTTCAGCTCAGCGCCGACCAGCCCGTGCTTCCTGCACCGTGCGGTCGCGCTTCTCCTGGCAGGATGGACAGATCCCGGCAAAGACTGTTTGATGATCGAGAATCTCGAACCCGGTCTTCTCGGCAGCCACCTGGCGAGCGAGCAACGCGGTCGGTACTTCGACATCGACGAGCTCGCCGCATACCACGCAGTGTACGTGGTCGTGGCGATCGGTCCGGCGATCGAACCGGCTGGCATTGTCCCCGAACGGAAATTCTTGAATCAAGCCGTGCTTGGCCAAAAGGTGCAGCGTCCGGTACACCGTCCCATAGGCGATGGTCGGGTACTTGCGCCGCACCCGCTCATAGATCTCAGCCGCAGTGAGGTGCCGTTCCGCATTCTGCACTTCGGCCAGGATCGCCATCCGTTGCGGTGTCATTCGAAAACCGGCCGGGATCATGATCGGCGACTCACTCCCATGTGAGAATGATTCTCGTTCTCACCTGTGCTATACCTTACCGCGTCACTCGGGATTCGTCAACCATCGAAGGGGTCGAGATGGACAAACAGGAGCTGATGGAGCAGATCGTCGAGCACTACCGCCGGCCACGTCACCGCCACGCTCTGCCGGATGCCGATGTGGTGATGCCTGGGGGCAATCCAGGCTGCGGCGATATCGTCACCATCTATCTCAAGGTCGACGAGCAGGGGCACCTGATCGCGGAGGCTTCGTTCGAAGGCGAGGGGTGTACGATCAGCCAAGCAGCGGCGGATATCCTGCTCGACGTCGTGAATGAAGAGCGATGGACGCTCGAGCAGGTTCTGGAAGCCGACTACCACTTGATGGAAGAGCTCATCGGCGAGGAGGCAGTCAAGCTCCGGCCCCGCTGCGCGACACTGGCCCTCGGAACGCTCAAAGCGGCGGTCACCAAATACTTGCGCGACCAGCTGCGTCGCGAGGCCGGTCTCGAGGTGGTCGAACGGGAGAACGAGCGCTTCGGCATCGTGACCGGAGAGCTGCCATCGGCTGAGGCATCGCACAGCTAGTTCGTCGAGCGTCGCTCGCGTCGGAGTTCCTCGACGAAGGCTGCCAGATGCTCGCGGAGCTGCGGGCCGAAGCCGGACACCGTCACGAGCGTCGCTCTACCGCGACCGACGTTGGGCTGGACCAGGATCTCAGCCGTCACGCGCGGGAGAACCCCTTCGCGTTTGCCGATGACGTACACCTGATTGGGGCGACCAGTTCTCCCTGCGCGATAACCGCGTGCGGTGAAGTACGCGATGGCACGTTCCAGTACCGCGTCTGGACTGGCACGAGTCACGACGCGGCGCTGGAAGGTGGTGCGCGTCATCTCGACGGTCAACTGCTCGCGTGCGGTCGCGGTTTCGGCGTCGTCACGCTGTTTCTCGTCCATCGTCGCGGCTGCTGTCTCCCAGCAAATGAGTCCCGCGCTTCAATGGTACGCGGTGCGCGTGCTCAGAAGCGGAGTGGCTGGCCAGCAGCCATCGCCCGGACGAGACAGCGGCAGGCCTCGGCGTCGGCGGCTGCCCGATGCACGCCGGGGTGCGGGATGCCGAGGCGTTGGAGCGCTTCGCTCAAGCGATGGTAGTTGCGCCAGGATTCGGTCGGCGGTGGGCCGGCGTACTCGGCGAAGCGGCGCATGGCGCAGTCCCACGACAGGTCGGGCAAGCGGAGGCCATAGCATCGGCAGGTTTGCTCGATCAAGCGGCGATCGAATGGTGCGTTGTAGGTCACGATCAGCCTCGCGCGATCGAAGATCACTCGGAGTTCACGGTAAACGACCGGCCACTCGGGTGCATGGGCGAGATGCGCCTCACTCAGCCCATGCACCCGCAGTGCGGCCGGATCGATAGGGCAGCTCGGCTTGACCAATGTCTCCAGTAGAACGTTCCCATGCGTGTCCAAGACGGCGAGTTCGATGACCTGGTCCTGGCTTCTGATGCCGGTCGTCTCCGTATCGAGGATCACGACCCCGGAACTGGAGCAGATGGCTCGCGCCCAGGCCTGGGCGCGTCGTCGCCTGTCCACACGCTGCGATCTCCTCACTCGAGGACGAGCTGCTCGCCGGGTTGCAACACGACGCAGCGAGCGCTGGTCTGCTCTTCGACCGCTTTGGCGAAGGCGTGCGGATCCTGCTCGATCAACGGGAACGTGTTGTAGTGGCAGGGGACCACGACTTTGGGAGCGAGCAGTTTGACCGCTTTGACCGCATCGGCTGGTCCCATCGTGAAATGATCACCGATCGGCAAGGCGGCCAGATCGAGTCCCTCTTCGCCGATCAGGGCCATGTCGCCGAAGAGGCAGGTGTCACCGGCGAAGTAGAGCGTCTTACCGCCCATGCGAACGACCAAGCCAGCGGGAACCCCGGGAGCCAGGAACTGCTCGCCGTAACTCGAAGTGTGCCAAGCCGGAACGAGCTTGACTGTCCCGCCGTCAAATCGGACCGTCCCACCGTGATTGGCGGGGATCGCCTCCGCACCCTGCTGCTGGAGAAAGCTGGCCAGTTCGAAGGTGGCGATCACTGGTGCCTTGGTTCGCTTGGAGAGCGCGAGCGCATCGCCGACGTGGTCGGCATGAGCGTGCGTGAGCAGGATGGCCACCGGATGGAGTTCATCCGGTTTTGCAGCAGCGCGTGGGTTGCCGGTGAGGAACGGATCGATGATGACCTGCTTGCCCTCGGCTTCGACCGCAAACGCAGCGTGCCCGAGGTACCGTACGGTCACCGCCATGGTGGCTGTCCCTCCCTTCGTCCCGGTGTGGTCCGTCGCTTCCTAGAATACTGCGTCCGCTGCCTTCCAGGCGATCCGGCCGTCGACGACTGTCAGGAGGGTACGGAGGGTCGGGAGTTCCTCCGGATCGATCGCGAGCGGATCGCGATCGACGACGAGGAGATCGGCCAGGAACCCTGGTGTGATCCGACCCCGCTGGTGCTCCTCGAAGCTGGCATACGCGCCGCCAGCAGTGTAGAGGCGAATGGCTTCCAGGACAGTTACCTGCTGCTCGGGACCGAACGGTTCTCCGGTCAGTGTCTGACGCAGCACTGCTGCTCGGATACCCACCCAAGGATCGGGCGAGATCACCGGTGCATCGGAGCTGAATGCGACGGCGATTCCTCGTTCGAGCCAGGCACGCGTCGGGTAGGCCAGAGCGAGCCACTCCTCACTGAAGTTGCGCCGATAGGCATCACCGAGATAGTAACCGAATGCCGGTTGCGGCACAGCGACGACACCGAGACGGGCCATGCGCTCCAAAAGATCAGGGCGGAGCATGCCACAGTGCTCGATCCGCCAGCGGTGGTCGTGGATCGGATGAGCCTGGAGAGCGCGCTCGTAGGCGGTGAGGACCATCTCGATGGCTCGATCACCGATGGCGTGCGCTGCTGCCTGCGCTCCGAGCCGGGCCACTCGTCGGAAGGCCTCGTCGAGTTGGTCCTGCGTGTAGTACGCGAGCCCGTAATTGTCTGGTTCCTCAGGGTACGCGATGCTCATGGCTGCCGTACGGGCACCACCGGCTCCGTCCTGAAAGAGCTTAAAGGGACCGATGCGCAGCCAGGCGTCCCCGAACCCGCTGCGGAGTCCGAGGCGCTCCGCTGGTTCCAGGAGATGGTCGATGAGCAGCATGATGCGTGCCCGTACGGGTAATTCGCCGCGCTGGTGCAGGTTCTGGTAGGCCAAGAGTTCCTCCGGACGACTGATCCCGGCCTCGGTGACGCTGGTGATCCCCAGCGCGAGGAAACGGTCACCGGCTCGCCGGAGTGCTTGCTCCAGATCGCGGACGGTCGGCTCGGGTACGAGACGTCGGACGAGTTCTTGGGCTCGTTCCTGGAGGAGACCGGTCGGCTCACCAGTCTCGTCGCGCACGATCCTGCCGCCTTCCGGATCAGGTGTCTCCCGTGTGATACCGGCACGCGCGAGTGCCGCGCTGTTGGCGACCAGCATGTGGCCACAGGTGCGGATGACGATGGTCGGCCGGTTACCCGTGACGCGATCGAGTTCCCAGCGTGTGGGGTGTCGCTGAACGTCCAGCCGCGTGTCGTCGTACCCTCGGGCGAGCAGCCAGCGGTCGGGAGGCAGTTCCTGCGCAGCCTTGCGGATTTCGTCGAGGAGCCGCTCCAGCGTCGGGGCGGCAACCGGCGAAACATCGACCCACTCGAGAGACAGCCCGAGACCGAGCGGATGACAGTGAGCATCGTCGAAACCGGGCAAGACCGTGGCACCCCCGAGGTCGAGAACGCTGGTCTGGGCCGTACGGTAGCCGAGGATCTCCTGATTGTCACCGATAGCCAGGATGCGACCGTGGCTCATCGCGACTGCCCGAGCGCGTGGCTGCGCCGGGTCGAGCGTCAGGATGTTGGCATTGTGGAGGATCAGGTCACACACCATGGGCGCATGCTCCCTTCCTGTCCGTCACGCTGCGCCAGGACGAGCATAGACGATCCGTCCCCCGACGATGGTGTAATCGACGCGGACGCGACCGAGTTCCTCCGGCTGTACCGAACGAAGATCGGTCTCGAGCACCACAACGTCGGCGAGCTTTCCGGGCTCAAGCGTCCCCTTGATCCGTTCCTCGAATGATGCATAGGCACCGTTGAGCGTGTAGACGCGGATGGCCTCTTCCAGCGTGATGCTTTCCTCGGGCCAGAGGACGTTCCCAGCAGCATTCCGGCGCGTGACCATCGTTTGGATGCCCAGCATGGCATTGGGCGAACAGACAGGCGTATCGCTGCTGGCTGCCGCGACGATACCGCGATCGAGGAACGTGCGCAGCGCATAGGCGTACCGAAGCCGCTCGTGCCCGAGGCCGCTCAGGTAGACCTCCTGGAAGTCGTACAGGAAGGTCGTTCCGGGAATCGGGACCGCGCCGAGCCGAGCGATGCGATCGACGAGATCCGGACGCAGGATGCTGCAGTGCTCGATCCGGTGACGGTGATCAGGGCGTGGCTGCCGGCGCAGCGCCTCTTCGAAGGCATCGAGCAGGAGCTCGATAGCAGCGTCGCCGATGGCATGAGCACAGCACTGAAAACCGGCACAGTGGGCCTCGACGATCTTTCGCTTCATCGTGTCTGGCTCGTCCATCCAGAGCCCGAGCGTGTCGCGATCCAAGAACGGTTGGGACATCCGTGCGGTGCGGCCACCGATACTCCCGTCGAGGAAGAGCTTGGCTGGCCCGATGCGCAACCAGGCGTCTCCGAACCCCGTGCGGAGTCCGAGTTCCCGGCACGGCTCGAGGAGATCGTTGATGAGGATCATCAGCGATGTCCGGACGGGAAGGGTACCGCGCTGGGCGAGCGATTGATAGGCGAGGAACTCCTCGGCGCGGCGGATGCCTGCTTCTTGGACGCTGGTCACGCCGAAGCTGAGGAAGGTTTCGCCGGCCAATCGGATGGCCTCGGCCAGATCTTCGACACTCGGCTGCGGGAGACGGGCGCGAACCAGCTGGAGCGCCGCTTCGCGGACCACTCCGGTCGGCTGACCGTCTGGTCCGCGGTCGATCGTCCCACCCGGAGGGTCAGGAGTCTCTGGGCCGATCCCAGCGATGGCGAGGGCGAGGCTGTTGGCGACGCCGATGTGGCCGCAGGCGCGGATGAGCAGCACAGGATGACGCTGGGTCGCCCGGTCGAGGTCGTCGCGGGTCGGGTGCCGTCCCTCCTCGAGGTGTGCCTGATCGTAACCACGTGCGACGATCCAGGTTCCGGGCTCTTGACTGGCTGCGCGCTGAGCGATGCGTTGCACGATCTCCTCGATCGACCGGTTGGGTGGCGTGCGGGCATCGACTTCGCGCAGGCTCATTCCGAGCGCGATCGGGTGGCAATGGGCGTCGTTGAACCCGGGCGTCACGGTCCGGCCCTGCAGATCGATGACCTCGGTCGCTGGTCCAACGAAATGGTGGACGACTCGTTCCGCGCCGACAGCGAGGATCCACTCGCCACGCAGTGCGATCGCTTCCGCGACAGGCGTGTGCGACGAAGCAGTCAGCACGGTGCCGTTCACCAGAACGATATCGGCATGCATCGGCTTTCTCCATCCTCCCGTCAGGTGCAGACGAGCACAGGAAACGAATCCAAGCTATGGCTGGCCAGTGGGCTCCGGAGCTGGTATCGAGCTGGGACGGGCCACGCTCCCGAACGCATACGGGTCATCCGAGGGTGCCGCAATGATTTCTTCCAGCATTTCGCATGACGCATCACGATCACCTTGCATCAGAGCGAAGCCGCAGAGGATCATGTCCTCACGACTCGGTCGATGACGTTGCCGACTGGTCGAGGTCGCGCTCCCGCTCGCGCCACCAGAGAGCGACATGGTCGGCGCGGGCGATCCACACGTCACCGAGTGTCACGACGAAATCCAGGAAGCGTGCCAGCGCCCGCGAGGGGCCCGGACGGCCAGTGATCCACGGATGCACGGTGAGGCACATGAGCTTGCCCTCGGCGCGCACCACCGCGAAGTCCTCTTCCCAGAACTCGGCCACGAGGCGCGGTGGCAAGGCTTGCTCGATGAAGAAGGTGTAATCGTCCCACCAGCGAGACGGTGGAAGCTGAATGATCGGTTCGCGTGTCGGATCCGGGCGCTGCACTACCGGTAGGTCACCGAGTGCCACGTCCATGTTCCACTGAAAGCCGAGCTCCTGGAGGAGCGGGACCGTATCCGGGGTCGAGTGCCAGAAAGGGGACTTGTGACCGACCGGGACGGTGCCGGTGAGCGTAGCGAGGTACTCGCGCGTCCGGATCAGATCTTCGCGCTGCTCTTCTCTCGTCATTCGCGTGTAGATCTGGTGATCCCAACCGTGGGCTGCGATCTCGTGTCCGGCCGCGCTGACCGATCGGACAGCGTCGGGTCGCTCCTCTGCAACGCGCCCGACCCAGCAGAACGTGGCGCGGATATCGTAATCGGCGAGGAGTTCGAGCAGACGGATCAGGCCAGCATCGAGATCGTACTGTGCCTGGGCTCGCCAATACCAGTCGGACGCGCCATGTTGAGCGATGACGCCGTACTCACCATCCACGTCGATGGAGACGACGAGTGCCGCGCGGTGTCCAGCTGGCCAGGTCGGTGGGGTCCGCTCGTTCATCACACCATGCTCCGCGAGGCGGCGGTGGCTCGCCGGGCGTCTTCGAGTGCGTCGACGAGCCGCTCGATGTCGTCTTCGGTGTTGTAGAAACCGGTCGAAACGCGCAGGCTGTAGGGGTGCGTGATCCAGCGGACGATGACGTTGCGTTGGGCCAACGCAGCGACGAGCGCCTGGGGATCGCCGTCGCGCACCGTGAAGCTCACGAGTCCAGCCATGCGGTCAGGCGGAGTGAGGACGTCGAAGCCATCGAGGCTGGCCAGGCGCTCGGCGGCTCTTCGACCGAGGGCCGCCACGCGCTGGAAAATCCAGCTGTATCCGATGTCTTCGCGTAACCAGCGGAGGGCAGCGACCTGGCCAGCGATCGCGGGAACATTGACGCCTCCGACCTCGAAGCGCTCAGCGGTGGGTTTGGGAAGGAAGTAGCCGCCGATCGGCTCCAATCCGTTGGGAGCGAGCGAGGCGTAGCCGACGATCGTCAGCTGCAGGCGATCGAGCGCCTCGTCGGAGAAGTAGACCGCGCCGGTGCCTTCCGGTCCACAGAGCCACTTCTGCCCAGGGATGGCATAGACATCCGCACCGAGTGCGCGGACATCGGTCGGGATGGAGCCGGCTGACTGTGCGCCATCGACCACGATCAGCGCACCGTGCTGGTGCGCGAGCGTCGCGATCTCCGCGATGGGCAGGATGGCGCCGGTATTCCACGTGAGATGAGAGAGTACGACCATGCGTGTTCGCCGGCCGATCAGGCGAGCGAGCGCACCCACGACGTCGCCTGCTCCGGTGCCGAGTCTGGCCGTTCTAACTACCACTCCATAGCGCCGGGCGACATTGAAGACCGGTCCCTGGGCGCCGGGATGCTCCATGTCGGTGGTCACGATCTCGTCGCCCGGTTGCCAGTCGAGACCCATGACGGCGAGATTGATCCCGTCCGTGGTGTGGCGCGTGAGCGCGATCTGGTCAGGGCGACAACCGAGCAAGCGAGCGACTTCCTCGCGAGCCCGACGCTTGAGGTCAGTGGCCCGCTCGTAGCTCTCGCTGGTGATGCGGCCATGCAGGAATTCTCGCTCCGCTTCTCGCTGCATCGCTTCCTGGACGAGAGTGGGTAAGGGGCCGAATGTGCCGGTATTGAGATAGACGTACTCGCGGACCGCTGGCATGGCTGCGCGGATCGCTGCGACTTTGTCGGATTCCTGCATCGCTCACGCTCCTGTTCCGGGCCATCCCGTGCCGACAGTGGCTGTGTACTGCGCTGATCGGCACCCGTCAAGCCTGAGCACTCGCCGAACGAACTGGTCACCCCACCGAGGAGCGCACCGACACGTGGTGGCGAGCCAGCAAGCTGTCAGTCTCTTGCGGCAGCCGCGGTCACCAGGTCGCGCGAGTCAGGCAAGGCTTGCCAGTGCCTGTTCCAGATCGGCGATGATGTCCTCGGGATCCTCGATACCGACCGAGAGCCGGACGAGCCCGTCGCTGATACCCATTGCCTGGCGCTCTTCTGGTGAAAGGCCGCGATGCGAGGCCATGACTGGATAGAGGATCTCGGAATAGACGTCACCCAGCGTCGTTGCTGGCAGAATGAGCCGCAAGCGTTCGAGGAACGCCGTCACGCGTTCGCGTGTCCCGTGGCGAATTTCGAACGACACGATGGCGCCGTAGAGTCCCGGAGGGAGGAGGCGCGCAGCGGTCTCGTGACTGGGATGAGTGGGCAGGCCCGGATAATGGACGCGCTCGATCAGCGGATGTTCAGCGAGCCAGCGAGCGATCCGACTGGCGTTCTCGCATTGACGGTGCATGCGGAGCGGCAGCGTCTTGAGGCCGCGGAGAACCAGGAAGGCCTCGAACGGACCGAGGATACTGCCGATCGTCTTGTTGATCTCGTTGAGTTCCCAGCGGCGATCGGCTGTTGTCGCGACGATCCCCGCGGTCACATCGCCGTGTCCACCAAGATACTTCGTCGCGCTGTGGATCACGTAATCGGCCCCGAGCGTCCCGGGACGCACGAGATAGGGTGTGGCGAAGGTGTTGTCGACCGCCAGCCGAGCGCCATAACGGTGGGCGATTTCAGCGAGGCTGGGAAGATCGGTGACGCGGAGCAGCGGATTGGAGATGGTCTCACACAGGAGCAACCGCACCCCACCGCGGCGCAATGCAGCTTCCACCTGATCGAGATCGAGGATATCGACGAACTCGACTCGTACCCCGAGCGATCCGAAGATCGTGCGGAGGAGAGTGATGGTCTGACCATACAGATCGCGCGAGGCGACGATACGATCCCCTGCCTCGACGCAGGAGAGGATCGTGGCGTGCAGGGCGGCCATTCCGGAGGCAAAGGCGAGCGCTGCTTCCTGCTCTTCGAGAGAGGCGACTGCTGTCTCGAGTGCTTCCGTCGTGGGGTTACCATAGCGTCCATACACGAAGACCCCCACAGCACCGCCGAGCGCCGCGTCCATCTGCTCGATGTTCTGGTACAGGAATGTCGAGGTCGGATAGATCGGGGTCGCGGTCGGGATGAAGTCGCGAGGATTCGAACGTTCGCCCGCGTGTACGGCACGAGTTGTGAATCGGAAGTGGAGTCGGCGCTGATCGTCCATCGTCTCCCTGCCCTCTTCGCTGCTCGCCAGCCCGCTCTCCGTCAGGTTTCGCGCGGAAGTATAAAGCCTCGTGCGACGCTCGCCCGCTCGGCGGCTTGCGTGTTCCGGATTCGGCATGATCGATTGACTCGAGGTGGGAGTGGGAGTAGAGTAACGCCGTAGAGGGCGAGTGATGAAACGACTGGATCGTGCACGTCCGGAACGAGGTCCACCGAGCGATGAGCGCGGTGAGTCAGGATCGTCGAGTCTGGCTGTTGGAAGACGTGAGGTGCGAGATGAAACGAGGGCGAATACGTGCGCTTTTGCGTCTCGTCTCGGTGTTGGCGCTGGCGTTACCGATTTTGGCGGCGTGCGCGCGCGGTCAAGCGACGCCGACTCCAGCACCGAGCGGGGCAACTCCGACAGCAGGCCAGACGCCGGCTGCTGTGAGCAGTCCGACGCAAGCAGCAGTCACAACGCCGACTGGTGAGAAGGTCCTGCGGATTCACGAGTACACGTATCCGGACGTCTTCGACCCGCAGAAGAGCTCCTTCTCGAACGAGATCGCCGTTCTCCACATGAATTACGAGGGACTCACGCGGTTGGACAAGGATCTCAACACCGTGCCAGCCGCCGCTGAGTCGTGGGAATTCAACCAAGACGGTACGGTCGTCACTTTCCACCTGCGCGCCGGGTTGAAGTACAGCGATGGAACGCCGCTCACGGCTGAGCGCTTCCGCTACGCGGTCGAGCGGACGTGTGATCCCAAGACAGCTGGAGAATACCAATCGATCCTGTTCGACATCGTGGGGTGCGAAGAGTTCGCTGGTACCGATCCCAATGATCAGGCAGCGTATGAGGCCGCTCGTCAGAAACTGGGTGTCGAGGCGCCGGATGATCGGACGCTGATCGTTCGCTTGACTCATCCGGCTCCCTATTTCCCGACGATCGCGTCGTTGTGGGTCTTCTATCCGGCCCGCAAGGAGCTGATCGAGCAAGGCGGTGAGAACTGGTGGAAGGATCCCAAGCTTCAGATCGGTAATGGCCCGTTCCAGATGGTCGAAGTCGTCGAGGATCAGCGCATCCGCTTCGTCGCGAACACGAACTACTGGGAAGGCCGGCCGAAGCTGGATGCGGTCGAGATCATCTACCAGAAAGAGAGCTCGGTCGCGCTCGAGGCGTACAAGGCTGGACAGCTCGACATGTTCTCGCCGGATCCCTCACAGCTGCCAGCGATCAAGAGCGATCCGGAGCTGTCCAAGCAGCTCGTGACTTACCCGGCAGCGACGACCATTCAGCTCTCCTTCAACTTGACGAAGGAGCCGTTCACGGACAAGAAGGTGCGCGAGGCTTTCGCCTACGCATTCGATCGCAAGACCTACTGCGAGCAGATCCGGAACGGCGACTGCACACCGACGCTCGAATGGATTCCACCGGGTATTCCGGGTCATATCGGGACCGACAAGTACGGGTTCGATCCGGCGAAAGCCAAACAGGCTCTGGCAGAGTCGAAGTACGGTGGCCCGGACAAGCTACCGGAGATCAAGTTGACATTCAATAGCGACGATCCAGCAGCGCGTCCGCGAGTCGAGTGGATTGCTGGACAGTTTCGCGACATCCTCGGGGTGAACATCACGCTCGAGCCGGTGGATGGCAAGACACTCGTCGCGATGCGCAAGGATCCCAGCACATACCCGCAGATGACCATGGCGGGATGGATCCAGGACTATCCGGATCCCCAGAACTGGCTCAGCGTCTACTGGAAGTGCGATGCGACCTTCGCCCAGCGCTTCGGCTATTGCAACAAGCAGTTCGATGAGCTCGTGACCAAGGCCGATCAGGAACTCGACCAGCAGAAGCGGATCGAGCTGTATAAGCAGGCGCATCAGATCCTGATCGACGATGTACCGGGGCCGTTCCTCTATAACCCGCTGAACATCTGGCTGGTTAAGCCGTCCGTAACCGGGTACAGCCCGACACCGAGCGACGATGCGTTCCCGGGCGAGTTCGCGTCACTCATGACGCTGGATATCAAGAAGTAGAGTGCACTGCTGGGCCGGGGTTTTCCCCGGCCCAGCAACCGCTCCTCCGGAGGGTTCTCATGCTGCTCTCCTTCATCGTGCGTCGCGTCCTGTGGCTCATTCCCGTGGTGTTGGCTGTTACCACGATCACCTTCTTCCTGATGCATCAGACTCCGGGTGGGCCGTGGGACCGCGAAAAGCCGGTCGCCAAGGCGACACTCGAAGCACTCAATGCCAAGTTCGGCTTGAACAAGCCGGTGTGGGTGAATGTCGCAGCAGTTCGTGAACGCTGGAACAGTGGGGAACGCAATCCACTGCGCCTCACGCTCGCCTTTTTGGACAGCCAGTATTTCCGCTATCTCTGGGGATTGGTCAGATTGGACCTCGGCCCGTCTTATCGCTCCAAGGGGACGGAATCGGTCCAGAGTATCCTCTGGCGCAAGTTCCCGACGACTGCCAAAGTCGGTTTGGTGGCCACTGCTTTCGCGGTGGTGGTCGGCATCCCGCTGGGCGTCCTGGGGGCGTTGCGCCAGAACAGCTGGATCGATTACCTGAGCCTCACGGTGGCCACGCTGGGAGTATCGGTGCCGAGCTTCGTGATCGGTGTGCTGGTGGTGATCGGGCTGAGCCAGCTTTTCGGTGTGAAGCCCATCCGCGCACCGGAAGAGTGGCGAGGGTTCTCGGCGGCCTACCTGGCGCCCGGTATCGTCCTCGGCTTAGGGACGATGTCGTATTTGACCCGTTTGACGCGCTCCTCGATGCTCGAAGTGATCCGGCAGGACTATGTGCGGACAGCGCGCGCGAAGGGTCTCAGCGAGTTTCGCGTCGTCACGAGGCACATGATCCGGAATGCCTTGATCGCGGTCGTGACCGTCTTGGGACCCGCTGTGGCTGGGCTGGTGACCGGCTCATTCATCATCGAGACGATCTTCAATGTTCCCGGTATGGGGCGCGAGTATGTAGTCGCCATTGCAGCCCGTGATTATTCCATGATCATGGGGACGACGCTCCTCTATGCGCTTTTCGTGGCCATCGCCAATATTTGGGTGGACGTGATGTACGGGTTCCTGGATCCGCGCATCCGAGGATGAAAGGCGACGCGCGATGACCACCGTGACGACTCCTCGCCAACTCGATCGCGATCTCGCGCTGCGTCGTCCGCCGCGCAGCTTATGGAGCGATGCCTGGCGTCGGTTTCGCAAGAACTGGTTGGCGCTCCTCGGTCTGGGCTATATCGCCTTCCTCGCAGTCGTCGCAGTAGCGGCACCGATCATTGCACCGCACAATCCGGTGAAGAGCGACGTGGCACGAGCCGGCGTCTTTCGCCAAGCAGCTTGGGTCCGGGACCCGAATCCGATGCGGACGGGAAGTTGGGAGTATCCGCTCGGAACGGACTCGGTGGGCCGTGATGTCTTCAGCCGCCTCGTCTATGGGACGAGGGTTTCGCTTGTGGTCGGTTTCGTACCCATGGTCTTCACGGTCTCGATCGGGATGCTGATCGGTCTCGTTGCGGGGTATCTCGGGGGAAGAATCGACAATCTCCTGATGCGGTTCACCGACGTGGTCTATGCGTTTCCTGACCTCTTGTTGTTCATCATCATGCAGGTGGCATTCCAGGATGCCTGGATCGGGAAGCTCCTCAACGGTCTCGTGTTGCTGTTCATCACACTTTCGCTCGTGAGCTGGGTCACCGTGGCTCGGCTCGTTCGTGGTGAGGTGCTCGCCGTTAAACAGAAGGAGTTCGTGGAGGCAGCGCGGGCCATTGGAGCGAATGGCTTGCAGGTCGTGTTGCGGCACATCGTTCCGAACACCCTCGGGCCGGTCATCGTCGTGGCGGCCTACATCGTGCCGGGAGCGATCATTTCCGAGGCGATCCTGAGTTATCTCGGTATCGGGATTCGCCCCAGCGTGCGGCTCGATGCTCCTTTCCCGACGAGCTGGGGGAGCATGATTCTCGAGGGTTCCAAAGCCTGGGAATCGCAACCCTGGATGTTGATCGCCCCGACGCTCGCTGTCGCGTCGATCACGCTCGCATTCACCTTTATCGGTGACGGCCTGCGCGATGCCTTCGATCCACGGCAGGCCGAGCGCTGATGGTTGTCCGTGCGACTCGCTCATGTTATGCTCGGCGCAACGGGTGCCAGGGGTGCGCGGGAGCGCTGAGAGGTCGACGCTCGGTCGACCAACCCTCCGAACCTGATCTGGGTAATGCCAGCGCAGGGACGGCACCATACCTCAGCTCTTCCACCACCCGCCGCCCCGTCGGGTCGGCGGATCGTTTTTCCGCCGCCTCGTCCTGTGACACGACGAGAGACGGGAGGTGGCGATGTCGATGCGGGTTCCGAAGGCTCTCACGATCGCGGGGTCCGATTCGGGTGCCGGTGCCGGCATCCAGGCAGACCTGAAGACCTTCAGCGCGCTCGGCGTCTACGGCTCGACGGTGATCACCGCGATCACCGCGCAGAACACGCTCGGTGTGACGGCAGTCCACGAGATCCCGACGGACATCGTGGCAGCGCAGCTCGATGCGGTGATGGAGGACATCGGCGCCGATGCCGCCAAGACCGGCATGTTGAGCTCGGCCGCGATCATCGAGACGGTCGCCGGCGGTGTCCGGCGGCATCGGATCGACCGGCTGGTCGTCGACCCGGTGATGGTCGCCAAGAGCGGAGACCGGCTGCTCCGGGAGGACGCGATTTCCGCACTGCGCGAGACGCTCCTGCCGCTCGCGTTCATCGTGACGCCGAATGCGCCGGAGGCCGAGGTGCTGTGTGGCCGGCCGGTCCGGAACGAGGCAGAGATGCGCGAGGCGGCGCGGATCATCCACGGGTTCGGTGCACGCTATGTCGTCGTGAAGGGTGGGCACGTCGAGGGAGACCAGGTGGTCGATCTCCTCTTCGACGGGGCGCACTTCGAACGCTTCGCACTCCCGCGGGTCGCGACGCCACACACCCACGGGACCGGCTGCACGTTCTCCGCGGCGATCGCGGCGTTCCTGGCCCGTGGTTTCGACGTTCCGACAGCGGTCTGGGAGGCCAAGCAGTATCTCCACCGTGCGTTGGAAGCTGCCTTCGCGATCGGCCGTGGGCGGTCGCCGGTCCATCACTTCCACGCCTGGTGGGCACCGGCGCCGGAAACACAGGAGGTGCGCGATGGCTGAGACTGCAGAACGCGCCTGGACGACGATCGAGGACGAGCCGCTCAAGATCGCCGATCGCGAGTTTCGCTCGCGTCTCATCCTCGGTACGGGGAAGTGGCGCTCGAACGAAGAGATGCTGGCAGCGCTCGAGGCCTCGGGCTGCGAGATGGTGACGGTCGCTCTCCGCCGCATCGATTTCGACGACCCGAAGAGCCGGAGCATTCTCGAGGTGATCGACTGGACCAAGTATCAGATTCTCCCCAACACGGCTGGTTGCCGGACAGCCGAGGAAGCGATCCGGGTGGCGCGGCTCGCGCGGGCGATGGGTCTTTCCAACTGGGTCAAGCTGGAAGTGATTCCAGACCCGAAGTATCTCTTGCCGGATCCGATCGGGACGCTCGAGGCAGCGAAGGTGCTCGTCAAAGAAGGCTTCGTCGTCCTTCCGTACATCAACCAGGATCCGGTGCTGGCCAAGCAACTCGAGGAGATCGGGTGCGCGACGGTGATGCCGCTCGCCTCGCCGATCGGCTCCGGTCAGGGACTGCCGGACTTTCGGTGGATCCAGATCATCGTCGAGCAGGCGAGCGTTCCGGTGATCGTGGATGCGGGTATCGGTGCACCGTCGGATGCTGCGCTGGCGATGGAACTGGGAGCCGATGCCTGCCTCATCAATACCGCGATCGCCCAGGCCGGCGACCCGGTCAAGATGGCGCGGGCGATGCGACTGGCGATCGAGGCCGGCCGACTCTGTTACCTGGCTGGACGCATTCCGAAGAAGCCGTACGCGTCGGCGAGCTCTCCGCTCGAAGGTGTAGTCCGGTAGGAGGTCTCGTGTGACGACCTGGCGAGGGGCACGCCTCCGCGAGGCGCTGCGCCTGTACGTGATCACCGATCGGGCGCTCGCCCGCGGGCGCCCGGACATCGAGATCGCGCGGGAGGCAATCGCGGGCGGGGCGACCGCGCTCCAGCTGCGCTGGAAGGCCGGGCCGCTGAGCGAGGCACTCCAGGTTGGACACGCGCTGCGGGCGCTCTGCCGCGAGGCTGGCGTCCTCTTCGTCGTCAACGACCGGGTCGACCTGGCACTCGCGCTCGAAGCGGACGGCGTCCACGTCGGTGTGAGCGACCTACCGGTTCCGGAAACGCGAAAACTGGTCGGCGAGTCGATGGTCGTCGGCTTTTCGCCGGAGACGCTCGAACAGGCATTGGCAGCCGAGGCAGCCGGTGCCGACTACCTAGGCGTGGGACCGGTCTATCCGACCACCACGAAGCCGGACGCTGGTCCAGCAGTCGGACTCGAGCACCTGGCGCAGATCGCTGGGGCGGTCGGCATCCCGGTGGTCGGGATCGGGGGGATCACGGCTGTCAACGCCGCCGCGGTGATCCGTGCTGGTGCAGTCGGTGTCGCGGTGATCTCGGCGGTCGTCGGTGCGGGGGACGTGCGCGAGGCTGCACGGCAGCTCCGCGAGGTGGTGGATGCCGCGCTCGCCGAACGAGGACAGTGATCGATGCGTGTCCCGCGTCTCCACCTGGTGACCGATCCCGAGGTTTGTCCCTTCGATCGCCTGCTGGTCTTAATGCCGGCGCTGGTCGCGGCTGGCGTCGACGGCGTTCACCTGCGGGCGCCCGACCGTGCCGCGGCCGAACTGCTCGCGGTGGCTCAGGCCGCTCGCCGCGTGGTCGTTCCGCCGGCCGTGTTGCTGGTGAACGATCGGGTCGATGTCGCGCTGCTGAGCGAAGCGGACGGCGTCCAGCTTCCCGAGCGTGGCCTCCCTCCCGAGGGCGCTCGGCGCCTCCTGGGCCGTGGCCGTCTGGTCGGGTGCTCAGTACACAGCGTGACGGCAGCCGAACGGGCAGCGCAAGCGGGAGCGGACTTCCTGCTCTTCGGGAACGTGTTCGAAACGGCGAGCAAGCCCGGTCGGGCGGCAGCCGGCCTCGAGGCGCTCCAGGCCGTGACGCGAGCGGTACCCTGCCCGGTGATCGCGATCGGTGGGATCACGCCGGAGCGGGTGCCCGCGGTGCTGGCAGCTGGCGCTCATGGTGTAGCAGTCATTCGCGGTATCCTGGCGGCTGCCGATCAGGTGGCTGCGGTGCACGCGTTTCGAGCAGCCTTGGATAGGGCAGGAGCAGTATGACGATCCGGGTGATCCTGAACGGGAAACGTGTCGAGCTGGACGGCGCGCGGACGATTGCCGATCTCCTCCGCTCGCGTGGGCTCGATCCGCGACTCGTCGCGGTGGAGCACAATGGCGAGATCGTACCGCGCGACCGGTACGAGGAATGCGAACTCCGCGACGGTGACGTGATCGAGGTGGTGCATTTCGTCGGTGGCGGCTGAGCAAACAACGGGCTCCTGCCAGCGGGGAGGGCCTTGGCGTGTCTGGCCTCCGTTCAGGATCTCTCGGAGAACTCGTCCTCGGGTTCCCAGAGATGTCGTTTGAGATCGACGCGGTATTCGTCGACGAACGTCACGCCTTCTTCTTCCAGGAGCGCCCGCATCACGCTCGGGTGTCCCCAGGCCCAACCGCCGGTCAACTCGCCGTTCCGGTTGACCACGCGGTGCGCGACTGCAGCGATATCGGCTGGCGCCTCGTGAAGGAGCCAACCGACCATTCGTGCTGATCGAGTGAGCCCGGCTGCGCGAGCGATACGCCCGTAGGTCGTGACGCGGCCCGGCGGGATACGCCGGACGATGGCGTAGACCCGCTCGGCGAACGGTGATGACTGCTGGCTTCTCTTTGCTGTGCCCATGATCTCAGATCCGTCCTCCCACGAACAGGATACCGAGGACGATGAGGATCGCCCCGAACCAGACACGAAGTGGAAGCGGCTCGTGGAGCAGGAGCCGAGCCGCGACCACCTGCACCGCGATGACCGAGAGGCCGGTCGTGATTGGATAGGCGACCGATAGCGGAACGAAGCGGAGGAGGACCGTCAAGGCCACGACGGTGAGGAACCCGGCGAGATTGCCGACCACTTGCCAGAGAAGGAACGCGAGCCAGCTACTGCTCTGTGCTGCCAGTCGGAAGGCCAGTGCAGCCACGACGTTGAAGGCGAGGTGGGTGGCCAAACCGGCTGCGATGAGTTCGCTGCGATGAGCCAGTGGGAGCAGGCGATCGAGAACCGATCGGCTTACGGTCATCGCGCGTTTCCTTTCCTTCCTGCGTCCGGTTCGTCGGAGCCTTTCGTCAGTGCCCTCGGTCGAGGAGTAGACTTGATGGGTACGGGTGCAGTCAACGCATCCGCCAGACCGATCGTGGGAGACGAGTCGATGCGCAACGTCCTGAAGAAGATTCTTGGCGACCCGAACGAGCGGGAACTGAAGCGCTTGCGCCGGATCGTCGACGAGATCAATGCCTTGGAGCCGGACTACCAGCGGCTCAGCGACGAGCAACTGCGCGCGAAGACGGACGAATTCAAGGCACGGCTCGAGTACGGCGAGACGCTCGACGACATCCTGGTCGAGGCGTTCGCGACCGTGCGCGAGGCGGCACGCCGCACACTCAACATGCGCCACTTCGACGTGCAGCTGATGGCCGGTATCGTGTTGCACGAGGGCAAGATCGCCGAGATGAAGACCGGCGAAGGAAAGACGCTGGTCGCGACCTTGCCGCTCTACCTCAACGCCCTCTTGGGACGCGGTTGTCACCTCGTGACGCCGAACGACTACCTGTCGCGGGTCGGCGGTGGCTGGATGGGGCCGATCTATCATTTCCTCGGAGTTTCGGTCGGCGTCATCACGCACGAGTTCGCTGGCATCTACGATCCCACGTACATCCAGCCCGAACCGAGTCCGGACGATCGCCTGAACCACTGGCGACCGGTGAGCCGGCGCGAGGCGTATCTGGCTGACATTACCTACGGGACGAACCACGAGTTCGGCTTCGACTACCTGCGCGACAACTTGGTCTACCGGCCTGAGGACATCGTGCAGCGGGAGCTGTACTACGCGATCGTCGACGAAGTGGACAACATCCTGATCGACGAGGCGCGGACACCGCTCATCATCTCTGGCCAAGCGCGCGAGACGGTTGACCGGTACTACCAGTTCGCGCAGATCGCTCGTCAGCTGCGGCGCGACGTGCACTATACGGTGGACTTGAAGCACCGCACGGTCACCCTGACGGAAGCGGGGATCGACCGGGTCGAGCGGTTGCTCGGGATCCCCGAGGGGCACAGCCTCTACGACGACCGGTACTCCGATGCCGTGCACTATCTCGAGCAAGCGCTGAAGGCGAAGGAACTGTATCTCCGCGACCGTGACTACATTGTCCGCGACGGTGAGGTCATCATCGTCGACGAGTTCACCGGGCGCATGATGCCGGGCCGCCGCTATAGCGAGGGGTTGCACCAGGCGATCGAGGCGAAGGAGGGCTTGCGGGTCCGGCAGGAGACGGTCACGCAAGCGACGATCACCTACCAGAACTACTTCCGGATGTACGAGAAGCTCGCCGGGATGACCGGTACGGCGGCGACCGAGGCCGAGGAGTTCCAGACGATCTACAACCTCGAGGTGGTCGTCATCCCGACGCACAAGCCGATGATCCGGATCGATTATCCCGATGTCATCTACCGGACCGAGGAAGGCAAGTTCCGCGCAGTGGTGCGCGAGATCGAGGAGATGCACGCAATCGGTCGGCCCGTACTGGTTGGCACGACCTCGATCGAGAAGAGCGAGTACTTGAGCGACTTGCTCAAGCGCAAGGGGATTCCACACGAGGTCCTGAATGCCAAGCATCACGAGCGTGAGGCGCTGATCGTCGCCAAAGCTGGGCAGCGTGGCGCAGTGACGATCGCGACGAACATGGCGGGGCGCGGGACCGACATCGTTTTGGGTCCCGGTGTGGCTGAACTCGGTGGATTGCATGTGATCGGTACCGAGCGTCACGAGGCACGACGCATCGACAACCAGCTGCGCGGTCGTGCCGGGCGCCAGGGTGATCCGGGCTCGAGCCGGTTCTATGTCTCGCTCGAAGACGAATTGCTCAAGCGAGTCGGTACGGAGCGGATCCAGGGACTGCTCGAGAAGCTCGGGATGGACGACGAGCATCCGATCGAGAGCCCGCTGGTCAGCCGCATGATCGAAGAAGCCCAGAAGAAGATCGAGGGGTACAACTTCGATCTCCGCAAGCACCTCGTCGAATACGACAGCGTCATCAACAAGCAGCGCGAGGTGATCTACGGTGACCGCCGTAAGATCGTCATGGGCGAGAACATGCGCGAGCACGTGCTGGGCATGGTGCGGCGGCAGCTCGAGAAAGCGGTCAAGCAGGCGTTCGAGTCGGCGGACGAGCCGGACCCGGAATCGGTCCTCCGTGCCTTCGCTGGTATCGTGGGTGATCCGGATGGGTTGACGCCGCGCGATCTCGAAGAACGGGACGAGAACGAACTAACCGAATTCCTTTGGCAGCGAGCTTTGGCTCGCTACGAGCGACGCGAGCAGGAGTTTGGCCCCGAAACGATGCGCGTGATCGAGCGGCTGGTGCTCCTGCAGGTGATGGACCGGCTCTGGATCGAGCACCTGACCGAGATGGAGCACATGCGCCACGAGGTCGGGCTGCAGGCCTATGGCCAGCTCGACCCGCTCGTCGTGTACAAGCGTGAAGGCTACCGGATGTTCCAGCAGCTGCTGGAAAACATCGAGTACGACGTGGCTCGGCTGATCTACCGCGTCCAGCTGGCACCGGCACTGCAGCGACCGGTCATGCAGATCGGAACGCCCAACCAGGGTGGTGACGGCGCGGGTCCAGCACGCAAGAAGCAGAAGGTCGGCCGCAACGATCCGTGCCCATGCGGAAGTGGGAAGAAGTATAAGCATTGCTGCATGAAAGCGGAATCAGGCGTGCGAGCCGGAGCAGGGTGAGCCTCGCGCGGGGGATTCGTCGGTGCTTCCCGTGCGGGAGTCTCGGGAAATCCGGTTCGCTCCTCGAGCAGCGAGCGCTTCCTGAAGAAGAAAATTCGCGCCGGGCGTCCAGCCGAGCACACTCGCGTGCTTCACCCCCACTTCTTTCCCATGGGAAGCGACCGATGTGGCGTGGGCGTCTTTGTCTGGCTCCGGTCGCAGACTCTTGCCTCTTCACGATTCGTTCATCCGCTCAGAGTGAGCATTCTTTAGTCTCCTCCGAGCAGTATGAGGGATCGGTTTCGCATGGCGGATTCAAAGGAGGTGTCGGGTGCGCGAGCTCACCGCCGAGTTCATAGGGACGATGCTGCTCGTTCTCTTGACAGACGGGACAGTGGCGACCGCGCGGCTCGCTCGGTCGCACGGTGTGGGTGGGAATTGGCTCACTATCGCTGTTGGCTCGGCGATCGCGGTGAGCATCGCGGTTGGCTTGGCGGGACCGATCAGCGGCGGACACGTCAACCCAGCGGTGACGTTCGCGCTGGCGGCGTGGGGATTGTTCCCCGCCGAACGGGTCGCGGCTTACGTGGGGGCACAACTGGCAGGTGGGTTCAGCGGTGCAGTCCTGGTCTGGCTCTTGTTTTGGCGACATTGGGAAGCGACCAGTGATCCGGCAGTGAAACGTGGGGTGTTCTGTACCGGGCCAGCGATTCGCTACTGGCCGGCGAATCTGGCGACCGAATGCGTGGGGACCGCGGTACTGGCTCTCGGCGTCGGTGCGGCAGTCGCCGGTCGAGTACCGGGTGCAGTCGTGCCGTGGTGGATCGGCGGGTTGGTGTTGGCCATCGGCCTGGCGCTCGGCGGGACGACCGGCTTCGCGCTCAACCCGGCACGCGATGCGGCACCGCGGCTGGCTTACACGCTCTTACCGATCGCCGGGCGGGGCGACGCCGATTGGCGTTACGGGTGGATTCCGATCGTCGGACCAGTTCTCGGAGCCCTTCTCGGGATCGGCGTTTGGCGGTTGCTGTGAGCCAGTTCGATAAGGGATAATGAGCGGTCGCTCGCGCGACCGAGCATCTGCTCGGACGCTTCGACGAAGCGGCTGAATCGTTGGTTCCTTGTTGGACATTCCCCGAGGGGAGGCGCGTACGAAGCTGCCCCTCTCCGGCAGCTGCACGACGGCGGGCGCGATCCGCATCCGTGGAATTGTCCCCTGAAGATTCGTTTCAGCACGACGCGCCGCTGACCGGAGGGTGACCAGCTGTCGTGCTCACCCGTCGATCATCCTGACAGGCTTCGCCTCTCGGGAGCAGTCGTGTCGATGGCAACGGGCCTCACAGCTGGCAGTTATAGGCAAATTGATTTGGATTGCAGGGATCCCAGGGATCGCTGCCTTGCAGGATTTCTTCGAAGTCCGTGTATCCGTCGACGTCCGTATCGCGCTTCCGCGGATCGGTGCCGTAAACATACACTTCCGAGCCATCGGAGAGCCCATCCCCGTCGCTGTCCGAGTTGTACGGGTCGGTACCGAAACTCAGCTCCTCGTCGTCGGGTAGGCCATCGCCGTCGGTATCGACCGATGCTCGCGGTGGCGGGGGCGGTGGTGGCGCTGGTTGTGGCTGCGGCTGTGGTTTGGGGGCAGGTGGTTGGGTCGGGGCTGGTATGGCTCGCACCTCGAACGTCGCGCGGCCGAACTCGACCTGGCGGGTCGCTGCATCGACCGCTCGAACGGCCCAGCTGCCAGCGATCTCCGCTCCACCAGCTGCCTGACAATAGACCAAGCTGACGGTCACCCACTCGTTTCCCCGCAGTTCCACCCTGGCGAGATCGACGGGACCTTTGCCAGGTGGTATGGCTTGCACGACGACAGGCGTCACCTGGTTCCCCGGTGCAGTATTGCGCACTTGAATGTCGACCGCCGCACCACAGTCGTACGGTTGGACCGGCTCAGTGGGTACGCGCCACTCGAGCGTGGGCATCGGCGTCGCTGTCGGGGTGGGTGCGGGTACAACGCCGAACGAGTCACTCAGGATAGGGCGCGTCGGCTGGTCGCTGCGATACCAGCGAACCGTCCACGTACCAGGCAACTGTTCGGCACGCGGGACGACACTGCAGAGGGAGGCTCGCAGTGTTGACCACTTGTCGCCTGAAACTTCGATCGGTGGCAGGCTGAGTTGCCGACCACTCGGCGACTCGACGACGGCATAGACCTGGAACGACTCATTGGGGTCGGCGTCTCTCGCTCGGATGCCGAGTTCGACGATCGTACGGTTGGTTTTGCAGTCACCAGCGGTTATCGAGGTGCGAGGGACGCTCGACTGCCAGGTGATCGTCCGAGCCGATCGAGTCGTGAAGGAGACAGCGGCGAGCACGCGGTCCGGCTGCGCCCGATCGATCCACTCGGCACGCCACTCGCCGGCCGTGGCGGTGCCGCTCAGCTGAGTCAGGTCGACTTCCACCTGAATGGTTTGGCCCGGCTGGACAGAATAAGGTCCCAGCGTTTGGGGCTGGCCTGCGGGGGGCGTGATGCGGAGCTCGATCTCGCTCACGCTCGTTTCGGCCGGCGCGCGGATCGTGAGAACGACTGAAGAACTCCCTGCGTCGACCGGGGCAACAGGCCCAGTGGCAACCCAACGCTGGGCGCTCGCCGGTTGGGGCGATTGGGTCGGTGTGGTCGTGACGGCTCGGTTACAGGCAGCGAGCAGAAGGAGGCCGAGAATGAGCCAGCTGACCGGCGTCCGCTGTCGGTGTCGAGGACCCACGTGCATCCGGATCGCTCCGAGCAATCGATCAGCAAGCAGCGTCGACGTTTTCCGAATAGAGAATAGCAGGGGAGTTGGTCTCGTCAAGGGCACGGGTTCGCTGCTCGCGGTCATTTCGCGCGGGGAAGGGACACGAAGCGTGCGCTCGAGAAAGCAGTGAGTGACGGGGGTCTCCCAGCGCGCCGTGCAGCGCAGCGCCGCATCGAGTACTCGAGACGCCAGTGTCGGCGCGGGTCGGGAGCTGGCACTCGCGAGCAGCGTGTTGCGCGGCGTGCTCGCGGGCCCGCTCGGCCGGGCGATACCGCCATGCAGCGCAGCATCCCCGCTGCCCGCTAGCACCGGCCTGCGAGAACGATGCAGGGGCAGGTGAGCACCTGCCCCTGTACCACCGGCTCTACGACCGAGAGCTCACGGCTTCTGGACGACTGCCTTGACCGGGACATGACCTGCCTTGTCGAAGTGGAGTTCCAATTCGATCTCGTCACCGGGATTCAAGTCGCGCGTCAACCCGATGAGCATGATGTGCAGCCCACCGGGCTTGAGCTCGACTGTCCCCTTGGCGGGGATGTCGATGCCATCGACCGGCTGCATCTTCATGACGCCACCTTCCATCTTGGTTTCGTGCAGCTCGACCGTCCCGGCCACATCGCAGTGGGCATGCAGCAAGCGATCGGGCTGGTCTCCAGCGTTCTCGATCGTCAGATACACCGCGCTCAGGCCATCGGCTTTCGTTGCGGGACGTGCCCAGACGTTGCGGATGACCAGCATGCCGGCCTGGAATTCGTTGCCGACGGTCGGCATGGCGCTGCCCATACCATGCCCGCTCATCCCGTGGCCCATCGTCGGCGTTGCTGACGCGGTGGTCGGCGTCGGCATAGGGGTCGGAGTCGGGACGGCGGTCGGTGTCGGCTCACTCGGACTCGGCTGCACCGCTGCGGCCGATGTCGGGGTAGGGACAGGAGTCGGCGTCGACGTGGTCGCGCCGCCGCACGCGCTCACTGCGAGGAGCGCGAGAGTGACCGCCATGGTGAACACGAACCAGCCTCGGATTCGATCGCGCACCGTACGCATCCTTCGACCTCCTCGACGACTGTTGCCGATCGAGCATCACGCTCAGCGACGCAACAGGGCGCGGAGGTCGCTCGCCACCTGCTCCGGAGTGAGTCCGAAGGGGAGGATGGCTCGCAGTTTCCCCTGGGTATCCAGGACGAAGCTGGACGAGGTATGCTCCACCAGGTATCCCAGGGCGGACGATGATTCCACCTTGGCATAGTGGACGCCGAAGACCGTGGCTAACTCGCGGATCCGCTCCTCGTCGCCGGTCAGCCCCACGAAGGTGGGATCGTACTTCGCCAGATAACTCGCCAGCCGTTCAGGGGAATCGCGTTCCGGGTCGACCGAGACGAAGACGAGCTGCACGCGATCGGTCTGGTTGCCGAGCATGGCGCGTGCCCGGGCCATCGTCGAGAGAGTCGTCGGGCAGACGTCCGGGCAGTGCGAGTAACCGAAGAAGACGACCGTTACCTTCCCTCGGAAATCGGTCAAGGCGTGAGGCTGACCGTCGCTCCCGGTGAGTTGGATGGTGGGAATCTCCTGGGGCGGGTCGAGCAGCGTCCCGTTCAGCGACGGTGCTGACCGCGACTGCCAGACGTACCAACCGACGACAGCGAGGACGATGGCGATGGCCGCGAGTTCGGCGATGACGAGGCGACGAAGCCATGGTCGAGTCGACACAGTCATACTCCTCCGACGTTGCACGTGAACAGGTGCGCCGCCTCGTAGAGATAGCGCCGCACACCTCGGCTCTCGCGGATTTCCCGCTCGAGTGCCTCGAGATCGCGGGTCAGCATTTCTGGTGACGGGGCGATCCGGTACTCGGCACGGACGATCCCGAGCGGATCGACGATGACGATGATCGGGTCGACCGTCCCGTCAGGGTGCCGCGGCACGCGGAAGCCGCTCAGTGTGAGGTCCAACTCGCGCCGGTCCGAACTTCCCAGAACCCTCCATGGATGCCCATGCTGAGCCAGCGTCTTGCTCAGCACAGCGAGCTGCTCGCGGGAAGCCGGCTCGCTGGCGATCCAGATCAATTCCACGCGCCCAGTGGTCTCCGTTCCCGCGACGGCTGTGGCCAGGAGTTGGCCGCGACTCGCACAGTCGGTCCCGCACTCGGCACTGCCGAAGGTGACGACGAGGATCTGGCCGCGCAGGCTATCGCTCGAGACGAGCTTGCCGCTCGGATCCTCGAGTCCGAAGCCCGGAGCCAGGCGCAGGCGCGGCAAAACGCGTGGCGCAGCCAGCGCACTCCAGACGATCGAGAGTGTCGCCAGCAGGAGAACCACGATCAGGGCCAAGCGGCGCACCATGATGAACCATCCTCGATCAACGAACACCGTTCCCTGCTCCCCCAGAGCAGGACGAGCGATCATCCGCGCCGCTCATCAGCGTGGGGGCGGAATCGGTGGGCGATGGTCGACACCGGGTGGGATCGTGCCGGTCACAAACAGGGGAGATCGGCGGATGCCGAGCTGAAGAGTGAGGATGGCGGTGGCGACAACCGGTACGAGCGTGCCGAGCGCGAAGGGCATCGCTGGTGCCGTCACGACCGGGCCGTCGGGAAGATCACTGGTCGACGCGTGCTCAGCAGGCGAACCATGATAGTGACCGGGCAACTCGAAGAGGGTGTGCGGATGCGGAGCTGCTGCGCCGCAGGTGCAGGTCGTCGGGACAACAGTCGCGGCGAGCGCAGCGCCGAACAGGACAGCGATGGTGACGAGCGAGGCGAATCCTCGAAACACTGCCGACCCTACCTCGGTGCTGAACGCAGCACCGTCTGATTCAATGGTACGGCACGAGGGCCCGCACGATACAGTAGGAAAAACCTCGACTCGCCGTAGCGCTGTAACCCTGCTCGCCCAAGGCTGATCGTGGTCAGCTTCGAGAGAGCGCGACGCGAGAGGCGTTCGTTGCGGAGCGAGCGCCGGACGGTCTCGCCAACTCAGCACGGTCGTGGCGACGGCAACGTGCGGCAGGCCGCGGGCTGATGCCCTGGAGGGCACCGCGAGACGGAGTGGTGTCTCCCGCTGGCCGACTATTCAGAAGGGTCAGCTCGCGAAGTGCGGCATCACGCGTTCGACGAACGCCTGGAGCGCCTCGAAATCGACCGGTGGCCGAACCGTCACGTTGATCCAGTCCGCTCCAGCCGCATGATACTCCGCGAGCAGTGCGCTGATACGGTCGGGGCCACCGATGAGCCAGCCTGGCTGTTCGAGGGCTTGGGGCCCGACCTGTTCGGCCAGTCGCTCGCGGAGACGGGACACGGTCCGCTCGTCGTCTTCCGTGGCCATGTAGAGCCCGACCTGAACGGCGATCTGGAGCGTCGCAGGGTCGCGCCCTTCGACCTCGCACCAGTGCTCCAGTGCCGCTCGCTTCTGGCGGAACCCTTCCGGGCTGACGTAGGGAATGTTCCAGCCATCGGCATGTCGTGCCGCGATGCGGGCTGTCCGGCGCTCACCGGCACCGCCGATCCACAGCGGCAGCCTCGGCTGGAGCGGTTTGGGATAGACGCGGGCCTCACGGAGCTGAATCCAGCGACCCTCGAACGTCACCGCATCTTCCTGGAGAAGCCGGCGCAAGGCCGTGATTCCTTCTTCCAGCTGATCGAGTCGCTCGCGATCGGACAGGAACGGGTAGCCAAAGGCGCGATATTCCGGCTCGTGCCAGCCAGCGCCCAGCCCGACCTCCAATCGCCCGTTGCTCAAGTGATCGATGGTCACGATCGATTTGGCCAGCAGGCCGATGTTGCGGAACTGAACGGCGAAAACCATACAGCCGAACCGGATGCGCTGGGTATCGCAAGCGAGTGCAGCGAGCAGGGCGACAGCCTCGTAGTGTGGGATGCGGTCGGATGTCCGGGCATGAAAGTGATCCCAGACCGAAAACCAGGAGAAACCATGGGCATCAGCGAAGCGCCAGAGTTGGCGGAGTTCGTCAGTCGTCGTGTTTTGCGGACCGACATGAATCCCGAACTGCATCCCCGGCATACCGTACCTGTCTTTCCTGGTTCAGGTCCTGTTCTCTCGAATGATGCTACCGCGGATCGGTTCCCTTGGCTATGGGCGGCCGAGAGCAGTTTGCGGAGCTTGGCCGCCCATAGTCACTCAGGTGACGAGATCCTGCAGGCTGTACAGTCCAGGTGGTCGGCCGATGAGCCGGCGCGCTGCTTCGAGGGCACCCTGCGCGTAGGCCCGGCGACTCTGCACCCAGTGGGTCACCTCGATCGCCTCGTCGTCGGTCGCCAGCAGGACAGTGTGCCGACCGACTTCGCCACCGGCACGGACGGCATGGATGCCGACTTCGCCGGGTTGCCGAGGGGCGGTCCCCGGCCCGCGGCCGTAGACCAGCGGGCTGGGAGCGGGCTCGCGCGCGGCCTGCAGTGTTCGTGCCAGCGCGAGCGCCGTCCCGGAGGGAGCATCTCGCTTGTGCCGATGGTGCCGCTCGATCAGTTCGACATCCCAGGTCGGCAAGCGCGCGACGAGTTCGGGGAGAAGCCAGTGCAAGAGAGCGATGCCGAGGCTGAAGTTGGCGGCCTGGACGACAGGAACGTGCTGGGCGGCCCGCAGGATGACCGCCTGGTCGTGTTCGCTCAGGCCGGTCGTCCCGCTCACCAGCGGGATACCCGCGTGCGCTGCGGCCTCCGCGACCGCCACCGTCACGGCCGGATGACTGAAGTCGACCACCACATCGGCTCCCTGGACGAGTTCGGCCACTCGGCTGGTGAGCGCGAGAGGTGCTGGGAGCTGTGCAGCGACCTCGTGGGGATCACGCGCTGGACGGATGAGCCCACGTACGAGTTGGATATCCGGAGCGCTCGCGGCCAGTTCGAGGACAGCGCGTCCCATTCGTCCGGTGACACCGGTGAGCGCGAGGCGGAGCATCACGCAGCCTCTCCCATCGGTCGTGCGAGAAGCGAAGCAGTGTGTGGACAGCTGGCCAGCGCAGCGAGCAGCCGCTCGCGGTTGGCCGGAGCCAGCGGTGCGAGAGGGAGACGGACAGTCGCGCTGCACAACCCCAACAGTTCCGCTGCCGTCTTGACCGGCACCGGGTTGGTCTCGATGAACAGTGCGCGAGCCAGCGGGAAGAGTTCACCGTGGAGGTGGCGTGCACGGGCGAGGTCGCCGTCGAGTGCTGCGCGAACCATCGTTGCCGTGGCCGCAGGGGCGATATTCGCCAGGACAGAGACGACCCCTTGGCCGCCAACGGCAATGATCGGTAACGTGAGCGAATCGTCGCCGCTCAACACCGAGCTCCGATCACCCACCGCCAGGACGAGTTCGCTCACCTGGTCGAGCGACCCACTCGAGTCCTTGAAGGCGATGACCGGTGCGATATCCAGCAGGCGACGTGCCGTCTCGGGAGCGAGATTGACGCCGGTCCGACTCGGGACGTTATAGATGACGAGCGGGAGGTCGACCGCATCGGCGATCGCGGCGACATGACGGTATAAACCGTCTTGCTGTGGCTTGTTGTAGTAAGGCGTGACGACCATGGCAGCGGTCGCACCCAACTCGCGCGCCACGCGGGTTCGTTGAATCGTGACCATCGTGGAATTTGTTCCCGTGCCGACGATCACCGGGACGCGGCCCGCCGCCTGCTCGATCACGACCGCCGCGACGCGCTGCCATTCGGTATCGGACAAACTCGGCGTCTCGCCGGTCGTTCCGCAGGGGACCAGTCCATCGACCCGGTTGGCGATGAGCCAGTCGACGAGGTCGCGCAGTCGCGGCTCGTCGATCTCCTCACCAGCGAAGGGCGTGATCAAGGCAACGAACGTTCCGCGGAGCATGCTGTTCCCTCCTCGTTGCATCACGCAAAACGACTCGAGTCCACGCCGCAGCACCGCGATGAGTGCGCTGTTTCCCGGGACATACCTGCCTGCTCATCGCCGGGTGCCCGACAAGATGTCGATCGGTTGTTGCCTGGAGTGTCTCAGCTCGTGAGGGAACAGCGTTTCAGGGGATAGACACGACGCGGGGCTCGTGCCGAGCAGCGCGACTGCTGAGCCGACGTCATCCGATCGAGGGCTCGTGCACGTTCACTCATCTCCTGCATCCTTCGGTCGAGCCCGCACCTTGTGTGAGATTAGCAAGTCTCCGACGCCTCGTCAAGAGGGGATGATGTCAGCGATGGGCCATCGCCTACCGAGCGTGTTCGACTCGGTCTCAGCTGATTGCATCGCCGAGGACAGAGTCGAAGACCGGTTGGTTCAGCTCGACGAGGCCGCGCTGCACGGTCGCACCGAGCAGTGACTGGAGTTGCTCGCTGAGCCAATCGGCGGCTGCGACGGCAGCGGCCGCCGTGACACCCTGAAAGGCATCGATCGGGAAGAGAATCGTGCGCGAATCCGGCGTGACGAGTCCGGTCCGGCTCTGGCGCCACACCCAGCGCCGAGTCCGGACGTCGTGGTCATGGACGTACACGATTTCTCCGACCTCCGGCTCTTCGGGTGCGCCGTCACCGAGAGGCAGGAAGCGATCGCCAGGAAGGCTCGCACGGACGGTCAGGCCGTTCGGAGCGGTGGCCAGATCGTGCGCGCCGATGGGGACGAGAAAACGGAGCGACGCTGCATTGGCGAGATCGACGGCCGGGTTGATGCTCGGGGGAGGGTTACCCTTCAGTGTCCGGCGGACGAGCGCTTCGACCGAACTCTGATACGTACTAGCGGACCAGCCGAGCCGGCGAAATGCCCGTCGCCAGACGTCGATCTCCGGCAAGGCCTTAGGGTCGATCGCTGGCCAGCGCTCGCAGGCGAGACGGGCGCTTTCCGCGAGTAGCGTGCGGGCTCGTTCGACGTGCCGCCGGTTCTCGACTCGATCAGCGACGAGCACGACGACCAAATAGTCGGGAAACTGCTCGAAGACTTCCGAGGAAACGCAGAAGACGGCCATCCCGTCTGTCGCCTCCCTCTATCCTGTCGTGCCGCATGGTTGGAGGATTCCGCGGCGCGCGACCTGCTCGTAGAGCCTGGCGACGACTGTCGTGACCCGATGCCAGGAGAAACGGAGCGCGGCCTGCCGAGCACCGACTTGCAAGCGCGTGCGGAACTGGTGGTCGGTGAGAACACGAACAGTCGCGGTTGCCAGTGCGGCGGGGTCGTTGGGCGGAACATGCAAACCGGAAACCTCGTGTTCGATGCTGAAACGCAAGCCGCCGACCTGACTGGCGACGACCGGTGTGCCGCAGGCCATCGATTCGACGGCGACGAGGCCGAACGACTCGTAGTGGGAGGGGATCAGGCACACGTCTGCTGCATTGTAGAAGAGCGGGAGTTCTCCCTGTGGTCGCGAACCGAGGAAGCGGACGGTTTCGGCGATGCCGAGCTCGCGGGCATCAGCCATGACGCGCGAGAGGGCTGCGTCCGGTCGCAACCCAGCTGAGGAATCGAATCCACCGCCGAGGAAGAGGAGGAGCGGCTGGCGCGGCGCCAGTTCTTGCGCGATCCGTTGCCAGGCGCGCAACAGAACGTCGATTCCCTTGACCGGGTCGATCCGACCGATGAAGAGAGCGACCGGGCGATCGAGCGGAATTCCCAGTCGACTGCGGGCGGCTGCACGATCGAGGGGTCGGAAGTGCTCCGCGTCGACACCCGGTGGCACGGTACACAGCCGAGAAGGTGGCGCGCCGAGTTCGTTGACGATCGTCTCGCGCTCGTCCGGATTGGCCGCGATGATCGCATCGGCGACCCGCGCCAGGCCCTGCTCGACCTGGAGACGGAGCACCGATTCCGGTGGACTCGCCTGCACGCTGTTCTTGAGGACAGCCAGGGTGTGGAACATGTGCACGAACGGTACGTCCCAATAGCGCTGCAAGAGGTGCGCAGCCCAACCAGAGAGCCAGTAATGGGCGTGGACAATATCGTAGGAGAGTTGCTGGCGATGGACGAGATAGGCCAGTTCGCTCACGAACGTGGGGAGATAGCAGAAGAGCCGTTCCTTCGGTAAGGCGGTGGCGGGCCCAGCGTCGAGCGCGTAGACGCGAACACCCGGGAACGGCTCGACGAGCGGTGGGACGGCAGGATGATCACGGCGAGTGTAGATATCGACTGCGACGCCGCGCTGGGCGAGATGCCGACTCAGTTCCCGGATATAGACGTTCATCCCGCCAGCGCTGCCGATGCCAGGCTGGGCGAGCGGTGATGTATGCACGCTGAGCATCGCGACGCGCTGGATTCCCGGGGCTGGGAAGAACTCCCGGTGTTCGCGGGTGGGCTCCACGCCTTTCTCGCTCCCTTTCTTCCGAACGTGCCCGAAACAAAACCACCGGAGGGGAAACCGGTGGCGCGAGACTCGCATGCTCGGCGCCCGCGGAGGGACTCGAACCCCCGACCACAGGGCTTAGGACGCCCCGGCTCTTTCCCCTGAGCTACGCGGGCGCACACCCCAGCGCATGCTCAATTCTAGCGAAGGATGATGACACGGCGCCAGCGCTCCTTGGCAGTGCCTCAGACAGTCTGCTATACTGCTTGCGGTTGGACGGGGAGTGGCGCAGCCCGGTTAGCGCGCCGCGTTCGGGACGCGGAGGTCGGAGGTTCGAATCCTCTCTCCCCGACTGCGGGGGCCGGTCGAACCGGCCTTTTTTGTTCCAGGCGGAGTCGCATCATGGGCGATGAGAAGAGCGCGCCGACGAGGGTCGAGCAGCAGCGGCTGCGCGCGCTGCCATCGGTCTCCTCACTGATCCAGCATCCGGCGATCGCACCGTATGCACGAGAAGTCGGGGCGCGGAGCCTGACGCGTCTGGCACAGCTCGTTTTGGAGGAAGCTCGCCAGGCGATCCTGGCTGGCCGTGCGACCGGTGATGTCGTCGCTGTCCTGCAAGGGAAACTCCAAAAGCTGTCCCAGCCGCGCCTCCGCTCGGTGATCAATGCGACCGGCGTCATCATTCATACCAACCTCGGCCGGGCCCCGGTGAGCGATGAGGCGGCGCGTGCCATGGCGGAGGTGGCGGGCCGCTACACGGCGCTGGAGATCGAGTTAGAGAGTGGGCGGCGGGGCGGACGGATGAGCGAGCTCAGTCAGCTCCTCTCGCTTCTGACGGGAGCTGAGGCTGGGCTCGTCGTCAACAACAACGCAGCTGCTGTCTTGCTCGTCTTGAGCACGTTCTGCGCCGGTCGGGCAGTTCTCGTTTCGCGCAGCCAGGCCGTGGAAATCGGAGGCGGTTTCCGGATTCCTGACGTTCTTCGCCAAAGCGGTGCCCGGCTCGTCGAGGTAGGGACGACCAATCGGACCTACGTCCGCGACTATGCCGAAGCGATCAGCGACGACACGGCGGCGATTCTCTCTGTCCACTGGAGCAATTTCCGGATCATCGGTTTCACGGCACAACCGGAGCTCGGGGAACTCGCCGAACTCGCTCATGCGCGTGGACTTCTGCTCATCGAGGACCTCGGGAGCGGCGCATTGCTCGATACTGCAGCCTATGGGCTCGCCCACGAACCGACTGTCCAAGAAGCGATCGCTGCCGGCGCCGACCTGGTCTGTTTCTCGGGCGACAAGTTGCTCGGCGGTCCACAGGCAGGCATCATCGTTGGGAGGCGAGAACTCATCGACCAGGTCGAGCGACACCCGCTGGCGCGTGCGCTCCGGGCGGACAAGACCGCGTTAGCGGGTACGGCGGTGACTCTGCGACATTACCTGCGTGGGGAAGCGATCGAGAAGATTCCTGTCTGGCGCATGATCGCCACACCGCTCGCTGCGTTGGAGGCGCGTTGCCAGACCTGGCAAGCGGCGCTCCGGGACCTGGTCGAGACGGAGATCGTCGCGACCGATGCGACGGTCGGTGGAGGATCCTTGCCCGGTGAAACCCTTCCCAGCCGGGCGCTCGCACTGGGGGCAGAAGCGATCGCCGAGGTCGTGCCTGGCCTGACCGTCGAGGAACTCGCGCGCCGCTTGCGTACTGGCCAGCCGCCTGTCGTGGGGCGAGTCGAAGCCGACCGCCTGCTCCTGGATGCCCGGACAGTCTTGCCAGAGCAAGACGAGGCACTCGTCGAGGCGCTACGCCGTTCTCTCGCCATCAGTTGACCGGATCCCGCGTATCGCGGAAATAGGGGCTGCGTTCCGGATAGAACTCGGGGAAGCGCTGCTTGAGCGCTTCGATCAACTCCAACGCACGCCGGAGTTCGTCCCGGTCTCCCCGCTCTTCGGCATCGCGAACCTCGCTCAGGAGCGAACGCAACCGCTCGTCGTGACGTTCGCGACGGAGCCTGCGAAAGGCTTCCCGGATAGCCTGGCGAGCGAGCGGCACTGGGAGGTCGGGTTGTGTCGCGAATCGCTGGCGCAGCTGGGCGATGTCGTCCCGGAGATCCTCGGCTAGCGCTGCGTCGTCGAGCGGTTGACCGGCGAGGAGCAGGCTGACGAGTTCGCGATAACGGGCATCGGTGATCGTCTCCAGGTCGATTTCGCCGACCAGAAGGGCTGCTGCCTCGGGATAGCGTAGGAGAAGGCCGACGAATTGCTGCTCGGTGGAGAGCGGCCAAAGGATTGCCGCTGCTGTCGTCTTGGGTGAGGGTTCTCGAGTCGGTTGGCGTCGGAGCGAGGCGAGAAGGCGTCGAACCGTCTCTTCAGGCAGACGCAGCCGGGCCGCAACCGAACGCGTGTAGAGATCGACCTGAACCTGGTCGCCGAGTTCGAGGAGGAGAGGGGCGATGCGTTGGAGCAACGCGGTGGCCGCTCGAGGATTCGCGGGAGGCTGCTCACCGAGGAGCACGTCCAAGTAGTAATCGACGAGCGGCACTGCATGGGCGAGCGCTTCGTCCCAACGGGTGCGATCTTGCCGGATGAGATCGTCGGGGTCGAGGCCCTCCGGGAGCACCACGACGGCGAGTTCGACATCCAGGGTGCGCTCGAAGCGAATGAGTTGGCGGGGATCGACGACGGCACGTTCTCTCTCGGCGAGAGCGTGGCGAAGCAGCTCCAATCCACGCAAGGTCGCCTGGCGTCCGGCGACATCGGCATCGAGCGCGAGCAGGATACGGTCGGCGAGGCGGCGGAGGTGTCTCCCCTGCCGCTCGGTCAAGGCGGTGCCGAGCGAGGCGACGGTGTTCGAGTAGCCGAACTGATGCGCTGTGATCGCATCCAGATAGCCTTCGACCACGATTGCGGTACGCTGCTGGCGAATCGACTCCTCGGCGAGATCGATCGCGTACAGCACACTTCCTTTGTCGAACAGTGGGGTTTGTGGCGAGTTGAGGTATTTGGGTTGTGCCTCGCCCAACGTGCGTCCTCCGAAGCCGAGGATGGTACCGTGTCGGTCTCGGATGGGGAAGATGAGTCGGTTGCGGAAGCGGTCTACGAGAGAGCCATCGTCTCGGCGCACGACGAGGCCGGCAGTGACGAGTTCCTCCGGTCCGGCACCGTGCTGAGAGAGGTAACGGGCGAGTGCACTGGGCGCATCGGGTGCGTAGCCGAGCCCGAAGCGCTCGGCGGTAGGGCGATCGATACCGCGCCGTTCGAGGTAGGAACGCGCTGCCTCACCGAACGATGTCCCCCACAGCACGTGCGCGAACCATGCCGCGGCCAAGCGATTCAGTTCGGCCAGTCGGCGACGCTGCTCGTCTTCGGCACGTTCCTCCGGTCGGGGTGGCGAGAGCGTGATCCCTGCCCGCTCGGCCAGTCGCTCGAGGGCATCGCGGAAGTCGAGTTGCTCGATGCGCATCAGGAAGCTGATCGCGTCACCGCTCGCCCCACAGCCGAAGCAATAAAACGATTGCGTTTCGGGAAAAACATAAAAAGAGGGGGTTTTCTCCTGGTGAAAAGGACAAAGGGCCTTGAAGTTTTTCCCGGCTTTGCGCAGCTGGATGTACCCGCCGATCAGGTCGACGATATCGATGGCTTCTCGGACTCGTTCGACGTCCTGGCGTCCCATCGATCTATCCGAGGAATGTCCAAAAGCGCGGCAGCCAGATCGCTTCGAAGCAAGCGAGCGCGTAGCGATCCGTCATGCTCGCGACGTAATCAGCAGCGATGCGTTCGACCGACTCGTTCTCGAGCATCTGGCGGAACGTTGCTGGCATCTCGTCCGGATGCGTGACGAAGTGCTCGAAGAGGAACTGGATGATCCGCTCCGCCTTTCGTGTCTCTTCCAACCGGTTGAGTGGCTCGTAGACGCGCTCGAACAGGAAGCGACGCAACTGATTGGCTGCTTTTTCCATCTCCGGCGACAGACGAATGACTGGTTGGCCAGGAGTGCACTCGTCGAGCAGGGGAGCAGAGGTCGCGACGACATCGGCGACGAGACGATGGATCCGCTCTCCGTGCGTTCGTCCGAGCGTGTCGAGCACGTCCGCTGGGGCATCGGTCAGGGTGATCATGCCCGCGCGAAGGGCGTCGTCGAGATCGTGATTGATGTAGGCGATACCGTCGCTGATCTTGACCACTTGTCCTTCCGGCGTCGAAGGCCAGCCGGCGATTGGGCTACTGATACTTTCTATCGTCTTCGAGTGACGCAGGATACCGTCCCGCACTTGCTCGGTCAGGTTGAGCCCTTGGCCATCGCGCTCCAAACGATCGACGACTCGCAAGCTCTGTTCATTGTGGCGAAAACCGGGAAAAACAGCGGCGAGAGCACGCTCGCCGGTATGACCGAATGGCGTATGACCCAGATCGTGGGCGAGGCCGATCGCTTCGATGAGATCCTCGTTGAGGCGGAGTGCACGGCCGATCGTCCGGGCGATTTGCGTGACTTCGAGCGTGTGCGTCAAACGGGTCCGGTAGTGATCCCCGGGTGGTGCGATGAACACTTGTGTCTTGTGCTTGAGACGGCGGAATGCTTTCGAATGAATGACCCGATCACGATCGCGTTGATAGGGCGTGCGGAACGGGCATTCCGGCTCCGGTTGCTGACGCTTGGCGTGCCGACTGGACGTGGCCCGCGGATGCAGCCACTTCGCTTCTCGCTCCTCCAAGAGGAAGCGTATGGTCGGCAGAGCCGTCTCTTCCATCTCGTCGCGCACCTTCCTGGTGAGAGAGTGTACGAACGCTGTCAGTGCTCTGCCAGCCCACTTCTTATCGTTCGGAGAAGAGCGAGCCCCCGGCGCAACACGGGGGCTCGTGGCGAGACTCGGTTGGCGTCGTACGCGTCCGTTACGACCGGCGGGCGCGGGCGACTTGCTCGCGGTAGCGGCGGGCTGGTTCCGCGTAGGGGGCGGGACCGACCGTCACCCACACCTCAGTCTGCACGTGCCG